>FZPS01000133.1_pt42 | contig 543722 bp, 538 predicted proteins | sample 1817821 | NCBI WGS metagenome assembly FZPS01 (sample SAMEA104158645, study PRJEB21678) | metagenome | place: Germany | collected 2015-04-21
CTTTAATATATCCGGTGGCAATAGCGAAGAGGACACACCCGTTCCCATCCCGAACACGGAAGTTAAGCTCTTCAGCGCTGATGATACTTGGCGGGAGACCGCCCGGGAAAGTAGGACGCCGCCGGATGGTTGTTCCGAGGTAGCTCAATGGTGGAGCAACCGGCTGTTAACCGGTAGGTCGTGGGTTCGAGCCCCACCCTCGGAGCCAATAAAATTGCCGAAGTGGCGGAATTGGCAGACGCACAGGACTTAAAATCCTGCGGTCCTTCAAGACCGTACCGGTTCGAGTCCGGTCTTCGGCACCAGATTAGAGTAGTCTCAAAAGCTTGAGCTTCTGAGCACTCCACCAATACCAAATTTGATTATATGGCGGCGTAGCTCAGGTGGCTAGAGCATGCGGTTCATACCCGCAGTGTCAGCGGTTCAAATCCGTTCGCCGCTACCATAAGGCCCTATGGTCAAGCGGTTAAGACATCGCCCTTTCACGGCGGTAACCCGGGTTCGAGTCCCGGTAGGGTCATTAAGGAATGTTCCTGATAAAGAGAATATACATGGAAGCTTAGCTCAGTTGGGAGAGCACCTGCCTTACAAGCAGGGGGTCATAGGTTCGAGCCCTATAGCTTCCATCACTGCGGCCTGGTAGTTCAGTCGGTTAGAATGCCAGCCTGTCACGCTGGAGGTCGTGGGTTCGAGCCCCATCCAGGTCGCCATATGCTGGTGTAGCTCAATCGGTAGAGCAACTGACTTGTAATCAGTAGGTTAGGGGTTCAAGTCCTCCCACCAGCTTTCACGCACTCATAGCTCAGTAGGATAGAGCAACGGACTTCTAATCCGTGTGCCGGGGGTTCGAATCCTCCTGGGTGCACCATAATATGACTCATTAGCTCAGTCGGTAGAGCACCTGACTCTTAATCAGGGTGTCCAGGGTTCGAGTCCCTGATGGGTCATTCTCTCGATACTCGATCCATTAGCTCAGCAGGCAGAGCACTTGACTTTTAATCAAGGTGTCCGGCGTTCGAATCGCCGATGGATCACCAGACACACCTCTATTTGAGGAAGAGTCTCACAAATTTTATTAACGGGGCGTAGCGCAGCTTGGTAGCGCATCTGGTTTGGGACCAGAGGGCCGCGGGTTCAAATCCTGCCGCCCCGATAATTAGAAGAACCTTCCGATTCAGGGCTTATAGCTCAGGTGGTTAGAGCGCACGCCTGATAAGCGTGAGGTCGATGGTTCGAGTCCATCTAAGCCCACCATATCCAAAACATTTGTTTTGGGCCTTTAGCTCAGTTGGTTAGAGCGCCCGGCTCATAACCGGTAGGTCCAAGGTTCGAGTCCTTGAAGGCCCACTTTCGTGCCCAGATAGCTCAGTTGGTAGAGCAGGAGACTGAAAATCTCCGTGTCCGTGGTTCGATTCCGCGTTTGGGCATTAAAAAAGACCGTATAGGTCTTTTTTTTATTAGACATTCATAGGGTATAATGGTGTTATAATGTCACCACCTGCTTTTCAGAACAACCGAATCCTTCTTCCAGTATTTTTCTAACAATGCTCTTTATATTGTCAATATAAATCTTGTCATTTATTCTAATCGGTATCAGGTTTCTTTTTATTCCCTTTAAGCCCGTGTAAGTTTTAAGCTCGTATTCATTGTTGTCTAAATAATAGAATTCTCCGATGGTTTCATCTTTATAAGTGTGCAAGGGGATATTTATTACCAAGGTTTGATTATCAACGGACAAGATCATGTCATAATTGATGCTGTGATTGATAAAATCCTTGTCTATTGCCGTTATTACGTTGAAATTGCATTGAATTAAATTTTTCTTGATCGATAGCCCGTCATAATTAATTGTAACAATGAGGTTTCTTAAATATATAACATCATCATACAAAGCAAAAATATTGTTCATGACTAAGGGCAGATTATTAACATCCTCATAATTATGCAAGAGTATTAAATCAGAAAACTCTTTTCGAGGTTCCAATTTATAGGCTTCATACAAGGTGACAACATCCATGCCCCCTATGGTATCATTTCTTTCAATGCAGAAGTATTCTTCCACGGTCTTAAGCTTTAGATCAACAATATTAATTTTGTATTTAAGCTTCTTCATTAAAAGATATAGATCAATCTTAGTCAATGATTCAAAATCAAGACCTGTACCGAACTGTTTTGATTTTTCGGCTAAGAAGGGAATATCAAAAGAGTTGCCGTTGTATGTAATAATGTATTTCTTTGACTTCATCAGGTCCTTTAAATATTTAAGGGTTTGCGGCTGGTCTGATTTATTTTGACAAAATATCTGATAAATTCTAAATTTGTCATCTTTATATACCAATAGAGTTATTGATATGATATCCGAATATATTTTAGATAAACCGGTAGTTTCAATATCTATGAAGAGTGATTCCTTATAAATTTCATCTAAACGATGATTATCTCTTATATCATTTATTTCATATTCATTAATAATCATAAGTCCCCCTGAATAATTACTTTGAAATCCCCCAGATATTTGGTAAAATAATTAGGGGTGTTGGAGATGTATATAATAATATCCATTTTTGCAGCATATGCCGGCGGTATCATTTCTTACGAACTGAATGCATTTGGCTGTTATTTCACATTTGTTCTTGCCATCCTGATTTACAATTCAATCATATATAAAAAATTTATATACAATGCAGTCATAATAGCTTTTGTGGTTTTATCATATCTTAATTGCCATTATAATTCAAACTCGGTTCTTTCTCAACATATAAATGACACTGTTGTCATTGAAGCAAAGATAAAAAAGCAAAACAAGTCCGACACCATAAGCTACCAGGCTTCCGTTACCGGTATAAACAAGACCACCCTTTTCGATGAAGAAAATATAATTCTATATCCGAATCAATTTGAAAAATTTCAAGAAAACACCATAATTCGAGTAAGGGGCAGGGTTACCGGCAATCAGCTAACCAAAAACAGGATGCTTTTTAATTATGAAAACTATTTGAGAGGGAAAAAAATCAAAGCATCTGTTTTTGCCGAGGGTGACGGTGTAATTCTTAAGGAAGACTATTCATTTATAAACCGTCTTTCAGGCAGATTCAGAAACTATGCCGAAAAAACATTTTATGCCGGTCTCAATAAAAAGAATGCTCATATAATTTTATCTATTATTTTAGGTGACGTGAATTATTTGGAGGAAGAGCTTTACGATAACATCAAGCTAATGGGGTTAGCTCATATTTTCGCGGTTTCGGGAACCCACATAGTTTTTATGTATGTGTTCCTCTTAAATGTATTTAAATTTGTTTTTAGCAGAAGATTGAGCTGGATATTGTCCTGGTGTATAATATGGCTCTACGGGCTTTTAATCGGCTTTCCCCTGTCGGTTATGAGGTCCCTGATAATGTTCACTCTGCTTTTCGGTTCAGAAGTTCTGTACAGGAAATACAATTCCTTAAATTCTATAGGTCTTGCAGCCCTTGTTATGACTGTCTACAATCCGTTCTGGCTTTTTGATGCCGGATTTCTCCTGTCCTTTTCAGCAGCCTTGAGTTTTATCATTTACAATAATTATATAAAAACAAAACCCTTTGTTTTAAAAGACTTATATATGTATTTATTTCTCCAAATATTTACCCTGCCCGTAATTGTATACTATTTCAACTTTATTCCTGTCATGGGCCTTTTTTATAATTTAATGCTCTTGCCCGTATTTACGGTAATAATGATATACGGATTCATGCTTTTGATATTCAACCCGCTTCTTCATGCTTTATTGAAACTGCCCTTTGAAATATTTGATTATATCTTGTACACTTTAAGGTATATTATTGATTTATCGGACAAGTTTGGATTTAATGGTTTGATTTTCCCGACCATGTCCATATGCCATATCTTGTTTTTCTACTTAGCTATATTTTTTATGATATATTCCCATAAGTACAAAATAGGGTGTAAAAAATACGGATTTGCTGCAATAATTAGTTTTTACACACTTAGCTACATTGTGATTCCAATGATGGATGACAGTCTGTATATTAACATAGCAGATGTGGGACAAGGCTTATTTACCACAATTAAGTACAAGGGGGCAGATATGGTTTACGACTGCGGCAGCTCTTCATCGAAAAACATGGGGGAGTACATAGCCCTTCCCTATTTGACAAAAAGAGGAATAAGGGAATTAGATGCCGTTTTTATCAGTCATTGGGATGATGACCACTACTCGGGATTAGAAGACATTTTAAACAGCCCCATAAGGGTCAATACCCTATTTTCGTCAAGGAGCAATGATAGTTTTCAGGTACAGGAAGTGTATGCAGGCTGTAAAATGAAGTACGATGATAATTTAAGCATGGAAATATTGTGGCCTTACAAAGATTTAGCCGTAAACAATATAAATAATTCATCCTTGGTTCTTTCTTTAAATTACAAAAATAAGAGCATATTGCTTCCGGGAGACATAGGAAAAGAGGCAGAATATGCCATCTATAACGATTTAAATAATCATGATGTCGTTTTGGTCCCCCACCATGGCAGCAATACATCCTCATGCACGGAGTTTGTTGGTGCCTTGGTGCCTAAAATTGCCATTTTAAGCTATGGAAGAAATCCTTACGGCATTCCTCATCAAGATATTGTCTCAAGATATGTAGATGCAGGCAGCAAGATTTTCTCAACCTTTGACCAGGGTGAAATAAATATTGTTTTAAAAGATGACAATTTGTACTATAATACTTATATGAATGAAAAATCCGATAATTATTATGAGCTCTATTTTATAGGGATAATCTCCAAGGTCGGTGTTTTTTCCCTTTTATTATACTGGATGTTGAAAGGTGATAGGTATGAGTTTTAACATGATTAAACATATGGCTGATAATGGCAGGCTCCCAAATTGTGTCTTGTTTTACGGAAATGAAGAATATTTCATGGATTATTCGGTAAAGTACATAAAATACAAATTTATAGACAAAAGCTACGAAGACATGAATTATGCTGAGTTTGAAAAACTTGATAGCTTAAAGGATTATTTTGAATTTGTAAACACCTTTCCTTTTATGTCTGATAAAAAGCTCTGCCTTATAAAAGAAGCTGTTTTTTTAACCTCTGCCGGAAGCCTGGATAAAAAAGATGAAGAAAAATTATTGGAATACATTGAAGAAAATGAAGACTGCATCACTGTCTTTCTTATAAAGGGAGGGAAACCGGATTCAAGAAAAAAGGTTGTCAAGAAACTCAAGGATAAGAAGGCAGTATTTGAATTTACCAGGTTGAATGAAAAAGAGCTCACAAAATACATCATGGATGAATTCAAGAAAAATAAATTTAACATTTTACCGGCAGATGCCAATTATATGGCAACCAATACCGGTTACCTGGAATATGAAAGCATTGTTAGTCTGTATCATGTTAATAATGAAATCAACAAGATAATGTCCCATAATAATGAAAGGAAGAATATAACAAGTGCCGATTTGGATATGTTAATGATTAAATCAGTTGAGAGCAACATATTCAGATTAGTTGATACCATATGTGAAAACAATAAGAGAAAGGCCTTTGAAATATTGGATGAGATGCTTTCAAACAATACACCGGAGCAATTTATAATTCACATGATTGTCAGACAGTACAGGATGCTTTACAGGTATGTTCTTTTACAAAATAAGGGGTATTCCTACAATGACATAATGAACAAAATGAAAATTAAGAATTTTGTAGCTTCCAAGCTTGCCAGGCAAGCCACCAGGCTTAATGCTGCGACAATCGAATATTATATGAAGAGGTTTTTGGAAATAGACAGAAAAATAAAAACAGGCGAAATCGACCAAAGGCTTGGTCTTGAATTGATAACAAACGGGATAATCGGGGGCTGAGGTGTGTCCCGAGCATAAATAAAAAATAAAAAAACCGGTGATGCCGGTTATTTTTATGCTGCTTTATTGAGTTTTTTTGTTAATCTGCTTATTTTTCTTGCTGCAGCATTCTTGTGAATTGTGTTTTTAGCAGCAGCCTGATATAATTTCTTTTCGCATATTTTTAAGTATTCTTTTGCTTTTTCGTAGTTGCCTTCATTTAATGCAGTTTCAAATTTCTTAATATATGTTTTAATTTCAGATTTTCTGCTTCTGTTTGCTTCAGTTTTCTTGTTTATAATTAGGATTCTCTTCTTTGCAGATTTAATGTTTGCCAAAATATTCACCTCCTTATATTTGTATCTATTTCAGTATTTCAAGGTTTGTTCACAATTATTCTATTATCGACAACAAAACAATTATACAGACTATGGATGAAAAAATCAAGTAAAAAGAATAAAAAAATCAAAAAAAACTATAATAACGGAAACGATTTGAATTAATACAGTATTTTTGGGAGGATTTATGTATAGAACAGATTTAGCCTATGAAGCAAACGAGTCTCTTGCCCGGAAGGTGGAGGGTATAACTTTAAAAACCCAAAATTACAGCCACGGGGAAGTTGTTGAACTGGAAATAAGAGATGAAGAGGCTGAAAAGGCAATCGGGAAAAAAATAGGCAAATATATTACATATGAAACAAAGAGTTTAAAGCTCCTTTCGGGGAAGGCAAGAGATGAAGTTATAGATATACTGGCAAAGGCCATAAGGGACATATCCGGTCTTGAGAGGGAGAGGGTTTTGGTGGTAGGTTTGGGCAACAGGAATATTACGGCAGATGCATTAGGCCCTAAAACTCTTGAAAAGATTAAGGTGACCGGTCAGTATTTCAAGGCCTATAAAAAGAAGTATGATGAGGATTTCAATGATGTTTCAATATTGGAGCCCGGGGTTTTGGGCACAACGGGAATCGAAACCATCAATACAATTGCCGGAGTTGTGGAAAAAATAAAGCCTTCCTTATTAATCGTAATTGATGCCTTGGCTTCCCGCAAAATGAGGAGGCTGTGCTCGGTAGTTCAAATAACGGATGCAGGCATAGAGCCGGGCTCAGGCATTGGAAATATGCAAGGGTCACTTAATAAAGAAACCATAGGAACAAAGGTGATTGCCTTGGGGATACCTACCGTGGTTGATACGGCCACAATCGTTAATGATACTATTGAAATGATGGAGGAAGCACTCAAGGACAAAACCGATGATGTAGGCGAGATAATGGGTATTTTAAGCGACTTGGACTACCTGGAAAAGCATGCCTTCATTAAGGAAATACTAAGCCCCATGTACGGTGAATCAATCGTAACACCCTCTTATGTGGATGAAATTATCGAGTCCTTGTCAAGCTTGTTGGCAGAATCCATAAACAGGGCAGTACATCCGGGATATGAATCGTAATATAATTGTAAAAATTAACAGTGTTATTCAGGAAACAATACACATATACATTAATATATTACTTTTGAGATATTATGTGGAGTAATATATTACTTTGAGAAAATATGTGGAGTTGAGATCATGAAGAGACTGAGAAAAAACAAGGATGGAAGGGCCTTTTACATGGTGATGTCTATATTGTGTCTGACAGCACTTTTTTTGGGGTACAGTTTTGTATACAGGTTAGCGGAGCAAAGAAAGACGGGTAAGGAAATTACAACGATTTCAATAAACTATGATACAAGTGCCGGCAAAGAGGGCTTGACTAAATTTGACAAGCTTATGTCCTACTTTAACATCTTCCTGGAAAGTGCCTTCAAGAGCAAAAAAGACGAGGATATAGATATAATCGAAAACCATGACATGGATAGCCATGAGGAAGATATTAAAACAATAGAAAGCGAAGATGTCAAGCCGGACCTGGAAATTTACAATGACAGCAGTTATAAGCCTGAGGCCGGGAAAGAAATATATATAGCAAATGAAAGAAAAGAGAATTTTTTTAAAGTAATTACTTCAACATCCAGAAGCAGAGGACCTAAAAGAAAATTATTCCTAAACTCTGCTTCTCTTATTGATAGTTTGAATATAGTCTTGTTCCACACCCATGGAACGGAAGCCTTTCAAACAAGTTATGAAACAAATTACCGGTCCCTGGATGAAAAGGTGAATATTACAGGAATCGGAGCAAAAATTTCCGCCGATTTGCTTAAAAGGGGCATTAAGAACATTCATTTGAAGGATTATAACGACTATCCGGAGTACAACTCATCCTATGCAAATTCAAACTATGCCGTAAGGCAGGTGTTAGCTGACAACAAAAAAAACATCTTAATCGACCTTCACCGGGACGGGGCCGAGGAAAATTCCAACTATGAAGCCCTTCTATCGGAAGTGAAAACCACCGAAATAAAGGGCAAAAGGGCTGCAACCTGCACCTTGGTTGTTGGCAATAAAAACGAGAATGCTGCAATACTAAAGGAAAACGCCGGGAAACTGTATGAAAAAGCTCATGAATTGTATCCCGGTCTCATGCGCAAGATAATTATAAGGGAAGGTGCATATTTCAATCAATATTTATCTGATTATTCCTTCCTGATAGAAGTGGGGTGTACCTTAAATACATATGAAGAAATAGAATATACCGCTCGCTTGTTAGCAGAAATATTATATGAGTATATAATCGAAATCGATAAATAATAATTTTACATTTAGATTAACTTTTGATATAATACCCTTAGTTTTAAATCAGGGAGGGTATATTTTTTTGGACAGAAGAAAATACATAAGAAATTTTTCGATAATCGCCCATATAGATCATGGAAAATCTACATTGGCAGACAGGCTGATAGAGAATACGGGACTTCTTACCCCAAGGGAGATGCAGGACCAGGTTTTGGACAATATGGACCTGGAAAGGGAGAGAGGGATTACCATTAAGCTCCAAACCATGAGCTTGTTGTACAAGGCCCAAGACGGACATACCTACACTCTTAATTTGATTGATACTCCCGGACATGTGGATTTTAACTACGAAGTATCAAGAAGCTTAGCAGCATGTGAAGGGGCTGTTTTGGTTGTGGATGCTGCCCAGGGTATCGAGGCGCAGACTTTGGCAAATGTGTATTTGGCCTTGGACCAGGACCTTGAAATAGTTCCCGTAATAAATAAAATAGATTTGCCCAGTGCAAGACCCGACGAAATTAAACAGGAAATAGAAGATGTAATAGGTCTTGATTGTTCTGATGCACCCCTTATTTCAGCAAAGGACAATATTAATATAGACCAGGTTTTAGAAGCCATCGTAAAAAAGATACCACCCCCGGAGGGGGACGAAGAAGCACCCTTAAAGGCCTTGGTTTTTGATTCTTACTATGACAGCTACAGGGGTGTTGTGGCTTATATAAGAATCAAAGAAGGCCAGGTTAAAAAGGGAGATAAGATAAAAATGATGTCAACAGGCAAGACCTTTGATGTCACGGAGGTCGGTATAATTTCACCTACACAGAAGCCCGTGGCCTGCCTTTATTCGGGAGATGTGGGTTATTTGTGTGCCAGCATGAAGGAAGTAAAAAGCTGCCGGGTTGGAGATACAATTACAAACAGCGCTAATCCTGCCAAAGAACCCCTGCCCGGGTATAAAAAAGTTACTTCCATGGTCTTTTGCGGTATTTATCCGGCAGAAGGTGAAGAATACAACAGTGTGAGAGACGCCTTGGAAAAGCTCCAGGTAAATGACGCATCCTTAACCTTTGAGCCTGAAACTTCGGTTGCATTGGGATTTGGATTCAGATGCGGTTTTTTGGGCCTCCTCCACATGGAAATAATTCAAGAAAGGTTAGAGAGAGAGTTTGATTTAAATATCATAGCGACAACTCCCAGCGTAATCTACAAGGTATATAAGACCAACGGAGAAGTTATGATTTTACAGAATCCTACAAACATGCCTCCGGTCCAGGAAATAGAATATATGGAAGAGCCTATAGTTGCAGCATCCATAATGAGCCCTACCGATTATGTGGGAGCAATTATGGAGCTTTGCCAAAACCGCAGGGGCACCTTTGTAAACATGGAATACCTTGAAGCTAACAGGGTTATCCTCCATTATAAATTACCCTTGAATGAAGTGATTTACGATTTCTTTGACGCTTTAAAATCAAAAACAAGGGGATATGCATCCCTGGATTACGAACTTGACGGTTATGTACGGTCTGACTTGGTTAAAATGGATATTTTGATAAACTTTGAATTGGTAGATGCTTTTTCAATAATTGTTCATGAAGATAAGGCATATGAAAGAGGCAGGTCAATAGTTGAAAGACTCAAGGATGCAATTCCCAGACACTTGTTCGCTGTGCCCCTTCAGGCAGCCATAGGCAATAAGGTTATTGCAAGGGAGACCGTAAAGGCCCTGAGGAAAGACGTTCTTGCAAAGTGCTACGGAGGAGATATAAGCAGAAAGAAAAAGCTTTTAGAGAAGCAAAAAGAAGGCAAGAAGCGGATGAGGCAGATAGGGATGGTGGAAGTACCCCAGGAAGCATTCTTAGCTGTCTTGAAATTTGATGAGGATTAAAAAAGTACAGGGGACACTTGAGTGTCCCCTGTATTTTGAAGGTCAAGCCTGTTAAGATATTCTGCCTAAGAAAATTACTTCATCGGTATCGGTGTTAATAATTGTAAGTCCTCTGTCTTCCCAATTTGCTGAGCCCAAATATCCTATTCTGTCATCCCATGCATCGTCGTAGGCATCTTTTGTCACCAATTCATCATCAACATAGTATTCAACTTCGGTTTTAATAAGTTTAAAACCATCCTGAGAAATATAGGTATGTTCTTCTAAATAATCATAATCAAAATAATCTTCATCATAATCAAAATCATCATAATAATTGTCATCCGTATCTTCATCCGTATACAGGTAGCCGTAGTTAATCAAATTATACAAGCATTCAAACATATCATCGACCGTATCATTGTTTGCGTAAGCATCGCCCAATTGTATGAAAAAGTCCAATATTTCCTGATTTTTAACTTCATAGACAGCTATATCCTTGGTGTAAAGGTTTGCCTTCCAATCACCGCTTTCGCTGGTTATGGTTACTCTCATTAATCCTCCCCCCCTGATACTATGTTTGTAAGACATATTATGCACCTTATTAAATAATATGTTTATGTTTAGTCATAAGAGAAAATAAAATATTTTTCAGGGGGAATACCGTTCCATGAGATTCTTCACTCAGTTCAGAATGACGCCCTTCGGGTTATTCAATGCCGCTAAATATTCGCATACAGGGTTTGATTGGGGTGACTGATTTCAATTACTTTTGTAGAATGACCGGCTGTTGCCTTTTGAAAATCTGATATCACTTTATAGTCATCCCAAAAATGCATGGGGACAAAGAGCTTTGGTTTCAACTCCTCTATAAAATATTGGCCGCCGCACAAGTAATTATATTCAAGTCTTCTATCCACAGGGAAGAAAGCAAGGTCAATATCGGCGCCATGATTTGCTACATCCGACACTATTCTTTTAAAGGCATCTTCCATGAGTTTTTCCTCATCCGGCGTGTCATCGGGCCACTTCCACCAGTTTAAATCACCGGCATGAAATATGTTTAAGCCTTCAATATTAACCAAGAAACTAACCCCTAAGTCCGTAGAGCCAAAAATATTCAGCCTTATATCCTTGAGGGTAAGTTGGTCACCCGGCCGCACTAGATATAAATTGTTCAGCCTGTTATATATTTTTATGTCAGAAGACAAGATGTAATAGGTATCCGGTTTTTTATTTATCCAGGTTAATATATCGTAATTGAAGTGATCCTGGTGGGAGTGGGAACTGAATACATAAAGGGGTTTAGGGCTGATAAATGCATCCTTTAACAGCTTTTCAAAATCAAAATCTCTGTTGTCGCTTCTGTGCTTGAAATAATCAAAGATTAAAAAGGAATTTGCGGTTTCTATAAAAAAACAGCTGTGGTAAATATATCTGATTTTCATATTTCCTCCCATTATTCGATATATGAGTTTATTAATTATAATATAATCTAAAAATGTGAGCAATACTATATTTAAACAATATCTCAAAATAATGTTTGTAATTAAGCAACATACATTGTATAATGAGAAGCTTACAAAAATAGAACGAGGTATAAAAATTAATGAAAATTGAGAATTTAATCTTGAATGACAAGATACAAAGAGCTTTAGATGACATGGGTTTTGAAGAAAGCACACAGATTCAGCAAGAGGCTATTCCTTTAATAATGGATGGTAAAGATATTGTAGGACAATCCAATACAGGAACAGGGAAAACTGCAGCTTATGCCATCCCTATTCTTGAAAAAATAAATGAAGAGTTAAGAATGCCCCAGGCTTTGGTCTTGCTTCCGACAAGAGAACTGGCAGTACAAGTTGCCAATGAAGTAAGAAAAATAAGCAAATATATGGAAGGTATCAAGACGGTAACTGTTTACGGCGGTGCTGATATTAGAGACCAGATTAATAAACTCAAGGGAGGAGCACAGATTATTGTCGGGACTCCCGGCAGGGTGATAGATTTAATCGACAGACGCCTGATAAAGCTGGGCCAATTAAAAATTGCTGTTTTGGATGAAGCTGATGAAATGCTTAAAATGGGCTTCAGGGAGGATATGGAATATATTTTAAGCAAGATAGACCATCCTGTTCAATCCCTGATGTTTTCTGCAACAATTCCCGATGATATGAAGAAGATCATAAAAAAATTTCTCAACTCCCCTGTTTATGTTAAGGTTTTAAGGGAAGGGATAACAGCCAAGGAAGTAAAGCAGAGTTATTTTTTGGTTAAGCATTCCGATAAGGTTGAAGCACTTTCAAGGTTAATCGATACATATACACCCAAGCTCACCTTGATATTCTGCAATACAAAAAAAGCTGTTGACCAATTATATGACCGGCTTATCGAGATGGGGTACAATTGTGATAAAATACACGGGGACATAAAACAAGCACAAAGGCTGGACACCCTAAATAAGTTTAATAGTGGCTTGATTGAAATATTGATTGCTACCGATGTAGCTGCAAGAGGGCTCGACATAAAAGAAGTTGATTTAGTCATCAACTACGAAGTCCCTTCAAAAGAAGATTATTATGTCCACCGCATAGGCAGGACAGGAAGGGCAGGAAGAGAAGGGGCATCATTTACCTTAGTCAGTGCAAAAGAGCTAAGGAAAATTGAGGATATTGAAAAATACACTAAGAAATCTATTCGAAAAAGAACCATACCTACTGTTGACAGGGTAAACGAAGTTAAAAAGGAGAAATTTATCAGAAGCATCCTAAGTACAATCGAGAGCGGGGGACTTGGAGAAAACAGGGAGTTGGCAGGCAAGCTTTTGGATAAGGGCTATGATGCCGAGACCGTCATAGCCGCCATGATAAAAAAACTTGTAAAATTCGACACCTCGGAAGAAAGAGACTTAAATGACGCAATTCCGGAAAAAAGAAAGAAGGGAGCCCTTAAGCCTGAAAATACAGAAAGATTTCATGTCAATTTAGGGAAAAAGCAAGGTATCAGGCCCGGAGATATCTTGGGAGCAGTGGCAGGGGAATGCGGCATTCCCGGCTGTGATATCGGAGAAATAGAAGTTCTTGATAACTATTCCTTTTTTACTGCTTCAAAAGAGCACAGGCGCCGAATTATAGACAGGATGAACCGGTCGCAGATAAAGGGCATGGATGTTTCGGTGGACTTGTCAAAGGAAAGGAAATTAAGATTCGGCAGGGGAAAAACATCAGACAAATTAAATAAAAAAAATATTATTGACAAAAAATTTTACCGGTAATATAATGGTCAAAATGAACTGTGATGGATCGAGTAAAACAGACACAGCTTTACAGAGAGGGAGGATGGTGGAAACTCCCATGCATGACTGTTTGAAAACCAATCCGGAGTTAAGACAGAAAGCTCAAGTAGTGTAATGTCTTGGTATGGATGCCTTAAATCCTTTGAGAAGTAACTAAGGTGGAACCACGATAATCTCGTCCTTAAGCATGTGTTTAAGAACGAGATTTTTTAAAATAAAGATTATGGAGGTTGTTATGATTAAAGTTACATTTCCTGATAAAAGTGTCAGAGATTATGAAAAGGGTATTAAAGCTTCGGAAGTAGCCAAAAGTATAAGCGAAGGATTTGCAAGGAACCTTGTGGGAGCAGTTTACAACGGTAAAACCATAGGTCTTCAAAACACCTTAAATGAGGATGGGACCATTAAATTCCTTAAATTTGAAGATAAGGAAGGGAAGGATGTTTTCTGGCATACTTCTTCCCATATCATGGCCCATGCCATCAAGAGGTTGTGGCCGGAGGCTAAACTTGCAATAGGACCTGCGATTGAAAACGGATTTTATTATGATATAGATTTAGAGCACAGATTAACCCAGGAAGACTTGGAAAAAATCGAAGCTGAAATGAAGAATATCGTAAAAGCGGGATATGAGTTGGAACGTTTTGAACTTCCGAGAGAAGAAGCAGTGAGGTTTATGGAAGAAGCGAAAGAAGATTACAAGGTTGAGTTAATTAACGACTTGCCTGAAGATGCGGTTATATCTTTCTATAAGCATGGGGACTTTGTTGACCTTTGTGCAGGCCCCCATCTTGAGAGCACCAAGAAGCCAAAAGCTTTTAAACTATTGAGTGTTGCAGGGGCTTACTGGAGAGGCAATGAAAAGAATAAAATGCTCCAGCGTGTATACGGCATATCCTTCGAAAAAGCAAAAGACCTGGAAGCTTACCTTAAGATGCTTGAAGAAGCAAAAAAACGCGACCACAGAAAACTCGGAAAAGAATTGGAATTATTCATGATGTCTGAAGAGGGTCCCGGATTTCCATTCTTCCTTCCAAAAGGAGTAACAGTAAAGAATGAACTCATGAAGTATTGGAGGGAAGTTCATAAGAAAGCCGGCTATGTTGAAATAGAAACTCCTTTGATTTTAAACCAGCATTTGTGGGAAGTATCGGGACACTGGTACAATTACAGAGAGAATATGTACCTTACGTCCATAGATGACCAGGACTATGCGATTAAACCAATGAACTGTCCGGGAGGAATTTTGGTATATAAAAATTCCCTGCATTCTTACAAGGATTTCCCCATGAGGGTAGCAGAAGCAGGAAGAGTCCACAGGCATGAATTATCCGGCGCCTTGCACGGCCTGATGAGGGTGAGGGCATTTACCCAGGATGATGCCCACTTATATATCCTGCCTGAGCAGATAAAGGATGAAATAAAGGGTGTCATAAGGCTGATAGACGAAATTTACAAACAATTCGGCTTCACTTATAAGTTGGAGCTTTCAACAAGGCCTGAAAAGTTTTTGGGAGAAATCAAGGACTGGGATTTGGCGGAAGCATCATTGAAGGCAGCCTTGGATGAATTGAATTTAGACTATGTAATCAATGAAGGGGACGGGGCCTTCTACGGACCCAAAATAGACTTCCATTTGACTGACTGCATAGGAAGAACCTGGCAGTGCGGAACTATCCAGCTTGATTATCAGCTGCCCCAGCGTTTTGAAATGGAATATGTGGGAGCAGACGGGCTAAAACACAGGCCTATCATGATTCACAGGACTGCATTCGGGAGCATTGAAAGATTCTTCGGTATCCTTATCGAGCAGTATGCGGGAGCCTTCCCAACGTGGCTTGCCCCTGTACAGGTAAAAATACTGCCTATTTCCGACAGATTTATGGATTATGCAAAAAAGATCGAAAAAGAATTAGCAGAACTTGACATAAGAGTTGAAGTAGACACGAGAGCTGAAAAAATAGGTTATAAAATAAGGGAAGCACAGATGGAAAAAGTCCCTTACATGTTTATAGTAGGCGAAAAAGAAGCGGAAAACAATACTGTTGCAGTGAGAGAAAGACAAAAAGGCGACATAGGGGCCATGACACCGGATGAAATTACCCGTAATATCCTGGATAAAATCAATAAGAGGGAAAATGACTCCCCCCAACTGGTCGTACAAGAATAAATAGATGTTGAATTTTACGTCCATTTTATATATTATATATTTATTATAAAAAATGGAGGTCAATGCAGCTATGGGAACAGTATACTCAGATACTCAATATCATATAAACATGAAAGAAGGGGATGTGGGCAGGTATGTTATTTTGCCCGGAGACCCTAAAAGGTGTGTTAAAATTGCCAAATATTTTGAAAATCCCGTATTAGTGGCGGACAGCAGGGAATATGTGACCTATACGGGTTATCTGGATGGCGTTAAAGTGAGCGTAACCTCAACGGGAATAGGGGGGCCTTCTGCTGCAATAGCCATGGAAGAATTAGCAAACATCGGAGCGGATACCTTCATAAGGGTAGGTACCTGCGGGGGAATGAAGGTTGATGTAATGGGAGGCGACCTGGTAATCGCAACGGGAGCAATCCGTATGGAAGGCACAAGCAGGGAATATGCACCTATAGAGTTTCCGGCTGTCGCAGATTTTAGAATTACTCATGCTTTAGTAAAAGCAGCAGAGAACCTGGATAAAAAGTATCACCTTGGAGTCGTTCAATGCAAGGACTCATTTTACGGCCAGCATGCACCTGAAAGCAAACCCGTCAGCTATGAATTGACTAATAAATGGGATGCCTGGATGAAATTGGGCACCCTGGCATCGGAAATGGAATCGGCTGCCTTGTTCACGGTTGCAGCCTACAGAAAGGTGAGGGCAGGCTCCGTGTTTCTTGTAGTTGCAAACCAGGAGCGGAGGAGATTAGGCCTGGATGACCCTCAGGAGCACGATACAGAAGCAGCAATCCTTACGGCAATCGAAGCCTTGCGAATTTTAATAAAAAGCGAAAAATAAAAACTTGTATAAAAATATAGAGGTGTGGTTCCACACCTCTATACTTTTATTCTTTTCCACTTGCCTGAATTATATCTAATAAGGACAAGGGCAGACCGTATAGTCTGGTCGGCTATGAAGGCAAACCAGGCTCCTTCAAGCCCCAAGTTCCAAACATTTATCAGGTAAACTGCTAATAAGGGTCTTATTAAGAGGACCGTTATGAAAGTAATGATGGCGGTAGCCCTTGTATCGCCTGCCCCCCTTAAGGAACCGGACAAGATAAACTGGGAAGACTGCAAGGGTTGGGTAAATCCTACAAACATCATTATTCTAGCCCCCTGGGATATTATATCCGGGGAATCATTGTAGAGAGATACGATTTTACCTCCCCAAAAGACAAAAATTGCAGCTAATATAAGAGAAACCGACATACCCAGCCTTCTGGTTCTGTGGACATAAGCATGGGCCATATCCGGGCGGTTTTTACCCAGACTCTGACCGGTAAGGGAAGTAGCTGAAACGGCAAATCCCTGGCCGTTCATAAATGATAAGGCCTGGATGTTCATGCATACTTGGTGGACCGCATATGCAACAGTTCCAAGACCTGCAATTGTTTTAACATAAATGATGACTCCAACTCTCATCAAAAGCTGCTCCAGCATGGCAGGAGCACCTATGGTTACTATTTGTTTGAGGGAATGAGGGTCGGGCTTAAAACCGTCCATAAAGCGAAGGTGGAGGTATTGGTCTCCCTTCATAATGTATGTAAGGGCAAAAACGAAGGCAAACAATTGACCGATTATGGTTGCTAAGGAAGCACCCGCAACCTCCAGCCTGGGGAATCCAAAATGACCTTCAATCAAAAGGTAATTTAAAAAAACATTTACAACATTGGACGTAAGATTATATATCATGGCTGTTCTTGAATTTCCGACACCTCTTAAGGCTGCCGTGATGGTTGAAGTAAGTGCCATGAAGGTGAAGCCGACCATTTGGATTTTTAAATATATGGTACCGCCATGCAAGGTTTTTTCTTCGGCAGCCCCCATGAAAAGAATGAGTTTTTCCGCAAAAACATAGCCTGTTATTGAAGAAATCACTGAAATGATCAAAGTCAGCAATAAGGCCTGCCTGAGAATTAAGTTTGCTTTTTCCTGGTCGCCGGCTCCCTTGTACCTTGCTGCCATAGCCGTGGCACCTACATTCATGGCCATAAAAATTGTCATGAGAAGAAATTTTGGCTGTACGGTAAGACCGACAGAAGTCAAAGCCCAGGCTCCCAAGCCCCCGACCATCATCAAGTCAACCATTGAGGCAAGTTGAGTCAAGGTTAGCTCAACAACAGAAGGCCATGCAATTTTTACAATATCTGCATAAAGCATTTTTGAAGTTATACTCGGCGGCAGTTGATTTTTTTTAATATCTTTGATTTCCGTTTCACTGCCATCTTCAACCAAGTCTAAGGCTAAAACATATTTATTAAACTTTTCTGACATCTACATGATCGCTCCTAAAGTCATATAAATAAGGCCGCCGGCTGCGACCTTTGCGGTATATTTTATAGTGATTATAAATTTATGATAGCACGAAAAAAAGCTTGTGTCAACTCGGCTAAAACCCAATAAAACTATGCTGTTTCCTGACAATTTTTGGTTTACTCACAGAATCTTTCGTGTTAATATATAATAAATTCGGTAAACTACCGGAGGTTGTTCTATGAACGTCGTATTATCTATTTTTTTAATTGGATTTTTAGGTTACATGATAGGCGGCATCAAGGTATGGTCAATTGAGCTGGGTACGGCCGGTGTGCTCCTGGCAGCCCTGATTTTCGGCCACTATGGTATAATTGTTCCCGATGTTGTAAGAGAAATGGGCTTGGTATTCTTTGTAACTTCAGTAGGCTTTGTGGCAGGACCGAATTTCTTTCGAAACTTTAAACAAAACGCTGCATCCTATGTTCTGATAGGAATCTTTATGATTATCTCAAGTGCTGTTAGCTGTGTATTAATTATTAAACTAAGCGGTATAAGTCCGGCTCTTGCCGTAGGCCTGTTAACAGGTGCATTGACCAGTACGCCGGGATTGGCAGCAGCAGTTGAAGCAGCAGGGGATTATGGATATCTGGCCTCTATCGGTTATGGTATTGCTTATCCTTTTGGAGTTGTCAGCGTAGTACTTTTTGTCCAGTTGATTCCGAAAATTTTGAAAGCTGATATGGCTAAAGAACGTGAAGCTTTGGTTATGGATGCTAATAATAAGGCCAAGCCGGTTTTAGACAACTTATATTCATTTGACAGTGGAGGATTTTTTGCTATATGTTTAGCTGCCGTACTGGGTTTTTTGCTTGGCAAGATTGCTGTTACATTGCCCGGCGGTTCTAAATTTTCATTGGGCAATTCAGGAGGACCTCTGATTATAGGTTTGATTTTTGGACATTTCGGTCACTTAGGTAAGATAAATATTTCGGTCAAAAAACCTGTTTTGGAAACCTTGCGGGAGCTTGGGCTGATGCTCTTTTTAATTGGTGCGGGAACCAAAGCCGGACAAGGGTTTGTTGAGGTGCTTAAGGAGTATGGTTTTATGCTCTTCGTTTATGGAGCAGTAATGGCAATAATTCCGATGACAGTAGGATATTGCCTGGCGGATAAAACTCTAAAAATAAGCATTTTAAACAATTTAGGAGCAATAACAGGAGGAATGACCAGTACTCCGGCCTTAGGAGCCCTCATTGAGACTGCAAAAACTGATGATGTTGCATCTTCCTATGCCGCTACCTATCCTATTGCATTAGTTACCGTGGTCTTGTCATCCCAGTTTATTATCATATTGTTGGGATAAAAAAGGGGTTTACTGACTATTCGGAATTCTTTGCTTAAAATATTTTTTCATATTTTAATCAATTTTTAATTTGTCCCTAAAATATGATTAATCCGCCGGTGGTATCTTATATATAAATAAAAAATAAAAAATTATATATAGGAGGAAGTATGATGGTTACATTAGAACAGATAGATGAGCTTAGGAAGAGGGTCAATGTAAGCTACGAAGAAGCTAAAAAAACTTTGGAAAAAAACGACGGGGATTTAATTAAATCCATCATAGAGTTAGAGAAGAAAAAGGGAAGAAAAGATGAAAGAAAAGGCAGCTTTACAAATGCGGCAAACAGACTCTTGGCTCTTAAATTATCTATAAAGAACAGGGATGGAAACACCTTGTTAAATGTTCCCTTAGTCCTTGTAGTGCTCACCTTCTTAATGTCATTCTGGACTGTTATAGTCCTGCTGGTAATGGCCTTGCTGACATCCTGCCAGATAAATGTTTACAGGGATAAGGGGGTAAACATGCACAACATAAAGCAAAATGTCAAGAAAACTGTAGATAAGATCAAGGATAAGTCGGAAGAAATCTTTAAGGATGACGAAGAAGAGACTGAAGACACAGATGACGAGCCGGAAAATGAAATAATCATTGAATAAGAATAAGTATCAGGTCTTGGGCCTGATATTTATTTATTGATAAATAAAGGAAATAATAGTACAATAAAACAAAAACGAGGTCGTCATGGACAAGAAAAAGATTCTGATTGTTGAGGATGAGCAAAAGATAGCGCGGTTTTTGGAGCTTGAATTAAAATATGAGGGATATGATGTAACAATAGCAAAGGACGGGAGAGAAGGGTTCGAAAAAGGAAAGGACCCGGAAATTGATTTAATCATACTTGATTTGATGCTGCCGGGCCTAAGCGGCATCGAAGTGTGCAGGCGGTTGAGGCAGACATCGGATGTACCCATCATCATGCTGACTGCAAAGGATGACATTTCAGATAAGGTAACAGGTCTCGATATAGGTGCGGATGATTATATGACAAAGCCCTTTGCCGTGGAGGAATTATTGGCCCGGATAAGGGTGCTTTTAAAAAGAAATTATCATAGAAACAATGATAAAGACTTATTAATAATCGGCAAGCTTAAACTGTGCAAGAATAATTTCAAGGTTGAATACGACGGTGAAAACATAGAGCTTACGAAAAAAGAATTCGAATTATTGGAATACCTCATGAGGAACAAGAACATAGTGTTGTCCAGGGAGAAGATTTTGGACAATGTATGGGGATATGATTATTATGGGGATACCAACATAATAGATGTATACATCAGATATATAAGAAGCAAGATAGATCAGAAATACAATGTAAATCTTATTGAAACAGTCAGAGGGGTAGGATACATCATCAGAGATTGAAGGAAGACAAATGGTAAAGGCATTTCTAAGAAAACTCTTAAGCTTAATTCTCTATCCGTTTAAATTTATCATTAAAACCCTGATAGGTCTTTTAAAAAGACTTAAATTTTCTATTGCATTTAAAATATCCACAACATATCTGATACTCTATATAATTATTATCATGACGGTTGCATTGGCTACATCTGCGGGATACTTAATTTTTGAGCTGCAGAAGTTCGAAGCTACGAGAGCAGCTAAGGATGCCGAAGAAATCATTAGTACTTTTCCGGACTTTAATAAGATAAATACGGAGGAAGAAAGCTTTTCTTCCTTTGAAATATTTGATAAAAATTTAAATACCTTCTATACCAGCGGCGGGTCGGGAAGGTACGCTGACAATCTAATAGTAATTGCCGAGAAAATAGTTTTTTCCAATGAATATATCCATTCGGAAAGCTTTTTAAAAAACGGGGTCCCCTATTATATGAACGTCTCTTACCCCATGGAAGATATGCTTAGGGATGTATGGAGAATAAGTCTTATGGTTTTGATATCGGGTGCCATAGGTCTTATGTTTTTTGCCCCCATTGTATCAAGCACCAGCTACAAGCTCATAGGTCCCATCAAAAAAATGACCGAAATAACAAAGACAATAACCGTAAACAACATAAACACCAGGCTGGATGTCAAGGGGACGGAGGACGAGCTGAAGGAATTATCCGAGACCTTCAATGAAATGATGGATAGGATTGAAGGGGGATATAAGATACAGCAGCAGTTTGTTTCGGATGCTTCCCATGAACTCAGGACGCCCATAGCCGTTATTAAGGGGTATGTGGATATGCTGGACAGGTGGGGGAAAAATGATAAGGCTGTATTGGAAGAATCCATTGCAGCCATAAAGAATGAAACGGACAACATGCAGGATTTAATAGAGAAATTGTTGTTTATTGCGAGAAGCGACAGGAGTACCTTAAATTTTACAAAGGAAGATTTCCGGATAAAGACAGTTCTAAATGAAATCGAAAAAGAAACTAAGATGATAGATACAAGCCACAAATTGTACTTTAAATTCTATGACGATGCGACAATTTACGGGGATAAGATGCGAATTAAACAAGCCGTAAGAATCCTCCTGGACAATGCCATGAAGTATACTCCACCGGGTGAATACATCATGGTTTCCGGTTACATTCAAGATGAATATTATGTTATAAAGGTAGAAGATACAGGTGTAGGAATTAACAAAAATGATTTGGATAAGATTTTTGACAGGCTTTACAGGGCGGAAGAATCAAGAAGCAGGCAAATCAGCGGTCACGGGCTTGGTCTTTCGATTGCTAAAATAATTGTATTGGGCCACAAGGGCAAAATAAAAGTTAAAAGCAGCCCAAAAAAAGGATCGGCCTTTTCATTGATGTTTCCCTATCTTGACTCATGATTCAAAATTACAAGTATATCGACAAAATTCATCAATATTAGCTAAGGAAATCTCCTTTCCATTTTAGTATAATAGCTTGTACAATATGCAGAAAGGATGATTTTGTGAATATTGATTTTATTGAAACGGGACAAGTACTCACAATCAAGCTTAAGGGGGAGCTGGACCACCACAGCGCCGATGAGGCAAGGGTATTGATTGATGAGAAAATTAAGAACGAAAGGTATAATAAATTGGTTATAGATTTAAAGGGTCTTGACTTTATAGACAGCTCAGGTATCGGGTTTGTCATAGGCCGCTACAAGGTTATAAGAAAGCGCAAGGGCGTAATAGAAATTGTAAATGCCGGTAAAAAGGTAAGAAAGATTTTGGACATGAGCGGCATTGGAAAAATAATTAAAATAAAGTAGGGGGACAAAATGCACAATAACTATGTATATATCAAAATACCAAGCTTATCTGTCAACGAATCCTTCGCCAGGGCTGCAGTTGCAGCATTTTGCTCAAGCTTGAATCCAACAGTTAATGAAATAACCGAGATTAAAACAGCGGTGTCCGAGGCGGTTACCAATGCAGTGGTTCATGCTTACGAGGATAAGATCGGAGAAATTGAAATCCAGTGCAGGATTAAGGGGCGGGTGGTTGAAATAATAGTTGAGGATTCCGGCTGCGGGATAGCAGACGTTGAAAAGGCCAGGGAGCCTTTGTTTACCACCAAACCTGAGCTTGAACGGTCAGGCATGGGTTTTTCCGTAATGGAATCATTCATGGATGAAGTGGTTGTCTTATCCGAAAAGGATGTAGGAACAAAAGTAATCTTAAGAAAAAAAATATCTGAGAAAAAACAAAAGTCATTAAATGATGAAACAGCTGAAAACTCAGAAAATGAAGAATGAAGAGATTTCGCTAATAATTAGCAAATTTTAATAAAAAAGGCACTCTTAGTGCTTTTTTTTTGTATTCAAAAATCATTTTTGCAAATAATACTCATGAGGTGATTATTATGAAAAAAAAGATTATTTTATTATTAATATTATTAATTGCAGGTTTGGCTGCCATATATTTCGGCAACAACATCAATAAGTCCCTGAAGAAAATACCTGAGAGCGCAATTTTATTATAGTTTTGTATCATTAATATACCTGTGGAGGAGAAATGAAATACAATAAAGACAACTATAAAAAGGTAGTTGATGAATTCACGCCGAAAAACAAAATGCTAAAAAACTGTATAATGGCCTTTATATTTGGTGGGGCCATATGCGTGATAGGAGAGATCATCAATGATTCTTTTGTTGCATGGCTGGGAATTTCAGATGAGGAAGCGTCCCCTATGACATCGGTAGTATTGGTAGGGATCAGTGCCTTGCTGACGGGTTTAGGCTGGTATGATAAGTTAGGAAAAATCGGAGGAGCCGGAACGGTTGTTCCGATAACGGGATTTGCAAATTCGGTAGTTTCTCCTGCTATGGAATTTAAGAGAGAGGGCTTCATTTTAGGAACAGCTGCAAATATTTTTAAACTAGCCGGACCTGTTCTCTTATTCGGGTATTTTTCTTCATTTATAGCAGGGTTGCTCAGTATGGTTTTCAAATGAGGAGGAAGGATGAAAAAGACAGGAAAAACTTTTGTGATTAAAGATGATGTAATAATAAGGGATACCTACACCATAGCCGGCAAAAAGGAAGGCCAGGGACCTTTGAAGGATAAGTTTGATATGGTGGTGGAAGATGACTTGTGGGGAGAAGATACTTGGGAAAAATGCGAATTAAAAATGCAGAAAACTGCTGTAGAAAACTTAAAAAATAAAAACAAGCTGATAAATGAAGACATCGACCTTTTGATTTCGGGAGACCTCCTCAATCAAATCACATCTTCTTCCTTTGCTGCCAGAGCTTTGGAATTGCCATACATAGGTGTTTATGGTGCCTGCTCCACCATGACCCTGACCATGGGCTTAGGGGCAATGTTAATTGACGGGGGATTTGCCGAAAATGTAATCTGTGTTACATCAAGCCATTTCTGCAGTGCAGAAAGACAGTACAGACTTCCTCTTGAAATGGGAGGCCAGCGTCATATGTCAGCCCAGTGGACAGTGACCGGGTCAGCTGCCATATGGCTTTCAAACAAGGGAGAAGGGCCAAGAATTAAACATGTGACTTTCGGGAAAATTGTTGATTTAGGAGTCAAGGACGCAAATAACATGGGGGCGGCAATGGCACCGGCTGCCTATGACTCCTTAAGCCGCCACCTGCAGGATACGGGTATAGATTATGATTTAGTTGTAACGGGAGACTTGGGCATAATAGGTAAAGGTATAGTGAATAAAATGTTCAACGAAGAAAATAAAAGTATTGAATCAAAGTATGATGACTGCGGTACAATTATTTTTGATGTTGAAAAGCAGGATGTGCATGCGGGAGGAAGCGGCTGCGGCTGTTCAGCCATAGTATTCGGCTCCTTTTTATACAAAAAACTTGTAAATAAGGATATAAAAAGACTTCTTTTTACGGCTACCGGAGCCCTTCATTCGCCTACAGCAACCCTGCAAGGGGAAAGCATACCGGGAATAGCCCACTGTTTAGGGATAGAAGCTTAGGAGGCACCATGAATTATGTCATGAGTTTTTTAATAGGGGGGTTAATTTGTTTAATCGGCCAGATTATTATAGATACCTTTAAGAAAAACAATGCTTACCTGCTTGTAATGATGGTTGTTACAGGGTGTATTTTAGGATTCTTCGGCCTGTATGATAAATTGGTTGAAGTTGGCCATTCCGGTGCAACAGTACCCCTCTTGGGCTTTGGAAATTCATTAGCCAAGGGGGCAATGGAGGAAGCAGCCAACAAAGGTTTTATGGGGGCTTTGAGCGGGGGAGTGATAAGAACGGCTCCGGGAGTAGCAGCAGCGCTGATATTTGGTTATATAGCTGCGGTAATATTCAATCCCCGCGGAGATAAATAATGACAAGGGTGACAAAATGACAAGGGGACGGGGGTAGTGTCATCAATTGACAAAGGGATGTCGGTAATGTCATCAAATGGGACAAAAAGGACCGTCCCCAGTGTCTCATCAAGTGGGACAAAAAGGACCGTCCCCACCGACACCAAATCGAAGATTTGGTGTCGGTCGCTTAATTTTCTATGGATTCCAATATTTCGTTTATCGGCCTTTCATCTTCTTCATCTTCCGGTCTTTCATCTTCGGATGTGTCAAAATCAATTATTCCATTGATTATATCATCCAATAAACTTTGGTCATCTTCACTGTCTTCATCACCGTTTTGGTTACCTTCTTCTCTCAGCCACCTGTCATAATCCAATTTGGTATGCTGATAGCAGGTTCTGGTAGGTAACTGGTATTTAAAGTCTTCGGTTAACATTCCTTCAACACGTAAGTTTTCAACTTCAATTCCTAACACATGGGTTATTCTCCCGTTTTCATCAGTTGACATCTGGCCGGCATATATCTGCTTAAGCTCTTCCATGGAGAAAGTAATGCTGTCTTCCAATATTTGATGATAGAGTTTTATTGCTTCGTAGTTGGACTCTTTTTGGTAAGGGTCATATAGGGGGTCTCTGACTACGAAAACTCTATCTTCAACCACGTTGCCGGGACAGTTATGTGATTTCAGCATGAGAGAGATATTGCATACTTCAGCCTTAACATGAACATCACAGGTTTCTGTAGGCTGGGTTCCGGGTATAAAATATTCCGTTATAATCTGACTCCCTCTCTGGTCATGGGCACACAGGTCGCCGGGAAGCTTCCCGGATTGGGCACAAACACTTATGGGTATCAGATTTGGGCTGCGTGTGAAGGTTGCAGGTTCCAGACCTTCGTGAATAGGAGTCATGATAGCGCTCCAAAGCCTTGCATTGTTGCCGCTGTCTCCTGAAAGCTTCATCTGAACATTATCATTGCCAACCCAGATTCCTCCTACATAGTAGGGGGTAAAACCAACAAACCAAAAGTCTCCGTTTGCCTGGGTAGTTCCTGTCTTTCCTGCTGCATCTATTCCGAATTCTCTAGGGAGTCTGGCCCTGTATGAAAGTCCCTGAGTTACCGTTGTTTTTAAGATATCCTTCATTAATGAAGCGACTTCGGGGTTGACTGCCACATGGGTTTCAGGTATCTTTTCCAATATGGTTTCGCCCTTGGAGTTAACTACCTTGGTATAAATTATCGGCTCTACATATATTCCGTCATTGGCAATAGTGCCGTAAGCAGCCGTCATTGCCAGGGGTGAAAAACCTTTTGTTAAACCTCCCAAGGCAAGGGATGCCAAATTCACATCATTGTAGTAGGGGTCCTCCTGAGGAGAAACAAAGGTGTCATTGTTTGGATTGTCTGTATCTATGAGGCCTAAGTTTGCCAATGAGTTCATAGCAGCTTCAAGACCTATTGTTTCAAGCATGGTAACAGCATTCGTGTTTATGGACTGCTCAATTGACTTTCTTAGGGTTTGGATACCCCAATATTTTATATTTCTGTGCTCATACCAGTTTTTAGGCCATCTTTCACCGCTGGCATTGTATTTTGGCAGGTCATCTATGGGGTAGGCGGCTGAATACCCTAAATCAAGGGCAGCCAAATATACGGACAGGGGCTTGATAGTTGAGCCCGGCTGTCTTGCTGCATCCGTTGCCCGATTGAAGGTCTTGCTACCTTCAATCTGTCTTCCTCCGATTATCCCTTTGATTTTTCCTGTTCTGTAATCTATTATTACAGCTGCCGACTGTGGCTGTACGATGCCATTTTCCTGGAAGAAGAAATAACCTTCCGGTATTGTTAAGACACCGTCACTTCCTATGTTAAACATGCCGGGATTTTTATCCAAATAGGCTTTCGGAATTCTGAAGGTTCCTTTGGTGCCTTTTTTATCTATTATTTCATAATTGTTTCCCACATTCAGAGCTCCTATGGAGTGAGAAACGAAGTTCATTTCATCATCAATCGTATAAGCATCTACAATATCTATGTTTGAAGTATAAATGTCGAATTTTTTTGAGCTGATTACCAAATTCCCGCTTTCATCAATTTCGTATTCATCCGGGTTCAGGTATATGCTGTTTTCTTCATTCATTATGTTTTCTTTGGCGTAAAATATGAGCTGGCCGCTTTCATTAAGTATGTTAAATTCTGCGTCAAGCATTCCGGTTCCTTGGCCTCCGGACCACCTGAAGTATCTCCAGTCCTGGGCTATGGGCTTATCTCCCGCAGGTTCGGCACCCAAATACAATACAGAAAAGTTATCATAGGACTCCTCAAGAGACTTTTGAATATTAACATCAATGGTTGATGTAATGGTCAAACCGCCCTTGTAGAGGTAATTTTCAGCTGCCTCATAGGTTAAGTCCTGAGAGGCCATTAAATCTTCAATTACTTTTTCTTTAACATAATCCATGGGTGTCGATGAAATACCTTCTATTTTTTTCTGACCGGGATTTAAGGCAAGCCGCATGTTTTCAGCTAAGGCTGCGTCATATTCTTCCTGACTGATATATTCCAAATCCAGCATCCTTTTCAAGACGTCATGCTGCCTGTCAACGGCATTTTGATTGTAGACACACGCATATTGGACAGACCCTATAAATACGTATCCCACTATATCTTCCTCGGGAACATCGTCGATGCTGTTCAAGCTGTATCTGCTGTAAAGGGCATATGACGGTCCTTTTGCTGCTCCAGCCAAGAAGGAGGACTCTGCCAGGGTAAGCTGGCTTACATCCTTTGAAAAATATGTAAAAGCTGCTGATTGAACTCCATAGGCACTTTGACCCAAGGGGATGGTGTTCAGGTAATTTTCAAGAATCTGCTCTTTTGAAAGGACTCTTTCTACCTGGATTGCCAAATACATTTCCTTTATTTTTCGCTCCCAGGATTTTTCGTTGGTCAAATACAAATTCTTAACCAACTGCTGGGTAATGGTGCTGGCTCCCTGTGCCATAGGGTCACCGGTCCTTAAATTGTTCAAAATAGCCCCTGCAATACGTTTAATATCGATGCCGAAATGGTCTTTGAACCTATGGTCCTCTATGGCAATGAATGCATTTTGCAAATGTTCGGGTATTTGACTCAGTGGAACTATTTCTCTGTTTTCATTGGGATCGTGAATTTGCTCGATGATATTACCGTTTTCATCCACGATGACCGAGCTCTCGGTCAGGGTATTGAGAACATTGGTTGCGTCTATTTTCGGGGCGCTTTTTACTATTCCCAAAACCATTCCCAAAACAGCTCCGCCGGCTATGATTATGGCAGCAAGAATGACTAAAAGGCTCACTCTTATGATGACTTTTCTTTTCTTTTTTGACATTCTTTTTTTCTTATTATTTTTATTTTTAAGCTCTGAATTGTTTTCATTTGTTTCAAGATCTTTTTTTCCTTTGGACATAAAATACCTCCGGGTTGCTTTAGTTAGTATACCACAAATAAAAAAAATATTTTCAAAGTTTTTATTATCCTAATAATTATATAATAGTAAGGGCATGAAATCAATACATTTAAAGTCCCTGAAGGAAATTTATGAAATCTTTAAGATTCCTGTTTGGCGGCTTGTACTCTAATTAAAGAGTAATTGCAAAAATACATTTACAATGTTATAGTATTGTTATCTTGAGATATCGATTTTTAGGATTACTTAAAGTGCGGAGGATAAATGGAAAAGGAAAGATGTTTACTGGTTGCGGTCCAAGTGGCGGACCAGGAAGAAAACGACATGGAGGAGCTCGGCTTGTTGGTTGAAACTGCCGGAGGAGAAGTAGTATCAAGCATCATTCAGAACAGGCAAAGCATTGATACAAGATTTTATGCAGGCCGGGGGAAAATTGAAGAAATCGCAAATTACGTAAAAGAATTAGATATAGATACTATAGTCTTTAATGATGAATTGAGCGGGTCACAAATACGGAACATAGAAGAAATCGTGGAAGCAAAGGTCATTGACAGGACTAACCTCATACTTGACATATTTGCCAAAAGAGCCTTAACCAAGGAAGGCCAGCTGCAGGTTGAGCTGGCACAGTTAAAGTACAGCCTGCCCAGACTTATAGGGGTCAATAAGAACCTGTCCCGATTAGGGGGAGGAATAGGTACGCGAGGGCCCGGGGAGCAAAAGTTAGAAACCGACAGGAGAAGGATAAAAGAAAGGATTTCAGACATCCAAAACCAATTGGAAGAATTGGAAAAGGTAAGAGAAACCAAAAGAAAGAAAAGAATGAAGGACCAGGTCCCTGTTGTATCGATTGTAGGCTACACCAATGCAGGAAAATCAACATTATTAAATGCATTGATGGACAATGAATACAAGGATGAAAGCGAAAGCAAAAAGGTTTTTGCCCATGATATGCTTTTTGCGACCCTTGATACAGAGCATAGGAGGGTGAAGCTGCCCGGAGGAAGAAGGGCTGTTTTTTCCGATACGGTAGGATTTATTAAGAAGCTTCCCACTCAAATTATTGAAGCCTTCAAGGGAACCTTGGAGGAAATCAAGTATGCGGACCTGATAATTCATTTAATTGACATAAATGATGAAAATCTTACTGCCCATAAGGAAACAACAAGCCGGCTTATAGAAAAGATTACCGGCAGCGATATTCCGGTTCTGACCGTTTACAATAAGGTTGATAAAATTTTAAACGAAAAAACATCGGTTTTAAATAATGGAATTATTTATATTTCAGCAAAACATAAATACAGGATCGATGAGCTCTTAGAGGCGGTGGACAGGAAAATTAACGGCCCAAAAAACTTTTATGATTTAATAATTCCCAATGATAGGTTAAAAACTTATTATTGGCTGTATGAAAACAGAAAAACCGATAATGTCAAGTTTGACGGTGACGGTGTTTCATTAAGGGCTTTGCTGTATGAGAGCGAAAAGGAAGAATACAAGTCTTACATGGGAGAAAGTAATGGGTAATTATAAATCTATCCACAAAATCGGAAGAGATGAAATAATTATTAACAAGTCTAAGTTCATAGGGACTGCATGTCCTGTTGAAACCGAAGAAGAAGCCCTGGCCTTCATCGATAAAATAAAGAAGGAATTCAAGGATGCAACCCACAACGTATATGCTTATGTAATCGGGGAGAATTCAAACATACAAAGATTTTCGGATGACGGGGAGCCTTCGGGGACTGCAGGCATGCCGGTTTTAAATGTTATTATGCAGGAGAATTTAAGAAACCTTGCAGTTGTGGTAACCAGGTATTTTGGAGGTGTCCTCTTGGGAGCCGGAGGATTGGTGAGGGCTTACACCAAAGGCTCAAAGATTGCTTTGGAAAGCGGAATAATAGTAGACAAGGCCCTCTTTTATGATGTATCATTTAAGATAGACTACACATTATTAGGAAAAATGGATAATGAACTTATAAAGAATAATTTTATCGTCACAGATAAAGTATATGAAGAACAAGTGCTTGTTAAACTGATAGTAGAAGAGGAAAACTTGGACAAGATTACTGCCTTAGCAGGAGAGGTATCAAGCGGTAAAGCTCAAATATCCCTTGGGAAGGCAGCATACTATTCCATAAAAAACGGGAAATTAGTCGGGTATTGATACAATTAAAATAATATGATAAAATATCACGTCAATGTTAATGATTAAGTAAGGAGGAAATATGGCCGGACATTCAAAATGGAATAATATAAAAAACCGTAAAGGAAAACAAGATGCATTAAAAGGCAAAATATTCACCAAGCTGGCACGTGCGATAACCGTTGCAGTGAGAGAAGGGGGACCGGACCCGGACTACAACTCCTCACTGGCAACTGCAATAGAAAAAGCAAAGTCACAAAATATGCCCAATGACAATATAGACAGAGCTATAAAAGCCGGTATGGCAGCAGCTGCCGGTGAAAACTTTGAGGCGATCACCTATGAAGGATACGGACCCAGCGGAACGGCATTTATGGTTCAGTGCTTAACCGATAATAAAAACAGAACAGCGGCAGACATAAGGCATTATTTTTCCAAGTATAGCGGAAACTTGGGAACGACAGGCTGCGTCGGTTATTTGTTTGACAGGAAAGGAGTAATATCCGTCGAGTCAGCCGGTATTGACGAAGACGAACTAATGATGGCAGCTCTTGATGCGGGAGCGGAAGATTTTGAAGTGCAAGATGACACCTATGAAATTACAACCGCACCGGAGGACTTCATGACAGTATTAAATGGGTTAAAGGCTGCCGGTTATGAAGACCTCAAAGGGGATATCATGTACATACCCCAGACCTATGTTAAGGTTGAGGATGAAGAAGCATTAAAAAACCTTGATAAGTTAATTGATGCCTTGGAAGAAAATGATGACGTCCAGGAAGTGTACCACAACTGGGATATGCCGGAAGAAGAGGACGAAGAGTAATATAAACGGTTCTCTCCAGCAATAGAGCTGGAGAGAACCGTTTTTTATATCTTATTTTCTGGGGTTTGGTGCCGAAAAGCTTGGAGGTTGGGCATTTTGAGCACTAAATCTGTTTGTTCCGGGGGTAGACAAGTCAAAATACAGTTTCGAATCTGCAGTTACTCCCCAATCCCTGTTTGAAGCAGTGTCTTTAATCTTGTTAAAGGCTTCTCTGAACATGGTATTATGAGCTTCTTCCCGATTAAGCAAAAAGTCTATGGTATCTTTTACCCCTTTATCATCAATTTGCCTGTACAAATACTCATATACAACTTTTGCCCGCTGTTCGGCTGCAATATTTGATAATAAGTCTGCAGCTATATCTCCTGTTTCATTGACATATGCACCGGTCCATAAGTAGCCCGACGCATTGGCTAAAATAGGTGTCAGTCCTGTCAAAACATGGGCTTCTATACCTCCTAAGGTTGCATTTTTAGCATCTAAGTCATGACCGTTAAGCAAGTTGATCATAGTCGCAACAATTTCCATATGACTCAGTTCTTCTGAAGCAATATCTAAAAACAGGTCTTTGATTTCAGGGTCCTTTACTCTAAAACTTTGAGAAAGATATTGCATTGCAGCTTTTAGCTCTCCATTGGCACCCCCTAATTGCTCTTGCAGCAATGCAGCATAATTTGGATTGGGACTGTCTACTTTAACTTCATAAAGCAACTTTTTATCATGTGTAAACATATGAACTCTCCTTGGGTTATTTTTTTTTTAGTTTTTCCAATATATATTTAAATATGCCTTTAAAAATGAATGAACTATCCTTAATATATATGACACAGGGGCCGGATAAGGAGGAAAAGAACAATTATCATTTGATTAAGAGGGTGTTTTTATGGTATAATAATAATGAGGAGTGATGCAAAATGTATGTACCATACGGTTTATATGATCCTACAATGATAATTTTAATACCTGCCATATTGCTTACTTTGTATGCTCAAAGCAAAGTGAAAACTAATTTTGCCAAATATTTGAGGGTACCGGCAAGAAGGGGCTATACAGGGGCACAGGTGGCAAGAATGCTATTGAATCAAAACGGCCTCCATGATATACCCATAGAAGCAGCAAATACACAATTAGGAGATCACTATGACCCCATAAAACGGGTGCTGAGACTTTCCGGGGAAGTAGCCCAGGGAAGCTCCATTGCTTCCGTAAGTGTGGCAGCTCATGAAGTAGGTCATGCCATCCAGCATGCAAAGGGCTATGCCCCCTTATCTATAAGGAATATGATTTTTCCTGTAGCAAGGTTTGGGTCATCTGCAGGATGGTTGTTCATATTTGTCGGATTATTGATTCCCAGCCTTGGGGGACTGATGGATATAGGAATCCTCTTGTTTGGTGCAGCTGTTTTATTCCAGCTGATTACACTGCCCGTTGAGTTCAATGCAAGCAGAAGGGCTTTGGAAATGCTGGATGCAAACGGATATATTTATGACGAAGAAATAAGGGGAGCCAAGAATGTACTGAGCGCTGCGGCATTAACCTACGTGGCAGCCATGGCAAGCGGTTTGGCCCAGCTTGCCAGACTGATTCTTATAAGAAACAGGAGAAGGTAAAGTACACTTAAAAACACAACTCCTTCCTCATTTAATGAAGAAGGAGTTTTTAATTATCACAGACTATTCAACTTCATGATTATGTTGTTTATTTCTTTGCACATGGATGCGTTTTTGCATCCGGAGGGGCAAGAGTCAATTACTTTCCTGTTTTTACGGCCCACATTTAAATTCAGTAAAAGACAAACCAAAGAGCAGGTCATACAAGCATTGAATGATATTATTTCCGGATAGTTACAGCATTCTTTGCCTATTGTTGCATTAATATTTTTTGATTTTCCTTTTATCAGGTTTGCTAATTCATATTCCCCTGCCAAGGCATAGGATTGGAGTTCTTTTATGTGGTCCGTGACGGAGTCTGTTTCACTTGAACTGAAACCGACCGTATTTAATAAATCTATTGTTTCACTGAACTTATACTCAAGGATTCGTTTTTTCTCACAAATAACATCAATTATTTTACTTATAAAATTGCTAATTTCTGAAATTTCATCCCTGTTTACGCACACACTCAGCCCACAATGAAGTTTTTCGCTTTCACCATGGATTAATAGGGCTAATCCTTTTTCTTCCGCAAATATAGAATTAATAAGCTTTTTTATCGTACACAACAATTTCTTTTTTACTTTTATGAAGATATCAAATTCTGAGCATTTAATAAAATTAATAAGACTGATTAGGGTTCGTAATTTCCTGTCCAGGATAAAATTATTTTCAATTATTAATCTCATGAGGGTTAAAACCGAATCATCAACTGATTTGATATCATCAAGAGTACAATATTCAACTTTTGCGATGATTTTTCCTGTTTGTTCAATTAAATGACCTGTAGCATCTTCTTCTTTACTTATACATTCCAATACGGAATTTAAACTGTTTAGAAGTTCAAATTGCCGGTTATAATCTAAACACTCAATTCCTTCCTTTTGTATGAAGTTTAGTGTTTCTCTCAGCTTGTTTTCTAAAGTATTGTTCTTTATTGCTATTGTTTTCATCGTTTGAATTATACTGTTAATAATATCTTTAAAATCGCATACGGAAATACATTTATTTATTGCTTTACATAACAAGTCAGCTTGAGCTTCAATCAATAAAGCAAGGGCACACTCCTCTTTAGAAACAGATTCAACTATAGAAACAGCGTTGGCGGGGACTCCTTGTATGGGGCAATTAATATCCTTACATATATTTTTATTATTATTTAACATAGCTATAAATGCTCACATTCCTTTATATTTTTATTACAATATAAATAACAGCCTGTATATATATTATACGGGCTGTCTTGATTTGTTCCTTATATCTATTAATTATATTTCAAATTATTAAGAACCTTCTGAGAATTATCATGTGTTAACAACACCATGATAAAGGAATTTGCTTTGTCATCCTACAGAGAGAGTATAAAGTTAATTACATCTATATTTTTTTGTGCCAATATCATGTTCTTCAAAGTGATTGATTCAAGCAATAAGGATGCGCTTTCGTTTGCAGCAATTAAATTGCCTACATTGCCGGGTGTAATTGTAGCTACATCATTTATCTTTAATGCTTCCGTGCCAATAAGATTTGCAAGGGCAAATTCCTCATTGGCAATTGATTGTTGAAGATTAGATAAAGATACGGCGAATCCTGCCAATTGCTCATCATTGAAGCCGTTACCCAAAGTTATAATTGCAATTATGTCTTCAAGTTTAGCTTCTAATATCATGTTTTTTTGAACTATTATATCTAGAACCGAAGTAATAATATCGTTAAAATCTAACAAATCATCCACTCCGCCGGCTGTTGTGGTTAATTCTATTGCCCTGTTCAGTTTAGCGGCTTCAGCATCAATTAAAACTGCAAGTCCGTTTTCTTCAACTCTTATTGCATTTATCAAAGCATTAAGAGCGGCTATCACAGCATCTACTTGGGCCTGAGTCGGAGTCGGGAAATCTTCTGAATTGTTTATTATAAATCTTACAACTCTTCTTAACTTGCTTAAGAGAACAAGATTCTTTTCTGTAATAACCCTCAATATGGCCAATATTAGCTCATCTGCAGCTTGTAATTGTTCAAAAGCAAGGACTGGTGCTAAAGCATCGACTAAGGTGCCTATTGCGCCTATCAGATTGCCTAATGCATTTTCTTCATTTGCTATCCTGCTGAGAATGGCAGTTATATTATCAACGAAATCAGAAGTGATTGTGAAACCTTCTTCGTCAATATAGTTTAAGGTTTCTGTCAGTTTTGCTTCTAATACCGTATTTTTCAGCAATATAGTTTTGAGGGTACGTATAATGGATTCGGTTAATTCCGTGAAATTATCAAAAGTCAAAGCATCACCTGTCAATGATGCAAGCTTATCTGCTTCTTCCTGGATTAAGGCTGCAAGTGCATTTTCTTCTGCAGCAATCGAGCCTACCACATTAAATGCGGCAGCTTCGTTTAAACCGGGGGTTTGTTGTATAACAACATCATCCTGCAATGTTGCTTTTTTTGTATTTTCATTGTTAATATTAAAGAAATTTGCCATAAATCTTCTCACGATCCTTTTTACATTTTTATACAGGTAATTATATAGCCTGTATACAAAATAATATTCGCATGTCCAATATTTGTTACTTAATTGTTGTGTATAATTTATAGTTTGAAATGTTCCTACAGTTTGTATGAAATGGTTATATTTTAAAAATATCAAGAAATTTCATCTTTCTTCCCCATAACCTTTGAAGCTTATGCAGATATAGGTGAAGCTGTCATTGACTGTTTTGAAGAACCCTAAATGTGTCTTATATGTTGTAATCCCACTATTTTTTGGTATTTACACTTAAATTGCATTATGATATAATGAACTCAATCAATGAAGCAAAAGAAATTGCTCCGAGCATAATAGCCTAAGGATTTAAGTTTATGGTTTTATGCCGATAGGGTTTGGCTGGAAACGGTTAGGCCTCCTGATGGAAAGGAGATTGTAGATAATATGAGGACAGCAGCTCCGTCAGGAATGCTGTTTTTTTGTCTGTTTACTCATCTTGATTTATATTTAGTGTAACTAAATAAAATAAATAATATTTATGGAGGAATAGTATGAAAAAAATCAAAGTAATTTCAATGGTTTTAGCAATAGTAATGATTCTTTCCCAAGGCTTGGTTTTTGCAGAAGAATCTTACGCAGTTGAAATTGGAGGAAGCTTAGTTGCAACAGAGCTTAAGCTTACCCTGGAAGAATTAAAGGGTATGCCCGAAGAAGCACAGATAAACCAGGCCTATACATACAATTCAAAGGGTGGAGAAAAAACAGTCCAGGTTAAGGGTGTAAGCTTAGCTTATTTATTGAAAGAAAAGGCAGGAGTAACAGCTGAAGAAGGAAGCGTAAAATTCTTAGCAGCGGATGGTTATGATATTGAACCTCAAACTCTCAATGATGTTTTAAATGATGAACTTAAATTTGTTTTGGCTTATGAGGTAGACGGTGAGGCAATAGACAATGACGATGCTGTAATTGATGAAATAACCATATATAGAAATTTAAAATATGAAGGTGAGTTTAGCACTGTTTATAAATTAGTAAATAAGATTGTTGTCGGAGAAGCCGAAGCACCGGAAGAAACACCGGAAGAAACACCGGAAGTTTCTGCCGAGCCTGTTGAAGAAGAAACACCTGTTGAAGAAGAAACAAAAGAAATAGCATTCACTGATATAACCGAAGATTATAAGTTTGCGGAAGCAGCTATTTATGACCTTGCAAAAAGAGGAATCATAGATGGTATGGGCGGCGGCCTCTATGCTCCGGGCAATGTATTTACCAGGGAACAATTCTGCAAAATAATAGTTGTAGCCTTGGGATATGAGTTAAAAGAATATGAAGGACAATTCAGCGATATAGGCGGTGACAGATGGTCAGCACCATATGTACAAGCCGCTGTTGATTCAGGATTATTCGTTGGATATCCTGACGGTACATTTTTGCCTGAAAAGGTTATAACCAGGCAGGAAATGGCACTTGTAGCAGCCAGGGCAGCTGTTGCAAAAGGACTGGTTGACCAGGCAAAGGTCGATAAGTTTGTAATGGAAAAATCTGATTACCTAGATAAAGAAGATGTGGCAGATTGGGCAGGAAATGCTGTTGCCTGGCTTGAAGCACAAGATGTTTTTGTGGGGATTGCAGAAGAAAACTTTGAGCCCGGAAAGAATGTTAACCGTGCCGAAGCAGCATTGGTAGTATTTAACACCTTGTTTTCAGAATAATAAATAAAAAAAACAAATGAGCGATATTCGCTCATTTGTTTTAAAGGAGGTAAGTCAATTATGGCAAGAAGGATTACAGTTTGGCTCTTGATTGCAGCCATGTTAATCATGAATGCAATGCCTGTATATGCGGCAGAGCCGGAGCTTATAATTACAGGAACGGGACTGGAAGAAGAAATAGTAATTACTTCCGGCGACTGGTCAAAATATAAGATGGTAGAGAGAATATACTCTACCAACAACAGCCTTGGATTTCATAAAATCATAAAAGCAAAAGGATATGATTTATTCGACCTCATTGGGAAAGGTTTAAAAACCGATGAAGATTACGATGTAAAATTTACATGTTCTGACGGGTTTGAATTTACAAAGACTATCAGTGAGCTGAAAAATGCGTATTCTTTCACTGATTTTACCTTGGAAAGCAAAGAGGAAATCATGCCTATGATTGCAAAATATACAAGTGTAATGGCTGATTATCCGAAAAACATTTTTGCTCCCCCCGTTACATGGACGGATATTCCAATAACAGAAACAGATTTAGATAAAGATTTTCCTAAATTAGTATTTGGACAAACTGACATTGACGACATGAATATGTCAAAATGGGGCAAAGAAGTTGTCAAAATTACGGTAGGAGATGAAATAATCAAAGTAACTCCTTCATCACCATATAAGCACATCAGTTATGATGGTGAACCTTACAATGTTGACGCCATAACAGGAGCAACTTTTACAATTGAAGGACCCGGAGTTGAAGGTTACAGGGCTATATCATTGAGGCAAATCGAAGAAGATACAAATGGACAATCTATAGATGCATATTATGAAAAAGTAAATGGTAAAGTATCTGAGTTTTCCTATGAAGGAATAAATGTCAGGTATTTAATCGATAATTATGTAAAAGCAAAACCGAACGCAGGAAACCTTATATTTAAAGATAAATCAAGGAAGACGATTTTAACCGCGGATATATCAGAGGCGGATAAATATATGGTTGCTTACGGCATAAATGAGGTTCCCTTGGTTTTCCTGGATACTGATGAAGGATATATCAAGGAAAAATATAATGATAACGGATGTTTTAAATTAGTTTATAAACAAGACAAGTCTAGTGCCAAAGAATTTTCTAATGTAGCATATATTTACATAGAAGAAAAAGATGCTAAAAATATTTACGAGCATACCTATCCTCCTTACAATGATGAAAAATATACTGATTATGAACTGATAATTCACGGTTCTGCCCTGGGAAAAGAAGTAAGATACAAGGTAAAAGACATAGAAGCCATGACAGACCTTCATGAAATCCATGAATACAGCCTGTCAAACAGTGAGTATTTCTGGTATTATAACACTTACAAGGGTGTTCCTTTGTGGGATTTACTCTTAAAAGCAGGTTTAGATCCTAAAACTGATGAGAATACCAGCGTCCGTTTTATTGCCGCAGACAATTATAATTTTGCTCCCATGACTATAAAGCAGATTAAGGACAGGTCCTTGTACGGATATTATGAAAAAAGTGCATTGGATAAGGGTGACGGCACATTCCCGGGAGAATATGTGGATCCCCTTTATACAGATTTACCTGTCATGGTTGCCTATGGATTTAACAAGTATCCTTATGTAATAAGACCCAGTGATGAAGGTTATAACGCAGGTCTTGGCAATGACGGGGGACCCCTTAGAATAATATTTGGGAAAACAACATATAACGATACAAATGGTTCCAACCAGGTACAATTTGCAAAAGAAATAATAATAGGCGAAGGTGAATCTCTTGCAACAGATACCAAAGGACACGGCGAAGGGGTCAACACGGAACTGGGAATTGACGAAACATGGAATCACGATCAGGGCTTATATAAAGAATATTTGGATATGCCGGTCCTTCGGGTAACAGGCTCACAAGTTAAAGAACCTGTGACATTTACTTTAAGGCAAATAGAAGCCATGACTCAGTATGCGGTCAGAGATATCTACACAGGCGATGGGACCAGGGAAATGCAAGGTATCGTTTTATGGGATTTAATTAAAAACGTGGTCGGACTCAAGGAGGACGTGGATGTTCCAAGTATTAGAGTATTTAGCGGTCAAAGTTACAATCAAATATTAAGAAGCACCGAACAGGTAATAAACGGGGTATTAAATTCTCGCGGCGAGAATAAGAAAATTATTTTAGCTTATGCAGCAGACGGTTATCCTTTGGTACCCAATGAGTCAAGTGTCGGATATGCAAACAACAATGCTTACGGTCCACTAAGGCTTATTATTGAAGAAAGCAAATCAATGTGGGTTAAGTGGGTTGACTGCATAGTAGTTGGTACCGGTGATTATGAAGCACCTGAATTGAAAGATGTAAAGACGGATGTTTTCAGTGATATCGGAAGCCACTGGGCAAAAGACAGCATAGTAAAAATGGCAGCTATGGGTTATGCAAAAGGAAGCGATGGGCTCTTCAGACCTGACGACAAAATCAGCAGGGCAGAATTTGTATCCTTGCTTATAAGAGTATTGGGAATCAGCAATCAAGATGCTGTATTAAAATTTACTGATGTTAAGCCTGGTGATTGGTTTGCCAAAGATGTTGCTCTTGCAGCAGAAAAAGGATATGTAAAAGGCTATGAGGACGGCAGCTTCAAACCCAATTCTCCTATTACAAGACAAGAAATAGGGACCATAATAGGTTCATTGCTGGAAGATGATGTGACAAATGCCGATGAAATTTTGTCTCTCTTCAGTGATGATATTCCCCAGTGGGCAAAGCTACCTGTTGCAAAGGCAGTGAAGGCAGAAATCATCAAAGGGCTTCCCGGCAATATATTCGGGGGAGTACAGAATACAACAAGGGCGGAAGCAACGGTAATGCTGTTAAGATATATAGACAAATAATCAAGGGGGAGGTTACTCCCCCTTAAGAGGGGTGTTCGATATGAAAAAATTATTGATTTTATTACTTGCAATATTTTTAATATTGGCAGGATGTTCTCAAGATGCAGCTGATGCACCCATAAATAATGAAATCAACGATACCATAGAAGAAATTGATGATGAAATAAATGAAAAAAATGAAGATACAAATGAACCTGAAGCAGAAGAAGATGAAAAGACAGATGTACCTGTAATTGAAAAACCTTCTGAAGAAGAATCAGAGAATGAAGAATTAACAGAAGAAATATCCGGTCAGGAAGAACCTATAATAGAAGAAGTTACTGAAGAAGGCCAAATTGGGGAAGAACAAGGGGAAAATATCGAGAATACTTTAAAGATTAAAGGCCTTGTAGAAAAGGAGCTTTGCCTTACATTAGAAGAATTAAAAGCAATGGATGATATTATTTTTGAAGCTGATTTTTATTCGCTGAATAATTTCGGTACGACAGGCTACACCCGTTTTAAAGGGGTTAAGCTGTGGGATTTGTTGAAAAATGAAGGAATAATAAATCCTGAAGCTTCTAAGATATCAATTATAGCCCAGGACGGCTATTCTATGGAATTTACTCCGGAACAAGTGCAAATGGAATATATGGATGAAACAAATCCCGATAATAAATATCCCATGATAATCGCATGGGAAGAAAACGGCCGGGAATACAGCCTTGATGAAGGTAATCCCTATAAATTGGTGGTAGGACAAAAAGAGCCCGGAGATATCAATAAACCTCAATGGGTTTCAAATATAGATCTAATCCTTGTTGAATAGGTGAAAAATGAAAAAAAAGTATATTATCATTTTTTTAATAATATTGGTTGTGGCAGGCTCCTTATTTTATATATTAAATGATGCTTCAGAGGAAGAAGAAGCAGTGAGGTCCTTTTATCCCGATGCAAAAAGAGTGACTTTAATAAAGGATATCAACGATGACTTATACAGCTCCTTATATTTTCCCGGAGTGAAAAGAGCTTATGAGGTAGATGGTGAAGTTTGTGCATATGTTGTAAGCTGTGTGGGATATAACGGGCCTATTGAAGTTTTGGCTGCCCTTGATGATGACATATTAATCGGAATAAAGGTTTTGAGTCACGAAGAATCACCGGATTACGCAGAACATATAGAATACGATTATTTTTTGAACAGGTTTAAAGATCTGCCAATAAACAAATATTTGAATTTGGTCGTCCTTGATAAGGAAAACCCTGAAGATATCATACAGGTTACAGGAGCCACCATAAGCTCCCAGGCTGTGGTGAATGCCGTCAATGCTGCAATCGGTTCTTATATGTACCGGAATAATAACATTAAAATGGCAAAAGTTCCGGATGTTGTTCCTCAGGAAACCTGGCAGAAGGATATAAACAGCTTTGCAATTAATTGGGAAGGGGGTTCTGTTCGGATTGATACGGAAGAAATAAAAGAATATGAACAGGTGGAAATGGATGTAGTCTTAATAAATACAACCGGAACAGAAACCAAGATGCACGTAAAAGGCCCGACCCTTCGTCATGTGCTTGAGAAAGAAGGTATTGACTTAAGCGAGTATGCCGGAATAGGAGTAACAGGCAGAGATGGTTACTACACTTTAATTGACAGGGAAAAGCTGGCTGTCAACGATATAATACTCACCTGGCAGGTAAACAGAAAGAATATCAAAGATGAAGACAAACCCGTAAGGCTTTCTGTCCCTTTGGAGCTTGGACCTTACTGGGTGAAAATGGTTACAAATATAGATTTATATAAGGACATATCCCCGAAGAATATTGATAAAGTCCATATGTTCAATCCTTTGACCGAGGATATAGAGCCTTATTATTATGAATACTACGGTTCTAAGGATAAAGCATTTGAGGTAGGAAAGATATTAAGAAAATTTGATGAGGTTGATGAAAAGGGCTTTTTCACCATGGCCGCCACGGATGGTTTGGAAAAAAATGAAACTATATCCTTGGTAAGGCAAAGGTATTTTATAAAAGTGGAAGGGGATAATGCTCCTATGAATATCTCGCCAAATTTTAAGCTTGGAATGAATGTAAAGAATATGACTCACTTCTCTACTACAAAGGATGCCGTAATTTTCCCCGAAAAGATGATTGAAGTCGTAAGGACTAAATCAATTGAAGGCAATGAAGGACTGCTTTTGGAAGATGTACTCCTGACAGCCGGAATGAGATGGAATGAAGGAATCAAATTCACTGCCGTGAGCATGGATAAAGAAATAGATTTATCATTGGAAGAAATGTTGAATTGCTACTTAATCTATAAAGATGGACAAGCAAGCTTGTATAAAGACAAAGAAATAATGACTGATTTAATAAGGATTGAAAAAAATGAAACTTAACATAAGAAGCAAAATTCAAATAACTGCAACGCTTATAGTGATAATTTCATGTTTGTTTTACGGCTTGTACATAGGTGGGATAATTGACTTTAGAATTGTTTCTATAGGAGATTTAAACCCATACGGGGGATGGTCCGCTTTAAAGGCCTTCTTTACGGATTTATCCTACAGGTGGAAGGGTTTCTCAAGAAGCATTGCCTTAACTGCAGGAATAACTGCTGCTTCATTTTTAATGGGGAGGTTTTTTTGCGGATATATTTGCCCAATCGGGGCTATGCAGGATTTTTTTAAATTTGCGGGAAACAAATTAAGGTTAAAAGAAATTAAATTTTCTGATAAACCGGAGCTTCTTAAGTACCTTGTTTTAATCATAATAATTGTATTAAGCATACTTGGGATGGGTAACTTAATTTCTCCTCTTTCACCCTGGCTTGCATATTTAAATATATTTGTCGGATTAAGGCTTCAGACAGGAACGTTAATTTTGCTTCTTATTATCCTGGTTTCACTAATCGGAAGGAGAATATTCTGCAGGTATTTTTGCCCCCTGGGAGCCTTTCAAAGCTTGCTTTATGCAATAGGACCCGTGAAAATAAAAAAAGGGACCTGTGATTGCTCCTACTGTCTTAAAAACTGCCCTGTATCAATGGATTTTAATAGAGTCGAAAAAGAAATACCTCCGGAATGCATCAACTGTTTAAAGTGCGTTAATGGATGCATCAAAGGCAAAGAAGGCTTTTCCATAAGCTTTAACAATAAAAAGATTAAAAAATCCGCTTATATAAGCATATGTATTTTAATTATCGCAGGTTCATATATTTTACTTCCTTTAACGGCATCTAATTCTTCGGTACAGGCTATAACATCAATAACTCATATAAAGGACGGCACCTATGAAGGATTTGGTTTGGGTTTTGGCGGAAGAATCAATACAGAAGTTACTATAAAGTATAATAAAATAATAAACATTAAAATTCTTAGCCACAGTGAGACAGAAGGTTATTACGAAGAAGTGTTCAGAGACTTATCCTATGAAATCACTGAAAGCCAGAATTTAAACCTTGATGCCATAAGCGGGGCTACATCCACCAGCAGAGGTTTCTTAAACTCCGTAAGGGATGCCGTAAATAAATCCTTAATTGAATAGAGGTAAACATGCAAAAAATATATATTATTTTGTTAATACTGATTATGGTTCTGACAGGGTGTACACAGGAAAAGCCCTCCTTAAATATAGTTATTGACGGAAAAGCTGAGCCGGTTGACGTTGACACTGAAATTATTTATAACCATAAAGACGCCCTCGTTTTTCCTGCAGTTGTAAGAAGCAGCGGGTCAAAACCGGTTGAAACGGAATATAAGGGTATTGAACTTACAAAGCTTTTTGAATCTTTAAACATAGATATAACCAATTACAGCAAGGTGACTTTTAATGCAAGTGACGGTTATAGGATTATATTAAGTGCAGAAGAAATTGCTGAACCTTCAAATGTCTATTTGACTTTTGAAAGGGATGGGGAAATTTTAAAATCAAAGAAGGAGGGAGGAAACGGCCCCTTCCAGTTGGTTATCAGAAGAGATCCCTTCAGTCAACGGTGGATTAAGCATGTAAATGAAATTATATTACAATAGGTTATTAAGATGACAAATAAATTTTTCGAAAGATTTTCAGTATTTAATCTGATTATGATAGCAGTCGTATCTGCCCTTGGAATTGCAACAAAACCAATTGTGGTGCCCTTGGTTCACATCGTCACGGGTCCTTTGTTCATTCCGGGAGGGGCAATAGCCGGGGGCTTTTATATGTTTTGGCTGGTTCTGGGTACCGGTCTTGTCAGGAAATCAGGCACAGGTACTTTAATAGGCCTGGTCCAGGGAATATTGGTGATTGCAACGGGAACTATGGGAACTCATGGCATCATGAGCATTGTTTCTTACACCCTGCCTGGAATTGTTACAGATATAGTATTTTTGTTTTCTAAGAATAAAAAATATAACATTCTGCATTATGTTTTCGGCTGTATGGGGGCAAATATCACAGGTACCCTTATCTCCAATATATTATTTTTTAGACTTCCCCCTGTAACGGTTGTTTTAATACTGTCTGCAGCTGCCTTGTCCGGAATAACAGGGGGACTTATAGCATACGTCATAAACAGAAATTTAGAAAAGATAAATATATTAGAAGAGTAAGAAAAAGGATTAACTTTTGATAAGTTCTATGAAAGGAACAGGCACATGAAAAAAATATGGTCAGCAGTCAGTGATAAAGCATATGTCCGTGGCTTTAAATCATTGTTATTAATATTATTTTTGCTGCTTACGGCAGGATGCGGCGAGGCCGGAAAGGATACAAAATCAGCAGGCATAAGCATATTTAATGAAAATGAAAACATTTTGCTTGATTTTAAGGCGGAAAAAAGGATTTCAGCAGAAGAAATAACAAGGGATAAGTTTTCTACAGCAGCAGTAATTTTAAATAATGGAGAAATTATTCAAATACCTGTCGACTTTTATCTGGATAATAATACAGTAATAGCCGGGGGCCAATCTATTGAAAAGGTAGAAGGAATTTATTTAACCGATAATTATCACAGTATAACTGATGCATATTATGACATGAAAGAATTCCTGGATAAAGGCGAAAAATTTATGGCGGTGCTCTTAGACGGATTTTCATACAACCAGTTTAAAAGAGCCTGTGAAGAGAATAAGCTTACTTTTTTAAATAAATATTTTAAATATCCTGCCTTAAGCGTATTCACTCCCGTTACAAATGCAGGCTTTGCAGCTATCATCACGGGACAAACCCCTGATGTAAACGGGGTCCATGACAGGAGCAACCGGCAGACGGATGTGGACACCATATTCAAGTATGCCCTTGACAACAATAAAAGCTGTATTTTGCTTGAAGGAGACATAAAAATATTAAATACCGAAGTCGAGCCGGAACTTAACACGGATATCAACAAAAACAATGAAATTGACGATGAAATATATGCAAGGGCCTTAAAAGCCGTTAAGGAAGGACATGATTTAATTTTTATTCATTTTCACGGCATTGATGACAGGGGCCACAGTTACGGACCATATTCGACAGAAACCATGGAATACATACAGACTATAGATAAGTATCTGAAAGACTTAAGTGAAGAGTGGGAGGGAGCTATAATACTTGTACCTGACCACGGCATGCATGAAAAAGCTGAAGGAGGAGAACATGGAACATGCTGTCAATCAGACATGATTGTTCCTTATTTCGTTAAAGAGCCATGAAAAAAAGAGTTGGGATTCTTATTATTTTAATAGTCATATTGTCAATTACATTGCTGGTATCCTTAAAACTAAACAAGGCCTCCATTGAAAAACAGGAACAAATCTTGTCCAATGCTCAAATTGTTTTGAAATATAATGAAATGGAAAAAATATTGGCCAAGGAAGAAATCATACTTTACGGCGAGGTATTTGAAGCTGTTCTTGACACATCAACCACTGAGCCTTCAAGACATATATATAAAGGTGTTCAGCTCAAAGATTTGCTTAAAAGCCACAATGTCGACTTTATGGACAAAACAATTGTAATAAAGGCAGCTGACGGCTATTCCGTCGCTTATTCTTCCGAAGAGGTTTCAAGGGATAAAAATGTGTACCTTGCTTTCATGGAAGACGGGAAATATCTTGGCAGCAGGGATTCGGGAGGAAGAGGACCTTATGAATCCATAGTGGTTTCGGATATTTTCAGCAACAGAAGATGCAAGTGGATTACTGAAATCGAGGTTAAGTGATGAATGCAGTTGAAGTAAGAAATTTAAGCTTTAAATATAAAGACTCGAAAGAATATATTTTTAAGGATGTAAGTTTTAGTGTGAGACCGGGTGAAACCCTTGCAATAACGGGAAGAAGCGGAAGCGGCAAAACAACCTTGTGCAATTGTATCTGCGGCCTTGTGCCAAGATTGTACAAGGGGGAATTAAGGGGTGAGGTTTTAATTTTTGGTGAGAATATAAAAAATATTAGTATTGGGGACACGGTAACCAAGATTGGAGTAATATTTCAAAATCCTTCCACCCAGCTCTTTTCTCCCACAATAGAAGATGAACTTGCCTTTGGTCCCGAAAATCTTTGCGTCGACAGGGAAGAAATAGGCCTCAGAATGAATGAAATTTTAGGAATTATCAACATGGAAGAATACAGGCATGATAATCCCAACAATTTATCGGGAGGTCAGCAGCAGCTTATAGCAATTGCGTCTACTTTAATGCTCAAACCTTCAATACTCATTTGTGATGAAATTATGTCCTGGATCGATGATGAAGGAAGAGCAATTATTAAGGATATTCTTTTAAAGCTAAAAAAAGAAGGTAAAACAATAATCTTAGTTGACCATGACAATGAAAATTTAGATATAGCGGACAGGCTGATATGCATAGGAGACTAATGAATAGTAAAATTGAAATTAATAATGTTTCATATGAATATCCAAGAGGCAGAAGGGTATTCAATAATCTTAACCTTGAATTAAATAAGGGCGAAACGACTGTTTTAACAGGGAAAAACGGCTGTGGGAAAACAACCTTAGCTAAATTGATCATGGGTATATTGCAGCCGACATTTGGTGAAATAAAACTGTTTGGCCATAGTACAAGAGAGATGTCCCTTGGCTCCATAGGAGAAAGAGTCGGTTATGTTTTCCAACATCCTGAAAGGCAGCTTTTTGCCGCAAGAGTTATGGAAGAGTTGACATTTCCCTTATTGTTTAAAGGATACAATAAGGATGAAGTCATTAACAAGGCTGAAAAAATGCTGGAGATTTTTGATTTACAAAAAGTGAAAAATTCATATCCATATTTTTTAAGTTATGGAGAAAAAAGATGCTTGGCAATTGCTTCAGTATTAATGCTTAACCCTGAATATCTCATTTTGGATGAACCTACTGCTTCTCTTGATAAAGAAAGAATAGAAGTATTGTCACAAGTCCTGGAAGAACTCAAAAAAAAGAATATCGGAATGCTTATAATAAGCCATAACAAGGATTTTATCGAAAGGCACAAGGACAGAATCATTAATCTTGAGGGGGGATATTATGATTAACATTGACCCTCGGACAAAGCTTATACAGGTATTGATTCTATCGACCCTAGCATTAATTTATAATGAATTATCCCTTTTATCCCTGATACTCATTGCGGCAATAATTATCGGCCTTATCAACAATGTTGATTTTATATCAATAATATCAAGGCTTAAGAAATTATTAAAAATAATATTCATGATTGCCTTAATTCAGAGCTTACTGACAAATATGGGGAATCCTCTTTTGAAGATAGGTAATTTTACGGTTTTTACCGATTACGGAATTATTAAATCTCTTGAATTCATCTTAAGGATGGGGATAATAATAGTATCTGCCGCAATAATAACAACTTCATCAAGCAGGGAAATAATACAAGGGCTGATTCAGTGGAAGTGTCCTTATGAAATAGCCTTCATGGTTTCTGTCGCCATCAGGTTTTTACCTATATTCAAGGAAGAAATGACAGATATGATAACGGCAATACAACTAAGAGGAATTGATTTAAAAAAAGTTAAATTCAATAAAAAATTTCAAGTCTACAAATACATACTTATTCCAATAACCGTAAATTCTATAATGAAAGCAAAGGAATTGGCTGCTGCAATGGAAATGAGAGGCTTTAGAGCTTACCCCGAAAGAACCAGCTACATGGTATTAAAAATGCGGGCATTTGATTATATCCTTACAGGGCTGAGCCTTGGGGTAGCATTATTATTTATTTTTATGAGAGGTGCTATATGAAGGTTTTTTCAGTAATCGGATTATCTAAATCCGGCAAAACAACTACCATAGAAAACATAATAAAGGAACTTAGAAGGCGGAATTATACCGTAGGAAGCGTAAAGGAAATTCATTTTGAAAAATTTAAGATGGATATTGAAGGGACTAACACCCACAGGCATAAAACGGCAGGCTCTCAATTAGTAACGGCAAGGGGCATCTATGAAACAGACGTTTTGTTTCAAAGAAAACTAAGTATGAATGAAATCCTGGCCTTTTACAATCATGATTTTGTTATTTTAGAGGGAGTAAGGGATACATGTGCTCCCAAAATAGTGACAGCCCATGATGTGGAAGGGATTTTGGAAAAGCTGGATGAAACAACCTTTGCCATATCAGGGCAAATATCCAACAGCTTAAGAGAGTATGATGGTTTACCCGTAATAAACTCTTTGACGGAAATTGAAAAATTAGTAGATTTAATTGAAGAAAAAGTATTTGACAGACTCCCCGACATGAAGGATGAATGCTGCAAAAAATGCGGATATACATGCAGGGAATTAAGTTCTATGATATTGAAAGGCCGGGCGGAAAGGAGGGATTGCGCTTTGACTGAAAACAGTGTTACTCTTAAGATTAACGGGCAGGATATTGCCATGAATCCGTTTGTTCAGAATATTTTGAAAAATGCAGTGGAAGCAATTGCAAAGGAGCTGGACGGATATAGGGAAAGCGGAGATATTGAAGTATGCATAAAGAGATAATGTTACCAAGTAAAAGGAATAATGTATTTAGGATAGTTGAAGACGAGGGAACACATATTCTGAAAAAATTTGAAAACCGGGAAAACTACATAAAAGAAAAAGAAGTGCTGGGTGTTTTAAAAAAGGCAGGAGTAAATGTTCCTTCAATCATTAAAGCAGAAGATGACCATCTTTACCTTGAAGATTTGGGAGAAGTTACTTTTCTCGATTGGTATGAGGAAGAAGAGAAAAATAATTCTTTGGACTTAAGCATGGTTTATAGGCTTTGTGCCTGGCTTAAAGATTTTTATTCTGCAGTTTTTGACTTTTATAAAAAACAATTTATATTATATGATGTAAATTTTAAAAATTTTATTATTCACGATAATAAAATTTACGGTATTGATTTTGAACAGGTAAGGCCGGGTCATATATATGAAGATGCAGGAAAATTATCTGCTTTCGGCTTGACTTATGACCCCCCCATGACAGGATGGAAGAATAATTTCAGAAATATTTTCATTGAAATATTGGCTGAAAAATTAAATGTTGAGAAAGAAAGAATCATTGAAGAAGAACTAAAAGAATTAAAAGCCATGGAAAAAAGAAGAAGTTATATATACAAAGGAGGAGAATAATGAAAAAGTTATTTGTACTGCTGCTTTTAGCACTATTGATTCTTATGCAGACAATAACGGGGTTTTCTTTTGATACATTGACGGGACAAGTTCAGGAAGCTGTGACAAAGCAAGAGGATGACTTTCTGAAAAGGATTGATTGGCACGGTGAATATGATGTAATTGTCGTAGGATACGGAGGAGCAGGAGCCGCTGCCAGCATAGCAGCAGCCGATGAAGGAGCCAAAGTTCTTCTCATTGAAAAGGCTCCAAAAGGTGAAGAGGGGGGTAACACCAGGTTTGCAATGCAAGCTGTCATAAGCATTGACAAGGAAAACACAGATAAGGGTGTCGAGTATTTTAAGAATCTTCGAGGAAAATTCAATACCCCCAGCGATGAAATGATAAAAACCTATTTAAATTATGCAAGCCAAAATTATGAATGGCTCAAATACTTGGGTGCGGACAATATTTCTGTTTTCCCCTTCAGGGAATATGACCTGCCCGGAGGGGAAGTAATGGAAGCCCTCCTCATAGATGGAGAAATTTGGACAAGCGCCTTTTACAGGACCCTGCAAAAGGCAGTTGAAGAAAGAAAAGACAATATAGAAGTGTGGTACGAATCACCCGGAGTAGGACTTATACAAGATCCTGAAACAAAAATAATACACGGGGTTCTAGTGGAAAACAATGGGTCCCTCTTAAATATACGGGCAAAAAATGGTGTGGTTTTATGTACCGGCGGATTTGAAAACAATATGCAGATGATACAGGACTATTTACAGCTTCCATATGCTTATTCAAAAGCAGCAAGGTACAACACGGGAGACGGTATTAAGATGGCTATGGAAGCAGGGGCCAACTTGTGGCATATGAGCAATATTGCAGGTCCTGATTTAAATGTTTTAAACCCTGAAACAAATACTGCCTTTGCTTATGCCATACAGGGAAGGCAAGCAGCTGATTTATGTACGGGCTTTGCATGCCAGAACGTAATATTTGTAGGAGCAGACGGAACTCGTTTCACCGATGAGTCTGTTTTGCCTAATCACGGTCATGTGAATTTCCACGGCACCTGGATGCAGATGCCTGTTTCACTTCCTGCCTTTGCAATATTTGATGAAACAGCTCGCCTGTCTCAGCCTGTTTATCCCACATGGAGCGAAGGAAATGTGGAAGAAATAGAAAAGGGACTGATAATCAAGGCAGACACAATTAAGGAGCTGGCAGAAAAGATCGGCCTTGACCCTGCTAATCTGCAAAAACAAATCAGAGAATACAACAGATACTGCTCTGACAAAAAGGACCCGATTTTTGGCAGAGCCAAGGATACTTTAAAACCTATTAAAAAGGCTCCATTTTATGCCATGGAATTGGTTCCTTCCTTCACTAATACCCAGGGGGGACCTGAAAGAAATGAAAATGGAGAAATATTGGATCTAAAAGGAAAGCCCATCCCCCATCTTTACAGTGCCGGTGAATTAGGCTCAATGTTTTCCGGAATCTATCAAGGCTCGGGAAACTTGGGAGAATGTGCTATCTTTGGACGGATTTCAGGCAAAAATGCAGCAAAGGTTAAAAACGACGTATCTCAAGAATCAGTAATGGAAGGCAAGATACTTGCAAAACCTGTATGGAAGGAGCCGGAAGTTATAATTCCAAAATCAGGACAATTTATAGGTGAAGACAGGGGTATAGGGGGGCCCATTAAAGTCCTGGTTACCATGAAAGACGATAAGATTATCGGTATTGAAGTTGTATATCATAATGAAACTAAAGGGGTAGGCACTAACGCTATCGATAAAATGATTACTTCGATAATAAAAAATCAAACAAGTGATGTGGATGCAGTTTCAGGGGCAACGGTTACAAGCAGGGCACTTATGAATGCAGTGAAAAAAGCTCTTGATACAAATAAAAAAGAATAGTATTTAATAATATTTTGTCTTTTATTCAGTTTTATAGTCACTGTAATTAATTGTGTACATATTATATTGTAAAACTCTTAATGGATGATAAATAAAGGAGTATGATTATAATATGACTATAAAAATATTACAAGAACAGTGCAATCCGGAAGCTGATTATTCCGGAACGGATGTTCCGGTTATTGTAGCAGTAGCCCCGGGTACTATTACGGATCCGGGACCCGGAGAGCTTCAGACATTTTGCTATACAGTGACTCAAGTGTCGGAACCCTTTGGTTTAAGTCATTGGCTTTTGGGAATATGTCCGACTATTACCTTAGATGATATTGTTAACATTTCGGTATTTATAGATGATGAAGAACAAACTGTTATACCGGGAGAAAATGTTGAAATAAGAACGGAAGAAAATCCGGACCCGCCCACCGGCTGCGTGGGACTCAAATTTGATTTTGGCTTAGAGGAAGGCCAAGTAATGACGGTATGTTTCTCATTGTTGACTCCTCATCAGGTGGGACCGGTCAATGTATGTATAAACGGAGGCCAAGTAACAGAAACAGGCATGACCATTTGCGGGCCCATATGCGGAACTATTGAAGAATGCGACACCGTGGTAGAACAAGAAATTGGAATATGCGTACCCGTTACAGTAACACCACATGTACATGTAGGTGCAATAGATGTTACTTGCTGCGGAGAAGCTCAAGTATCTCAAACAGAAGATTGTTCAGTTACAGATGTTCCGGTTCCGGCTTCTTGCACCTTCTTTGTAAGACAGAATCTGTGCGTTCATGTTCCTATCAGATTCAGTGCAATGGGAGAACCGGGACCACATGTTGTAACCTGTGGAAGCTACCTGCTTTTATATGGTATGTTCCAAAAAAATTTTGATGCCTATCCCTATTAAAATTATTCCTCCAAGGATCTCTGCCTTTTGTTTGAACAATTCTCCGAACTTTTTTCCTAAATGTGACCCGATCAAGGAGTTAATAAAGGTAATGATTCCAATGTAGATGGCAGCAGAGTAAATGTCTACTTTCATTATGGCAAAACCCACTCCTACTGCCAAAGCATCAATACTTGTAGCAACAGCTTGCAAGAGCAAGGTCTTTGGTGTGAGACATTTTGAACTCGTCAAGCAGGCTTCGGGATATTTAAGCTCCTTAAGCCCATCAAGAATCATTTTTCCTCCGATGAAGCCTAATAAAAGTAAAGCAATCCAGTGGTCCAAGCTTTCTATTGCTTGGCTGAATGCAGATCCTATAAAGAAACCCAAGACAGGCATAAATGCCTGGAAAAAACCGAAAGCAGCTGCAGTCGTTATAATTTGTTTTTTATGTATATTTTGATAACACATACCGTTTGAAATAGATACGGCACAGGCATCCATGGATAAACCTAAGGATGTAAAAAAAAGTGTGACGGAGCCCATAAAAACCTCCCTATTGATGAAGCAGCTATGGAAATTGCCTTTTTGTACAGGATACTATTATACCATATTATGATAAAAATTATAAGCACTATTTTAGTAAGATTTAAATGCATGAATATGGTAAAAAATAACATATGCCAAAATTATTGCTTATTTCTGCGAAATATGTCATAATATAACAGGTGCATACTTATAACTGCCGGGAGAAAATAACAAGCATGAATGACATAAGAATCATTCCGAAAAATATTAAAAATCTCTTTAATATCTTACTAATTTTTGTTTTATTAACGGCATCCTTTATAATTGTTTATTTAACAGACGGAACACGCAATGTATATTTACAGATTTTCTACATACCTTTAATTTTATCCGCTTATTTTTGGTATGTCTATGGCGGCCTCTGTGTTGCAATAATCTCCGGAATTCTCTTAGGACCCTTCATGCCCCTGAGTGTTTCCGAAGGTATAATGCAAAGTACAGGCAACTGGATTATTAGAATGATAATTTTTATTCTGGTAGGAGGCATTACCGGATATGCTTTCAATAGAATGAAGAAATTGGAAGAAGAGGCCAAAGAGACCAATCTGATAGACCCCATGACTGGCAGTTATAATACAAACAAATTATTATCGGATTTGGAAGAAAGAGTTTTAAAAGGGGAAACATTTACCCTTATCTCAATTAAACTGACCAATATTGAATTAATAGAAAAATACTTAGATAATAGTATCGTTAAAGAAATAATCAAGGATTTGGTGGATGACCTTAAACATGGGAGGGGCAAAGAAGCGATTTATTCATCAAGCAATGATGAAATTATTTTGATTTCAAGCACAGACTGCTCATATCTGGATAAAATCAATAAGGTAATATTGAAATATTCTAACCCGGTGAAGGTAAAAAAATATACCTTCAGGCTGTCCTTAAAAATTGGCATGTATGAGCATAAGAGCAGGCAAGAAAGTCCCATAACAATTTTTAACAAGGCAAGGATTGCCTATGAACAAGGAGAGGTTAAAGAGTCAGGTATCTATTACTATAGGGACGAGTTAGAGGAGCAGATTAGGAAAACCCTTGAAATTACAGGCACCCTCCTTGAAGCCTTAAAGAATAAGGAGCTGTATTTGGTATATCAGCCAAAAATTAATATTATTGACAACACCATTGAAGGTGTTGAAATACTCCTGAGATGGGACAGGGGTGACAAGGAACCCGTAGGCCCCGACCGTTTTATCAAAATAGCGGAGGAAATCGGATTTATTAAGGAGATAACAAAATTTGTAATAGAAAATGCGGTCAGCCAAATTACAGAATGGGAGAACAAGGGTATAAATGTTAACTATTCAATCAACATTACTGCAAGGGAATTACATGATAATAATTTTATGGGCTGGACAAAAAAATTCTTTGAAAATAACGATATAGACAGGTCCAAGTTTGAAATAGAGATAACCGAAAGAGTTCTTGCCAAAGAAGGGAAGAAGCTGATCGATACCCTTCAATGGTTACGAAATTTGGGCTATAAGGTTTCCATAGATGATTTCGGGACAGGATTTAATTCTCTTATGAGTTTGGTGGAATTCCCAATCGATATTTTGAAAATTGATAAATATTTTATTGACCGTTTAGACCAATATAATATAAGAAGATTGGTTAAAACAATTATTGAATATGCTCATAGGGTAAGATTAAAGGTGATTGCCGAAGGTGTTGAAACCGAAAAACAATTAAAAATCCTGAAGAAAATCAAATGTGATTTGGTACAGGGATACTATTACAGCAAACCCCTGCTGCCAAAGGATTTTGAGAAATTTTACCATGAATTTAATAAGCTCCGATACGAAGAATTTGAAGAAGTCTGAAATAATTTAATTACAATAAACTGCATTTAGCTGTTATAGGTGCAGTTTTTTTTGTGATTTGTAAGAAGATTATTGACATATGTCGAAATTGGAGTATAATTATTATATACAATGAATAAGGAGGTTTGTTATGTCTTACAGCCCCGCTTTAGGAAGCACTATATCCAATACTAAAATGAGGACGCCGGAAAACATTTCACCCTATTCCGGAATGTGTGCCGTGTGCACGGCAAATTGTATAGGTACCTGTGAAATAGGATTGTCTGCACTGAGAGGTTCGGAAGCAACCTATCCATACCGGAGAGACATAAATCAATTTGCTTCTGAAAAGGATTATCCCTTGGATTTTTCACATTTATCAATTAACGGAAGAGTGTTTGGCGCTTTAGGTTGTGAAGAAAATGCTGATGAAGCTACCTACCCCAAAGCTAAAACCCAAACTGTCTTTGGGATAAAAAGCAAGGTTAAAATGAAAATGCCAATCATTTTGCCTGCAATTGCAAAATTAAACTGGAGGGATTACTATGTTGGTGCTGCCCTTGCGGGTGTAGCAGTGGTAATTGGGGAAGATGCCATTCCCAATGATAAAAATTTAGTTTTGGAAAATGGCAAAGTAGTGTCATCTCCATTAGTAGCAGAAATGGTAAATGACTTTAGGAAGCATAGCAGGGGTTATGGGGAGATCATAATGCAGGCAAACTATGATGATGAGAATTCCGGTGTTTTGGATTACGTTATATCAAAATTAGGCGTAAAGTCCGTGGAACTTAAATTTGGTCAGGCTGCAAAAGGTATTCAGGGTATGGGGAGGATTAACAGTTTAGAGGAAGCTTTAAGGCTACAAGAAAAGGGATACTTGATTTATCCTGACCCATCGGACCCAACCGTGGCTGAGAATTTCAAAAGTGGCAAGGGGCCCGTATTTGAAAAGATAGGAAAGCTTCCTATATGGAATGAAGAAATCCTCAAAAATCGGATTGCACGTTTGAGAGAATTGGGGGCAGACCGCATTTGCTTTAAGACAGGTCCCTTCGATCCCAAGGACTTAGTCAGAATCCTAAAAATAGCATCCGAAAACGAGGCAGACTTGGTGACATTTGACGGAGCCGGGGGAGGAACAGGCAACAGTCCGGTTAAAATGATGAATGAATGGGGAATGCCGACTCTTTATTTGGAAAGCATGCTCTATAATATTTTAAAGCGGATGGATGAAAAAGGTTATTTTCTGCCCCAAGTTGCCATTACGGGAGGCTTTACCTTAGAAGACCACATCTTCAAGGGACTGGCTCTGGGAGCCCCCTATATTCAATTTGTTGCCGTTGGAAGAGCTGCAATGGCTGCGGCAATGGTGGGAAAACAAGTGGGAGAATTAATAGAGGCAGGTAATATACCTAAAGAATATCAGGCTTTTGGAAGCACAAAGGAAGAAATCTTTGCCTGCATAAGAGAATTAAAACTTTATTATGACAAGGCAGAAGACTTGCCGCCGGGAGCCGTAGGAGTATATTCATATATCAGCAGGCTGGCAGCAGGCGTGAAGCAGCTAATGGCCTTAAACCGTAAATTTGACATAAAACACATAGACAGGACCGACATTTACCCCCTGACAGATTTGGCAGCAGGGGTAACAGGCTTAGCTACTTATGAAGATGTTTATGTAAGAGAATTAGAAAAACTATAGGAAGATATAGTTTCAGCAGAAAAATCTTTGACATTCAGAGGATAACAAATGAAATATAAGGTTAATAAAGAAAAGTGCAGGGCGTGCAAAATGTGCCTGAGATCCAGGTGTCCTGCCATAAAAATAACCGATAAGGCTGAAATCAATATTGAAAAATGCAACGGCTGCGGCCTTTGCGCAAGTTTGTGTTTAGTAGAGGCGATAGAAGAATACAAATAATTGTCCAAGAGGGCAGTGGTAAATTCTCCTGTTAAGACATAAAGATTTTGAAATACGCTCATTATAAACTGCAAAAATAATTTTTGCAGTTTTTTTAAATTATTATTGACATATGTCAGAAAACATGTATAATATTATTATAAATGACATATGTCAATAAAGAAAGGAGGATAAAAATGCCAGGAAGAGACGGAAGAGGCCCTATAGGAATGGGACCGATGACAGGAAGAGGTTTCGGACTTTGCAGCCATAGTTTTCATGGCAGAAGAAACTGCTTGGGAAGAGGCTTTGGACCGGGGTATGGTGCAAGATTCGGATTTGGTTATGGTCCCGGATATTTTATGCAGGATGTGACTGAAAAAGAATTTTTGAAAAAGCAAAAAGAATACCTGGAATCGCAAATAAGACTTCTTGAAAAAGAATTGGAAGATTTGAAAGATGATTAGGAAGGTTGGAGGAAATCATGAAAATTGCTATACCGGTTGATGATAAGAACATTAAAGGCAATGTATGCCTATCCTTTGGCAGGGCACCTTATTTTATGCTCCATGATACCGAAAACAAGGAAAATAGTTACATTATTAACAGTGCAGCAAATAGTCAGGGAGGGGCTGGAATAAAGGCTGCTCAGATTATCCTTGACAACAAGGCAGATGTTTTGATTACTCCAAGGTGCGGAGAAAATGCTGCTCACGTTTTAAAGGCTGCCCAAATTAAAATATATAAATCCGACAACAATTCAATTGAAGACAATTTAAAGAAATTCAAGGAAAATAAGTTAAAACCATTGGATCAAATACATCACGGCTTTCACGGTCACGGGGGAAAATAATGAAAATTGCAGTTTTAAGCGGTAAGGGGGGAACCGGTAAAACATTTGTATCTGTTAATTTATCTTTTGCTGCAGGTAATTCAAATTATGTTGACTGCGATGTAGAAGAACCTAACGGTCGCCTTTTCTTTAAGCCTGAACTAATAAGCAGGGAGAAAGTCTGTGTTAAAATTCCAAAAATAAACAACGACCTCTGTAGGCGATGCAGGATATGTGTAGATTTTTGCAAGTTCAATGCCTTGGCATACATAAAAGACAAAGTTCTAGTATTTGAAGAAATATGCCATTCTTGCGGCGGTTGCATGCTGCTTTGCCCAGAAAAAGCAATTTCTGAAAAAGATAAAGAAATAGGTGAAATACAGGAAGGCCTTTTTAAGGATTCTAATATTTACACCGGAATCCTAAATACCGGAGAGGAAACAGGGGTTAGTATTATCAAGAAATTATTAAAGACAATTAAGGATAAGCCTTATACCTTTATAGATTGTCCTCCGGGCAGTTCCTGCAGCGTCATGGAGAGCATAAAGGATGCAGATTACTGTATATTGGTGGCTGAGCCTACCTTATTCGGAGTTCACAATTTTGATATGGTATATAATCTTGTAAGAGTTTTCGATAAACCCTTCGGCGCTGTCCTAAACAAATGCTTAGAGGGAGAAAATCCGGCGGAAGAATACTGTAATGATAAAAACATAAAAATTCTGTGCAAAATCCCTTTCGACCATGAATTGGGCAGACTAAATTCAAATGCAGAAATTGCAGCAGAAAAAAATGAAAAATATAAGAGCCTGTTCACCTCATTATTAAATACTATAAAGGAGGAAGTTGAATGAAAGAGCTTTTAATCCTGAGCGGCAAAGGGGGAACGGGTAAAACCACCCTTGCAGGTGCATTTATTAAGCTATCTGATGCTAAGGCCTTTGCAGATTGTGATATAGATGCTCCTAATCTGCATTTGATTATGGAACAAAATTCCAAACCTGAGCTTTCGGATTTTTTCGGCCTTGATAAAGCATTAATTGATAAGGATAAATGTATTTCTTGCAATCTGTGTTATGAAAACTGCAGATTTGATGCGATATCCAAGGATCATGGATATCAAGTCAAAATCTATGAGTGTGAAGGATGCGGTGTTTGTGAAGCTGTTTGTCCTGCATCTGCCGTAAGTTTAATGCCTTATAAGGCAGGGGACATGACCTTATATAGGGAGCCAAAAGTCTTTTCAACGGCAGAATTAAGGATGGGGAGCGGGAATTCGGGATTACTTGTCACAGAAGTTAAAAAAAACATGAGGCTTGCAACGGATGCTGATTTTGCCATAATTGACGGGTCACCGGGCATAGGTTGTCCTGTTATTGCATCAATCAGCGGCGTCACTATGGTCTTGATAGTTGCCGAGCCCTCCTTGTCAGGAATCAGCGATATGAAAAGAATCATTGAAACAGCCAAAAAATTTAATACGAAATTGGCCGTTTGCATAAATAAGTATAATACAAATGTTGAAAACAGTGAAAGGATAAAAGGGTTTTGCCAAGATGAGAATCTTACATTTGCAGGAGAAATCCCATTCGATAAAAAAGCCCCGGAAGCAGTAAATAAGGGATTAACAATTGTTGATATTGATTGTGCGGCAGGGAAAGCCGTACGAGAAATATATAAAAAGACAATAAAAATTTTATTCAATTAGGAGAAGAAAATGAGCGAGAATTGTAATGAAAGCTGCAGTTCCTGCAGCCAGGTATGCGAAAGCAGAAGAGAAGAGCAGACAAACTTTTTGGAAAGGCCCCACCCTCAAAGCAATATTAAAAAAGTAATAGGTGTTATAAGCGGTAAGGGGGGAGTTGGCAAATCCTTGGTTACATCCATGCTGGCAGTAACCATGAGCAGGAGAAATCATAAGGTTGCAATATTGGATGCTGATATTACAGGACCCTCGATACCAAAATCATTCGGAATAACCGAAAAAGCAAGGGGGAGGTCTGACGGCGTCCTGCCTGTTAAAAGCAAAACCGGCATTAAAGTTATGTCAATCAATCTTTTGCTGGAAGATACAAGTGACCCTGTTGTATGGAGGGGTCCCATAATTGCAGGCACCGTAAAACAGTTTTGGACGGATGTTATATGGGGGGACATAGATTATATGTTCATTGACATGCCCCCCGGAACCGGTGATGTACCTCTAACGGTATTTCAATCTATACCTCTTGATGGGATTATAGTAGTAACATCACCCCAGGAATTGGTATCAATGATTGTGGAGAAGGCGGTAAAAATGGCTGAAATCATGAATATTCCAATTATTGGAATAGTTGAAAACATGTCATATTTCAAATGCCCGGACTGTAATAAAGATTATAAAATATTCGGAGACAGTAAAATCGAAGAAGAAGCAAAAAAACACGGCATAGATCTTATTGCCAGGCTGCCTCTGGATACAAAAATATCTTCCATGTGCGACAAGGGTTTGATTGAGCTTTCCGGAGATGAATTGTTTACCGGTATAGCTGAAATTTTAGAAGAAATGGAGGGCTAAAATGGTAATAGCGGTAGCAAGCGAAAAGGAAAAGGTTACGGAACATTTCGGTCATTGTGAGAATTTTAATATTTATGAAACGGACGGGGATAAAATAGTAAAAAGCCGGTCGGTTAAAAACCCCGGCCACAGACCGGGATTCCTTCCCAATTTTTTAAACGAAATGGGTATAAATGTAATAATATCAGGGGGAATGGGCAGCGGTGCAATTGAAATATTCAATGAAAAAGGCATCGAAGTGATAACAGGAGCCAGGGGTGAAGCGAAAATTGCGGCAGAAGAATACTTAAAGGGCAATTTGAAATCAACGGGTTCAGTTTGTCATGAGCACAAGCACCATGACGAATGCGGAGAATTTATGATATAAGTCAGGTTAGGTTTTTACTTTGGTTATCTACAAAATAGAGCATATAATATATTACTTTGGTTAAGCATCAAGGATTTTAATTTATGTAAAATATTGTTAGATATAAATGAAAGACTGATAGAACAAAACTTTTTAGAAATTTCTAAAAATGTGATTTGGAGACTTATTATGAATAATATTCAAAAAACTCTTGAGAACTTGAACAAAAAAGGCTTTTTAGCAGTATATGCAGAAAATGTTGATATGGCAGTAAAATATATACTATCGAATATTAAAACTTCAGATGTAGTTGGAATTGGTGGAAGTGTGACTTTAATAGAGATTGGTATTATTGAAGCCCTTAAAAAAAGGGGAAACAAATTATATTCAAAAGCTATCGCTTTGGAAAAAGGACAAAATGCTGAATCGGCTATGTTAGCCGGGATGAATGCTGATGTGTATCTGACTTCTACAAATGCATTAACTGTTTCTGGAGATCTTGTCAATATTGACGGAACAGGCAACAGAGTTGCGGCGATGTTTTATGGACCAAAAAAAGTTATCATTATAACCGGCAAAAATAAAATTGTTGATAATTATAATAATGCTATTGAAAGAATTAAAAAAATAGTATGTCCAATAAACGCAAGAAAACTTAGATTAAATACACCATGTGCAATATATGGTGAATGTTCGGAGTGCGACAGCCCGCAGCGTATGTGTAACGTTACTGTATATTTACAATACCCGACACGAGGAAAGGAAATACATATAGTTTTAATTGATGGTGATTTTGGTTTTTAACTTGATAAAATAGATAATAATGGCAGATTTATTATATAGAATAAGATTCTTTACAGGCGCTTTATTTTAAGGCTAAAAAATTAAATAATTTATAAAAATTGGAGTATTTATCAGCAGTAAATAATTGTTGGAAATATTTTATTTCTTGAGGTTTTAGTTCTTTACTTATGGCATATGCACTCTTCCCTTTTTGTGATTTTTTTTGTATCATATTATTGAACCAAATCTTCATCATTCGTTATTTTCCCATAAAAGTACTGGTTATACTCTTGGTATCCATAGCTTTGGTGTGGGGCAATTTCTTCCCAGCTTTATGGGTAAATTATACTCTGGCGGCGACAGTTTGATTGTTAATGGCAAAAAATCGTATAATTATATCAAAAACTTCAAAGGAGTGAGAAGGTTCCTTAAACTGGGATAGTAACATAAATTATGATATATAGAGAACAGAGGGCAGGAATCATGAATCATTTGGGTACAAAAACCATAGAAACGGACAGACTGATTTTGAGAAAATTCAGATTATCTGATGCGGAAGAGATGTATAATAACTGGGCAAGGGATGATGATGTCACCCGATACATAACTTGGCCCACTCATAAGAATATTGAAGAAACCAAAAAGGTTGTAGCAGAGTATGTCAATGATTCTCAAAGAGATGACTATTATCACTGGTGTATAGTTTTAAAAGAAACAAATGAAGTAGTGGGAAGCATAGGAGCATTCCGCTTGTTTGAAGACTTGAAACTGTTTGAAATAGGATACAGCATAGGTAAAAGGTTTTGGAACAAGGGAATCACCACCGAAGCAACAAAAGCCTTGATAAGGTTTTTCTTTGAGGAAGTGGGAGTAAACAGGGTAGAAGCCAGACACGATACCAAAAACCCTGCATCCGGCAGAGTAATGGCAAAAGCCGGAATGAAATTTGAAGGCATATTAAGGCAGGCAGGCAAGAACAACACCGGAATTGTTGACATGGCCGTTTATGCAATATTGAAGGAAGACTGGCATCACCATCAATCCAAGTATATTTAATGATGCTTTTTTTATTAAATTTTTTTAATATCACCCTAAGGGTGATTGACATTAATTGGAAAGAGTATAATAATATTTACACCAATTTATGAGGGGGAAAAAGTATGAAAGAAGGGACGGGATTTTTTCACAGAAGCATTTCACTGATAGTTTTGTTTGGGGTACTTATATGCTTACCTGCTTCTGCCTTAACCTTTATACCAAAGTTAGAAACCGAGACCATCAATTTTGATGGCACTCAGAGTTCCTGGGCAGAGGCAGAGCTTAAAGAAGCATATGAAAAGGGTCTTACTTACGGTCAAATAGAAAATAATTATCAAAAACCTATCACCCGTGAGGAATTTTGTGTAATTGTTGTGAAGCTTTATGAAAAGTTAGGGGGGAAAGCCCCCGTATTGGGAACCAACCCTTTTACGGACACCGATAATGCGGAAATCTTAAAAGCCTATGCCTTAGGTATTGTAAAAGGAACATCTGATACTACTTTTACACCTGCAAACAATATTACCAGGCAGGAAATTTGTGTAATGATATTAAGGGCATTAAAAGCTGCCAAACCGGGTATCGACACAAGTCTTGGCAGCGATTTTCCATTCCAGGATTCGTCAAGCATAGCTTCCTGGGCCCTTGATGCAATGAAATTTGCCTACAAGAATGATATTATGAAGGGAACCAGCACAACTACCATATCACCTCTGAATAATACCAACCGAGAGCAGGCTATTGTTTTGTTGAAACGTACCTTTACCAAGTATTCGGAAGCACCTGAAGCCCAAGGCCAAGCAGATCCAAATGAATATTATGCAAGTTTATTAAAAGGCAGAGCTCCATCATTGAATAAGAATGTATTCAAACCTTTTGTTCCGGCCAATGACTCAGGTTCCTCATCCTATTCCCAGTTCACCGCAGGTACTGCCTTGTCCGGCGGTATTGTTATCAGTCCTACAGGACCGGGTTTGGATATTATTGACTCACTAAAAGAAAAACCGGGTTCAGATCTGCGACTCTTAACACCGGAAGAAATTGAGAAATACTGGGATGAATACTATGGCTTTCCCGACGAAAGTGATTATGAACCATCAGTTGGTTGGGTTAAAGCAAGTGACAATGTATTGGGAGTAGACTATTTAGGCAAGGGATATGATGTAATAAAGGGAAAATTCGCTGACCCATACAGTTTAAAAGACTCTGTACTCAGTACTAATAAGCTTTTAGAAGCTAAGAGAGTGTTTAAAACTGACGGAAGACGGAGTGACAGCCGCTTTACCGAAGGTAAAAGTTTATATTCATATTCTGAGGAAATGGCCAGAAAAATAGGCGTAAGCGGAGGTTATCTGTATTTCAGCGGAAGTATCAATGCTAGTTTCGGCTCTCAGACTTACACGGAAACTAACAGCAGATATGCAACCTTAATCAGTGATTTATCTCAGTATCTGATTGAATTTGATGACAACTATTTGGACTACTCTAAATACTATGACTCTTCATTCAAAAAGGATATAGAAGATGATAGTGTTACGCCGGAAGAAATCTTTAATAGATATGGCACCCATGTGATAAGGGCTGTTAAAATGGGAGGTCGTTTAGACTATAATGTTCAAGCCAACAGTTCCTATCACAGCGGGAGTCATACATTTGAATCAGAAGTAAAAGCTTCTTTCAATATGGCCTTTGCTTCAGCCGGAGCCAGTCATGAAACAAGCCAGAAAGAAACCACCACTTCTTTTAACGAGAATTGTGAGATAAATATAAAAGCTTATCCTGATTACCTGGGCTCAAATACTATTACTCCTTCACAATATACGGCATGGGGAGAATATGTGCGAAAATACCCGGCAATGTGTGATTTTGGAGAAGACACACCCTTAATACCAATTTATAATTTGGCTAGGAATCCTTTTAGAAGGAATGAACTTAAGAAGGCTTATGAAAAATATGCAGAAGAAAATCAATATCTTCCCACGGCCGCTATAACCTGTATAAATGGTATTCGCCTCAATCCCCAGCCTGTCGGCAGAACTTTAGACGGTTTGGACGAACAAGTTATTATTGACCCCATAACAAATGATACATGGTATTTAGTAGCTAATATCACCGCTCACAATTTTTATCGTGATGAAATACAACAACAAATATACATTAGAACAGGTTTCAGCGATTTGGCTTCAAGGCCGCCTGTTGTTGCAGTATTCTTGGTAAATGAAAGCCAGGGTGAAAATGCCAAGGAAATATTTAAAAAATACTGGGGCAATGACCCAACAGCCAAGCTTTGGGGTGACGGGGGAGAAGCAAAATCCGACCCCAGTCTGAAGAATGAAATCAGTTCCTACGCAGACAGATTAAAACTATATTATGTAACAAGCACCAAGGGAAGACCTCTTACGGCACTTAGGGTAAAACACTTGGGATATGACAATCTCATACGCTATTATCCTCCAAAGGATGCTCACAGTCCCCACGACGACTATGGTAAGTTCTTCACTGTAATAGATTATGGGACCCATATGAAACAAGGTATAAACGAGAATCAGAATTGTGCGGAGGGAGCAGATCCCCTACCCTTTGGTCCTTTACACCAGAATATTTATCTCCAGTATTCCTACGACTACTCAATCAGTTATTAATTGCATAGACATAAGCTTATTAAGACGCCTTCTTTGTATAAGAAGGCGTCAAGTTTATAAATAAGTATAGGACACATTTTCTTATCATTTTACTGTTCCATATGGCCAGGAATTTATTCCGCCAAAATCATAGACATTTGTATATCCCATTTTTATTAATTGTTTGGCTGCTTTGGCACTCCTGTTTCCGCTCCTGCAATATACAAGTATTTTTGCATCCTTGTCCGGCAGTTTTTCTTCTGCTTTGCTTGCTATTTCATTTACCGGCAGCAAGACAGAATTCTCTATGTGGCCTTCATTGTATTCTTCCCGGGTTCGAACATCCAAAATAATAACATCTTCACTTTCGATTATTGATTTTGCTTCTTGGGCTGATATTTTATTATAAGCGGTTTCATTGCCCGATTGATTTTTATTCATTGTTCTACATCCCGTAAATAATATAGTTATTGCAGTTGCTAGTAATAGTATGAACAAAAGCCTTTTCATAATGCATCTCCAAAAATTAATGGTATAAAAATGTTACCCTCTAAAAGTAATTTTAAACAAGGGATAAAATCTGCAGCTTAATTTTGTATTTATTGACATATTACATAAATCAGATATAATAAATACATAAATAATGTAAAGTCATGGGTGTGAAGCAAGCAGGTTATTAAGCTGACACCGGTGATAAGTTCGCCTATTAATTGAAATGGGGTGTTTTATATGCCAAGGCCGAAAAAATGGAGAAGGGTTTGTAGCCTGCCTGATGTAGACCGCTTTGGTCCTTTGGGTCTTCCGCAAAAGAAGGCAGATGTTGTAATCATGTCCGTTGATGAATATGAAACTATCAGGCTCATTGATTTAGAGGGTCTTTCCCAAGAGGAATGTGCAAGGATAATGAATGTGGCAAGAACAACCGTTCAGGGCATTTACCAGGAAGCCAGAAAGAAAATTGCAGAATCCTTGGTAAACGGGAAAGTTTTGAGGATAGAAGGCGGAGAATACAGACTTTGCGGCGGGGAAGGAGATTTTCACAGCAGAAGATGCTGTCATAGAAACAGGTGCGGCAAGGATGAATTTAATGAACTATAGCGGAAATTTTGTAAAGATTTACAATTTTGATGTTGCAATAGGTTTTTTGTTTTGGTATAATCGAATGAAAAGTTAATAAAATACCATGAACGGAAGCAGTAAGCCGTAAACAATCAAAGAGAGCCGTCGGGCGGTGGGAGACGGTATTGCCAAGGCTGAACTCGTCCGGGAGTATTTGAAGCGAAATTAAGTAGTTTCAAACGGTGATACCGTTATAAAATTGAGTGAGGCTTATGCCTAATTTGGGTGGTACCGCGGAATCTTCGTCCCAATGGGGAGGAAGATTTTTATTTGCCCAAGCTTGATACAATATAATATGGAGGCGAAATATGAAATCATATAATCCACAGGCTATTGAAAAAAAATGGCAGGAAATATGGAGAAAGAATGAAACGTTTAAAGCAAAAGACAATACGGACCAAAAAAAGTTTTACGGTCTTGTGGAATTCCCATATCCATCAGGGGTAGGACTGCACGTGGGACACATTCGTGCCTATACTTCCCTTGAAGTAATATCAAGAAAAAGAAGATTAGAAGGATACAATGTACTGTTTCCCATAGGCTGGGATGCCTTTGGCCTTCCTACGGAAAACTATGCCATGCAGACAGGCAAACATCCGAGAAAGGTTACTGATGATAATATCAAGATATTTACCGAACAGCTTAATGCTGCAGGATATTCCTTTGACTGGTCGAGGAGCGTTGATACGACTGACCCCGAGTATTATAAGTGGACACAATGGATTTTTGTGCAACTGTTCAAACACGGGCTGGCATACAAGGATAAGACATACGTAAACTTCTGCAACAGCTGCAAGGTTGTACTGGCAAACGAGGATTCTCAAAACGGCATATGTGACCGGTGCGGCAGCCAAGTAGTCCAGATGGAAAAAGATGTATGGTTCTTGAAAATAAGGGCCTATGCGGATAAGCTCTTGGAAGGCCTGGATGAAGTTGATTATTTACCCCGAATTAGGATTGAGCAGGAAAACTGGATTGGCCGTTCTTATGGTGCCGAAGTTGATTTTAAATTAAAGGATACGGAGGATAATTTAAGAGTATTTACCACAAGGCCGGATACCCTTTACGGGGTTACCTTTATGGTTATGGCTCCTGAGCATCCCCTGATTAAGAAATATGAAAAAAGAATCCGTAACATGGATGAAATAAGAGCTTACCAGGAAGAGACCAAAAAGAAAACCGAGTTTGAAAGGGTCCAGCTGGCAAAAGGAAAGACGGGAGTAGAAATAAAAGGATTGACTGCTCTCAATCCCGTTAACGGAAAAGAAGTGCCTGTTTGGGTTGCCGACTATGTCATGATGGGATATGGAACAGGTGCCATCATGGGTGTTCCCGGCCACGACCAAAGGGACTGGGAGTTTGCAAAGAAATACAATATTCCCATCATTGAAGTAATAGCCGGAGGTAATATCGAAGAGGAAGCATTCACGGACGTGGAAGACGGAATATTGATAAATTCCGGCATGATTAACGGTTTGAGAGTTAAGGATGCCATTGAAAAGATAACCGATTATTTGATAGAAAACAATTTAGGGGAAAGAAAAGTAAATTACAAGATGAAGGATTGGGCCTTCAACAGGCAGAGATACTGGGGAGAGCCGATTCCAATCATTTATTGTGATAGGTGCGGCATGGTTCCCGTGCCGGAAGATGAGCTACCCTTATTATTGCCTGAAGTTGAAGACTATCATCCTTCCGAATCGGGAGAATCACCCTTGGCCAACATACCTGAATGGGTGAATGTAAAGTGTCCCATATGCGGTGAAGATGCAAAGAGGGAAACTGACACCATGCCCCAATGGGCCGGGTCCTCATGGTATTTTTTAAGATACATCGATCCTCGTAACAAGGAAGAATTAGCATCAAAGGAAAAGCTAAAATACTGGGGTCCCGTCGACTGGTACAACGGCGGTATGGAGCACGTTACAAGACATATGATTTATTCAAGGTTCTGGCACAGGTTCCTGTATGACATAGGAGTCGTACCCTTTAAGGAGCCATATGCCAAGCGTACGGCTCAAGGCTTGATACTTGGTGCAGACGGAGAAAAGATGTCCAAATCGAGGGGCAACGTTGTAAATCCTAATGAAATAATAGATGAGTACGGAGCAGACACCTTAAGAACCTATATCATGTTCATCGGAGATTATGAAAAGTACGCCATTTGGAATGATGCGAGCGTAAAGGGATGCAGAAGATTCTTAGATAGGGTTTGGAAGCTGCAGGAGATGGCAAGTGATGAAAAAGGGTATTCCGGGAAGCATTTAACCCTTATGCACAAAACTATCAAAAAGGTCAGCGAAGATTACGAAGCTATGAAATTTAACACCGCTATAGCTGCCATGATGAGCTTCGTAAATGAAATTTTTAATGATGGAAGCATTACAAGAGATGAATTAAAGGCATTCATTACCCTCCTTTATCCCGTAGCACCTCATATAAGTGAGGAAATATGGCAGGAACAAGGTTTTGAGGGCATGTTGAACATGACGGAATGGCCTTCCTGGGATGAAGAAAAAACGGTTGAAGATGTTATTGAGCTTCCTGTCCAGATAAGCGGCAAGGTTAGAGGAAAAATATTATTGCCTAAGGATGCGGATTTAGATACAGCGAGAGAATTGGCGGAAGCCGATGATAACATAGCAAAGTATCTGGAAGGGAAAAACAGGGTTAAAGAAATATATATACCCGGCAAAATATTTAATATAGTGGTTAAGTAAGTATCAGCCAATCTCCCGACATGGTCGGGAGATTTTTTATTCTGTTTAAATGATGAAATTGGTTTACATAAATATATTTATGTAAACCAATGTGAGAAAATGAACAATATCTTGCCATATTAATGGTTTACATAAATAAATTATGTAAACCATATCAATTGTCAATATTTGTCAAACGACTACGGTTAACTATAAAAGGGGTAATTTCATATTATGCAGAGGAGGGGTGAATTTATGTTTGATATAAGAGGGTATTACAATACATATCCCTACAGTGGATTTAAGGGATACAAGCCAATGATGACGAGCTGCTTCTGCAGAAAATCATATCTCAGGGTCTTGAATGCTCATAATTTACCTTTGAATGTTCAAGTCAACGACATACTTATGGCCGAAAAATTAAAAATGGGGCAATTTACTAAATATGTGAAGCTTCCTCCGGCTTCCTACCATGTTATGATTCATTCGGAGAATGATGACTTGCTGTTTGAATCGGACCTGGATATAGATAATAACTTGGTTTATACCGGGGTAATTTCGGCCGACCTTGAAGATAGCAAGGATATATGCATATTAATGGTGCCTGAGCAAAAAATACACTACATGGGTCCTAATATATCGGCATTAAGGTTAGCTAATTTATGTGAAGATGAAGACGAAGTTATTTTATCGGCATCAGACGGAACTCTGTTGTTTTCCGGTATAAAGTACGGGAAAGTATCATGCAATGTGGCTGTTCCGTCGGGAAGGTACACCCTGCATTTAAAAAGGCCGGATGGAACAAAAATTCTGGACCATAATCTTGATGCTGCCCCCTACATGCATTACACCTTGTTTATAGTTGGGAAAGGAAAGGATGGAAGTGTAAGAATTATTGTACCTGAAGACGGAGTAAATTACTTAGACCTGTGTTAGATGACACTACCCCCGTCCCCTTGTCATCACTTGTAAAGAGAGAAAGGATATGTTATAATTCATCAAAAAAAATACTGAGGTAGGTTATGAAAACAATAGGGATGATCGGGGGAATGGGACCCCTTGCAACGGTTCACTTATTTGAAAGAATAGTCTTAAGGACAAAGGCGGAAAAGGACCAGGACCACATTAGGATTATTATCGACAACAATACCAATATTCAGGACAGGACAAAAGCCATATTGGGATATGGGGAAAGTCCTGTAAAAGAATTGGTTGGTTCAGCCAAGATGCTTGAAAAGTCAGGTGCTGACTTTTTAATAATGCCCTGCAACACCGCCCACTACTTTATAGACCACATAAAGAAGAATATCAAGATTCCATTTATCAATATGCCGGAAGAGGCAGCCAAGTATACCTATGACAAGTATGGAGGGGATGCGGTTGTGGGGATAATGGCTACCGACGGAACAATTAAAACTAAGATTTACGAAAACTATTACGATGAATTAGGTATTAAAACAGTCATCCCCGTAAAAACCCAGGCTCTGATTATGGAATTCATTTATGATGTGATAAAAAGAGGCAAGTATAGCTTAGGGACAGACCTTTTTTTCAAATGCCGGGATGAGTTGAAGGAATTGGGAGCCACCGTATTTTTATTAGGCTGTACCGAACTTTCAGCGGCTCAGTACTTGTATAAACTTGAAGGGAACTACATAAATCCCATGGAAGTATTGGCTGAAAAGGCCATAGTATTTGCGGGAGGAGAGCTGAACTGACGGTAAGCTTGACTGAGAGGGATAATAATAATTATTGAATTAAATTTTAAAAACAAAAAAATCAACTTGAATATTACGAACGTTTATTATATAATCATAAGAAAACATTCGTCGGAGATAATATGAAAAAATATAAGAGAAACCAAAGAATCGGCGCACTGATGAAAATCTTTGCTGAAAAACCCAATTATCTTTTCTCATATAACTATTTTTGTGAAATTTTCAATGCTTCAAAATCGACCATAAGTGAAGACGTGGCAATCGTCAAGGATTTGGTGGCGGAGATGAACTTCGGCAGAATCGATACCATTTCCGGTGCTACTGGGGGTGTTGTATTCATACCAATATTAGGAAGTAAAGAGCGTAATGAGATACTTGATCACTTATGCTCATTATTTTCGCAAAAAAACCGTATATTAGCCGGGGGCTTTATATATATGACGGATATTTTCAATAACCCAAGAATTGTGTCGAATATTGCAAGTGTAATTTCATCTGAATTCACCTGTAAGCATATTGATTATATTGTCACTGTAGAAACTAAAGGTATCCCCGTAGCCATACTGACGGGTCAAAAGTTAAATGTTCCCGTGGCTGTTATAAGGAGAAACAACAAAATTACCGAGGGGGCAACAGTGAGCATAAATTATGTTTCAGGTTCATCAAACACTATTCAAACCATGTCCTTATCAAAGAGGTCTTTAAAGGAAAATGCCGAAGTCCTGATAATTGATGACTTTATGAAAGGGGGCGGCACCTGCAAGGGCATGGAGGATATGATGAGAGAGTTTAATGCAAATGTTGTAGGTACTGCGGTTGTTATAGAAACCAAGGAGCCTGAAAAGAAATTAGTAGATAACTATACTTCCTTGTTGGTCCTCAATAACGCAGGTTTAAAAGAAGGGAAAATTGAAATTTTCCCTAATCCTAAATTGTTAAAATAAATTCATATTTTTAATAACAAAATTATGAAAATGTTTTTTTGCTATTTTTGAGGATATATAGTATAATGGTCAAAAAGGACGTAATTTTGGGGGGAAGGTGGTGACAACATGAAAATATCAGATGTAAGAGTAAGAAAAATCAATTCCGAGGGTAAGATGAAGGCAATCGTTTCCGTAACCTTTGATGATTGTTTTGTAGTACATGATATTAAGATAATTGAAGGTCAAGAAGGGTTGTTTATAGCTATGCCCAGCAGGAAGATGCCCGATGGAGAGTTTAAAGACATAGCTCATCCTATTAATTCTGAAACAAGGAATCTTGTTGCAGAGGCGGTATTCAAAGCTTATGAAGAAAAGCGCACAGAAGAAAGCGAAAGAGTTGAAGAAGCATCTCTTCTGTAGCGCTGTTACTGATGATTTTAAAGTCAACAGTACCCGGGTCTTTTATAGACCCTTTTATTGTGTCTTTAAATATGGGGACAAGCCTGGTCTTAGAATATTTTTTTGACTTAGTAAATAATATGATATATAATAACTCATTATTACAGTTTATTGGATTGAGGAGAATTTCATATGAAGATGTCAATTATTTTAGCAGCAGGCCAAGGGACAAGAATGAAATCGGAGATTCCAAAAACCCTCCACAAGGTTTGCGGAAAAGAAATGATTAAATACGTTATCGAAGCATCCATAGATTCAGGCATAGATAAAAATATTGTAGTTTTGGGACATGGAAAAGAAAAAGTTGGATACAATATTAAAGACATGGATGTACAAACCGTTGAACAACCCATGGGAGACGATTTACCATACGGAACCGGTTATGCTGTTATGGCTGCAGAAAAATTTATTGACAAGGATGATATGGTTTTGATACTGTGTGCAGATGGTCCCTTAATCAGCAAAGAAACATTAGTGACCTTTATGGCCTATCATATGGAAAACAACCATGCTGCTTCCGTTATGACAGCTTATTTGGACAATCCCGCTGGCTATGGGAGAATAGTGAGAAGGGAAGACAAGTCCATCGATAAAATTGTTGAAGAGAAGGATGCATCTGAGGAAATTAAAAATATTAAGGAAATAAATACCGGTATATATTGCTTTAAAGGGGACCTCTTAAAAGATGCTCTTAAAAAAATCACGAGGGACAACTCGCAAAACGAATACTATCTCACTGATACAATAAAAGTTTTAAATGACCAAGGTGCCAAGGTAGGGGGATGGGTCCTCAGGGATGCCGAAGACATCAAAGCGGTAAATGACAGGGTTCAGCTGGCGGAAGTAAATAAAATAATGCAGAAAAGAATCAATCAAAGGCACATGTATTCAGGGGTTACAATAATTGACCCTGATACCGTCTATATAGATGATACGGTTAAAATCGGCAGAGATACGGTCATTTACCCCAATACATATTTGGAAGAAGGAACAATTATAGGAAACTCCTGCACCCTAGGTCCTAATACCAGGATAATCAATTCCACCCTAGGCAACAAGGTGACGGTGGAGAGTTCAAAGGTAGTGGAATCCTTCATAGATGACGGGACATGCGTAGGGCCCTTTGCCTTTCTCAGGCCGGGAACCAGCTTGGGTAAAAACGTTAAAATCGGAGACTTTGTTGAAGTAAAAAAATCAAGAATTGGAGACAATTCAAAATCATCCCACTTGGCTTACATAGGAGATGCAGAAGTGGGCCAGGGGGTAAATATAGGCTGCGGAGTTGTTTTCGTCAATTATGACGGGAAGAAAAAACACAAGACTATAGTGGGGGACAAGGCTTTTATCGGAAGCAATTCAAATTTGATTGCTCCCCTTACCGTTGAAGAAGGCGGGTATGTTGCCGCAGGCTCAACCATCACGGAGGATGTTAAGAAGGGTGACCTGGCAATTGCAAGAGCAAGGCAGGTCAATAAGGAAGGAAAAGGCAGGAACAGGTTTTAAAGAGGTTAATATGTATATTATCGCAGGGCTTGGCAACCCGGGTAAGGAGTATGCCAACACCAGGCATAACTCAGGTTACATGGCATTAGAATATTTGGCGGAAAAACTTAATGTAAAATTAAATAAGTTGAAATTCAACTCCGTATATGGGGAGACATCCGTAAACGGAGAAAAAGTCATGCTCGTAAAGCCTGTAACCTACATGAACAGAAGCGGGCTTGCCTTAGGAGAAATAATAAGGTTTTATAAAGTACCTACAGAAAATCTCATTGTCATTTACGATGATATCGATATACCCTTAGGAACATTGAGGATCAGACCTAAGGGCTCTGCCGGTACCCATAACGGGATGAAATCCATAATAAGCAGCTTGGGAAGCGAATTTCCCCGCATAAGAATAGGTATAGGAAGAAACCAGGATATGGACTTGGCTGATTATGTGCTTCATAAATTTACCCCTTCCGAAAGAGATATCTTGGCTCCCGTAATTGAAAAAGCAGGAGAAGCTGCTCTTGAAATCGTAAAAAACAATGTTGAAAGCGCTATGCAAAAGTATAACATCAAAGGGGATGCAGCTAATCATCCCGAAGAATGACACTTGGCATAAAGGGCAAATAAAGGAAAAGTATGAACAGAATTTTGTTTGACCAATTCCAAAGAACGGACAAATTTAAAAAAATATGCGAAAATTATCATAATGGAAAAAGCCAGCTGATCCAAGGTCTCAATGATGAAGGATTAGCTTATTTGGCATGCAATCTTTTGGATATATCAGATAAAGTATTAATTCTTACAAGCAGTGAATCAAAATCGAAACAATACGAAGAAAATATCAGGGCTTACACCCGGCATTCTTCTCGTTTTCAGCCTAAGGAATTCATCCTCTACAATGTGGATGCACTGAGCAAGGATGTTGACCACAGGAGGGTAAATTTATTAAATGATATTTTGTTCAAACAAAAAAGTCTTGTAACTGCTTCAATTAATTCCATACTTACAAGGGTTATGTCTAAAGATAGGTTTAAGGAAAACATAATAGAATTGACATACGGGAAGACCTATGACCTGAATGAATTAAGAAGCAATTTGATAAAGCTTAAATATGAGAGGGTGGATGCAATAGAAGGGGTCGGCCAATTTTCCGTAAGAGGCGGGATTATTGACATATTTTCTCCTTCCGAAGCAAACCCGTGCAGAATAGAGTTTTTTGATGACGAAATCGATTCAATAAGATTATTTGATTTAAAAACTCAGCGGTCGGTTAAGAATATCAAATCAGTTAAAATTCTTCCCTGCTCCGATATATTGTTTAAAAGAGAAGAAATTAAAACTATCTTGTCTGAAGTTGAAAGAAACTACAAGGAGCGACAAGGCAAATTAAGCAGGGAAGCAGCAAAAAATCTTAAGAACCTTTACCTCAGTTATCAAGATAAGCTGATGGGAGGGATGGGGATTGAAAATGCAGACCTCTTGGTGCCATTCGTAAAAAAGTCCTTTTCAAACCTCTTGGATTATTTTGATGATAATTTTATCCTTATTGTTGATGAGCCTGAAAGAGTATTTGAAGAGCTAAACACTTTAAATGAAGGCTTCATGCTTAAATTCGGCGAATTATTCGAGAGGGGCGAAATATTTTCAAAACAAAGTGAAGTTTATGCGGGTGAACATGAGCTTTTGGCGGAAATATCCAAAAGACCTTTTCTTTCAATAGGCGGCAAAGAAAGAATCATTAAGACGGATACTTCACTTCATATGCTCTTTAAGGAAGCCCCTTCCTACTACGGCAGGATCGAAGACTTGTCAAAGGACCTGAACAGGCTTAAGTACAAGGGCTATAAGGTGGATATCATACTGAGTACTTATGAAGGCTGCAGGAAGCTCCATAACCTCTTGAATGATTACCAATGCACGACTGCCTTGTCAAAGGACGCCGATATTGCCGAAAGCGGACAAGTGGTCATAGCTCCGGGAGAGTTAACAAAAGGGTTTGAGTATTACGATAACAAGCTCCTTGTCCTTACCGAAAATGAAGTTTTAGGCTCCACCAAACGCAAGGCCCGGAAGGTCAAAAAGCGCAAGGGTGCCGAAATTGAAGTATTTACGGATTTAAAGGTCGGAGACTATGTAGTCCATGAGCATCACGGCATCGGCCAGTATGTGGGAATTGAGAAAATCCGGGTACAAAACATCCAGAAGGATTACCTCTGCATCAAGTATCAAGCTGATGACAAGCTTTATGTTCCGGTTGATCAATTGTCTCTCATTCAAAAGTACATCGGTTCCGATTCGGAAAAGCCCAAGCTCAATAAAATGGGCAGTTCAGATTGGATAAAGACCAAGGAGCGCACAAGGGCTGCCATAGAAAATATGGCAGGAGAACTTATTAAACTCTATGCCAAGAGAAAGGTAACCAAGGGCTACGCCTTCAATAAGGATACCGAGTGGCAAAAGGAATTTGAATACAAATTCCCTTTTGAAGAAACAGAGGACCAGCTGCGGTGCGTAAGGGAAATCAAAAAAGATATGGAAAAGAATACCTGCATGGACAGACTCCTTTGCGGGGATGTGGGTTTCGGCAAGACGGAAGTGGCAATGAGGGCAGCTTTTAAGGCGGTCATGGATTCAAAACAGGTGGCCATGCTGGTTCCAACCACCATCCTGGCCCAGCAGCATTATAACAACATAGTCGACAGATTCAGGGGATATCCCATAAAAATTGAAATGCTCAGCCGTTTCAGGACACCCTACCAGCAGAAAAAAATCATAAATGATTTAAATAAAGGTCTGATTGATATTGTGATAGGGACCCACAAACTCCTTACCAAGGACCTTAAATTCAAAGATTTAGGACTCTTGATTATAGATGAAGAGCAAAGATTCGGTGTTAAACACAAGGAATTGATAAAACAGCTCAAATCTAACATCGATGTCCTTACCCTGTCGGCAACCCCCATACCCAGAACCCTTCATATGTCCATGATCGGGGTAAGGGACATGAGCATCATATCGGAGCCGCCGGGAGACAGGCTTCCTATTCAGACCTATGTCATCGAATACAAGGAGGGTTTGATAAAGGATGCCATTGAAAAGGAAATATCAAGAGGTGGCCAGGTCTATTATGTACACAACAGGGTGGCCGATATAGACCATACCGCTGCTAAGCTGAGGAAGCTCATGCCTGATGCCCGCATAGCGGTTGCCCACGGGCAGATGAGCGAACGCTACCTTGAAAACATAATGCTGGAATTTGTAAATAAAGAATATGATATTTTGGTTTGTACTACCATAATTGAAACGGGAATGGACATCCCTAACGTGAATACCCTGATAATAGAAAATGCCGATTATTTTGGACTTTCCCAGCTCTATCAGCTGAGAGGAAGGATAGGAAGATCAAACAAGGTTTCATTTGCCTACCTCACCTACGAAAAAGACAAGATGCTGTCAGAAGTAGCCGAAAAGAGACTTAAGGCCATAAAGGAATTTACCGAATTCGGGTCGGGATTCAAAATCGCCATGCGGGACCTGGAAATAAGGGGCAGCGGCAACATCTTGGGCCCTGAGCAGCACGGACATATGGCAGCAATCGGATATGACTTGTATGTTAAATTTTTAAATCGGGCAATAAAGGAGCTGCAGGGGAAAGAGGTGGTTGAAGAAATTGAAACATCGGTTGATTTAAATGTAGACGGCTATATTCCTTCATCATTTATTGAAAATGAGGAGCAGAAAATAGAAATATACAAAAAAATTGCCGCAACAGAAAACAAAAATGATATACTTGATATTACTGAGGAGATTATTGACAGGTTTGGAAATATTCCCGATCAAGTTGATAACCTGCTGAAAATATCATATATTAAATCACTCTGCAAGAAACTCAGGATAAAAGCACTCGCCCAGACGGGCAGGACCGTTAGCTTTGAAATGACGGGAAATGACCTTAGTCAAGATATCATAGAATTCTTGATAAAAAATTATTATGATAAGATTAGCTTTGTTGGAACAAACGAGCCAATCATCAGATATAAATTGGAAACATTGGAACAAAGAAAGCTTCTTAAGGAATTGGAAGAATTCTTGGAAACATTAAATAATTTTAAGGCAGATAAAACTGCTGTGGAGGAAAAAGATGAACAAATTTAAAAAATCACTATTCTTAATATGTTTAGCAGGTATGATTTTAGCAGTTGCGGCATGCTCCAACCAGGACGGCCAAGGAGCAGACAAAGACGGCGTGATGGTGACAGTTAACGGTAAGCCTATCATGCAGAAAGAATTTGATGATGCATTAGCTTATTATAAGGAATATGTGGAGTATCAATTCGGCGAAGGTGCTTGGGAACAAGAAGCAACAAGAGGTTTAACCTATAAAGAATTATATGAAGAATATATAATGGAAGAAATGACCAACTCATTGCTTCTGCTGGACGCTGCGGAGAAGGAAGGCATAGTCGTAAGTGATGAAGAAAAAGAGCATGCCTTGGACAATTTTAAAATTAATTTTGAAAATGATGAAGACTATAAAAGTTTCCTGGAATATAGGGGTATAACGGAAGAATATGTAATAGGAGAATTATCCAAAGAAATATTAATCAATAATTATATAGTATCAAAAATTGACAGCCTTAACCCAAATGATGATGAGCTGAAAGCTCTCTTTGATGAAATGAAAATGGATACCCAGGTGAGAGCAAGCCATATTCTTGTCGATACGGAAGAAGAAGCCCAAAAAGTGATAGAAAGAATCAAGGAGGGTGAAGATTTTTCAGACCTTGCAAAGGAATTATCCCTTGATACGGCATCCGGTGCAAACGGAGGAGACTTGGATTACTTCACCTATGCCCAAATGGTAGAACCTTTCTCGAAGGCGGCATTTTCATTGGAAATAGGCGAAGTCAGCCAGCCGGTGCAATCCGATTACGGTTATCATATCATTAAGCTTACAGACAGAATAGTAGATGAAGACATAACCGTGGAAACAAAAAAGGCTGAACTGATTGAATATTATAAAACATTCAAATACCGGGACCTTTTGGATGAGCTTAAAAACTCTGCAGAAATAGTTAAAAATTAAAAATTAAAAATTTGTTAAATTTAGTAAAATATTGTTGATAATTTTAACTTCTTCCATTATAATGAATTGAAATGTTCTTAATAATATTTTCTATATTAAGAAACTAATTAGGATAAAATATAGCAAAGTGTAAATAATAGAAAATATTAAAAGAAATGTCATTAAAATATAATTATGCAATTGGAGGAACGTAAATAATGAAAGCAACAGGAATTGTCAGAAGAATTGATGACTTGGGCAGAGTAGTTATTCCAAAGGAGATAAGAAGGACCTTGAGAATCAGAGAAGGTGACCCTTTAGAAATATTTACCGATAGAGAAGGCGAAATAATTTTAAAGAAATATTCACCGATTGGAGAATTGACTGAATTTGCGGGAGAGTATGTGGAATCTTTGTTTGAAACAACCAGACATATTGCCATAATAACCGACAGGGACGGAGTAATTGCAGTTTCGGGGAGCTCAAAGAAGGATTATGCCGAAAAGAGGCTGAGCCCTGAATTGGAGAAGATAATCGAAAGCAGAGAAATGTATATAACCGGCGCAACATCAAAGCCGATACGAATCACTGCCAATGAGTTTAATCCTGACCAATATACCAGTCAGGTTATAGCACCCATCATGGTCCACGGGGACCCCATAGGAGCAGTCATACTTCTTTCCAAGGATAAGGGGTCTAAGATGTCAGAAGTGGAAGAAAAATTAATCAAGACCGCAAGCATATTTTTATCGCGGCAAATGGAGAACTGATAAATAATGAGGTGTTTTCAGCATAATGGAAGCACCTCAGCTTTTTTTTGCCATATGTTTTTGCTTAAGATGCGGTTTTTTGGTACAAGTCATTGACATAAATGATTTTTTTTGTCATACTTAATATGTATACTAAATATGTATACTAAAAAAGCAGCTTGTGTTTCAGCTAGAGAGGGGTAAGAATGAAAATCAGATTTTTAGGCGCAGTTGATGGTGTCACAGGTTCAAATCATTTAATACAGGCAGGAGGCAAAAATATAATGCTCGACTGCGGCATGTATCAAGGCAAGGATGAGGATTTAAATGCAGAAGAGTTTGCATTGAATCCTGCTGAAATCGATTGCCTTTTATTGAGCCACAGCCACATCGACCACAGCGGAAGGATCCCCCTTTTGGTAAAGAAGGGCTTTAAGGGGGAGATTTACTGCTCAAAACCGACTTACGATCTATGCCAAATAATGCTTTTAGATTCAGCCCATATTCAAGAAACGGAGGCAGAGTGGAAAAACAAGAGGGCAAGGCGGTCAGGAAGAAAATTAGTTGAGCCCTTGTATACTCAGGAAGATGCTTTGGAAAGCCTAAACTTCTTTAAACCTGCACTATACGGCCAGATAATAAATATTGATGAAAAGATTACCGTGAAATTCAACGATGCAGGTCATATTTTAGGGTCCTCAATCATAGAAATATGGATAAAGGACGGGGAGGAAACAATAAAGTTAGTCTACTCCGGCGATTTAGGCATGCGTGAAAAGCCCATTTTAAGAGATCCTGTACAAATAGACAGTGCGGATTATTTAATAATGGAAGCAACCTATGGGGACAGGGTACACGAAAATATAGATAAAAGGACGGAAGACCTCATCAATATTATCCTGAAGACCGTCAGGAGAGGGGGAAGCGTGATAATTCCTTCCTTTGCGGTAGGAAGGACCCAAGAATTGATTTATGAGCTGAATAAATACTATGACAGCCGCTTGAATGAAATCGGCTCCAAGGAAAACGAATTGAGGAAGATTCCTGTTTATATAGACAGCCCTTTGGCAGTTAAAGCAACTGAAGTCTTCAGAAGAAACAGCCATGCCTTTGATGAAGAAGCAAAAGATTATATCATGAGGGGGGACAACCCCTTGGATTTTGAAAACCTGCATTTTACTCAAAGCGCGGAAGAATCCAGGCTCTTGAATTTTTCGAAGGAGCCCAAGATAATAATTTCTGCCAGCGGAATGTGTGAAGCGGGAAGAATAAGGCATCACTTGAAACACAATCTCTGGAAAAAGGAAGCCAGCGTTGTATTTGTAGGCTACCAGGCAGAAGGAACCTTAGGCAGGAGGCTCCTTGAGGGAGAGAAGTCTGTTAAACTGTTGGGGGAAGACATTGCGGTAAATGCTGAAATATACAATATAGAAGGATTTTCGGGACATGCGGATAAACCTGCTCTCCTTAACTGGATAGAGGGATTTAAAGAAAAACCGGGACAGGTATTCGTTGTTCACGGAGAAAGGGAGTCAAAGGAAGCCTTTGCCAAGGCCGTTAGAGAAAGATTCGGCATTGACACCGTGATTCCCCGGTACAATGTTGTCTATGACATTAAAAAGAAAAACCATGTCGATGAGCTGGTTCTTGAAACCGATAAAGAAGAATTCACGGACAAGCACATTCAAGAATTATTGAAAGAAGTTAAAGAACTGAAGAAGGCTTTTGAAAGAGCCTTGGAAAACACGGAAGAATATTTACAATTAGAAGATGTAAACCTTGAGGAAATCAAAAGACTGAACAACAATATCAAAAGCCTTGAAAATGAAATTATGAATTTAACTATGATCAGTGCAAAATAAAGTACTTTAAACCTAAAAAGGAGGAAGAAATGAAGGTATTAATGACAGGCAATGAAGCGATTGCTCGAGGAGCATATGAAGCAGGAGTCCATTTTGCTGCTGCATATCCCGGTACCCCAAGTACCGAAATACTTGAAAACATAGCTCCTCACAAGGAAATCATAGCAGAATGGGCCCCTAACGAAAAGGTTGCCGTGGAATCGGCAGTGGGTGCATGCTATGCGGGAGCAAGATCAATTACAGCAATGAAACATGTGGGACTTAATGTTGCAGCAGACCCCTTTTTCACAATAGGCTACACGGGTGTTAACGGCGGAATGGTCCTGGTAAGCGCAGATGATCCCGGACTTCATTCATCTCAAAACGAGCAGGATAACCGCTATTATGCAAAAATGGCGAAGGTAGCCATGCTGGAACCAAGCGATTCGCAAGAATGCAAGGACATGGTAATAAAGGCCATGGAAATAAGCGAAAAATATGATGTCTTGGTTATGGTCAGGATGACTACAAGAGTATGTCACTCTAAATCAATTGTTGAATTAGGCGAGAGGGTAGAAGTTCCAATCAAGCCATATGTAAAAAACGTGCCTAAATACAATGTTTCACCTGCCAATGCAAAAGCCCTCCACATAGTTGTTGAGAAAAAACTTAAGGAACTTGAAAAATTTTCAAACGAGACCGAGTTAAACTATATTGAATGGAATGACAAAAAAGTCGGTGTCGTTTCGGCAGGGGTAGCTTATCAATATGCTAAAGAAGTTTTTGGCGAAGATGCATCATATTTAAAATTAGGTTTCACCAACCCACTTCCGATTGAAAAAATCAGGCAATTTGCGGGCCAGGTAGAAACCCTCTATGTAGTTGAAGAATTAGAGCCTTTCATGGAAGAGCAAATAAAGGCCGCAGGCATCAAGTGCATAGGAAAAGAAAGGATTCCCAACACTTGGGAGCTTAATCCCGACATAGTAAAGAAATCTATTTTCGGAATCGAAAACCAAACCATTGATTATGACAGAAACCTTGCAGTTGGAAGACCTCCGACACTTTGTGCCGGCTGCCCCCACAGGGCCTTCTTCTACCAGTTATCAAAGAAAAAGAATACCATGATAACCGGAGACATAGGTTGCTATACCCTGGGCGGAGCCCCTCCCTTAAATGCCATGGATACCTGTGTATGCATGGGAGCCAGCGTAAGCATGGCACATGGGGCCAAAAAAGTATTTGAAAAGAACAATGACGACAAGCGTGTAGTGGCAACAATCGGGGATTCAACCTTCTTCCACTCCGGTATGACAAGCCTCTTGGATGTTGTATATAACAAAGGAAATACCATAACCTGTATCTTGGACAACAGGATAACGGCAATGACAGGCCATCAGGATAATCCGGGAACAGGCTACACCCTTCAGGGAGAGATAGCCGATTTGGTGGAGATTGAGCCTGTTGTAAGAGCTTTGGGCATAAAACATGTAAGGACCATAAATCCCATGAACCAGGCTGAAATGAAGGATGCTCTAAATTGGGCCTACGGCTTGAATGAGCCCTCTGTTATCATTTCCAGATATCCCTGTGCTCTTAAGAAATATTCAAAGGAAGACCTTGAAGAATTCGGACCTATTTCAGGTTATTGCACGGTTGACGAAGATACATGCATAGGATGCAAGATCTGTGTATCTACAGGCTGTCCTGCTATAGTGTTTAAAAAAGACATTAAGAAGTCTTCAATAAACAAGGTTCAATGCGTCGGCTGCGAGCTGTGTCTCCAGGTATGCCCAACAAAGGCAATCAGTAAGGTAGGTGAATAAAATGAAGGATACTAAAAATATTTTATTGGTAGGCGTTGGCGGCCAAGGAACTATATTGGTGAGCAAAATATTATCCAACGGGCTTATGGAAGCAGGCTACGACGTAAAAATGTCAGAAATCCATGGAATGGCCCAAAGAGGCGGGAGTGTTTCCACCCAGGTAAGGTATGGCAAAGAAGTATCTTCGCCGATTATCGGAATCGGTGAAGCCGATATATTGGTTTCTTTTGAAATCATGGAAACAATCAGATGGCTTGAGTATTTAAAACCCGATGGTGTTGTTGTAATCAATGACTTCGAAATACCTTCAGCTCCTATATTGATGGGCAAGGTTGATTATCCCCAAGGTATAATCGAACTTATTCAAGAAAAAGCAAAGACCAAGGTGATAAATGCAGCCCAAATTGCTGAAGAATTAGGCAATCAAAGAGTGATGAACGTAGTTTTATTGGGAGCCCTGATAAAATCGATGAATTTGACCCATATCGATTGGGAAGCCGTGATAAAAAGCCAGGTAAAGGCAAACTTTACAGATATAAACATCAAGGCATTCAACAGGGGAATGGATGCGGTTTAAAGGAAGGTATGGTATGAGCTATAAAATCTTTGTCATAAATACGGGTTCAACTTCTACCAAAATAGGCTTATATGAAGATGAAAGAGAAGTATTTACAAAAAGCTTAAGTCACTCTGACGAAGATATCAATAAATTTACTGAGGTTAAAGACCAGCTCAACATGAGACTGGAATTTATCAGATCCTATTTGGAGGACATGAAAATCGACATTAAGGACTTGTCCTGTGTCGTAGCAAGAGGAGGAATGCTTCTTCCCGTTAAATCAGGAGCATATGAGATCAATGAACTCATGCTTGACAGGGTAGAGAACCGTCCTGTCATGGAGCATGCTTCAAACCTTGCGGCACCCATTGCATACGGTATCGCAAGAGAAGCCGGGGTCCCCTCCTATATATATGATTCCGTAATGACTGACGAGTTTCCGGATATTGCCAGGATATCAGGCATGCCCGACATTCCCAGGACCAGCTCAAGCCATGTTTTGAACACAAGGGCAATGGCTATAAAATATGCTAAAAGCAAGGGAAAAAAATATCAAGATATGACTATTATCGTTGCCCATTTAGGTGGGGGAATATCCATCAACCTCCATCATGAGGGCCAGATAATAGATTTGGTTTCCGATGACGAGGGTCCCTTTTCGCCTGAAAGGGCGGGCAGGGTACCCTGCAGGGAGTTGATAAACCTTTGCTACTCAGGCAAATTTGATAAAAAGACCATGCAGAGAAAGCTGAGAGGAAACGGAGGCTTAAAGGCATATTTAAACACCATTGACGCAAGAGAAGTTGAGAAGATGATTAACCAGGGCGATGAGTATGCAAAATTGATATACGAAGCAATGGCATATCAAATTGCCAAAGGAATCGGAGAATTGGCGACAGTGGTGGAAGGGAAAGTTGATGTCATAATCCTTACGGGAGGCATTGCTCATTCCCGGATGCTCACTTCCTGGATAAAAAAGAGGGTATCTTTTATATCTCATGTTGAGATAATGCCCGGTGAAAACGAAATGGAAGCCCTGGCTTACGGCGCCTTAAGGGTGCTGAGAGGGGAAGAAAAAGCCAGACAATATACGGAATAGAAAGATTTAAGGGGGACATCGAGGGATGTCCCCTTACTTATTTATTAAAAAACAGTAAGCCGGCCGGCTTACTGTTTTGTTAATTTTTGGAATATTTTATAAAGTTCTTAATATTACGTAATTAACCCGGTGCAATAAATTATATAATTCGTTATATAACGAACATAAATTATATTTAATTATAAAAATATATGAAGAATGGTTGACAATATTTTTCGTATTTGTTATTATGTTTTTGAAAAATGATAACAAAGGAAGGTTATTTATGAACTTTGATGTTAAAAGAATTTTTGTAGAGAAAAAAGAAGGATTTAACACCGAAGCAATAAATTTATTGAGCTCCTTAAAGGAAAACTTAAACATTGAAAAATTAAACAAGGTTAGGATCTTGAACAGGTATACGGCAGCCAAGCTTGATGAGGAAGATTTTAAAAAATGTGTAAATACCGTTTTTTCAGAGCCCAATCAAGATATGGTATATTTTGAAAAACTTGACCTGAACGGTCATGTCTTTGCCGTGGAATACCTGCCCGGCCAATATGACCAAAGGGCCGACTTTGCTGCCCAATGCGTGCAAATTGTCACAGGGAAGGAGAAGCCTTTAATTAAATATGCTAAAGTCTTCGTTTTAGAAGGAGACTTATCTCAAGAAGACATTGATAAAATAAAAAATTTCCTTATAAATCCTGTCGATTCCAGGGAAGCAGACCTCGATAAACCGTCATCCTTAGCTGAAGATTACCCTGATGTTGAAGATGTGGAAACTGTTGATGGTTTTATAGATAAGTCAAAGGAAGAAATTGAAGGATACAGAAAAGAAGCAGGTCTTGCCATGACCGGGGAGGACTTGTTATTCTGTCAAGAATACTTTAAAAATATTGAAAAAAGAAACCCTACTATTACCGAAATAAAGGTAATCGACACCTATTGGTCCGACCATTGCAGGCATACGACATTCTCTACAAAAATAGAAGACATTGAATTTGAAAAGGGAAAAATAACGGAAGAAATAAAGAAAACTTTCGATGAGTATATAAAGGTAAGAAAATATGTTTACGGAGCCGAAGAAAAGGATATTAGCTTGATGGATTTAGCTACCATAGGGGCTAAGGAATTGAGAAAGGCAGGTCTCCTTGATGACTTGGAGATTTCCGAAGAAATCAATGCATGCAGCATTATGATAGAGGTAGATGTTGACGGGAAAAATGAAGAATGGCTCCTAATGTTTAAAAACGAAACCCATAATCACCCGACAGAAATCGAGCCCTTTGGAGGAGCGGCCACCTGTTTAGGGGGAGCCATAAGAGATCCCCTTTCCGGCCGGTCCTATGTATACCAGGCAATGAGGATTACGGGAAGCGGGGACCCAAGACAGAAAATCGAAGATACTATGGCTGGAAAGCTTCCCCAAAGGAAGATTACAACGGAAGCAGCGGCAGGCTACTCCTCCTACGGAAATCAAATCGGCCTGGCCACAGGTTTTGTAAATGAAATATATCATCCCGATTATCTTGCCAAAAGGATGGAGGTTGGGGCAGTCATAGGTGCGGCACCCAAAGAAAATGTCAGGAGGGAAACACCAAGCAAGGGCGACCTTGTAATCCTCTTGGGAGGAAGAACCGGCAGAGACGGTATAGGGGGAGCAACCGGGTCATCCATGGAGCATACTGAAGAATCCATACTCTTAAGGGGGGCAGAGGTCCAAAAAGGAAATGCGCCTACGGAAAGGAATATTCAAAGATTATTCAGAAGAAAAGAAGTAACCACCCTCATAAAGAAATGCAATGATTTCGGTGCAGGCGGAGTATCCGTTGCCATAGGAGAATTAGCTGAGGGTTTAAATATAAACTTGGATTTAATACCCAAAAAATATGAAGGACTTGACGGAACCGAATTAGCTATCTCGGAATCCCAGGAAAGAATGGCTGTTGTTGTTGCCAAGGAAGATGCCGAGAAGTTTTGTAAGTATGCCCATGAAGAAAACTTAGAGTCGACCGTGGTGGCAGAGGTAACCGATGACAGAAGGCTTAAAATGACCTGGAGGGGAAAGACCATCCTCGACATAAGCAGGGACTTCTTGGATACCAACGGGGTAAGGCAAAAAACAAAAGCCAAAATTGTTGAACCTCAAAATACAAAATATGCAAGAAAATTTACCGGTGAAAATTTAAAAGACCGGTGGCTAGAAAACTTAAATGATTTGAATGTTGCAAGCCAGAAAGGTTTGATTGAAAGGTTTGATTCAACAGTGGGTGCAGGCTCTGTATTGGCCCCCTTAGGCGGCAGGACCCAGCTTACGCCTGCGGAAGGAATGGCAGCCAAAATTCCTGTTCAAAGCGGAGTAACAAATACCTGCTCTTTAATGGCATATGGATTCGACCCTTACCTGTCAAAGGAAAGCCCTTACCACGGGGCAATGTATGCGGTGATACATTCTCTTGCCAAGATTGTTGCAATGGGAGGTGACTTCAGGAAAATTCGCCTGACCTTCCAGGAATACTTTGAAAAACTTTACAAAGACCCGATAAGATGGGGCAAGCCCTTAAGTGCCCTATTAGGAGCCTTCAAGGTCCAGCATGAACTTAAGCTGCCTTCAATCGGCGGAAAGGACAGCATGTCAGGGACCTTTAATGAACTTGATGTGCCTCCTACCTTGATAAGCTTTGCTGTAGCGGTGTCGGACGTAAATAATATTATATCGCCGGAATTCAAAAAGGCCGGCAGTAAGGTTGTATTGATAAAAATTAAAAGGGAAGAAAATAATATTCCTGATTTTGCAGATATTGTGGAAAAATATGAAGCTGTTCATGAAGCAGTCAAAAAAGGCCTGATTTTAAGTTCTCATACCGTGGGGTACGGAGGAATTGCAGCAGCCATAAGCAGGATGACCTTAGGGAATGAAATCGGATTTAGAAGTGATTTTGCTTATGATTTTGATTGGTTTGAAGCAAGCTACGGGGATATCATCTTAGAGGTTGAAGAGGAATTTTCATATGAGAACTGCCTTCAAATAGGAAGGACCACAGGTGAAAAAGAGATTTCGGTCAATGGTTTTCTTATGTCCTTGGAAGAAGTCAAATCCGCGTGGCTGAAACCCTTAAACGGTATCTTCCCGGTTAAAAAGGATTTGGAAGGGTCAATTGAAAAATATAGTTTCAAGGCTGAAAAAACTGCTAAGGCTTCCATATCAATAGCGAAGCCAAGAGTATTTATTCCCGTATTCCCGGGAACAAACTGCGAATATGACACCAAGAGGGCTTTTGAAAGGGCAGGAGCAATAGCAGACATATTCGTCTTTAAAAACTTAAGCCCCCAGGATATTAAAGAATCAATAATTGAAATGAACTCATTCATCAGGCAGTCTCAGATTATTGCCTTTCCGGGAGGATTCAGCGCAGGGGATGAGCCTGAAGGCTCAGGCAAGTTTATTGCTGCTGTATTCAGGAATGAATTGTTGAAGGATGCTGTCACGGACCTCCTTAAAAACAGGGACGGGTTGATAATAGGCATTTGCAACGGCTTTCAGGCCCTTATCAAGTTAGGCCTGGTGCCCTTCGGAGAAATAACCGAAATAATGGAGGATTATCCTACCTTGACCTATAATAAAATCGGCAGGCATGTATCAACATTTGTTAAAACCAAGGTGGTAAGCAATTTATCCCCATGGCTTGCCGGGTGCAGGGTGGGTGATATACACTATCTGCCCGTATCTCACGGAGAAGGAAGCTTTGCGGCAAGTGAAAAATGGATTAAAACCCTGAAGGACAGGGGGCAGATAGCTACCCAATATGTAGACACAGAGGATCTGCCGACCTATGACGGTTTCTATAACCCTAACGGGTCCCTGGAAGCAGTGGAAGGGATAACCAGCCCGGATGGGAGGGTATTCGGTAAAATGGCCCACTCGGAAAGGCTTCAGGAGAATATATACAAGAACATTTCCGGATACAAGGACCAGTTACTCTTTGAATCGGGAGTAAAATATTTTAAATAGGGAGGAAAAATGAAAATAGGACTGATTATGGGAAGCGATTCAGACTTTCCGATTGTTGAAAAGGCTTATAATATTTTAAAAGATTTCGGTGTAGAGGTAAGTGTCAGGGTTTTGTCAGCCCACAGGACTCCCTTTGAAGCTTTGGAATTTGCAAGAAGTGCAGCTGATAAGGGCTATGAGCTGATTATTGCGGCAGCGGGAAAGGCCGCTCACCTGCCGGGAGTTCTGGCAGGGTGTACAAACCTGCCCGTAATAGGAATCCCCATTAAATCATCTGAATTAGACGGGATGGATGCTTTGTTTTCAATAGTACAGATGCCTCCGGGAGTACCTGTTGCAACTGTAGGAATAAATGCAGCAGAAAATGCAGCCCTTTTGGCCATACAGATATTGTCGGTGAAATATGACGGTTTGAGAGATAAATTTAAGGATTATAAGAAACAAATGGCAGAAAAGGTTTTTGAAAAAGACAAGAAATTAAATGAAAGGTTGAAGTAAGGAGATATTATGTTTTTAGACGAAGATAAATTACATGAAGAATGCGGTGTTGTCGGGGTTTATACGGATAATAACGATGTTACGAGCAGGCTTATCTATTACGGCTTATTTGCCTTGCAGCACAGGGGGCAGGAAAGTGCGGGGATTGCCATTCATACGGGGGAAAAAATCAAGTTTCACAAGGACATGGGTTTGGTGGCTGATGTTCTGAATCAGGAGATTATTGACAGCTTATCGGGCAACATAGCAATCGGCCATGTGAGGTATTCCAATGACGGAGAAAGGGAAAAACATAATGCCCAGCCCTTAGTAGTCAGATACAAGGAAGGGTCAATAGCTTTAGCTCATAACGGAAATTTGGTTAATGCAGATTCCTTAAGAGAAATACTTGAAAATGAAGGTGTGATATTTCAAACTCAAACTGACTCCGAAGTCGTAGCAAATTTAGTCTCGAGACAATACAGGGGCAGCATGGTTAGGTCTATTCAAACCACAATGGAACTATTAAAAGGAGCATATGCTTTTGTGTTCATGACGGAAAAAGAGCTTATCGGGGTCAGGGACAACTATGGCTTAAGACCCCTCTGCCTGGGGAAAAGGGAGGACGGATATCTCTTAGCCTCGGAAAGCTGCGGAATTACTGCTATGGGGGGCCAATTTTTAAGAGATGTTGAGCCGGGTGAGATTGTCGTTATAAACGAAGAAGGGGTTACCAGCATAAAAACCACCAAATATGCCCAGCAAAGGCTGTGCATATTTGAGCATGTATATTTTGCAAGGCCGGACAGCAACTTGGACGGTGTAAATGTATACCGGACCAGGTATAATTCGGGAAGGCTTTTAGCCCAGGAAGCACCCGTCAAGGCTGATTTGGTATTTTGCGTGCCTGACTCGGGAACTCCTGCTGCCTTGGGATATGCAGCTGAATTAAATATCCCCTACGGCCTTGGAATCATTAAGAACAGGTATGCCAAAAGAACCTTCATAGAGCCGAAACAAAGCTTAAGAGAGCAGGGAGTAAAGACAAAACTCAGTATCTTGAGAGAATTAGTCGAGGGCAAGGTTGTAGTAATGGTAGATGACAGCATAGTAAGGGGGACTACTACGAGGCAGATCGTAAACATGGTTAAGGAAGCAGGGGCTAAGGAAGTCCATGTGAGGATAGCTTCTCCTCCCGTTACACATTCCTGCTTCTTCGGCATCAATACCCCCGACAGGAGCAAATTAATAGGTGCAAACAAAACAATAGAGGAAATAAGAGACCATATTAAAGCTGACAGCCTGCATTTCTTAAGCTTGGAAAGCTTAATCAAGTCGACTGATTCAAGCGCAGGTTACTGCAAGGCATGCTTAAACGGAGACTACCCCATGGAGGTGCCCAACAACGGGATATAAGGAGGTATTATGGACGAAAAACTGACTTATAAGGATTCAGGTGTCGATGTTGAATCCGGCTATGAAACGGTAAAGCTGATTAAAGGTTATGTTGAAAAAACACATACAAAGGGTGTAATGTCAAGCATAGGCGGTTTTGGAGCCATGTTTGAAATCAACAAGGACGAATACGAAGAACCTGTCCTGGTTTCCGGAACCGACGGGGTCGGTACCAAGCTTATGGTTGCCTTCATGGCAGACAAGCATGACACGATCGGGGAAGATGCCGTAGCCATGTGTGTAAACGATGTGATATGCCAAGGGGCAAAGCCTTTGTTTTTCTTGGATTACATTGCAACAGGCAAGCTGAAGCCTAAAAAGGCAGCAAGCATCGTCAAGGGGGTGGCGGAAGGCTGCCTTAAGGCAGGATGTGCCCTGATAGGAGGAGAAACGGCAGAAATGCCGGGCCTGTACGGTGAGGGAGAATATGATATAGCCGGATTTTGTGTCGGAATTGTTGATAAAAAGAAAATTATAGACGGCTCCAAAATAAAAGAAGGAGACCTCCTCATAGGGATTCCTTCAAGCGGAATTCACAGCAACGGGTATTCCCTGGTAAGGAAGGTTTTTTTCAGTCATAAAAATTATGATATCAACCAGTATGTGGATGAATTAGGGTCCACCTTGGGAGAAGAATTGTTAACCCCCACTAGGATTTATGCAAAGCTGATTTTAGACTTGATATCAAAATTTGAAATAAAAGGTATTTCTAATATTACCGGGGGAGGATTTTACGAAAATATCCCGAGGATGTTTCCGGAAGGGATAACAGGAGATATTGACACGGCAGACATCAAGGTCCTGCCTATATTCAAGCTTATACAAAAAGAAGGAAACATTGATATTGATGAAATGTACGCTACCTTCAACATGGGTATCGGAATTGTTTTGGCAGTGGGAAAAGACATGGGGGATGATGTTTTTAATTACTTGAAAAGTGTGGGAGAAAGTCCCGTAATTATAGGAAGGTGCGTTAAAAGGGAAGGCGGGCTGAAAATATGCCACAGGTAAAAATAGGGGTATTGATTTCAGGTTCGGGTACCAACCTTCAGTCCTTGATAGACTATATTGAGAAGGGGACCATCAAGGGCATAATAAAAGTCGTAATTTCAAACAGAAAAGATGCTTACGGCTTGGAAAGGGCCGAAAAATACAAGATTGATGCCGTCTATATAAGGCAAAAGGATTATGAAAGCTTTGAGGCCTTCAACAATGCAATCATTGATGAATTAAAGGCCCATGATGTTGAATTGGTAGTTTTGGCAGGCTATCTCAAAATTCTAACACCCAAGTTTATCGGGGAGTACAAGAACCGGATAATCAATATCCATCCTTCCTTGATACCTGCCTTTTGCGGAAAAGGGTATTATGGAATCAAGGTTCATGAAGAGGTTATAAATTACGGGGTTAAAATAAGCGGGGCAACAGTGCATTTTGTTGATGAAGAGGCCGATACAGGTCCCATCATCATCCAGGAAGCGGTTGAAGTGGCTGATGATGACACTGCGGAAAGCCTGCAGGCCAAAGTACTAAAAATTGAGCACAAAATTCTTCCTTTGGCTGTTAAGTATTATTGCGAAGGGAAAATACAAATAGAAGGAAGAAAAGTAATAATAAAGGAGTGAAGTTATGAGAGCCTTAATAAGTGTATCGGATAAAAAAGGGATAGTTGAATTTGCCGGGGAGTTGGAAAACCTGGGAGTTGAAATCATCTCGACGGGAGGAACCCACAAAACCTTGAAGGAGGCAGGAATTAAGGTTAAAGGGATTTCCGAAATAACAAAATTTCCTGAATGCCTGGATGGGAGGGTAAAGACCCTCCACCCCAATATTCATGCGGGGATTTTGGCAAGGCGGGATAAGCCTGACCATATGAAAGAGCTTTCAGACCTGAATATTCAAACAACAGACCTGGTAGTTGTAAACTTATACCCATTTAAAGAAACTATTTTAAAAGAAGGGGTCACTAGGGAAGAAGCAATTGAAAATATAGATATAGGCGGTCCCACTATGCTTAGGGCCGCAGCCAAAAATTACCGGGATGTGGCTGTCATTGTGGACCCGGAGGATTATGAAAGGGTTATTGGTGAATTGAGGGAAAAGAAGGAAGTTTCTTTGGACACCAAGTTTTATCTTTGCTCCAAAGCTTTTTCACATACAGCCCATTACGACGCCCTGATATCTTCTTACATGAAAAGAGAAAGGGAAGATACTTGTCTGCCTCATACCTTTACAATGACCTTTGAAAAGGTACAGGAAATGCGATATGGGGAAAACCCTCACCAAAAGGCTGCCTTTTATAAAGAAATCGGGAATACGAAAGGCCTTTTGACATCTGCAATCCAGCTTCACGGCAAGGAATTATCCTTTAACAACATCAATGATACCAACGGAGCCCTTGAGTTATTGAAAGAATTTCAGGAACCTTGTGTCGTTGCATGCAAGCATGCAAATCCATGCGGAGTCGGGTCAGGTGAAAATATATACGATGCCTACATGAAGGCATACAGTGCCGACCCTGTTTCAATCTTTGGAGGCATAGTGGTTTTCAACAGGGAAGTCGACGAAAAGACAGCAGAGGAAATCAATAAAATATTTGTTGAAATAATCGCTGCTCCCTCATATAGTCAAGAAGCCTTAAGGGTGCTTAAATCAAAGAAAAATATAAGGCTCCTACAGATAGATAAGATATTGCAAAGGCAGGATGAGTATGCCTATGATATCAAGAAAGTTGCCGGTGGCATCTTGGTTCAGGAAATTGATTCAAAGCTGCTGCCTGAAGGTGAAGACTTAAAAACCGTGACTCTTGAAAAGCCCTCTGAAAAGGAAATGAAGGATCTCATCATGGCATGGAAAATAGTAAAGCATACTAAATCAAATGCCATCACCATAGTTAAAGACGGCCGGTCTCTTGGAATCGGACCCGGCCAGGTTAACCGCATCTGGGCATGCAGGCAGGCAATCGAGCACGCCCATGAATTCTTGGGAAAGGACAGTACCAAGGGGGCAGTTCTTGCATCGGATGCATTTTTCCCCTTCCCCGATTGTGTGGAAGAAGCAGCAAAAGCCGGAATAAGAGCCATAATTCAGCCCGGAGGCTCTCTAAAGGATGACGAATCCATAGAAGCATGCAACAAGCACAAGATATCAATGGTTTTCACCGGCATGAGACACTTTAAACATTAGGAGGAAATATGAAAGTTCTTGTAGTTGGAAGCGGGGCAAGAGAGCATGCTATTTGCTGGAAACTGAAACAAAGCAGCAAAGTGTCAAAGCTCTACTGTGCCCCCGGAAATGCAGGCATATCACAAATTGCGGAATGCCTCGACATAAAGGCGGATGACCTGAATAAATTAGTCAAGTTTTCTCTTGATTCAAGAATAGATATGGTTGTGGTGGGACCTGAAGCCCCTTTGGTGGCAGGCTTGGTCGATATGCTCAATGAAAAAGGAATAAAGGCTTTCGGCCCCCTGAAAGCAGGTGCTAAATTCGAAGGAAGCAAGTCATATTCCAAGGACTTTATGAAAAAGTATTCAATTCCTTCGGCCCGGTATGAAGTGTATACAAGTTCCGAAAAGGCCATAGGGGACCTCGATAAATTCAACACTCCTATAGTTGTGAAAGCTGACGGTTTGGCTGCAGGCAAGGGTGTCTTGATTTGTGAAAGCAAAAAGGAAGCAGAAGAAGCAATTAAAAGCATCATGGATAAAAAACTCTTTGGCGATGCGGGAAATACAGTGGTTATTGAAGAATTCCTCCGTGGAACGGAAGCTTCCCTCCTGTGCTTCGTGGACGGTAAGAATATGATCTCAATGGAAAGCGCCAGGGATTACAAAAAAGCTTATGACGATGACAAGGGACTCAATACCGGAGGGATGGGGTGCTTTTCGCCCAACACTATTTTTAATGAAGAATTAAACCAATATATAAAAGAATATATACTGGACAGGACCATGAAGGGATTTTTAAATGAAGGCATTATCTTTAAAGGGGTCTTGTTCATAGGCCTCATGATTGAAAACAACCGGGCCAAGGTCTTGGAATACAATACCCGGTTCGGGGACCCTGAAACGGAAGTGGTTTTACCGAGACTTAAATCCGATTTGATTGATATAATGCAAAAATGCATTGAAGGCAATCTGTCGGAAGATGATTTGGTATGGGATGATAACAAGTGTGTAACCGTTGTATTGGCTTCCGGAGGGTATCCTGAAAGCTATGAAAAAGGAAAAGAAATCACAGGCTTAAATGATGTAGATGATGATATAATCATTTTCCACGGGGGGACCAAAATATCAGGAGACAAGACTCTTACCGACGGGGGAAGGGTATTAGCCCTTACGGCCATGGGAAGGACCCTGGAAGAAGCAAGAAATAAGGTATACAAAAATATCACCAAAGTTCATTTTGATAAGATCCAGTACAGGACCGACATAGCAAAAATATGACAAGGGGACGGGGGTAGTGTCATCAAATTGTTCTTGGGGACGGTTTTTAGAAGAATGAAAAGAACCGTCCCTAAAATTTTTATCATTAAGAATGGACAACTGAATATATTATTACAAAGGGAATAAAGGGGGAAGTTATGATTATTCATGTTGTCAAAAGAGGCGAAGCCTTGTGGCAGATAGCTGATCGATATAATGTGACCATTGAGGATATCGTAAACCTTAACAAGTTAAACAATCCTGACATTTTGCTGCCCGGTCATGCTCTTCTCATACCCACCGGCCGGCAAACATACACTGTACAAAAGGGAGATACGATTTGGCAAATAGCACAAAAATATGGGGTCAGTCCCCAAAATTTGCTGTGGGAAAACAGAATATTAAATCCGGATTTGATTTACCCGGGATATGTACTTACAATACCTCAAAAACCCAAGCCTGAAATAGATGTAAATGCCTTTACCTATTTCTTGGGTTCGGAAGCTGTTCCCATAGTGAGAGATGCGGGACCATATTTGACATACTTAAGTCCCTTTGCATACTTGATAAACGAAGACGGAAGCTTAGTTAGTATTGCCGATGAGGCGGCAATAGCAGAAGCTTATTCTCAAGGGGTCGTGCCCATGATGTCACTTGTCAATTTCACTGTCAATGTGGCAGGAGAAAATTTAGCCCACCTTGTCTTAAACAACCCTGATACAATTGACACCTTGCAGGAAAACATCATAAATACCATGAGAGAAAAAGGATACCAAGGCTTAAACATTGATTTTGAATATGTCCTTCCCGAAGACAGGGAAGCCTACAATAATTTTTTGGAAAGCACCGTAAACAGGCTGCATGAAGAAGGATTTTTTGTTTCCACTTCCTTGGCGCCTAAATTAAGCGGCGAGCAGGTGGGACTGCTGTATGAAGCCCACGATTACCCGGCCCATGGAAGGCTGGCTGATTTTGTGGTTCTCATGACATATGAATGGGGGTGGAGGGGAGGAATGCCCAGGGCCATTTCACCCTTAAATGAAATCAGGAGGGTTCTTGATTATGCAGTGACGGTCATCCCAAGAGATAAAATATTGATGGGGTTTCAAATATATGCAAGAGACTGGAAGATTCCCTTTCAGGAAGGTGATGAAGCTGCCACAATCAGTGTTCAGGACGCTATAAATTTAGCCTATGAGCACATGGCTGAAATCTATTATGACTATGTAAGCCAGTCACCCTATTTTCATTATAGGGATGCGGAGGGGAATGCTCATGAAGTGTGGTTTGAAGATGCAAGAAGCGCCCAGGCGAAATTTGATACGGTTAAAGAATACGGCTTAAGAGGAATAAGCTACTGGGGCTTAGGATATGAATTTCCTCAAAACTTCCCCCTTCTTGCTGATAATTTTCAAATTAGAAAACTTTAGAAACCAAGGCCGGAAGATGACAGTACCCCCGTCCCCTTGTCATCTGCGGGTTAGGGGGGCCATTATGGGTACCAGGTAGAGATAGACAGCATAGGGTATTGCTTTTGGCCCGACGCCTATTGTTGCAAGGGGCACTCCTATTGCAATACTCCAGGGGAAGAGTTCCGCAACAAGGATTACTGTATTTTCTATATCAATGGCTAAATGGCTTTTAGATAAGCCATTTTTTTTGTAGATGTCACCCATCAGGTCCTTAGTGAGGAGGATTGGCAGGGTCTGGTTGCAGCATAAGGCGCAGGTTGCAAGGCCGGTAAAAAGTGTTGTCAGGTAGACACCGGCTTTTTTGCTCATTTTATCCAAGGCTCCCTGAATATCATTCAGCATGCCTGTTCCTTCGAATAAACCAGAATAGGAGGATGCCGCCAGCACTACAAATGAAACAGAAACCATAGTCACTAAGCCTCCCCCGGATATGATTCCCGTAAGGTCTTTGTCACTGTTAAGATAACCGAAAATCATATAATCTAATATTTGTCCCAATGAAATATTTTGAATAAACCTGCTTACAAAAATAGCCGTCAATAAGGATAAAAACATTGATATCTTTACATCCTTCTTTAATGCTGCCGACAAGAAAATTATGCAGGCAGGAAGAATTACCGAAATATGGAGGTTGAAGCTGAGGTTAAATTTCTCAATTAATCCCGTATTTGTCACATTTATGGGGTTAGCTTCGGATAAAAACAAATAGACCGCCACACTTGCCAAAAATGGCAGGGCTCCGGTAATAAACATTTTTTTTACATTGTCATATAAATCCGTCTCCGTAACGTGGGCTACCAAGTTTGCACTGGATGACAGGGGAGAGCCCCTGTCTCCGAAAAAGGCTCCCGAGATAACTGCACCTGCGGTAACATAAAGATCAACATTGCCGCTTTTAGCCAAAACTATTAAAACTATGCCTATGGTTCCCACTGTCCCGAAGCTTGTACCCAAAGCAAATGAGACGAAGCAGGTAAGCAAAAATGAAAACAAGATGAAATAATCGGGATTTAATATTTTTGTGCCGTAATAGACGAAGAAGGGAATTGTGCCGCTGGCCCGCCAAAGGGCTGTAATCATTCCTATTAAGGCAAATATCGGCATTAGGGGGAGTGATTTTTTCATACCCCTTAATAACATTCCAAGAATGGCCTTCAATTTATAGCCCCTGTAATAAGCAACAGATGAAAAAGCAAGCATGCCTAAAATAACAGGAAAAATTGTAGATATTTGTTTTGAAATACTGTATATTAGAGAAAAGGCAAATATAATGATTGCAATTAAAAAGTCCATAAGTTCTCCCACATTATAAATCAAGTATTATTATATTACCTATTTACAAAAAAACAAGCTTGTTCCACCATAATTGGAGAAAAAAGGAGGCTTAGCCGGGATGATTTTTATAAATATCGAGAAAGAAGGTGCGGGATGAAACAATCTACAATCATTGTTTATATTACATTGGCGGTATTAATTGCAGCAGCTTTTCTTACAGGGGGCAGGGCCCTTGTGGCAGAAGGACTCATAATAAGTGCTAATACAGCATATAAATCTGCCGTCATGCTTATAGCATCATTTATTATAACGGGACAATTAAATGTTTTGCTGACCATGGATGTATTGGAGAGATGGCTTGAGAAATTCAGCGGCCTAAAAGCAGTTTTAGTAAGCTCTTTGGCAGGAGGACTTTTTCCCGGAGGACCTTACATATACTATCCTTTTGTTTTCGGCTTCAAGGATAAGAATCTGCCCCTTTACATCTTAATATCATTCTTATTCGGAAAACAGGTATATGATTTTGCCCGCCTGCCCATGGAAATCACTTTGGTCGGCTGGGACTTGACATTAATTAGGTACTTAATAACCCTGCCGATACCAATTTTGGCAGGCTTGTGGACAAAACGTTTTTTTGGCAGCAAGGATACCTTTAATCATATGACGAAAGCGGGTGGAAAGGATGACTCAAACAACAATCATTCTTAGTTTGGCAGGCCTCATCCTGATAATCATCAATGCCAAAAAAACCGGAAGGCATTACGAAGGATTGAAGTCCGGCCTAAAACAGTTAATCAACGCTACGCCTCTGATAATTGGTGCCTTCCTCTTAGCAGGTATCATTGAGGTTCTTATTCCCGGCGAATTCGTCCAAAACTGGCTGTCCAAGGAAGCCGGTATAAGGGGAGTGGTTCTTGGTTCACTTGGAGGGATGCTCTTGGCTATCGGCCCTTATGCATTTTTTCCCGTCGTATCCTCCATTTGGGCGACGGGTGCAGGCTTAGGAACCTTGGTATCCCTCATTGCAGGCTGGTGTCTTTTGAATCTCAGCCGCATGTCCTATGAGGCCGCTTTCTTTGGAGTAAAATTTTTTGTCTTTAAGCTCATATTCAGCATACCCTTCAGTCTTGCAGCAGGATTTATTGCATATTTTTTGGAGGCAGCCCTCTTGTAGATTTTTCTTTCAAAATCATATTTTCAATAAAAATTGATTGATTTATGCATGGAATTAGTATACAATTTATTTATAGAAACGTTTGCTTAACCATATATTACTTTATAAGGAGGAAATAATGGATAAGGAGAAATTAAGCAAAATGCACTTTTCCACAAGGGCAGTACATGCCGGTTACCAACCAAACGAGTATGGTGCTTTGGCAACTCCGATTTATCAAACATCAACTTTTGTATTTGATTCCGCCGAGCAGGGAGGAAGAAGGTTTGCATTGGAAGAAGATGGCTATATTTACACCCGGCTGGGCAACCCCACATGCAGCCAGGTTGAAGAAAAATTGGCCTGCCTTGAAAATGCCGAAGCTGCAGTTGCAATGGCATCAGGTATGGGTGCCATCACAGCCGTTATATGGTCTTTAGTAAGCGGGGGAGACCACATCGTTGCAGCCAAGACCATGTATGGATGCACCTTTGCTTTTATGAGCCACGGGTTGACAAAATTTAATGTAGCCATAGATTTTGTCGACACTTCGGATCCGGAAAACGTAAGAAGGGCAATGAAGCCGAACACAAAAGTCGTTTATTTGGAAAGCCCGGCAAATCCCAATATGGTCTTGTCCGACATTTCGGAAATTTCGAAAATTGCCCATGAAAACCCGGATTGTAAGGTTGTCGTTGATAATACCTACTGCACCCCTTACATACAAAGACCTCTTGACTTGGGTGCAGACGTTGTGGTTCATTCGGCAACAAAGTATTTAAACGGCCACGGAGATGTAATTGCCGGATTTGCAGCCGGTAAAAAGGATTTCATGGATACGGTTAGATTTTACGGCGTAAAGGATATGACCGGGTCTGTCTTAAGCCCCTTTGATGCATACTTGATAAACAGGGGAATGAAAACCTTGGATGTAAGAATGGAAAGACACTGTTCCAATGCACAAAAAGTTGCTGAATTTCTTGAATCCCATCCTGCAATAGAATGGATAGCCTATCCTGGGCTAAAAAGTTTTCCTCAATATGAATTAGCTAAAAAACAAATGTCCCTGCCGGGAGCCATGATTGCATTTGAAGTTAAGGGCGGCTTAGAAGCAGGAAGAAAACTCATGAATACTGTAGAGCTCTGCTCCTTGGCAGTAAGCTTAGGGGATACCGAGACACTGATCCAGCATCCGGCTTCCATGACCCATTCGCCTTATACTCCCGAGGAAAGGGCTTTGAGCGGCATATCGGAAGGCCTTGTAAGGCTGTCGATTGGTTTGGAGCATCCGGATGACATAATTGATGATTTAAAACAGGCTCTGGATAAAATAGTATAAATTGCAAATGATAAGATACAATAATAGTGTTTAAAGGAGGACCATTATGAGAGCAAGGGTTGACAGGGATGCCTGCATCAGCTGCGGGCTGTGCGAATCAATATGCCCCGATGTTTTTGAATTGGACGATGAAAATATTTCTGTGGTAAAGGTTGACCCCATACCGGCAGAAGCTGAGGCTTGTGCAAAGGAAGCCGAAGAAGAGTGTCCGACAAATGCAATTCACGTAGAATAGAACTGAGCTTAAAGACTGCTTCATATATCAGGTGGAGCAGTCTTTTTGCTTGTTCATGGCCGGCACAGATTTAATTTTCATAATTAAATGTTGAAAAATGAAGGCTTGTTTGCTATACTTTAATCAGGTGGTGAGGGCATGGAATATTTGATAGGAATTGATGCAGGAGGGACAAAATCAGAGCTGACAGCCTATGATTTAAATGATTCTCCCGTATTAAGCTTAATAGGCGGGGCCGGCAATCCCTCAGTAAACTTGGAGAAAACCGTAAACAACTTAATCTCATTGATATATGACTGTGTAACTCAATTGGGAAGAGAAAACTGCCGGCTTATAGCCATCGGGATGGCCGGGGTTGAAACAGGCAACTATGCGGACCTGATTAAGAAATACGTTGAAGGCGCTTTTGAAAACAAGGCTATAGTATTAAATGATGGCGAAATGGCCTGTAAGGCATACTTTGGAGATTCGGACGGAATTTTGGTAATATCGGGGACAGGCTCTTCCTGTTTTTCTCAGAAAAGAGGACAAGGACAAATGGTCGGAGGCTGGGGACACATCTTAGGGGATGAAGGAAGCGGTTATCATACTGTTATGGAGGTTTTTAAAAATATAGTCCATAAATATGACAGGGACCTTCCCTTTGATGATTTAAGCAAGGCTCTGTTAAAAGAAATCGGCGGGTCTTCCCGGTCCGATATAATGAATTTCATATACAGTAACGAAAAAAACAAAATTGCATCTCTTTTCCCAATAATCACTGATTATGCCGAGGAAGGGGATTCATATGCCCGGATGCTTTTAGAGGATGCAGGCAGGCATCTGGCCGAACTTACAGAAGTAGCATACAGGAAGGCCGGTTTCAAAGGGCCCGTAAAAATTGGGCTTAAGGGAGGAATATTCTACAACAGCTCCATCATGCTTTCTGCATATAAGGAGGACTTACATAACAGGCTGAGGTCTTACCAAATAATAGAAGAAGATATATCAGCCACAAGGGCTGTATGCAGGATATATATGGCAAAAAAAGCAGGTGCTCGCTGAGCACCTTTTTTATGCACATTGTTGATTATTAAAATTGTTTATCAGTCGCCGCCAAACAAGTTGCCTATTCCGATGTTTCCGAGCAGGCTTGCCTCACCCTTTGAGCCGGAGCCACCGCCTTTTCTGCTGGCCGAGTAAATTCTGTCAGCTATTCTGCTGAATGGCAGGGACTGGAGCCATACTGTTCCGGGACCCCTTAAGGTGGCAAGGAATAGTCCTTCGCCTCCAAACAAGGCACTTTTTATGTTACCGGCCATTTGAACATCATAGTCTACTCCTTTGGTGAAAGCAACCAGGCATCCGGTATCTAACTTTAGCATTTCTCCCGGAGCCAATTCCTTTTTAACAATTGTACCGCCGGCATGTAAGAATGCAAAACCATCTCCTACCAATTTCTGCATGATGAATCCTTCGCCGCCGAATAGTCCCACACCGATTTTTTTCTGGAAGGCAATGCTTATTTCTATGCCTTTAGCGGAACACAAATAAGCATCTCTTTGACAAACTATCTGTCCGCCGAAATCAGGCAGGTTTACAGGGATTATTTTTCCCGGATAAGGGGCGGCAAAAGCTACAAGCTTTTTGTCGATGCTTGTGTTTGTAAATGTTGCCGTAAATAAATTTTCCCCCGTGAGAACACGTTTACCTGCTGTTGCCAGCATTCCCTTGAAACCCTTGCTTTTTTCGCTGCCGTCACCGAACATGGTATCCATTTCTATGCTGGAATCCATGTACATCATTGCACCCGGTTCAGCCACGATTGTTTCGCCGTAATCAAGGCCAATTTCAACAAATTGAATGTCATCCCCGAAAATCTTGTAATCTACCTCATGAGCTACTCCCATAAATCCTCCTAAAAAAGAATATTTAACCCCTAAATCCAACTATAGGATAGCAAACATTTTCATAAAATGCAATATAAATATCTTGTTTTATGGCTGAGATGTTATATAATAAAGTACATGGTTTTATATAAAATATTATTTTAAGCGGTATAAAATGGAAAGATATGAAGAAATAGAGAGAAGCATTATAAAAAAGTTCAGAAAATCAATTTGGGCTAAGTTTATTTCAGCGATTAAGGAATATAAATTAATACAAGACCAGGATAAAATAGGTGTATGCATATCAGGGGGCAAGGATTCCATGCTCATGGCGAAATGCATGCAGCACCTTCAAAAATACAGTGAAATACAATTTCAAACGGAATACTTAGTGATGGATCCCGGCTACAACGAAATAAATATAAAACGGATCATTGAAAATGCAGAAATTTTAAATATCCCCATCAAGATTTTCAAGACACCCATCTTTGATATAGTTGACAGGGTGGACCAGACACCCTGCTACCTGTGTGCAAGAATGCGGAGGGGTTATTTGTACAGAAAAGCTAAAGAATCAGGCTGCAATAAAATTGCCTTAGGGCATCATTTTGATGATGTAATTGAAACGGTCCTCATGAGCATGCTCTATGCTGCTGAAATAAAGACCATGATGCCCAAACTCCACAGTACAAATCATGAAGGCATGGAGCTTATAAGGCCCATGTATAAGGTTAGGGAAGAGGATATACTTGCCTGGAAAAAATATAATGATCTGCAGTTTATCCAATGCGCCTGCCGGATTACCGAAAAGATTCAAAGAGAAGGCTCAGGCTCAAAAAGGCAGGAAATAAAAGTTTTGATAAATAAATTGAAACAAATCAATCCAAATGTTGATACAAATATATTCAGAAGCGTACACAACGTGAATTTAAATACCCTAATAGGCTATAGGAAAAATGATATCTATCATAATTTTCTTGATGATTATGATGTGAGAAAGAATAATAACACTGGTGCAAATGTTTGAAATTTATAAAAATATTTGCCAGCAGGGATAATTGGAGGGATTTCATTGGCTAGAGGCGGTGGTTCATTTGGAGGCGGCCGGGGAGGAGGCTCATTCGGCGGACGCAGCGGAGGCTCTTTTGGGGGCAGCCGTGGGGGAGGTTCAATAGGACGAAGCGGTGGTTTATTTGGCGGTTCAAGCACAAGAAGCGGGAGTACCGGCACCGGATCAAGCTTTCGCCCTGTATTCAGCCCCATAATTCCCATGGGGGGCGGAGGAGGTTTCGGGCCTCGGAGGTCTTCCGGCGGCGGAGGATGCGGATGCATCTCTATACTTGTTTTAATACTCGTGATTGCTATTGTTTTCATTGTTATTTTTTCAATATGGGGGGCTGTGAATTCTGATGCCGGCAGCAAGATTACCCTATCATCCGTTGAAAGGGTTCCCTTACCGCCCGGGTCTGTTAATGAAACGGGCTACTATACCGATGAGTTAGGCTGGATAACAAATGAATCAAAACTCATCGAGGGCTTAAAATACTTTTATAAAGAAACAGGAGTCCAGCCATACTTATATTTGACTGACACGATTAAGGGTTCTAATTTTCCCACGGAAAGTGATTTGGAATCTTATGCCAACGAATTATATGATGACTTGTTTAGGGATGAAGCCCATCTACTCTTATTATTCTTCGAGTATGATGGTGATTACAGGGGTTGGTATATTGTAGGAACCCAGGCAAAAAGTGTGATTGATGATGAAGCCGGAAGGATTTTGACTGATTATATCGACAGGTATTATTATGACACTAATTTGACCAACGAAGAATTCTTCAGCAAGGCTTTCAAGGACGGAGCAGACAGGATTATGACGGTTACCCGGTCTCCATGGATCACGGTCTTTAAGGTGTTTGGAGTAATTATTTTGGTTATAGTGCTGTTTGTGTGGTGGAAAAAGCACAAGGAACAAAAAAACTTGGAAGCAAAAAGAAGGGAAGAATTACTTAAAACCCCTCTTGATAGATTCGGTGACAAAGAAGCGGAAGACCTGATGAAAAAGTACCAGGATGATAATGAAAAATAAACTGCCGGGAGGCAGGAGAATAAAAGGAGGATAAAATGGCTATATTGGAAAGATTTAGCGATATTATCAAAGCAAACATAAATGTATTGCTGGAGAAGATGGAAGATCCCGAAAAAATGATTGACCAATACCTGGAAGATATGATGAAGGATCTGGCGGAAGTTAAACAAAGTACGGCTGAAGTCATGGCCGAAGAAACACGGACCAAGAGATTAGTTGAGCAAAATGAAGCAGAAGTTGCAAAATATAATGAATTTGCCAAGAAGGCTTTAATGGCAGGCAATGAGGAAGACGCAAAGATCTTCATCAATAAAAAACAAGAGTTGGAAAATGTGGGAGCAGGACTTATGACTGCCTATGCGGCCGCTCATGAAAATGCTATAAAAATGAGGCAGATGCATGACAAATTGACTGCCGACATAGAAGCCTTAAGAGCAAGGCGCCAGGTGATTAAATCCAAGATTAAGGTTGCCAAAACCCAGGAAACATTAAATGAAGCCACCCAGGCTACAAAGAAAATAGCAGGAGCTAAAAGTGCTTTTGAGCGGATGGAAGACAAGGCCAGCAAAATGCTTGATGAAGCAAATGCCATGGCAGAGCTCAACATGGAGCCTATAGATGAAGCAAAGGCTTTAGAAGAAAAGTATGCTTCAATGGGCACTGCCTCGGTGGATGACGAGCTGAAGAAAATGAAAGAAGAGTTAGGATTGGAGTAAAAAGGTATGGGGAGTATCCCCATACCTTTAAACTTTATCACACATTAAACCTGAACAAAACTATATCTCCGTCTTCCATAACATAATCTTTGCCCTCGAGCCTCATGAGTCCCTTTTCCCTGGCAGCTAACATTGAACCGCATTTTACCACATCCTCGTACTTTGTCACCTCGGCACGGATGAAGCCTCTTTCCATGTCCGAGTGGATTTTGCCTGCAGCCTGGGGGGCCTTTGTACCTTTAACGATTGTCCAGGCTCTTGATTCCATAGGGCCTGTTGTAAAAAAGCTTATAAGCCCCAAGAGGCGGTAGCTTGCCCGGATAAGCCGGTCAAGGCCGGATTCTTCAAAACCCATTTCCGCCAGGAATTCTCTCTTCTCATCTTCTTCCAGCTGGGACAGCTCTTCTTCAATTTTGCCGCATATAACCATTAGCTCAGAATTATCTTTGGAAGCGTACTCTCTTACAACTTCCACATATTTATTGGCTGAAGGGTCTAAGAAGTAGTCTTCATCGACATTTGCAACATACAAAACAGGTTTTGCCGTTATTAAGTTAAATGTTTTTAGAATCTTCAACTCCTCGTCCGTATATGGCAGATGGCGGGCCTGGATTTCATTTTCCAAACCTTCAACGATTTTTTTTACCAATTCATACTCAGCCTGCAAGCTCTTATCGTTCTTGGCCATTTTGGAGACCTTATCGAGTCGTTTTGACATGACTTCCAAGTCTGCTAAAATCAGCTCCAATTCGATTATTCCAATATCTCTTTTGGGGTCTATGCTTGATTCCACATGGATTACATTTTCGTCTTCAAAACATCTGACCACATGGACAACAGCCTCCACCTCTCTTATGTGGGAAAGAAATTTGTTTCCCAGGCCTTCTCCCTTGCTGGCACCCTTAACCAGGCCGGCGATATCAAAAAATTCAACAACTGCCGGAACCGTCCTCCCTGAATTGCTCATCTTGGTCAAAAAATCCAATCTTGTGTCCGGAACCTCCACTACGCCGATATTAGGCTCTATGGTGCAAAAAGGATAATTGGCCGAATCCGCGCCGGCTGCCGTAATTGCGTTAAACAAGGTACTTTTACCCACATTTGGAAGTCCCACTATACCTAATTTCATAAATACCGTCCTTTACTTTCAGATCTCCCTGCTAATAAGTTAATTATATAATAATAGATTTTAAAATACAATCTTTAAATATATGCATCGGCAGAGAAAAATACAGACAACTTTTTAGGATTTGAGAGCATATATTTTATTGCCATGAATATTAATAAAATATATAAGACAAATATAGGGGGAAAAAATGTATGAATGATAAACAGATGCAGTCCAATTATATAAAAATCGTAGGGAAAATATACAGCAATTTGGAATTCAGCCACGAAGTATTTGGAGAAAAATTTTACGAGTTTTTTATAGAAGTGCCGAGACTAAGCGAGACCAAAGACATCCTGCCTGTTATTATATCCGAAAGGATAATTCATGATATAAATATGGACATTGGAAATTATATAGTTCTTGAAGGACAGTTCAGATCTTACAACAGATATGAGAATTCAACCAATAAGCTTTTATTAAGGATATTTGTAAGGGATATATATGTTCCCGACGAAAATGAGCTTGAGGAAATGAAAAGGCACCCCAACGAAGTTTTTTTAAACGGCTATCTCTGCAAAGAAACTAAATTCAGAACAACCCCCTTCGGGAGGGAAATAACGGATATGCTGATTGCTGTCAACCGGTCTTACAACAAGTCCGATTACATACCTTGCATTGCATGGGGGAGGAATGCAAGGTATTGCGAAAAATTAGAAGTGGGTGACCACATAAAGATTTGGGGGAGGATCCAAAGCAGGAAATATCAAAAGAAAACCGAAAATGATACCTATGAAACGAAGACGGCCTATGAAGTGTCGGTCACGAAAATGGAGCATATAAAGAGTGACAACAACAGGAAAAAGAATGAAGCGGAATCGGAATCATAATATAAGAAATTCAAGAAACCGGCAAGGTTTCTTTTTTACATGTGAAAATATTTTATTTATTTGACAAGTATGTTACAATAAAATAAAAATCAGAAAGATTTAAGGGAATGAACATGAGACTAATTTTGGCAGAAAAGCCTTCCGTAGGGAAGGATTTGGGAAGAGTATTAAACTGTAATAAGGCAGGAAACGGTTTTTTGGAAGGAAAAGAAAACATTGTTACATGGGCCTTGGGACACCTGGTAACCTTAGCTGACCCGGAAACCTACAATTCAAAATATGCTAACTGGGAATTGGAGGACCTGCCCATAATCCCCAAAACAATGAAGACAAAAGTAATCAAACAAACAAGGAAGCAGTTTAATACCGTTAAAGAACTGATGCTTCGAAATGATGTAAATGAAATCGTAATTGCAACCGATGCCGGAAGAGAAGGGGAGTTGGTGGCAAGGTGGATTATAGAAAAAGCAGGTGTAAAAAAACCTATCAAGAGATTATGGATTTCATCCGTTACGGATAAGGCCATAAGGGAGGGTTTTAGCAAGCTCAAAGACGGACGTCTGTATGAGGGCCTTTATGCCTCTGCCCTGGCCAGGGCTCAAGCAGATTGGATTGTGGGCATAAACGCAACCAGGGCTTTGACTACAAAATATAATGCCCAGCTGTCATGCGGGAGGGTTCAGACTCCCACTCTCGCAATGATAAAAGCTTTGGAAGACGAAATAAGGGATTTTAAGCCCGTAAAGTATTACGGTATAGAGGTGGAGGCCGAAAACTTTAAATTCCTATGGCATGATAAAAATGACAACAGGATATTTGACACAGCAAAATGCGACGGGATTATGGAAGCCATAAAGGGGAAAAGACTGGAAATTGTGAATATATCCAGGAAAAAGGCACTTACATACCCCCCTCTTTTGTATGATTTGACCGAGCTGCAAAGAGATGCAAATAATATTTACGGTTTTTCCGCAAAGGAAACCCTGGCCATTATGCAGACCCTTTATGAGCGTCATAAAGTTCTGACATATCCCAGAACCGATTCAAGATATTTAACCGATGATATTGTTGAAACCTTAAAGGACAGGGTAAGGGCAGCAAGCGTGGGGCCATATTCAAAAATAGGATTGAGGTTAAGCACTAATACTATTAAACCTAATAAGAATTTCGTCAACAATTCAAAGGTTTCAGACCATCATGCCATCATACCCACTGAACAAAGGGCAGTTTTAGCCGATATGACAGACAGGGAAAGAAAAATATTCGACTTGGTTGTGAAAAGATTTTTTGCAGTATTATCAGACCCCTTCGAATATGAAAAAATAATTCTGACAGCTAAAATCGATAAGGAAGACTTTACTTCCTCGGCAAGGATAACACTTAAAGCCGGCTGGAAGGAAATATACGGAAACTATGAGGATGAAGAAATACCTGATGAGCATTCACCGGAAGAATTGAATAAATTGAAAAAGGGCTTTTTAGATATAAGGTCAATTCAGAAAATCAGGGGAGAAACTAAACCGCCGGCAAGGTTTACGGAAGCAACCTTGCTGTCTGCCATGGAAAATCCCGTAAAATACATGAATGATGCAGACAAGGACCTAAAAAAGACAATCGGCCAGGCAGGAGGTCTGGGAACAGTTGCAACCAGGGCAGATATAATTGATAAATTATTTAAGAGCTTTGTGATTGAGAAGAAAGATAAATACATCTACACAACATCCAAGGGAAGGCAGCTTTTGGAGCTGGCTCCCAAAGACTTGAAATCTCCGGTTTTGACTGCCGAATGGGAGCAACAGCTCAATGAAATTGCCAAGGGCAGTTTGGACAAAAATAAATTTTTGGATGATATGGTCGATTATACGAAATTAATCATAAAGGAAATCAAAAATAGCGGCAAAGAATATGTCCATGACAATGAGACGAGAGAAAAGTGTCCCAATTGCCGGGAATACCTCTTGGAAGTCAAAGGCAAAAAAGGAACCATGCTGGTATGCAAAAACAGAGAGTGCGGTTACAGGAGGGGGATTGCTCAAATTACCAATGCAAGATGTCCCAACTGCCATAAAAGGTTAGAGCTCAAGGGAGAAGGAGAGGGCAAGATTTTTGTGTGCTCTTGCGGTTTCAGGGAAAGGCTGTCAGCATTCATGAAAAGAAAAGAAAATGAAAAAGATTCCATATCAGGCAGGGAAGCAGCCAAGTATTTGGCAAAACTGAATAAAAAAGCAGACGAAAACATCAATACCGCTTTAGCTGATGCTCTAAAGAAACTTAAGCTTTGACAGGAGATAAATGCAATGAATATTATACAAGAGAAGAATAAAATAACAATTCATGATATAAAAGATTTCGATGCAAACCACATTTTTGAATGCGGCCAATGCTTCAGGTGGAATAAGGAAGAAGACGGGTCTTATACGGGAATGGTCAAAAATAAGGTTATAAACGTAAAACAGGATGGGGATAGGGTTGAATTTAACAATATTGATGATTTTGAAACCATAAAAGAATATTTTGACCTGGATACCGATTACGGAGCGGTAAAAAAAGCCTTGAGTTCCGATGAAATCATGCAGGAAGCCATCAAGTTCGGCTATGGCATAAGAATTTTAAGGCAAGATGAATGGGAAACCATGATTTCTTTTATGATTTCAGCCAACAACAGGATTCCCATGATAAAAAGAGTGATAGAAAATTTGTCTACTTGCTTTGGAGATTATATTTGTTCTTTTAGGGGAAAGGATTATTACACCTTTCCAACCCCAGAAAGTTTGGCAGCTGCCCCTGTAGAGAAAATTCTTGAGTGCAAGGCAGGATTCAGGTCTCCCAGGATCAAGGAGGCAGCAAGCAGGTTTTTAAAGGAAAGAGAGACGATTTACAACATAAGAAACATGACTTATGATGAAGGCTTGGCTTACCTGAAAACCTACAGCGGAATAGGGGACAAGGTAGCTAACTGCATCCTCTTGTTTTCCATGAGACATTTCGATACTTTTCCGGTTGATGTCTGGATAAGGAGGATCATGCAGACTCTTTACTTAAGCAAGAATACAAGGGATGAAGAAATAAAAAAATTTGCCGAAGAAAAGTTCGGACATTATTCAGGCCTTGCCCAGCAATATCTATTTTTCTACGCCCGGGAAAACAAGATAGGCAAATAATTAAAAAATGATACAAGCTTTCTATGCAGATTATTTTTCTGCATAGTTTTTATATCTAAATTTTTGTAGTTTTGCAAATTAAATCATAGGTTAATCATTATGTTTCAGGTAAACATAAAATATATAAAATATTAATATCGGTGATAATATGACAATTACAAATACAAGCTGGAATTTAGTGAACACCTATGCCGGGCTTCCGGACTTTTTTTATTCCAAAATTGATTTGAGCAAGGTAAGTTCACCCCATTTAGTGGTTTTAAACAATGATTTAGCAGAGCATTTAGGTTTGGATACAGATGAGCTAAAAAGCCGGGAAGGAGTGGCTGTTTTATCAGGGAATGCCCTGCCTGAAGGGTCCATACCCCTTGCATTAGCCTATGCCGGCCACCAATTCGGTTATTTTACCATGCTTGGAGACGGCAGGGCCATGCTTTTGGGAGAGCAGGTCACTCCACATGGTATTTATGACATTCATTTAAAGGGCTCGGGAAAAACCCCATATTCAAGGGGAGGTGACGGCCGGGCTGCACTAAGCCCCATGCTCAGGGAGTACATCGTAAGCGAAGCCATGCATAATTTAAAGATACCCACAAGCAGGAGCCTGGCTGTGGTAACAACAGGAGACTATGTATTAAGAGAGAAAATTCTTAAAGGGGCGGTATTAACCCGTACGGCAAGGAGCCACATCCGGGTGGGTACATTTGAATATGCGGCTTATTTCGGAACCGAAGAAAATGTAAGACAATTAGCGGATTACACAATTGACAGGCACTACAGGGAAGCGGCCAAGGAGGATAATCCATATCTTGGCTTATTGAAGGAAGTTGTTAAGAGGCAGGCATCATTGATTGCAAAGTGGCAGCTCATAGGTTTTGTCCACGGTGTGATGAACACGGACAACATGGCAATAAGCGGAGAAACAATAGATTATGGTCCCTGTGCATTCATGGATGCATATGATCCGGAAATAGTTTACAGCTCAATCGACACTTACGGCCGCTATGCCTACAAGAATCAGCCCCGGATGGGCCTCTGGAATTTATCAAGGTTTGGTGAAACTCTTTTGCCCCTCATTCATGAAAACAGAGATAAGGCAGTTCAGCTTGCCCAAGATGCGGTTAATGAATTTTACGATTTATACCATAAGGCTTGGATATCCGGTATGAGGTCAAAGTTAGGAATATTCAATGAGGAAGCAGGGGATGAAGAACTTGCGGAAGACCTTCTAAATATAATGCATAAAAATATGGAAGATTACACAAATACTTTTCTTGCCTTAACTTTTAGCGGCACATTGACAAAGGAGACGAGAGAGTTTAAAGAATGGCAAGAGAAGTGGCAGGCTCGTCTTCACAGACAAAGACAAACAAAAGAGGAAGTATTTGAATTAATGAAAAATTCAAATCCCGGGGTCATACCTCGCAATCACAGGGTAGAAGAAGCTTTAAGGGAAGCTGATGAAAAAGGGGACTACAGTGTCATGGAAAATTTAATCAGAGCTTTGTCAAACCCCTTCGCCCATAGACCTGACCAAAAAGAATATGCAGCCCTTCCGCCCCCGTCATTTTGCAATTATAAAACATTTTGCGGGACTTAGGGGGAATCTGTACCACGGCCGGGTATTGCCGGCTGCAAGATGAAATAAAAATTCGGTTCCCCGGTGATGCCGATATCTCTTAAATACACATTATAAGTGGTTGTTATATCAGGATAAATAGGAACACTGAATATAAGCGGGACAAAAGCCCTGAGCCCGAACAGACACATTGTACATTTCATTTTCATCGGTCAAGACCGGCAGCTCAAAGACAGAAACCGACCCATTTTCATCTGAAGTGTCAGTAGCTAAATAATAACCGGAACCGGATTCTTTGTAATAACCCCCTATAACCAATTTTGACACTATCACAAGGGCACCGGCAACAGGGGTTCTTTGGACATGGCGGTATACATTAAGCTTCAGAAAACCGGTTGCCGCCGGTTCGACGGTGTCACAGAATCTCATTTTCATGAATAACCTCCATAAGACTTAATAAAAACTTTTATGAAACTCGTCATATTCATGATATGATATAAGTTGAATTATGGTTCAAATATAAAAAAGTAAAATCATTTGAAGTCACCATTGACAAAAACCATCCTTAAGCTTATAATGTTAATGTTGTCGGGGTGTGGCGAAGTTTGGTATCGCGCATGGTTCGGGACCATGAGGCCGAAGGTTCAAATCCTTTCACTCCGATTTTACTGAATGGATGCCGGCAGAAAATTTGCCGGCATCTGTTTTTTCTGAGTTGGAGGAGGACTGTCATGACTTCGGAAGAAAGAAGAAAACAAATCGAGGAAATACTTAGCAATAATTTAGACCCTGTTACTGCCTCTTATCTAGCCAAAGAGTTTTCCGTAAGCCGCCAAGTTATTGTGGGAGATATTGCCATCATGCGGGCAGGAGGGATAAAAATAACGGCGACTCCAAGGGGATATGTATTAGAAAGGGAGGCTGACAACCAAGTGGTATTTACGGTTGCCTGCTGCCATGATAAAAAGACCCTGGGGGAGGAACTCTATGCTATTGTCGATAACGGCGGCCTAGTCCGGGATGTTACCGTTGAACACCCCATTTACGGAGAAATAGTCGGTGAACTGCAAATCGGGTCAAGATATGATGTAGACCTATTTTTGAAAAAAGTGGCAGATAATAAGGTTCAACCTTTGTCCAAGCTAACGGACGGGATTCACCTCCACACCATAAAATGCAAGGATGCAGAAACAAAAAAAAGGATAATTAATGTATTAAAAGCTAAAAATATTCTTTTGGACCAGGAATAGGGCATAAACCACAGAAGCATCCATATTGACAAGAGTAAAAAATTACAGTATAATTTGTCCATAAGTGTCAAGACACATGACAAGACAATACAATACAAGGTCGAAAGGATAGAAGAATGAATAGAAATAATAATTACTCAATGGTAGTATCTGCCCTTCTATGCGCAATCGGAACAGTGATTCCCATAATATCACCCCTTAAAATAACCTTGGAGCCGGCATCCTTTACCCTTGCCTCCCATGTGGCGATTTTTATTGCTATGTTTATTTCACCTGCTACAGCCTTATTTGTTGCAGTCGGAACGACAGCGGGATTTTTTTTGGCCGGATTCCCCTTAGTTGTAGTTTTAAGGGCAGGAGCCCATATTATTTTTGCAGGGGCAGGAGCCATATATTTGAAAAAACATCCGGATGCCTTAAAATCCTTTAAATCATCCCAAATATTTTCCTTTGCCCTTGGTTTGGTCCACGGCATAAGCGAAGTCCTTGTGGTAATGCCTTTTTATTTCGGAAACAACATGTCTACCGCATATTACGCCAAAGGTTTTGTAGTTTCCGTTATATTGCTGGTAGGTCTTGGAACAGTCATTCACAGTATGGTGGATTTTTATATTGCCCGGGCGATTTGGAAGCCGGTTACTAAGGCTGTCAGACTTCCCTTTGATATCAGCGTCAAATATAACTTATAGACTTGAGCTTTAAAAGACTGTTTCCCCAGGATGACAAGTAAGGAATATATTGACATCAAACTGAGACTGGAGACAGTCTCTTTTATTTTGTAATACTTATATACTTGTGCTATAATGTACTATAAAAACATAGGGAGCAAGCATGGAATTAATTATTGCAAACAAGGAAAAAAGAAAAGACTTCTTAGACTTTTATAAAAAACAATATAACCATGATTTAAAAAGAGATACCCTGTCGGGCATGCTGAAGAAGATTTTGTACGGCAGGTCAGTCCTTAATGCTTCTGTTGATACCGAGCCTGTCATGGTGGTAGAGAACAATCAAGTAATAATGGTATCTATTCTTGCCCACGCCCAAAGGATGCCGGAATACCTGCAAATAACCTTCTTTGAATCCGAAAAATACAACATGGATGCCTTTAAGCTGATTTTAGACAGGGCTCTTGAAAAGGCCGGGGAAAAGAAGGCTTCTAAATTAACAGGGTCCCTTAACATGCATGTTAATTACGGCCTTGGTTTTTTAGCAAGGGGTTTCGATAAAAGGCAAAGTTTCGGGTCCCCTTACAATCCTGAATTTTATAATTATTATTTTGAAAACAGCGGTTTTGAAACTATTAAGATGGTAAGTTACAAAAAGAATATGGTTGACTCCCCTCCCCTCATAAGGGAGGAAGTAAGGGAGAAGCTTAATAAAATATACAGGGTGAGGGAAGCAGATTTCAAGAATTTTAAGAAGGAAATAGAGGTGTATACAAAAATTAACAATGAAGCATTCAGCAATCATTTGTTTTATTATACCAGAAAGACGGAAGAGGATTATGAGCTCTTCAAGGAATTAAAATACCTATTGAGGGAAGAAAATTTAATCTTTGTGGAGAAACTTGGGGTACCTGTAGGTTTCATGCTATGGTATCCTGACTATAACGAACTAATAAATAAAGGCGAAACCCCAGGCATAAAAACCGTGGTGAAGAACAAATTATTTTCTGACAGGATAAAAACATTTAAAATAGTTGAAATGGGGGTTATTCCCGGTGAAAGAAACAAGGGGGCCATCCTTGCCTTGTTTGATTATTGTTATAAATCCACCAAGGGAAGGTATGAATCAATGGAATCAAGCTGGATACTGTCTGAGAATATTAAATCAAAAAGTTTTGGCATGAAATGGGCGGATGAAGAATTTAAGCATTATAAAGCCTATGTTAAGGATCTCATATGATAATTTACAGAGCCGATGAACTTAAATTTGCAAAAACATATGAATTAAATGAAGAATATATTGAATTGTTGTCCCTCCTTGAAAAAATAAATCCCTGCAACCAGTATTATGAAGCCGGGGAGGACTATCTAATCATCAGCTATGAGATAAAACTAAATCTCTTTAATTTCAGAAATTTGCCCCCCTTAGCCGTGAAGGCTCAGATTATAGGGCTTCCCCTGTCCTTATCCCATAAGGGCTACTTTGGAGATTTAAACAAGGTACTTGAAGCCGTAAAGAAAAGGAAGGGATTGAAAATAATTTTGAATGCCGATGAAGAAATCATTAAAGGCGGGAGGACCTTGTCTACTTTTGTGTTTGGAAACCGGTTTGAAAACTTTGATGATTATTTAAACAAATTGAGGAGTCCATACAGAAGGCGTATTAACAAAGCCCTCAAATGCAGGAATAAGTTAAGAATCAACAAAATTCGAAACAGGGATTTCAATGAAGACCATTACAGGCTGTATTTAAGCATAATGAAAAGAACCGATAACCCCTTGGAAACCCTGCCGATTGAATTTTTCCAAGAGTATGAAGCCGAAATTTATGAGTTTACTGACAAGGACACAAGGGAGATTGTGGGCTTCATACAGTTAAAGGAATTCGACGGCCGCCTTTGCTTCATGTTTGGAGGATTTAACAAGGCCGATGTAAAAAAATACGATTTATATTACAACATGCTTTTGAAGATTGTTGAAACAGGTATCGCAAAGAAGGTTAATTTAATAGAATTCGGCCAGACAGCGGAAGAAAGCAAGCTGAAAATCGGATGCAGGGAAGTTGAAAAGTATCTTTATGTTCATCACAGCAATTATATCATAAACTATATAATACAAGAGTTGGTTTCCTTTGTGTCATACAGACCCTACAAGAGAAGTCATCATGTTTTTAAGGAATGAGACTATGGTAGTATTTTTAGAAAAAGTAAGAGTTAAAACTACATTTTCAATTTTTGACCCTGTGAGGGTTGAGCCTTTGGAATTATGTTATTTGAAGGCAGTATTGAATAAGATGAATGCTGAGGCCTATATCCTTGACAGGAAGTTCGGCTTTAGCCCCCCCGAAGGCCTTGCCCCTGACCTTATAGTGCTTACAGGCTATAATACGGCAGAAAATGAAATCATAAGGGTTTCGTCAGCTTACAAGAAAAAATATCCCCGGGCGAAAATAATAGCAGGGGGAGTTCATGTGCAGGAAAATGCCGAATATTTCAGGGTCGATACCATAGATTACGTCTTTCATTCGCCAAGCTTAAGAACTTTTGAAATATTGATTGAAAAGATTGTCAACCATGATGAAATACCTTTAAACCATGGGGTTGATTCGCAACTTAAGGAGGGCTGGCACTTAGGAAAAAAAGAAAGCATTTATGAGGATGAAGGCATCAAACCGGACAGGGACTTTTTTTATGCAGCCAAGCCAAGGCTTAAGTATCTTGATAAAAGAAAGGTAGCCCTCGTAAAGTCATCTGTGGGCTGTCCCTACAAGTGCTCTTTTTGCTACTGCCGGCTTCTTAACAATGGCCACTTCATACCTGCCGACTACGAAAAAATGATAGAAGAAATGGAAACCATAGATGCGGATTATTACTGGGTGGTTGATGATGTGTTGTTTTCTACACGGGATGAGGCTCTGAAATTTATAGATATAATGGAGAAGAGGGATTCCACCTTAAATATTATAGGTTACTTAAGGGCAGATTTCATATGCAGAGAAAGGGACTTGTTAAAGAAGCTCCGAAATGCGGGAATCCGTGAGGTTATCACAGGCTTTGAGGCAACCGTAAACAGTGAGCTTAAGGAATATAAAAAAACAACCGACGCCGCATCCTACCCCTTGGCTATAGCCTTGCTTAAAGAAAGCGATATTGACCTGACAGCCTTATTTATGGTGCAGCCGGATTACGGACTGAAAGATTTCAATACTTTGAGAAAGTTTATTAAATCAAATAAAATAGATGTGTATACCCTATCAATCATGACTCCCCTAAAAAAGACAAAGCTCTATGAAGAAAAGGAAGATCTCCTGATAGATAAAAGACCGGAAAGGTATGATTTTTTGCATTTGGTATTAAGACCCAAACTGCCGAAGTTCATATTTTATGCCTTGTTTTACGGACTCCACATCAGGCTTCTAAGTTCAAAAAGGGTGAGAGGATTTCTATTTAATCGGAGCAGGTGAGCATATGTTTAATATATGGGATTATTGGGCAGGCAGATACGACAGGTTGTGGGTGCAAAAGTATTCCCTCAAACCCACAAGAGAATATATAATCAAAGCCCTTTCAAAATACAAAAATACAGAAGGATTAAGGGTATTGGACTTAGGGTGCGGTCCCGGGGAATTAATAAGGGACCTGACAAGGGAATTTAAGAACCTTGATGTTACAGGTCTTGATTTTTCCGAAAGAATGATTGAAATTTCAAAGGAGAGGAATCCTTCGGCCAAACACTTGTTAATGGATGCATCAGATTTAAATGTTTTGGATGAGGAATACGACATAATAATATCCACCCATTCAATTCCTTATTATAAGGAGCCGGGGGATGTATTCAAAAACCTGTACAGGATACTTAAGCCTGACGGAAGAATATTTGCAGTCTTTGCCAGCGGCAACAGCCTCTATGACAAATTAATATTAGGCTTTGTGAAGCTTACCACAGGCAGGGCAAACTATCCCTCGGATATTGAATTCAGAAGAATCATATCTCCCTTTTTCAAGGTTGAGAATTTAGAAATAATCAGGAAGAAGTTTTTTATGCCTCGAATAGGAGCATATACACTAATAAAGGTGAAGTCATGAAAATACTTTTGGTGAGGCCCAAACCTCATAAAGAAACCATAGGCCTGCAGCATGTGATGATTTGTGAGCCCTTGGAATTGGAATACTTGATATCAAATATACCTGATGATATCAAAAGTGAAACGGAAGCGGAAATTGTGGACATGATACTTGAAAAAGAAAGCTTTGAAGACATCCTGTCCAAGAAGAAGCCCGATTTCATCGTATTTACAGGTTATATCACCCATGTGGGAATAATAAAAGAGATGGCGGAAAGGGCCAAGACCATGATGCCTTGGGTTAAGACAGGTGTTGGGGGAGTTCACGCAGAGGTTGTTCCTGAGGACTTCAGGTCGGAATATATAGACTTTGTTTATGATAAAAACGGAATAGACGGTTTTAATCTAACCTTGAGGGGCTTGATAAATAAGAAGGACCCGGAAGAAATAAAAGAAGAAATCAATAAGGGCCTTAAGAAAAACACCTTTGACTACAAATATCCGGACAGAAATTCGGTGAAGAAGTACAGAAAGAAATATTATTACATGTTTCACAACCCTTGCGCCTTGATAAAAACATCTTTCGGCTGTCCTTACAAGTGCTCCTTTTGCTTTTGCAGAGAAATTACGGCCGGCCAGTATTTCACCCGCGAAATAGAGGATATTATAAAAGAATTAGCTTCAATAGAGGAAGAGGAAGTATATATAGTGGATGACGACTTCCTGTATGACAGGAATAAGCTTAAAAACTTCATTGCTGAACTTAAAGCAAATAAGATAAAAAAGAAATTCTTGGTTTACGGGAGGGCTGATTTCATTGCAGAAAACAAGGATATTATTTTAGACTTAAAAACCATTGGCCTCCAGGCTGTAATAGTCGGAATAGAATCCGTAAGGCCGGGGGATTTAAAAGGCTACAAGAAGGGGACGACGGCCGAAATAAATGAAAAATGCATACAGATACTCAGGGAATCAGATATAGAACTGTATGCAACCCTGATTATTCCGCCGGATTTCAGGAAAGAAGACTTTAAACACTTAGTCGCCTGGCTTAGGAAGCTAAATGTAAGATTTGTCAATCTCCAGCCCCTAACCCCCCTACCGGGAACAGATATATTTGATGAATATAAAAGGTCTATCCTGGCAGAAAGGCAGAGGTTCCAGGTATGGGATATGGCACATGTCCTTTTAAGGCCTGAACATATGAGCATCAGGGCTTTTTATTGGGAAATCTTAAAAGCCTATTACAAGGTGGTCATGAGACCTAAGCATTTATTATATTTAATCAAAAAATACGGCTTGAAAGCAAATTTAAAAATGCTTGCGGGTTCAAGCCTGATTAGCTTTCAGTATTTACAAAAGATAGTAAGGAGACCCTGATGAAAAAAATATTATTGATACAGCCAAGCCCCTATGACAAAAATCATAAGCCTGTCAAGAAAAACAAATTGTATTTTGTGGGACTGGCCATGCCTTTATTGGCAGCCATGCTGCCTGAAGGCTGGGATGCGGAAATTGTTTTAGAAATAATCGAGGATATTCCTTTTGATACGGATGCGGAATTAATCGGAATAAGCACCATGGGACACGGGGTCATCCGGTCTATAGATATAGCCAGGGAATTCCGTGAAAGGGGAAAGACAGTAATATTTGGCGGTTACATGGCAAGCATAATGGCAGAAGAGGCCTTGAAGCACTGTGACAGTCTTGTTGTGGGGGATGCTGAATTGGTATGGCATGACCTGATAAGGGATTACGAAGAAGGAAAGCTTAAAAAAATATATGAAAAAAATTTGGAGAAGGGGTTCTTTTCAACTCCCTTGCCCCGTTTTGATCTGATTGTCAATAAAAAAATAGGGGATTTTCTGCCGGTCCAGGCAGGAAGAGGCTGTCCCAACACATGCAGTTTTTGCTCCGTTGCCTGCCTCTATAAGGGGTCTTATATCAAAAAACCGCTAAAAGAAGTCGTGAGGGATATTAAGCAGGTAAAGGACCTGGGCTTTAAAAAGTTCCTTCTCTTGGACGACAATATTTTTTCGGACAGGGAATATTTGGACAAACTATTGATGGAAATAAAAAGTTTAAAAATGGAATGGATGAGCCAGTGTGATATCCGTATAGGACGGGATGATGAGCTTTTGAAAAAACTTTCGGACAGCGGGTGTACAACTTTAAGCTTCGGACTCGAAAGCATTTCAAAGGAAAGCTTGAAAGGCATGAATAAGGCCTGGGCTAATCCCGATGAATATCCTGACCTTATAAAAAACATCCACTCTTACGGCATAGATGTTTCAACGGAAATGGTTGTAGGGGGAGAGGGAGACACCCTGCAATCCATAAGGGATACAAAATTCTTTATCGAAGACAATAAAATAACAGTACCCAGGTTTTATATACTGACACCCATTCCCGGGACCAAATTTTTTAAGGATATGGCAGAGGAAGGAAGGATTATCAGAGAAGATATTTACTCCTTTGACGGAAGGGAGGCAGTCCACCTGCCCAAAAACATGACCCCCGGTGAGTTGACAGCTGCCTATTGGGACTTGTATGAATCCTTGTTCACCTTGAGGTCAATTTTAAAGAGGAATGTATTCAGAAAGGAATTCATGAGAAAACCCGGAAAGTATTTATTTTATCTGCTTGTTAATTTATTCTACAGGTATCAGGTAAAAAATCGTATTACACCAAATATATATTGAGAAAATCAGGATGATGATAATTTAGGAGTAAAAAATGAGAATACTCTTGGTAAGACCGCCGAGAATTAAGCAGGCGATTACGCTTAGCGACTTCATGTTTTCGGAGCCCTTGGGCTTGGAAATGATTTACGGTACCTTAAAGGAAGACCATGAAGTCGAAATATTCGATATGATGATTGAACAAAAAAGCTTAAGTGTAAAAATAAATGAATTTATGCCCCACGTGGTTGGAATAACATCCCTCTGCATTGATGTTTTCAAGGTTTTGGACCTTTGCAGGGAAGCGAAAGAAATGAGTCCGGCCATCATAACGGCTGTGGGAGGGACCCAGGCTTATTTGGACCCGGAAGGTTTTTATGATGATCATGTGGATTATATTTTCGAATATACAACAAGGGCAAACTTAAAGACCTTCTTTGCTTCAATAAATGGAGGAGAGACAGGGTCAATGGACGGAATCAGGTCAAAGCAACTATCATATAAATCCACCGGCAAAAAAGGGAGAAATGAATACATGCTGCCTGACAGGATGTCTACCGAAAAATACAGGCAGGATTATTCCTATTTTGGTTACAAGCCGGCTGCAATCATGGAGTTTGGCACAGGATGCCAAAAGGTATGCGATTTTTGCCTGAGGTGGAGGATTGAAGGGTCAAAAGAAAAACTTATAAATCTTGAACTTACCGAAAATGATTTAAGAAATATTAAAGAACCAACCATAATGTTCATCGACAATGATTTTTTGTGCAGTGAAGAAAAACTCATAAGTTTTATCACTCTTGTCAAAGAGCTTAATTTAAAAAAGAACTACATCATGTACGGGTCTGTCGAAGGTGTCATCCAATATGAAAAGTATTTAAAGCTCTTGCGTGAAATCGGCCTGAAAGCCCTCCTTGTAGGATATGAAACATTTAAGGATGATGAATTGTCAGCTTATCATAAAAGCTCCTCGGCAGATGATAATATAAGGGCTGCTCAAATATTGAGAAAATACAAGATTGATGTCTGGGCCTCCTTTATGGCTCATCCGGACTGGGATAAAAAAGACTTTGACTCTCTCAGAAAATATATTAAAAAACTGAAACCTCAAATAACCACCATAAGCCCCCTTACCCCCTTTCCCAACCTGCCTATGTTTAAAGTTTTTGAAGACAGACTTTTGTACGCCAGGGAGGATTACGAAAGATGGAGCTTTGGCCAGGTGATGGTAAAACCTTCGAAGATAAGCTTGAAGGAATACTATTACGAATTATTGAAAACAAACCTATATGTGAATATTTTTATCAATAAGAATACGGAAATGATTAAGAAGTACGGGATAAAGAATATTTACAGAATATTAAAGGGGTCCCTTAAGGCGGTAAAAAAGTACAGGGCCTTGATGAATGAATAAAAACCACGAATTCGTGGTTTTTATTATTTGTACTTATTCTTCCATTTTCCGTTACCAGCCTATATGAACCTTTATCTTGTGAAACTATTCTCCCGATGCTTAAATCGTACAATTTTGACTCAGTAATGAATCTTTCACTGAGTCCGTAATCTTTCATATCAATTTTACCCAATCTGTCCTCCTTATAATAATTATCGGAGGCTTACCTCCGTCGGTGCATATAATTTTTTATTATAATAAATCATAAGACAACACTCCCTTCGGATTATATTAGCAAAAAAAGGTATTGCTACAAGGAATTTTACTATATGCCGTTAAAATAATCAATTTATATTTTGATTTCTTTAATAGATTCATATAAATATGCAATAATAATCAAAAGACATCAATTAAAGAAAGGAAAGACCATGGATAAGAAGTTTGAAGAAATCAAAGAAAAGTTTATAAATGCAGACTTGGAGGAGAAAATAAGGATATATACCACAAGCCGGGGCCTGACCGTAGAACAGTTTAAGGAGCTTTTGGCATATTTTCCGATAAAGCATTTGGATAGGCTTGAAGAGGCGGTAAACCGGGTGTAGCCGTCTCCGATTTATAAAGGACACACCTTTGGTATAAAACACCCCAAATTGGAAATAATTCCATTGGGGTGATTTTATGATTAAGGATAATAAAATAAAAAGAATTTATGTTAAAGAAGCATTGGTAAATAAGAATTATCTGAGCTACAGAATAGATTTGATGCTGTTTAAAGTACTCATAAGCCTTGCTGTTCTCATCTTGACCTATCTGACATACCTGGACCTCATCCTGTCTCTCTTGACAGGATCTTTGGTATTCTCCGTAATAACCTTGGTAAATAAAATAAAGGTTGAAAAAAAGAACGAAAAGGGCAGAGAACTCCTCTTAAAAAAGGTCAAGCAGGAATATTTCTCATCCAAAATCGAGGAAATGCAGCCAAGTGATTTTGAATTACTGATAAGACTGTTTTTTAACAAGGAAGGCTACAAGAATATAATAAAAAAGGGAAGGTCTTTGTACTTGGCTGAAAAAGAAGGCTACATAAGCTGCATAAAGATATTTAAGCTTTTTGACGGGACGGAAATCGAAAAAATTGATGTGAGAAGCCTTTTGACTTTTATGGGAAACAGCGGTATCAGGAAGGGTTTCTTGGTTGCTGCCTGCGGTATAAGCCAAGATGCAGAAAAGCTTATCGAAAATCTCAAGGATAAGTTCGAAATAAACCTGATAGATATAGAAGGATTGTATTCTTTAGCGGAAAAAAATAAAATTTTGCCCGAAGAAGCCTTTTTCCACAGGATGTTAAATGATAAAAAAATCATTAGCAAAAAAGACCTGAAGGAGAATGTTCTTGATATAAGGAAAGTATACTTGTACATTGCTGCTTCAGTTTTCTTTTACATGTCCTCGGTCTGGATGCCTGAAAACAGGCTGGTCATTTATATTTCATATTTCTTCATCATAATGACAATTATTAATATAATATATTTTGCGGCAAATAAATACATAAACAACAAATAGGTCAATAAAATAAAAAAGATTACCTGCTTGAATTTAGGGTATATGATAAATATATTTATTATTAAGGAGATTAGAAAATGAAAAGTGACAATTTTATGATTCAAAAACAATTGGCTCACAGAACTATTCGTGAATTTAAGGATGAAAGAATACCGGAAGACTTGTTTGCTCAATTAATGGAAGTTGCAAGACGCACACCCACATCCAACGGGATGCAGTCAAGCTCCATAATCCGGGTGACTGACCCGGAAAAAAGAAAGGAAATTGCCGACGTTTGCAAGCAGGGATATGTTGCCAGGGCTCCGGAACTCTTGATTTTGGTTGCAGACCTCTACAGGAATTACAGAATAGCAGGAGGAAAAGGCTGCCATGAACCCAGCGCCAGGGATATGGACAGGTTCTTCCAGGGTTTTACCGATGCCTGCTTAACAGCCCAAAATATAGCTAATGCAGCTGAGGCGGCTGACTTGGGAGTGATGTTTCTGGGAAGCATTTTAAATGATGCGGAAAAAATAATTGAGATTTTAGACCTGCCTGAACTGACTATGCCGGTTGTAGGCCTTGGAATCGGTTATCCCAATCAAGATCCCCAGCTCAAACCAAGAATGAGCATGGACCTTCGCTTATTTGAAAACACCTATAAAAAATTCGATGATTACCTTGAGGAAACCAAAGATTATGATATGGAAATGCAGACCTACTATGATTTAAGGGAAGCAAACAAAAGGGTTGACAGCTTCAGCAATCAGGTTGTAACAAAGCTGATAAATACCATTCCAAAAAGGTCAGAAATGTTGAAAATAATGAAAAAGCAAGGCTTTGACCTCAACCTTGACTAAGGTCCCCAAATATTAATTTTATTGTTGTATTTTTAACTAAGATATATTATAATTCTCTTATAGTAAATTATACGGAGGATGTTATGAATTTTAAAGCTACAGTAGGTTTATCAAACAGGCACGTTCATTTAAGCAAAGACCATATAGACATACTTTTCGGAGAAGGTCATGAGCTTACCCCCATCAAGGATTTAAGCCAGCCGGGACAGTTTGCCTGCGATGAAAAAGTTGATTTGGTTGGACCTAAAAGAACAATCAAAGGAGTAAGAATTTTAGGACCTGCAAGAAAAGAAACGCAGGTTGAAATATCATTATCAGATGGTTTTACCTTAGGACTTGAAGATGTTCCAGTAAGAGATTCGGGAAAAATCGATGGAACCCCGGGGTTGAAACTTGTTGGCCCCAAAGGCGAAGTAGTCCTTGACAAGGGTGTTATAGCTGCGGCAAGACATCTTCATATGCATACATCTGATGCGGAAAAATACGGTCTTAAGGACAAGGACCTTGTGCAGGTAAAAGTAGGCGGTCCGAGAGGCCTTGTTTTTGATAATGTATTAGTCAGGGTAAATGATGAATATGCCTTAGATATGCATGTAGACATAGAAGAAGGAAATGCAGCAGGCCTTAAGAACGGTGATGAAATAGAAGTAATAATACTATAGCTCACATGAAAAAATTATGCAGATCAAGACATCAATTCAGCGGGTATGCTGTTCTATATAATGTATTGATGACCAGGGAAAGCAGAGGAAGAATATTCTTCTGCTTTGTTCTTGTTTTAAATACATTTTGGATGGTATAATAAAAACATTAAGCATTATGGAGGTCTTATGGATTTTTTGCCTGTTAACAAAGAAGATATGGAAAAAAGAGGGTGGGATGAGTGCGATTTTGTATTTGTCACAGGGGATGCGTACATTGATCATTCATCATTTGCTGCCGCTGTATTGTCCAGGGTTTTGGAAAGATTCGGTTACAGGGTCGGAATCTTAGCCCAGCCTGACTGGAGAGACCTGTCTTCCTTTAAGGTCTTAGGGAAACCCCGTTTAGCCTTTCTTGTCAATTCCGGTAATATTGACTCAATGGTCAATCACTATACAAGCTTTAAGAGAAAAAGGAGAACCGATGCTTATTCTCCCGGCGGTAAGGCCGGCCTGAGACCTGACAGGGCTGTTACAGTATATTCCAACCGCATCAGGGAAGCCTACAAGGATGTACCCGTGATAATAGGAGGAATTGAAGCGAGCCTGAGAAGATTGAGCCATTACGACTATTGGACCGACAGTGTCAGAAGGTCTGTTTTGTTGGATTCGGGTGCCGATTTATTGGTCTACGGCATGGGGGAGAAGGCTGTGGTTGAGATTGCGGAAGCCCTGGAAGCAGGCATACCCATAGAAGAGATCACATTTATCAGAGGAACCGTCTACAGAACAAAGGACAAGGATCGGCCTTATGAACCCATATTCTTGCCATCCTTCAAGGAGGTAGCAGCATCAAAGAAAAAGTTCGCAGAAAGCTTTAAAATACAGTATGAAAACACCGATTCCAAAAGTGCCGGTACCTTGGTGGAGCAGTATGATACAGTCTATGTGGTTCAGAATCCCCCCATGGAACCCTTGTCAGACCGGGAGTTGGATGATATTTATGACTTGGATTACATGATGGATTACCATCCCATGTATAAGGATTCGGGGGTACCTGCCCTTAATGAAGTTAAATTCAGCATTACCAGCACCAGAGGCTGTTTTGGAGGCTGCAGCTTTTGCTCCCTTAATTTTCACCAGGGAAGGATAATACAAAAAAGAAGTCATGAGTCCATATTGAAGGAAGTTGAGAAGATGAAGGCAAACAAGGACTTCAAGGGCTACATTCACGACGTGGGAGGACCAACTGCCAATTTCAGAGTCAAGGCATGCAAAAAGCAGGAAAAGCACGGTGCCTGCGTAAGCAAGGAGTGTCTGGGCCCTGTAAGGTGCGAAAACCTCCGGGTTGACCACAGGGATTATGTGGAATTATTAAGAAAAATAAGAAAAGTTGAGGGTATAAAAAAAGTTTTTATACGTTCAGGCATAAGATATGACTATGTATTATATGATAATAATGATGAGTTCATGGAAGAATTGTGCAAGTACCACGTGAGCGGCCAATTGAGAACTGCTCCCGAGCATGTTTCTCAATCGGTTTTAAAGCTCATGGGCAAGCCTAACATAAAAACTTACAACAAGTTTGTGGAAAAATTCCATGAAATAAACAAAAAGCTTAAAAAGAACCAATATATAGTACCCTATTTCATATCCTCCCATCCCGGATCCCGCTTGAAGGATGCTGTAGAATTGGCTGAATATATAAGGGATATGGGCCATATACCGGACCAGGTACAGGACTTTTATCCGACCCCGGGAACCCTGTCAACCTGCATGTATTATACGGGGATTAATCCTTTGACCAAGGAAGAAGTGTATGTTCCAAGGGATGAAGAAGAGAAAAAAATGCAAAGGGCACTTTTGCAGTACAAGAAAAAAGAAAACTATGAGTTGGTTTTGAAGGCTTTAAAAAAGGAAAAGAGGTATGATTTAATCGGCTATGGTCCCAAAGCTTTAGTAAGGCCAAAGAGGTAACAGCAGTAGGTGCCGGTAATGCAATTTTAATAATTTAATTTCTTGCAAAATCTTTCATAGTAAGATAGAATTATTATGTAATTATTAAAGAGGTAGCAAATGAACAGAAAACAAAGACGACGCAAAAAAAGAATCAAGCTGATGTCATGGTCCTTCCTGCTCTTGACTGGCGTCTTGGCAGTATCTTTTGTTGTAAACGGCTTTGGCAAAGAGGGTAAAAAAGAAATACCCGGGGAAGTACCGGAAGAACCGGTTGCAGAAGAAACATCCAGCCAGCCTGCCGAGAATGAAGAAAAAGAGCCGGATGTATCCGTTAGGATCATGGCTACGGGAGACATAATGTTTCATCCCTCGCAATTAGACGGAGCATATGACCCTGTAACCGATACCTATAATTTTGACAACAGCTTTAAAGCAATAAAAGATATCATCCGGGAAGCAGATTTAGCTATAGCAAATTTCGAAGGAACGACAGCAGGAAACGAAGTTTACGCTTATCAGGGATATCCCTTGTTCAATGCCCCCGATGAAGCTTTGGATGCAATTAAAAATGCAGGTTTTGATATATTATCCACGGCTAACAATCACAGCCTTGACACAAGAAAAGCAGGGATTATAAGAACGATAGACCAAATCAAAATTCGGGGAATGGACCCTATAGGAACTTTCAAACAAAAGCCTGAAACAAGGGTTTTGATTAAAGAAGTCAAGGGTATGAGGCTTGCTTTCTTAGCTTATACGGAAATGGTAAACGGTCTTGAATCCGTCCTCAGTCCCCAGGATTTGGATGCCATGGTCAATATTTTCAACGAAGCAAAAATGATGGAAGACATTGAATATGCCAAAGAAAATAATGCCGATGTAATAATAGCGGTCTTGCATTGGGGAGACGAATATTCGAGAATTCAGGCGGAAAGGCAGGAAGTATTGGCCAATAAGCTTTTCAAGGCGGGTGTCGATATAATATTCGGAAGCCACCCCCATGTTATACAACCGACTCAGACACTGGAATATGACGGCGAAACGAAATTTGTGGCCTACTCTATGGGTAATTTTATATCCAACCAAAGGGTTGAAACCTTGGTACCATACGGCTTGACCGAGCACGTATCAAAGTATACCGAAGATGGAATTATCATAGATATTGTAATAGAAAAAAAGGGCGATACAAAAGAAGTATCGATTAAAAACATAAATTACATACCCTTGTGGGTGTATAAGGGTTATAAGGAAAACGGCGCTGCCGAGCATGTTGTCTATCCCATAATGGATTATATTGAAAGCGCTGAATTGGATGAAGATTCAAAAGCAAGAATGAACAGGTCATATGCGGATACCATGGCCCAGATGAACAGTGAATGATGCGGGGGATGTTTATGTATGATATTTTGAATCGTATCAGGTTGATAATCTCAAATGTAGGTTTAAATACCTTTGTGGATGTAGGTATTGTTTACTATGTCCTTTATCGCGGATATCTTCTCATAAGGGACATGAGGGCAAAACAGCTGGTTAAGGGCATTGTCCTTTTGGTTGCTTTAATTCCCATATCCAGTATTTTTGATTTATATATGGTGGAATTTATTTTAAGCAATACCTTTCAGGTCGGCTTGATTGCCCTGGTTATTGTTTTCCAGCCTGAAATCAGAAAAGCCTTAGAGTATTTGGGAAGGACCTCCTTCTCCTTGTCAAATCTTGAAAAGACAAACGAAACTTCAAGAGAGATCATAAAAGAAATCACATCTGCCATAACCTCCCTTTCAAGACAAAAAATAGGGGCTTTAATAATATTTGAAAAGCAAATCGGCCTCAATGACATAGTTGAAAGCGGAACAATTCTGAATGCAAATATCTCAAGCGGCCTGCTGATAAATATTTTTATTCCAAATACCCCCCTTCATGACGGGGCAGTCATAATAAAGGATTATACCATTAAGGCGGCAGGATGTTTTTTGCCTCTTACGGAAAATAACCTCCTCAGCAAAGATATAGGGACAAGGCACAGGGCTGCAATAGGAATGACTGAAAGGTCCGATTCAATAGCCTTGATAGTTTCGGAAGAAACAGGCTATATTTCTTATGCCGTGGAAGGAAGGCTTTACAGGAATATACAAAGTGAAGAACTCCAAAACTTATTGTCGGACATTTATATAGAAAATGAAAAGTTGAGTATTATAGATAAGTGGAGAAATAGATATGAAGATAAAAAACGATAAATTAGTCATTCAGATAACCTGCCTTGTTGTTTCCATCGTCCTGTGGATGACCGTCATGCTTGTGACCAACCAAACTCTTGAACAATCATATCCCAATGTAGCCGTGACCATAAGGAACCTGCCTGCCTTGGAAAATTCGAATTTAGTAATGATGAATCCGGACAAGGAAAATATTACTGTTACCGTAAAGGCAACCGGATTAACCGAACAGTTAAACAGTATCTCAAGCAGGGACTTTACCGCCTACATAGATGTTTTAGGCTTTAAGGAAGGAATAACAAACGCAAAAGTTGAGGTTGTGGGGCCCGGCGGCGTAGACATAGTGAGCGTGTATCCCCAGCAAATAGCCTGCAACATAGAAGGAGTAATATCTAAGGTAATGGATGTGACGGTTCAATTTGACGGAATCCACGCCAATAACTATTACAGGGGACAAACAGTGTTCAGCCCTTCATCCGTAAAGATAACAGGTCCGAGAAGTGTTGTAAATTCTGCAAGTAAAGCCGTTGCTACAATCAACATAAACGGTGCAGTCGATGATGTGGTTAAAACTGTTCCCGTAAGAATATATGACGATACGGATAATGAAATATTCTTATCTGCTCCTATAGGAAACGTTAAAGTTACGGTTCCCATATATCCTACTAAATATGTAGCCTTGAAGCCTTCGGTAACAGGTCTTCCGGAAGAAGGATATGAATTGGTGGATGTGACGGTTAAACCGGAAAGGGTCAGAATAGCGGCAGAACAGGATGTTTTGGATACAATCAGGGAGCTCAGCTTGGAAGAACTGGATATTACCGGTGCCTACAACAATATTCTGTCAGTCAGAAACATTCTGAATGCAGAAGGCTTGATTTTATTGGACATGACTTCTAAGCCGGTTGTAAATGCCATAGTAGAGAAAATCATAGAAAGAGAATTTAAGTTTACCTATGATGATATTCAGTTTATCAACAAGAGTGAGAATACCGAAGTAATACTTGAAGAAGGGGAAGAAATAACCGTGAAGGTTGTGGGGACTTCAACCTTAGTTAACGAACTGGAAAAAAGCGATTTAATTTTAACCTTGGATTTATCGGAAACGGTTCCGGGCATAAACAAGGTTGACCTCCAGTGCGTTTCGGAATTTACCTTTAAGGAAATAGAATTGAGCAGGGAAAGTCTGACCTTGGAAATTGTAGAAGCAGCCGGAAGACCTCAGAGAGAGGAATGAGAAATGGTAAAGATAAGTCTTAACAACATAGATTATCAAGGTTTATTGGAAGCTGTTTTTCTTGCTGCCCAGGACGCCATAAGCGTAGTGGATGAAAAAGGGGAGCATATATTGGTAAACCCTGCCTACACAAGGATAACCGGCATAGAGCATGACGATATAATAGGCAAAAATGCCCATTATGACATAGAAGAAGGGGAAGAAAGCGTCCACATGAAGGTGCTTTTAACCAAAAAACCGGTTGAAAATACTAAGCTGAAATTGAAGCCCAGCGGCAAGACGGTTGTAGCCCAGGCAGCCCCCATAATCGTTAACGGCGAAATGAAGGGAAGCGTTGCTGTCCTTCATGATATTTCCACAATAAAGGATCTTACGGATAAATTGGAGGAAGCCGAGAAAAAGTTGAGGCAGCTTACTTATAAATATAAGCCTGAAGATATAATTGGCAGTTCAAAAGCTATAAATGAGGTGAGAAAGCTAATAGAAAAGGCAGCCAAGGTACCTGCAACGGTCCTCTTAAGGGGTGAGAGCGGGACGGGAAAGGAATTGTTTGCTAATTCAATCCATGCACAAAGCTCCAGGTCACATAAAAACTTTGTTAGGGTGAATTGTGCCGCCTTGTCTGATTCACTGCTTGAAAGCGAGCTATTCGGATACGACGAAGGCTCATTTACCGGAGCCTTGAAGGGGGGTAAGAAGGGCCTTTTTGAAGAGGCTAACAAGGGCACCATCTTTTTGGATGAAATATCCGAGATAAGTTTAAATACCCAGGCAAAGCTTTTAAGGGTTCTTCAGGAAAAAGAAATAATGCGGGTTGGCAGCAATAAGAATATTCCCGTAGACGTGAGAGTTATAGCCGCCACAAATGCAGATTTATCTAAAGCCATCAAGGAAGGTAAATTCCGGGAAGACTTATTTTACAGACTGAGCATACTTCCCATATATATACCTCCTCTTCGGGATAGGAAGGAAGATATTCCTTTGCTGGTGAAAAGCTTTATAGCTAAGTTCAATGATGAATACGGAAGGAATATTGTCGATATATCCGAGGAAGCCTTAAGAATTTTACAGTCCCACGACTGGCCGGGGAATGTGAGGGAACTGGAAAATACTATAGGCCGGGCCATAATTTACATGAATATAAACGAAAAGGTCATTGATACAATCCACCTGCCTCACTTCAATAAAAAGAAATCACCTGTCGATGACAGGGTAATTGCATATGAAGAAGCGGATAGCCTGGAAAGTGTTTTGAGTAAAACCGAAGCTGAATACATTAAAAAGCTTTATTATAAACTTGATAAAAATAAGACTCGTACCGCTAAGGAGTTAGGCATATCCATAAGGTCCTTGTATTATAAAATGGAGAAGTACGGTATTTCATGACTATGCAAAATGTTGCAAGGTTTTCGATGCCTTGAAAAAAATTGCATGCAAAATAATTCAAGATTGTCGAAATGGCAGATAATGCATTTATCAATCGTTGAAATTTCAACGATTGATTTTTTATTTTATTGGCATGATTGTTGCAATAAGTAACTTGGGGTGATAAGAAAATATGAGTAGATTCGACAATTTATTGGAGTTAGCGAAAAACACCAAGTCAAAAAAAATAGCAGTGGCAGCTGCCCAGGATGAGGATGTGTTAAAGGCAGTGAAGGCTGCTGCAGAGGAAAAAATATGTATTCCAATTTTGATTGGTGACAAAGAAAAAATAATAGAATTGTCACAAGGAATTAACTTCGATCTCGAGGGCATTCAGATTATCGAAACCAAGGATGAGATAGAAGCTGCAAGAAAGGCCGTATCCATGGTAAGCAGCGGCCAAGCGGACATTGTAATGAAGGGATTAATAGATACCTCCCTTATTCTGAAGGCTGTATTGGATAAGGAAATCGGACTCAGGACAGGGAATATCCTCAACCATGCGGCAGTTTTTGAAACGGACAAGTATCATAAACTTTTCATATTGACCGATGCAGCAATGAATATTGCGCCCAATGCTTTAGAAAAAAAACAAATAATCGAAAATACCCTTCCCTTATGCCGGTCTTTAAATATTGAAAACCCAAAAGTTGCGGTAATTTGTGCTAAAGAAAAGGTTACGGATAAAATGCAGGCTACCCTGGATGCCCAAATACTGGTTGACATGTATGAGGCGGGTCAAATAAAGGGCTGCATAATTGAAGGCCCCTTTGGTTTAGATAACGCCATTTCAAAGGAAGCGGCGGCTACCAAGGGAGTAAAGGGTGAAGTGGCAGGGGATGCAGATGTTTTATTGATGCCAAATATCGAAGCAGGCAATGTAATGTACAAAACATTGACCTACCTGGCAGATTCAAAAAATGCCGGGATAATTTTAGGGGCAAGGGCTCCCATCGTTCTTACTTCAAGAGCTGATTCGGACGAAGCTAAACTATATTCAATTCTTTTAGGAGTAATTTGTTCATAAAGGAGACTAAGATGAAGCAGTTAATTATAAACCCGGGTTCAACCTCAACTAAAATAGCTGTTTACACCGATGAAACAATGATTTTTGAAAAAACCATCAGGCATACGACTGAAGAATTACAGCCTTTCAACAGGGTTGCAGACCAGTTTGAATTCAGAAAAGAAATGATAATGGCCGCCTTAAAAGAGAATAAGATATCACTGAATGAACTGGATGCCGTAGTTGGGAGGGGAGGCTTATTAAAACCCATAGAAGGAGGGACTTATTCGGTAAATGATAAGCTGATAGAAGATTTAAGAACCAATCTTAAAGTAGAACACGCCTCCAATTTGGGAGCCATATTGGCACGTTCCATAGCTGATGAAGTAAATATCCCTTCCTTTATAGTAGACCCGGTGGTAGTTGATGAAATGGAAGATGTTGCAAGGATAAGCGGTCATCCGGAATTTGAGAGAATCAGCATCTGGCATGCACTGAATCAAAGGGCGGTTGCGAGAAGGGCTGCCCAGGAGGAATTTGGCAAAAAATATGAAGAAATGAACTTTGTTGTTGCCCATTTAGGCGGGGGAATATCAGTAGGTGCCCATAAAAAGGGAAGGGTAGTGGATGTAAACAATGCCCTTAACGGAGAAGGGCCTTTTTCTCCGGAAAGATCAGGGTCCCTGCCATTGGGGCAAATGGTTAAGATGTGTTTTAGCGGTAAATTTACAGAGGCTCAAATAAATAAAATGCTTGTCGGCAAAGGCGGAATAAGTGCTTACTTGGGAACAAACAACGCTAAAGAAGTGAGCGACAGGGCTAAGGCGGGAGATGAAAAAGCCGGACTCATATATTCTGCCATGGCATACCAGGTTGCAAAGGCAATAGGTGAATATGCGGTAGTCCTCGACGGAGATGTAGATGCAATTTTAGTAACAGGCGGAATAGCCTACGACAAAGATTTTGTAAAGATGATTGAAGACAAGGTAAAATTTATAGCTAAGGTCATAGTTTATCCGGGAGAGGACGAGCTTTTGGCTTTAGCTCAAGGGGGATTAAGAGTTTTAAAAGGCCTTGAGGAGGCTAAAACCTATAGATAATGACATAAATAAATATTCTGAAAGGAGGGATATTTAGTGCACGACAAAAGATTGGTTATTGTTATCGGCCACTACGGCAGCGGAAAAACTGAATTTGCAGTGAACTATGCCGTAAAAATGAAGGAAATTTATGAGAATGTCAGCATTGCTGATTTAGATATAGTAAATCCTTATTTCCGTTCAAGAGAAAAGAGAGACTTTTTTGAAAAAATAGGCATCAAATTATTTGATTCAAGCATACGAAATACGGCTGTTGACTTGCCTGCCCTTCCGGCTGAGCTGATGGGGGTCATAGAAAATCAAGAGGTTAAATCAATACTTGATGTTGGAGGAGATCCGGTAGGGGCAAGGGTTCTGGCAAGATACGCAGACCAGATTAAAAAAGTTGATTATGATATGCTTTACGTAATCAACGGGAACAGACCTTCAACAAGCACCGTTGAAGGTGTATTGAAATACTTGAGGATGATTGAAGCTACATCAAGGCTCAAAATAACCGGCTTGGTCAACAATACCCACATGCTTAAAGATACTAAGGTAGAGGATGTGGAATTCGGCCATGAGCTTACCAAAAAGGTATCCTGGGAAACGGACATTCCCATAAGATATGAAGCTGTTATAAAAGAAACAGCTGAAAAAATAAAGAATCAAGAAATATTAGAAAAATTATTCCTCATAAATCTATATATGAGGGAAGAATGGATGAGTTAAAGGAGGATTAGTAATGGCAAAAGGTAAGGTTACATTTAACGACGATGCATGCAAGGGCTGCGAGCTTTGCGTTGCGGTTTGTCCGGTAAAGATTATTGAATTGAATAAGGAAAAAATAAATAGCAAGGGCTATAGTCCCGCACATGTAACAGACCAAGAGAAATGTATTGCTTGTGCCAATTGTGCAATTATGTGCCCTGACTCGGTAATAACAGTAGAAAGATTATAATGGAGGTAGATTATGTCAAAGGTATTAATGAAAGGTAATGAAGCTGTGGGAGCTGCTGCAATTAAAGCAGGCTGCAAATTTTTCTTCGGTTATCCCATAACACCATCAAGTGAAATCCCTGAATATATTTCTAAAGCATTACCGGAAGCCGGTGGAGTATTTTTGCAGGCAGAAAGCGAAATTGCTGCCATAAACATGGTTTATGGCGCAGGAGGAGCAGGAGCCAGATGTATGACTGCATCTTCAAGCCCCGGTATATCTTTAAAACAAGAAGGTATTACTTACATTGCCGGAGCTGAGATTCCGTGTGTTATAGTCAATATGATGAGAGGCGGCCCCGGACTAGGCAGTATCCAGCCTTCACAGGCAGATTATTATCAATCTACAAGAGGCGGCGGAAACGGTGATTACAGAACCTTGTGTTATGCACCTTCAAGCATACAGGAATTAGTTGATTACGTTATGTTAGCTTTTGATAAAGCTGATTATTACAGGAATCCCGTTTTAATAGCTGCAGACGGAATGATTGGTCAAATAATGGAAGCTGTTGAATTTAAAGATCCGGAACCGATAGATCTGCCTCCTAAAGATTGGGCAACAACAGGAACAGGCGGAAAGAGAAAACCAAATGTTGTAAACTCACTTTACTTGCAAGCAGAAGAGCTTCAGGAACACAACAAAAACCTGGAAGCAAAATATAAAAAAATGGAAGAAAATGAAGTTGTATATGAAGCATTCGGCTTAGAAGATGCAGAGGTTGTTTGCGTTGCTTACGGCACTACATCAAGAATAGTAAAAACAGCAATAAAACAGGCACAAGCAAAAGGTATTAAGGTTGGCATGATCAGACCCATAAGCTTATGGCCCTATCCCTATGATGCATTCAAGAAAATCGGCGATAAGGCCAAGGGAATATTAGCGGTTGAAATGAGCCAGGGTCAAATGGTTGATGACGTGAAGATAGGCATTGCAGGAAGACTGCCTGTATATTTTAACGGTACTCAAGGCGGCATGGTTCCAACGCCGGGCAGTATCTTAGCAGATATTGAGAAAATTGCAGGAGGTGCAAAATAATGACAATAGTATATGAAAAATCAAAGGGCTTAACTGATGTACCATTTCATTATTGCCCGGGTTGTACTCATGGTGTTATCCATAAATTAGTTGCTGAATCTTTGGTTGAGTTAGGAGTTTTAGACGATGCAATAGGAGTTGCTCCCGTTGGATGCTCCGTATTGGCTTATAAGTATTTCAACTGCGATATGCAGGAAGCTGCTCACGGCAGGGCACCTGCGGTTGCAACAGGTATCAAAAGGGTTCATCCCGACAAGGTTGTATTTTCTTACCAAGGTGACGGAGACTTAGCTTCCATAGGTACGGCAGAAGTAGTTCATGCCGCCCACAGGGGGGAAAAGATTACGACTATATTTGTAAATAACGCAATCTACGGCATGACCGGCGGACAGATGGCCCCTACCACCTTAGTTGGACAAAAAACAACAACATCACCCTTCGGAAGAGATGAAGCCCACTGCGGAAAGCCCATAAGAATTTCAGAAATGCTGGCAACCATTGATGGAGCTAAATTCATTGAAAGAGTTACGGTAGATACTCCTGCAAATATCAGAAAAGCAAAAAAAGCCATTAAGAGGGCTTTTGAATGTCAAATAAAAGGAGAAGGTTTTGCCTTGGTGGAAGTATTGTCAACATGCCCGACCAACTGGGGATTGACTCCTTTGAAGGCATTGGAATGGTTGAGAGATAATATGATACCATATTATCCGCTTGGAAACTTCAGAGATTTTGGGGAGGGAAAATAATATGGAACAAAAAGTAATCATGGCCGGATTTGGCGGTCAAGGTATCATGGCTATCGGGAAATTATTGGCATATGCAGGTATGCTTGAAGGTAAAAATGTGACATGGATGCCTTCTTACGGGCCGGAAATGAGAGGGGGTACGGCAAATTGTGCAGTTGTCGTATCAGAGGAAGAAATTGGGTCCCCCCTTATATCAAAGGATGGGACTGCAGCCATAGTAATGAATTTACCTTCCATGAACAAATTTGAAAAAGAGCTTCTTCCAGGAGGAAAACTCATAATAAACAAATCATTGATTGATGCTGAGCCTGAAAGAAAGGATTTAGATGTTTATTATATCCCGGCTAACGAGCTGGCCTTGGAATTAGGGACCAGCAAGGTTGCAAATATGGTAATGTTAGGGGCATATTTGGAAATTACAAAGGCAGTTGAATCAGAATCAGTATTGAAGGCTTTTGTAAAAGTGTTCGGAGAGGATAAGGCCGACCTGATACCCTTAAATAAAGAAGCCTTAATGAAGGGAGCCCAGGCGGCAAAATAAATAGTGGTGGATATATTAATTTAATAGTGTTATGATATTGGTATGGGGATAAACAAAGTCCCCATACTAAGAATTATATAAATTAATCAAAGGGAGGGTGTAGGAATGGAAAAAAAGGATATAAAGTGGACTGAATTAGGATTCAATTATATCAAGACCGACAAAAGGTATATTTCATACTGGAAAGACGGTAAATGGGATGATGGCCAGCTAACGGACGATAATAAGGTACATATAAGCGAAGGTTCAACATGCCTGCATTACGGCCAGGAATGCTTTGAAGGATTAAAGGCCTATGGCACAAAGGACGGCGGAATTCAACTTTTCAGACCCGACGAAAATGCAAAACGTATGCAGAAAAGCTGTGAGGGAGTTATGATGCCTCCGGTTCCGGTTGAAAAATTTATTGATGCCTGCATGCAGGTTGTTAAGGCAAATGCCGCTTGGGTACCTCCTTACGGAACAGGTGCCACCTTATATATTAGACCCTATGTTATAGGGGTAGGTGACAATATTGGTGTGAAGCCTGCAAGCGAGTATATATTCGGCGTATTCTGCATGCCGGTTGGTCCCTACTTCAAGGGGGGCATGAATCCCGTAAACTTTATTACGACCTATGAAGACAGGGCTGCACCAAACGGAACAGGTAAGATTAAGGTGGGCGGAAACTATGCGGCAAGCCTGCATTCGCATATGGACGCAGTAAAGCAGGGATTCGCCGACTGTATATATTTAGACCCCTTAACTCATACAAAAATTGACGAGGTAGGAGCCGCTAACTTCTTCGGCATAACAAAGGACAATAAGTTTGTAACACCCCACTCGTCCTCAATACTTCCAAGCATAACAAGGATTTCTTTAATGCAGGTTGCAAGAGATTACCTGAATATGGAAGCTATCGAAACAGACATATATATTGATGAACTGGATAAGTTGAAAGAAGCCGGAGCTTGCGGAACAGCCGCTGTTATTACACCCATAGGCGGAATTATGCACAAGGGTAAACTCCATGTATTCCACAGCGAAACTGAAGTAGGCCCTGTTACCAAAAAGCTCTACGACACCTTGTACGGCATCCAAATGGGTGATATAGAAGCACCGGAAGGATGGATTTACAAAGTAATCTAATACTTTTCTCCTTAGGCATCAGGGTATTTTATACCTGGTGCCTTGTTTTTTTGTTCTTCATTATTCTATAAGAATATGATAAGATGGTATGGAGATAAATGACAAGGGGATGACAAGGGGACGGGGGTATTGTCATCTTCAATGAATGAAAAGGTAGCAAGGAAATTATGAAGGAAATTATCAAAGAAGCTGCTAATAAATTAGGAATTGAAACAATAGGCATGAGCAACACCACTGATTATTCTCATCTTGAAGAATTTTTGCTAAAGAGAAAAAACAACAATTTAGACTGTGAATTCGAAGAGGGGGATGTCAAAAAAAGAATAAATGCCAAAAATCTCTTTCCTGAATTAAGGACCATAATTACCGTCGGCCTTCCTTACGGAGAAGGTTACAAAATTCCTTCTTCCGGCCACAAAGGTTTATTAAGTGTTTCAAGTCATGGAGAAGACTATCATAAGAGAGTAAAGTCTTTGTTGATCAAGTTAGCCCAAGAAATCATGCACCATATTGATTTTAAATTTTCACCCTGTGTTGACACCTCTTATCTGATAGACAAAGAAATATGCAAGCTTGCCGGCCTTGGAAATTACGGGAAGAACAGCCTCATTATCAATCAAAATAAGGGGTCCTTTATCTATTTGGGCTATCTTTTGACAGATATTGGAGCCGAACCAGATGCTGTTATCGAAGAGGATATATGCGGTACATGCAATATTTGTGTGAAAGCCTGCCCGAACAAGGCGATTTTTGAATCGGGAGGCATTAATCCCAAAAGGTGCGTGTCTTACTTAACCCAGACAAAAAATTATATCCCCTTGGAATACAGGGAAAATGTGGGGAGGCAAATATACGGCTGTGATATATGCCAAATTGTCTGCCCCTTAAATAAAGAGATTTTAAATAAAGAAACAAATGAAGATTATTCCGATTTACTTGTTGACTTGAAAGAACTCATAAAAATGTCGAACAAGGATTTTATTAGTAAATACGGCCCCGCTGCAGGCAGCTGGAGGGGCAGAAATATCTGGAAGAGGAATGCCCTCATTTCCATCGGAAACCTAAAATTAAATTCAATGTTTGAAAATGTCAAAGCTGAGCTCCAAAATCCATCGGATATGATAAAAATATATGCCGCCTGGTCCCTGGTAAAATTAAACAAGTCATCAGGCCGGGATATCTTATATAATAATTTGAAATATGAAAATGATGATGTAAAAAATGAATATTTGAAACTTTTGGAGGCAGAAATATGATAGTCTGTTCTTGTGAAATTGAAATCTTAATATATGAAGCTAATTCTCTCAAGGAAAAGAGACATGTGGTTAAAAGCCTTATAGAAAGAATTAAGTCAAAATTCAATGCATCCGTAGCCGAAGTGGGCTACAATGAATTATGGAACAGGTCCATGCTGGGTATTGCAGTAGTTTCAAACAATAAAAAAATGTGTGATGCATCAATAACAAGGATAATTTCCTTTATTGACAGTGATGAAAGAGTTGAAATAATAAATTGTTACAGGGAGATAATATGATGACAAAGGCGGAAAAAGTTTACGATTTATTAAAAGCAGCTTATCCTGATGCAAGGTGCGGACTTGATTACGACAGCCCTTTTCAGTTGTTAATTTCAACAATGCTCAGTGCCCAGGCCACCGATAAAAGCGTAAACAAGGTTACCGAAGACCTGTACAAGCAATATCCCGATTTGGACAGTTTTTTGAAACTATCTCAGGAAGAAATCGAGGAAAAAATCAGACAAATCGGCCTATATAAAAATAAGGCAAAGAATATTTACAAGATGCTGAGGGTCCTAAGAGACAAATTTAAGGGACAGGTTCCTAAAAGTTTGGAAGACCTCATGTCCCTGCCCGGGGTGGGAAGAAAAACCGCCTCCGTGGTCTTGGTTGAAGCTTTTAATATACCTGCTTTTCCCGTAGATACCCATGTTTTCAGGGTAACAAGGCGAATAGGACTGGCCGGGGGGAATACTGCCGATAAGGTATCAGATGAAATGATGAAAAGACTGCCAAAATATAAATGGCACCTCATGCACCACCTCTTGATAACCCACGGAAGAAGCATATGCACGGCACAGTCTCCCAAATGCGGATCATGCACCATAAACAAGATCTGCAGCTATTATAAAAAAACAATGAAAAAAGAGTAAAATCTTACTTGTATTTGTTTCAAACATCCTTTATTATGGTAAATATATGTCAGCTGACAGATTTAACGGGAGATCGAGATAATGTCTTTGAACATAGTACTTTTTGAGCCGGAAATACCGCAAAATACCGGTAATATAGCAAGAACCTGCGCCGCAACAGGCTCAAAACTTCATTTGATAAAACCCTTGGGGTTTTCTGTAAATGACAAGTATTTGAAGCGCGCCGGCCTTGATTATTGGAACTTGGTAAATATTACTTATTATGAAGACTTTGAAGAGTTTAAGAAAACGACTGGTCATAATAAAGTTTTTATTTCAACAACAAAAGGGAGCAAATTCTATAGTGATGTTTCATATGAAGATGAGTGTTATATAATCTTTGGAAAAGAAACCGCTGGTCTTCCTGATTTTATCCACGAAGAGTATAAAGAAAACAGAATTAAAATTCCCATGGTCCGGAATGTACAGGCCAGGTCGTTGAATTTGGCCAATTCAGTCAATATAGTTATTTATGAAGCTTTAAGACAATTGGGATTTCCACAAATGATATAGGAGGATTCATGGATTTTGCCATTGGTTTAGTTGGAGGATTAGGACTATTCCTTTTTGGAATGTTTTATATGGGGGATGGTCTCCAAAAAGCTGCCGGAAGTAAAATGAAGGACATATTGGCAGCCTTAACAAAGAATAAATTTATGGGTGTCCTCGTAGGGGCCCTTGTAACGGGAGTTATTCAAAGCAGCTCTGCCACAACGGTAATGGTCGTAGGTTTTGTAAATGCCGGTTTGATGAATTTAAACCAGGCTGTAGGGATAATAATGGGGGCTAATATAGGTACTACGGTAACAGCCTTTTTAGTATCCCTCAACATTACTAAAGTTGCAACATTTATGGTTGGTGTGGGAGCAGGTATATTTCTTTTAGCCAAAAAAAGAAGAGTTAAGAATGTGGCCGAAGTAATAATAGGTTTCGGTATCCTCTTCGTAGGTATGGATTTAATGAAAACAGCCATGGAGCCTTTACAGTCAAACCCGGAATTTACCGGTTTGATGACAAAGTTTGATAATCCGTTTTTGGGAATTATAGTGGGTTTTGTAATGACTGCCATCCTGCAAAGCAGCAGCGCCACCACAGGCTTGCTTATTGCGGTAGCATCAACAGGGATAATGTCATTTGACCAAGCCTTCCCCATTATATTTGGTCAGAATATAGGTACCTGTGTCACTGCATTAATGGCCAGCATAGGCGCAAATAATACAGCAAAAAGAGCAGCAGTGATACATTTATTGTTTAATATAACCGGGACTTTTATATTTATTATATTCCTGCGCAATCCTGTTTCTTGGATCATATACGAGTTAGTACCCGTAAATGTACCTCGTCAGATCGCTGCAGGACATATTTTCTTTAATCTTTTAAATGTAGTAGTCTTGTTTCCGTTTTCTAACCTGCTTGTTAAGGCTTCAGAGCTTATAGTAAGGAAGGACGGGCGAGAAACAGAAAGTGTTACAAAATATATTGATGACAGAATTTTAGCCACCCATTCCATCGCTTTGATTCAATCAGCAAAAGAAGTCCTCCATTTGGGGAATATAGTTATGGCCCAGTTCGAAGCAGCCAAAAAAGCCTTTATAGAAAACAAGGAAGAATTGGTATATGAGATTTTTGAACACGAGCAAAAAGTAAACAAGTTGCAAAAGGAAATATTGGAATACCTTGTTAAGTTAGATAAATTTTCATTGACAAACACCGAAAAGGACAAATTGTTTGTCATGCTGAACGCAACCAGTGATATTGAGAGGGCAGGAGATCATATTGACAATATAGGAGAATTGTTGTTATATAAAATTGAAAGCAAGGCAGACTTTTCAGAAGAGGCAACCCTTGAAATAACAGATATGTTCGACTTGACCATGAAGGCCTACAAAACCTCTCTGAATGCATTAGCTGATGCAAAAGAGGATGACTTAAATGCTGTTGTTAAATATGAAGAAGAAATTGACAAAATGTATAAGGCTCTCAGGAAAAATCATATTGACAGGCTTAATAAACACATATGCAGTCCAAATGCGGGAATTGTGTTTTTGGATATGATTAGCAACTTGGAGAGGGTTGGAGACCATTCCCTGAACATTGCCGAATATATTATGGAAGTAGTTTAATTAATAACAAGATGACAGGCTTACAATCCGGCTGAATTTATCTTTGAATATTATAGATTCAAGATGAAGAAGTTCAAAAATATTAAATATTTTTATAAAAAACAGTTGATTTATTAATATTTATTATATATACTAATGTTAAGTTAATACTTGGATGACATTCGCGGGAGAGACTGTTATGTTATTAACAGCGCCGAAGGAAATAAGTTATATTATGCCAAATTATAACGACTATCGCAGGCAAAAGGACCGTGGATTGACAAAACTCTGGAAAGCGCAAGCACCGACGGGGCAATTCCGAAAGGGAGAAACTCTCAGGTTAATTAACAGGGCAGGAGGCAGAATGTTTTTGATTTTGCTTTCTGCCTTAATTATTCTTACCGGGTGAAAAAAATGATTATTACTAACAATGATTGGGTATTAAAGAAATATAATGGCAAATTTACTGTTGTATACATAGACGGTACATTTAAGGATGTTTTACTTGCAGTCAGAGATAAGCTTCACTTGGGCCACGAGCTTTTGACCCATCCCTTGGGAAGCAGCGTCAAACCAGGCGAAACACCCATTAAGTCCATAATGATAAGCGATGAGAAAAATAAGATAAATTTTAGTTCAGTTTATATGATTGAAAATGCAATAATTACATATGATAAGTTCAATAAAGAAAAACTTAAATTTTTAGATGACAAGAGAATCGAAGATTTTAAATTAATCGATTTAACAGTGCTGGAAAGCGCGTTAAATATATAACTGTCGAAAAAATTATTGGAGGTGAAAAATTTTGAAATTAGAATTAGGCTATATTTTCATTAAGGATATCCAGTTTTCTGATGTATCCAAGGTAGAAGACGGGACCTTGTATGTAAACAAGGAAGAAGTAAAAGCATTAATTCTAGAAGATCAAAATTTCCAAAAAGCTGACGTTGAATTGGCAAAGCCGGGTGAAAGCGTACGTATAATGCCTGTTAAGGATGTCATCGAGCCGAGGGTTAAAGTAGAAGGACCTGGCGGCATATTCCCCGGAATGATTAACAAGGTAGAAACTGTTGGCTCAGGAAAAACAAATGTGCTTAAAGGTGCAGCGGTTGTAACAACTGGCAAGATAGTTGGATTCCAGGAAGGCATAATTGATATGTCAGGCCCGGGAGCTGATTACACACCATTTTCAAAGCTTTACAATTTAGTTTTAGTGTGCGAACCTGTTGAGGGCTTAAAGCAGCACGATCATGAAAAAGCTTTGAGATTTGCAGGATATAAGGTAGCTTTATATTTAGGTGAGCTTGCAAGGAATTTAACCCCTGATGAAGTTGAAGTATTTGAAACACCGACCTTAACAGAAGGGTTAAAGATGTATCCCGACCTTCCCAGAGTAGCATATGTTGAGATGCTTCAAAGCCAAGGTCTCATGCATGATACCTATGTATACGGTGTAGATGCAAAGCAAATATTGCCGACCATGATATATCCTACGGAAGTGATGGATGGTGCCATAGTAAGCGGTAACTGTGTATCTGCATGTGATAAGAATACGACCTATCATCACTTGAATAATCCGGTTATCCATGAATTATATGCAGAGCATGGCAAGACATTAAACTTTATCGGAGTAATCATCACTAACGAAAATGTTTATCTTGCAGACAAGGAAAGGTCATCAAACTGGAGTTCAAAATTAGCTGAATTCTTTGGTGTTGACGGCGTTATTGTTTCAGAGGAAGGATTCGGAAACCCGGACACAGACTTGATAATGAACTGTAAGAAAATTGAATCCAAGGGTATAAAAACTGTTCTTATAACTGACGAATATGCTGGCAGGGACGGTACTTCACAATCGCTGGCAGATGCCGACCCCTTGGCTGATGCTGTTGTTTCGGGAGGAAATGCAAATGAAGTAATAGAGCTTCCTCCTATGGATAAAATAATCGGTCATGTAGAAGTTGCAGATGTAATAGCCGGAGGATTTGACGGCAGCTTACATAAAGACGGCAGCATAACTGCAGAGCTTCAGGTTATTACAGGAGCTACAAACGAAATGGGCTTCAATAAACTTAGTGCCAGATAGGAAGGGAGGAGAAAACAATGCTGAAAGTTGTTCATTATATTAATCAATTCTTTGCCAATGTAGGCGGAGAAGAAATGGCTCACATCCCTGCTGAAGTAAGAGAAGGCATAGTAGGACCCGGACTTGCATTACAACAAGCATTTAAGGATGAAGCGGAAATTGTTGCAACCATCGTATGCGGAGACTCATATTTCAATGAAAATATGGATGAAGCCAAGAAAACCATAATTGAAATGGTTAAGAAATACGAGCCGGATTTATTTATTGCCGGACCGGCATTTAATGCAGGAAGATACGGGGTTGCCTGCGGTACTATCGCAAAGGCGGTTAAGGACGAACTCAACATTCCGGTTTTAACGGGAATGTATGTTGAAAACCCCGGAGCAGACATGTTTAAGAACGACATCTATATAGTAGCTACGAAAAATTCTGCCGCTGGTATGAGAGATGCTGTCAAAAAAATGGCTCCCCTGGCACTTAAACTTGCAAAGGGAGAAAGAATCGGAGCATCTGTTGAAGAAGGTTACATGCCCAACGGCAAAAGAGTTAATTTCTTTGAAAAAGAAAGAGGGGCAAGAAGAGCCGTTAATATGCTTTTGGCAAAATTAGCCGACAAAGAATTCCAAACAGAATTTCCCATGCCTGATTTTGACAGGGTAGCCCCAAATCCGGCAGTCAAAGATATAACAAAAGCCAAAATAGCCTTGGTTACTTCAGGTGGAATTGTTCCAAAAGGAAATCCCGACCACATTGAATCATCAAGTGCTTCCAAGTACGGTAAATATGATATAGACGGAGTGATGGATTTAACCGAAGAAACATATCAAACAGCTCATGGCGGATATGACCCGGTTTATGCAAATATAGACCCGGACAGGGTGCTGCCTGTAGATATTTTGAGAGAGTTTGAAAAAGAAGGGAAAATCGGAAGCCTTCACAGATATTTCTATACCACTGTTGGAAACGGTACTGCCGTTAAAAATGCAAAAGCCTTTGCTGAAGAATTTTCAAAAGAATTGGTTGCTGACGGAGTGGATGCAGTTATACTCACATCTACGTGAGGTACCTGTACACGTTGCGGCGCAACGATGGTAAAAGAAATCGAAAGAGCAGGAATACCGGTAGTACATATGTGCACCATAGTTCCTATTTCATTGACTGTTGGAGCTAACAGGATAGTTCCGACAATAGCAATACCTCACCCCTTAGGGAATCCTTCCTTGACTTTAGAAGAAGAAAAGGAGATAAGGAGAGAGTTGCTGACAAGGGCATTGAAAGCATTGGAAACAGAAGTTTCAGAACAAACAGTATTCGAAAAGTAAGCATATGACCCAAATCTACGATTTGGTGCCATAATTTATCCTGAGCCAAGGGAAGGATTTCATCCGTTTATCCGGTGAGAATCTTCAATAGGCTCGGGACATCATTAGTGATTACAGACAGAAAAGAGGTGGAATATGAGCAAAGTGTATGATGTGTTGATTATAGGAGCAGGTCCTGCAGGATTATCTGCCGGTCTTTACGCAGGCAGAGCAAGACTCAGCACCCTAATCATCGAAAAGGAAAAAGACGGAGGACAAATCGTTCTGACATCAGAGGTTGAGAACTATCCGGGCTGCCTGGAAGGAGAATCGGGACCTACCTTAGTTGACAGGATGGCTGACCAGGCTAAACATTTCGGAGCCGAAAAGGTCTATGATGAAATAGTGGAAGTCAAATTGGAAGGCAAGGAAAAAGTCCTGGTAGGCAAAAAGGGTGAATACAGAGGCAAGACGGTTATAATAGCAACCGGTGCAACATCAAGACCAATCGGATGTCCGGGAGAAAAAACTTTCACAGGCAAGGGCGTATCATACTGCGCAACCTGCGATGCTGCCTTCTTTGAAGATATGGAAGTATTTGTAGTAGGGGGCGGTGATACTGCTGTGGAAGAAGCCCTTTACCTGACGAAATTTGCCAGAAAGGTATCCATTATTCACAGAAGAAATGAGCTGAGGGCTGCTAAATCAATACAAGAAAAGGCTAAAGCCAACCCCAAGGTACATTTTATCTGGGATTCGGTTGTTAAGGAAATCAAAGGCGATGGAATTGTTAATTCTATGGTTTTAGAAAATGTTAAAACTAAAGAATTGACGGAAATAGTTGCAGATGAAGATGATATGACGTTCGGTATTTTCGTATTTATCGGTTACGAGCCAAAAACCAAAATTTTTGAAGGAGTTTTGGATATTGAAAACGGGTATCTTGTAACCGACGAAAATATGAAAACCAACATTGAAGGTGTATTTGCAGCCGGTGATGTAAGAGTAAAAAGCTTAAGGCAGGTTGTAACTGCGGCTGCTGACGGAGCAATAGCAGCAGTTCAGGCTGAAAAATACATAGAAGGACTTTAGGAGGTAAGAAATGTTAGTGTTGGATAAGACAAATTTTGAAACTGAGGTATTGCAAGGCCAAGGATACATCCTTGTGGACTTTTTCGGTGACGGATGTGCTCCTTGCGAAGCTTTGATGCCCCATGTCGAAAAATTTGCAGAAAAATACGGTGACAAATTAAAATTTACAAAGTTGAATACTACGAAAGCAAGAAGGGTTGCTATCGGACAAAAGGTATTAGGCTTACCCGTAATTGCTATCTATAAGGATGGAGAAAAGCTTGAAGAATTGGTTAAAGATGATGCTACTCCGGAAAATATAGAAGCAATGATTCAAAAGTATATTTAGTCACTTAGACAAAAAACAAAAAACATAGGAGGAAAACATGAGCTTATTAAAAGACAAAAAAATAATCATAATAGGCGACAGAGATGGAATACCCGGCCAGGCAATCGAAGAATGCGTAAAGACTGCCGGCGGTGAAATAGTATTTTCATCAACCGAGTGCTTTGTCTGAACTAGCGCGGGTGCAATGGATTTGGAAAATCAAAAAAGGGTTAAAGAATTTGCTGAAAAGTATGGTGCTGAAAATTTAGTAGTTATACTTGGTGCAGCAGAAGGCGAAGCAGCAGGTCTTGCTGCAGAAACCGTGACAAACGGAGACCCTACTTTTGCAGGTCCATTGACAGGAGTTCAGTTGGGACTCAGCGTATTTCACATTTGTGAACCGGAAATAAAAGAATTGGTTGACGAATCAGTATATGATGAACAAGTAGGCATGATGGAAATGGTATTGGATGTTGATGATATCATCAGCGAAATGTCTGCTATAAGAGAAGAATTTTGTAAATATCTGTAGTAAGGTATGGGGACACGCCTCTCCTTTAGGGAAATCCTCTGGGGTCAGAGGAATGTCCCCAATTTGGAATGGGACACACCTTCTCTTTAGGGTAAGACTTAGCGGGAAGAAGGAATGTCCCCAAAATTTGCTTCGTATAAATTGCGAAGCAAATTTTGAATAGGAAACTTTTATTTTGAACAAAAATATCAAGAGTAAAAATATAAAGGAGGTTACCATATAATGAACAGTGTAATTTTGGGCAGCTCCTATATAATGGTTCATGCACCGGATATGGTTATTCATAACGGATCTACGCAGACAACCGAAAGAGCTGTTAACCCAAATTCTGAATATTTGAAAGAAATCAAAAATAATCTCAGGACATTTGATCAGGCTGTAGCCTATTTGCCTAACCAGGCATATATAGGAAATATTGCGCCGGACGAATTAGCCAAATATGAAATGCCTTGGTTTGACAAGCCCTTAGAAGGAGCCACGAGGGATGGCAGGTTCGGAGAAATCATGCCTCAGGATGAATTCATACTTCTCATGCAAATTGTTGATGCCTTTGATTTGGTTAAATTAGAGAAAGAATTTGTTTCAGCCGCCAAATCAAAGCTTATGAATCATCCTCTGTTTGACGAGGGTTTGATAGGAAGAATCAAAGAAGGGGAAGACTCTGCTGCAATTCAAAAATATGTGGATACGGAACATGCCGAACCCATTTACAATGAGGGACAATTGGTAGGGTGCGTAAAAAGGGCCCATGATATAGACATCAATTTAAGCGGGCATGTAATGTTTGAAAATCTTGTATCAAAGGCTTCCAATGTATTGGCTTTATTAAACCTTGTAAGCAAAAATAAGATTAACAAGGAAGAGATTGAATATGTAATCGAATGCAGCGAAGAGGCCTGCGGCGATGTGAACCAAAGAGGGGGAGGAAACTTTGCAAAGGCATGTGCTGAAGTAGCCGGCTTTGTTAATGCTACGGGGTCAGATACAAGAGGTTTTTGCGCGGCCCCCACACATGCAATAATTGAAGCTGCTTCCCTGGTTAAGGCAGGAGTCTTCAAAAAAGTCGTGGTATGTGCAGGCGGCAGCACCGCGAAATTAGGTATGAACGGCAAGGACCACCTTAAAAAGGGTTACCCGATCTTAGAAGATACAATCGGAGGATTTGCCGTATTAATAGGTGAAAATGACGGGGTAAATCCTGAAATTAACCTTGATCTTGTCGGAAGACACACAGTAGGCACCGGCTCATCACCCCAGGCTGTTATAACATCCCTGGTATCATCTTTGGATAAAGCAGGAATGAAAATAACGGATGTGGATAAGTATTCCGTAGAAATGCAAAACCCAGAAGTTACAAAGCCTGCAGGAGCAGGAGATGTTCCTTTGGCAAACTATAAAATGATTGGTGCCTTAGCTGTAAAGCGAGGAGAAATAGATAAAAAAGAATTAGCCGAATTTACCGAAAAACATGGAATGACGGGCTGGGCCCCCACACAAGGCCATATACCTTCAGGCATCCCTTATCTCGGATTCTGCAGGGAAGATATACTTTCCGGCAAGATTAAAAATGCTATGATTATTGGTAAAGGCAGCCTCTTCCTGGGAAGAATGACTAACTTATTCGATGGAGTTTCCTTTATCATTGAAGCAAATAAGGGGCTTCAAGAAGAAAAATCCGCAGTTTCAGAGGAAGAAGTAAAGACTTTAATCGCCAAGGCCTTAAAGGATTTTGCTTCAAATCTGTTAAATGAGTAGGAGTGAAGATATGTCTGAAAAATTAGTAAAACAAACCATAGGTAATGTTTTTAACCAATTGGCCGATGCCTTAATAAGCGGTGAATACGGACAAAAGCCTAAGGTTGCCGTTACCGCCTTAGGAAGCGAACACGGAGAGGACGAAGTAATAAAGGCAGCCCAAGGAGCTCTGAAATTCGGAATTGACGTAACCCTGATAGGCTCTAAAGACAGTGAAGGCGTTAATACGGTTTTAGTTGATTCGGAAGATGAAGCTCATAAAAAGATGGAAGAATTATTGGATTCCGGTAATGTTGATGCTGCCGTTACCATGCATTATCCATTTCCTATAGGTGTATCCACCGTTGGCAGAATCATAACTCCCGGTATGGGGAAAGAAATGTTTATTGCAACTACAACGGGAACTTCGTCAACGGACAAGGTTGAAGGAATGGTTAAAAATGCCATCTATGGAATAATTACTGCCAAAGCCTGCGGAATTAAGAATCCAAGAGTTGGGATTTTAAACGTAGATGGTGCCAGACAGACTGAAATTGCTTTAAACAAGCTTAAAAACAAGGGTTATGAAATAAACTTTGCCGAGTCCAAGAGGTCGGACGGCGGAGCAGTTATGAGAGGAAACGACTTATTGACCGGGTCAGCGGATGTCATGGTCATGGACTCTCTTACCGGCAACCTGATGATTAAAATATTTTCTTCCTACACCACAGGAGGAACCTATGAATCGTTGGGATACGGGTATGGTCCGGGTATCGGTGAAAACTTCAACAAACTGATACTTATCATATCAAGAGCGTCAGGGGCCCCCTTGATTGAAGGAGCAATGAGATTTGCGGGAGACTTGATAAAAGGAAAGTGTCTCCAAATAGCCAAAGAAGAGTTCGAAAAGGCTAAAAAAGCAGGATTACATGAGCTTTTGGAAGAATTGAAGGCATCCAAGAAACCTGCAGAAGAGACGGAAGTTAAAGCTCCTCCAAAAGAAGTTGTAACATCACAAATCTCGGGAATTGAAATCATGGACCTTGAAGATGCGGTTAAACTCTTGTGGAAAAACGGGGTTTATGCAGAGAGCGGAATGGGGTGCACCGGGCCGATTATTTTGGTAAATGAAGCGAAAACAAACGAAGCTTTGAAAATATTGGCTGACAATGACTATATTGCTAAAGAACAGGCAGACTGTTAAAAATTCTTTTTTAAAATTCTTCATCATTCGGGATGAAGAATTTTTTTAGTTTAGTTGAAGTTTTATTACATTTATAAATAAGTTGAAAAATAATGATATTTTGTTATAATAGACATGAAAGGAGTGATACCATGAAGATGGGCTTTGAATTAAATCTTTCTCAAACCCAAAAGCTTATTATGACACCGGAGTTAAGGCAAGCTATACAAATCTTGCAATTTAACAATGTGGAATTGACTGATTTCATCAATAAGCAATTAGAAATCAATCCTTTCTTGGAATCTGTCGATAACAAAAGCGATGCTGCTTCAAATGATGACCAGGCGGTCGAGAATAAAGAAAATGAAGAAATTGATTGGATAGAATTAGCCGACAAGTATGACGATTTTTCATATAAAACATATGATAAATACGGAGATGATGAAAATAAGCAATCCTTTGAAAGCTACACTTCCAAAAAGCTATCCCTGAAAGACCATTTGATGATGCAACTGGGAATGGCTGTTAAGTCTAACAAGGATAAGCGGATAGGCGAATTTATAATCGAATCCTTGGACAACAAAGGCTACCTGGGATGCTCCCTTCAGGACATTAGCCTATTAATAAACGAAAATGTGGTTGATGTTGAAAGAGTTTTAAGACTTATACAGACATTTGATCCTCTTGGGGTTGCAGCAAGAAACTTAAGCGAATGCCTCATGATTCAGCTGAAGGAAAAAGGTATTCAAGATAAGAATGCATATATTATCGTTGAAAGACACCTTGAAGATATCGCAACCAACAAAATACAAAAAATTGCGAAAGATCTTCATATATCGGTAAAAAGGGTGCAAAATATCTGCGATATAATAAAGATGCTGGAGCCTAAGCCTTCGAGAGGTTTTATTGTAGACAGCGATAATATAAGGTATATTGTGCCTGATGCCACCATAGAAAAAATTAACAATGATTATGTAATAATAATAAATGACAGCTACCTGCCTACACTTACCATTAACAATCATTACAAAAACATGATAAATGAATTGGAGGATAAGGAAGCAAGCAAGTTTTTAGCCGATAAACTGAATTCATCCATGTGGCTGATTAAGAGCATTGAGCAGAGAAGGATGACCTTGTATAGGGTGGTTGAATCAATTTTAAAGTTCCAAAGGAAGTTTTTCGATGAGGGGAAAGAAGCATTAAGGCCCTTGGTTTTAAAGGATGTAGCAGATGATATCGGGATGCATGAATCAACCATAAGCAGGGCTACTAACGGAAAATATGTGCAGACGCCCAGGGGCTTGTTCGAACTGAAATACTTTTTCGCAAGCAGTGTTAGTGAGAAGGATGGAGACGGAGTATCCTCAACAAGTGTTAAATCAATCATACAAAAACTGATAGATGAAGAAAGCCCGCAAAAACCCTTAAGCGACCAAAAGATAACGGAGAAACTAAAAGAAGCAGGAATAAATATTTCAAGAAGGACCGTGGCAAAATACAGGGACGAAATGAGAATACCGTCATCATCAATGAGAAGAAGATATTGAGAAAGAATATGAAGATGTGAGCATATTCTTTTTTTTCCTAAAAACACCTACCCATTATTTATTTAGTATGATATAATCAGATTAATACATAATAACCTTATTGATACTGAATAAGGCAGACAAAAAATAATACTTAACAGGAGGATTTTATGGTAAGAGTAGCGATTAACGGATTTGGAAGAATAGGAAGATTGGCATTGAGGCTGATGTCCCGGGATGAGGACTTCCGTGTTGTGGCAATCAACACAAATTCAGATGCGGAAACATTAACATATTTGTTGAAGTATGATTCTGCCCACGGTAATTTTATGACCGACAAAATATCATATAAAGACAACATTATGTATGTTGACGGCAAAGAAATCATAACATCCAGGATAAAGGAGCCGGAAAACTGCAACTGGAAAGAGTTGGATATCGACTTGGTAATTGACTGCACTGGAAAATTCAATGACAAGGAAAAAGCAGAAGCCCATATAAAGGCAGGAGCAAAAAAAGTACTGCTTTCGGCACCGGCCAAAGGGGATTTAAAAACTATCGTGTACAATGTAAACCACAATATATTGGACGGAAGTGAAACTGTTGTATCTGCAGCGTCCTGTACGACAAACTGCTTAGCCCCCTTAGCGAAAGTAATAAATGATGAATTTGGTATAGTAAAGGGCCTCATGACAACAGTTCACGCCTATACAAACGACCAAAACATACATGATAACTCACATAAGAAAGGTATCAAGGCAAGAAGAGGGCGTGCGGCAGCAGCAAATATCGTTCCTGCGTCTACAGGAGCAGCTAAGACCGTGGGAGTAGTTATGCCCGAATTAAAAGGCAGGCTTGACGGAATAGCCCTTCGTGTTCCTACCCTCACAGGCTCGGTTGTGGATTTGACTGTTGAGCTTAAAAGAAATGTAACCGTTGAAGAAATTAATGCAGCAGTTAAAAATGCAACCAATGAAACATTAGCTTACACGGAAGATCCCATAGTATCAAGCGATGTAATAGGCAGTCATAATGCATGCGTCTTTGATGCTTTGTCAACTCAGATAATAGAAACTGACGGCAAGCAGTTGGTTAAATTGATTGCCTGGTATGACAACGAAATGTCATTTACGGCACAATTGGTAAGATTGGCAAAATACTGGGGAGAGATGAAATAACCGGATTCTTGGAGGTCTGTGTAAGATGAATAAAAAAACTTTAAAGGATTTAGTTCTAAAAGACAAGAAGGTATTGGTTCGTTGTGATTTTAATGTTCCCTTGGACAAGGAAGGGAATATAACAGATGATACAAGGATTGTAAGTGCTCTTCCTACAATAAACTACCTTTTGGAAAATGGGGCGGCGGTTATTCTTATGTCCCATCTTGGAAGACCCGGCGGTCAAGCAGACAGGAAATATTCCCTCCTGCCGGTAGCCAAAAGGCTTAGCAGCCTCTTAGGAAGGGACGTTTGTTTTGAAGACAGGGACTTAGTAGTGGATGATGAGGTTAAAGCAAGTGCTGCTAAACTAAAACCCGGAGACATAATGCTCCTTCAGAATACAAGATTCAGAAAAGAAGAAACAAAAAATGCAGGCACCTTGGCACAAGACTTAGCATCATTAGGGGACTTGTTTGTGAATGATGCTTTTGGTACCGCCCACAGGGCACACTCATCAAATGTGGGCATATGTGAATTCCTTCCCTCTGCTCTTGGCTTATTGGTTGAAAAGGAAGTAGAGGTTATGGGAAATGCCTTAAAAGAACCCAAGAGACCTTTTACCGCCATATTGGGAGGAGCAAAGGTTTCCGATAAAATAGGAGTGATAGAAAACTTATTAAATATTGCGGATAAGGTTTTAATAGGAGGGGGGATGACCTACACCTTCCTTAAGGCAAAAGGTTATAATACCGGAAAGTCACTCTTGGAAGAAGATAAGGTCGACCTGGCAGCCACGATTCTTGAAAAAGCTAAAGACAAGATCCTCTTGCCTGTTGATACCGTTGTTGCCAGGGAATTTAGAAACGATACTGAGTTTTTCACGGTAGATGCGGATAAAATTCCTGATGACTGGATGGGTTTGGATATCGGTGAAAAGACTGGGGACATGTTTGCAGATGTAATAAATAAATCAAAAACCATAATTTGGAACGGCCCCTTAGGTGTTTTTGAAATGGACAACTTTGCGGCGGGAACCAATAAAGTGGCAAAAGCAATTGCCGATAATAAGGATGCCATATCCATAATAGGCGGGGGCGACAGCGCAGCAGCCGTTGAGAAAACAGGACTATCAAAAAATATCACCCATATTTCCACCGGAGGCGGGGCTTCCCTGGAATTCTTGGAAGGGAAGATATTGCCCGGTATAGATGCAGTAGATGATAAGTAGGAGGCAAAGACACCGGCGGAAGGGGGACAGGAGGTAAAATGAGAAAGAAGTTAATTGCAGGCAACTGGAAGATGAACAATGATGTGGAGGAAAGCCTTGGACTTGTTAAAGCTTTACTCTCTTCAAAAATGAATGAGGATGTTGACGTATTGATTTGTCCCGCTTTTACAGCCTTATATCCCGTAATCTGCGAACTTAAGAATTCATCTATAAAAGCAGGAGCCCAAAATGTGCACTTTGAAGACAGGGGTGCCTTTACGGGAGAAGTTTCCCCGGTGATGCTCAATAGTTTGGGGATTGAATATGTAATTATAGGACATTCCGAAAGAAGGCAGCACTTTGGAGAAACAGATCAAATAATAAACAAAAAGATTAAGGCCTGCTTAAAGCACGGTCTTAAACCGATTCTGTGCGTTGGAGAATCCTTGGACCAGAGGGAAGCAGGTCTTGAAAAGGAAACGGTAAGAAAACAGCTGTTAAAAGATTTGGAGGGTATCAGCGAAGGCTTAAAAATTGTGATAGCATACGAGCCCATATGGGCAATAGGAACAGGCAAGACTGCTACAAGCACTCAGGCAAATGAAATGTCATCATATATCAGAGCTGTTTTAGCTGATATTTTTTCGAAAGGTATTGCGGATAAGATGAGAATCCTTTATGGGGGCAGCGTAAAAGCTTCAAACGCCAAAGAAATAATGGACCAGCCTCATATAGACGGCGCTTTGGTGGGAGGGGCCAGTTTAAAAGCTGATGAGTTTATCAAAATAATTAATTATTGAAATCGGAAAGGTCGAACTATGAATAAAGTAACTGCATTGATTATACTTGACGGATGGGGCATAGGCCCCGATTATGAGGGGAATGCCATTAAGAGAGCAAAAACTCCCAATTTTGACCTATTGTTGAGAAGATACCCGAATACAAGCTTATCTGCCAGCGGTTATGATGTAGGTCTTCCCAAGGGACAAATGGGGAATTCGGAGGTGGGACACTTAAATATAGGTGCAGGCAGAATTGTGTATCAGGATTTAACAAGGATTACCATGTCTATTGAAAACGGAGAGTTTGAAAAGAATGAAGCCTTGCTTAGTGCAATAAACCATGCAAAAGCCCAAGGGTCAACCCTGCATTTAATAGGCCTCTTATCCGACGGCGGGGTACACAGCCACAATACTCATTTGTACAGCCTGATTAATCTGGCAAAGAAAAACGGATTGAAGGATGTTCAAATTCATTGTATTACTGATGGCAGAGATGTGAGTCCAACCAGCAGTCCCAACTATATAAAAGAATTAATGAAAATAATAAAACAAACAGGTACGGGACACATTGCCTCGATTATGGGAAGATACTATGCCATGGACAGGAACAAGCAATGGGACAGGGTCGAATTGGCATACAATGCCTTGACAAAGGGCTTAGGCGAAAGGTTCAAAAATCCTTTGGAAGCAATCAAAAGTTCATACTTGGCCGGTGTGACGGATGAATTTATTAAACCCCTACTCATAGAAAATGAAGACGGCAGTCTCGGAACCGTCAAAGACAAGGATGCAGTTATTTTCTTCAATTTTAGACCTGACAGGGCAAGGGAAATAACAAGGGCATTTGTTGACGAAGATTTTTCATTTTTTAGCAGATATAAGGTAAATGTCAAGTACGTATGCATGACTATGTATGATAAGGATATTAAAAACGTAGAGATTGCATTTAAGCCGAATTTCGTAAAAAATACCTTGGGAGAACACTTAAGCTCTTTGGGTATCAAGCAGTTAAGGGCTGCGGAAACGGAAAAATATGCTCATGTTACCTACTTTTTAAACGGTGAAATAGAAGAGCCCTTTGAAAACGAGGTTAGGATTCTAATACCTTCACCTGATGTTCCTACCTACGATTTAAAGCCTGAAATGAGTGCCATAGAGTTAAAAAACACTGTTTTGAACCAGTTGGAGAAGGATATTTATCAGGTTATGATTATTAATTTTGCCAATCCCGATATGGTTGGGCACACAGGAGACATAGAAGCTGCAATAAAGGCTGTGGAGACTGTGGATAAATGTTTCGGCGAAATAGTAAATTATATAATAAGAGCTGAGGGAACGGCAATAATAACTTCAGACCATGGTAATTGCGAAGAGATGTATGACAGGGAAAGCCTGGATACCATAACGTCCCACACTAGCAACAGGGTGCCTTTTATAGTTGTCGATAACAAAAAATTCAGTTTAAAAGAGGGAATTTTAGCTGATGTGGCCCCAACCATGCTTGAGCTTATGGGACTGGAAAAACCTGCAGAAATGACAGGAAACAGTTTAATAGTTCATTAAAAAAAAGGAGAATACCATGTCTATAATAACAGATGTATATGCAAGAGAAATATTGGATTCAAGAGCTAATCCTACAATTGAAGTCGAAGTGTGGACAGAGAGCGGGGGATACGGGAGAGCAGGCGTACCCTCCGGAGCTTCAACGGGAGCATTTGAAGCCGTGGAACTAAGGGACGGCGATAAAACCAGATATTTAGGCAAGGGAGTATTAAAAGCCGTTGACAATGTAAACAATATCATAGCCCCTGAATTAATCGGGAGAGATTCATTGGCCCAGGTTGAAATTGATAAGCTTTTAATCGAACTTGACGGTACTCCAAACAAGGGTAAATTAGGGGCAAATGCAACCTTGGGAGTATCCATGGCATGTGCGAAGGCAGCAGCTGACACATTGGGCCTGCCCCTTTACCAATACTTGGGGGGAGTGAACGGAAAAGTTCTGCCTGTCCCCATGATGAATATTTTAAACGGAGGCCAGCATGCCGACAACAATGTGGATATCCAGGAATTTATGATAATGCCTGTAGGAGCGGACAGCTTCAAGGAAGCATTGAGAATGGGAGCGGAAATATTCCACAATTTAAAGACCGTATTGAAGGGGAGAGGGTTAAATACTGCCGTTGGTGATGAAGGAGGCTTTGCACCGAATTTGTCATCCAATGAAGAAGCCCTGGTAACCATAGTTGAAGCCATTGAAAGGGCAGGCTTCATACCCGGTAAGGATGTTATGCTGGCTCTTGATGTGGCTGCTTCCGAATTATACGATGCAAAAACAAAGATGTATAACTTGGAAGGTGAAGGCAGGCAGTTTACTCAGGCTGAAATGGCTGATTATTATGCTGATTTGGTTGGCAAATATCCCATAATTTCAATTGAAGACGGTATGGATGAAGAAGACTGGGAAGGCTGGAAACTCTTAACTGAAAAATTAGGAACCAGAATCCAGCTGGTAGGTGATGATTTATTTGTTACCAATACGACCAGACTGAAAAAAGGTATCGAATTAAAAGTCGCCAATTCCATATTAATAAAATTGAATCAAATTGGTACAATAACAGAAACCCTGGATGCTATTGAAATGGCAAAAAGGGCAGGTTATACGGCTGTTGTTTCCCACCGGTCGGGAGAAACAGACGATTCAACCATAGCAGACCTGGTTCTTGCAGTTAATGCAGGTCAGATTAAAACAGGAGCTCCTTCAAGAATGGACCGGGTAGCCAAGTATAATCAGCTGTTAAGGCTGGAGGACATGTTGGGGGACACCGGTCAATATAAGGGCTTGGAAGTTTTCTACAATTTAAAATAGCAAGGATGGGGACACCGGAAGGAATGTCCCCCATATTTAAAAATTTAGTTGATTTAATAATTCTTTGGTGTTATAATTCTTAATGTTATGCAGACAAAGAGCGGGAGGTGTTATAGTGGAGCTGGTGTTCAGAATACTTTTGATAATAGCGAGCTTGGTTTTGATTGGAAGCATTTTGCTGCAATCAGGAAAATCAGCAGGTATCTCAGGTGAAATTGCAGGCGGAGCTGAATCTATCTGGGGTAAGAATAAGGGAAGAAGTTTCGAAGGAAAATTAGAAAAGGCAACAACTGTATCAGCAATTATATTTGTTATTGCTTCTTTAGTTTTAGTAGCGATCCAGTAATCTATTGTTAAAATAAGGGAATTGAAATAAACAATTATTCTAATCTCTAATAGGCATTAGAATATATTTTAATGTTTAAAGGCGGATGAAAGCCTGAAAGACTGTAAATTTAACTATGGAGGAAAGAAACAAATGGGTACTTTAATTATTGCTCCCATAGCGGGAGTTTTGGCTTTATTATTTGCTTTCTATAAAGCATCAGTTGTGAGCAAGGCAGAGCCTGGAACCGAAAGGATGGAAGAAATTTCTTCATTTATTCACGAAGGTGCTATGGCGTTTCTCACAAGAGAATACAAATCAGTAAGTATTTTTGCAATCATCATGTTTTTTGTTTTAGGAGCAGCAATCAGTTGGGCAACTGCGGCAGCTTTTGCGGCAGGTGCTGCATGCTCTGCATTAGCAGGATATTTTGGTATGACAGTTGCAACAAAAGCTAACGTAAGAACCACAAATGCGGCAATGAAATCCGGAATGGGTAAGGCATTAGATATCGCATTCTCAGGCGGCTCGGTAATGGGAATGACCGTTGTCGGACTCGGTGTTTTAGGAACAGGGATCTTGTGGATAATTTTTGAAAGTGCCACGGTAGTTACAGGATTCAGCCTCGGTGCTTCTTCAATTGCATTATTTGCCCGTGTAGGCGGGGGTATTTACACCAAAGCAGCAGACGTTGGAGCGGACCTGGTTGGTAAGGTAGAAGCGGGAATTCCCGAAGATGACCCGAGAAACCCTGCAGTTATAGCTGATAATGTTGGGGATAATGTAGGTGACGTAGCAGGAATGGGTGCAGACTTATTCGAATCATATGTAGGGGCAATCATATCTGCAGTAACATTAGGCATTATAGCATTCCCCGATGGCAGGGGCGTTTTATTTGCTTTTATGGTAATAGCGGCAGGTATCGTAGCTTCTATTTTGGGAACTGCCTTTGTAAGGGGAGAGAAAAATCCGCAGAAAGCTTTGAACATGGGTACATATGCTTCATCGGCAATTGTGATAGTTGTATCATTTTTATTGAGCAAGTCTATATTAGGAAGCTACCAGCCCTTTGGCTCAATCATTTTCGGCGTATTTGTAGGATTAATTATAGCGAAAATTACTGAAATATATACATCAGATGAGTATAAATATGTTAAAGAAATAGCCGATCAATCAGAAACGGGAGCAGCAACTACCATTATAAGCGGTTTATCGGTTGGTATGAGATCAACTGCATACCCCTTAATAGTTTTAGCAGCAGGTATCATTGGATCTTACATGATCGCTGGTTACGGTCCGGACGGCATTAACGCCGTTAACGGTTTATACGGTATAGCCTTGGCCGCTATAGGCATGTTGTCAACAACAGGTATGACTATTGCAGTTGACGCATACGGACCTATTTCGGACAATGCCGGCGGTATTGCCGAAATGTGCGAACTGCCCCATGAAGTCAGAGAAATAACAGACAAATTAGACTCGGTAGGAAACACAACAGCAGCCATTGGTAAAGGATTTGCCATAGGGTCGGCAGCTTTAACAGCCCTTGCCTTGTTTGCGTCCTACACTCAAGCTGTTGATATTGATTCTATCAGTTTAACCGAGCCCAAAGTTATTGCCGGTTTATTCATTGGCGGTATGCTGCCATTCTTATTTACTGCAATTACAATGAGTGCTGTAGGTAAAGCTGCTTATTCAATGATAGAAGAAGTAAGAAGGCAGTTCAAAGAAATGCCGGGAATCATGGAAGGAACCACGAAGCCTGACTATAAAAAGTGTGTTGATATTTCAACTCAGGCTGCTTTAAAAGAAATGATAGTTCCCGGGGTTTTAGCGGTTATTGTTCCTTTGATAATAGGATTTTTACTGGGTAAGGAAGCCTTGGGAGGCTTGCAGGCAGGTGCCTTGGTTACAGGTGTCCTGATGGCAATATTCATGTCAAATTCAGGAGGAGCCTGGGACAATGCAAAGAAATACATTGAAGGCGGCAAACACGGGGGCAAGGGAAGTCCTGCCCACCAAGCAGCAGTAGTAGGCGACACGGTAGGCGACCCCTTCAAAGATACATCGGGACCTTCAATCAATATATTGATAAAACTTATAACCGTTGTTTCATTAATATTCGGCCCCTTATTGGGAAATGGAATAATATAAAGCCTTTAAACCATGAAGACCTCTCCTTAAGAGGGGTCTTTTTTCTTGCAGGTCTAATATTTTGGTGGTATAATCATTTCAACAAATCGGCATATAATGATAATATAAGATAAAGATACTGACAGGAAAAAAGAGACGGGGGCATTGATGTTTATTGATATTGACGGTTTGAAAATTAACTACATAGATGAGGGAGAGGGAAAAAATGTTTTGCTCCTCCACGGATGGGGAGGAAGCATACAAACCATGATGCCGATTTTTAATGTATTGAAAGACAGATTCAGGGTTGTAACCTTAGATCTGCCGGGCTTCGGCAAAAGCAGCCTCCCCGAGGTCCCGTGGAATTCATATGATTATGCCGAATGCATAAGTAAATTTATCCAACAATTAAAATTAAAGGACCTGATTTTATTCGGACATTCTCACGGAGGCAGGATTTCAATAATATTGGCAAGCAAATACAATATCGTTAAGAAATTAATCCTTATCGACAGCGCAGGTCTTATTCCTAAGAGAAAAGTCAGCTATTATGTAAAGGTATACTGGTTTAAGCTGCTAAAAAAGATGTACCTCATGCTGCCGGCAAAAAATAAACAAGCAAAGTTGGCTGAATTCTATAAGAAATTCGGTTCAAAGGATTACAGGGAAGCAGAAGGGGTTATGCGGCAAACCATGGTAAAAGTCATCAACGATAACCTGATGGACCTTTTGAAACTTATCAAGGCTCCCACCTTGTTGATTTGGGGTGAAAATGATGAAGACACTCCTCTCTACATGGGTAAAATCATGGAAAATGAAATTCCTGACAGCGGCCTAGTAGTTTTAAAAGGGGCAGGCCATTATTCCTATGTTGATAATTATAGCCAGTTCAGGGCAGTTATAAATGTTTTCTTAAAAGATGATTTCGGAGAGTGAAAAATGGAGATAATTACTAGTCTGTACATATTATTTTGGCTGGGTCTATGCGAATATAAGCTGAAAAAAAGCCTACATATAATACAATTGGAAGGCTATGACACCGAGAGATACATAAATTGGATGCAGAATAACAAGGAAAAGGTTCATACCGAGAATGATAAAATATATGTTACTGTATTAATCGTTTTTTCATTGATTTTGACGATTTTTTCTCCCCTCGGAAAAAAACCTGTCTACCCGGCAATTTATGCAGGCATATCGCTAATTTTCCTGTTTAGGAACATAAAGGGGGGAGAAGAAGCAAAAAAGCCTTTGGTTTTCACAAAAAGGGCCAAAAGATTATTTGGGATAGGATTGTTGTTGCTTTTATTTGACCTGATTATAACCTTATTAGCCGTTAAGTTGCTGAGTAAAGATATATTAGCTTATCTTCCCCTATGGGCAGGTATTTTAACGGTAATTTATTATTTTTCACCCTACTACATGTATGGAGCAAATTACATATCAAAACCCATTGAGGACAGAATAAACAATAAGTATTACCTGCAAGCATCAGAAAAAATTAAAAATATGAAGATTACTTCAGTGGCCATAACCGGCAGCTACGGAAAAACCACCACTAAATTTATTACGGAAACCATATTAAAAGAAAAATACAAGGTTTTAAAAACTCCCGAAAGCTACAATACCCCCATGGGTATAAGCATGATAATAAACAATGAATTAACAGATGACTACGATATTTTTATTGCTGAGTTAGGTGCTACCAAATCAGGGGATATAGATGAAGTTGCAAGGTTGGTGAATCCTAAAATCGGCATTATAACTTCCATCGGACCCTGCCATTTGGAAACATTTAAGTCAATTGACAACATAATGAGAACAAAATATGAGCTTATTGAAAATATACCCGATGACGGAACCGGAGTTTTTAACTACGACAATACACATGTAAAAAAATTGGCAGATAAGACTTTTAAACATAAGCTTCTCTACGGTATTGACAACATTGAAGATACGGATGTGTTTGCAACAGATATTCATGTCGACAGTTCAGGCTCGTCTTTTACCTTATGCATAAGAAGCTTGGGAACAATAGAATGCAGGACAAAGCTTTTAGGCAGGCACAATATACTAAATATTTTAGGAGGGGCAGCTATTGCTTCGGCCTTGGGCTTGACCTTAGATGAAATCAAAAGCGGAATTTCAAAGTTAGAGGCCGTAGACCACAGGCTTCAGCTCATAGACCATGGAACAGGGGTTCTGGTAATAGATGATGCTTTTAATTCCAACCCCGACGGGGCAAAGGCTGCTTTAGAAGTGCTTGCTTCTTTTGGAGATAAGAGAAAAATCATAGTGACGCCGGGAATGGTTGAATTAGGGAGCATAGAAGAAACAGAAAACTTCAGATTCGGCGAGCAAATTGCAGCCGTATGCGATGTTGCAATCTTAATCGGAAAAAAACGGACCCGGCCTATATACCAAGGGATGAAAAAGCATAATTTCAATGAAGATAATTTGTATGTGGTTAATTCATTGAATGAAGCTACAGAGGTCTTAAAAGGCCTGACAAGAATAAATGACGTGATTCTCTTTGAAAATGATTTGCCCGACACATACGACGAAAAATAAATTTATGGAGGAAGCCATGAAAAAAATAGGTATTATCATCGGCGGTAAATCCGTTGAACACGAAGTTTCAATAATAACCGGCCTGCAGGTTTTCGAGAACATAGACAGGAGTCTTTACGAACCTAAGATAATCTACATACAAAAGGACGGCAGGTGGCTCTTTGGCGACTGTCTCCATGACATAAACAATTATAAGACTAAAAAATTTGAAGGAGCATATGAGGTCTTGCCGGGATTTAAGGATGGTAAGCTGATTCTATACCCTCACCCCGACCTTAAAAGCGGGTTTTTCGGAAAAAAATATCCTGCTAGTGAAATTGACCTTGTATTTCCCGCTGTTCACGGCACAAACGTGGAAGACGGTGCCCTTCAGGGCATATTTCAGATGAACGGGGTTCCTTATGCATTTGGGTCTGTTTTGTCCTCAGCCGTGGGCATGGATAAGGTTATAATGAAGAAGGTATTTGAGAGCTGCAATCTTCCAATAGTTGATTACACCTGGTTTTACAGGTCCGCCTATGAAGAAAACAAGGTTAAATACATAGAAAAGGCAGAAAAAATCGGATATCCCCTCATCGTAAAGCCTGCCAACTTAGGCTCGAGCGTTGGAATAAACAAGGCTAAAAACTTGGATGAATTATTGTTTGCCATTGATGTTGCCAAGGCTTACGACAGAAAAATAATTGTAGAGAAATGCCTTGAGGATGTGCGAGAAATAAACTGCGCAGTAATCGGATATGAAAACAACCTTCAGACATCTCTTTGTGAAGAGCCTGTAGGCTGGAAAGATTTTTTAACATACGAAGATAAATATGTGAATAAAAAGAAAGATTCAAGCGAATCCAAACGCCGGATCCCTGCAGATATAGACGAGGAAACAGAGACTAAAATCAAGGATTACGCAACGGAAGTCTTCAAGGCAGTAGATGGTTGCGGAAATGCAAGAATAGATTTTCTGCTTAGGGGCAACAATATATATGTAAATGAAATTAACACGATTCCGGGCTCCATTGCCTTTTACCTTTGGGAAGGAAAGGGAATGTCATTTAAACAATTGATTACGACTATTATCGAGCTTGCAGAGTTACAGCACAGCCAGCGAAAAGACAACATTATTTCATATGACATTGATTTATTAAACAAAATGGGAACCGGGGGAAAGAATAAATAAAACTTTAGGAGACATTAATGAACTTTAAAGAAAAAATACTTGCATTCATGAAGGAAGAAATATATAAACCTTTAACCTTCAAAGAACTGCTTCAAGCACTTGGAATTGAAGGCAAGATGAAAAAAGCCCTCTTGGTTGCTTTAAACGAACTTGAAGATGAAGGTAAAATTATATTCACCAGGTCTGAAAGATACGGCCTGCCTGAAAAAATGAATTTGGTAAGGGGTGTCTTGGAAGGACATCAAAAAGGATTTGCATTTTTGATACCCGAAGATAAAAGTTTACAAGACTTTTTCATATCACCGGCGGACATGAACGGGGCGATGCACGGAGACCGGGTAATAGTAAGGCCCATGAAGGTTTCTGAAGATGTTAAAAGCCCCCAGGGCAAGGTTATCAGGATAATCGAAAGAGCCAATCCTTATGTGATAGGCACCTTCCAAAAAAGCAGGCATTTCGGTTTTGTGGTGCCTGATGACAAGAGAATTGCTTTTGATATATTCGTCCCCAAGGAAGAATTTAACGGAGCAAAAGAAAACACCAAGGTTACCGTGAAAATTACCGAATGGCCCGACCAGAGAAAGAATCCAGAAGGGACTATAGTAGAGGTAATAGGGGATATTGAAGATACAAAAACCCATATTGATGCGGTTCTCTTGGCTAAGAAGGTAAGGCAGGTTTTCCCGGAGGATGTAATTAGGGAAGCTAAAAGAGTTTCCCAAGAAGGGATAAGAGAAGCTGAAATAAAAGGCAGGAAGGATTTAAGAAACATTAATATAATCACAATTGACGGCAGTGATGCAAAGGATTTGGATGATGCCGTATATGCAGAAAAATTAAATGACAATGAATATCTCTTAGGGGTCCATATTGCCGATGTGACTCATTATGTGAAGGAAGACGGAAAATTAGACAAGGAAGCCTTTAGAAGAGGAACCAGCATATATTTGACGGACCGGGTCATCCCAATGCTGCCAAAGGAGCTTTCAAACGGGGTCTGCAGCTTGAATCCCGGAGAGGATAAGCTTACCCTTTCCGTTGAAATGGTCATAAACAAGGATGGCAGGGTTGTTGATTATAAAATATTCGAAAGCATTGTGAACAACAGGTATAGGATGACCTATGACCAGGTGACCGAAATACTTGAAAACACTAATGAAGAATTAACCGACAAGTATAAGGACATTGTTCCCATGCTTAAAACAATGGAAGAATTAAGCATGATACTCAGAAAGAAAAGGGAATTAAGGGGAGCCATTGATTTTGAATTTCCGGAAAGAAAAGTCATCAGCGATGAAACAGGCAAAGCCATTGATGTCAGAAAGTACGAAAGAAAAATTTCCAACAAAATAATTGAAGAATTCATGCTTGTGTGCAATGAGACCGTGGCAGAGCATTATTACTGGCTTAACATGCCCTTTGTTTACAGGGTCCATGAAGACCCGGACGAAGAAAAGATGTATGAATTCAGCAAATTCATCCATAATTTCGGCTACAGCCTAAAAGGCAACGTCGTACATCCAAAAGAACTTCAGCAGCTCTTAAACAAGATTAAGGATAAGAGAGAAGAATCCATAATTAACAACATGATGCTCAGGTCATTGAAAAAAGCTATATATTCACCGGATGCTTCAACTCACTTCGGGCTGGCTGCAGAATACTACTGCCATTTTACATCACCCATAAGAAGATATCCGGACTTGCAGATACACAGGATCATAAAAGGCCACATTAAGGGAAAATATTCCGAGGATGGTCTGCAAAAGCTATATGAGCGGACTGCCTTAGCTGCCGAGCAGTCATCGAAAATGGAGAGACTTGCCGACGAAGTTGAAAGAGATACTGAAAAAATCAGAATTGCTGAATTTATGTCCGATAAAATCGGCCAAGAATATGAAGGTGTTGTTTCAGGGGTTACCAACTTCGGTGTTTTCGTGGAACTTGAAAATACCGTTGAAGGACTTGTGCACATTTCCAACATGGTTGACGATTACTACATTTATGATGATGAGAAAAAAGAGCTTTTCGGCCAGGGAAGTCATAAAACATACAAAATCGGAGACAGGGTCAAAGTAAGAGTTGATAATGTAAGTATTCCAAAAGCAGAAATAGACTTTGCATTAATTTGAAACTTGTGTTATAATGTATTTTGCTATTAAGTCCATAATCAAATTAAGTTTTGTTTAAGGGTAATCTTTTATGATTATTCTCAGAGGTAATCATTAACAGACCCCTGTTTTTCGGGGGCGTAAATGGTTTCGACGGGGATATGGAAGTAAGATAAGCGAGTCGTTGGGCTGAGCAACGTTAAAAGCGGCAAAAAAAATAAACGCAAACGAAAATAATTTAGCTTACGCAGCTTAAGAGCTGCAGCTTGTTCCGCTTAACCGGCCTGTAGGTTAAACCGGGGCATCATTTAAATCAGGGAACTGCTTGAGGGATTCTCCGACCTTAAGCGGACCAATCGGAGATAGCTGATACTGCAGCTTGGACATAGGCGGCGGTAAAGGCGAAAGATAAATTATGTCCTGCACTCGGAGAAAGTCTTTCGGAAATGTTTTCGGACGTGGGTTCGACTCCCACCGCCTCCATAAAAATATGCGGCTAAAGCCGCAATGAAGATGGAACAGTGAACAATGAACAAGATCAGTTAAAGTATGGCAGCTAAAGTTAGCCGCATATATGTACTGTTCAATATTCATTGTTTTTTTATTGTGTTTTTTTATTGTTCAATATTTCTCATTGCTGAATATTTTTCTTTTTATTTATACTAATTTATTATTGTAATTTCTGGAAATAAGCATACAATTATTACACGGCTATAAGGCATGTTGGTCAAATCTTTGAGTCTATAGTAAATTATATTGCCGAAAGCGGCGAGGAGGAGCTTTTATCGTATCCGATACTTTTTGTATTAAAAAAGTCGAGCATTATTAAGTTATTTTTGGTATCATGGCTTTATGAAGGAGGGAAAAGGATGATAAAAGAATTAAATCGGGTCATGGACTATATCGAAGACCATATAAAGGATGATTTTTCTCTTGATAAAATTTTTGAAAGTTCAGGAATTCCGGATTTCCATTTCAGGACTATATTTTTCCATCTATCGGGAATGACCCTGAATGAATATATAAAATATAGGAAGCTTTCCGAAGCAAATAAGGATTTGTTGAAGGGAGAAATGGTGACGGATGTTGCTTTTAAATACGGCTACCAGTCCATTGACGGCTTCACTCGGGCCTTTAAAAAGTGGACCGGTTTTTTACCCTCTGATGTGGCAAAAAAGGGAATAAGTAAGTCCTTTCCCAAACTTTCATTCATAATAACAATTAAAGGAGGAATTCCCATGGAATTTAGAATCGAAGAAAAACCAAGATTTAATATTGTAGGTGTCAGCGGGCGTGTACCCATGCAATTTGAAGGAGTAAACAAGGAGATAGTAAAGCTTGCCATGAGCATAACAGAAGACCAAAGGAAGGAAATGCATGCTCTTCAAAACATGGAACCCTATGAAATCGTCAATGCTTCTTATGATGCAGATGCTGATTTCATAAGAGAAGAGGGATATTTAACCCACATGATTGGTGTTTTGACCACTGAAAACAATGTGAGCGAGCATTTGGACAGAATAACTATTGATGCTTGCACCTGGGCAGTCTTTCCTAACGAAGGACCCTTTCCTGCAACCATGCAAAACACCATGGCTATGATATACTCGGAATGGCTTCCTTCCTCAGATTACGAACTGATTAAAGCTCCGACTTTTTCTTTCACTAAACATGATGAGGACAAAAAAGACTACGCTTACAGTGAAATCTGGATACCTGTGAAGAAGAAGCAATAAAAATATCGAGAAAAAGTCTCTATAGGTGATTTAAGTCATATAATCAGGGTATAAAAAGAAAAAATATAAGGAGGATTATATGAAAAAATTACTTATAATGAGCTTAGTATTAATGCTTCTTCTTGTTGTGGGATGCAGTGCCGATAACAATGAAAGCACTGCACCCGAAAAAACATTTACTATAGATGAACTTGCAGCTTTTAACGGTAAAGATGGGGCTCCTGCCTACATAGCAGTCGACGGAATAGTATATGACGTGACCAATGTTTCTTATTGGAGAAACGGAATGCACAACGGATTTGAAGCAGGCCGGGATTTGACTGAGGAAATAAAAACCATATCACCCCACGGCGTATCCAAGATGAAAGGCATTCCTGTCATAGGAAAATTGTCTCAATAGGTGGCTGCCATGGTAATTATATTGGGATTTATTAATGCCCTGTTATTGACCCTTCTCTTGTCTCCATTTTTGCTGAGGAAAATCAATAAGCTTATTTTTCAGAACAAAAACAAGGCTCTAAAAAAGTCTGCTGCCTTACTTTCTAAGATGCATATGTACTTTGCATATATTCTTTTGGCAACAGCTCTTACCCATGGTTACATGGCACTTGGAACAATAAGGCTCCATTCAGGCTATCTTCTGTGGCTCTTGGTTTTAGTCCAGGTTATTTGGGGAAATTTGTTTAAGAAAATGAAGAAACCCTATATGCTGAAGGTCCACAGGGCTATAGGTTTATCTTCGGTGCTTTTGCTCATATTCCACCTGCTCCAGGTAAATTAAAAAACGGAATACTCTTCAATCTGAGGAGTATTTTTTTATGGCGGATACCAATAAAACATGTTATACTTTGAATTAAAGATTGGTTATTGAGGAGTTTCGATGAATAATTTTAAGAAAATTTTATATGATACTTTATACTTGTCTGTTGGCTGTTTCATTACAGCTTTTTCGGTCAATTACATACTTAAGCCTAACGGCCTTATTACCAGCGGCATTACCGGATTAGCCATTATATTGGAAAAATATTTATTGATAGACTATTATTTCATTTATTATATAGCTACCTTTATCATTTTAACAGCTGCATTGGTTTTGATGGGCAAAAGGGAAATAATGAAAATTGTTTTTCTTTCTGTTCTCTACCCTACGGTATTGATGCTGATGCAGGGTATTGAATTTAAGTTTGTTGAAAATGACCTCTTGCTGGCTTCAATTTACTTTTCCCTCTTTTACGGCTTAGGGGTGGGAATGATTCTTCGAAAGGGCTTTTCCTTCGGCGGGACCGATACTATTGCCAGGATCCTTAACAAGAAGCTCTTTCCCTCGATCAACGTAAGCTATTTGATGATGATTTTGGATGGGTTCATCATTATAACGGCAGCCTTTGTTTTTGGAAGAAACATTGCACTTTATTCAATCATCAGCCAATTCATATTAACCAAGGTTTGCGATTATATAATGTTTGGTTTTGGCACCAAACTCTACAAGCTTGAAATAATCGGCAGCCAATATGAAGAAATCAGCAATTACATCATGCATGAGCTGGGAAGAGGGGTAAGTCTTTTTAAGATAAAAGGGTGTTATACAAGGGAAGAAAAAATTCAAATAGAATCAATATGCTCACCCAGCGAAGCGGTGATGGTTCAAAAGCTTATAAAGAAAATCGAGCCGGGAGCATTTGTGAAGGTACTGCCCGTTGTAAACGTATGGGGAAGGGGCAGGCGGTTTATAGATATTAACGCTGAAGATTAATACAGTTGGAGGATTTATGAAATATACAGACCAAAAATCCGGTTACGTAATCATCCTAGGCGGCGTAAACGTGGATATTCAGGGATTTCCCAATGAGAGGCTGATTCCTGAGGATTCAAATATCGGAAGAGTGAAAATATCCATGGGCGGGGTAGGCAGAAACATAGGCGAGAACCTTATTAGGTTAGGTGTAAACACAAAGCTTATAAGCGTAGTGGGGGATGATATTTACAGCAAAAAAATTTTAACGGATTCTGCCGGGTCAGGCCTGGACATGAATGACACCATGGTTGTAAAGGGTGAAAAAGCCTCAATTTACTTAGCCGTACTGGATGAAAACAAGGACATGTACATAGCAATTAACAGCATGGATATACTTGAAAAAATGACTCTAAATTTCATTAAAGAAAAAAAGAGCCTTATTGATGAGTCTTTGCTTCTGGTTCTGGATACCAATATACCTGCGGATGTTATCGAATATCTCTTAGTGGAATTTGAGGATAAAGATATTTTTTTAGATACGGTTTCAGTATCTAAAGCAAAAAAGGCAAAAAACCTTATAGGAAATATTCATACCTTGAAAACCAACAGGTTGGAAGTGGAAGCCATAACGGGAATCCAGGCCAAGGATGAGAAAAGCCTGGCATTAAACTGTCAATACCTCTTGGATAGGGGAGTCAAGAGGGTTTTTATCACCTTAGGAAAAGATGGTGTCTTTTATTCAAACAATGATACCATGAAAATAATAGGGGCTGATGGTTTAAAACCGGTCAATGCGACGGGAGCCGGAGATGCCTTCATGGCAGCCCTGGTATACTGTCACCTGATGAATACCGGCATAGATGAAGCAGCAAGGCTTGCAACTGCTGCGTCAGCAATAGCAATTTCCCATGAAAATACCATAAATCCTAATATGTCAAAAGAACTTATAAATTTAAAGGTGAAGGAGTTAAACTATCATGAAAGAGTATTTAAATATTAATCCGGAAGTAAATGATGCTTTAAAGGAAGGCAAACCTGTAGTTGCCTTGGAATCAACGATTATATCCCACGGCATGCCCTACCCCAAGAACGTTGAAACAGCCTTGAATGTTGAAAAAATTATCCGGGATAGGGGGGCTGTTCCTGCAACAATAGCAATTTTGAAGGGAGTATTAAAGGTCGGCCTCACTGAGGAAGAAATTGAGTATTTGGGCAAGGCAAAAGATGTTATAAAAACATCCCGAAGAGACATTCCTTTTATAGTATCAAAAAAATTAGACGGGGCAACGACGGTTGCTTCTACCATGCTAATAGCATCCCTTGCAGGAATCAAAGTTTTTGCCACAGGGGGTATAGGAGGGGTCCACAGGGGGGCAAGTGAAAGCTTTGATATATCTGCAGACTTGGAGGAATTGTCCAAAACCGATGTAGCTGTTGTCTGTGCAGGAGCAAAGTCAATTTTAGACATAGGTTTAACCTTGGAATACCTTGAAACCCACGGGGTACCGGTGGTGGGCTATAAAACCGGGGAAATGCCTGCTTTCTATACAAGGAAGAGCGGCTACAAGGTAGATTACAGGGTTGACAGCCCTGAAGAAATAGCATTGGCATTAAAAGCTAAATGGGATTTGGGCCTAAAGGGAGGCATGGTTATAGCAAACCCCATAGAAGAGAAGTATCAAATGGATTATGACACTATAAACAAAGCAATAGATAATGCAGTTAAGGAAGCTGAGGAAAAAGGGATAAAGGGAAAGGAATCCACTCCATTTTTGCTGGCTAAGGTTAAGGAAATCACCGGCGGAGACAGCCTTGAAGCCAATATTATGCTTGTCTATAACAATGCAGCCTTAGGTGCGGAAATCGCTCTTGCACTTCAAAAAATATCCTAAAAATTATTTTATTTATTGTTTCTTTATGGTATACTTGCTTTGGTTAGAATACAAGGAGATATTATGGGTAAGGATGTAATTGTTGCGTGTGATTTCAGCAATAAAGAAGAAGTTATCGGTTTTCTTTCGAAATTTAAGGAAGAAAAACCATTTGTAAAAATAGGCATGGAATTATTTTACGGAGAAGGTCCTGAAATAGTAAAAATAATAAGTTCCATGGGACATAAAATATTTCTGGACCTTAAGCTGCACGATATTCCCAATACTGTCTATAAGGCCATGAGGGTTTTGTCGGCCTGGCCTATAGATATGGTGAACGTTCATGCGGCAGGAACCCTTCCAATGATGGAAGCCGCCTTGCAAGGATTGACCCGCCATGACGGCACAAGGCCTTTATTGGTTGCCGTGACCCAGCTTACTTCCACGGACCGGGAGAGAATGAAAAGTGATATCCTGATTGACAGACCTATGGAAGAAGTGGTAATCCACTATGCAAGATGTGCAAAAAAGGCTGGCCTGGACGGGGTTGTCTGCTCACCCCTTGAAGCGGGAATGGTTCACGATGCATGCGGTAAAGAGTTTTTAACCGTAACCCCAGGAGTAAGATTTGCGGAAAATGATGCAGGAGACCAGAAGAGGGTTACAAGTCCTGCAATGGCAAGGGTTTTAGGTTCGGATTACATAGTTGTGGGCAGGCCGGTTACATTGGCAGAGGACCCTCTTGAAGCATACAGAAGGTGCATAAGAGAGTTTATCGGATAGGTGGTAGAATGGCTGAAAAAATAATTGCAAAAAACAAACAGGCATATCACGAATACTTCATAGAAGAAAAATATGAAGCAGGCTTGGTCCTTGCAGGAACAGAAGTTAAATCCATAAGGCAGGGCAAGGTCAATTTGAAGGACAGCTATGTAAGCATTAAGGACGGCGAAGCCTTTGTTTACAATATGCACATAAGTCCCTACGAAAAAGGGAACATATATAATTTAGACCCCTTAAGACCAAGAAAGCTTCTATTGAACAAAAGAGAAATAAGAAAGCTTGCGGGGCTTGCCACCTTAAAAGGCTATTCCCTCATACCCTTAAGCTTATATTTGAAAAATGGTCTTGTTAAGATGGAGCTTTCCGTAGCAAAGGGCAAGAAGCTCTACGATAAGCGTCAGGATATGGCAAAAAAAGATGCCCAAAGAAGGATGCAGAGACAAGACGATTACAGATAAATTTTAATTATGGATGGGAGAAAAAATGAAAACACTTTATGAAGGAAAAACAAAGACAGTATTAAAAAACGAAGATGACGGCTCCGTCTACATTTTGTTTAAGGATGATGCAACGGGAGAAAACGGAGTTTTTGACCCGGGCTCCAATACTGTGGGCGGAAGCGTGGAAGGCAAGGGTAAAACCGGCCTGATAATCTCCGGGTATTTTTTCGAACTCATGGAGAAAAACGGTATACCAACCCATTATTTAGGTGCCGACATCGAAAGAAGGCTCATGAAGGTCAGAAGTCTTACCGTACCTAAATTAGAATTTGTTCTCCGCTATTTCACTGCAGGCAGCATGTGCAGGAGGTTTGGGCTGGAAGAAGGAATCCCCTTTGACCCCCCTTACAGTGAGGTTACCCTTAAGGATGATGAACAGGGAGACCCCTTGATAAGCGAAAGGCTGTGTATCATGAAAGGCCTTTTAAAAGAAGGCCAGTATGATGAAGCCTTAAGAATTACGGAAAAGGTTGGAAGGGTCCTTAAGGAAGAATTGGCAAAAATGGACCTGACCCTGATTGATTTCAAAATAGAAATAGGCTATGATGACCAGGGTAAAATTTATGTTGCAGATGAAATTACACCCGATATATGGCGTGTGCGGGACAAGGACGGGAAAATTCCCGACCAGATTGAATGCGGTAAAATGATTTTGGAAAAAATCAAGAAGGCATAAAATAAGCCGTGACAAATCTTAAATGAAGTGAACCCGCTTTATTGTGAAGCGGGTTTGTGATGTGTCACAGACTATTAAAATTATAATTTTATAATATTTGTAGAAAAATTCGTTTTCATCTTTACATACCTAATTAAGTGTTGTATAATCTTCAATGTTATAAAAAAATAATTCTCTATCTGGCTTAGAATAATAGGAGGAAATAATGAAAAAGGTATTAGCAATTATAATTATATTCGCATTGTCTTTTGGCTTCTTAGCATTTGTTGATAATATGGGGGGTACGGGAACTGCATCAGCAGATGCGGAAGAAACACTGACGGGTACGGCAAAAGGTTTCGGCGGAGATATTAACGTTACCTTAGTCGTAAAGGGTGACGATATTATTTCGGTAGAAGCAGTTGGTGATGGTGAGACACCGGGCATAGGGTCTTTAGCAATAGATGAACTTCCTGCCTTGATAGCAGAAGCTGATTCAGCGGACGTTGAAGGAATTTCAGGTGCTACATTCACAAGTGACGGAATAAAGGCAGCAGTGAAAAATGCCTTGGAAACAAAAGCAAGTTCCGGAAGTGAACCTGTAACACTTACGGGAACCGCAGAAGGATTTGGCGGAGAGATTTCGGTAACGGTAGTTATAAGCGGGGATGACATTGTATCTGTAGAAGCAGCAGGTGATGGTGAAACACCGGGTATAGGGTCTATAGCAATAGATGAACTTCCTGCCAAGATAGCGGAAGCAGATTCCGTAGAAGTTGACGGGGTTTCAGGTGCTACATTCACAAGTGACGGAATAAAGGCAGCAGTGAAAAATGCTTTAGAGAGCAAATAAGTAATAACAAATAATAAATAGCGAAGTGAAAATAGGGCTATACCGGCAGGTATAGCTTTTTATCGCTTAGCCTTTGCTATATTTGTGAAAATTATTAAATATTGTCAAACAATAGTATTGGTCCGGTGTTTTTATTATGTCTGCATGGATAAGCTATTGACAAATAAAAAATTGTATTATAAGGTGAATGTTAAACGGATATATTTGTGGAGGAAAGATGAAAAATTTATTGATTGTTGAGTCTCCGGCTAAAGCTAAAACTATACGAGATATTTTAGGAAGCAATTACATTGTTAAGGCCTCCGTTGGACATGTGAGAGATTTACCCAAAAGCAAGTTAGGAATAGATATAGATAATAATTTTGAGCCAACTTATATAACAATAAGAGGAAAAGGAGAAATAATACAGGAGCTAAAAAAAGAAGCCAAAAAGGCAGATAGGGTATTCCTGGCAACAGACCCTGACAGGGAAGGGGAAGCTATTTCATGGCACTTGGCTAAAATTTTGAATTTAGATGAAAATGAGGAAATAAGAATCGTATTTAACGAAATAACCAAGGATGCAATAAAAAATGCAAGCAAGAACCCGCGTAAGTTAGATATAGATTTGGTTGATGCCCAACAGGCCAGACGTGTCCTTGACAGGTTGGTAGGCTATAAGATAAGCCCCCTCTTATGGAAGAAGATAAAAAAAGGTTTAAGCGCGGGCAGGGTTCAATCGGTAGCCCTGAAGCTGATTATAGACAGGGAGAGGGAAATTCGTGCTTTCAAGCCCGAAGAGTATTGGACCTTGGAGCTTGAGCTGAAAAAATCAAGAAATAAAGTAATTGCTAAATATGTAGGTTTTTTTGAAAATGACAAATTAAAAAAGGTTAAAATTAAAACTCAGGATGAAATCAACAAAATACTTGAAAGCATAGACAAAGAAAGAATCACTGTTATAAAAATCGACAAATCCAAGAGCTATTCAAAACCGAGTCCTCCCTTTACAACAAGCTCCCTTCAGCAGGAAGCAAACAAAAGGCTTAACTTTACTTCAAAAAAAACAATGATGGTTGCCCAGCAGCTGTATGAAGGAGTGAAGGTAAAAGGTGAAGGCAACTTAGGTCTTGTCACTTATATAAGAACCGACTCCTTCAGGTTATCGGACGAAGCGATAAAAGATGCAAAGCAATTCATTTTAACAAATTACGGAGAAAAGTATCATAAGTACAGGGTATACGGCAAGAAAAAGAAAAGTGAAAATAAAGTCCAAGATGCCCATGAAGCCATAAGGCCCACATCTTTCCTGAGGACGCCGGAAAAGATAAAGGACAGCCTCACTCCCGACCAATATAAGCTCTACAGCCTTATTTGGAAAAGGGCCCTCGCATGCCAGATGCAGGATGCGGAATATGATGTTACAAAGGTTTTATTTAACAATAATGAAAATATTTTTGAAAGCAGCGGCAGGGTCCTTGCTTTTGACGGTTTTAGGGCAGTCTACGGTTATACGGATGAAAAAGACGAAAAAACCTTCCCCCAGATGGAAATAAATGAGGTTTTGCCCATAACAAAGGTAATCCCCGAACAGCATTTTACCCAGCCTCCTGCCCGTTACACGGAAGCAAGCCTTATCAAGGATTTGGAAGAAAAGGGAATAGGGAGGCCCAGCACCTATGCCCCTACCATCACAACCATAACAAGCAGGGAGTATGTAGCCAAGGAAAAAGGATACTTAGTACCCAAAGATATGGGTTTTTTAGTCACTGAAATGATGGAGAAGTACTTCCCTAATATTGTAAATGAAAAATTCACCGCTGATTTGGAAGACCGGCTGGATGATATTGCAAGCGGGGATGTGGATTGGCAAAGAGTAATTTCGGAATTTTACGGAGGCTTTAAAAATGAGCTCAAGGTGGCAGAAGAAGAAATGAAAGAAATCGAAATAAAGGACGAAGTCTCCGATGTTAAATGTGAGAAATGCGGCAGCTTCATGGTTATAAAGAGCGGGAGGTACGGGAAATTCCTTGCCTGCCCCAATTATCCGGAGTGCAAAAATACAAAACCCTTAAACGGCAAGGGGCCTGTCGAAGAAACAAATGAAATTTGTGAAAAATGCGGCTCAAAGATGCTTTTAAGAAAGGGAAAATTCGGAGAATTTTTGGCTTGCTCCAATTATCCCAATTGCAAAAATACTAAGCCTGTCATTAAAACCATAGATGTTAACTGTCCCCAATGCGGCAATCAATTATTAATTAAGTATACAAAAGCAGGACGGAAATTCTTTGGATGCTCAAATTACCCTGCTTGTAAATTTGTTTCATGGTTTGAACCAACCGGGGAAAAATGCTCATCCTGCGGTGAAATCATGGTTTTAAAGAACAAGAAGCCGGTATGTGTAAATAAAAAATGCGAAAAAAGCAATAATACTCATTAAAGAATACTTGAAAATATACACATATTTAATAATTAAATATTGCCAAATAAAATCGGCTATGATATACTTATCATGATTACGCACAGATTCGGATCATTGATGGAGTTGTGCCGGAAACGGTCTTTATCATGATATGACAAATCTGGAGGTAAAACAAAAGGAGGAAAAAATAAATGGCAATTATCAGTATGAAAAAATTACTGGAAGCAGGGGTTCACTTTGGACATCAAACCAGAAGATGGAATCCCAAAATGGCAGAGTACATTTTTACGGAAAGAAATGGAATCTATATTATCGATTTGCAGAAAACAAGCGATAAAGTAGATGAAGCCTACAACTTTATCAAGGAGGTTGTGGCAAACGGTGAGGATATACTCTTCGTCGGAACAAAAAAACAAGCTCAGGAATCAACAAAAACCGAAGCCATAAGGTGCGGCATGCACTATGTGAGCCAAAGATGGCTGGGAGGAATGCTGACAAACTATTCAACAATCAGAAAGAGAATTGAAAGGCTCAACGAATTAAAGACAATGGAAGAGGACGGCACATTTGATCTCCTTACAAAAAAGGAAGTTTTCAAATTAAAAAATGAAGCCGAAAGACTTGAAAAGTTCTTAGGCGGAATCAAGAATATGGATAGGCTGCCGGGTGCCTTGTTTGTCGTTGACCCGAGAAAAGAAAGAATAGCTGTCCAGGAAGCAAAGATTTTAGGAATTCCGGTTGTGGCAATTGTTGATACAAACTGTGACCCCGATGAAGTGGATTTTGTTATCCCGGGCAACGATGATGCCATCAGAGCTGTAAAACTCTTGACAGGGACCATGGCTGATGCAGTCCTTGAAGGAAAACAAGGTGTTCAGATGACGGATGATGAAGTTGAAGAAGACGATGAGATATCCGAAGAAGAATTAGAATCAGACAAAGAATTAGAAATAGCAGATGAAATCGAATTTGTAGAAGAATAAAAAACAAAAGAAGTAAGGGGTTAGGAATTATTTCCTTACGCCTTCTTTTTAAATATGGAGGTTATATTAATGGAAATTACAGCATCAATGGTTAAGGAACTAAGAGAAAAAACAAATGCAGGCATGATGGACTGCAAAAAAGCATTGAAGGAAACAAACGGAGACATTGAGAAGGCAATTGTTTATCTAAGAGAAAAGGGACTTTTGCAAGCTGCAAAAAAATCAAGCAGAATAGCATCGGAAGGTCTTACTACAGCCCTGATTTCAGCTGATGAGAAAAAGGGTGTCGTAATTGAAGTAAACTCAGAAACTGATTTCGTTGCCAAAAATGAAGAATTCAAAAGCTTTGTTGAAGAAACGGCTAAGGCTGTTCTTGATAATGATCCGAAAGATTTAGAGGCTTTAAAGGCTTTAGTGCTTAAGGAGGGAAAAACAGTCCAGGAAGTTTTAACGGATAAAATAGCAACTATCGGTGAGAATATGTCACTTAGAAGATTCGGAGAGGTTAAAGTCGATAAGGGTCTTGTGGTTGACTACATACACGGCGGCGGAAAAATTTCCGTTTTAGTGGCTTTGGAATCCGAAGGCGACAAGGAAGTTTTAAAGGTTCTGGGCAAGGATATAGCCATGCAGGTTGCTGCCATGAGTCCTAAGTACATTTCCATGGAAGATGTGGACGAGGAATTCATAGCTCAGGAAAAAGAAATACTGACAGCCCAGGCTTTAAATGAAGGCAAACCGCAAAATATAGTGGAAAAAATGGTTTTGGGAAGACTTAATAAGGAGCTCAAGGAAATTTGTCTTTTAGAGCAGGCATTTGTTAAGGATCCTGATTTAACGGTTAAAAAGGTAATCAGCGACACAGCTAAAAAAATAGGCTCGGATATAAAAGTAGCCGGTGTTATAAGATATGAAGTCGGAGAAGGATTAGAGAAAAAATCTGAAAATTTTGCTGATGAAGTAGCAAAACAAATGGGTTTATAAGCCTGTACAACAATGGAGAACCAATGGTTCTCCATTAAAATAAAGGCAAGGCGGTGCCAGGAGGATTAAAATGTGCAAATATAAGAGAATTGTATTAAAAATCAGCGGGGAAGCCTTATCCGGCGAAAAGGGCCACGGTATAAATTCAGAAATTTTGAACAGAATTTCCAATGTTGTCAAAAGAATTAACGAAAAAGGCGTTGAAGTGGCAATTGTTGTTGGCGGCGGAAACTTTTGGCGGGGGGCCGAAGCCAAGGACATGGACCGGACTACATCCGACTATATGGGAATGCTGGGAACAATAATAAACGGGCTGGCCTTGCAGGATGCCTTAGAAAAAGTCGATGTGGAGACAAGGCTTCAAACTGCTATTGAAATGAGACAAATTGCAGAGCCATACATACGGAGAAGGGCGGTAAGACATTTGGAGAAGGGCAGGGTTGTAATATTTTCCGGCGGTTCCGGAAACCCGTACTTTTCCACGGATACCACGGCAGCCTTAAGGGCAGCTGAAATCAATGCAGAAATTATCCTTTTAGCAAAAAACGGTGTTGATGGTGTTTACAGCGACGACCCTAAAAAGAATCCTGCTTCGGTAAAATACAGCGAGCTTAATTATATAGATGTTTTGAACAAGGGTCTGAAGATTATGGACTCAACGGCAACTTCATTATGCATGGACAACAAAATACCTATCTTGGTTTTTGGAATAGAAACTCCTGAAAACATTGAAAAAATTGTTTTAGGAGATAATATTGGAACTATTATTAAGGAGGCCTAGTATGTATAAGGAGCTTATTGTTAAATCAGAAGAATCGATGAAAAAGTCAATAAGATTTCTAAAGGAGGAACTTGCTACAATAAGGGCAGGCAAAGCTAATCCGAAATTGGTTGATAAAATTCAAGTAAACTACTACGGTACCATGACACCATTAAACCAACTTGCCAATATTTCCGTGCCAGAGCCAAGAATGCTTATTATTCAACCATGGGACGCAAATGCCTTAAAGGAAATCGAAAGGGCAATACAGACATCTGACTTAGGGATAAATCCCACTAATGACGGAAAGATGATAAGACTTGTAATTCCTGTTCTTACGGAAGAAAGAAGGAAAGACTTGTTAAAACTTGTCAAAAAAGAAATTGAGAATTGCAAGATTGCAGTCCGCAATATCAGAAGAGAAACCAATGATGAAATTAAGAAATTAGAAAAGCAAAGCGAAATATCCAAGGACGATCTAAAACGAGCCGAAGATGAAATGCAAAAGCTCACCGATAAATACATAAGCATGATTGATGATATATATAAAGATAAGGAAGTAGAAATATTAGAGGTATAAATGAATTCTTTAATCGGTTATCCGCTGAAAGATGCCCTGATTGACTTAGAGAAATTAAATTTAATCATAAAGATAATAAAAGTAGAAGGGTCCAACAAGCGGTTCAAGGGCTTGGAAAGACCCTGCGTAATCAGGGAAAAATATTCAAATGATACCGTAACCTTGTACGTATCTTACTTTTAAAGAGTGACACACCTTCATGCAGGTAGAGGGACACCCCTTAACACAAGCGGAGGAATGTCCCTGTACTTCTATTTAAGTATTAATTCTGTGAGGCTTATTATGAATTTTGAAGAAAAAGTGCTATCCGGCAGGATACCTGAGCATATTGCGGTTATAATGGACGGAAACAGGAGATGGGCCAAACAAAAAAACCTTCCAACAAGATTAGGACACAGGGAAGGGGCCTTGAGAGTGACTGACTTAGTGAAATATTGTGGTGACATAGGGGTAAAGTACTTGTCCCTTTATGCTTTTTCTACGGAGAATTGGAAACGGGAAAAACAAGAAATTGAATACTTGATGAATCTTTTGGTAGAATTCGTGGTAAAAGAGCTTAACAACCTTCATAAAAACGATGTGAAAATAACCATGATGGGCAATATGGAAGACTTGCCGGATAAAACCAAAAGAGAGGTAGAGAGGTCCATTGAGCTGACCAAAAACAATAAAACCCTTCACCTGAACATAGCCTTAAGCTATGGGGCAAGAAGCGAAATTATTAGGGCAGTAAAAAATATTATAAAAGACTCGGAAAACAATAGAATTAAGATAGATGACATCGATGAGGAAAGCTTTAAAAGATATTTGTTTACCTATGATATGCCGGATCCGGATCTATTGATAAGGACCAGCGGTGAAATAAGATTAAGCAACTTTCTTTTGTATCAGGTCGCTTATACGGAGTTCTATTTCACGGATGTTTTATGGCCTGATTTTAATAAAAATGAATTATTGAAAGCAATAGACAGCTATCAGCAAAGAAAAAGGAGATACGGCAATTAGGCGGTGTAATATGGGACGAAGAATCTTAACAGGATTTGCAGGCGGGGCATTTATAGGTCTTGTAACTTATTTAGGCGGCTCCCTCTATGATTTTGTTTTTTTGGGCATAAGCTGTATAGGCATATATGAACTATCCAAGGTATTTTTTGATAATGGCTTCGATTACGGGGCTTTAGTCAATTATTTTTTTGCTCTTGCCTTATTTTTGGAAAAAATAACGGAAAACAGGCATTTTTTTGATTTTTTCCTCTTCTTGTACATATCGGTCAATTTTCTCATCTTTGTCTTTAATAAAAGAATTACGATAAAAAAGGTTTCAGAAATAGTTTTTATTGGTATATATATAGTATTCTTCATGTATCACATGATGCTCATGAATAATTCTAAGTTTGTCTGGCTGGTTTACATCATCGCCTTCGGTTCAGACACCTTCGCTTATTTTACCGGAAAATTTTTCGGAAAGAATAAGCTGTATCCCGAAGTGAGTCCCAACAAGACCGTAGAGGGGGCAATAGGCGGAATTATCGGAAGTACGGTTTTATCCGTGATTTATTTCAATTATTTAAGCATAAATAAATATTTTTACATTATAATATTTAGTGTAAGCGCATCAGTATTTTCAATGGCAGGCGACCTTACAGCATCTAAAATTAAAAGAGAATACGGAATTAAGGATTTTGGAAAATTCCTGCCGGGGCACGGAGGTATAATGGACAGATTTGACAGTGTTTTATTTGTTGCACCTGCAGTATACTATTTTGTTCTGCATTTTCTATAAACGGAGGGTTGGTATTGTTAACATTAATCTCGTCAATTTTGGTTTTTTCCGCTATTGTTCTTGTCCACGAGTTTGGGCATTACAAGGCTGCAAAGAGCGTTGGAATAAAAGTGTATGAATTTGCCATAGGAATGGGGCCTACTTTACTTAAAAGAGAAAAGGATGGTACCATTTATTCTATAAGAGCAGTGCCCATAGGGGGCTTTGTTCAGATGGAAGGCGAAGAAGAAGATTCAAGAACACCTACGAGTTTTGGAACAAAAACCATAGCTCAAAGGGCAAAAGTAATTGCGGCAGGCCCTGTAATGAACTTTGTCTTAGCCTTGCTGATATTTCTTGTAATTGCTTTTTCATACGGGGTTTACGGCAGCCATGTGGACTATATAGACGAAAACTCAAATGAATACAAAGCAGGCTTGAGGCCGGGAGACAAAATCATTTCCATTAACGGCAGCAGGACCTATATATGGGAAGATATTTTTTATGAATTGATATCTCCCGAAAAGACTTCTTACATTTTGAAGTATGAAAGAAACGGCCAGGTAAAGGAAGCTGTAATCGACAAACATTACAGAAAGATTATCGGAGTCACCTCAACCCTTGTGAACGGGGAAACTACCACAACCGTTTCTCCTACAGATATGACCTCACCGGCATACAAGGCGGGTATCATGGACGGGGATGTGGTTGTAAAAATTAATGATATACCTGTCAACACCTGGAATGAGCTGACAAATCAGATTGAGAATTCAAGTAAAACCGTTAAGGTAACCGTAGACAGAGATGGGGACCTCTTAGACTTCAATATTGACCTCCAGGAACAGATAAGCTTAAAATTTAATACCCGGCTTGAAAAATCATTCATCACCGCTGTTTCTTCTTCAATGTATAAAACCGTATATTATATCGAGTTGATGTTTGTTACAATAAAGCAGCTCATAACCGGTCAATTGGGCAGTGATGCCATAGGGGGACCTGTAATGGTGATATCAATGGTTGGGGAAGCAGCCCAAAGCGGCATTCTTTCACTCCTCAGCCTTGCAGCATTTATAAGCATAAACTTAGGCTTTATGAATTTGCTTCCCATTCCTGCCTTGGACGGAAGCAAGCTGTTATTTTTGGCAATCGAGGGAATCAGGGGCAAAGCCTTGCCTGTCGAAAAAGAAGGCTATATACACTTTATAGGTTTTGTCTTTTTAATAGGCCTGATGCTCTTTATAACCTATAAGGATATTTTAAGGGTTTTCAGGATTTAGGAGTAATTTATGGATAAAATAATCAGAAGAAAAAGCAGCAAGGTTATGGTTGGAAGCCTTCAAATAGGCGGTGGCGCAGATATAAGCGTCCAGTCCATGACCAACACCTTCACTAAGGATGTAAAGGCAACGGTTTCTCAAATTTTACAATTGGAAGAAGCCGGCTGTGAAATAATAAGAGTAGCGGTTGCAGATGATGAGGATGCAGAGGCTATAAAAGAAATAAAACAGCAAATTCATATACCTATTGTAGCCGACATCCACTTCGATTACAGGTTGGCTCTTAAAAGCATTGAAAACGGGATTGATAAGCTGAGAATCAATCCCGGAAACATAGGGGGGACCGACAGGGTTAAGAAGGTTGTTGAGAAGGCAAAAGAAAGGAATATTCCCATCAGAATCGGAGTGAATGTAGGAAGCATACATAGGGATATTCTAAAAAAATACGGGGGACCTAACTCTGAAGGCATGGTGGAGTCGGCCTTGGACCACGTTCGGATTTTGGAAGACCTGAATTATGACAAGATTGTGATTTCCATGAAGGGGACTGATATTAAGATGACCATAGATGCTTATAAAAGCATGGCTGAAAAGGTTTCTTATCCTCTTCATTTAGGGATTACACATGCCGGAACCTTGTTTGAAGGCAGCATTCGGTCTGCAATCGGTGTGGGAAGCCTTTTGGCTGAGGGCATCGGTGATACCATCAGGATATCATTGACGGATGACCCGGCAGAAGAAGTAAAAGTAGCAAGGGAGATATTAAAAAGTCTTAATTTAAGGAATTTCGGAATAAACTACATAACCTGCCCAACTTGCGGAAGAACCAATATCCGGCTTATAGACCTTTCAAAAAAAATTCAGGAAGGTTTGAAGGGGGTTAACAAACCCATAACGGTTGCAATAATGGGTTGTGCCGTTAACGGTCCCGGGGAAGCAAGACAGGCTGACATCGGGATTGCAGGAGGCAAGGGAGAAGCCTTATTGTTTAAAAAGGGTCAAATCATAGGCAAGGTAAAGGAAGAAGATCTGGTAAAAACATTGCTGGAAGAGATAGACAAGATCCCCTGAGGTTGACATCCCGATAGAAAGAATGGTATAATATTATAATATACATTGAAGTCAGATTAAATACTATTTTGTCAGTTAAACCAAAGCGTTTATCATAATAGCATAAAACTAAGGAGGAAGACATGGCGACAGGTGTTTTAAACTTGGAAAAAAGGCTGAAAACAAACAGCAGGATAAGCAGTCAGCTTCGAAGACAAGGATACTTGCCGGGAAGCATTTCCAGCAAGGGAAAGGATTCAGTGTCGGTTAAAGTCAGGGCTGATGAGCTTAGGAAGGGATTAGCGGCTTACGGAAGGAATGCACTGTTCAAGGTATCAATAGACGGCAAAGAAACCACCGTTATTGCAAAGGATATTCAGTATTCACCCGTCAAAGGAACAATGCTCCACGTGGATTTTCAAGAAGTGTCCTTGACGGAAGAAATCAAGGTAGCCCTATCCATAGCCATAAAAGGAATCGAAGCTTTAGAATTTAAAGGATTTATGGCCTTGAGACAAACAGATGCAATTACAGTGAAAGGGCTGCCCCAGGATATTCCCGATGACATAGCAATTGATGTTTCAAATATTGACAAGGTAGACAACATATGCTTAAAGGACGTGGTCTTCCCTGAAGGAATCCTACCCGAGGGTGACCCCGACCAGGTTTTAATATCAATAGTTGAAGCTAAGAGAACGGTACAGGCTGAGGAAGAAACGGAAACCGGCGAAGGGGACCTTGAAGCTTCCGACAATGAAGTCAAAGCAGAATAAAACTATTATAAAAACTACCCCAAGGGGTAGTTTTTATCTAAGAAGTCATCAGGCAGCCAGGCCTGGTTTTCATCAACTTCCAGTTCAAATAGCCTGCCTGAATACCGGGGATCCTTTGATTGGTGGTGTTTGAAGATGATTTTCCCTTCATTCAAGCTGCCTAATATCTCTATTTTACCTGTTCGGTGGCTCATGCAATACTTGAAGCTTTTTGACATGCCGCTTAAATTTTTTCTTGTATCATCTATTAACTCGCATGCCCTTTTCAAGGGAACCTGGAATTGATTTTTTACGCCTGAAACCGGCCTGCACTGGAATATATAGTAAGGCACCACACCCATCCCCACAAGGCCCTTCATTAATTTTTCCAATGTTTCTGACTTATCGTTCACCCCTTTTAACAAAACGGTTTGATTTCTTATTACTATGCCCCTGTTTTTCAATTCTCTTACGGCTTTTTTTGATTCTTCGGTTATTTCATTGGGGTGGTTGAAATGGGTAACTACATATATTTGTTTTATTTTATTGTAACGGTCCAATATATTAAGGAATTCCTCGTCGCTGTATATTCTTAGGGGGAAAACAACGGGAAGTCTCGTGCCGAAGCGGATATATACCAAGTGGTCAATTTTGGTTAATTCCTTCAGATAGTTTTCAATCTTTTGATTGCTGTTTAAAAATGCGTCTCCGCCGGAAATCAAAACATTGGTCATATCTTGATGGTCTTTGATATAGGATATAATATTTTCAAAATTCTTGTTTACCTCATCATCATTCTGACCTACCAGCCTTTTTCTGAAACAATGCCTGCAATACATTGCACAAGAATTTGTAGAAAGAAGCATCCCCGTTTCCTTGTACTTGTGCTGAAGTCCCACAAGGACTGTGTTGTCGGCCTCTCCGCTGGTATCAAAGCTTCCGCTCATATCGGTTTCCTTTATGGAAGGTACGCATAATTTTTTTATGGGGTCATCAGGGTCATCTTTATTGATTAAGGACAAATAATATCTTGGAACAGACATGGGATATCTTTCTATAATTTGCTTTAATTTTTCAATTTCATCAGCCGTTAATTCCACATTTAAAGCTTCTATGATTTCTTCCGCCCCGGTTAAATTCATGGACAATTCTTTTCTCCAATCCATACTATCATCTCCTTCAAAACAATTTTTTATAATATTTCCTGATACGCAAAAAATGGAAATTAATAAGTTTTAATATATTGTAATCTTCATGAGGAAAACAAGGATTTTTTTTATATACCTCGGATAAGATGTTTTAAGCCGGTTTTAAAAATATGATATTTATGTTACCATAATAAACGAAATTAGTAAAGCGATTTCATTGCATTTTTCGAAATATTTACGAAACGTAACCATACGAAACGTCATACCGGAAAAATGCCTCTTAAATAATGTTTCATATTGTATTTAAATTTTTTCTTTGATATACTGACTAATAGAACAAAAAGGAGAGATTTATGTTTTTTGAGAATTTATTTGCTGCTAAGGGTCTAACAAAAATATGGGTAGAAAAGATCGAGCTGAAGGAAAAGAAAAACACTGCGGCATTTTACTTATTCAGCCGGGAAATAATTGATTTTAAAGCAATAGATGATATAGAGGATGAAATAAAAAACCGGTATGAGAATGCTGTAAATATTGAAATACATATAAGATATGAATTAAAGGAATGGAAGGAAGAAGAACTTGTCGAAAAAATAAAAGGCAATATTTATTACGTCATCGGTAAAGGTTCTAATATACTGTCAAAAGCAAAGGATAAGATAAAACTTGAATTCAAAGACGACTCTTTTAATATTATCATAAATAACAGGCTCCTGATAAGAGAGTTTACGGATAAAGATATAGAAAGAAAACTCTTGAAGCTTATGGGGGATTACAATTTAAACTACAAAATAAGAACGACCTGTCAGGAAGAAAAAGAGGGAGGAGACCTTGAGGCAGAAAGGATTTTTGAAGAGGAATTGCAAAAAAATTTAGAAATAATCAAGAATAATACATCCTCCAAAAAATCTTCCGCCGATTCACAAAAGGCTTATGGGAGAACAAGAAAAAAATATAATTTTGACGACATGCCCTTATCCTCAATTTCCGAATTAACAAGTGATTCAGGTCTTGTTAAAATTAAGGGCAGGATCATAAGCGCGGAAAAACGAGAGCTGAAAACAGGCAGTCTTCTCTTATCCATGGCTATAACCGATTCAAGTGATTCAATAACCTGCAAGTACTTTTGTCCGAAGGATTTCGATGCTGAAGGTATTGAAAGAGGTAAATACCTTCAAATTGCCGGTAATGTTGAGTATGATGATTATGAAAAAGAATTGATAGTAAGGGTCCGGGACTTGCAGGAAACCATGGGAGAAATCAAAAGGACGGACAAGGCAGAAGAAAAAAGGGTTGAGCTCCACCTCCATACGGGTATGAGCTCAATGGACGGCATAAACACCTTTAAGGAATATGCTGAAAAAGCAAAGCTTTGGGGACATAAGGCTTTAGCCGTAACAGACCACGGTGTTGTACAAGCCTATCCCGAAGCGATGGCTTGTGCCGATGAGAACTTTAAAGTTATTTACGGCATGGAAGGCTACTTGGTGAATGACACGGTGAATATTGTAAATAACTGCAATAATATTGATTTGTCTTCGGATTTTGTCGTATTTGATATAGAAACTACCGGTTTAAATCCTAAAAGAGACCACATAATAGAAATTGGAGCCGTAAAGATATCAAACAGGAAAATAGTTGACAGTTTTTCAACCTTTGTGCATACCGACAAAAAACTTCCGGCAAGGATAATAGACTTAACATCAATAACCGATGACATGCTTGAGGGACAACCTGAAATAGGGGAGGCCCTGCCTGCATTTTTAAACTTTGCAAAAAATAGTGTCTTGGTAGCCCACAATGCTAAATTTGACGTGTCCTTTATAAGGGAAAAAGCAAGAGAACTGGATATCAGGGATATTGAAATTTCTTCCTTAGATACCTTAGAGCTGTCAAAGGCTTTGATAAAGGATGTTAAAAACTATAAGCTTTCGACATTGACAAAAAAATTAGGCATCGAACTATTGAAACACCACAGGGCAGTGGATGATGCAAATGCTGCTGCCAGGCTTTTTTTGATTTTGCTGAACAAGTTAGAGGAAAGGGAGATATCTGATATCTCAAGGTTAAATGATATCCTTAAGGGAGACATTGACCTTGTGAAGCAGCCATCTTTCCATATCAATATTTTAGTTAAAAATTATGAAGGACTTAAAAATCTCTATAAAATGGTTTCCGATTCACACTTAAACAGTTTTTATAAAAAACCCAGGCTCTTAAAATCTGTTTTAAACAAGTTTAGAGAAGGCTTGATACTTGGTACTGCCTGTGAGGCAGGGGAGCTCTACAGGGCCATTTTGGAGGGTTATGACAAGGAAAAAATAGAAGAAATAGTGGATTTTTATGATTTCTTGGAGATCCAGCCACTAAGCAACAATATGTTTTTAGTGAATAATGAGAGGGTAAAAGGGGTTGAAGACCTTAAAGAAATCAACAAGAAAATCATAGATTTAGGAGAAAAATCGGGAAAAATAACGGTTGCCACCGGAGATGTCCACTTCTTGGAGCCGGAAGATGAAATTTTCAGGAGAATTCTCATGTCGGGCCAAGGATATGAAGATGCGGAAGAGCAGGCACCTCTTTATTTTAAAACAACCGATGAAATGCTTGAAGATTTTTCATATTTAGGGGAAGAAAAGGCTTACGAAGTTGTCGTAAAAAACACCAATTTGATTGCTGATTTGATTGAACCCATACTCCCCATTCCAAAGGGTACATTTCCTCCGGTCATTGAAGGGTCCGACCTGGAGCTGAAAAATATATGTTTTGAAAAGGCCAGGTCAATTTACGGAGAAAACTTGCCTGCATTAGTTGAGAACAGATTAAAGAGGGAGCTGGACTCCATAATAGGAAACGGTTATTCCGTCTTGTACATAATAGCCCATAAATTGGTAAGAAAGTCAAATGAAGACGGGTACTTGGTAGGCTCAAGGGGGTCTGTGGGCTCCTCCTTTGCGGCTACCATGGCGGGTATAACGGAAGTAAATCCCTTAGTGCCCCATTATGTGTGCCCCGGCTGCAAATACTCGGAATTCATAGAAGACGGGTCTTACGGGTCGGGCTATGACTTGCCGGATAAAGCATGTCCGCGATGCGGCAGCCAGCTGAAAAAGGACGGCCATGACATACCTTTTGAAGTGTTTTTAGGCTTTGAAGGGGACAAGGAGCCTGATATTGATTTGAATTTTGCCGGTGAGGAGCAGGGAGTCTGCATGAAATATACGGAAGACCTCTTCGGGGAAGGGAAAGTATTCAGGGCAGGGACCATAAGCACCATTGCCGATAAAACGGCATATGGCTTTGTTAAAAATTATTTTGAAGAAAGAGGCATATCTAAAAGGAAGGCAGAAATAGAAAGGCTGGTACATGGGTGCCTGGGTGTTAAGCGGACATCGGGCCAGCATCCGGGCGGGGTTATGATTGTCCCTAAGGACAAGGACATCCATGACTTTACTCCTGTCCAATATCCGGCCAACAATGAAAAGGCCGGTACCATTACCACCCACTTTGATTATCATTCCATTTCGGGACGTATACTGAAACTTGACCTTTTAGGCCATGATACTCCAAGCATCATACGGATGCTGGAAGATTTGACGGGAGTAGACAAAGAAACCATCCCTACGGACGACCCGGCTACAATGAGCACATTTACCAGCCCTGAATCCTTGGGTATCACCCTGGATGAAATTAACTGTTCTACCGGCACCTTAGCAATACCTGAATTCGGTACTCCCTTTGTAAGGCAGATGATCATGGATACAAAACCTAAATCATTTTCGGATTTGGTCAGAATAAGCGGCCTGTCCCACGGAACCGACGTATGGATTAACAATGCCCAAGAAATAATAAGGCAGGGGCATGCGGAAATAGGCGGGGTTATTTCCACCCGTGACGACATAATGACCTACTTGATTCAAATGGGGGTAGACAAGAAAACTGCTTTTGATATTATGGAAAGGGTCCGTAAGGGCAAGGGGCTCAGGAAAGAAGATGAAGAGGCCATGAAGGCACAGAAGGTTCCCCAGTGGTACATAGATTCCTGCAATACTATTAAGTACATGTTCCCTAAGGCCCATGCTGTTGCTTATGTGACCATGTCCGTAAAAATAGCCTACTTCAAGGTGCATTACCCGGAAGCCTTTTACGCTGCTTATTTTACGACCAAGGTTGACGACTTTGATGCGGATATAGTTACAAAAGGGCAAAACCATATATTGAGCACCATACGCGACCTGGAACAAAAGGGAAACGATAAGACGGCAAAAGAAAAGAATTTGCTGACGGTATTAGAGGTTGCTTACGAAATGTACAAGCGGGGGTTTAAATTTACAAGGGTTGATTTGTATAAGTCTGATGACAGGAAATTCCTGCTTACCGAAGACGGAATCCTTCCTCCTCTCATGGGACTTCCCGGCCTTGGAGCAAATGCAGCCGCAAGTATCAAGGCGGAAAGGGAGATTTCAAAATTTATTTCTGTTGAAGATATAATAAGGAGGACAAAGGTGTCAAAAACAGTAATAGAAGTATTGGAAAAACACGGCTGTCTTAAGAATATGGATGAAACTAACCAAATATCGATTTTCAACGTTTAATAGGCAGGTGAAATGGGGTCAATTTCTTAGAAAAAATATTTGATTTATTTTAAAATTTGTGATATACTATAAAAAAGATGAATTTTGACGGAAAGAGTGGGTGACCCCACTCTTTCTACATGTATGACCCGCGCTTACAGCGTTAAAATATCTATATAGGCATGAAGGAGAGAGAATATATATGAGCAAGAAAAACATTTTAGCATCCGTCAGGAAAATGACGGAGGATATACTGAAGACCACGGATATGGAACTAATTGACCTTGAATATGTGAAAGAGGGGCCCTTTAAATATTTAAGGATCTACATAGATAAGCCCGGAGGAGTAAATGTGGACGATACTGCAGACGTGAGCAGAATTCTCAGCAAAAAACTTGATGAAGCAGACTTGATTAAAGACCAATACTTTTTGGAAGTATCGTCGCCCGGGGTTGAAAGGCCCTTTAAAAGAGAAGAAGATTTTCAAAACAATATAGGCAATGTGGTTGAAGCTAAATTTTATAAGCCTGTGGACGGCAAAAAATCTTTACTTGGAGTATTAAAAGAGAAGAAGGACAATAATATAGTTATTGAAGCGCAAGACAAGACTTATGAGATTGAGCTTGAGGATATATCAAAGATAAACAGAGTGATTGAGGATTTTTAGTGGAGGGGTTTGTTAAAATGAACAAGGATATTTTAAATGCGTTGAGAGAGCTTGAAAAAGAAAAGGGTATCGACCAGGAGGTGGTTTTGGAAGCCATACGGACCGCACTGGAAACAGGTTATAAGAAAAATTTCGGCAAGGCTACCAATTTCAGTGTCGAAATAGATAAGGAAAACGGTGAATACAAGCTTTATCAAGCAAAAACAGTTGTGGAAAGCGTTGAAAACAATAATTTGGAAATTTCATTGGAAGAAGCTAAAACCATTGACAGTAAATATGAATTAGGGGATATAGTCAAATTCGAAATAAAACCCAAGAAAGATTTCGGCCGGATAGCAGCCCAGACAGCAAGGCAGGTTATACTGCAGAAGATCCGGGAAGCTGAAAGAGAGTCAATTTTCAATGAATTCTACGGAAGGGAATCGGATATTTTAACAGGTGTCGTACAGAGGGAAAATAAGGGCAACATATTTGTTGACTTAGGCAAAATAGAGGGTATATTAACCGTAAACGAGCAAATACCGGGAGAGGTATACAGACCGGGAGACAGGATAAAAACCGTTATTTTGGAAGTTAAAAACACCAGCAAGGGGGCCAGTATCCTTTTGTCAAGAAGCCACCCAAATCTTGTCAAGCGTTTATTTGAGTTGGAAGTGCCTGAAATACATGACGGTATCATTGAAATATACTCTATTGCAAGAGAAGCCGGTTCAAGGACAAAAATTGCCGTATTTTCTCATGACCCCAATGTGGAGCCCATAGGCTCCTGCGTAGGCAACAAGGGTATCAGGGTTAAAAATATCATAGATGAAATAAATCAAGAAAAAATTGATATTATAGTATATGAAAAAGATCCGGAAAAATTTATCGCCAACAGTTTAGGTCCCGCTAAAATAATAAAGGTTAGGGCAAATGAAAAAGAAAAAACGGCAGTAGCCGTGGTTCCGGACAATCAGCTGTCCTTGGCCATAGGAAAGGAAGGACAAAACGTGAGGCTTGCCGCCAAGCTTACGGGATGGAAAATCGACATAATAAGCGAGTCACAAGAAAGCGAACAAACCGGGGAGGAAGTATGAAAAAAAGAAAGATACCTATGAGAAGATGCATCGGCTGCATGGAGCATTTCCCCAAAAAGGACTTGTGCAGGATCGTAAAGACCAAGGAAAATGAAATTTTTTTCGACTCAACGGGAAAGAAGAACGGCAGGGGAACTTATATATGCAAAAGTATTGACTGCTTAAACAAAGCAATAAAATCAAAGGCTTTGTCGAGGGCCTTGGAAACGGAAATACCGGAAGAAGTGCTGGAAGCAATAAAGGAAGAGATAGTGAAGAATGAATAAAATATACTCAATGCTTGGTCTTGCAAGGAAAGGCGGAAATATTTCCATAGGTTTTGACACAACAAAGGCGGATATTGAGAAAAACAAATCCTTTTTGGTTATAATTGCAGAGGATGCATCTGAAAAAACAAAGGAAAATATTATATTTCTATGCCGCAGGCATAATAGCAAATATATAGAGTTTGGGGAGAAGGAAATATTGGGAAAAAGTTTAGGTAAAAAACCAGTGAGCGTACTGTCCGTTACCGACAAGAACATAGCATCGTATATATTAAATAAGATATAAACCGGAGGTGGTTGCATGAGAATATATGAACTTGCAAAAGAATTAGAAATGAACAGCAAAGATCTTGCCCAATTGGTAGAAAAGGAATTAGGGATAAAAGTAAAAAACCATATGAGTTCCTTGACAGATTTGGAAGTTTTGAGATTTAAAAAGGCATTGAGCATTTTAAATAACAGCAAAAAAACAAAGGTAACAAAGACCGGCAAACAGGCTATTGTTGATGATGAGCCTTTAATTGATGAAAAAATAGACATAAACCAGGCCAAGTTAAAAAAAGTAGATAAGAAACTTTTAGCGCCCGTTAAAAAACAGGGCCCTTCAAAAAAGGGACCTGCAAAACCATCCTCGGAGGAAGAAAAAAAGGATGCCAAGGCTGAGCCTAAGAAGGGCTTAGGCAAGGAAAAGCAAAAACAGAAAAAGCCCCACCAACAAAGCCGTCCCGAGCCAAAGCACAAAACAAAAACAATAAGCATAGAGGACTCCATCGTGGTAAGAGACTTTGCAGACAAATTAGGGGTTCCCGTAAATTTAGTAATATCAAAATTAATCATGCTTGGAGTAATGGCTAACATGAACCAGGAAATCGACTTTGACACGGCAGCTTTGATAGGAGAAGAATTAGGGGCTAAGGTAAATAAGATAGAAGTTGTTGATGAACTGCAAGACTTAGAGGAATCCTTGTTTAAGGAAGATGAAGATGATGAAAAGTCATTGCAGCCAAGACCGCCCATAGTAACCGTAATGGGTCACGTTGACCATGGAAAGACATCCCTGTTAGATGCTATCAGGGACACATCGGTTACCGAGCATGAAGCGGGTGGAATCACCCAGCATATAGGAGCTTCCCAGGTAGAAATCAAGGGTAAGAAAATAACCTTTTTAGATACGCCTGGCCACGAGGCATTTACGGCAATGAGGGCCAGGGGAGCCAAGGTCACGGATATAGCTGTAATCGTAGTAGCTGCAGATGACGGGGTTATGCCCCAGACCATTGAAGCAATAAGCCATTCTAAGGCGGCAGGAGTTCCTATTATTGTGGCTGTCAATAAAATCGACAAGCCCACAGCAAACCCGGACAGGGTGAAACAGGAACTGGCAGAACAAGGTGTTATGCCCGAGGAGTGGGGAGGAGATACCATCTTTGTACCTGTTTCGGCCAAAAAACGCACCGGTATTGAAGAATTGCTGGAAATGATTCTCTTGGTTGCTGAGGTTCAGGAATTAAAAGCTAATCCCAACAGAAACGCAAAGGGTACAATCATAGAAGCTAAGCTTGACAAAGGAAGGGGACCGGTTGCAACAGTATTAATCGAAAAAGGAACCTTGAAAAAAGGCGATTATGTATTGGTGGGGAGCACTCACGGCAAGGTCAGGGCCATGTTTAATTCAAAAGGGAAAAGAATTAACCAGGCAGGTCCCTCTGTTCCGGTAGAAATCTTAGGACTTTCTGAAGTACCCCAGGCAGGGGACATTTTGGCGGTAATGGAGAATGAAAAGGATGCTAAAACCATTGCCGAAAAGCGTAAAGACAAAAAGCACCTTGAAAGGTTAAATGCTACATCAAAAGTGTCCTTGGATGATTTATACGAAAGAATACAAAAGGGCGAAGTAAAAGATTTAAATATTATTATTAAGGCAGATGTGAGCGGGTCAATAGAAGCCGTTAAACAATCACTGCAAAAACTCAGCATGGATGAGGTAAAGGTTAATCCCATCCACGGCGGGGTAGGCGGTATAAACGAAAATGATATTTTGCTGGCTTCCGCTTCAAATGCGATAGTGATAGGCTTTAACGTAAGGCCTTCCGTAGCTGCCATGGAGCTGGCAAAACAAGAAAATGTCGATGTCCGCACCTATAACATAATTTACAATGCCATTGAAGATATCGAATCTGCCGTTAAAGGTATGCTTAAGCCCATTTATAAGGAAGTAATCATGGGAAGGGCAGAGGTAAGACAAACATTCAAGGTTCCAAACGTGGGGGTTGTTGCCGGAGTGTATGTGACAAGCGGTAAAATTACAAGAAAATCAAAGGTAAGGCTCCTCAGAAACGATATAGTGATTCATGAAGGTCAAATTGCGTCCCTGAGGAGGTTTAAAGATGACGTATCTGAACTCAACAGCGGCTTTGAAGGCGGAATCGGCATTGAAAAATACAATGATATCAAGGAAGGCGACTCCATAGAAGCCTATATTATGGAAGAAATAAAAAGATAAATTTAAAGAGGTAAGAAATGGCAAGCAGAAGAAATAGCAGGTTGTCAGAAGAAGTTAAAAGGGCCTTGTCCGAGATTATCAGAAGTGATGTAAAGGATCCTCGAATTTCAGAACTTATGAGCATAACCGATGTCCAGGTAACGGAAGATTTAAAATTTGCCAAAATATTTGTTTCAGACTACAAGGATATTGAATCAACCCTAAGAGCCCTTGAAAGCGCCAAGGGATTTATTAGAAGAGAAATCGGCAAGAAAGTCAAAATGAGGATTATTCCTGAACTGATTTTCTTAAGGGACGATTCAATCGAAAGAGGGATGCAAATAAGCAAGCTTATTGACAAGGTAATCGAAGAAGATGAAGTTAGGAAGGTTAATAAGGATAATGCTGAAGAATGATGTGAAGGAAATTCTTGAATTAATAAAGACTTCTGATAAAATCTGCATAGCAGGACATATGGCACCGGATGGAGACTGTATAGGGTCAGTAATGGCCCTGTATAAGTTCCTGAAACCTTTAAACAAAAACTTTACCGTCATGATTGACGGGACCATTCCCTTTAATTATAAACCATTTGTAGATGAAACCATCATGGTTAAGGACTACGACAATGAAAAATTCGACCTCTTGTTTGTACTGGATACAAGCGATACAAAGAGACTGGGAAAATTTGAGGATGTGCTGAACAACTCAAAGAAAAGGATAGTTATCGACCACCACAAAACAAATAAGGGTTTTGGCGATATCAATATCATAGATCCGGAAATGAGTTCCACCGGCGAGCTCTTGTATGATATTCTTAAGCTTACGGGAATGGAGATTACAAGCGAAGTTGCGGTTTTGATATACATTGCTGTTTTAACGGACACCGGAAAGTTTTCATACGCAAACACCACAAGCCGGACTCACGTGAAAACAGCGGAACTCATTGATTTAGGCGTAAATGTGTCGGAAATAGATAATCTTGTGTACAATTCAAAACCTGCCGATGTGGTCAAGGCATTTATTGACAGTGTGAGCAAGGTTGAGCTGTATTATGAAAACAAATTAGGCATTACCGCTATAACCAAGGACCTCTTAGCCAAAAACAAAGTAGAGATGGCTGATCTAGACGGCGTTGTCGAATATATAAGAGAAATCAAGGAAGTTGAGGTATCCTGTCTCCTGAAAGAATATGACGAAAGTACCAAGGTAAGCCTCAGATCCAAGAATAAGATAGATGTGTCCGCCATTTCTCTTAAGTACCAAGGGGGAGGCCATGCAAAGGCTGCAGGTTTTGAACTCAAAGAAAACATTGAAAATACGAAAAGAATTATTATAGAGGAATTCAAAGAGCTTTTGGTGCAATGATAGGAGTACTGAATATTTTAAAGCCGACAGGCATGACATCCCATGATGTTGTAAACAGGGTAAGAAAAATTTTAAATATTAAGAAAGCAGGCCATGCGGGCACTCTTGACCCCAATGCAGCCGGAGTTTTGGTTGTTTGCGTGGGTAAGGCGACAAAGGTCAGCGAATACTTAATGAGGGGCGACAAAGAATATATATGCCAGCTTATATTAGGTAAGGCAACCGACACTCAAGACAGCTACGGCAGGGTTACTCATATATCAAATAAGACTAAGGTGACCCCGGAAGAATTGAATGAAGTTTTAAAAAGATTTACAGGAGACCTGGTCCAAATTCCTCCTGCATATTCAGCCGTTAAATTAAAGGGGAAAAAGCTCTACGAGTATGCCCGACAGAATATTCCGGTTGAAAAAGCAGGAAGAAGGATTGTTATTTATGATATTAAGCTGATTAACTTTAATGGAAACAGTGCCCTCCTAAAAATCAAATGCAGCAAGGGAACATACATGAGAACTCTTTGCAATGATATGGGCATCTCCTTAGGTACCTACGGCCATATGGGAGTTTTAATAAGAACTCAATCTAACGGTTTATCCATTAATGATTCCGTAACCTTAGAGGAGTTGAAGTTTTTGAATGATACCAACAAATTGGATGAATGCCTGATTCCTCTTGAAAATATCTATAAATTAGATAAAATTACAGTAGATTCAAAGCATTACGACAGGTTGACAGCGGGCAATGAGGTTGATGGGGGAATAAAGGTAAATAGGGATGAAATCTATGTATATTGCAGGGATAAGCTCATAGGTATAGGAAAAACAAGAAACGGCAGGGTAAAAATAGACAAGATGCTTGTTTAGCAGGTGAGAAAATGGCGAATATAAACGGTTCATGCATAGCAATAGGTAATTTTGACGGCATTCATATCGGACATGATGTCCTCATAAGAAGAATGATTGACCTAAGCAAGGAAACAGGTCAAAAAAGCATAATAATAACTTTTAAGTATGTCAAAAATGACCTTAAAAAATCTTCAATGAATATTAAATACATCAACAGTCCTCATACAAAATTTGAAATACTCAAAACTTACGGCGCAGATGAGGTTGTGGAAATAGAATTAGATGAAATTGTTTCTAAATATTCACCGGAACATTTTATCGAGATGCTGGCGGATGATTACAAGGCCAAAAACATTGTTGTGGGCTATAATTTTACATTTGGTCACAGGGCAGCCGGCAATATTAATACGTTGAGGGACTACCAGGACAAATACGGATACTTGGTGGAGGAAATACCCCCGGTTAAGTATAACGGAATTGCCGTAAGCTCTACCCTTATAAGGACCCTCCTGAATGAAGGTAAGATTTATGAAGCCAATAAGCTTTTATTGAATAAATACACCATAAGTACAGAAGAATTAAGTTTTAACCGGGAAAAAAACATAGGCTTCATAAGCAACAAAAGCAGCATATTGGTTCCCCCCGACGGCAAATACCTGGTTAGGACGGGGAAAAAATACTATAATCTGAAGATTGTTTCCAACAAGAACGGAGCTAATCTCATATTTGATGACATAGTTGAAGGTAATAATGACATTGTATTCATAGATAAGGTCTAATAGTTGAAAAAAATTGGAAATTTAAAAAATTATTATTTACAAAATTCTATTAATATGATAGACTTTATTAGTTCCATAGACTAAGTTTAACGACTCCTCAACGTTTTGCTTGGATTATGGTGAAAAATTATATGGAGGACAAAATGAATAAAGAAATCAAAAAACAAATCATTGACCAGTACAGGATTAACGAGAAGGACACAGGGTCACCGGAAGTTCAAATAGCCTTGTTAACTTACAGGATCAATAATCTTACCGAGCATTTAAAGAACAATAAGAAGGACCATCATTCAAGAAGAGGTCTTTTGCAAATGGTTGGACAAAGAAGAGGTTTCCTTAACTACTTAAAAGAAACTGACATCGAAAGATATAGAAGCATCATAGCAAAATTAGGATTAAGAAGATAAACGGTAAAGCGGGGGAACCCGCTTTATACTTTATACCGAAGGAGGTAACATGGAAGAAAAAATATTTAAGTATATGCTTGCCGGAAGAGAATTAAAAGTTACTATCGGCAAAATAGCAGAATTAGCAAACGGCTCTTGTTTAGTCCAATACGGTGACACCGTAATCATGGCCAACGTAACGGCATCGAAAGAGCCCAGACAGGGTATTGACTTTTTCCCATTGAGTGTGGATTTTGAGGAGAAGCTCTACTCTGTAGGGAAAATACCCGGTGGTTTTATCAAAAGGGAAGGAAGGCCGGGAGAAAAGGCAATACTGACTTCACGTTTGATAGACAGACCTTTAAGACCCTTGTTCCCTAAAGGATACAGGAATGATGTCTCCGTTACTGTTACAGTATTATCGGTAGACCAGGACTGTTCGCCTGAAATAGCAGGGATGATAGGTTCATCAATTGCCTTGTCCATTTCAGACATTCCCTTTGAAGGTCCTACCGGTGCCGTCAATATCGGACTTATAGACGGTGAATTCATCATTAACCCCAACAGCAAGCAGAGGGAATTGACAAAACTTGATTTAACCGTATCCGGAACCAAGGAAGCTATCATGATGGTTGAAGCAGGTGCAAAAGAAGTTAGTGAAGAGGTGGTCCTGAATGCCATCCTGTTCGCCCATGAAGAAATCAAAAAGCTCTGCGACTTTATAAGTGAAATTACAAGAGAGACAGGTAAAGAAAAGTCAGATTACACCTGTTTTACATGTGATGAGGAGATTGAAAAAGAAATCAGGGAATATGCAGACCCCATAATAAACGAAACCGTTATTGAGGAAGACAAACTATTAAGGCAGGAAAAAATCGACAACTTTAAAGCGGAAGCCAAAGCCCTGTTTTTGGAAAAATACCCTGAAAATGAAGCAGATATTGACGAAATCCTATACACCATCGTTAAAGAAAAGGTGAGAGAGAACATTCTTCAAAGAGGTATCAGACCTGACAACAGGGGTATAGACGAAATCAGGAAAATAAGCTGCGAAGTAGGCCTCCTGCCGAGGACACACGGGTCAGGACTATTCACCAGGGGACAGACCCAGGTTCTGACAGTTGCTACCCTTGGTTTAGGCAGTGATGAGCAGACTTTGGACGGTATTTCGGAAGAAACCTCTAAGCGTTACATGCATCATTACAATTTTCCATCCTACTCCGTAGGGGAAACAAGACCATCCAGGGGACCGGGCAGGAGGGAAATAGGTCACGGTGCTTTGGCGGAAAGGGCCTTGGAGCCGGTAATTCCCGGCGAAGAAGAATTCCCATACACAATCAGACTTGTTTCAGAGGTATTAAGCTCTAACGGTTCAACCTCCCAGGCAAGTGTGTGCGGCTCAACCTTAGCCCTGATGGATGCAGGGGTGCCGATAAAAGCACCGGTTGCGGGAGTTGCAATGGGGCTGATGAAAGAAGGAGACAAGGTAGTTATACTGACGGACATTCAAGGGCTGGAAGATTTCTTCGGAGACATGGACTTTAAGGTTGCAGGAACTAAAGAAGGGATAACTGCTATTCAAATGGATATAAAAGTCCATGGAATCGACAAAGACATCCTGACTGCCGCTTTGGAAAAGGCCCGTATAGGCAGGTTGTTCATCCTGGATAAAATGCTCGAATGCATCGACAAGCCAAGAGAAGAAGTGAGCAAATATGCGCCGAAGATCATAACAATGCACATTGATACTGAAAAAATCAGAGAAGTGATTGGTACCGGCGGAAAGGTAATAAATAAAATAATTGAAGAGACGGGCGTTAAGATTGATATTGAAGATGACGGCACCGTTTCCATAGCTGCCGAAAATGTTGAAAGTGCATACAAGGCTAAGAAAATAATCGAAGGTATAGTTAAGGAAATTGAAGTTGACGAAATTATCTTAGGAAAAGTAGTCAGAATAGAATCCTACGGAGCTTTCGTTCAACTTTCTGAAAATAAAGACGGCTTACTTCATATTTCACAAATAGACAACAAGAGAGTGGGTAAAGTTGAGGATGTATTGAAAATTGGAGATGAAGTATTGGTAAAAGTAATCGATATCGACGATAAGGGCAAAATCAAGCTTTCAAGAAAGGCAGCCATGCAGCAGACAAAAGATCAACCCAAATAATAAAACAAAGGAAAGACAATAAAATCGAGGCAAAGACCTTGATTTTTATTATTTAATAATATATTGTATTTAATAAAAAAATTTGGTAAGATTGGTATAGATATATATCATAAACGTACCCCTTTAATAATACATATAGGATAAGGGGGAGGCTTATGAAATTTTTTTGCAATGCTGAATTCATAAGAAAAGCATTAATTATAATATTTTTAACCATAATAATTATATTATTGATAATGGGCAGGTTCAGAACAATGAGGGTTAAAATGATAGGGGAGGTCGTGCCCGTGGCAAAAACCTTCATGATCTAAAGAGCAGAAGATACTTTAACCGGAGGAAAAATGATAAAAAAGCACACATTGGATAACGGAATCAGAATTGTAATGGAAAAAATCGATTATGTGAGGTCTGCTTCCATAGGCATATGGGTAAATGTAGGCTCAAATAACGAAAACGAAGAAACAAACGGATTATCACACTTTATTGAACACATGCTTTTCAAGGGAACAAAGAATAGGAAAGCAAACGAAATTGCAGAAGAAATAGACAGCATAGGGGGCCAGCTGAACGCCTTCACAAGCAAGGAATGCACCTGCTTTTACGTCAAGGTGCTGGATGAAAACATTAAAGAAGCAGTAGATATACTTTCGGATATGTTCTTTAACCCTCTATTCTCACAGGAGGAAATAGATAAAGAAATATCCGTTGTTATTGAAGAAATTAAAATGTATGAAGATTCACCAGAGGATCTTGTACATGACAAGCTGTCTGAAATAATATTCAATGACAGCCCCATGGCTTACAATATTCTTGGCACGGAAAAAAACCTGAGAACTTTTACCAAAGAAAAGGTCAAAAGATTCATGAATGAAAATTATTCTCCATCCAATACGGTGATTTCAATTGCCGGGAATTTTGACGAGGAAGAATTCATCAGCCGGATAGAGGAAAAATTCAAGGATTGGGTCAATAAGGCAGCTGAAAATGTACATATCGAATCCAATTATCAAAGGAAGGTAGTCGGTATTAACAAAGATTTGGAGCAGGTCCACATGTGCATAGGAAACAAAACCTTTGGACGGCACGATAATAACTACCATTCTTTGTTGGTTTTAAATAATTTATTCGGGGGAACGATGAGCTCAAGAATTTTCCAGGAGGTAAGAGAGAAGAAGGGTCTGGTTTATTCTATCTATTCATCCGTAACCAACTACTCAGATACAGGTATTTTCAGCATTTACGCAGGTATGGGCTATGAACAGGCTGAAGATACTTTAAGAACCATACTGAAAGAAATGTCAAACATTAAGAAGGGCAATATAACGGAAGAAGAATTCTTGCGAGCTAAACAGCAGATTAAAGGGAATTATATCTTAAGCCTTGAGAGCACATCAAGCAGGATGTCGGCCATAGGAAGAAGAGAACTCTTATACAATGAAATTTTATATCCCGATGAGATTATTGAAGCTATCAACAAGGTTGAAATGAAGGATGTATTGAATGTTGCAAAGGACTTGTTTAAAACTGAGGATTTAAGCGTTACATTTACCGGCAATTTAAGCAAATATCCTGAACTTGAGGATAAAATCAATAAAGTATTAGGAGAAAAATATGAAAGTTAAGTTAGTGAAGAAAAATCCCTTTAAGATACCGGAGTACGAAACTAAGGGGTCAGCAGGAGTAGACCTCCAGGCGAATGTTGATGAACCGCTAATTTTAAAACCAATGGAAAGAGCACTGGTTCCAACGGGTTTATTTATTGAATTACCTGAAGGCTACGAGGCACAAATAAGGGCAAGAAGCGGTTTGGCAATCAAGCACGGCATAAGTCTTGTAAACGGCATAGGAACCGTTGATTCGGATTACAGGGGGGAAATAAAGGTAATCCTTATAAATTTAGGGGCTGATGATTTCATAATAAACAAGGGGGACAGGATTGCCCAGATGGTAATTATGAAGCATGAGCAGGTTAAATTTGAATTGGCAGAAGAGCTTAATGAAACAGAAAGAGGCCCGGGAGGCTTCGGACACACGGGTATTCATTGACACGATATGTAAATTAATAATAATTGCTGATTATGGGGGGGATAATATATGAAGCTTAGCGAATTATACAGCAAAGAGATAATCAATGTGGACACGGGAGAAAATTTGGGGATTTTCGGTGATTGTGACCTGGTTATTGATGAAAAAACAGGGGAAATAATCAGTTTTATATCCGGAGGCAACTCACCCTTCGCTTTTTTCAAAGAACCCAAAAGAAAAGAAATCCTGTGGAAAAATATCAAAAAAATCGGAAGCGACATGATAATTATTGAAAATGATTAAATGTTAAATTTCTTTCGCATCAGTGGTATGGGGGGCCGGAGGGATGCAGCCAATACGTGGTTTTAAACATGTATAAAATTATTAAAACTTCAAAGAATAATCAGGAATACCTGATTATTTTTTTATGGAGGAAAAATGGAAAACAATAAGCTAAACATACCCCCTGATATAAGACAAGAGGCCTTCAAGGAAATGAAGGCAGGAGGAAACAGCATACAAACGCAGGATAAAAACGAAACCATGAATCCTTTTGTATTCAGCGGAACACCAAGTGACAATGAAGACTCGGGCCAGCCCATAGAAAATGTCAAGCAAGTTGGAAGCGTCACCCAGGTAGAGCCTGTAAAGGATATTTGTTTTATAAACATAATCGGTGAAATTGAAGGCCATACTGCCCTGCCTCCCCAAAGCAAAACAACCAAGTATGAGCACATAATCCCCTTGGTTATAGGAGCTGAAATGGATCCCCAGATAAAGGGAGTCCTCTTATTGATAAATACCATGGGAGGGGATGTTGAAGCCGGTCTTGCCATTTCTGAATTGGTAGCCAGCATTACAAAACCCACGGTTTCTATCGTATTGGGCGGGGGACACAGCATAGGAACAGCCTTGGCGGTTTCGGCAGATTATTCTTTCATAGCACCCACGGGAACAATGACCATCCACCCCATACGAACCAACGGATTAGTCATAGGAGTACCCCAGACCTTCAGATACTTTCAAAAAATGCAGGAGAGGATTACCGATTTTATCGTTATGAACTCAAATGTCAATAAAGAGGCCCTGTTGGAATACATGTATGAAACAGATGAAATAGCAAATGATGTCGGGACCGTATTAAATGCGGAAGAAGTGGTAAACATCGGTCTTATCGATGAAATTGGCGGATTCAGTAAAGCCATGGAAAAATTAAGGGACTTAATCGACAAAATAGGGAAATAAATTGCCGTTGCGAAAGCTGCTTGCCCTGTGTTATAATAAATGCAATCAATGAAGCAAGCAGCTTAAAAAAAGTTCAGGGGGAAGTTTTTTTAATGGCCAAAACATCCGCAAAGAAAACAAACAAAAACTCAAGCACAACAAGCAAAAAAATAAGGACGGGCAAAAAGAGTACAAGCACCAAGACAGCCGGGAGAAGTATTTTGATTAAGGAATTGACCGGTATTTTTCTTGTATCCTTTGCGGTATTCTTGATTGTTGTGACCAATAAGGAGGCCCAGACAGGAATAATAGGCAAGACTATAAATATGTTTACACATTCGGCATTCGGAGCCGGTTCCAAAGTATTGCCCTATTTCATTTTAGCTCTTGGGATTCTAAGGCTTTTCAACATAATCATATTGAACGACACCAATCAAATAGCTGCGATTATAGGTTTTTTTATGTGCTTCATCATATACAGGGCGGTATCTGACCCGGAAGTATACTCCCATATGGCTGCAAGCCAGGATTTTAAGGTCTTGGTTGCTAAATCTTCGGACCTTGGAATACTCGGCAAGGGAGGAGGGGTTATCGGAAATGCAATTACCTTCATATTTGTTAAACTCATCGGAAAGATCGGCACCTATGTAGCTTTGGGAGCCCTGACATTTTCATCCCTCGTCCTTCTCACGAATCAAAGCATTATCGGTATCATAAGATTAGTCATGAAATACATAAAAAAATTTCTGAATGCCATATCAAAATTCATATTTACGGAAGAGGATGAAAGTAAAGCCAAAAAAGAAAAACCAATTCAAAGACAGGAAGAAGAAAAGATACAAATATATGATTATATGAGCCCTGCTTTGGATAATAAAAAGGCTGAAATCACTCAATTGAAGATCGAAGATATAGAAAAAACGGAAAATAAGCCGGAAACTTCGAAACCTGAACCACTTAAAGAAGCAAAAGAAAAATTCGAGCAAAAAGAAAGATTCGAGAAAAATGAAATTACCGATGACATAATAAAAATTTCAGATGCAAAAGCTGACAACTACATCCTGCCTCCAATCAAGCTTTTGGACCCCCTGCCCCAGCATGCAAGGGGAGGGGACAGGGAAGATTTAAAAAAAGACGGCGAAAAGCTCATCGAAACACTGAACAGCTTCAATATACCCTGCAAGATCCTTCAAATAAGCAAGGGACCCACTATTACCAGGTATGAAATACAACCTGCCCCCGGAATAAAGGTAAGCCGGATAACAGCCTTGTCCAATGACTTGGCCTTAGCCCTTGCTAGTTCGGAAATACGGATGGAAGCACCCATACCGGGCAAGGCTGCAATCGGAATAGAAGTACCCAACAGGGCAAAAACCAAGGTGCATTTGAGGAGCATAATTGAATCCCGGGAGTATAAAACCGCTCCCACAAACCTTCCCTTTGCTTTGGGCAAGGACATAGGAGGAAAAAACATAGTCGCAGAAATTGACAAAATGCCCCACCTATTGATAGCCGGGGCTACGGGTTCAGGCAAATCTGTTTGTATAAATTCACTCATAATGAGCATTTTGTTTAAAGCGAAACCGGATGAGGTGAAGCTGATTTTAGTTGACCCCAAAGTTGTTGAGCTAAGCATCTACAACGGCATTCCCCACTTGTTGATACCGGTGGTAACAGACCCCCGAAAAGCAGCAAATGCCCTGAACTGGGCAGTTATGGAAATGACAAACCGTTATAAAATTTTTGCCCAAAACGGTGTCAGGGAAATAGACTCCTACAATGAAAGAATGGCCAAGGAAAACAAGGATAAGATGCCTAAAATCGTCATAATAATAGATGAATTGGCAGATTTGATGGCAGTAGCTTCAGCTGAGGTGGAAGAATACATAACACGGATTGCCCAGCTGGCAAGGGCCTGCGGCATGCACCTTGTAATAGCCACACAAAGACCCTCCGTTGATGTAATTACGGGTGTAATTAAAGCAAATATTCCTTCCCGTATTGCCTTTGCCGTATCATCCCATATAGATTCAAGAACCATCTTGGATACGGGAGGGGCGGAAAAACTTTTAGGCAAGGGGGATATGCTCTATTACCCCATAGGCCTTCCAAAGCCCGTAAGGATACAAGGAACCTTCATCACGGACGATGAAATAAAAAGGGTGGTTGACTTTATAAAAGACCAGGAAATTGACACAAAAACATCGAAAGAAAGCGAAATCATCAAGGAAATAGAAAACCAGACAGCAGATGAGGAAGTTGACGAATACTTGGACCAGGCCATAGAAATGGTGGTAAATGACGGCCAGGCTTCGGTATCCTACATACAAAGGAAATTCCGGGTAGGCTATGCAAGGGCGGCACGAATTATCGACCAGCTGGAGAAGAGGGGTATCGTGGGAGGACATGAAGGCAGCAAACCAAGAAAAGTCCTGATTACAAAAGAAGAATTAGACCAAATGAGAGGAATCAATGACTAAATGAAAAAAATATACATGCATTCCTTGGGATGCTCAAAAAATCTTGTAGATTCGGAAAATATGCTGGGGATATTAGAAAAAAAGGGCTTCAAGGTTACGGAGTATGCCGACAAGGCAGATTACATCATAATAAATACCTGCTCCTTCATAAGGGATGCCCAGCAAGAATCTGTAAATGCAATACTCTGTGCTGCAGACATAAAAAACGAGATAAACAATAATGCAAAAATAATCGTTACAGGGTGCCTGTCCCAGAGATTCGGCCAAGACCTGTCAAAAGAAATACCCGAAATCGATATCATAATCGGTACAGCAGGCTTCGAAAACATCGGCCAATACATAGAAGAATACGAAAATAACGGGAAATTAATCATTTGTACCCAAGGAGACCTGGATATCCATAAGGACCTTCCAAGAAACACCTTGACCGAAGCCTGGGTTTCCTATTTAAAAATTGCGGAAGGCTGCAGCAATAATTGTACCTTTTGCGTGATTCCGAAGCTCAGGGGGCCGTTTAAAAGCCGGAGAATCGAAAATGTGGTGGAGGAAGCCATGTCCCTTGCGGAGAAGGGAGTAAAAGAAATAATTCTTATCGCCCAGGATACAAGCAAGTACGGAATTGATATTTACGGCGAAAGAAAGCTTCATGAACTTATTGGAAGGATTTCTGAAATTGACGGCATTCGGTGGGTCAGGGTCCATTATTTATATCCTGAAGATATTTATGATGACCTCATAAATGAATTCAAGGACAATAAAAAACTGCTTAAATACTTTGATATTCCCTTCCAGCATATCAGCGACAATATTTTAAAAAGAATGAACAGGAAGACCGGCAGGGCCCAAATCACATCTCTTATACAAAAAATTCGAAGGGAAGTAATGGATGCGGTTATACGGACATCCTTGATAACGGGTTTTCCCGGTGAAACACGGGATGACCATGAAGAACTGAAGAATTTTTTGAGGGAATATAAACTTGACAGGGTGGGAATATTCAAATATTCAAGAGAAGAGGATACACCCGCCTATAGGCTGCCGGAACAAATAGAAGAAGAGGTCAAGGAACAAAGGTATAATGAGTTGATGGAAGTCCAGCAGGAAATATCTTATCAAAAGAATTTGTTGAAAATCGGCAAGACCTACGATGTTTTAATTGAAGAGAAGGTTGGGGACAATGTCTATGGGGGCAGAACCTACATGGATTCGATTGAAATTGACGGCTGTGTTTATGTAACATCAGATAAAGAATTAAGCTTGGGCAATTTTTACAAGGTCAGGATTAAGGACGCATTAGAATATGATTTGATGGGAGATGTGGAAGATGAAGATTATTAATTGGTTCAAGAGTCTGAACCTGCCAAACCAACTTACGGTTATCAGAGTTCTATTAATACCTTTCTTTTTGTTCTTTCTATACATAAGCGGGGGAATCTTTAAATTCCTGCCCCTCTTGATTTTTGCAGGCGCTGCCCTTACCGATGCAATTGACGGACATATAGCAAGAAGAGACGGATTGGTCACTGATTTCGGGAAATTTATGGACCCTCTTGCAGATAAACTTTTAACATTAGCGGCATTTATTGCATTTGTGGAAATCGGTTATTTAAGCGCTTGGGTTGTTGTGGTCATAATTTCGAGAGAATTTTTGGTATCAGGATTCAGAACATTAGCTGCATCAAAGGGTGTCACCATTGCTGCTAATGCCTGGGGCAAAATTAAAACGGTTTTTCAAATGATATTGATCATAGCTGTATTGATGAATTATACGGGTTATTTCGGCTTTACGGGTCCTTTGATAAGCCCTTTGACGGCTGTAACCCTCTTGCTGACCATAACTTCGGGAGCCGTTTATATCTATGATAATATTAAGGTGATAAAAAATTAATTGATTGACAAGCCATATTATTTCATGTATAATCAAAGAGAACAAATGTTCTGTAAGGAGTAGGATATGGAGAAAGATAAGGCGCTTGAGCTTGCCATTGCTCAAATAGAAAAACAATTCGGTAAAGGTTCTATAATGAAATTGGGAGAGAATGCAAAGCTTAATATAGAAGCCATACCAACCGGAGCCCTGCCTCTTGATATTGCAACCGGAATAGGCGGGGTACCAAAAGGAAGAATCATTGAAATATTCGGGCCTGAATCCTCAGGCAAAACGACAGTTGCATTACATATAGTAGCAGAAGCCCAGAAAAAGGGAGGAATAGCTGCCTTCATTGACGCGGAGCATGCCCTTGACCCTGCCTATGCCAAGAATTTAGGGGTGAAGGTTGAAGACCTTATCATTTCCCAGCCCGATACGGGGGAGCAGGCTCTTGAAATTGCCGAGGCCTTAGTCAGAAGCGGGGCTATCGACATAATAGTAGTAGACTCTGTTGCCGCCTTGGTGCCAAAAGCCGAAATAGACGGGGAAATGGGAGATTCCCACATGGGACTCCAGGCGAGATTAATGTCTCAGGCTTTGAGAAAATTAGCAGGTGCTATAAGCAAATCAAACACTGTAGCCATATTTATAAACCAGCTCAGGGAAAAAATAGGGGTTATGTTCGGCAACCCTGAAACAACAACAGGAGGGCGTGCATTAAAATTCTACGCCTCTATGAGATTGGATGTCAGAAGGATTGAAACCATTAAGAAGGGCGATGATGTTTACGGGAGCAGGACCAGGGTTAAGGTTGTTAAAAATAAGGTAGCTCCGCCTTTCAAACAAGCCGAATTTGACATTATATACGGCAAGGGCATATCTAAAGAAGGCTGCATCCTTGATATGGCGGTGGAAGCAGGAGTTGTAAGCAAGGCCGGGGCATGGTATTCCTACGGAAACAGCCGGATAGGACAAGGCAGGGAGAACGCAAAGGAGTATCTCTTGTCAAATCCTGACCTCATGGATGAAATAGAGAAGAAGGTATTGGAAAAGTTTGAAATAGGAGATATTAAAATGGCATCAGACGATAAAGACATTCCCTAAGAAGCGGATTATGCTGTTTGACATATAAGAGGCACCTCAGGTGCCTTTTTTAATTCATAGGAGACATTATATCTTGACATTAGTTACAAATAATTATAAAATAGATTGAAATAAGTTTTAAGAAAACTTATTAATTCAATAAAAATGTAACTTAGGTTTTAGAAGATACACATTTTTTTTATTCGAAACAAGAAAAAATGTATATATTTCGCAGCTTGAAAATTTAATATGGAGGTGCTGAATTGTTTGAAGAAATAATAGTCGGTATTATCTGTGCAATAATAGGTATAATTATAGGATATTTTATTCGTAAAAATATATCTGAAAGCAAAATAGGTAGTGCTGAATTAGAAGCTAAAAGAATTATAGAAGAAGCAAAACAAAAAGCCGAAACAAGAAAGAAAGAAATACTTGTTGAAGCAAGAGACGAAGTCCACAGGATGAGAAATGAATTTGAAAGAGAAAACAAAGAAAGAAGAAACGAGATTCAAAGAGCCGAAAAGAGACTGATTAAAAAGGAAGAAATGCTGGACTCTAAGAGCCTTGCAGTGGAAAAGAAGGATGAAATGCTTCAAAAGAAGCTGAAAGACGTTGAAAACAAGCAAGAACAATTAGAAGCAATTCATCAGAAACAAATCGAGGAATTAGAGAAAATATCCGGCCTTTCAACGGAAGAAGCAAAAAACATTCTGATTGCAAACATAAAAAGAGAAGCAGAACAAGAAGCGGCAGTGGCAGTCAAGGAAATTGAGAAAGAAGCAAAGGAAACTGCAGAAAGAAAAGCACGTGAAATAATTACATATGCAATTCAGAAATGTTCTGCGGACCACGTAGCAGAAACCACCGTATCTGTAGTCGACCTGCCCAATGATGAAATGAAGGGCAGAATCATCGGAAGGGAAGGCAGAAATATCAGAGCCTTGGAACAAATGACAGGCATAGATATTATTATAGATGATACACCGGAAGCAGTGGTAATTTCCGGATTCGACCCCATCAGAAGAGAAGTAGCCAGATTAGCTCTGGAAAAATTGATTGCAGACGGAAGAATTCATCCCGCAAGAATAGAAGAGATGGTCGATAAGGCTAAGAGGGAAGTAGATCAAATAATTAAGGAAGAAGGGGAGCAGGCAACCCTTGATACCGGAGTGCACGGTCTTCACCCTGAAATGATCAAACTGCTGGGAAGACTTAAGTTCAGAACAAGCTACGGCCAAAACGTTCTTAAACACTCCATCGAAGTATCATATTTGGCAGGCATAATGGCTGCTGAATTGGGGGCTGACGTAAAGGTGGCAAAACGAGCAGGTTTGCTGCATGATATAGGAAAGGCAGTAGACCATGAAGTTGAAGGACCTCACGTTACAATAGGCGAAGACTTAGCCAAGAAATATAAGGAGAGCAGGGCTGTAATTCACGCCATAGCAGCTCATCACGGGGACACGGAGCCCCAGACCATAGAAGCTGTCTTAGTTCAGGCAGCAGATGCCATATCGGCAGCAAGACCCGGAGCAAGAAGGGAAACCTTGGAGACCTATATCAAGAGGCTTGAAAAATTAGAAGAAATTTCAAATTCATTCGAAGGGGTAGAAAAGTCTTTTGCAATACAGGCCGGCAGAGAAGTAAGAATAATGGTTAAACCGGAAGTTACAACCGATGACAGCATAGTTTTAATAGCCAAGGATATAGTCAAGAAGATTGAAGAAGAAATGGAATATCCGGGACAGATTAAAGTTAATGTAATCAGGGAAATGAGAGCTACAGAATATGCAAAGTGAGTTTCGAAAAATATGGAGTAAACAAAAATGTTTACTCCTTTTTAATTTCAATAGATAGATATTATTTAAAACAATTTATTTCATCTTGAACCCTCCTTAGTAGGGAGGATTTTTTGTATGTCTTAAAGGGGGAAGGGGAGTAATTAATTACAAAATATTAAAAAGTAACCGTTTTTATAAATTTATATTATGTCGCTAAATGCATATTTAGCGACATAATATCCCCAAAATAAGCATATTTTCGGAAGCCCCCTTCTTTTTGAAATTTCTGTGGGACATTAGGGACGGTCCTAAAATGTCCCACTGTCATTGCTATTTATAACCCGCAGGGTGTCATTCTGAATGCAGTGAAGAATCTCATGAGGTTTTCGTGTGTGCTCGTGATGACATAAATGGGCCTTACATAGGTCCTCCTGCATCAAATTAATTAAAAAACCGCCAAACACCGTCAAGGACTGGATTCCAAAAAATACGCCCTAAAAACGAGGCTCTAAAATGCGATTTAACGCACGAAATTTTATTGCGCGACTATTTATACCTCTTAAATATTTGCTGTTTGTCTATAATTCAATTATTTGTCTGTCACTTACTTTGTCACTTCCGGGGACGGTTCTTTTTGTCACTACGATGGGATGTTTCAAGTCACTTTGGCGGAACAATGAGGAGGGTTATTTTTGTCACTTCAATGATATGCATCTTGTCTCTTTGGGACATTTAGGACCGTCCCCAGTGTCCCATGGGACAAAAAGGACCGTCCCCAGTGTCCCAAAAAATAAGCTTGTCATAATCATTATTTCCCTATATAATTATAATAGAATTTTGCGACATTTTTGATTGAAAAGGAGACAAGCATGTACATAAATTACAATGACCTATGCCCTCCCCCCCTGAGTGATTTTTTGGAATACTTAATTGCCATTAAAGGCAGGGCTGATAAAACCGTAAGTCAATATTTTCTTGATCTTAGAACCTTCTACAGATTTTTGGTTATGAGGTTCAAATTGAGTCCTGACATTGAAAATTTTGAAGAAATAGACATCTCCCCCGTCACCTTGGATGTGATAAAAAGAGTAAAAATAATGGACCTCCATTCCTTTATTGCCTATATGGACAGGCAGAGGAATAATACAAACCGGACCAAGGCCAGAAAGATGTCGGCACTGAGGTCCTACTTTAAATACCTCCATTCCATCGTAAAGCTCATCCCCGAGAACCCGGCCTTGGAATTGGAAACACCGAAAACCAAGAGCCGGCTGCCGGTAGCTTTGACCTTGGATGAATCCAAAAGTCTATTGTCAGCAATATCAGGCAGCAACGAAAAACGTGATTATGCCATAATTATGCTTTTTTTAAACTGCGGCTTGCGGCTTTCGGAACTCATAAGCATTGATATTGATAGAATCAAGGGAGATACCTTGACTGTAATCGGGAAAGGCAACAAGGAAAGGACCATATATTTAAATGATGTATGTATAAAAGCTCTTGAAGAATACCTGGAAGTAAGGCCTGAACCGAAAAAAGGTCATGAAAAAGCTCTGTTTATAAGCAATCGTAAGACCAGATTCTCTCAAAAAGGCATCCAGCATATGTTGGATAAGTATTTAACCCAGGCAGGCTTATCAGGGAAAGGCTACTCCCCCCATAAGCTTCGCCACACGGCTGCTACCCTCATGTACCAGTACGGCCATGTGGATATAAGAGCCCTCCAGGAAATTTTGGGCCATGAAAGCATTTCAACAACACAAATCTATACCCACATTAATAAGGACCTGCTCCGTGAAGCAGTTAAGCAAAATCCTTTAAATGATGAAGCAGAAGAATAATAAATAATATAGAGGCATGTTTATATACGGGATTTAATTAAGGGGTATTTTTATAAGGTCTCCGGGTCTTATGGGTCTGTTATGTATCTTGTTCAGCTTTGATATATTGTAGATAACTTCTCGAATATCTTTGCCCTCAGCATAATTCTCAGCTATGGACCAGAGGGTGTCTCCGGCTTGAACGCTTACGTAATCGAATCTCTGAATGTCTTTGGAATATGCATTGAAGGTTAATATTGAAGTAAAAGCAGCCATGCTGACCAATAAAACCGTAAGGAACATGAATCTCTTAAATTTTCTTGTATCGGTCACCCTGTATTTATTAAGTATTATCATAAGCCACCTCGAACATATTTTCTGGTTCCATATTATCAGAACATAAGTTCGATGTCAAGATATTTTTTTATTTTTTCAAACAAATGTTTGATTTACTTGTCAAACTATGTTAAAATATAGAAAAACCTAAGAGGTGGAATTATGGCTTATGAAGGTTTGAGCGATAAACAGATACAAATACTCCAATATATAAAAGATGAATTAACTTTGAGGGGTTATCCTCCATCGATACGTGAAATATGCAAAGCCGTAGGTTTGAGCTCTACTTCATCTGTGCATGCACATTTAAATACCTTGGAGGAAAAGGGCTACATAAAAAAAGGAACAAACAAAAGAAGAGCCCTGGAATTAATCGATGTTGACGATATTTGCTCCGATATGCCAAAAAAAGAAATCATAAATTTACCCGTCATAGGAACCGTTACTGCCGGCTCCCCTATTTTAGCGGTTGAAAACATTGAAGATACCCTGCCCATTTCAATTGATTTTGTAGGCAACAAGGAATCCTATGTCTTAAGGGTAAAGGGCGACAGCATGATAGAGGCAGGAATTTTGGACGGGGATCATGTCATCGTCAATTCCCAGCATGATGCAAAAAACGGAGATATAGTCGTTGCCTTGATCGGAGACGAAGCAACTGTTAAGACCTTCTACAGAGAAAAGGACCACATAAGGCTCCAGCCTCAAAATTCATCCATGGATCCTATATTAATAAAAGACCCTTACATCTTGGGAGTTGTAAAAGCTCTTTTGAGAAAATATTGAAAAAATTACATACAATACAAAAAAGATGAGATTCTTCGCTGCCTTCAGTATGACAGGTACCTATATGCATAGCTATGTGTCATCCTGAACGATAGCGAAGGATCTCATTATTTATTAATTGCATATTTTATTTCATCGAATTCCGTCATCTTTTCAAGGGAGAGCATCACGCTTAATTTTACGTGGTCGTAGAAGAGACCTCCCTGGATGTAGGCTATGTAAGGGGGACGGATGGGGGCGTCGGCACTGAGCTCTATAGACGAACCTGAAACAAATGCCCCGGAAGCCATAATCACCTGGTTGGTGTAGCCCGGCATCTCCCATGGCACGGGAGATACATGGCCGTCTACCGGGGATGCGGCTTGTACAGCTTCACAAATTTTAATTACCATATCCTTGTTGTTAAATTTAATGGCTTGAATTATGTCGCTTCTTTCCTCTTCAATTTCAGGTGTTATTTCAAAGCCTAAAGAAGAGTAAACCCCGCCAAACAAGAGGGCTCCCTTTACGGCTTCGCTTACGATGTGGGGTGCGAAAAACAAGCCTTGAAGGGTATTTCTCGTGGTTCCGAAAGTAAGCCCCAATTCTTTTCCCAGTCCCGGAGCCGTAAGACGGTTGGCTAACCTATCAATTATATGTTTTTTGCCAACTATGTAACCCCCTGACAGGGCAATACCTCCGCCGGGATTCTTTATCAGGGACCCCACAACCACATCTGCTCCCACATCCGAAGGCTCAAGCTCATGAACAAACTCTCCGTAACAGTTGTCAACCATTATACAGATATTGGGATAAACTTTCCGGATTTTTTCTATGGCAAATTTTATTTTTTCTATTGTTAAACCGGGCCTGAAGCTGTAGCCTGTAGACCGCTGGATCATAAGAAGCTTGGTTTTCATAGTTACGGCTTTTATTGCCCCTTCCCAGTCAATATCATCGTTGTATAGGGGGACTTCTTTGTAAACTATGCCTGCTTCCTTCAGATTATTGGCTTCATTTCCTTCTTCCCCCAATACTGTCAGCAAGGTGTCGTAAGGTCTTCCCGATATGGATATCACCTCGTCCCCGTGCTGCAAAATTCCCGACAAGGTCAGGTACAAGGCATGGGTTCCGGATGCTATGGAAGGCCTGACTAATGCATCTTCTGTATTAAATACCGATGCATATATTTTTTCAACCTTTTCCCTGCCCGGGTCGTCATAGCCGTATCCCGTATTCCAGTAAAAATTCGTATAATTTAGCCTGTTCTCCTGCATGGCACGGATAACCTTGTATTGGTTCTTCTCTCTTATTTTATCAATATTTTCAAAATGCTTGTATTTAATTTCCTTTTCTATTTTTTGGACATAATTATAAACAGTTTCGCTTATGCCAAACTGTTTACTTAATATATTTTCTGTAAACATTATTGCTCCTCTGTATCACTGATATTAAGCTTTACCTGTTTAACCGGCCTTATAGATGTGATTGCATGTTTGTAGATTAACTGCTGGCCCCTGTCTGTTTCCATAATAATCACATAATTGTCAAAGCCTGTGACAGAACCCGTCAATTTATAACCGTTGTTTAAATATATGGTGATGGTTGTTCTGTCCCTCCTAACGGTATTTAAGAATAAATCTTGTAAGTTAATAATACCTGCCATTCCCCTTCCTCCTTTTAGTTAAGTCTTGTACTTATATAAGTCTCTATGTCTTTAATAGTATTGTCGATTTCTTCCGCCTTATCCATCCTGAACCATTTAACATTCTCATCCTTCAAAAACCATGTATACTGGCGTTTAGCAAACCTTCTTGTATTTTGTTTTAAAAGGCTGACTGCCTGGTCATAATCCATGCTGCCTTCAAGATAAGCTATGATTTCCTTATATCCTATCCCCCTCATGGACACTAAATCCTTACCGTATCCTTTTTCAAGCAGGGACCTGACCTCTTCCACAAGGCCCTGGCTGAGCATTTCATCCACTCTTTGATTAATTCTTTCATAAAGGACCTTTCTTTCCATTGAAAGCCCGATCAATATGCTGTCATACTCAGGACTTGGCTTTCTGATGTCCGTATTCAGGTCAGAAAACTTCTTTCCGGTGATATCACATACCTCCAAGGCTCTTATAACCCTCTTTACATTATTTTTATGAATTTTCTTGCAGGCTTCAGGGTCTCTTTTCATTAATTGCTCATAAAGGGCATCAGCCCCCTGGTCTTTGTAGAAGGTAGTGTAGTATTCCCTGATTTTTTTGTTTGATTTCACCTTTCCAAAGTCTAAGTCATATATGAGGGAGTTAACATATAGGCCGGACCCTCCAACTATTATGGGAACTTTGTTTTCAGCCGCAAGCCTGTCGATGATTTTTTCAGCCTCATGTTTAAATTCCGAAACGGAATACTCCCGGTCCGGATTGACGATATCAATCATGTGATGAAGGATGCCTGATTTTTCATCATCGGTTATTTTTGCGGTTCCAATATCCATACCCTTGTATATCTGCATTGAATCCGCAGAAATAATTTCGGTATTTAGTTTTTTTGCAAGCTCAAGAGATACATATGTTTTGCCTACAGCCGTAGGTCCTATGATTGCAATTATTTTCTTCATTTTATTACCCTAACCCTGGATTCTTCCAAACATCTTTTCAATTTCATACTTGGTCATTTTAATGATTACAGGTCTTCCATGTGGACAGGTGTACGGATTATCCGTCATTTTAAGCTCCTTTAACATGGCCCCGACCTCGTCCCTGTGAAGCCTATCTCCTGATTTTACGGACCTTGTGCACGCGTTTTTTATTATCTTATCCGGAACAAGGCCTAAATTAGATTTTTCTGCCTCCTTTAAGGAATCTAAGACAGATAAAAAGACATCCTTTATGTTTGAATCCTTAAATAAGGCCGGTATACTGTTTATAATCACAGCATCACTTCCAAAGCTTTCAACGGAAATTCCCATATCCTTAAATACTTCCTCATTGGACATTGCCGTGTGGTAATCATCATAAGATAAATTTATTACCAGCGGAATTATTTCCTGAATTAAAATATCTCTTGCCTTATATTGTTTTAATAACTTTTCATAATTAATCCTCTCGTGGGCTGCGTGCTGGTCAATTATAAACATTTGTGTCTTTTCATAATTTTCGCAGATTATGTAGGTATCCATGACTATCCCTATGATAGAAAGCTCAGGAAGCCTGCCTTCGTCTCTTTCCCTCTCTATGAATGTTTCCTGCTCATATTTTGGTTTTTCATAAGCTTTCAGCCCTTCCTTCAAGGAAATATCTTTTTCTTTTTCTATAACTTCTTCAAAAATATTTTCTCTTTCGGTTCCGATTTGGCTAATCTTTAAATTCTCAATATCATCAAAGATTTTAACTTTTTGGGCAGTTGTTGAAGGCTCATTCGAAAAAGTTTCCTTTTTTACTACCTTCATTATTTGTTTAGAGTGCAAGGCTGAATAAATCGCCCTCTTTACTTCATTTAAGACCATATCTTCCTTTTGAAACCTGATTTCCGTCTTTGCAGGATGAACATTTACATCAACCAAAGATGGAGGTATTTCAATTCTTATGAAGCATGCAGGGTATTTATTTTTTGGAAGAAGGGTTGAATAAGCAGCTTCAATGAAATAACTCATCCTTTTGTGTTTTATGACCCTGCCGTTTACAAACACAAGCTGGTGTTTGCGGTTACCCCTGTAATAGTTTAAATCTGTCGTATAGCCTGTAATAATCAAGTCCTGGCTTCTGTAATCAACCCTTAAAAGGGAATTATAGAGATCTTTTTCGTACAAGCTTGAAATGGTATTGATAAAGTCCTTGGTTTTTGGTGTTCTGAAGGCCACATTGTTATTATTTATATATTTGAATGAAATATACTCCCTGCTTAAGGCCAGGGAAACAACGGTTTCGTTTATCCCCGAACTCTCTGAATTATCGCTTTTTAAGAATTTTTTCCTGGCAGGCACATTGTAAAAAAGATCAGTGACGGTAATTGTTGTCCCCACCGGACAGCCCACATCTTCTTTTGATGTGATTATACCGCCCTCCATGGTCATTTTAAGGCCGTAGATATCATCATTGGTCCTTGTTATAATCTCAAGTTTGGAAACGGCAGCAATACTTGCTAAAGCTTCACCGCGAAAGCCTAAAGTGAATAAAGAATTTAAGTCGTCGGAAGAAAAAATTTTACTGGTGCAGTGCCTTTTAAAGGCGTTCTCAACCTGGTCCCTTTCAATTCCCTTTCCGTTATCGGTTACCCGGATAAGGGTCTTGCCCCCGTTTTTTATTTCAACGGTTATTTCATCTGCCCCGGCATCAATTGAATTCTCTGCCAATTCCTTAACTATGGACTTAGGGCTTTCAATAACTTCTCCCGCTGCTATTTTATTGATGGTTTCATTGTCCAACAAACGTATAAAAGCCATTGGATACATTCCTTTCCCTTTAGTTTAAATCTTATTAGCCCTTTCAACCAGCTCATTAAGCAGCTTAAATGCCTGCATGGGTGTTATGTTTTCTATATCAATATTTTTAACCTTGTCTGCTATATCCTTGTATTCCTTATTCTTGCCTTTCTCTACCGGGTCCGGCTCGAACAGGGAAACCTGGAAATTATCGTTCACCCTGTTTTTCTTCCTGGCAAAGGGTTTATTTATGTCGCTTTCGTCAAGCTGCTTCAATATTTCTTTTGCCCTTTCCACAACTTCTTCAGGAAGACCGGCCAAATTTGCCACTTGAATTCCGTAGCTCCTGTCGATGCTTCCTTCCTTAATTTTTCTTAAAAATGTTATTTTATCATTTTCTTCCTTTATCAAAATCTTGTAGTTTTTTACGCTCTTTAATTTACTCTCAAGTTCGGACAATTCATGATAATGGGTTGCAAAAAGTGTTTTAGCCTTTATTTTCTTAGTAATGTATTCCACTACACTCCAGGCGATGCTTAAACCGTCATAGGTGCTTGTACCCCTTCCGATTTCATCTAAGATCAAGAGGCTGTCAGAAGTGGCATTTTGCAATATATTGGAAACCTCGCTCATTTCCACCATGAAGGTGCTTTGCCCCTGTGAGAGGTCATCGGATGCCCCCACCCTGGTAAATATTTTATCGATAATGCAGATTTCTGCCTTCTTGGCAGGTACAAAGCTGCCTATATGGGCCAAGAGGGCTATTAGGGCAACCTGTCTCATATATGTTGATTTACCGGCCATATTTGGGCCTGTAATGATTGACATCCGGTATTCCTTGTTGTCTATGTAGGTATCATTTGGAACAAACATCTCATTTTTTATTATTTTTTCAATAACAGGGTGCCTGCCTTCTGTAATGCTTATGTAACCCTTGTCATTCATTTCCGGCCGCACATAATTGTTCTTAACTGCTGCGACGGCTAGTGAATTAATGGCATCTATAACCGCTATATTATAAGCCGTTTCCTGAATCCTTTTCACATGGCTGCTTATGTAGCCCCTGATTTCCAAAAACAAGTCATACTCTAATCTCATGATTTGTTCATCGGCATTTAATATTTTTGCTTCCATTTCTTTAAGCTCAGGAGTTACATACCTTTCACAGTTGGCCAGGGTCTGTTTTCTTATGTAATGGTCCGGGACATCCTTCAAATATGATTTAGTTACTTCCAAGTAGTAGCCAAAAACCTTGTTATAACCGATTTTTAAATTCTTGATGCCCGTTGCATTCCTTTCCTTGGTTTGAAGGTTAGAAATCCAATTCTTGCCCTTTACGGTTATTTCTTTTAATTCATCCAGGTCTTCATTGTAGCCTTCCTTTATCATTCCCCCTTCCTTGATTGAGACCGGGGGCTCATCTAGGATTGACGCATGGATTAAATCGTAAATATCCTTGAGTTCATCAAATTTTTCATAAATACCTGCAAACATTTGAGAAGACAGGCCTGACAATTCAGCTTTTAAATCCGGCAGGTTTGAAAGAGACTGCTTCAGTGAATTCAAGTCCCTTCCGTTGCAATTACCGTACACGATCCGGCTTATCAGCCTTTCTATATCATAGACGGTCTTCAAATATTCTTTGATATTATTGGATATCATCACATTTTCATATAATTCTTCAACAGCATCCAATCTGTAATTAATAAGCTTGATATTTTTAAGGGGTTCTTCAATCCATTTTTTTAAAAGTCTTCCCCCCATGGCTGTCATGGTGTTGTCAATTACGTGATACAAGGTCCCCTGTCCCTTTTTCCCTCTGATGGTTTCAATAAGCTCCAAATTTCTTCTTGTGCCGGAATCGAGCTGCATATATTCCCCAAGGGTATAAAAATGAAGCTTGTTGATGTGGTCAAGGGAGGTTTTTTGTGTTTCGTTTAAATATTTTAAGAGCATGCCAAGGGACATGACCGCATGGTAATTATCCCTAAGTCCCAACGAATCCAGAGATACAGCTTTAAAATGAGTCAAGATTATCCCCCTATAGTCATCAAAGCTTAATGTATCACTTATATTTATCATCAAATCTAAAGTATCATCACCGACAGGCATATTGGATATTATTTCGGAAGGTGAAATTTTGTTAATTTCTTCTATTAAGAGGTCATTAGTCCCCTCTTTCAAGAAATCACTTAAGGATATGTTTTCGGTTGCAAACAATTCACCGGTTGAAATATCCGCATAGGACATGCCAAATCCCTTGTCCATGTAAATGCAGCACAAATAATTGTTGCTTTTTTCATCCAGCATCCCCTGGTCGATTATTGTCCCCGGTGTGATTACTCTCACAACATCACGTTTTACGATACCTTTGGCAAGGGCAGGGTCTTCAAGCTGTTCACAGATTGCAACCTTGTAGCCGTTTTCGATAAGCTTGGAAATATATCCGTCAACAGCATGGTAGGGAACACCGCACATGGGTGCCCTTTCTTCCTGTCCGCAATCTCTTCCCGTAAGTGCAATTTCCAAAACCCTGGATGCGGTGACGGCATCATCGAAAAACATTTCATAAAAATCTCCCAGCCTGAACATGAGGATACAGTCTTGATACTGGTCTTTTATTGAAAAATACTGCTCCATCATTGGTGTGTATTTCGCCATTCTAAACCCCCTTACACGCCTCTTCTGTTCCGGAACCTTCCTCTTAAAGAAGAGGCGGGTCCCCATTGCATGTTACTCAAGGATCTCTCCCTCCATATGGAAGGTCTTCACCTTAGTTATTCTTACATTTACAATCTCACCGACTAAGTCCCTGCTTCCTTTGAAATGAACCAGCCTGAAATGCTCGGTCCTGCCTGTTAATCTATTATTTTCGACAGTTTCAACTAAAACGGGAAATACCTTGCCCAGACACTCCTTGTTTTTTTCCAGGACAATTGGGTACAAAACTTCCAAGAGCCTGTCAAACCTTTTGTGCTTTACATCATCGGGGATCTGGTTCTCCATTTTAGCAGCCGCTGTTCCCTCTCTCATGGAATATAGAAAGGTGAAAGCCGAATCAAACCTAACTTTTTTTACCATATCTATGGTTTCTAAGAAGTCTTCCTCGGTTTCGCCGGGAAAGCCTACAATTATGTCTGTTGTTATGGCTATATCCGGCAGGTCCTTTCTCAATTTCTCCACCAAGCTTAAATAATGCTCTTTAGTGTACTTGCGGTTCATCCGCCTAAGGACCTCATTGCTTCCTGCTTGAACAGGTAAATGTACATGCCTGCATACCTTGCCGCATTCCTTTATGGCAGTTATCAAATCATCGGTTAAATCCTTGGGATGGGAGGTCATGAAGCGGATCCGCTCAATGCCGTCAATTTTGTTTATTTGGTAAAGAAGGTCTGCGAATGTAACCTTTTTATCCAAATTGCGCCCGTAGGAATTTACGTTTTGGCCCAGCAAGGTCACTTCTTTGCAGCCATCTTCAGCTAAAGCTTTAATTTCTCTTATTATATCATCCGGTTCTCTTGACTTTTCCCTGCCTCGAACATAGGGAACTACACAGTAGGTGCAGAAGTTATCACAGCCGTAGGTTATGTTAACCAAGGCCTTGTGCTTAAATTTGCGTCTTTTTGGCATATTTTCATATATGGATTTAGTGTCGTCTACAATTCCCACACTCTTTCTCTTATTGATTTCGGCATCGTAAATCAGCATGGGCAGCTCATGTATCGTGTTTGTTCCAAAGATTATATCTACAAAGGAGAACTTTTTTAAAACTTTTTCTCGTATTTCCTGCCTTTGCATCATGCAGCCGCAGACCGCAACAAGCATATGGGGATTGTTGCGCTTTAATCCCTTTACTTCACCTAACTTCCCGAATACTCTCAGCTCTGCATTTTCACGTATCAAACATGTATTAAATATAACCAGGTCTGCCTGTTTTTCATCATCGGTTTCTTCATATCCGACAGAGGTAAGCATGCCTGCAATTTTTTCCGAGTCGTGTTCATTCATCTGGCAGCCGTAGGTCAAGATGTGGTATTTCTTTCTCCTGCCCTCCATAATAAAAAATTGCTCGTTACAATTCTTCAATTCTATTATTTTATCACTGTCTGTTCTTATATCTTCCGAAATTATTTCGTAATTTTTATCGGTCATCTTTCTCCAACTTTCTAATTTAAACATTTTTTACATCTTGAATATTATATCATTTCACAATATTTTCTTCAATAAAAAATATTCTTGAATAGTTTAGGCTAATCCTGCTTCAGCTGTTTAATATCATAGCCTGTGGGATTTTGAAACACCCTCAGGTCAAAGAAATCCACAACGGCCAGTATATGGTCGAAAATATCCGCCTGTATCGATTCATAGTTAACCCACCTGGTATCTGCAATAAAAAGATACAATTCAAGAGGTATGCCGTTTTCACCGGGAGCTAACTGCCTGACCATGGTTGTGCTTCCCTGAAGCAAATCCACCCTGTTTTTCAGATAATTACTTATATAAACCCTGAAAACTCCCAAATTGGTCAATTGCCTGCCATTTATGGGAAGTTCGGTATTTATCTTGTTTTCTTCATTATACTTTTCAATTTCCCTGACCCGGTCTTCGATATAGTCTTTTAAATAATCAATTTTTTTAAATCTTTCTATCATTTCTTGGGTGCATATTTTTATGGAAGTCATATCGATATAGAAGGACCTTTTGACCCTTCTGCCCCCGTAATCTCTCATACCCCTCCAGTTTTTGAAGGAATCGGTAATGAATGCGGAAGTGGGTATGGTCGATATGGTTTTATCCCAGTTTTGAATCTTGACGGAATACAATGTAATCTCCAACACATCACCGTCAGCACCGTATTTGGGCATTTCCACCCAATCTCCTATTCGGAGCATATCGTTCCAGGTCAGCTGGATTCCTGATACAAAACCCACAATTAAATCCTTGAAAATAAATGAAACTATAGCCGTTGCAGCACCCAGCCCGCTTAAGAGGTATATGGGATTTTTATCTACTAAAATTGAAACAATGATTATCCCTGTTATCAAATAAACACCTATTTCAAGAATCTGCAAAAGACCCTTTATGGGTCTTTCCTTTGATACAGGATTTTGCCTGTAAATTTTGTCTATGGCATCCAACAATGATTTTAAAATCAGGGATATCACTATGAATACATAAATAACGGCAATCCTTTGTACCATAACTTGAAACCCATAGTAGAACAAGGCGAAAGAATAAAATATCACTCCCGGAACTATCAGGGCAATTCTTTGAAATACCTTGGTTTCCAGCAATACGTCATCCCATTTGTACTTGTTGTTTCTTATTATTTTTGAAATAATCTTCAAGAGCACCCGGTTTATAATTATATTCATGGCAGCACAAATCAGCATTAAAGCCCCGGTTATGCTCACGTAATAGACTAGGCCGGCTGCTGATTCGTTAGGCAGCCTCTCTGATAAAAAATTATAAAAGTCCATATTATCCCCTTTCATTCAAATTATAGAATACTATCCTTTACTTATGCAGGCTGATTCCATTCAACTCATTCTTAATACTCTTCCATTCAGGTAAAAATTCGCTCATGTAATCCTTGAAAGCTTTGTTGTGATGTCTTTCAAGAAGGTGTACCATCTCATGAACAATGATGTATTCCAGGCACCTTGGGGCTTTCTTGGCAAGTTCAAGATTTATCCAAATCCTTTTATCCCGGGTATTGCATGTACCCCACCTGGTTTTCATCTTCTTTATACCAAATTCATTTACCTTGACCCCTATTATCTTTTCCCATTTTTCTATATATGAAGGTATAATCTCTTTTAACTTTTGCCTGTACCATTCTGACATGATCTTCTCCCTCTTTTTTATGGTGTTTCCGGGTCTCACATACAAGTCCATGTATTGTTCGTCTCTTAATTCAAGATGGTCTTTTCCCTTTTTTTCTATGACCTCCAATATGTATTTTTCCCCTAAGTAGTAATGGCTTTCACCTGTTTTATACACTTTTGCGGCCTCAGTTTCCCCGGTTGTATATTTCTTCTTTTGTTTAATAATCCAAGTTAATTTTGTAAGAGCAAAGTTACGTGCTTCCTCATCATCCATATGCCGGGGCACAGCCAGCCTGACTCTGCCGTCCGGAGGATAAACAGTAAGGTGGATATTTTTTATTCCTTTTCTAACCAAGTCTATATCAATGCCTTCTATCCTTATTTTTTTCATCCGTTTCCTCTCTTAGTGCTTAATTTTGCTTTACATAATTATTTTTATGTAAACCTGCATTGGTATTTCAAGCTTTATAACCGGAATAATTGGTTTACATAAATATATTTATGTAAACCACCCTTGATTTAAGAAAACTAAATTGGTTTACATAATTATTTTTATGTAAACCTGTATTGATATTTCAAACATTACAACCATTAAAATTGGTTTACATAAATATATTTATGTAAACCATAATAAGAATTTCTTATATAATTCTTATTCGCCGATAATTTTTACCAATACCCTTTTGGGTCTCATCCCGTCAAATTCTCCGTAGAATATCTGTTCCCAGGTGCCAAAATCCAACTTCCCTCCTGTTACGGCCACCACTGCTTCCCTTCCCATTATTGTTCTCTTTAAATGGGCATCAGCATTGTCTTCATACCCGTTATGATGGTATTGGCTGTATGGTTTTTCCGGTGCCAGTTTTTCCAAAAATGCTTCAAAATCCCTGTGCAATCCACCTTCGTCATCATTAATAAAGACGGAGGAGGTTATGTGCATGGGGTTGCAAAGGAGCAAGCCCTCTTTAATACCGCTTTCTTTCAAGCATTCTTCTATTTGGGGAGTAATATTGATAAAGGCCCTCCGGCTTTTTATATTAAAAGTTAATACTTTTCTGTAAGATTTCATCTTTCCTCCTTATCTTTTCCATCATCAGTCTGATTATTTGCTTGCCGGCCCTCCAATCCGGTATTTTGTTTAGTTATCAGACCTATGAAGCTTCCTATATTTTTCTATAAATTTATATATTATTATAGTTTAATTTTACCTGAAATTCAACTAAATGAGAAAAGTAAATCCTCCCTGTAATTCTTACCGGGAGGATTTACTCAATTCTTTCTCTGTCAAGGTTCCTTGTCAAACACCGCTGAACTTATGCAGCAACCTTAAATAATGGCTGGCTTCTCTTATTGTATGGTCACCTAATAAGGGTATAATAATTGATTTAATTTTGCATTGGAGTATGCCTTCGGTTCCTGCCCTCTTAAATTCTCGTATATCCCTTGTGGCGTTCAAGCTTTTGCGGGTGACTGTCTGTAAGTTTTCAAGTTGGTTTTGAACTTCTCTCGCTTCTTGAGTAAGCTGGTCAAAAGTATTCCCGAACATGTTGGCAGTATTGAACAAATCCGTCTCGGTCGGGTCCAATAGTCCTCTTATGAACTTTGCATGTTCCGCCATTATCCGGTTCCAGAATACTTCTTCTTCCATAGCTTCTGTCGCCGCATCTATGGTTTCTCTGTTTTGATACCTCTGAATGGTCCTTACATACAGCTTAGCTTCCCTCATTATATGGTCAATCAACAAGGGATAATTCAAGGTAAACATTCTGCATGTTAAAACATTGTTTAAGATATTTGCTTTAAACTCAATCAATGCATTTGTCACTTCAATGATTCTGTCGTTCAGATAGTATACTTTTTCTTCAAGCATTGGCTTTAAGGCCGTTTGATTCATACTCATAAGCCTGAATTCTTCTTCTGTCAGCTGGGTAGGAATTCGTACTCCCGTAAAATCTGATGTTGCAATTTCGGCATCAAGGGTATACGGGGTAACCACCTCTCCCGATTGAAGCACTTCCCGGCTGACAGCCCCGTTTGACAGATAAATCACTTCTCTTAAGAGCCTGTCAAATTCCATACGGAAATCATTGGCACGTTCCATATATCCTTCATCTATGGGTGTGAAGGCTAACTGTAGAAAAAGCGAGTGCTCTTTCATGATTCTTAAAAAGAAAAGATGTAATTCTAAAGACTTGCTGATAAAATCTCTGGCGGAAAGCATATAAAAACCCCCTACAATATATTTTTATATATATTATGCAGGAGGCTTTATACTGTTAAGGATTATGCCGTTTTGCCCGGATGTAAACTATCCATCGGATTATTTGAAAGCTGAATTTTAGTCTATATAATGAAATTCATTTCCGTGCCACCTGATGAATCTTTCTAAGTCCCCATAGGAAACACCAATAGTAGCAGTGTTTACATTGGGGTGGAAATTAACCGGGTCTTTGTCTGTCAAACCCTTATCGATTAATACTATAACCTGTCTTTCACTGTCATTTATCAGACCAAAGGGGCTCACGGCGCCTTTTTTAAGGCCTAAGTATTTATTCAGCCTTTCTTCTGATGCAAAGGATAAAACCGAACTTCCTATTTGTTTTGATAATGATTTCAAATCAATATGTTTATTTGAACATGCAATAAGAAGATAATGAATATTTCCTTTTTTGTTTCTCAAGAACAAGTTTTTACTGTGTTGTCCCGGAATATCTATATCCAGATTGTCGGCTTCTTCCACCGTATATACGGCCTCATGCTCATATCTTGTAAATTTAATGGATAGTTGGTTTAAAACATCATATAATTTTTGTTCTTCATAATCAATCATTTCAACTTCCCCCTTAATCTTCTGATGAATAGGTTTCTTTAGCAAATTTGCCTGTTTATTATTCACTCATTCTTTATAATAGTATAATATATCTCTTTGAATTACAATATAAAATAATGAAAATCTGCCTTTAACCCCTTATGTCATCCTGAGTGTAAGCGAAGGAAGCCACCAGTTTTGCCGGTCCATCTTGTGCACCTGTCTCCAAAATAACCTATGATAGCATCATTTTCATATATTTTAACTACTTCGCATCTATTGGGGCAGCCATCGCAGTCAAAGCTTCTTGAAAAAATATTGTTGTCGGCTAACTTGAAGCCCCTGAATTTTGTTCTCCCTGTCTTTTTTACCTGGTCTCCTGCAATGATCGCAGCACCTATGGCTCCCATCATACTGTAATTTTCCGGCACGAACACTTCAAAACCAAGCTCGTTTTCAAAGGCTGCCTTCATGCCTTTGTTGGCTGCAACTCCTCCTTGAAACAAGACCTTGGGGAGAATTGTTTTGCCCTTGCCCACGTTGTTCAAAAAGTTTCTGACAAGGGCATCGCAGAGACCCCTTATTATTTCCGCCTTACCGTAGCCTAACTGCTGCTTGTGTATCATGTCTGATTCTGCAAATACGGCACACCTGCCGGCAATTCTGACGCTTGTATCGGCTTTCAGAGCATAATCGCCAAATTCTTCTATCGGGATGTCAAGCCTTTCAGCCTGCCTGTCTAAGAAGGACCCGGTGCCCGCTGCGCAGACGGTATTCATGGCAAAATCCCTCACTATTCCATTATTAAGAATTATTATCTTTGAATCCTGGCCGCCGATTTCAATTATGGTTTTGACATCCTTGTCAATTTCAAGGGCAGCCATGGCATGGGCAGTAATCTCATTTTTCACTGCATCTGCTCCAATGATTGCCGAAGCAATAATTCTCCCGCTGCCCGTAGTTCCAGCTGCTGAAATATCTGAATCATCATATTTGTTTTTCAGGATTTTAAACCCTTCCTGAATAGCTTTAATGGGATTTCCCCTTGTTCTCAAATATATTTTCTCAACCAAATCATGGTTTTTATCTATAAGAGCTATATCTGTACTGACAGAGCCTAAGTCAACTCCCATATAGTACATTTTCCCGCCTCCTTTCCAACAAATCGATAAAGGCTTCAAGCCTGGTTATATAGCCTGCTTCTCCCGTCATATCATCCACAACCAAAGACATTATGGGGAAGTCACAATCTCTTGAAATAGCAGGCAATATTGACTTAGATACTATTTCGGGCATACAGCCCAAGGGAAAGATCTGTATGGCACCGTCAAAACCTTCCCTGTATGAAAGTATAGCTTCTCCTATGCATTCTTTGGCGTGGCCTCCTATTTCCAAAGGTAAATACTTGCGGGATGCTTTTTTTATATTGAGAGAATTTATTCTTGCCGGACTTAATATCATGTTTTTAAACCACCAGCTGGGCGTCAGGCCTCTTTTGGAGGATACGCCGTAATCCATCAGCTTATCTTCGATGTAAAAATTTGAGTATGGCTCAATCACTGTGTATATTTCACCTATTATAGCTATTTTTAAAGGGTCCTTGTTTATGTCCACAGGTATATATTCTATTCTTTTTTTGTATTCTTTTATTAATGACAGCATTTCTTCAGGGCTTGAACACTTCATGGCTTCTTTTTTGCACCGGTGCAAAAGTCTTTTGCATTCACCCTTGTTTCTTTCATAGCCTGCCAAATAATGAGCTAAAGCTTCTGTTTCGTCTATTAAGCGCATTACTTGCACAGCTGATTTTGTTGCTTTTAATTTCTCAAACCTGCTTTTTCTACCGGCAGCCCCTATTGCTGCCAGCCTATTAATAAGCTCTTTTATTCCGATATCCTTAGGCATGTCTAAAACAATGAATTCAAGGTCATAACCCAAGCTTTTCATTAAATTCATCTGAAGCTCGCAGTATTCGCCGAACCGGCAGGGACCGCAGCTTCCCGTCAGTATTACCGTGTCCGCACCTCCTTCGATTGCCTGAATGTAGTTCCCTATCATTATTTTAAAAGGAAGACAGATCTCTTCAGGCGAGTACTTAGCCCCAATATTTAAAGCATGGTCGCTGTTTTGCGGGGGAATCACATAATCGATTCCCAATCCGTCAAAAAGCGCTTTTACGGCAATATATACATTACCCAAGTGTGGAAATGTGGCTATCACTGAACAATCTCCTTTCCAGCATGTCTCTGAAGGCTTCCAGCCTTGTATTGATACCGGCTTCACCGGTATGCTCGTCAAGCTTCAATATCAAAAATGGAAAATCCGGCAAACTGTTTTTAATTAGTTCAATTATTACCGAATCTGTGCCGCAGTTAAACGATGATACATAGATTATTCCGTCTGTTTTTTTCCCCTTTGCCCCATTAAGGGCAAAGCCGTAGTTTTCTCTTACAAAGGTCCAAAAAGGTCTCTTGTACAAGTTTTCAGCTTCCTGATACAGGATACCTTCTTCGGTAAATTCAGCCGTCATAATACCCATACCTAAGCTGTTTATTTTCTTTACCAAATTCATATTTAAAAAGCTGTCATAAATATTATAGGGGTGTCCGGTCAAGGCGATATTTATTTCGTATCCGGTATCAGCTATCCCCGTTTTATGTTTTTTTTGCTCATTTAAAGCACTTATGAATGCCCTTTTTATTTGATTATTGCTTTTCCCTAAGAATTTTCCGGCTGTTTTGGCCCAGGAATAAAGGTTTTTCCAGGATGTGGCGTAAATAGGCTCCGTAATGGCAGCCGGCAGGTCATCTAAGCTGTTCAGTACCATTTCCGGCAGTCCGCAAAACTTAGGACATATATATTCGTTTTTCTGCAACTGCATGATCCTGGGGATGACCAGGACATCGCATTTATCTTTAATGGAGTCAACATGGCCGTGAAAGACTTTTACGGGAAGGCAGGCATCGTCCACACATGTTTTAATTCCCGTATCAAAAATATTTTTATTAGTATCCTCCGAAACAATAATCCGAGCTCCCAATTCACTGAAAAAAGTAACTAAAAAAGGATGGTATCTGCAATACATCAATCCTTTCGGTATCCCTACCTTCATATAACCTCCCGCTGATTCGGGGACATTCTTCGTTGTGTCCCCATACCTCATTAAAAATAAAATATCACAAATTATATTATTACCTATAATTTGTGATATTATGCTTATTATTCAATTAATTCCAAATTTATGTCCTATTCTCCCGCTGTTGCGATTAATAGTTTTATACATTCTTCAACGTCATTCTTGTTAAAGATTTCTCCCGAGGTATGGAGGTTTCTTGTAGGTATGGAGATTACCCCGCTGGGTACCCCCTCTCGTGAAGTATGGATGGGGCCTGCATCCGTACCGCCAAACTCTAAGATTTCATACTGATACCTGATCTTGTTTTTTTCCGCTAAATCTGTTAAAAGGTCTTTTACATGGGGATGGGTAATCAGTGAATTGTCCTTTAATTTAATAGCTGCTCCCCCGCCTAATTTAACATCCATCTTTATCCCGTCAGGGCTATCTCCGGTTGCCGTTACATCAACGGCAACGGCTAAATCCGGATCTATGCTGTAGCCGGCTGTTTTAGCTCCCCGGCAACCCACTTCTTCCTGGACGGAAAATACATAATAAACATCATTGTCTGTTGACGGATGGTTCTTCAAGGCTTCGATTAATATATAGCAGCCCACCCTGTCATCAGCCGCCTTGCAGATTACGCAGTCATCCGTTTCATAATAGTCCGATTTGAAGACACACATATCCCCTAAGCGGAAGTTTTCTTTAATGAATTCTTTATCGCAAGATGCAACATCCAAGAATAGCTTGCTTGTTGTTAATTTTTCATTTTCTTTTAATTCTTCGCAGCAGATTACCCCTTCATGGCCGTCGGCAAAGACCATCCTGAGTCCCTGGAGCTCCTTGGCATTTAAGCCTCCCACATTGGCAAAGCGAAGAAATCCTTTTTCATCCACATGGGTCACCATCAGGCCTATCTGGTCCATATGGGCTGAAAACAAGATTTTTTTGCCCTTTCCCTTTTTCCTGGCAATGAGGTTGCCCAGGGGATCTATGGTTATTTCATCCGCAAAGTCTTTTATTTCATCCATTATCAATTCACGAATCATTTTTTCCCTTCCCGAAGGACCGAAACAATCCGATAATCTTTTCATTAATTCACTGTTAAACATGATCTTCCCCTTTCTGATTTTCAATAATAACTGATTTTGTAAGCTCCAATACGCTATGAATATCCTTTTTGCTGGCCACGCAGACCGGAGAGTGAATATACCTGCAAGGTACCGATATAGCCGCTGTTTTGGCCCCACTTTTAGTTTTGTGAATAGCCCCCGCATCATTGCCCCCTGCTGATGATCTTCTGTACTGGTAGTTAATATTATTGTCTTCTGCTATTTTAGCGATAGATCTCACCAAATCAATATCATAGACTGTAGTATTATCCATTAAAGACAGGGCGGCTCCCTTGCCAATCAAGGTTGACTTGTCTTCTTCATCCACTTCGGGCATATCCGCACATACGGTTCCTTCCAAGACCAGGCCTAAGTCCGGCTCCAACCGGTAGGCAGCTGTTTCAGCACCTCTTAAACCCACCTCTTCCATAACCGTAAAGACTCCGTAAAAATCCGCATCCAATTTCATGCTTAAGAGGTCTAAAATGATGCTGCAGCCTATCCTGTCATCCAAGGCCTTGGCCTTTATCAAATTGTCTCCAAATTCCACATACTTGCTGTTAAAAGACACATAATCGCCTATGCTTACCAATTTTTCCGTTTCTGCCTTAGAGCTTGTACCAATATCTATATACATTTTACCAAGGGGTAAGGCCTTCCCTTTTTCATCACTTGTCATCAGATGTATGGCTTTTGACCCGATAATGCCGGGTATCTTTTTTTCTCCTACAAAGACTGCCTTTGAATTCAGTACCCTGGGGTCGATTCCTCCCACTGCCTCAAATTTTATGAAGCCGTCGGAATCTATACCGGATACTATAAGCCCCACTTCATCCATGTGGGCGGCAACCATTATGGTTTTTTGCTTTCTGCCCTTGTTGTGGGCTATGATGTTGCCAAGCTTGTCGACATAATAATCACACCCCATCCGGGTCAGTATATCCTTAATATAATTTCTTACTTCATATTCACAACCTGATACGCCGGCAAGTTCGGTCAATTCTTTTAAAAACATAATATTTCCTCCAAATCAGAATTATCCAGTTCATTTATGAATCTTGCTATTGCCTTTCCGGTTATTTCCACATCATGTAAATCAATGGTCTCTACTGACGTATGCATGTAACGGAGGGGGATTGACAAGAGTATGCAGGGGATCCCCTCCCTGGATACCTGGAGGGCTTCCGTATCGGTACCTGTCTTTGCCGGCATTGCTTCATGCTGGATGGGGTAGTTGTATTTTTTGCACACTTGTGCAAATTTCCTTGTAAGCTTTGGATTAAGCCTGCCCCCGTAGGCAAGAATGGGACCCTTTCCTAATTCAGGAGAATCGGAAGGCATGTCAGGTGTTTTTCCGAAACCCACATCCAATACTATTCCTATATCCGGATTTATTTTATAGCTGCTTGTTTTGGCCCCCCTGGTGCCGGTTTCTTCCTGGGCTGTTGCAGTGAAATATACATTGCTCTTATGGGATATTTTATTCAGCTCTTTTGCAGTTTCAAGCATTACGGCAACACAAGCCCTGTCATCAAATGCCTTGGCACTTATCAGGCTTCCCTGAAGAGATAAGGGGTCCCTGTTCAAGCTTATTATGTCCCCGATTTTAACCAATTTTTCAAGTTCTTCTTTGGAATAACCCGTGTCGATAAAAAGGTCCTTAATTTTATGGTTCTTTTTCCTCTCTTCCTCACTTGTGACATGGGGAGGTTTTATTCCGATTACTCCATAAACTTTTTCCCTGCCGTGTATAGTAACCTCCTGGCCTACCAGGGTGGCAGGATTAAAGCCTCCCACCGTAGTGAAGCTTAAAAAGCCTCCATCTAATATTCTTGTTATCATGAGACCTATTTCATCTATATGGGCAGCTAACATTATTTTCTTGTCATTAATGCCCGACTTTTTAAATATATAGGATCCCAGTTTGTCTTTTTCAAATGAATCCGTATATGGCTGAAAATATTTTATTAAAGTATCACCCTTTATATACTCAAAACCTGAAATAAAGTGGTTTGAACAAACATCAAACAAAAATTCTTTAAGCATTTTACCTCCCTAAAGTTCAAAGTAAAATGTTAGATCTTGCGACCTAACATTTCAGTAATTTATTTTAGCAAGTCTTCAAGTGCATCCCCGATCGACTCCCCTATTGTGAAGTTTGCTTCTTCGGGTTTGTAAGTAATACTCTCGGTGCTTTCTTCATTCTTGTCATCTAATATCAATGTCAGGTTCAGGTTTTTGCCTTTCATATCAATACCTAGCACCTTTGCTTCTTTTATCTCTCCAACCTTGACAACTTGTGCAGGGGTTCTCAGTTTTTCCGCAGACACCTTTGAAATCGGTATGAAGCAGTCAATGTTGCCGTTGGCGTTTACATGTATACCATCCAAGAGAATGCGGGTTACTTCAACCTCTATTATGTCACCCTTGTTAAGGGTCTTGGCGTAAACATCAAAGGGATGTTCCGTCAATTGCTTTAATCCTAAGCCTACCTTTCTGTCTTTTCTTGATATGCTGAGTATTTTTGCCGTAACCTCCTGGCCTTCCTTAAGAACATCCGTAACCTTTTCCGTTCTTGCCCAATCCAGGTCTTTTATGTGTAAGAGGCATTCAATATCATCTACCTTAACAAAGGCTCCGAAGTCAACAATACGAGTTACCACTCCGGTTACTATATCTCCCTTTTGATACTTATCAAGGAATTTTGCCCAGGGGCTTTTTACGGTTGCCTTATAGCTCAAGGATAGTCTTTGGTTTTCCTTATCTACGCTTTTTATCTTCACATTTATCTTGTCGCCGGACTTCAGTACTTCCGATGGGTGCTTAATCCTTGTCCAGGCGATCTCATTGATGTGAAGAAGGCCGTCTATGCCGTTTACTTCAACAAAAGCACCGTAATCCTGAAGATTTTTTACCGTTCCCTCGTATATTTCTCCTTCTTGAATATTCTCCCATGCTTCCTTTTCTTTAGCTTCCTTTTCAAGCTTTTCAACGGCCCTGGAGGTTAAAACCAGCTGCCTTCTGCCTTTTTTATTCTTTGTTTCCAAAATTTTAACCTTTATATTTTTACCTACATATTCTGAAGGGTCCACATTTCTATTTATGGATATTTGATTTCTGGGAATAAAGCCTTTGATGCCTTTTAATACCCCGTAAATTCCGTGTTGAGATGCTTCGATTATGGGAACCTCAGCTATTTCTCCCTTAATCCTCAGTTGTTCCAATTCATCCCAAATTTTCTGCTCTTCTAAGGGTTTTCTGGTAAGAACGACATTTCCGTCCTGGTCAGAAATTTTTGCTACAAGGGCTTCAATTTCATCCCCTTCTTTCACTTCTTCCCTCAAATCTGAAACTTCTGTCAAGGAAAATTCTTCTCTGGTTATTATTCCGTCTGATTTATAATTGATGTTAACAGAAACGGCATCAGGGCTTACGTATATCACTGTTCCTTTAACCTTGTCGCCGGTTCTGATATCAGCTACTCCGCCGTAATTCTCTAACAGATCATGCATGGTGTCGGTTTTTTCAACTGCTTCCGGCTCCTGTCCGGCTTCAGCAGCCGGCTCTCCTTCTTCAGCCTTTTCTTCCGCTAAATCCACCTTATCCGTCTCAAGAGTTTCTTCCAAGATTTCAGTCTTTTCTGCATCTTCGTTCATTTCATTCACCTTGTCATTCAAGTTTTCCAACATACTAATAACCTCCTCAATTACCCAGTCAGGAGTCGAAGCCCCTGCGGATACTCCCACAATTGTATTTTTATCAATATAGTTATAAGGGATTTCCTTATAATTTTGTATCAAGAATGTGTTTTCACACAAGTCCTTACTCAATTCATACAGCTTTTTGGTGTTCGAGCTGTTCCTTCCGCCGATAATCAGCATTACATCGGATTTTGAAGCTAAGGCCACACAAGCTTCCTGTCTTTTCCTCGTTGCATCACATATGGTATTATGTACAACAATATTGGAATAATTGTTTGTTTCAATGGTCCTTAATATTTCTTCAAAGGTATTGAGATTAAATGTTGTCTGGCATACCAGGCAGTACTTTTTGTCAGGCTCGATGATTTTTTCCAGGTCTTCAGGACTTTTAATTATATCAGCTTCATTCCTGCACCAGCCTGCTATTCCCTGGACCTCGGGATGAGATTCATCACCCACAATAATTATATTGTAATCGTTATTTTTGAATTCTTCAACTATTTTATGTATTTTTTTTACTTTTACGCAGGTTGCATCTATAACTTCAATGTTTTTTTCTTCCAAGGCCTCATAAAAATTCTTCCCTGCCCCGTGGCTTCTTATGAGCACTTTGGCGTCGTTTTTTTCAGGCAGGTCATCCACAACAACCATGCCTTTTTCTTTTAATCTATCAACGACATCCTTATTGTGGATTATTTCTCCGTAGCTGTAAAGCTTCTTATCTTCCGCCAGCACTTTATCTGCTTTTAATACGGCAGCCTTTACCCCGCCGCAAAAACCGTTATATTCTGAAACTAATATTTTCATTGCCTACCTACTTCTTTAAATTGTAAATATCCTTTAATATCTCTTTTCCTATTTCCGTGTATTTATCCGTATTCAGTTTGGCCTCGTAGTTTTCAAAGTAATCTTTTTCTTTTCCGATATAGAGCCTCAGTCTGCCCCTGAACTTATACTCTCCTTCCAAATATACAGGCAGAATTTTAACTTTTGCCTTATTAGCTATCAGGGCGATTCCTGCTTTGGCATTGTTTTCGTCATAGCCCGTCTTGACCCTTGTTCCTTCAGGATATATGCCCAGGACCCCCCCCTTATTTAAAATATCAAGAGAGTTTTTTATTGCCGATAGGGAAACTCCCTTCCTGTCTACGGGAAAAGCCCCTAAATTTCTGAAAATAAAGCCCCAGAATTTACTTTCAAACAACTCTTTCTTGCCCATGAAATGAATTTTGCGTCTTGTGGATATGGCAAGCATGACAGGGTCAACAGCGGCCCTGTGGTTGCCGCAAACTATTAAGCCCCCCTCAGTATTGTCAAGATTCTCTTTATTATATGCCTTAAAGTCAAAAATTAAAAATACCAAAAACCTAAGTACAGATATTACAATTTTATAAAACATTCTTTCCTCCGATATGAGCGGCAAGAGTCTTTACCACTTCAGCCAGGTCCATCCTGCCGGTATCGATTAATATTGCATCATCAGCAATTTTCAAGGGAGAGTATTCCCTGGCGGAATCATTTTGATCACGTTTTATCATGTCCTTGAGAACACTGTCGTAATCGGCTTCAATCATATTTGCTTTCAACTGCTCATAACGCCTTCTTGCTCTTTCTTCTACCGGAGCCGTTATGAAAAATTTGTAGTCTGCATCCGGAAATACTATGGTACCTATGTCCCTGCCTTCCAAGACTGCGTTTTTATTCGCTGCAATCTTTCGTTGCAGGTCAACCATTTTTTCTCTTACTATTTTTAAAGCTGATATTTTTGATGCTGCTATGGAAATTGCTTCTTCTCTGATTAAGTTTTCGACATCTTTTCCGTCTAAAAATATCCGGTTATCATGGTAATCGATATCGGTTGTTTGCAGCATTTCTGCTATTTCGCTCTCATTTATATCAATACCTTGTATATATGCCTTATATGCAAGGGCCCTGTACATTGCCCCCGTATCGATGTATTCAAATCCCAGTTCCTTGCTTAATAGTTTTGCAACAGTGCTTTTTCCGGCTCCTGAAGGCCCGTCTATTGCTATTATCATTTTGCTTTCCTTTCCTATCCCTAAAATTCCGATGAAACAGGACACATCTTTGTCTTTCAGCACTTAAACATTATAGTACATATTGCTAAATATAACAACATAAATTTTTATGACAAGGGGACGGGGGTATTGTCACCTGACAAGACCCTCGCCCCCTAAAATTTTAGGTTTGTCCCTTAGCTTATTTCCTTAAAAGTTCTGGTATATGCTGTTGTTATCCCAAAGTTTTTCCAAGATGTTATAGTATTCCACTATTTCTTCTTTTTCTCTCAAGCTTATGTTAATAATCAAATTATTTATAACTGTCATAGGCACAACCAAAGAATCGACAAAGGAAACGATATTGCTGATTGCCAAAAGTGAAACATCTGCTAACTTATAGACGGGAGATTCCTCGGTGTCAGTGATTGCTACTATTTTTGTGTTCCGGTCTTTCACGAATTTAGCGGCATCAATTGTTGTTTTTGAATACCTGGGATAGCTAATGACAATAAGGAGATCATTATCTTTAATTCTTATGATTTCCTCATATAAGGAGTTTACTCCGCTGTTGTTTAACACCTTAACATTATTTAAGATAACATCCAAGTAAAAGCCTAAATAGTTTGATAAGGTTGATGATGTTCTCAGACCTAAAACATATACCCTGTTTGCATTTAAAATAAGCTCTGTTGCCTTGTCTAAGGCTTCCATGTCAAAATGCTCAAACAAATAACGGAGGTTATTCATTTCGCTTTTCAGTATTTTTTTATGCAGCTTTAAATTATCATTTACCACATCATCCTGAAGCCCTATCCTCTGAACTGCAGTAAGCTTGTTTTTGATTAAAACCTGGAGGGCTTTCTGCATTTCAGGATAACCTGAATACCCTAAGGCCGTTGCAAATCTCACAACGGTAGATTCGCTCACATCCACCCTTTCCGCTATTTTTGCGGCAGTCATGAAGGCAGCCTTGTCATAGTGGTCAATGATATATTGGGCGATGAGTTTTTGGCTTTTGCTGAATTTATGAAAACTATTCTTTATATTACTTATTAAATTATTATTCATAATAACCCCTTATCAATCTTATTCCTTCTTCAAAGGCCTCTATGTTTTTTTGTACCGTTGGAGGAGGAACTCTTTCGCTTATAGACCTTATCATTATATCCTTATGGATTACATCTTCCCCGATGAGCTCATATATGGCCCCTATGGATATTATGTTGGCCACCATGCCGGTATCAAATTTCTCTATGGCATTTTTCAGTATAGGAAGCCTGTAAGCCTTAATAGGATCATTTCCCGATAATTCAATACCTTCATCAACTATCAGCAATCCATCCCTGTCTAAGGACCCAATGTACTTATCGTATGCTTTTTGAGTTAGGGAAAGAAGGATATTTGCCTTTCTTATTTTTGGATAAGAGATTTCATCCCTGCATATTATTACTTCAGCCTTACTGGCACCCCCTCTTGCCTCCGGCCCGTAGGACTGGGTCTGAATAGCATTTAATCCTTGTTCTATTGCGGCATCTGCTAATATTATGGATGCCAGTATCACTCCCTGGCCTCCCGAACCGCTTAATCTGATTTCATACCTTTCCATTTTCTCCCCCTATCCTTGAAACATGTCAATGATTACCTGATAGCTTTCTATGTATTCAGGCTGAGGATTGTTATAAAATTCTCCGATTAAAATCTTGTTCCTGCCCTTGTCCGGGTCCTTGTCAACCAGCTTCTTATCAATGCAGTTTTCCTTCAAAAATGAATGCATTTTAAAAGCATTGCCTTTTTTGTTTTTTCTCCCGTAATAGGTAGGACATATGCTTAAACCTTCTATAAAGGAAAATCCCTTGTTTTGAATTCCTTTTTCTATCAGCTTCTGCATGAGGACCGCATGATAAGCGGTTGCCCTGCCTACGTATGTAGCTCCAGCTCCCTGAGCTAAACTGCAAAGGTCAAAGGGTTTGTCGATATTGCCGTAAGCAGCGGTAGTCGCCAAATCACCATATGGAGTGGTAGGTGAAAATTGACCTCCTGTCATCCCGTATATGTTGTTATTAAAGACTATTGTTGTTATGTCTATATTTCTCCTTGCGGCATGAATGAGGTGGTTGCCTCCTATGGCCGAGCTGTCCCCGTCCCCCATTATCACGATGACGTGAAGCTTGGGGTTTGCAAGTTTTATACCCGTTGCAAAGGCCAAGGCCCGCCCGTGTGTCGTATGGAGGGTGTTGAAGTCCAAATAACCGGGAGCTCTTGACGAACATCCGATGCCTGATACTATAACTACTTCATCCTTGTTTAATTTCAGCTTATCTATCGCTCTTACGACAGTGTTTGTCAAGGTTCCGTGTCCGCATCCGGCGCACCATATGTGGGGTAGCCTGTTTACCCTGTAATATTTGCTTGTAGTCTCGCTACAGTTCATAGCTGCCTCCTATTGCTTCTGTTATTTCTTCGGGAGTTATCAATTCTCCGTTTACCTTGTTGATTTTTTTTACCCTGCAATTCTTACATGCAACCCTCTCCACTTCCAAGGAATACTGGCCCAAATTCATTTCTGCCACATATATTTCTTTAGCAGCTTGGGAAACCATATATATTTGTTTTTCCAAGAAGGGCCAAATGGTTATGGGTCTGAATAAACCTGCCTTAATATTTTGTTTTCTGAGTTCATCAACCGCGCTCTTAGCCGAACGGGATACTCCCCCGTAGGCAATTATGACTATTTCCGCATCTTCCAACCTATATTCTTCATAATATGAAAAATTATCAATGTTCTTTTCTACCTTATCCACTATTCTTCTAATTAATCCTTCAGATACATGACTGGAATTAGTCGGGAATCCCGTTTCATCATGAGTTAACCCTGTTACGTGGTACCTGTACCCTTCCCCGAAGGATGCCATGGGAGGTATCATATCTTCATCAGGCCTGTAAGCAACATAATCTTCCGGCTTGCATGAGGGCTTTTTCCTGTTCACTATTTCTATCTGAGAAATATTTTTAAAAGTCATTTTTTCTCTCATGTGACCTACTGTTTCATCCATGAGGAGAATGACAGGAGTCCTGTATTTTTCAGCTAAGTTGAATGCTTTGACGGTGTATTCGAAGGTTTCTTGAACAGAATTGGGTGTCAAGGCTATAGCGGGATGGTCTCCGTGGGTACCCCACCTTGCCTGCATCACGTCCCCTTGGGCGGGAGATGTGGGAAGTCCTGTGCTGGGTCCCCCTCTTTGAACGTTTACAATAACACATGGTATTTCTGCAATAGCTGCATATCCGATGTTCTCCTGCATCAATGAAAAGCCGGGACCGCTGGTTGCTGTCATTGATTTTACGCCTGCAAGGGATGCTCCTATAATGGCAGCCATGCTTGCAAGCTCATCTTCCATCTGGATGAATTTCCCTCCAAGTTTTGGCAGCTTTTGCGAACAAATCTCTGCGATTTCCGTAGACGGTGTTATAGGATAACCTGCATAGAATCTCATTCCGGCTGCTAATGCTCCTTCAACACAAGCTTCATTCCCTTGAACCAATTTGTATCCCTTGTCATTCATTTCTTGCCTCCGATGCAAATAGCGTTGTCAGGACATCTCAGTTCGCACTGACCGCAAAATATACATTTTTCTCTGTTGGCTATAACACATTTGCCCTCTTTTAACTTAAGAACCCTTGTAGGACAAAAACCGACACATATGCCGCATCCCTTGCACCATGGCACGTTTAGTAAAAGAACCTTTTCATCATCCATATCTTCTCCCATTATTGCCTGATTTTCTTTTGTCATGAGTGGAGCTCATAAACCGGCAAAAAACCCCGAGTCTGTGCTTCATATCTTGTTTTTATTATATCATAAAGGGAAATTTTTGCAAGATAAATATCAATTATTCACATAAATTGCAAGTTTCATTTCAATATTTGCAATAACCTTAAATGAAAACGTATTTATTGCTTGTAAATGCAAGAAATTGTAAAGATTTGCAAGATCTGCCTTGTCAGTATCATCGCGCAAGCAGACTTGAAATGGGGACGGGGTTAGCGTTGCTTCAGCATCATATGTTTTGCTCGATAATTAATAATTCCGGAGGTGTGTTATCCTTGTTGATCAGGTTTATGCGTATACAATTGTATAAGCGCTTGTCTAAATGAGTCAAGTAATCCGATATTTTATAAATCTCGTATCCCTTATCGTGGGTAATATATGCTGTAATATATATTCTGCCTGAATCCTTTAAATAGGGGAGCAATGAATTTAAGGACCGGATGGTTGTTTCAGGTTTTGTAGTGATGTCTTTTTTGGAAAGAGGGAGATAGCCCAAGTTATAGACAGCAGCATCAATTTTGTCTCTTATATAATTTTCGATAAATTCATGACTGTCTCTAATTATGGTGTAATTATTGAATCTCCTGTTTTCTTTAAGAAGCTTTTTTGTTCTTTCCACTGCTTCATCCTGTATGTCAAGGCCCGTAACCCGGCCCTCGGCTCCTGCTAAATTGCTTAAGAAGAGGGTATCGTATCCGTTACCGCACGTTAAGTCAAGGAAATTCAGGTTTTCTTTTCCTTCATAGCTTCCCCTTATGAGAAAGTGTACCATTTCTGCAAGATGACCGTACTTCTTATCCATTTTTACTCCTTTAAATACTTTATTTCAGCATCGGTTAAATATTTCCATTCTCCCGGCTTCAAGTTTCCTAATTCAATATTTCCAAAGGATATTCTTTTTAATTTTATAACCTTGTGACCAACTGCTTGGAACATTTTTCTTACCTGCCTGTTCTTGCCCTCATGGATGCTTATTTGTACATGCGAAGTGTTTTGGGCTTCCTTTAATAGATTTACCCTGGCAGGAGCAGTTTTATAACCGTCAATTAAAACTCCGGTTCTCAATGCATTAAGGGAGTCATTGCTTATTCTGCCTATAATTTCAGCTTCATAAGTTTTGTAGATCAGGTATTTGGGATGCATCAACTTATTGGCAAGGTCTCCGTCATCTGTTAAGAGCAATAGTCCTGAAGTATTGTAATCCAGCCTGCCTATGGGAAAAATTCTTTCTTTAATATTGATTAAATCAATTACCGTCCTCCGGTTAAACTGGTCCTTGACAGTAGTGACATATCCTTCAGGTTTATGTAGTTTTATGTAAATATGTTTTTCTTTTTCGTATATTCTTTTATCATCTACGGTTACCATATCTTTTCCCGGAATAATTTTGCTTCCAAGTTCTTTTACCACTTTACCGTTTACCTTAACACGTCCTTGCAAAATTAATTCCTCGGCTTTTCTTCTTGAAGCTGTACCGCACCGGGCAATATACTTTTGTAGTCTTTCTTCAGCCATAAGTCCCCCGTAAAAATTATCTCTATCAAATTTTATCATTTTCACCATTATATTATAAAGATTTAGAACTGTAAATTAATAAAAACCCTCATGGCGGGTTTTATTGAGTTATCAGCCTCCCGGTATGAAGCTTGTTTTTCCCCAGATAAATATTGTAGCTGCCGCATATTTTGCTTTCTGAATCACTTGACATGTGTTCCGGTTCAATTAATGCTTCAAAGCGGATTTGTTTAATTTCTTTATCTGTCAGGGCGGACCTGAAACCATCATCGATAAAGACAGGGGTTTTGTCCTTGGTATACCGGACAAACTGGCCCCTTTCAGCTATGCTGTAGGTCTTGTAATTTTCAAATGCCCAGTCGAAAATTCTATAGGAGTCATTAAACCAGGTATTATCATTGAGAAGGACTGCTATAATTTGGGTACCTTCCTTCTCGGCAGATGCGACCAGGCACCTGCCGGCTGCCTTTGTATACCCTATTTTGATTCCCGTACCGTATTTGTACTGATAGACAACTTTATTTTTGTTGTAAAAAATATTATTCATACTTTCGGCCTTGTACTTTTCACTGGAGGCAATTTCTCTGAATATTTCATTTTTCATTGCGTAGCCACTTATCAGGGCCAGGTCGTAAGCAGTGGAATAATGATTATCATCATGGAGACCGTTTGGGTTTGCAAAGTTTGTGTTAAGAGCCCCTAATTCTTTGGCTTTTCTATTCATCATTGATATGAAGCCCTCCGGATCATTCCTGCCGGCAAACTTAGCTAATACTGCCGCAGCATCGTTTCCCGACCTAAGCATGGTTCCGTACAGCAAATCTATGACAGACACCATCTGCTTTGGTTTTAGGTATATGCTTGAACCTTCTATGCCGCAGCATTCGGGAGGAACCTCTATTCTTTGGTTTAAGTCTTCTATTGTTTCAATTGCAAGAATTGCAGTCATAATTTTGGTTGTGCTCGCTATTGGCAGTTTTAAGTTTGCATTATGAGATTTAAGAATTCTTCCCGATTGAGCATCCATCACCAGGTAGGCTTTGGCCGAAACTTCCGGCACGGCTTCGATTTGTGTGAGCTGACATGCAAATATGATTAAGATGATTGATAAAGCTAATATTTTTTTATATATCACAATCCTTTTTCTCCCTTACTTCTTTTATGAAAGACATGATGTTCATGATGGATGATGTCAAATCCCCCGTTGTTGTTTCATTGTTAATATTGATGGTCCTGACATCCTTATCCGGTGTTTCATAAATAAGAATTTGCGGATTCAGCTGGAGATTGACATAAGCTGCTCCGGCAAAGGGTTTTAAGTCAACAGATCTGAATTTCTTGTCTATATCGCTGCCTCCTATTATAAAATTCATATTAAGCTTTGATATGGCCAAATAATTGGTATTGTCATACAATATTTTACTGCTTATCAGCTTTTCGTTTTCTGTCAGATTATTGATGTTTTCCAAGGTAGTTTTAATTATGCTTTCAATGTCCCTGCTCATGTTTTCCCCTTTCTATTGGAAATTATTATGATTATGCCCTTAAAAAAGAAATTTATAACATGATTATCCCTTGAGCAGGGATTTTTTGAGGATTCTGTTTACTACCACAAATTCAAAAGCAAAGGATTCTTTCCCCCCTAAGGATTCGGGATAGAAGAAAATATCCCTTATATAAAATAAATCAAATGCTTTTTTTAAATATTTATAATGCTTTAGGGAGTTTTTGGCCTTGGTCCTTGCTTCCGGTTCCCTGTATCCGTCAAGGGCTTTTATGGCTGCACTATAATCTATTCTCCTTTCATATTTGAGTTTTTTTCCGAATATTAGCAGGCAAAAATAAATACGGAAAAAGTAAAAAGCAATATTAATTTTTACCATGCACTTGAAAGTCAGGTATAAAAAAAACAGTCCCCCCGTAAGAACTATTATAATAATCATAATATAAACATTACCCCTTCATGTTTATCCGCCCTTACACGGTTGACTGTAATTCCGTCTCCTTGTCATCCTTTTCGTCTTCGATTGCAGGTAATTCATCTATGGAGGTCAAACCGAAATGCCTCAAGAATTCATCCGTTGTTGAATAAACCACAGGCCTTCCCGGCTTATCAAGCCTTCCCGTTTCCTTAATAAGCCCCTTGTCAAGAAGTCCCTTCACAACCTGGGAGCATTTAACCCCGCGTATTCTCTCGATTTCAACCTTGGTTACCGGCTGCTTATAGGCAATTATTGACAGTGTTTCCATTGCTGCGGTTGATAAGCTTTTATTTACGGTATTTTCTAAAAGACTCTGGATATATTCGTAATTTTCTCTCTTGGTAGTAAGCTGGTAGGAATTCCCGAACCTTTGAATGAGAAGACCCCTGTCTTCATTGTCACGGAATTCGCTTATCATTTCGTCCAGGACGGCTGCTAAGCTCTTTACAGGTATTTCTAATATTTTTGACATTTCATTGATGCTTAAGGGCTCCCCCCAAGCGAACATCAGGCTTTCCAAAACACTTTTCAGATTCATATTTTCTCCCCCGGACTAATTATTATATCTCCATACAGCTTATCCTGGTAAATTTTCATTCCTCTGTTGTTAGTCAGTTCCAATAGGGCCAAAAATAAAGTTATGACATATTCTTTTGATATGTATGGCTTTTCTTTGAATGTATCAAACAAGGAAACCTTGCCGGATTTTTTTATTTTTTTTAACACTTCTTCCATGCAGTCCCTGACCCGGTAGTTCTCCCTATAGATTTTATCCTTTTCTTTTTGGGCAATTTTAAAGTTTTGTTTTTTAAGTAAAGACAAGTAAACATTGTAAAGCTCATATACGTTAATCTCATTTAAAAAAAGCTGCTCTGTCTTAGAATCAGAAGTCAAGGCCATTTCTTCCCTGGGTTTGGTAATATAGTAGGTGGTTTCTTCCTCATATTTTTTCAGTTCTTCCGACAAATCTTTAAATATCTTGTATTCCAACAATTGAGCAACTAATTCCTGTCTCGGGTCTTCTTCTTTTTCCTTTTGGGGCAAAAGCATTTGAGATTTTATTTCAATGAGGCTTGCTGCCATCAATATGAATTCGCTGGCCACATTCATATTGAATTGCATCATTTCTTCCAGGTACTCCAAGTATTGGTCCGTTATTTCCGATATGGGTATATCGTAGATGTCTATTTCTTTTTTTTCTATAAGATGATACAAGAGTTCAAAGGGTCCCTGAAATACGTTTATGTTTACGGAATAATCCATTCTAAAATCTTCCTTATCTTATGGTGGTCTCCAAAACATTTTTGATGAAAAATTTAAATAAATTTTCCTTTTCCAAATCTGATTCCGGATACAGCTCAAATTCTCCCAAAACTTGACCATCCTTTGACAATATGGCTCTTCCTATTTTTGTGTCAAGGCTTAAGGGAGCTTTAAGATTATCATCTATTACATATTCTAAATTAAAATCCTCAAGCTTGCAATTACTTTCTGTAAAATAGTTGATGTTTTCTTTCGATACTAAGTTAACAGTATCTGCCTTTCCGCAGTAGACCGGGGCATTGGTTATTACCTCTCCGGCCTTGTGGAAAACAAAGTTTTTATAATTGGCAAACCCTTCGTTCAACAGCTTTGAAACCTCGTTAAAGCGAATCTTGGTGTTATCGCAGCCTAAGACCACGGCAATCAGGGTAGTGTCATTTCTTCTTGCCGCTGCCGACAAGCAATATTTTGCTTCGGTGGTATAACCTGTCTTGCCGGCCAAAAGCCCCTCGTAATTATTTATCAGCCTGTTTGTGTTTACCAATACCTGCTCTGAATCCTTTTCTTTTCCTACATAAACCGAATCCATCCAGGTAAGCATGTATTCATTCATGTAATCATATTTTAACAGCTCCCGGGTCATTATGGCTATATCATTGGCGGTAGTCAGGTGGTTGGGGTCCGGCAGACCCGTAACATTAGTAAAAACGGTATCATTCATGCCCAATTCCTTGGCCTTTTCATTCATTGCTTTGACACAGCTTTCTTCCGACCCGTACATAAACTCGGCCATGGCAACCGAAGCATCGTTAGCTGACCTCATTGATATGGCTTTAAGCATGTTTTCTACGGTCTGTACTTCATATGCTTCCAGATATATTTGGCTTCCCCCCATGCCTGCGGCATTCTCCGATATGGTCATTTCCTGGTCCGGGGTTATCAGACCGTCTCTCATTCTTTCCGAAATTAAGACCATGAGCATTATCTTCGTTATGCTTGCAGGCTGCATCTTATCATTTGCATTTTTTTCAAACAAAACCCGGCCGTCATCCGCATTGATTAAGATAGCAGACCGGGACTGCAAGTCCTCCGGTTCAATTCCATAGGCAGGAAAAACCGACATATTCAATAATATAAACACAAAAAATATGGTTGTAATTTTCTTCATAAAAGTACCTCCTTTTTATGTAGAATAACCATATTTTGTAGATTCATACATTGAAATGCTCTAAGTGAAAACCTCTTATTCAGCCTCTTGCCCGGTTTTTAATATTTGGTTTTTTACGCTCTTTCCCTCAAGGTCATTTTTAATTTCAAAAATGTCCAATACGGTCTTTCCTATGGATGCAAAAGTGTCAAGTATGCCTAAATTATTGTTTTCCTTAATAGTTTTTCCATAGAAGATCAAAGGAATGTATTCCCTTGAATGGTCGGTGCTGGAGGTTGTAGGGTCGCAGCCGTGGTCTGCCGTAATTATCAAAAGATCATCTTCTTTAAGGGCACCTATTATCTCCGGAAGCATCATATCAAAGCTCATAAGGGCATCGGCATATCCCCGGATGTTGTTCCTGTGGCCGTAAACCATGTCAAAATCCACAAGATTCGTAAAAATCAAGCCGCTGAAGTCTTCTTTCATGGCCAGGATGGTTTCTTTAATTCCTTCGTCATTGGTTGCGGTATGTTTTGATTTTGTTATGCCTTTGTTGGCGAATATATCTTCTATTTTTCCAATGGCAAAAACTTCCCTGCCGCTGTTTTTTACGAAATCAAGCATGGTTTCCCTGTAGGGCTCCAAGGAAAAATCCTTCCTGTTGGATGTCCTTGTGAAATTGCCTTCTGCGCCTGTGAAAGGCCTTGCGATAACCCTGCCCACCCCGTGGTCACCCCTGAGCATTTCCCTTGCAATCCTGCATATATCATAAAGCTCTTTTAAAGGGATAACTTCTTCATGGGCTGCTATTTGAAATACGCTGTCGGCAGATGTATATACTATTAAATCTCCCGTTTCCATATGCTTCTTGCCTAATTCCTTAATTATCTCAGTACCGGAAGCAGGATAGTTGCCTATGACCTTTCTTCCTGCCCTTTTCTCGAATTCTCTTATCAGGTCATCCGGAAACCCCTCGGGATAAACAGGGAAGGGCTTGTCTAAAATCAATCCTGCGATTTCCCAGTGACCGGTTGTTGTATCCTTACCCTTTGACTTTTCACTGCACTTGGCCACGGAACCCAAAAAGGTATCAGAACCTTTTAGGTCTTCAAATCCCTTGATATTTAAAATCCCTAACCTTTCTAAATTGGGCAGTGAAAAATTTGTTGCATGTTTGTAGATATTTTTCAAGGTATTGCTGCCTTCATCCCCGTAAAGGGCTGCATCAGGGAGTTCACCCACCCCAACGCTGTCTAATACCATAAGAACTATTCTCTTTATCATTGGTCTCTCCTTCAACACATCAAATTGAGGGATATATAATCCCTCTCCTTATTCATATATTCTTATTATACCAATAATGACTCTCTTTCAAACACCGGTTTTTTTCCCCGGACTTTTCTTTAAATTATGGCGGCAACCGGCATACTATTCTCTCGGAAATGCCTTTTTAAATACTTCCAACGACTTGTACTCCAGGGTGTTTAAATAGTTTTGTGCGGCTCCCGCGCTGCTGAGCCCCATTAATTCCTTAAGGGTTCCAAAATCGGCACCGTGAGACAGCATATGTACGGCAAATGAATTTCTTAAGACCATGGGAGACAATTCCTTCTTCAAATTCATTTTACTCTTATAGGACTTGAGCATTTTCCATATACCCTGCCTTGATATGGGCTCGCCGTAAACATTTACGAACAGGTAATCCTCATCCCGAGTTGTTTCAGGCCTTCTGAAATCTTTTAAATATATTTCAATTGCATCCCTTGCATACTTGCTCATAGGAATTATTCTGTCCTTATCTCCCTTGATATAAATTATTCTAGCGCTTAGGTTAACTTGGCCCACCCTTATGCTTATGAGCTCGGAAACATTTATTCCCGAAGAATACATCAATTCTAACATTGCTGAATCCCTTATTCCTTTAAAGGTATTTCTGTCCGGCAGAAGCATAAGCTCACCTATCTCTTCTTCAGTCAGAATGGCGGGTTTCCTTTTCATCTGTTTGGGATTTCGGATGTTGACGGCAGGGTTGTCCGAAATGAGGTCTTCTTTATTCAAAAAATCAAAGAATTTTCTCAAGGATGAGACGGTCCTTGAGATGGTGGATGAGCTTTTTCCGTCTTTTTGCAGGGCTACAAGATATGTCAAAATATGAGCCTTTTTAGTTTTAAGGATTTCAAGGCCATACTCATCACGAAGGTAGGCTGCAAAGTTTTCAACATCATAAACATATGAGTCGACTGTGTTTTCGCTCAAATTTCTCCCGGCCAGGTATTCCTTATAAATCATCATATCCATTATCTCACCATCATCCTGCTCAATGCTAATATATATATACTGTAAAAAAGAGAATAAGCCGCAGCAACCAGCAAATAATATAAAGATATTTGCATGTACCCGCTTATTATTATATCAAATTTACGAGAAATAGTCTCAATGTTTTTTGCTTTTTTGGTATATTTACATATTGAAGCAGAAATATATGTAAAATAAAGTAAAATCGGAAAAAAAATGAGGTAGTCGGTAAAGGTAAGCAAAAAATATTTGAATTCAAATCCTAAAGTCCTAACGGCATAAATGACGGACAGGCCGTAATACACCGATATTAAACCAAAGAGGACCCTGGTTAGTCTTCCCTGTCCCAGCCAGGTTAAAAGAATGACTGCCAAAAAATAAATGATATTCCTTTTCAAGGTCATGAAGAATATCTGCATTAAGGTCATTTGGCTTATAGCTTCATAGTTTATTGACCCTATGGTTCCCCTCCCGGTCAGTGTATAAATAAGTGCTGATAAAATCAAAGCACCGGTAAAAATCGCCATTATGGTTAAAAACACCCTGTTTTCGGATTGTATCAGTTTTTTGACCGTATTATTCATAATACAACCTCCCAACCACTAAAAAGGACCCGGCCTTTTATAAAAAAAACCACTTGTTAAGCTTATTATAATATATGCTTGTACAAGGGGTTTAATGCTCTTTATCCGTATTCTTTTATGAATTCAGCCAATGGAGCAATCCTATAAGTGTTTTGCTGTCAGCTATCCTGCCTGTTTCAATCATTTTTTTTGCTTCTTCTGTATCTACTTCTATTGTTTCAATGCATTCATCTTCATCTAAATCGGTACCTTCAAATTTCAGGTCCGAGGCTTCGAACAAATATACCTTTTCATTGGTAAAACCCGGAGATGTATAAAACTCATATAATAGTTTAATTGTACCTGCCCTATAGCCTGTTTCTTCTTTTAACTCTCTTAAAGCTCCCTCCCGGGGCTCCTCGGCAATATTCAGGATCCCGGCAGGCAATTCGTATATAAAGTCTTCAACTGCTTTCCTGTATTGTCTTACCAATATTATTTTATCCTTGTTCACAGCCAAAATACAGACGGCAGCCTTGTGGTCCACGATTTCTCTTTTTGCGTATTTTTGATTTTCCAGTTCTACAGTGTCTATCCGTAAATTAACTATTTTACCCTCGAATATTTTTTCGCTTTTTACCGTTATTTCCGTATTCAATATTTCCTCCCGTAATTAAACAATTGCAATTTAAATGTCTGCAATTTTTAATCGCTGGACTTATTTTAATAACATAAGAAGCTTTTGTCAAGTCATTTAGGTATAAATGACCCCAATATAAGCTTTATGAAACCTTTTGCTCCAGGCGGAGTTTGTCTGCAATCATTGCTATGAACTCTGAATTGGTGGGTTTACCCTTATTGTTGTGTATGGTATAACCGAAAATACTGTTGATGGTTTCAATTTTTCCTCTTGTCCACGCAACCTCTATGGCATGGCGGATGGCTCTTTCAACCCTGCTTGGAGTGGTTGAATATTTTGCTGCTATCATGGGATAGAGCTCCTTTGTTATAGCACCTAAGAGGTCTATATTCTTTACCACATCCGTTATGGATGTCCGCAGGTACTGGTAGCCTTTTATGTGGGCAGGTACGCCTACCTCATGCAGGATTTCGGTTATTTTGACTTCTAAGCTCAGCTCCGTGTTCATTTTATCCTTATAAACGATTTCCTTGTTCTTATTTTGGGCCTTGGATGTTTCCAATTCCGATATTTGCAGAAGTCTTTCGGCAAAGGATTCAAAATTGAAAGGCTTAACGATATAATAATCAACCCCCATATTAATAGCTCTCTGGGTAACCTTGTCATGGCCTACAGCAGATAAAACTATCACCTTGGGAAATTTCGCAGGTTGTTTCTTGTGAAGCCTTTCCAATACGCCCAAGCCGTCAAGATGAGGCATAATTATGTCTAAAATTAAAATGTCAGGCTCATGTTTTTCGACAGAATCCAGTGCCTTTAAACCGTCTTCCGCCAAATCCACGACATCGAAGACTTTTTTGCTGAGGAGAAAATCTTTAAGTATCATCCTGAATTCCTTATTATCATCAGCTATGACAACTTTTACTTTTTTTTGCATCTTAAACCTCCAATTCATAATTCTTAATTTCTTTTTACTAATATAATACGCAAAATACTCAAAAAACCCTTTTTTTTGGTAAAAAAATTTGCCTATAAAAATTGTAATTAAATGGTTTTTATATCTATTATATATAAATAATCCATATTTATACTAAAATTTTGTCGATTAAATAAAATTTATTTGTTTTTAAATAACATTTGCTTCCGTATAATTTTAAGCACCTCCTTTTATTTGATCAAAAATCCACTCAATGTATATTCCATATCCCTTGGAAGGGTCGTTCATGAAAACATGGGTTACAGCCCCGACAATTTTGTTGTTTTGTATTACAGGGCTCCCGCTCATTCCCTGAATAATCCCGTTGGTCATTTGCAGCAATTCTTCATCCGTTATCTTTATTACAAAACTTTTTTCATCAGGCTTGTTCTGGTAGAATATTCTTGATATTACGATCCCGTATTTTTTTATTTCATTGTTAACGCAAGTAATTATATAGGCAGGCCCTAATTTTAACTCTTCCTTTCTTCCTATTTCCATCAAATCACCGCTGAAATACCCCATGGAGTCCTCGTTAATCTTCCCGTAAATTCCAAAATTTGTATTGTCTGACACCGTTCCGAGACTTTTTTCATCTTTTAAAATATAACCTATGATTTCACCGGGCTCACCCTTTTTACCAAGCTTGATATTGGTAATATTTGCTTTGGATATCGTACCTGACTCGATATCAATAAGCTTGCCTGTTTCCGAGTCTGATATGCCGTGTCCTATAGCGCTGTAGGTACCGGTTTTAGGGTCTACAAAGGTTATTGTTCCGATTCCGGCTATATTGTCTCTTGCCCAAAATCCGAATTTTATTTCATGGCTCTCGTATCTTTGAACCGGGGTAATTGTCAAATATATTATTTTCCCTGCTCTTTCTATTTTAAATTTATATACTTTAATTCCCATATTTTCCGTATATTTTAATATATCATCGGTAGAAGTCATGTTTAGGGAATCAATTTCCAAAATTTTGTCTCCTATCTGAATTCCGGCGATTTTTGCAGGAGATGTTGAAATGTTGTCGGCATTGGCTATATCAGCCAAACCCACAACCAAGACTCCTTCTGTTTTCAATTCAACACCAACCGTCTGACCCCCGGGTATTACATGTTTCCCTTCTGTTTCAATAACCTGGTCATGATTTGCAAATTTATATGGATTGGTTTTTAGGTTGAAACCAAAAAAAACGGCAGTCATTAATACCGCAATAAAAAAAACAAAGAATAAAACTCTTTTTAAGAAAACTTTCATATGACTCTCCTAAATAGTTTTATTCTTAACTTTTCCACATAAATAGTCTTCTATTCACTTATTCTGCTGTTAATTTCTATCAATTCCACAGCATTGTTTATTGATTTGTCGGTGATCTTCATACCGCTCAACAATCTGGCAATCTCATGAATTTTATCTTCCCTGTCCAATTTTTTCACTGTGCTTAATGTTTCGCTGCCTATCACCTTTTTTTCGATTAAAAAATGATTTTTAGAAATTGATGCTATCTGGGGAGAATGGGTGACACAGATAACTTGATTGTTCTTAGCAATATAATTCATTTTTACCCCGGTCATCCGGGCTGTTTTTCCGCTTATGCCTATGTCTATTTCGTCAAAGACCATGGTTTGACCAGGATCGCTTTTTATTTTTTTAAAGGCCAGCATGATTCTTGAAGCTTCTCCTCCGGAAACTATCTTCTGGACGGAATTCAAGTCGCTTCCCACATTTGTTGAAATTAAGAACTCAACCTTGTCTGCCCCGTCCCCGGATAAATCCTTCTTGTCTATTTTGACTTTGAACTCTATATTTTTCATGTTCAAGTCGCTTAATTCGCCTAAAATCTGTTTTTCAAGAAGTTCTGCGGCATCTTTCCTTTTCTTTGATATAAGCCCTGCTTTTTCCGTCAACTCTTTATATGTTTCATCTTTTTCCCTGATTAATGAGTTTAGTTTTGAATCAGCTTCTAAAAGCAGGTTAAATTCATCAAAGGATGCATTCCTGTATTCCTTGATCTTTTCAACAGTAAAGCCGTATTTTCTTTTTAAGCGGCTAATAAGAGACATTCTGTTTTCAATAATTTCAAGTTCTTTTTCATCCAGGTCCAAATTGTCTGAATAATCCCTTAAGTCATAGCTTAAGAGTTTCAATTCCTCCAATTGAATATCCAGCCTGGAAAGGAATTCTTCAAGTTTTTCGTCGTAACTTTTAATTTTGTTGATTATGGCATAGACACTGTTTAGGTTGTCGCTGTTGAGAATATAAAGAGCTTCATGGAGTGACTTCTTTATTTCCTGCACATTTGAAAGCTTTTTAATTTTCTTTAACAAGTCATCTTCTTCAAATTCTTTTAAGCGGGCACTATCAATTTCATCTATTTCATATTTGAGCCGGTCAATTTTTTTGTCTTTATTTATGAGTTTTTCTTTCAGGGCTTTTATTTCTTCAGTAAGCCGGTTGTACTTTTCATAAAGGTCATAATAGGCTTGAAGGTCGGTTGATAATTCCTTCTCAATCAAACTGTCAAGGAGTTTGATATGGTTTTCCTTCTTAAACAAGCTTTCGTGGCCGAACTGACCATAAATATCTATTAATGAGCTGCCTAATGCTTTGATGACATTAAGAGGTACAGCTCTCCCATTAATCTTATTGATGGTCTTTCCGTTTTCAAGGACCTCTCTTGATATTATAAAGAAGTCCTCATTATCAATCTCTATATTCAGATTATTTAAGGCCTCGAAAAAGTTCTCCTTGTCCCCGATTTCAAAAACTCCTTCAACCAAGGCAGACTTTTTGCCCTTTCTTATCAGGTCCCTCGATGCCCTCTCTCCCAATAGAAGCTGTATAGCATTGATTAACACGGATTTTCCGGACCCTGTCTCCCCCGTGAAAACATTGAACCCGGCATCAAAGTTAACAGATACATCTTCAAATACTGCAAAATTCTTTATATTTAAACTAAGCAGCATATTATCACCGTTATCTTATAAGCTTCTTAAATTCCTGCAAGACCCTGTCCACATCTTCTATATTTCTTACTGCTACAAAAACATTGTCGTCACCTGCTAAGGTTCCTACAATTTCTTCAACTCCCATGTAGTCAATGGCTGAGGCACATATTTGAGCAGCCCCGGGAATTGTTTTTATTATTATCATGTTCATTGCGTTGTCAATTGAAACCACAGAATTTTCGAAAATTTTATTCAGCCTGTCCGTTATTCCTTCCTGGCTTTGGCTGATAGTGGCATATTTGTACTTGCCGCTCTTGGACATGACTTTAACAAGTCTCAGCTCTTTAATATCTCTTGAAATTGTAGCCTGGGTCACTTCAATACCCATATTCTTCAGAGCCTCTGCCAATTCCTCCTGGGTTTCCACTTCATTTTTTGTAATCAATTCCAAAATTTTTGTTTGTCTCGTGTACTTTTTCATTCGCCACCTCTTAATTATTATTATAATATTTCAAAGGCTTTGTTAATTAAGTCATTAAAATTAATTTCATTTGGACTTCCCTTAAGTTTTAAGTGAGCAAGGTATTCAATGTTCCCTTCTCCTCCTTTTATGGGAGAATACTCCATGTTCAGCAAACATAAATTATTTAACTTACAATAATTGCTTAGATTCTTTAGAACCTCCAAATGAACTTTTTTATCCTTAACTATGCCTTTTTTCCCTATGTTTTCCTTTCCGGCTTCAAATTGTGGTTTAACTAATGCGACAATATCCGTGTTAATATTACTTATTTCGACAATTTTAGGAAAAATATATTGTAATGAAATAAATGAAACATCAACTGTTACAAGGTCTATATGATCTTTAATTATTGACCTGTCCATATATCTGAAATTCGTGTTTTCCAAATTTATGACTCGTGGATCATTTTTTAAGGTGTCATGGAGCTGACCCCTGCCCACATCAATTGCATACACCTTTTTTGCCCCATGTTTTAAAAGATATTCCGTGAATCCGCCGGTTGAAGCCCCTATATCGACTGCTGTTTTGTTTTCGGGGCTTATATTGAATGCCCGGACTGCCTTTTCAATTTTTAAATAACCCCTGCTTATATATAGATTTCCGGTGATTTCTATTTTGACACCATCCTTTACAGGATAGGATGGTTTTGTTATTAATTTGTCATCAACATATACAAACTTGCCTAAAATAAGCTGTTTTGACCTTTCTCTGCTGGTTACATAGCCCTTGTCGTGGAGATATGCGTCAAGCCTGTAATTTTTCATCTCAATCCTTGCTAATTACATAAATATTCTTATATTGATATAATTATTTGATAATCATGTAAAATTATAGCATAGTATTTCTTTTATATCAATTAGAATTTTTAATAATTATAAGAAAAATGTTTATTAATTATCAACACAGGCAAACTATCCCCCTTTATTTGGCAACCAAACCAATATATGGAGGATTTTCACAGGGGCATGTTTTCATCGATGATTTTTATCTTTTTTTGTGTGTCGTCTAACTTTTTCATGCAATATACATAGGCTTTCATTCCTTTTTCGTAATTGTCAAGGAGGTCATCAAGGGTTAGCTCCTTGTTGTTTTCAAAGGTCTCGACAATATTTTTCAATTCTTCTAAAGCCTTTTCAAAGCTTTCGTACTCCATTTCACACCTCTTTTATATCCATGGTTTCCGCTTCTATTTTAAAATCCGCAAATCTTATCTGCAAAATATCTTTTGCCTGCACCTGGTTTTTGATTTTTACTAAATTTCCTGCCCGGTCGGTAACCAAAGCGAAACCTCTTTTTAACTGTTTCTCGTAATCATATGAAGTTAATTTTTCACCCATTATTTTTATCTTGATGTAATACTCATTTATATACTTTTCGGCTGCATTCCTTATCAGGTTTTTATGTTCCTTAAGCATATTTTCCGCCCTGTAAATATCCTCCAAGGGCAGGCTGCTTCTTAGGATGTACTTCGTCGATAATAAATCGGCCTTTTTTGTGGATATGACATTGCTTGTCCCTGTTTTTAAGGCAAATATCAGGTTGGTCAACTTTTCTTCAACATCCTTGTAGCCTCTTATGATCCTTTCTGCCGCTGCCGTGGGAGTGTGACAATAAACGTCAGCAACATAATCCGTCAAGGTCCTGTCTGTTTCGTGGCCTATGCCGGTAACAACCACTGCCTTTGATTTATAGACTTCCATGGCTAAGTCAAGGTCATTAAAGACGTTTAAATCCTCAAAGCTCCCCCCGCCTCTTGAAATAAGAACCACTTCCGTTTCCCTATCGTTGAAATACCTTAATCCTTCAATTATGGTTTCTTTGGCTCTTTCTCCCTGCACTAAGGCGTTATATAGGGTTATGTCTAAATTTGCTTTTACGCTTTCAAAGGTTTTTAAAATATCCTTGATGGCTGCTCCCGTTTTTGATGTGATTATGCCTATTTTATGGGGGTATGGAGGAAGGTCTCTCTTCCGGTCAAATAATCCTTGAGACCGTAATTTTTCTTTTAATAATTCCAAATCCAGGAGAATTTTCCCCAATCCCACCCTTTCGATATTACGAACAATGAGCTGGTATGTGCCTTTGGCTTCATAAACGGAAAGCTCTCCTTCCGCGATTATTTTGTCTCCATTTTTTGATATTGTATCAGCAAAAAAAGCGACACAGCTTATACATGAGCTCTCGTCGCATAAGGAAAAATAGGTATAACCTGTCTTACTCATTCTTATATTGGAAATTTCGCCTTCCACCCTTAAGTTGTTGAGTATGGAATTTCCCATCAGGTATTTTTTAATGTATTGATTTAACACTGAAACTTTAATCGGCTTTATTTTCATTGTACCACCTGTCAATAATAGGCAAGTATGCAAGGCCTAAGGCATTGTCGGAAGAATTATCAGGGGACGGAAATATAATTTCATATTCCCCGGTTGATTTTAGAATATTATTTCTTATGTGGCTGTTGGATGCGACTCCCCCCGAAATTATCACGGTTTTGTATCCAAGACCTGATAAAGTATTCAATATGTTTAAAATGCACCTGCCTGTGTAATCAAATAAAGAGGTTATTATTTCTTCTTTATTATGTTTATTCAGTAAATTTCCATAAAAGTTTTCCATACCGGATAAATTTATGAAGGGACCCTTGCCTGCAGGCGGGCTAGGTAGATTTTCTACACTTTTACCCTGAATGTACTCTTCCATGTATCTGCCGCAGGGAAAGGGAAAGCCCATCTTGGTGCCCACCCTGTCTATGAGCTGGCCAAAGGTTATATCCTTAGTCCCTCCCACAATTCTTGTTTCAAAACCCTTTGCAATCTTTTTTGCGGATATGAATTCAGTAGTTCCTCCTGATATGTGAACAGCCAAGAATTCATCTATACCTTTGTAGTTATCGATTAAAGAAGCTCCGATATGGTTTTCCTGATGTGAATATTCAATAAATCCGCTCTTTAAGGTGTGGGAAATAACCCTTCCGAAATTCCTGCCTGCAACAAATACAGGCATGTAAGAGCCTTCGGTATTTCGCGGTCTTGAGCTGACGGAAACATGGCTGACCTTGGATAAGTCCTCTTTAATATTGGAGTAAAGTTCCGGCAGATTTTTTAAATGCTGAAAAACAGCCTCTTGCTGCCTTAATCCCTTTTGTCCCTCTTTTACTTCGAGGACCTTTCTTTCATCAGCAAGGATTCTTCCGGTTTTAGAGTCTACTAAGGCAATGGATGTGGTGTATGCGCTTGTATCGATTCCAAGAATGTATTTCATTTCTCTATGTACCTTGCCACTGTTCCTAATATTCCGTTAATGAATTTATGGGAATCCTCATTTGAATACTTCTTGCTTATTTCCACTGCTTCGTTAATTGATACGCTTAGGGGTATTGTTTCATTGTACAGTATTTCGGAAAGAGCTATTCTTAATACTGCAAGGTCAACCTTGGCAATGCGGGAAATCTTCCAGTCCTTTGAATTATCTGTGATGTATTCGTCTATTTTTTCCAGGTTGTCAACCATATCAAAAATTGTTTTGATCAAATAATCCATGTCCATGTCTTCAAGCTCAAAGTGGTCCAGGTAACCCGCTAAATTATCCTTGTTAAACTCTTTGTTCACATCCATACTGTATGCTATTTTTACTGCTTCTTCTCTGGTTTCTTTACGTTTCATTCTCTCTCCTAAGGCTATAGATAAATTAACATCAAAACTCGGGGGCACACATGGTGTGTCCCCGCATTTGTTGTTAATCTATTGAGTATATATTCTTATTCTAATGCTATGTCTACAGGTTCTTTTTCCTTATCCTTGTCTTTATCCTTTTCCTTATCCTGGACAATATTGAGCACATGGACATTTACGGCTGCCACCTGCAAATCCGTCATGGTTTCTATCTCTTTCTTTATTGCAAGCTGTACTTCCTTGGCAACCTGGTTTATCCTATAGCCGTATTCAACATTGATAAAAATGTCCAATACTACTGTATCTTCGTTTATTTCAACTTTTATACCCTTTGCATAATTATTTTTCGAAAATAAGTTGGTGATACCTTCGGCTACGCCCGTACGGGCAGTACTTACTCCTTTAACCTGGCTTGCTGCAATACCTGCAATTATTATCACAACATCATCGGATATCTTTACCTGGCCAAATTCAAATTTTTCGTTATCCATTATAGCACCTCCTGAAATAATTATAGCAGAAGTAGCAAATTATTACAAATCAATATTATCAAATTTAACAATTTTTATTTGAGAAGGTGTATAATTTGTTTCAGATACCACCACATCTAAAATAATTGTTGCATCCGCCTGTTCTATCGTATCATTTGTAATAACCTTAACCATGCTTTCGTCCACTATGGCAACAGATTCATTATATCCCTTTGATTGCAGCATCAGCTCAATTCCCTGTTCGGCCTCGATAAAGGAATTCTTTTTAAGTAAAATCTGCTCAAACTGTGCTTTGGTATCATCAGATATTGCAGGTGAGCTCAGGCTTTCTTCAAGATAATCCAAAACATCCATATTGGCCTTTTCCTTGTTCAGCTTGAAGTTAGCAAAGCTAATATTCAGAACACCTAAAATCCCGCCCGAGGAAGCTTCCTCCGCAACTGATATGTCGGTTATATCGCCTAAGATTTCATAGTCTGCTTCCTCAGGCAGGACTTCTGCATAATCTACTTCATTTACTCCGCCCTCGATTATTTCTGCTATATCCCCGTCTGAATCGGCTGTATCCAGCTGACCTGTTTCAAGATCATCAAATGCATTATCCGGCGTCAAATTCATATTTATATACCCGATTATAAATATTATAGCCAGAGATGCTAAAAATACCAAAGTTTCTTTTCTCATTATCATAATTACCCCCTTAGTTAATATACTATTATTTCAATATCATTCAATTTGATATCCAATAAGGTTTTTACAGAATTCAAAAGAATTCCGTAGATATCTTTATTTCCGCTGTATTCCACCACTAAGAGAACACCGGATATTTCAGGATATTGGTAGTAGCGTTCAACTACCGAATTATCCCTTCCCAGGATAACCTTGCTTTGTTTCGTCTCCCTCTTAACCTCCCGTTTGCTACCGTCGCCGGAGGTTTCGATATTTGTTTCATTGCTTGTGTTTTCGTCAAAAACCGGTTCCAAGACAGGGGTTTTTTTGGTGTAAATCATTACATCCACCCTATTTACCCCTTCGACCTTTCCAAGTATTTCCTCCATTCTTTTTTCTAAGCTATAGACATAGTCTTCTCTTTCTCCTTCCTTTTCCCGATAACCTTCAGGTTCCTGTGTAACCTTTGAAAAATCAAGCTTCAGTATTATGGATATAATCACCAATAATATGAATATATTGACTGCATAGCTTAATTTCTTGTTTTCTTTCAGCATCTTAATAAAATCATTCATATTTTCCCCCGTTTATATGGATGTTATCTGTCTTTACCCGAAAAATTTCACCTATCTTTGTTTTTAAATCCTTGTTCTCATCATTCCCGACCATCCTGCTTAAGTATACAGAGGCACTTACCTCCATGTCCTCGGTGAACCCAAGGATTATGTCGGAAACCACTTCTTCTCCCCGGAAAACTTCCCTGTTTATATAAGCAATAATTTCAGGAGAGTTTAAATTAATTTCTCTTTCATAAGCAGGAATTTTCCTGTCTTCCAGGATGTTTACATTCAGGCTCCCATTAAGAAATATATTATCCAAAATGAAAATCATGATTAAAAGTTTAATTGAAATTCTGCAAAATTTCTGTGTCTTGCCCTCAGGGAAAACTATCATTATCAAATTAAAAATCAGGATCAAGACTATAGTGTTTACAATGGTCGTCTTCATAGTTATACCAATATCTTATTCATATAATTTATTAATACGGAGTAGTAAACCGTCACGATTATCAGGGGAGTAATCAGACATATGAGGTAAATATAAAAAATATCGGCCATTTCATAAATGAGCTTGGATATATTTTCATTAACAGGCTCTGTCATTACTCCTAAAACCTTATATACGATAAAAGCAATTGAAATCTTTATTATTGAGCCCCCAAAGGACGAAAGAATAAAGATTATTACAACAATTCCCAAAACATCCTTAATCATCAACAAGCTTTTCAAAAAGACGCCGAAAAATGATGAAACCGCATTCCCCACAAGAGGCAGGGAAGTCGGGGACATTGCCTTTATGGAGGATATGAAAATATTGTCTGTTTTATATAATATATATCCTTGTACAGAAAAATTTATGACTACAATAATGATAAAGGCGGATAAAATTAAGAGGGTTCCTTTCTTTAAGGCCTTGTACATGAGCTTTAGATTTATAAACTTGTTCATGTTGTTGATTAATATAATCCCTGTCATTATCAGGGTCATGATATCAATGAAGCCGTAAATAAACTGAGTGGCAATGCCGATGGAGTAATTTAGGGAGGACTGAAAAAACTGGACCAGGCTCAGCTTTCCGAAAGTCAGCATGGCTGCCATAAATATAGCATTGATATCTTCCGTTATGATCTTAAAATCCTTAAAATCGTTTTTTAATATGGCCTTTACCCTCAATACATCCTTGAGGACAATAGTGAAAATTATTAGTGCCGAGGCCAAAACCACAATATCCGAAACGCTTTTGCCTTCTGTGTCATCCGTAAAATAATTGATTATGGTGAGGCCTATGCAGATAACAAATACATTGATTCCGGTTTTTAAAATGTCCTTGAAGTAGCCCTGCTCGTTTTTCAGTTCGTAAGACAGATAATCCTTTAAGCTTATGTCTAAATTTCCTGTAAAAGCATTCCTTATCAAATCCCGGATTAAAATGTTTCTTTCCCTGAAATATGAATTTTTGTCGTAAATATAATCTTCAAAAGTCTCTGTTGGCATCTCTTCCATGGCTTCCTCCATGGCAGAAACATGGTTGGTCTGTAAAAATAAGAGGATAGAAGCAATTATTATAAGACTTATTTTTTTCATTTTATCACCCGTTAACCAAAACCAAAACCTGGTCCAGGAAGGCCTTGATAATATCCACGGAATAAATTAGTATTATCAGCTTTCCGGCCATTTCAACCTTTTTCCCCACAGATTCATAATCCAAATCCTTGCATATGAGTGAAATGAAATCACAAATGTATGCTATGGCAACAATTTTTAGGATAGTGCTGAAGTATTCGGCTCTTATTTCATACCGGACAAATAAATTGGCAATTTCTTCAAGGTATGTCTTAAGCTCGGCAAAGAGCAGAAATATTACAAGGAGGCCGAAAATAACCGTTATATAAACTTTGAATTCGGAATTAAATTTGGATAAGGTTATGCCCAATATTAATGTAATTAGGGCTATAAGTACAATTTTTCCAAGCAACATCTTTTTCCCTCGTCAATATAAGTTAAAAACAGATTTTACCTCCGTGAACAGGTCGTTCATCATACTCACTATGAGAGCCATTACGACAATTACTCCGGCTAAGGTGACAAACATGGCTTGTTCATCTCTTCCCGTCTTTGTTAAAATTTGATTAAATACTGCTACTACAATGCCTATTGCTCCAACCTTCAAAATTATATCTATATCCATGTTCCCTCCTAAACAAATATGATAGCGGCCAAACAACCTGCCAGAAATGAAACCCTGTTGTTCAATGTTTTTTTCTCATTGTGTTTCAGAGCGTATTCTTCCAAATATTTTTCCATTTCTCTGACAGCAAAGCTCAACTTCTTATTTAGCAGTTCCGAATAGGTACACCCGTAATAATCAATAATTTCGGCAAAAAACCTGTTAAAGGGGTCAGGGGTTAACATAATTTCATTCATGTAAACCAATAATTCCTCAGAATTCTTTTTATCCCTTAAAGAGTCGATCATAGCCCTTATCATTATCCTGATTTCAGGGCTTTTGAAATTGTATTTTTGGAGGATTTCTTCCAGAGACATCTTCAGTTCACAGGAATATATCCTTAAGTATTCCGTGAAATTTATTATTTCTTTCATTTTATTGATTTTTTGGTCACCGTCACTGTTGACCAGGCTGAATATATACCTGACGGTAACTATGGTTCCTCCAAACAAGGCAGATTTAATCCATATCATTGTAAACCACCCTTTTGCTTTTAAAATCATATACTTCTTTTATCTTTAAGGGGCTTTTTTTCAAAATGAGGGCCCTTTCGAAAAAATTATTCTCTATTATGTTTTTTAAATATATGTTTCTTTTTACATCTTCAATACCGAAGCCATGGGCAGTCGCTATGATTTTGACCCCGCTTTTCAGGGCATATTGAATGATTTCAAAATCATCTGCCGTGCCTAATTCATCGGAAATTATCACTCTTGGAGAAAGGGCCCTTATACTCATGAAAAAACCGTCCCTTTTTCTGCAATATGCCAAGACATCCGTTCTTCTTCCCGTGTTCATTTGGGGAATACCCTTATGTACTGCGCTGATTTCTCCTCTTTCATCTATTATGGTAAGGTCGCACCCTTCAAAAGGGGGAGCAGTGAAACCATCACTCAAGTTTCTTGCCACATCCCTTATCAGGGTTGTTTTTCCGGAAAGGGGCGGTCCCACAACCAAGGTGTTGTAGACATCTTTATGGGGGCTTATGAGGTGCTTCACAACCTTGTCCGAGCAGCCGCGGAATTCTCTGGCAATCCTGATATTGAGGGAAGTAATATTCTTAAATCCTTTAATCCGGTCCCCCTCATAGATGCAATCGCCGCCTATACCCACCCTGTGGCCCCCTTCTATGGTCAGATAACCCTTTTTTATTTCATCTTCAAAGGCATGTATTGAATTTTTGGTTAAATTGCCTATTATTTCATCGATGTCCTTTTTTGTTATGAGGATTGACTTATCCAAAAACAAGTCTCTCCTTAATGTTTTGACTAATAGGGGACTGTTTATCCTGAGCCGGATTTCAAGAACTTCATCGGAAAACCCGCTTTTTTTTAAATAGTCATTTTTAATTTTTGGATTAAAATAATTTAATAAAACTTCCATAAGTTCCCCTGCCTTGTCCTCTTAATCTATAATATTATTAATTTATAATTTTATGACACATAGGGGTTTACAAATATTTAATTAGTGGTATAATAGGCATGTAAACATCTTCAGGGCAGGGTGAAATTCCCGACCGGCGGTAAAGTCCGCGAGCCGTAAGGCTGAATTGGTTAGATTCCAATACCGACAGTAAAGTCTGGATGAGAGAAGAGATTACATGCCTAATTGTAAGCAGATTCTTTCGATGCCTCTGAAGATTTCAGAGGTTTTTTTATGCCTCTGACAATCTTAAAATTGTGCTGACACAAGGAGGATAATATGAAAAGTGATGTAACGATCAATCAAAAAGTTAACACAAAGGTTATAACAAAGGTAGGAATATTGGGAGCGGTAGCAACGGTATTGATGCTGCTTGAGTTTCCCCTGTGGTTCGCGCCTAACTTTTATGAGCTGGACTTCAGTGAAGTACCGGTATTGTTGGGAGCTTTTGCCTTAGGTCCGGCAGCAGGTGCCATGATAGAATTGGTTAAGATTTTAATTAACTTTGTGGTTAACGGAACAGATACCGGCGGCGTGGGAGAATTCGCGAATTTTTTGATAGGATGCGCATTCATAGTGCCTGCAGGCTATATTTATAAAAGGAATAAATCATTAAAGACAGCTGTCTTGGGCTTGGTTGCAGGAACAATCACCTTAGCAGGTGCGGGAGCCTTGTTGAATTATTATCTCTTGCTTCCCTTATTCTCAAAAATCTACGGCTATCCGATCCAAGCCTTCATAGATATGGGTAATGCATTAAATCCGGCAATAACAGATTTAAAAACATTCGTCCTCTATGCCGTGGTACCCTTCAACCTCTTGAAAGGTATAGCAGTTTCGGCTATAGTTATATTGATTTACAAGAAGCTTTCACCCATACTTCACAGATAGATTAAATTTATCGGACAGTCAAAAAAAGTATAATTATCAAAGGACTTAGACGCATATAAATGCGTCTTTTTTAAATTTATCTTATAGGAAAGCCGGGGATTTTGACCGCCAAACACGTAAAACATACATTAATTGCACTTGACTCGGGTACTTTTTTGGATTATAATTATCCTACCCTTTCATTAGTTGCCTTTGGAGGTAAGAATTTGAAGCTGCATATCTATTCTTTGATCATGTTTCTCAATTCATACTTGACCGGATTGTTAACCCCAGTCCTCAGTTTAGCTTTGATTGATAAAGGTGCCTCCTTGAGTAACTTATCAATTGTTTTAGGCCTCTATGCCCTTTCGGTCATCTTGCTTGAAGTTCCTTCCGGAGTGATGGCAGATGTTTTCGGCCGAAAGAAAACCTTTCTTTTATCCCTGACAGCTATTACCCTGAGTTTTTTGCTCTTATTTAACAGCAAGGGCTTTTTTTCATTGTGTATCGCGATGATTCTTTACGGGTTTGGAAGGGCTTTGGGGTCCGGCTCTTTTGATGCACTTTTCATTGACTACTACATTGATGATTTCGGCAAGGATAAATTGCATAAGATTACAACAAGACTTTCGGTATTAGATGCCTTAGGGCTTTCCACAGGTGCCTTGTCGGGAGGCTTCTTCCCTGATATATCAAGCAGGCTTCTTCCTTCCATAGGAACTTATGATTTAAATATACTTGTTAGAATTCTTATAACCGGTGTCCTTATAATTCTATCGGCTCTTTTTATTACGGAAAATAAGCATGAAGACGGAAAAGAACATGCCCCTATCAGACAGCATGTAAAAAACAGCCGGGATTCTATTGGTAAAAACACCACCATTCTTTTTATATTTATTTCCGTTTTCTCCACGGGCTTCTTCCTGAGCGCATTGGAAACCTATTGGCAGCCCCACTTTATAACCCTCTTGCCCCATGAAGGGTCCGGCGGCCTCTTAGGCTTGATGGCATTTTTATACTTGGGGGCAGCTATGGCAGGAAGCATTCTTTCAAACAAAACCATAAGCAAATATAAATTAAGCTTAAGAAAAATGTATCTTATCACGAGAAGTCTTCTCGCCCTTTTTTTGATTGCGACTGCCCTCCAGACCAAGGTACCCTTGTTTATCGCCTCCTATGCCTCAATTTATCTGATGTTTGGCATGGCTACGATACCGGAAGACGTGATACTTAATTCCGAAACCCCCAACGAAATAAGGGCTTCCGTCCTTTCGGTGAAATCATTTACCATACAGGTCGGAGGCTTGGCAGGCTCATTATTGTACAGCCTTTTAATCAGATTTATGTCCATACCTCAAATTTGGATGATTGCAGGCAGCGTGATTTTAATTACAGTAATTTTTATAGCGAAAAAATTTATTACAGGCGAAAAGGACCCTATGACTAATGTTAAGATGTAAAAAGGGACCCCTTAGGGTCCCTTGTTATTTTATCTTCTTCTCCTGCAGCAGTCGAATCTTCCTCTAACTCCTAAGATATCCCGTCTTTCGCTGCACTTTCCGAAACCTACGCCAAGTAAAAACCATGGCACGATTCTACAAAACATATCATCACCCTTTTTTCTTTGCCTGTACATATTTTATTCGGTGATAACAATTATGTTACAAATTTGTGGACATATCTTGGAGACATGCCCCCAAGTCTTTCATCTTTGGTCCATAAAAAAACTGCCTGAAAAGCAGTTCAATTGGTGAGTAAATACATAAGCCGAGTTCTGTATTAAACAATCATCTATCTAGGTTTGCCGTTGCCGGCAGACTCAAGCGACCTACCATTTGGACCGTGACGAGCAGCCACTCCAAGGTCCTTTTTTGGTCTTGCTCCGGGTGGGGTTTACATGGCCAACCAGTCGCCTGATTGCCGGTGAGCTCTTACCTCACCTTTCCATCCTTACCTCGCACCTTGGGTGCGGGGCGGTTTCTTTCTGTTGCACTGTCCTTGAGGTCACCCTCACCGGGGGTTACCCGGCACCCTGCTCTATGGAGCTCGGACTTTCCTCATGCTAGGCATGCGATTGTATAATTTACTCATCATCAGTATACAATACATATAATTTGATGTCAAATGCAGATTTATCCAATAAAATTATTTCTCGATTTCTTCGCAAAGCTTCATCCATAATTCATAGGATGCGTCGGAGGGCATTTTCCAGTCTCCTCTCGGCGACAGGGATACAGACCCTACCTTGACCCCGTCGGGCATGCAGGACCGCTTAAACTGCTGGGTGAAAAACCTCTTGTAGAAACTTTTTAAGGTTTCAAGAATAACTTCCCGGTCATACTCGTCCTTGAAGGCTATTTTTGCCAAATAATATATTTTTTCCGGACCATAGCCGTTTCTCATCATATTGTACAAGAAAAAATCATTCAGCTCATATGAGCCTATGGAGTTTTCCGTAAACTGGCGAATATTCCCTTCCTTGTCCGGCGGAAGGAGTTCAGGACTTACCGGTGTCTCCCATACATCTAAGAGGACTTTTTGCAAATTTCCCGCTGTTTTGTAATCAGCATACCATTTTACCATGTATCTTACTAAAGTTTTGGGAACTCCCGAATTTACGCTGTACATTGACATATGGTCGGCGTTGTAAGTGCACCATCCTAAGGCCAGCTCGGATAAATCCCCTGTCCCTACGACTATTCCCCCTTCCTGGTTGGCAATATCCATCAGAATTTGTGTTCTTTCCCTTGCCTGAGCGTTTTCATACACCACATCATGATTATCAATGTCGTGGCCTATATCTTTAAAATGCTGAATGCAAGCATCCTCAATAGATATTTCCCTTAAACCGGTCCCTAATCCACTGACGATTGCATGTGCATTTTTGTATGTTCTTTCGGATGTTCCGAATCCCGGCATTATGACGGCTATTATATTTGTAAGGGGTAATTTTAATTTATTAAATGCTTCTATGATAACAATCAAAGCTAATGTACTGTCCAACCCGCCCGATATGCCTATAACAGCTTTTTTTGAATTTATCTTCTTCATCCTCTGGGCTAATCCTACAGCTTGAATGTTTATTATGTCACTTATTCTCCTGTCCCTGACTTCCGGACTTGAAGGAATAAAGGGCCTCGGATTCACAAATCTTTTCAGTTTCAAATTCTCGCTGCATCCTAAATTGAAAGCAACATATTTATAGTCTCTTTTTCCGATTGTGTCAATAAAAGTATTGGACCTAACCCTTTCGTTATTCAACTTCTCCAAATCGATATCCGTATAAATAAATCCGTCCCATACCTTATCTTCCTCCAACAATATGCCGTTTTCAGCAATCATGCAGTGTCCCGAATACACCAGGTCCGTAGTGCTTTCTTCCTCTCCCGCAGAGGAATAAACATATGCCGATATACACTTGGAGGATTGGTGCTTGACTAATTCTCTGCGGTAATCAGCCTTGCCTGCCAAGTCATTGCTTGCCGACAGGTTGAGGATTAAATTGGCACCATATCCTGAATGATAAGAACTTGGAGGGATGAGGGCCCACAAGTCTTCACATATTTCAACACCCACACAAAGCGGAGATATGTCATCCTTGAACAAGAGCTTTTCATTGAAGGGCACTTCCTGGTCACAAAGGGTTATTGTTTCCGACATCCTTTTATAGGCAGGGGCAAACCACCTCATTTCGTAGAATTCCCCGTAGTTGGGCAAATATGTTTTTGGAACAAGACCAAGTATCTTCCCTTCCTTCAGGATTACGGCGCAGTTAAAAAGCTGGCCGTCTGCCCTTACCGGCATTCCTGCAGCTATCAGCATATTTAAATATTTAGTTTCTTCCAGCAAGAGCTTTAATGCTTCCTGGCACCGGTCTGTCAATGATTTTTGCTGGAATAAATCCTGGCAGGTATAGCCTGTCATGGAGAGTTCGGGAAATACCAAGACCCTTACCCCTTGGTCTGAAGCTTTTACACAAATCTTTATAATCTCTTTAACATTGTAATAGGGATCTGCCACCCTCAGGGAGGGCACTGCCGATGCAACTCTCATGTATTCAAAACCCTTATCCATAGCTACCTCTATATTATTATTTCTTGAGCCTTATTTTTTTTAAAGCTTATTACTTTTAGGCCTGTTTTTTTAAGCACCTCTTTCAGGAAGTCCATTGAGTGGGCTTCCGTATCGTAATGGCCTGCATCTATGATGCATAAATCATTCTTGAGCCCATCCTGGGCCTGGTGGTATTTAATATCTCCCGTTATGTAGACATCTGCACCTTGTTTTATTGCATCCTCGATAAATTCACCGCCGCTGCCCCCGCAGAAAGCAACCCTTTTTACTGTTTCTCCGCCCTTAGAGTACAAGCGTACATAGTCTGCTTCAAGTGCTTTTTTTACAAATTGTGCATACTCGATAATATCTATGGGAGGAATATCTCCAATTCCCCCGTAACCGCTCTTATCCTCATTAACAGGATGGAGGATTTGATAATTCACTATGTTCAGTTTTTCTGCCAAACTGGAGGTGACTCCCTTGTCGGCCATGTCATAGCTTGTGTGTATGCTGTAAAGGTTAATATTTTCCTTGATGAGCATCTTTATTATTTGGCCGTCGTAGGTATCGGTGTCAATTCTTTTTATGGGGCTGAAAAAAAAGGGGTGGTGGGTAATTATTAAATCAACCTTCTCTCGAAGGGCAAGGTCTAATGCCTCCCTCCCCAAATCCATGGTTAACATGATTTTATTTATGCAAGCCTTATCTGACCCGACCTGGAGTCCGGAGTTGTCCCAGCTTTCATGTTCCTTTAATTTTACTTCATCATTCAATATATTGATAATGGATTCTAAGTTCATTTAATTAATTCCTTGATTTTTTTATTTTTGATTCTCAGCTTCTCTATTTTTTCATTATATTCCACATTTCCTGTTTTTTCAAGGCTGCTGATAATTTTTTTGTTTGTATTCAGCACCTTATGTATATATTCAGCCATCAGGGGGTCCTTTTTATCCGTTAAGATCTTGCTGATTTCATAATATAAGGGGTCTTCATATTTCATCATGCCCTTTTTTGCTTTTATGATAAAATAAAAGTGGCGGTCTTCCTTTACAATCTTCTCATCTCTTATTTCAAAGCCGTTTCCCTCAAGCCAGCGTCTTAAGCTGTCTGCTGCCGTCATAGGCTGGAGGACGAGCTGGTCTGTATTCAAGGCTATGTTTTTTGAGCTTTCAAGTATGTAGGAAATCAAGTCGCCCCCCATTCCTGCAATAATAATTGCATCAGCTTCCCCTTCTTTTAAAACCGTAAGCCCGCTCCCAAGCCTGAAATCGCATTTATCCTTCAGGTTAACTTTTCTTAAATGGTCTTGGGCTCTTTTTAAGGGACCCTCGTTTAAGTCTGTAGCTATAACTTTATCACATTTTCCTTCTTTTAAAAGCATCTCCGCCACATAGCCGTGGTCCGTGCCTATATCAGCTGCCGTACCGCATTTATCAACCATGGAAACAATGCATTCCAACCTGTTCATATTGACCCCCTAAAAAAACATTGTCATTCCGGACCAAGATTCTTCCCTTAGCCCAGGATGACAAGTCCTGTTTTTTAATATATTTTATTCCAGATAATCCTTTAATTTTTTGCTTCTGCTGGGATGCCTCAGCTTTCTCAGAGCCTTGGCTTCTATTTGACGTATTCTTTCCCTGGTTACGTCAAACTCCTTGCCCACTTCTTCAAGGGTTCTCGCTCTTCCGTCGTCTAAACCGAAACGAAGGCGGAGTACCTTTTGCTCCCTGTCTGTTAAGGTGTGGAGTACATTGGATAACTGCTCCCTCAACAGGGTAAAGGTTGCGACGTCCGAAGGGGCTTGAACCTCATCATCGGGAATAAAGTCCCCCAAATGGCTGTCTTCTTCTTCCCCTATGGGGGTTTCCAGGGATACGGGCTCCTGGGCAATTTTCAGTATCTCTCTTACCTTGTCAGGATCCATTTCCATTTCCAATGCTATTTCTTCAGGTGTCGGGTCCCTTCCTAATTCCTGCAGAAGCTGTCTTTTGATTCTGATTAACTTGTTGATGGTTTCTACCATATGCACAGGTATCCTTATGGTCCTGGCCTGGTCTGCAATCGCTCTCGTTATTGCCTGGCGAATCCACCAGGTTGCATAGGTGCTGAATTTAAAGCCTTTTGTATAATCAAATTTTTCCACTGCTTTTATGAGTCCGAGATTGCCTTCCTGAATTAAATCAAGAAACAGCATGCCCCTTCCCACATATCTTTTTGCAATGCTTACTACTAATCTTAAATTTGCTTCAGCCAATTGTTTCTTGGCTTCCTCGTCCCCGGCTTCCATTCTTTTGGCCAATTCTACTTCTTCGTTTGCAGACAATAAAGGTACCTTGCCGATTTCCTTAAGATACATTCTCACAGGGTCATCGATATTTACCCCCTTTAGGATGTCATCATCTGTCTGGCTCACAAAAAAGTCCGCATCATCCTTTACATCGACTTCATCATCTTCATCCACCTTTTCAGGTATCATGTCATCTTGAAAGCCCAATATTTCAAGATCATTGTCTTCGGCCTGCTTATAAAAATCATCTATGAATTCCGGATTTATATCAAGTTTTTCAAATGATCTCAAAACTTCCTTATATGTAATAAAACCGTTTCTCTTACCCTTTTCAATCAGTTTATTTTTCACGGAATCTATCTTTTGCAGCATTTCAGCATTCTTTGCATACTCTTCCTCTGATACCACAGATACGTTTTTATTTTCACCCATTGTCAATTGACCTCCTCCTTAGTTGATTTAATCTTTTTAGCGAGGCAGTAAATTTCATTCATTATTTCTTCCTTACTCTGAAACGAATCATCGGATTGTCTTAACCTGTTAGTCAAAATATTTCTTTTTTCTTCGTAGTACTTTAATTTAAGTCTTTTCATGCAATCTTTAAATAAGGCCTCTAAATTATCATAATCAACATTGTCAATCTGCAAATTTACATCCATGCTGTCACCTGTAATTTTTTTTAAGCTTTCACTGTCAATACTAATATCCTTAATTCTGCATTCATACAGCTCTTTTAAAATTTTATAGTACCTTAAATCCTTAAAGGTATCTTCCTTAACTATCTCGCTCAGCTTGAATGCAAAATCATTGTTTATTAGTATCAGTTTTATAAGCTCTTCCTCGTGGCATGTAGTAATTTTTTTAACCTGGGGTTTAACCGCAGGTTTTGCAGTATTAATCAAGGTTTTTTGCTTAATATTTTTCTTATTGTATTCTTTAATAAGAGACTCTTTCGATACACCTACTTTTCTCGATAATTTGTCAAAAATTAATTCTCTTTCAATTTCGCTGTATACATTTACTATATTGTCAAAAATTTTGTTTATATATTCAACTTTGTTAGAATTTTCAAGGATTTCTTTAAAATGAAATTCTAAAAAGTCATAATAATCCAATGAATTTTCTATTAATTTGTCGAAACTTCCCCTTCCATATTTATTTAAATATTCATCCGGGTCCTTGGCATCTTCCATTATTACAACCCTTGCATTCAAGTTGTTCTTTTTGAACATATTGATTGCCTTTAAAGCAGCCTTTTGACCGGCCTCGTCCGAATCAAAGGCTATGTAATAGTTTTTTGAATACCTTTTTAACAGCTTTACCTGGTTCTCGGTAAATGAAGTACCCAAGGCCGCAACTGCCGTGTCGTAGCCGTGAACGTGCATCTTGATTACGTCCATGTAACCTTCAACCAAAATAAAGCTCTTGTTCCTTACCTTTTCTTTCGCTATATGGATCCCGTACAAATTATAGCCCTTGTTAAATATAAGGCTTTCCGGAGAATTCAGGTATTTGGGCAATGAATCATCCAAAACCCTTCCTCCAAAGCCTATTATTCTTTTTTTTATATCAAATATGGGGAAAATTACTCTGTTTCTAAATCTATCGTAATATGTACCGTTTTTTTCCTTGCTGATAATCAGGCCCGTCTTCAATATATCTTCGACCTTGTAGCCTTTATTTTTTAGATAATTTAGCAAATTATCCCATTCATCGATAGCATATCCAATTCCGAACATTTTTATTACATCTGCTTTGATATTCCTTGAATTCAAATATGCTAAAACATGGGGGGCCTTCTTCAAATTTTTATAAAAATATACAGCAGCATCCCTGTTAATTTTATAAAGTATATCTGCTGTTTGTTTATTTTTGTTTACTTTTGAGGAGTTTGTTTCTTCCAGGACAATACCGGCTCTTTTGGCCAAATACTCGGCCGCTTCAACAAAAGTATAATTTTTGTATTTTGTCAAAAAACTGATGCTGTCGCCGCTTTCGCCGCAGCCAAAACAATGAAACATCTGCTTGTCTGGAGATACAATAAATGAAGGTGTTTTTTCTTTATGAAAAGGACAGAGGGTGCTGTAATTAGCACCGGCTTTTTTCAAAGGTAAATATTCTTCTATAATTTCTACTATATTGTTTTGGTCCAAGATTCTTTGTATGATGTCAGAATCCAAATTATAGGACATAATATCACCATTATCCTTACATTGAAAATAAAGTATAACATATGAAAATAAGCTTGTCAACATTTTTTCCTGACAAGCCGTAAAATTTTTGCACTTTGATTTATGCTTAAATCCAGGGCTTTGGTATGTACAATTCATTGAATACCTTCATTGCATACCTGTCTGTCATCCCGGCTATATAATCCTTTATGATTTCTCCCCTGCTGAAGTTGTTGTTGTGATAAATATTAAGGTAAAACTCGGGAAGGTGGTCAAAGTTTTTTGTGTAATATTCATATATCTTTTCAATTATGAACATTGATTTTTCTTCTTCGCTTTTTGCAATCCTGTTATAGTATACATTTTCGAACAAAAAATCACGAAGCTCATTGGTAAGGTCTGCAATTTCATCGCTCATGGTGATTTTATTCCTGCCCTCAGAGTTTTGAATAATGTCCGTTATCATTGTATTGATCCTGTCCCCGTGGCCTGCACCTAATTTTTTAATAAACTTGTCCGGTATCTTGGTGATAATATGGCCCCTGACCGCATCATCAATGTCGTGATTTATATAGGCAATCCTGTCAGAAATGCTGACAACCTGCCCTTCCAAAGTAGCAGGCTCATATCCTGAAGGGTGGTTTAAAATTCCGTCCCTAACCTCAAAGGTAAGGTTGAGTCCCGGCCTGTCATTTTTTATTTCCAAAATGTCAACCACCCTTAAACTTTGCTCATTGTGCTTGAATCCCTGGCACAGTTTTTTTAGTATTCTTTCTCCTGTGTGGCCGAAGGGGGTGTGGCCTAAATCGTGGCCCAAGGCAATTGCTTCCGTTAAGTCTTCGTTTAAATTCAAACTTCTCGCAATTGTCCTTGATATCTGCGACACCTCTAAGGTATGAGTAAGCCTTGTCCTGTAGTGGTCTCCCTCCGGAGATAAGAAAACCTGAGTCTTGTGTTTAAGCCTCCTGAATGCTTTTGAATGCAGTATCCTGTCCCTGTCCCTTTGGAAGTCGGTCCTTATTTCGCATTTGGGCTCATAGACCCTTCTCCCCTTTGAAAGAAGGACTTTTGCTGCATAGTCCGATAAATGTTCCATTTCAAATTGTTCGTATCTCTCCCTGATTGTCAACAGATCACCTCCACAGGTCTTTACCGGCTTACTCCATATGGCTTGAAAACTTGCCTAAGCCGGCTTAAAACTGTATTTTCTCATTGATGAAGGTTAAAAGGTCATCAATTTTTATTCTTACCTGGTCCATGGTGTCCCTGTCCCTAACGGTAACCGAATTGTCTTCCAATGAATCAAAATCGAAGGTAATGCAGTAAGGTGTTCCTATTTCATCATGTCTCCTGTATCTTTTCCCTATGCTTCCTCCGTCATCATAATCAACATTGAAATGCTTGTTAAGCATCTGGTAGACCTCTGCAGCCTGGTCATTTAATTTTTTGGTAAGGGGGAATACTGCAGCCTTAAAGGGTGCCAAGGCAGGATGAAGCTTCAGCACAACTCTTTCGGTACCGTCTTCCAGGCTTTCTTCATTGTAGGCATCAACCAAGATTGCCAGCATTACGCGGTCAGCTCCCAAGGAAGGCTCTACGCAATAGGGTATGTATTTTTCATTGGTCACGGGGTCTTGATAGTATAAATCTTCTCCTGAGGTCTCTATATGCTGTTTCAGGTCAAAATCCGTCCTGTTTGCAATTCCCCATAATTCTCCCCAGCCAAAATGGAACAAGTATTCAATGTCTGTCGTCCCCTTGCTGTAATGTGACAATTCAGCCTGTTCATGATCCCTGAAGCGAAGTTTTTCTTTTGTCACCCCAAGGCTCAAAAGCCAATTCATGCAAAAATCCTTCCAGTAATAGAACCATTCCATGTCTTCTCCGGGCTTGCAGAAAAACTCCAGTTCCATCTGCTCAAATTCCCTGGTCCTGAATGTAAAGTTCCCCGGTGTGATTTCATTTCTGAAAGATTTTCCTATTTGGCCGATACCAAAGGGGAGTTTCTTCCGCATTGACCGCTGTACATTTTTAAAGTTGACAAATATACCCTGAGCCGTTTCAGGTCTTAAGAAAAGCTCGGATTGAGAATCTTCCGTTACCCCCTGAAAAGTCTTAAACATGAGGTTGAACTTTCTTATACCGGTGAAATTGTGGGCTTTGCATTCAGGACACTTGATCTTGTTTTCTGCTATGTAGGCTTCCATTTCACTGTTTGTCCAACCGTCAACTATTTTTACATCCTTTATTTCCTTCATGTAATCTTCAATAAGCTTATCTGCCCTGAACCTGGCCTTGCATTCCTTGCAGTCCATGAGGGGATCGGAAAAGCCTCCCACGTGGCCGGAAGCCACCCAAGTCATGGGATTCATTAGTATAGCCGCATCCAATCCCACATTGTATGGGCTTTCCTGTATGAATTTTTTCCACCAGGCCCTCTTTATATTATTTTTGATTTCTACTCCCAAGGGACCATAATCCCATGTGTTGGCCAAGCCCCCGTATATTTCGGAGCCGGGGAAAATTATACCTCTTGATTTACATAATGCTACCACTTTTTCTAAGCTGTTTTTTTCTGTTTTCGCCATGATTTCCTCCAAATAAAAAATTATCTTTCATCCCCATAGGGACGAAAGATATGATTCTTCCGCGGTTCCACCCTATTTGATAGGGCATTAGCCCTACCCTCTTCATTGCAAAGACTCAAAAGCTCCCTTCATCCGGCCTTCCTTATCAGCTTCCACCTTGCCTGACTCTCTGTAAATTCAGGTCCGGACTACTCTTCTTTCTCACAGTCTCAATTTACTATAATGTAACAAAATAATCTTTTTATGTCAAGAATTACTTTTGATGTTTTTGATGTCATCCTTTATGTTTTCAGCTATATTTTCAGCTCCGGCTCTGATATCCTTCACAGCATCTTTTACTTGGTCCATTCCTTCGTCGACTTTCTTGCCAAGGTCGATTACCTTGCCGTCTGTTTGAGTAATTTCCACGGAGCATTTGGCAAGGAGGGCCACGGTGATACCGGCTGCCGACAAAAATGGCGCTACCAGGGCGCTGACCAGGCCTGCGGTAATGGGTATATTGATTATTACTTCATTATCCTTCTTAATCGTAAGCTTTGTAGCATTGCCTTTTGCAATGACTTCCTTCAGCTGGTCCATTATCTGCTCTCCCCTGCTGAAACCGGATGTTTTTCCTTTTTGCTGATTTTCAATCAATATTATGGCTTCAAGCACATCTCCCTTTGCAGCATCCAAGGCTTCCTTTGCGGTAGAGTAGTCTGTATTTGTCCGTCTCAGAATTTCGTCGATTTTTTGTAAAGTATCATTCTCCATAAGTCTATCCTTTCTTTATAATAGCTTTAGTGTTGTAAAATTGTCCCTCCCGATATAATAAAACAAAAATTTTCTTATCAGGCCCATAATATGCTTGGGTACTTCTATTAAGCCTAAATCCTCAAATTTGGATTTCAATATTTTATCCATAGTTAGTATTTCATTATATGTTACATTTATTCCATTTCCATTATTTACGCAAGAGGCGCAAAAAACTCCTCCTTCTCTTATTGAAAACCTGCCGTCACCCTTCAGGGAAGAGCCGCAGGAGAGACAATGGTGAAAATCCGGCTTGTAGCCAAGCATGGCTGCTAATTTTATTTCATAAGCAGCGACTAATTTATCATGTCCATGGGTGCTTTTACTGAGATGGGAAAGAACAGAAACCGTCATGTCGAATATTTTTTCATCATATTGGTTTTCCTGGGCTACATAGCTTATTAGCTCCAATATATAGGAGGCGCTGTAATATGCATCCATGTTATTTTTCAAGCCGTAAAAATTATCCAAAACCTGGGCAGAGGTCAGTATGTACATATCCCTTGACACATTCAGGGTGGATTTTGAATAGGCAAAAATTTGTGATGCATTTATTAAATGTGAGGAGGTTTTTTTGGACCCCTTTGAAATAATCTGAATTTTCCCGCTGCTTTTAGACAAGGCATGGAGTATTTTATCGTTTTCTTTATAGCTTATTTCTCTCAGAATGAGAATTTCGTCTAATATCATTTAAAATACCCTAATGTTTTTAACCTATAAAAATCATCCCGCCAGTTTTCGGAAACTTTTACAAAGAGCTGGAGATTCACCTGGCTCCCCAATAGCCTTTCTATGTCTTCCCTGGCACTCTTGCCTATGCCTTTTATCTTCCTGCCTTCCCTGCCGATTATTATGCTTTTGTGGGACTTCTTTTCGCATAGAATATTGGCTCTTATGTCTACTAAATCACGGTTTTTTCTTTCTTTCATCTCTTCAACTTCTACCGCTATTCCGTGAGGGACCTCATCCTGTAAATACATAAGGGCTTTTTCTCTTATAATTTCGGAAACAATGAAGCGTTCAGGCCTGTCGGTTATATAATCTGCTGGAAAATACATGGGCCCCGGCTTTAAATATTTAATTATCAATTTAATTAAGGCATCAACCCCAACCATATTGATTGCGGAAATGGGCAGGATGTCATCAAAGACCTTGTACTTTTCAAACTCGGATGCGATCCTGAGGGCTGCATCCCTGTCAAATAAATCAATCTTATTCAATATAAGGATTTTTTTACATTTTAAGTCTTTGATTTTATCAATGATGAATTCATCCCCCGGCCCCACCTTGTCATACTCATCGGTTATCATTATCAATACATCCATTTCCTCTAAGGCAGAGTCCACTTCCGTATTCATGAATTCGCCCAACTTGTTTTTAGGCCTGTGTATTCCCGGTGTATCAATAAATATTATCTGGGCCTCATCATCGGTATATACCGTCATGATTTTGTTTCTTGTAGTCTGGGGCTTATCTGACATTATGGATATTTTTTCACCCAGCATATTATTCATCAAGGTTGATTTACCTACATTTGGTCTTCCTATAATGGTAACGAATCCTGATTTAAACATAGTCTTCCTTTCTTCAATCAAGGTCATCCGGTCCGAAACTGTTGGGCAGGAGTTCCTCCAAGGTATAAACATCGTAAGCATCCAAGCTTCTTGCACATATCACCCTTATGTCCTTGCCGAATTCAGACATAAACTGCCTGCAAACCCCGCAGGGGAAGGAAGTTTTGATTTCACTTCCAATAACGGCAATCTTTTCTATGTCCCTGTATCCTTCCGAAATACATTTTGAAACAGCCACCCTTTCGGCACATATGGTAGGAGTGTAGGATGCGGATTCTATGTTGCAGCCTGTAAATACCTTGCCGCTCCTTGTATAAACAGCTGCTCCCACCTTATATTTGGAATATGGGCTGTATGACTTTTCCCTTGCCTCCATGGCAATTTTTATTAATAGCTTATCCTCCATTTTTTCCCCTTTCTCTCAGAGATTACCTCACAGAGAGGTGTGTAAATACCTATTCATTTATTCCAGGGAAACCCTGTCAAGGCTGTTAACAACCTGTATCCAGGTGTTTCCCGGATTCAGCACCAACTCTTCATCCCCGGCATAAAATTTAAGCCTGCCTTTTTCCGAGACCTTTTCCCAAGTTATGGGTATGCTTTCGCCATTTGTGATATATATACCCTTTCCCTGGCCGATGGTCCCTAAATACAGTCTTCCCTCATTGTCTAAGACTGTTTTGGATGCTTCTATGGCAATAATATTTTTTGCCCTTAGCTGTTTATTATCCAATTCATCTATGTGTTCTTCTTCATCTTTAAATCTTAAATATGTATTATTATCTTCATCATACAGATAATCCGTCGTGTTGTAAGCATTGTATATTATATTTACTTTCACTGCAGAATTTACTTCATAATTATCCGATAATTTTTCATCCCTTTCATTGAATGAATACCCCTCAAAGCTGAAGTCCGTCCTATAGCCGTAATTTTCCGCCTCTTTTCTTATTGACTCTAAAGTCGTATAAACGTTATGGGGTGCATATTTTCCGGTATCATAATATCTCCACAGGGCTCCCGAATATAAGCCGTCAACCTCGGCCACCCCAAGTCTTTTTATTTCTATAAAAGCATCATCGCTTCCTCCCACATGAACGAAAATTCCGTCATATTCGAGGGCATAATAAATAAGATAAGGTCTGGCACTTCTTACAGGTCCTATCCTCTCAGGCTCCTTTGCATAAAATATGCACAGGTACCTGGTAAAAGGGTGCTCCACTTCAACTTCATATACTATTTCGGCCTGGCTGATTCCGGCCTGCCACCTTGCCTTAGGATGATTGTCTATTGACAATGCTACCGGTCTTTTGGACAAGTCCTCAGGGTAGTATCTCAATCCGTCCAAGGGTGAAACTATCATATTTGGGTCGGGTTCTTCCTCTGTTTCTTCAGTCTCGGTTTCCTTCTCCTCCTCAAGCTCATTTGTTTCCGGGACTTCTTCTTCGGGTCTTATGGTTTCTTTTGCACATCCGCATAAGAAAACCATCAATAGGATTATTAATATCAGTCTTCTTTTCACGTCTTCCCCCTTGGATGAATTATTTGAATATATTCAATTCCTTCATTATTTCTTTTTCCTTTGCCCTCATGACACTTTTTTCATCCGTGTCCATATGGTCATATCCCAAAAGATGCAGCATGCTGTGTACAATCAGATATATCATTTCCCTTTCTTTGCTGTGCTTGTACTCATCAGCTTGTTCAATTATTTTTTGAGTTGAAATAACAATATCCCCAAGAATGTTGACACCATCAAATTCTTCATTCATGGGGAAGGATAAAACATCTGTTTCACTGTCTACATTTCTGTATTCCTTATTAAGGTCTTTTATCTCTTCATTTGTGACAAAAGAAACGCTCACTTCAAAATCACCCTTCAGGCCTTCTTTTATCAAGACGGCTTCTATGGCCTTTTTTATGGCATCTTCCTTGTCGGCGGTGATTTCTATAGCATCCTGCCTGTTATCATACAATACGCTTATCATTTTTTTACCTCATGTTTTTCGTATGCTTTTACAATATCCTGAACCAATTTATGCCTTACCACATCGGTCGTGTTGAAAAACATAAAACCTATGCCCTCCACTTCCCTCAGAATGTGAATTACGGACTTGAGCCCTGATTTTTTGCCTTCAGGCAGGTCAATTTGAGTTATATCACCCGTAATCACAGCCTTGGACCCGTAGCCCAATCGGGTCAAAAACATCTTCATCTGCTCATTTGTGGTGTTTTGTGCTTCATCCAAAATAATGAAGGAAGAATCTAAGGTACGGCCCCTCATATAGGCCAAGGGGGCCACTTCAATCAGCTGTTTTTCAACATTTTTCATGAAGGTTTCAATTCCCATAATATCAAAAAGGGCATCATAGAGAGGTCTTAAATAAGGGTCCACCTTATCCTGCAAATCCCCCGGCAAAAACCCTAACTTTTCCCCTGCTTCTACGGCAGGACGGGTGAGGACTATACGCTCCACCTCTTTTTTTCTGAATGCATTGACGGCACAAGCCACAGCCAGATATGTCTTGCCCGTTCCCGCAGGTCCGATTCCGAAGGTTACATCCCTGGAATTTATCATGTCAACATATCTTTTCTGGCCCACCGTCTTAGGCTTGATTATCCTTCCTGATGCAGATGTTACTATTACTTCCTTTAAAATCTGGTTGTAATCGATTTGTGAATCTCTTTTATTTGCCTCTATTAAATAAACAACCTTTTGATCGCTTATTTCTCCTTCGGTTCGTATTGTATTTAAAATGTCCCTTAAGATCTTAGCAACCGTTTCGGTGCTTTCTTTATCCCCCGTTACTTTTACAGCCCCGTTTCTCATTAAAATATTTACATTATAATAGGTTTTTATAATCTTTATGTTCTTGTCATGAATCCCCAATAGTTTAATTAATTCATCTTCACTTGTAATTAAGACATTTTGCTCAAATAAATCCATTATTCCTCCATTTTTTCTTCTGTCTCTTCGGTTAGGGGATAAATTCTTACCCTTTCTCCTATATCTTCAATTACCTCTATCTGGGCTGTCAAATAATAAAATTCCTCATCCTCCGAAAAGTTAATTGTTGATTTTAGAATCCTGCTGTCATCATCGCATCTTTTTAAGAGTTCATCATACATGCTTATTTTCATTTTGTTTTCGGCAGTATTCTTATCAATTTCTATATCCTTTAAAACTTCTTCATACCAGGTTCCCTTCAAGAGGCTGATATCGGTTATATTTGAAAGAATAGGCACTTTTATGACCTTCTCCCTATAATTATAGTTTTCATAGGGTTCTTTGTCACCTACTATTTTAATACTATTCCCTTTTATTTTCAAGTAATAAACAGACTTGCTTTTATTTGTGGCTAGGCTAAGGCTCCTGACTTTAGCTTCCTTCATTTCAAAATTATAATAAGTCTTGCCGTAAACAATTCCGTCAGAGGGGACCATCATGAATTCATCGGAATTCTTCTTCCGGACCAGGCCCATTATTAAGGTTTGGCCTTCATATACAACGTCTCCCTCCCTTACGACAGGCTGGCCGCTCTTGGCAATTACCTTGCTTACTATCGCATTTTTTGAAGCAATGATGCTGGATGGCTCATTGCTTTTTATTTCAGCCGGCTCAGCTTCTCTTTCCTTGACTATTATGATTAACTTTGACCCTTCCTGGATAACATCCACAAATCTATAGTCGAAGTGATTATAAATCATGGTTTCTAATTTTTTTGCCTGTGTTTTTGAAATGGCAAAGGGTACTTTTAATTTATTCTCTTCCAAAAAGGCCAAAATATTATTTATGTTTTTTTGATTGGTTCCTACAACCTCCACCTCCCATATCAAGGAAGTAAGCAAATAAAGAGATATTATCAATATCAAGATTCCTATTGAAAAACCCTTCCTTAATTTAAGCTTCTTTAGCTTTATTAAGGCTCCCCTCTTTGCCGCCGGTTTTATGATTTCCTTGAGCAAATCATAGTTTTTTATATAGTCATCATAGGAAATTTTAAACCTTGTTCCTTTGTCCTTCTTTTGCACATCCCATACCGTGATGTTTTTTCTTCGGAGTATATTCAAGATTTTTTCCGAGTTTATGGCATCCGACCGGATGACCACATATCCTCTTATTAAATGCATGAGCTTGAATATTAACATATCTACTCCTTCATACTAAATACTATTTCTTTAATTTTCCCCTTCACTATAACTTTATATTGATTTATTTCCTTTATCTTGAATTTGGAGCCTTTTATTGTTATATCCTGGTCTTTGGTTTTTACTGTCACCCGGTTGTCTTCATAAACCCTTAAACCTAAATGGTTTTCTATTATCACTTTTTTGTTGCCGTGCATACTCAGCTCAAAATTATCCGACAAAGCATCATTGGGTATTTCAAGTTCATCCGCCAATTTGCTCCTAAAATCGTTAAACTTGCTCATATTCCCCTCCCCGGTCATTTATTTGTCTTACTACAAATTATGCGGTTACCAACCCTCCTATGAAAATAAAAAGACCCCTTTCAGGGCTCTTTTGATGACAAGGGGACGGGGGTAGTGTCATCTTTTTCATGACAAGGGGACGGGGGTTGCGTCATCTTTTTACGTGACAAGGAAAGAGGTACCCACCTTATTCCATAATCTTTTCAATATTATCTAAAATATATTTTTTGCCTTCATTATTAATTAATACCATATCATATTCTCTGCCGTCATAACTTCTCTTCTCTGAGAAGAAACCGTAGTCTTTTGAAATTTCATTTGTGACGGTTCTTTTCTTCCCATCTTCTACTGCTTCCGAAAGTATGCCTAATCTTTTTAATCCTTTATTCAATAGGGCTCCCGTTACTTTTTTGCTCATTAAGGGATTCAGTTGCAGATTAATGCACCTGGCAGCTTCATTAACTCCTATATTTCCCTCGGTAAAAACTACCTTGTTTTTTTGCTCATCGGTAATTACAAAATCATTAATCTTTTTATTGCTGTATGTACCCTTAACAACGGCCTCCAATACCTCTGAAATAAAATAAAAACACCTGATAATCCTTGAATCATGGAGAAAACTGTCAGCTTCTACGGGCTGGCCGTTAATCGGATTTGTTCCGTCTGCAATCTTTTGTATAATTAATCTTGCCTTTTCAATTTTTTCAATATCCTTTATCATAATTTCCTCCTCACTTAGATGACAAGGGGACGGGGGTAATGTCATCTACAGTTTCTGGATTACCCCTCTCCCTATACCTGTCAATCTTTCAATTTGTCTTATTGACAAATTATGTTTTTTTATCAATTCTCTTAAATATGTGTTCCTTACATCCTTTCCAAGTTTAAGCAAGTCCTTCTCATCATTAATCTTACAGCAGTTTTTAATTATTCTTATTGCTTCATGGTCAGCCGGCTGCCTTCTTTCGTTTACATCCATACATTCATCGCCATTTTCTTTATTCACATATTCAATAAATAGCTTCAATGCATTTACCTTATCGATTTCATCAAAAAATTGCAAAACAAAATGAGTATCCGTCATCCTGTTTATTCCAATATAATCATTATAGTTTGTCCACTCATAATCTTCAATCTTATCGACAAGTCCTGCTTTTACCGGATTTTGAAGTATGTATCGCAATACTGTCAAAAAATATGTATCATCCTCCACAGGCTCGCTTTTAAAACGATCTTGAAACAAATATCCAATCCTGTCATATTTTTTGTTATACCAAAAAACATAAGAGCTGCATATCCTTCTCATGATAGTTCCCAACAATTCCTTGCATTCGTGCAACAATAAATGCATATGATTTTCCATCAAGCAATAGGTATAGATTTTAAAACCGCACACATCTTTATATTCCATTAAAGTGTGAATAAACCTGTTGCAATCTTCATCATCAAAAAATATCCTTTGTCTGTTAATACCCCTCATTATTATATGGTATATTCCGCTTTCACTTTTAAGTCTCGAAGTTCTTGGCATGAATACTCACCCCTTTGGTAATTTATACCATAGGGCAAAAAGCCTGTCAATCAAGGTTTTTGTCGATTATTCTTTAGTAATGTCACTACCCTCCTCCCCTTGTTATATGACAAGGGGACGGGGCTTAGTGTCATCTTTTAGGCATCAAAAAAGAACCCCTTGAGTTCTTTTTTTGCATTTTATTCAAATAAAAAGCTTGTCATGGAAAGTGAACCCAATATGCACTCATCATTAAAGACCCTCGTCTTTTCTCCGCCTTTCAAGGCACCTAAAACATATAAGAGGGGTGCAAAATGATCAGCAATCGGTACAGCGTAATCCGCTGACTGTCCTGCCCTTCTATAGTCAATAACGTTATCAAAGTTTCCCTTTATTACATTTTCAATGATGTATTTGTCAAAATCTTCAGCCCAATCATATCCCCCCTTATTGTGCCAGTCAAGTCTTCTTAAATTGTGGGTAACATTCCCGCTTCCAAAGATCAGGACACCTTCTTCCCGAAGTTTAATCAGCTCCTTGCCGATATTATAATGGTCCTCCATTGAAGCATCGCGGTCTATGCTGAGTTGAACAAGAGGAATGTCAGCCTTTGGATATATTCTGCAGAGTACCGACCACGTGCCGTGGTCATAACCCCATGAATTATCAATTTCAACGGGACGGTTTATCATTTCAGCAGTTTTATGAGCAAGGCCGGGAGAGCCTTTGGCAGCATAGACTATTTTGTAAAGGTCATCCGGAAATCCATACATATCGTATATGGTTTCAGGTGATTCTTCATCCATAATTTTTGTACCCTTCGTAAACCAGTGGGCTGAAATTGATAGTATTGCTCTTGGTTTGGGTATCTTATCCGCTAAAGCTTCCCATTCGCGGACAAACTTGTTATCTTCTATGGCATTCATGGGTGAGCCGTGTCCCACGAAGAGTACCGGCATATCTTTTACTTGGTTCATAAAATCCCTCTTTCATATATTCTCTATCTTAATCAATATATATCTACCCAAAAAAGTCCGTTGAAAACATTCTAAATAATCATCTATATGCTTGTGATTCTTTGCTTACTTATAATAAATTATGACAGTGCCCACGTCTTCCCGTGATAAAAAAAGATGACACTACCCCCGTCCCCTTGTCATTAAAAAAGAACCCATGGGGTTCTTTTACTACTTTATATATTTAGCCACAATTTCATTTACATGTTTACCGTCAGCCTTGCCCTTTACCTTGGGCATTATGAAGGCCATGAGCTTGCCCATATCTTTTTTGGACTGGGCCCCTGTTGCTTCGATTGCTTCTTTCACAATTGCATCAAGGTCTTCATCTGACAGTTGAGGCGGTAAATATTCTAAAAGTATTTTGATTTCTTGGTTGGTTAGATCTACAAGATCCTGTCGATTGCCTTTTTGAAAGTCAGATATCGAATCTTTTTTATTTTTAACCTGCTTGGCTATTATATCTACTATTTCAGCATCTGTTAATTCGATTCTTTCGTCAACTTCTTTTTGTTTAATTGCAGCTCTGACCATTGTAATGGTATCTTTTCTGACTTTGTTCTTAGACTTCATGGATTCTTTTAAATCTTCCATGAGTTTCTCTTTTAAAGGCATGCTTTCACCTCTTATCTTGCTTTCTTATTCTTCTTCCTGCGAGCCGCTTCAGCCTTTTTTTTACGCTTAACGCTTGGCTTTTCATAATGTTCTCTTTTTCTTACTTCAGACATCACGCCGGTAAGTGCGCATTGTCTTTTAAATCTTCTAAGAGCATTATCTATGGACTCGTTTTCTCTTACTCTTACCTCTGTCATTATTGCTTGCTACCCTCCCCTCGTCCTCAATTACCAGTTGTCCTAAGACACCAGCGAGTTTGAAATAGCATTTATTATTATATAACATAGAATAAGTAAATGCAAGTAATTTATGCTAATGATTCTGATAATTTCTTTCCGCCTAAAACATGAAAATGCAAATGTTGCACCGATTGACAAGCGTCTTTGCCGCAGTTGCTGATCACCCTGTAGCCGGTATCCTTAATACCTTCTGACTCGGCGATTTTATTGATTGCTTTAAAGATTTCTGCAACCAAATGGCTGTTTTCCTCAGTGATTTCATTCATTGAACCTATGTGAACCTTTGGCACGACTAATATATGCACAGGAGCTTGGGGAGCCAAATCTCTGAAAGCTGCTACGTATTCATTTTCAAATACCAACTGAGACGGAATTTCTTTGTTTGCAATCTTGCAAAAAATACAATCCATTATTTCACCTCACTTCACAATTTATTCAGCCAATAAATAATCGTTCCTGATTCCCTTTATATGAACGTTAATTATTTCGTTTTTAACATTTATATCACTTTTTAACAAAACTTTCAAGTAATTTGTTGTATAACCCTCATACCGGTCATTATTTTTTTCGGTTTCTATCAATACCGACAGGTTCCTGCCGATAAATTTCTTCATGAATTCACGGGAGATTCTTTCGCCTAAATCAATAAGGATTTTGCTTCTTTCCGATTTTACCGAATCTATTATTTTGGGTTCTATTTCCGCAGCCTTGGTGCCTTCCCGAACAGAATACTTGAAAACATGTATTCGGGAGAATTTTATTTGTCTCACAAATTCCAGGGTCTCATTGAATTCCTCGTCGCTTTCTCCGGGAAAACCCACAATTATATCTGTTGTGATTCCCGCACCAGGCATGAATTTTCTTATTAAATCCACCTTGTTTTTATATTCATCCCCGGTATATCTTCTGTTCATCCTCTTTAAAACACTATCGCTGCCGCTTTGGAGGGATAGATGAAAATGGTCGCAGGTCTTGTCCAAGTCTGCATATCTTTTCATGAAATCTTCATTTATCAGGTTGGGCTCTATGGACCCAAGCCTGATTCTTTCAATTCCTTCTATTTTATTTATATCTTCTATCAAATCAATGAGATAATACTTTTCTTTAAGGTCCTTTCCATAAGAGGATATGTGTATTCCGTTCAGTACGACTTCTTTATAGCCGCTTTTTGCTATTCTTGTTACTTCCTTTATGATATCTTCATGATTCCTGCTTCTTACGGGTCCTCTGACATAAGGAATGATGCAGTAGGAGCAAAACTGACTGCAGCCGTCCTGAATCTTTATATTAGCCCGGGTCTTATCATGAAGGGTACTTATCTTTAACTCTTCGAAGCTTTCCCTGCTTTTAAATTCTTCGATAGCATAAGTTTGTTCAGTGTTATTAAGCTTATCTTTAATGATTCTTCCTATATTACCTTTATGCTTTGTCCCGATAATTATGTCTGCTGCTGTTTCTTTATTGATTTTTTCGGAATTCAACTGGACGCTGCAGCCTACCGCAACCACTAAAGCATCAGGATTTATTCTTTTTGCCTTGTTTATAAACTGCCTGGATTTTCTTTCGCTTTCCTTGGTGACTGCACAAGTGTTGATGATATATATGTCGCTGATTTCATCGGGAGGAAGAACTTTAAATCCTTCAGCCTCCAAAACTTCAGTCATAGCTTCTGTTTCGTACTGGTTTACCTTGCAGCCCAAGGTGATGAAAGAAACAGTATATTCTTTTTTTGTATCCTTATTCATTGTTGCTCCTTGAGGTAAATTTCTTGGATGATAATAACACAGATAAATAATTAGGTCAACCTGTAAAATAAGAGAAAAAAGATGACACTACCCCCGTCCCCTTGTCATCCCCTTGTCATAAAAACAAGTTCAGAGAAGTCTGAACTTGTTAAAAGGCATTTTCTATGTGGTTTAGTTCCCTGCTATCCAAAATAATTTCAATGACGTCAAACTGGCAGGGGTAATCGTCCTTTTCTTTGAGCATGAAATAGTATTTGGCCGCACTCCTCAGCTTTTTTTGTTTGGCAGGAGTCACTGCTTCCCTGGGATAGCCGTGCTCTGTATTTTTCCGCCCCTTTACCTCAACGAAGTGGAGCCTGCCGTCTTTTTGGCCAATAATATCTATTTCTCCAAACCTGCTTGCAAAGTTTACCTCCAATATTTTATATCCCTTGGCGAGCAAGTATTCTTCAGCGATTTTTTCATATTTAAAGCCTTTGTTTTTATTATACATGGTATCTGAACTTAGTTATTTCTTTAAGGTGCCTAAGATTCCTCTTATAAGCGACCGTCCCACTTCTCTCCCTATTGCACTCATAGCCGAATTAGTTACCCTTTCCACGGAGGTCAAACGGTTGGTTGACTTTTTCATGGTTTTTTCCAACTCTTTTCGCTGTCTTTCCCTCTCTCTTTCTTCCGCTTTAAGCCTTTTTTCCTCTTCCTTAAGCCTCTTTTCTTCTTCCTTGGCTTCCATCTTGAGGCGTTTTTCTTCTTCTAATCTCTGAAGTTCAAGGAGGTCTTCCTCCCGTTTTCTTTCAGCCCTTTCCGTAAGCATCTCATAAGCTGATTCCCTGTCAATGGCCTTGTAATATTTCTTATAGGCAGGAGTGGTTACAATTATTTGATTTCTCAGCATATCGTCTATTGTTCCAAACTGGCTCTGAGGTGGAAGAATGAATGCCCGTTCAACCACGGAGGGTATGCCTTTTTCATCAAGGCATGAAATCAGAGCCTCACCTGTTCCAAGCTGGGTTATTGCTTCCACTGTATCAAATTCAGGATTTTCGCGGAAGGTTTCCGCTGCCGTAACCACCTTTTTCCTTTCAGCAGGTGTATATGCCCTCAAGGCATGCTGAATCCTGTTTCCTAACTGGCCCAAAATATCATTAGGCACATCCGCCGGATTTTGTGTTACGAAATAAACCCCTACTCCCTTGGACCGAATTAAACGAACCACCAATTCAATTTTATCAAGGAGCTGTTTGGGAGCATCTTCGAAAAGAAGGTGGGCTTCGTCAAAGAAGAATACCATTTTAGGCTTGTCCAAATCTCCTTCTTCAGGAAGGTTTTCATATAATTCCGAAAGCATCCATAACAAAAATGTAGAATATAACAAGGGATTTAAGAATAATTTTGCACAGTGGAGAACATTTATTATTCCTCTTCCGTCAGAACTTGTTTTTATCCAGTCCATGATATCAAGTTCAGGCTCTCCGAAGAAAAAGTCACCCCCTTGGTCTTCTAAGGTCAGCAGGCTCCTTAGAATAGCACCTATGCTTTGAGATGATATGTTGCCGTATTTCATCCTGAAATCACCGGCATTATCACCCACATAGCGAACCATTGCCCGCAAATCCTTCAAGTCCAAAAGCAAGAGCCCTTTTTCGTCCGCCACCCTGAATACAATGCTCAAGACACCTGCCTGGGTTTCATTTAAATCTAATATTCTTGAAAGCATCAAGGGTCCCATTTCAGTAACGGTTGTCCTTACCGGTATACCGCCTTCCCCGTAGACATCCCAAAACTGGACGGGGAATCCCTTGTAAGAAAAATTTTCTATTCCGAAACGTCCTATTCTTTCCCTCATGTTTTCATTATCAGTACCGGCAATAGCTATACTTGCCAGGTCTCCCTTGATATCGGCGATAAAAACAGGAACGCCCATATCGCTGAAAGACTCGGACAATACTTTTAAGGTAATTGTTTTTCCCGTGCCTGTGGCTCCTGCCACCAGGCCGTGCCTGTTAGCCATCTTAGGCTCTAAATATACCCTTTTGTCACTTTTACCAATCCAAATTTTATTATCGGCAAACATCCTATTCTCCCCTTTTATATATTATCTGCTTCCTTTGTCATATGGAATTCCTTCCGCTCTCGGTGCCTGTGAGTTCTTAGAAGAGAAGGTCAACACAATCAAGGTTGCTATATATGGAATCATCTTATAGACTTCGTTTGAAATAGGCAGCCCCTTTAGGAAGGGAATCCCCGAGTAAGCTGATGCAAAAGTCTTCATTATCCCAAAGAAAAATGCTGCTGCAAACACCTTATTTGTTCTCCATTGGCCGAAGATTAGTACTGCTAATGCCAAGAAACCATAACCGGCTACAGTTGCATTAAAGTTTGTACTTGTGGGCACTACAAAGGTAAGCCCCCCTATTCCTGCTAAAATGCCTGAAATAATTACGCCCGCATACCTTATCCGGTAAACATTTATACCCACTGAATCTGCAGCCTGGGGATGTTCCCCGCAGGCCCTGAGCCTCAAGCCGAACCTGGTATGGTTAATCACAAACCATGAAATCAGGGCGATAAAAAGTCCTATATAGGTGGTGATGTAAGCGTTCTTAAAGAGAATGGGACCTAATATGGGGATGTCGCCTAATATAGGAACACTCCTTATATAAAAGGTGTCCATGAATTGAATTTGCTGAACTCCCTGAAGCATTCTGGCCGTATATATGGCAAAGGCAGGAGCAAACATGTTTAAGGCTGTTCCGCTTATGGTCTGGTCTGCTTTTAAATTAATCGATGCAAAAGCATGAAAGAGTGAAAATAAGGCACCCGACAAGGCTGCTACCAAAACAGCCAAAATTAAAAGGCCTTGTCCGGTCATTGTATTCTGATAGATATTAATAAATCCGATTCCAAAGAAGGCCCCCACTATCATTATTCCTTCCAGGGCAATGTTTACAACACCGCTTCTTTCAGCGAACATTCCGCCTAAAGCAACTACCAAAAGAGGAATTGCAAAATACATTGTTTGCTGTGCTATAAAATAAACCGTACTCATATCTTATCCTCCCCATGGCCTCTTTTATCTTCCGCTCCACCCATATCAGAGGTGTCATTAGCTTGAGAAATCATTGCCGGTTCAATACCGCTTGTATCAGTATCTATAACAGGCTTGGTAACAAACCTGCTGATTATTTGTTTAAATAATAAGGCAAAAGCTCCGCAGTAAATAATTACCGATATTATCATATCTATGATTTCAGGTACGAAATTGTAAAGCTGGATGTTAAATCCCCCCACCTCTAAATGGGCTATGAATAAACCTGCAAGAAAAATCCCTATAGGGTGGGACATGCCTAAGAGGGCTACGGAAATACCGCTGAATCCTTCCGGCGCTAATTCATCCAATACATGTATATATTTGCCTGAGCCCGAAAGATATAAGAGTCCTCCCCCCAAACCGGACAGGGCACCTGCTATTACCATTGACAATATTATGCTTTTCTTTTCGTTGATTCCGGCATACCTGCTGGCCTCCCTGTTGCTTCCGCAGGCTTTTAATTCGTATCCGAAGGTAGTTTTATGCAGTATTATATAGATTGCTATTACGGCTATGATTACTATGAATATTCCGATGCTGACATTGCTTGTATTAAAAAGTTTATCCATGCCTGCCTTGGGCAGGACTGCGCTCTTTAAGACAGGTTTTGTCTGGTTTTTCAAAGAATCATACACTGTCTTCACTATGGCCATATTAACTAAGTACATCCCTATATAATTCATCATTATGGATGTTATGACTACATTTACATTGAAAAAAGCATTCAGTATACCGGGTACAGAGCCCCAGACAGCTCCTGCGACCATGGCACCCAACAAGGCAACAAGCCAGTGTATCTCTTCGGGAACGAAGGACCACTTGATCCCTATATAAATTGCAACAAAAGCACCCATTTTGAACTGACCCGATGCTCCTATATTGAACAGGCCCGTTTTAAAAGCAAAGCCTACGGATAAACCGGTCATTATTATGGGTATGGCAAAATATATGACCTGGGCCAAACCCCTGGACCCATCTTCAAAACCTCCCTTTAATATCATTACAAAAGCAGGAAAGGCATCTTGTGAATTACTCACCAGCAATATGATCAGACCAACAAGGAGTCCTGCGGCAATAGCTGACAGGGATGATAAAAAAGAGGTAATCCCTTCATACTGAAACAGTTTAGTTCTCATATCCACCACTCCTTTTTGATCCGGCCATATAAAGGCCCAATTCTTCTACCGTAATTTCTTTTGGGTTTAAATCTCCCACAATTTCTCCCTCGTAGATCACCAAGATCCTATCGCTTATATCCATTACCTCATCAAGCTCCAAGGATACCAAAAGCACCGCTTTTCCCTGGTCCCTCTGAGCTACCAGCTGCTTATGAATGTATTCCGTAGCTCCTATATCCAATCCCCTGGTGGGCTGAACAGCAATTACAATATCAGGATCCCTGTCAAGCTCCCTGGCAACTATAAGCTTTTGCTGGTTTCCGCCGGACATGTTTCTCACTATTGAATCTTCATCCCTGGGACTTCTTATATCGTATTGTTTAATTAACTTTCTGGCATATTCCGCTACGGCATTAAACTTTATAAATCCTTTATTTTGAAAACGGGGCTCAAAATAGGTTTGCAAAACCGCGTTTTGTTGAAGGTTAAAATCCAAAACCAGCCCGTGTTTATGCCTGTCCTCAGGTATGTGGGACATGCCGTCCAGGCTTTTCTTCCTTACCGATTCCCTGGTTATATCCTTGCCCTTTATTAATACTCGGCCTTCCTGTATGGGCATTAGTCCTGTTATACCGTAAACCAGCTCGGATTGACCATTGCCGTCAATCCCGGCTATGCAGAGAATTTCTCCCCCTTTTACGGCAAAGGAGACGTTATTTACCATGTTTTTCTTGGAATTTTTGGCCTTTATTGTAAGATTTTCAACCTCTAAAACCGCTTCCCCCGTTTTGATATCTTTCTTCTCTATGTTAAAACTTATTTTTCGTCCCACCATCATTTCTGACATTTGTTCTTTACTGGTTGTTTCTACGTCAACGGTTCCGATGTATTTTCCCTTTCTCAAAACCGTGCACCTGTCGGCTACCGCTTTAATTTCATTTAATTTATGGGAGATGAAAATAATTGATTTTCCTTCCTTAACCAATTCCTTCATTATCTTCATCAGTTCTTCTATTTCCTGTGGCGTTAAAACAGCCGTAGGCTCATCAAAAATCAATATTTCGCTGTCAGAATACAGCATCTTGAGTATTTCAACCCTCTGCTGCATACCAACGGTAATATCCGATATGTAGGCATCCGGGTCTATTCTTAACTTATAACGCTCACTGAGTTCAATAACTTTTTTTCTTGCCTCGTCCTTCTTAATGACACCCATTTTTACGGTTTCCCTGCCTAAGATGATGCTTTCAAGCACGGTAAAATTATGAACCAATTTGAAGTGCTGGTGTACCATGCCGATTTTCAAAGAGCTTGCATCATTGGGGTTGTTTATTTTAACGGGTTTTTCGTTAATTCTTATACTGCCCTTTTCTGCTTGATATAAACCGAACAAGATGCTCATCAAGGTAGATTTGCCGGCTCCGTTCTCTCCTAAGAGGGCATGAACTTCCCCTTTTCTCACCTTAAAGGTTACATCATCAAGAGCTTTAAAATTACCGAATATTTTGGTAATATTGTTCATTTCAACAACGTATTCCATCTAACCACCGCCATCTACTGATATGGAAAACAGGGACACACCTCTAATATAGGATTTCCTATGATAGTAAGAGGGTGTCCCAAATCAAAACAATATCCTAATTAATAACTTCTACCTCAACCTTGCTTACCGGAATATCTGCAGCTGTTACTTCTTCTGCGGGTTTTCCTGCATCTTCAACAACATCTGAATCATTCATTATTTCTATTTCTTTTGCAACTATTTTAGCGTAGATTGCATCATAGTCAGCTTGTGTGAAGTTTTCGAACCTTGAATTTTCCATAGGTAATTGAACACCTTCAACTGTAGCATCCAATGAAACCGAAGTTCCTCCCGGGAAGTTTCCTGCATAATATGCTGCTAAAGCATCATACACGGATTTTGAAAGGTTCTTCATTGATGAAGTTATTACTGTCTCAGATTCTGCCGATTGGTCAACGTCAACACCGATTACCTTCGTTCCTGCTGCTTCTGCTGCCTTCATAACCGAGTTACCTACGGCACCGCCGCATGCAAATATAACTTCGGTACCTTCATTGTACCATGAAGAAGCCTTTGCCTGGTTTTCAGGAGTAGCATTAAAGTTTCCTACATAGGTGTATTTGACCTGTACAGGATCTGTCAACCCAATTTCATGGGCTGCATATTCAGCACCCTGAACAAATCCGTATCCGAAACGAACAACTGCCGGAACAGCCATACCGCCCATAAACCCTAACTTGGTATAACCTTCTTTCACTATGCTGTAGCCTGCTAAGAAACCTGCTTCTTCTTCAGCATAGAATATGGAATAGGTGTTGTCGGCAATTTCAATATTGTAGTCACCTGCATGGGGTGCCCCGTCAAGAATCACAAACTTTACATCCGGATACATTGTTTGTGCTGTATGAATCGGCACTTCAAACAAGAATCCGGGGCATACAATAACCTTTGCTCCGGCTTTTACCGCTAAAGCGATCGAGTCAAGATAAGCAGTGTCCGATTGCTCAGCCGGCTGATAGTATTTATATGTAATGTTATTTTCCTTAGCGTAAGCTTCTACGCCTTCCCAAGCGCCTTGGTTAAATGATTTGTCGTCAATTGTTCCAACGTCAGTGATCAAGGCTAACTCAAAAACATTAGCTGCAGGCTCTTCCGGTGTTTCAGGCTCTTCCGGCGTTTCAGGTGTTTCCGGTTCTTCCTGTGGTGCCGGTTCATTTTTTGCACATGCCGAAAAAGCAAAAATCATCAGGAAAACAAGTACAACAACAGCCAACCTTCTCCATAGTTTCATGATATTAATTCCTCCATTTTTTTAATAATATTATATAAATAAACGCTAAGCGTTATTTATCAATTTTACGGCCGAAGAGGTTCCTAATCTTGAGCAGCCTGCTTCGATGAAAGCTTCCATATCCTCTATGGTCCGAATTCCGCCGGAAGCTTTGATTTTCACATTTGGTCCTAAATGTTTTTTGAAGAGGTCAATATCCTCCATCGTGGCCCCTCCGGTCCCAAAACCGGTTGAAGTCTTGATATAATCAGCACCGGCATTTGTCACTGCATGACACATTTCGATTTTTTCTTCTGTCGTCAAATAACAGGTTTCAATTATGACCTTTAATATATGATTTCCTATGGTTTCTTTAATTTTGCGGATTTCATCTTCCACTTTTTTATAATCTTTGTTTTTAACATCAGTAATATTTATGACCATGTCAATTTCATTGGCACCGTCTTTTAAAGCTAATATGCATTCTTCTAGCTTTGCTCCGCAAGTGGAATATCCTAAAGGAAAGCCCACAACAGTACAAATATTTACCCTTTCCCCATATGTATCATGGACTCTTTTTATGTAATTGGGAGGTATGCATACGGATGCTGTTTGATACCTTATTGCTTCATCGCATAAGATACCTATGTCCTCCCAGGTGGCATAGGGTTTTAATAATGTGTGGTCAACATATTTCAAGATTTCCGAATGGTCCATACCTGCCTCCATCACTTTTTTATAGAATAAGTTTAGCACAAAATCAGTAATTCGTCAATTAAATAACTTCGGCACCCCAGGTCTTAAAAGGGCACCAAAACCTCTTTTCCTATTGAGAAAAAGTATAAATAAGCTTCCTTAACCCTTAAGCCGGTGAGTTTTTCCACGGCTTCCCTGTACAAAAGCACCTGGTCCCGGTATTCTTCCGTAAGCTTGTTGATTTGAGAGCATATATTAGCTCTTTCATCGATTCTGTCAGTTTTGTAATCAAGGATTACGGCTTCCCCGTCCTCTATAAAATAGCAGTCTATTATTCCCTGCACGAGAATCAAATCTTCTTCGCTAAGGGCCTCCATCACTTCCTTGGCATGCTTTTTTAATACAAAGGGAGCTTCCCTGTAAACACAATTTGAATTGATAATTCTCCTGCCTAAGTCCTTCTTGAAGAAATCTTCGATTTTTTCCGCATAGGTGTTAATGGCTATATCTGCCTCGGCTTCTGTGAGGAGCTTCTTTTCTTTCATTTGATTTATGGTCTTTATTATGGATGGTTTCTTCAAGTCCCCCCTCAAATTCAGGTGCTCCATTACAAAGTGGAGGAGGGTTCCCACTTCTGCCCCCTTGATGTCCTTATCTATAATAAATCTTTCGTCCCTATCATCATATTTAAAAACATCCACCAAGGTTGGAATATGATATCGCAATTTTGTAAATTCCTTGCTTCCCAAATTCTTAAGCTCAGTGACGGAAAGCTTTGCAGGTATGTGCACGGAAGCCCCATGAGGATATTTAAAGCTCAACCGCCTGTCTATCTCCCGGCAATGAGGGCTGTTTTCTTTCTTTTTAAAATCCTTCATCCCTGCTATTTTGCTTATTTTTGTGTCTGTTTCTTCCTTAGCGTTTAAACTTAAGTCATAGGGCCTTATCATATTCAAATTCCAGTTTTTCCATCGGCCCTCTTTCATTATTTCATTGAATTTATCAAAGCTTGTCCTTTCAAACAGACAGCCGCAAATCCAATCCATGTATGAAAGGCCCTTGTAGACTGCATATTTGGAATAACCCCTCCTCCAATTAGGGTGCTTATTTTCTAACTTGCTTACTGTCCCCGCCATAATTAACCTGTCTATGGGTCTTGTCATAGCAACATACAAAACCCGCATCTCTTCAGAAATATTTTCTTTTTTAATTTTCAGCCTAATAGCAGTTCGGGCCAATGTTTCTCTTTCTGTTCTTTCATCAACATTGACATACTTAGGGGCAATTCCGTAATCCTTGTGAAGGAGTATTTTATTTTTTGTATCCTGAAGATTAAACTGCTTGTTGAGACCGCAAATAAGAACTACGGGAAATTCCAAGCCCTTGGACTTATGAATTGACATCAGCCTCACTACATTGTCCTTTTCCCCCAAGGTTTTGGCTTGTCCCCTGTCTTCCGAGCCTTTGGCCAGTTTTTCCACGTACCTTAGGAACTTAAACAAACCCCTCATTGATGTCTTGTCATAATCGGAGGCCAAATCGGCCAACATCCTCAGGTTGGCCTGCCTTACTTTCCCGTTTGGGAGGGCTCCGGCAAAATTGTAGTAATTGGTTTCCGTCAATATATCCCATATTAAATCATTGAGGTGCATATACCTGCTTCTGTAATTCCAGTCATAAATCTTATCCATGAAGCTTTTTAATCTTTGAGCCAAGTCGGAAGCTTCCCCGCCTTCACAGGCTGAGCGAATATACTTATTCAGGGCTTGTGTGAAATATTTTTCTTCGGGATGACTCAGCCTTATTTCCAATAATTCTTCCGTTGTAAAATTGCCTAAGGGAGATCTCATAACACTTAAAAGGGGTATATCCTGCCTGGTGTTGTCGATGAGTTTAAGTAAATTCAGGATAATTTTTACTTCTAAGGTTTCATAGAATCCCTTGCCTCCGTCGTAATAAAATGGAATCCCTTCCCTGTTAAACCTATCTTCAAATATGCCTGCCCAGCCGGCAACAGACCTTAACAAAATCACAATATCCCTGTATTCTGTTTTCCTGGCCTCCCCTTTTCCGGAAGTGTAGATTTCTTCCTTCACCAGGTCCTTTATTCTCTGTGCTGCAAACAAGGCTTCAAGTTCAGCCGTCTCCATGGATTCGATTTCCAGGTCCGCCTCACTTTTTAAATCTTCATCCCTTGTCTCTTCATCCTTATTGCTATTAAGGTCTTCCCGGTGAGAATTTTTATGGATGATATTCAATTCCACCGGAACAGAGCCCGGAAAATCGCTTCCCGTATTCAAGGCAGCTTTTTCATCATAATCAACTTCCCCCAACTCCCTTGTCATAATCTTGCCGAATATGAAATTAACAGCCTTTAATATTTCATCCCTGCTTCTGAAGTTCTTGTTCAAATCAATCGCCCTGTTTGCTTTCTTTCCGCCGGGGGCTTCAATGTCTTCCTTAAAGGCACGATACTTGGAATTAAATATGCCGGGGTCTGCTAATCTGAACCTGTATATGCTCTGCTTGACATCACCCACCATAAACAAATTGTCTTCTCTCTTGATTTGATTTATGATAGCTTCCTGCAGACCGTTGGAATCCTGGTATTCGTCTATGAATATGTATTTGTATTTCTTCCTGTAGTATGAGGCAGTTTCTGGATTTCTGAGTATTTTTAAGGCCAAATGCTCCAAATCATTAAAATCAACCAAGGAGTTTTCCTTCTTTTTTTCCTTGTAATACTCATCTGTTTTGATTATTAAATCCCGCAAGGCGGTCATGGTGCCGTACATTTCTCTAATTTCCCGGGCATACCTGTCATAATCCAAGTCATGAGGAAGATCATTCTTGATTGAATCAATAATTGACTTGTATTTGATCCTTAGGCTCCTGTTATTTTTTGACCCCCCCACTTCGACTTGCTTTTCCACATCCACTTCCGGATGGTCCTTTTCTCTGAAAGGAGGGGCTTTTGGTGCCTTAAACTCCTTTACGGCCCTCATGAATTCTCCCATATCGGTCTCTAAAAGACCTATGAGGCCGTCAACCAAGTCCATATCCTTTTGCAGGGTTTCCATATAAAGGCCGGGACCGTGAGGTTCAAGACATATTTCAATTGCTGTTCGGATATAATCCTTGGCCCCATCCAGCAAGAGTAAAAAATAGCTTTTTATTTCATCAAGCCAGTTTGAATTTTGAAGCTCTTCTCCCCTTATATTCAGTTTCTCGACACTATCCCAGAGCCAGGGGAAAGGATCGGGAAAACTTAAAATAAATCTGTAAAGGGTTAAAATAATCCGGCTGAGGTCTTCATCCCCCCTGTTCCCCGTAAACCCTTCAACCAATTTTCTGAAAGAATCATTATCATTGATTTTCTCATATTCTTCTTCTAAGGCTTCATCTATGGCTTCCTGCAAAAGTATGGTCAATTCGCTTTGGTCCCCTACCCTGAAATCCGGGTCAACATCGGCCAAATGGAAGTTTTTCTTTACAAGATCCATGCAGAAGGAGTCAATCGTAGTGATCATTGCTCGGTTTATGAGGGATAATTGCCTTCTTAAATGATTTACATTTCCTTCCTTGGCCTGAGCTGCCTTCATCAGTGATTTTTGTATCCTTTGCTTCATCCCAGCCGCTGCTGCCTTTGTGAAGGTGAGAACCAAAAACTTATCTATGTCTTCACCCTTTTTTATAAGCTCAATTATCCTCTCCACCATTACGGCAGTTTTCCCCGAGCCTGCCGCGGCTGAAACCAAGATATTGGAATTCCTTAAACCTATGATTTGCTTTTGTTCTTCAGTCCAGTTCATCTTGCCTCTCCTTCCTCCCCTGGTCTTGAATGTTCCTGTCCCTCTTCAAAATATAGAGGCCCTTTTCCGATTAATCTGAACCTGTTTCCCAAGGACCTGTCAAACTGGCAAATGCTAATATATTCGCAGTAGGTGCAGGGGGTTTTGCCGTCGGTTTTTTTGTATGGCTCAATGTTTATATTCCCTTCCAAAATACTCTTTGTCATCTCTGTGCATTTTTTATAAACCATATCCATCAATTCATTAAATGCTTCTTCACTTAAGGCCTTGGTCCTGGCTTCATAAAATTCCCCGTCCTTTTTAAGCCCGGCAGGTATGACACTTGATGTGGAGCTTATATTTTTATCCATAAACTTTATTAGCTCCTTATCTTTTAAGACATAGCCCTTGAGTCTTAATTCCTTGAATATTTCTTCTTCCGGGTCCTTTCCCTTATTGTCGTCCTTATATAGGGGGTCATTTATATAATAGTAAAACAAGCCCCCCACATGGGGTTTTTTGCCGAACAAGACTTCTCCCCTGTCGATTAAAGCTTTCAGGTACATGAACAACTGAACCTGTATCCCCTCTTTGGCATCGTCCAAATCAAGATCCTTGGGTGAAGATTTATAATCTATTATGCTGACATATATATTCCCCTTATTTTCAAAGACATCTACCCTGTCTATTTTTCCCCTGAGTTTTAATACTTCCTTAATCTTATCGGTTTCCACCCCTATTTCGATGGGGGGTAAACAAAGGCCCTTTTCCGCCTTTTCGTCCTTAAAATCCTCCGGGCCGATTTGAAGCTCCGTGTACCCGGGTCTGAAGTCACTTGAATTTAATTGTCTTACAAGGGTCCGGCAGGTTCTTTTCATAACCCTTTTTATTTTTTCCTTCATGTATTTATTCCTGTGATTTGCCTCAAGGGCAGTTACTTTATCTGCCTGGTCCGATAAAACATCTTCGGTTATTTTTGCTGCTTCTTCTTCCGCCCTAGCCCCGTCAATCAAGCTGATATCCTTGTATTCTTCTTTTACCTTATCAATGAATTTTTCCACCACCGAGTGATATATATTGCCTAAATCGTAAAACTCTATTTTTTGAACAGGCCTTTCCTTTGGTCTTAACACATTTTCCAAAAAATATCTAAAGCCGCATTCAGCATAGGTTTCAAGCTTTGAAACCGTCATTGTCATATTGTTTTCATAGATGGTTTTTACCATGTCCGGCTCCAAGGCCTTCACGGAATTCTTATATTGCAAAGCTTTATTTATGATATTGAAATTTTCCCTGTCATTCTTTTCATACCATGCGTAAACATCCTTCCAAAGGTTGTCGGTTTCATAACCGTCAATGTAATCCCTCATCCTTGCCACTAAGTAATCATAGGTCCCCCCGCAGTTTGAAACAAACTCCAACTCATCCCCCATACTCAGGTCTGAGCCCTCCTTAACCCTGACGAAAACCCTTTTCAATATGTCAAGGTACAAGGATGGCTGCAAGCTTTCTCCTGTTGCCAGTCCTAAGGGATAGGATACTGATAAAGTGTGGCCGGGGGATGAAAAGAGCTTGTAAAGCATGTGCTTTTCTTTAAAAGTTTCGTGGTCTCCCCCTTTAGTCAGCTTGACATCATTTTTAAGGAGAAGGTCTCTTTCTTCATTCAAAAGCAAACCCTTCTCGGTATTCTTAGAGTCTAAATTTGCTGCATTTGCCCCTAATAAGAAGAGGGCCTTGGGCTTGGTAACAGCAATCCTGTCAATTTCCCCCACTTCGACCTTGTCTATTGCAGGGGGAATTATGCTAATCTCAACTTCAGCAAGGCCTGCTTCCAGGATCTTTCTGTATTCTTTGATAGAAATCTCCGTGTCCTGGCCGACCAACAAAAGCTGTTCAAAGATTTCCATGGTATAGTTCCAGCACTGGGAATACTCACTGGCTTCCTCAAATTTGCGGATGGCATTAAAGCCTTTGACAGCCTTGTCCATCTTTTCTTTTATCTTGTGCCTGTCTAAAAATTTAAATATTAGTCTGGTAATCTCATTGACGGTTTTAAGCTTGTGGACTTCTTTTCTGGCAGCTTCGAAATCACCGGCAAATAACCTTCTGTATTCTTCAATATCGTAATTATCATATTCATTTGTTGTGAATTCCTTAAACCATTTTTCTCCCTCGATGCCGTAACGGAGGGCATAGTTTTCCAAGCAATGGACCTGGTTGATACTCAGAGGGGAAAAACCTGTTTTTAAATATTCAAAAACATGGTCGTGTTTAAATTTCCAAATAAAGATATCTAATATGGAAAGGATGTACTTGCTCAGCGGATTGTTTAAAATATCCCTTTTTACATCTAAGAAGCAGGGTATTTCATATTGGGCAAATACCCTTTTAACATTCCTTTCATAGGTATCCATACTCCCGACGGCAACCTTTATATCTCTCCACCTGTAACCCTTATCCCGAACCAGGGATATTATTTTGGCTGCTGTTCTTTGGGTTTCCGTGTAGGGATTCAAGGAAGAGTAAATGGCAATATTATCCGTGTCATCCTTGTATTCTTCAATATTCAAGGCAAAAATATTTTTTTCAATTGCCTTAATTTCCGGTGAAGAAGACTTGTTTTGTTTCAAGGCTACAATTTCTATATCCTCATCCAGGTTTTTCAGCCTGAGATAGGTGTCATGGATTATTTTAAAGGCTTCGTAGTAATCCTTATCTTCCGGCTCATCCAAATATGAGGAGTCAATATTTAAGGAAAGGGTCACGGACTTGGAAAAATCACAAAGGGCTTTTATAACCCCCAGTCTTTGGCGGTTAAAGCTTTCAAATCCGTCTATCCATATCTTTGAGTTCCTTATGTAGGCTGATTCCTTAATTAAAGAAATAAAAAGATTGGTTTTATCCTCCTCGTCAAAATATTTGCCCTGAGTTCTTTTGACAAATTCGGAATAAATCAATTCAATGTCAGAAATTTTGCGCTTTAAGAGCTCATCTTCCACCTTTGCTCCGGCTGTATTTAAGGATGGACCATCCACCAAATTTTGCTTGAATTCAGCAACCAATTCTCCAAATTCTTTTAAAAACCCGGTCTGCCTGTATGAAGAGCCAAATATTTTGAGTTTATCCTTGTTCTCTTCAAATATCTGCTTAAGCAGCATAATTTTTCCAAAAACACTCATGTCAGGAAGCCTGAGTCCCCCCACTTCTTCCAATACCTTGTTTTCAAGCCTTTTAAAGCTTAATACTTCCACCTTTATAATGCCCGCCAGGTCATACTTTTGTATGATTTCGCTTTCGGCTTGATATGTCATAAGTTCAGGCACAAGAAGCAATAGCTTGTCTTTTGTTTCCTCGGCTGCTCTTATGATTTCATCATAAATATATGATGACTTCCCGGTGTTTGCCCTGCCTGCAATTATTCTTAAACTCATGATAACCCCCTTGGTCCTAAGGAATCTTCCCGACAAAAAAATAAGGCTTGTCCTGTTTATTTAACTAAATTATACAGGAAAGCTTCTTCCATTGCAATAATCATATCACCACCCTTATGAACCTTCAGGTTTCTGAATCATATTATGATTCAGGAGGGTTGTAAAATGAATAATCATTGCTATAATGCAGAAATAAGTATGCATGAATACAAAAAGACATTCACCTATAACAATACAGACATGCTGAAGCTGACAATTATATATCCGCAAATCAGCTTAAATGCTTCACAGGCAGAATATAAAATTAATTCTCAAATCAATATGGAGGTAAATGATTATAAGAGGTATGCCAAATACTTATATAAACAGGCAATAAAAGATTACATCCGGTCTCTGAATGAAGGTTTCCACTTTTGGGGATATGAGGCTTTTTTGGAATACTTCATAACATATAACCAAAACTGTTTTTTAAGCTTATATTTCGATAAGTATGAATTCACCGGAGGAGCCCACGGCTCCACCCTGAGAGCTTCCGATACCTGGGAATTATGCCTGGGACACCACCTGCCCCTAGGAAGTTTCTTCAAACCGGGTACGGATTACAAGCGTATCTTGACCGATGAAATCATAAGGCAGGCAGACCAGATACAGGAAAGACAAAAAATATATTTTGATGACTATAAGCCCTTGATTATCAAAAATTTTGACAAAAGCAGCTTTTATCTTTCACCGGAGGGGATAACAATTTACTATCAACAATACGACATTGCCCCTTACTCCAGCGGTATAGCAGAATTTACCATCCCTTATTCCATAATCGGATGGAGGCCAGATTGCTGAAAAAGTCTTATCCTTAGGGGCATGGAGGCTCTTGAGCCGGTGATTCTTCAATCATCCTGTTATGGTCTTTATGGCATAAGGCAGGCAGTTTACCAGGTCCCCGGCTTTAAGGGAATGCCGGCCTATGGACTCAGCCCCCAAATCGCCGGCTGCTCCATGTATATAGACTGCTGCTCTCAAAGCACTTTTAATTTCAATTCCCTGGCCTATAAAGGATGCAACTATCCCTGTCAAAACATCTCCGCTACCGGCTGTGGCCATTCCGGGATTTCCTGTGGTATTTATAAATACCTGACCCTCGGGACAGGAAATAAGGGTTCTTGGTCCCTTCAAGACCAAATAGACCCGGTATTCCGTAGAAAAACTCCTGGATTTTTCAATGATGTCGGTTTTTAGCCATTCAGTGTCCACCCCTGTCAATTTGGCCATTTCCCCGTAATGGGGAGTTAAAACAACCGGCTCCTTATGTCCCTTTAAATCTTTTAAATTTAGCTTGTTAATCCCTTCAGCATCTATAACCAAGGCTTGTTTGCAGTTTTTCAACAAATAGTCCAATATGACATCATAATAATCGATATTTGTACATCCGGAACCTGTAGCTACTGCATCTGAATAATCAATGATTTCTTTTTGAAGCTTGTCAAACAACTTGTCCTTGGCATCATATGTACATGTAATAGCTTCCAGGGACATAGCTTCAACCACCGGATAAATTTCATCGGGTATGAAGGCTTTAACAAGGCCGCTTCCGGACCTGAGGGCCGCATTGAGGTTTAATACGCAAGCCCCCGCCATGCCCTTTGAGCCGGAGACAAAGCCAACCTTGCCGTAGGTCCCCTTATGGGAATTCCTGCTTCTTTTTCTTAATACATTTTTGACATCATTTAACTCCGTTAAATGAACACCTGTATTTAAGTCTTTAATTTCAATTTCTTCTTCTATTCCCAAAATATAATTATCCAAATCTTTTAAGCTCATTCTCAGTCTCCGGAATTACTAAAATTTATTATAATGCACCCTGAATCTATCAAGGTCGTTTTCCGTGTATGCCTCTTTGTTTTCGTTCTTATGGCCAAGGGCTATTATACATAGTACTCCATACTTTTCGGGAATACTTAAGAGCCTCCTCACCTCATTTTCAGAACTGTCATTATCACTTACTCTATTTCTCATCTGTATCCAGACAGACCCCAGGCCCAGGTCCTCAGCCCTTAATTGTATATAGGAAGCCGCAATTGCCCCGTCTTCTACCCATACATCACTTTTTTCTCTGTCTCCGATAACAACTATAGCGCAGGGGGCGGTTTCAAGTCCCTTGGTACTCGTGTTTCTGCAATCCTTGAGCTTGAGGATTAAATCCTTTTCATCAACTACAATCAGTTCAACCCCTTTATTGCTTCTCGAAGTAGGTGCAAATAGGCCTGCTTTCACTAACTCTTGTATTTCTTCTTCAGTTAGTTTTACATCTTTAAAATTTCTTATGGACCTTCTCTTCATAATTAAATTTGACATATCAAATCCCATATCAACCCTCCGGATTTTTTCTGTATATTTTGTATTTTATAAATATAGTATATCTTATATGTCATGTTTGATTATACCATAAAAAAAGGATGGTTTACACTTATTTTTGTTTATATATAAAGGCTGCCCGGAATTATTTGTTCCGGGCAGCCTCTATTCAGCTTCATATATCAGGATGTTTTCATCCTTCTGTGACAAGAATATCTTCTCAACTTCATCGTCTATCAGGCTCTTGATATCATCCCATTCTATTTTGGCAGAAACGCTGCAATTTGAACTCAAGGCCCGGGGTACGGGCATGAGCTCACATGGTATATTCATTCTTTTGCATTTCCGGTCAAACTTTATAGCACCCGAATGGGTAAAAAACAATACATGATATACCATCTTACTTCCTTGCTTCTATCAGGAAGGTATCCCCTTGTTCACTTATGGCAACCCTATAGCCTGCGTTCTTTAAGAACCTTTCCACATTTCCCCTGGCAGTATTGTTGTCAACAATTATGTCCAGGCCTTCGGGATTCTCCTCCAATGATTTTTTTGTCATTAAAACCGGCTGAGGACAGCTCATGCCGCTTGTATCTATTTTTTTCATCATATTTCCTCCTATTCCACATTTACCTTCGATAAGCTTTGGCTGCCTTTCTTAACCAAATCTTCCGAATTCAAGTAAGAAATAAGGCCCAAAAATACAAAGCATATCAAGGCGGCGACTTTTCCGTTTGCAGTTACTCCGGCAGCGCTTGAAGCTAATCCGAAATTATGAGCAATAGCAGCTCCCACCAACAAACCCATTACGGTTATAACCGAGTCCGTATTGCCTTCTCCGGACAGGATTAATTGTCTCAGGGGACATCCTCCCAAGAGTACCGACCCCCATCCGACAATAGCCATGCCCAAGAAATTCCACAAACCGTCGGTATGAGCTATAGGCTGGTCGGCAAACCCTAATTTAAAGTATCCGAAGGCAAGGTTTCCGATAAAAGAGAATACTATTATGGCAATGAATCCTGACAAGAGATACATATCCTTGAAAAGAATCATGTCACGTGTTCCGCCAACCGTACACATCCTGGTCTTCTGGGCCAAGGCACCCACTATCAGTCCTGCGGCCAATGACATCCATAGGGGGGCATGCATTGAGCCCGGTCCCTTTTCGGAGAAAAAGATAAATGCAGGCGCAAGAAGAAGGAGAACCAAAGCTCCCACATTTACAACCGGGAAAATATAGCCTTCTATTTTAGTGATATTGTAGCTTCTTTTCAAGTTGAATCCTTTGTTGAGGAATATAACTCCGACATAAATTCCTGCCACGAAGCCTGCTAATCCCACCAAGGCATTTAAATCTCCACCTGCTATCCTTAATACCATTCTCAAGGGGCAGCCCAAGAATATCAAGGCTCCGATCATCACAACAATTCCTAAGACGAACCTGGTGAAGGGGGAAGATCCGCCCTTGGTTTGAAATTCTTTGTTTTTTAATGAAAGCAAGAATGCTCCCAATACCAGACCTATGACTTCAGGCCTTATGTACTGAACAACTTCTGCCCTGTGCATGCCGATCCCGCCTGCTATATCCCTTATGAAACAAGCTATGCAGAAGCCCATGTTTGCAGGATTACCGAAATAAACAAGAAGTACTGCTATTATTCCTACCGCTCCCCCTGCAATTATAATTCCTTTTTTGTCATTCATTTGAAAACCTCCTTCAAGTTTATTTATTAACAAGGAGATTATATTATGTAAAAATATTTAAAACAAGACCTATAGAATTTTCCAATACTTGAAGCTTCAACTATTAATTATTCTTATTTTAATTATAAAGCTCAGTGTTTTCAACAATTAAGAATTATTGCAAAAAAACATTCTTCCTTGTTTATTTAAATCATAATTGAATAAATATATATCATATGTTAAAATAATATTATTCCTGAAATGCGGAATTTTTCTATTTAGCCTGTTGGGAGGACAAAATCATGAAATATGTCTATATGGACAATGGCGCCACTTCATATCCGAAGGCCCCCGGTGTAGCGGAAAGGATGTCGGATTATCTTTTAAATATCGGAACAAATGTCAACCGGGGAGCTTACAGCTCGTCTTTTAAAGCTGAAAATACCGTATATGAAACCCGGGAACTCTTATGTGAACTCTTCTCATTCGACAAGCCGGAAAATGTGGTCTTTACCAAAAATATTACAGAAAGTTTAAATATAATTCTAAAATCCTTTTTAAAAGAGAATGATCACCTTATAGTATCTTCAATGGAACACAATGCCGTCATGAGACCCTTGAATACCCTCCATAAGGTTGAATACACCAAGGTCTTATGCAGCGATACGGGGGAGCTGGCCATTGAAGATGTTGAAAAAGCCATAAGGGATAATACTAAGGCCATAATCATGACCCATGCTTCAAATGTTTGCGGTACCATCTTAGATTTGGAGAAGGTCGGACAAGTTTGTAAAAAACATGGTCTCTTTTTCATAATCGACAGCGCTCAAACGGCTGGATTTTTGGACATGGACTTCCATGGTTTAAATGCCGATGCCATTGGTTTTACCGGCCATAAGAGTCTGCTGGGTCCCCAGGGCATAGGCGGATTTATCATTAATGACAGAATCAACAGCCAAATGACAACCTTCATTGAAGGCGGTACGGGAAGCTTATCGGATGCCGAAATCCAGCCCGACTATATGCCTGATAAGTTTGAAGCCGGCACCTTGAATATTCCGGGCATTTTCGGACTTAATGCCTCCTTGAAATATTTGTTGAATTATGGGGTTAAAGATATCCGGGACAAGGAAATACTTCTCATGAATAGATTTTTAGAGGGTTTGAATGATATCAAAAATATTAAGCTTATAGGCAAAAACACCTGTGAAGGAAGGACAGGCATATTTTCCATCGACTTTATCAATAATGATAACGGTCTTGTCTCATATGAGCTCAGCAAGGAATATGGCATCATGACAAGAAGCGGTATGCATTGCGCCCCTTCCGCCCATAAAACATTGGGAACCTTCCCCAAGGGAACCGTGCGTTTTTCCCTGAGCCATTTTACAAGCATTGAAGATATTGACTATACAATAGATTGCATTTATAAAACAGCTGTTAAATAATCCCCCTATCATAAAGGAAGGTAGTTATGGAATTCAATCAATTGGAGAGCTTTATAAAAGTAGTGAAATTTAAAAGTTTTTCCTTGGCTGCAAAAGAACTGTACACAACTCAGCCTACGGTAAGCAATAATATCAAGAACTTGGAAAAGGAACTGAATACTACTCTTTTGGACAGAAACAGCAAAACAATAAGCCTGACTGATTCCGGTAAGCTCTTTTACAAGTATGCCGTCGAGCTTGTTAACATCAGGGACAAGGCAAAGTTTGCCATAGCAGACCATGACTGCAAGGTTGAAGGTGTAATAGAAATATGCGCCAGCTCCATACCGGAAGAGTATATTTTGCCTTATGTAATTAAAGATTTCTCAAAAAAATATCCCAAGGTTTTATTCTCCGTAACCCATAAGGATTCAAGAAAGGTAATTGACTCTATTTTAGAAGGAAAGCTGAACTACGGAATCGTAGGTGCAAAGTATTATTCCGAAGTCTTGGAATACATAGATTTTTATGAGGATGAAATAGTATTGTGCCTTCCCGAGGGGGAAAGAAACCCCTGGTCCGACAAGGACCTCTTAGATATAAAAACCTTGTTTTCGGAAAAGTTCATATTCAGAAAGCCCGGCTCCGGAACCAGGCGGTTAATTGAAGAAAGACTTTCGGAGAAGGGCATCGACTTGGATGATTTAAACATAATTTCTTATATTGACAGCAATGAAATGATTAAAAAAATGGTTGAGCTCGGATTAGGCATAAGCTTTATGTCAAAAATAGCAGTTAAAAACGAATGTGATTTAAAGCTTATTAAGACACTGAGAATAAAAGACCTGGATTTAAGGCGAAACTTTTACTTTGTTTACAACAAAAACAGGACCCTGCCGCCTTTGGTGGAGGCCTTCAAAGATTTCTTAATATCATGGAAATATTAGAGAATAGGAAGTGAATATATGTCATCAGATGAAATAAAGCTGACCCAAATGACTCAAAGCGCAGGCTGAGCAGCTAAGATAGGGCCTGACCTCCTGGCACAAGTTCTGTGCCACTTAAACTATGATAGTGACGAGAACCTCCTTGTGGGAATGACTACCTCGGATGATGCTTCCGTCTATAAAATATCCGAAGACCTTGCCTTGGTCCAGACCTTGGATTTTTTTACCCCTGTTCTGGATGACCCCTACTTATACGGTCAGATAGCAGCTGCCAACTCATTGAGCGATGTATATGCCATGGGGGGAGAACCCAAGCTTGCAATGAATATTGCATGTTTCCCCAAAGACCTGCCTAAGGATATCATAAGGCAAATTCTTAAAGGAGGCCGTGATAAGGTTAAGGAAGCAAATGCCTTAGTCATCGGCGGCCATACCGTAGAGGATGAGGAGCCGAAATTCGGCCTGTCCGTAACAGGTTTCATTCATCCCAAGGATGTGGTGACCAACTGCAATGCTAAAGCCGGAGATCTATTAATCCTGACCAAGCCCTTGGGATTGGGTATTCTGAATACAGGCATAAAGGCCGGTTTAGTCAGTGAAGACGGGTATAACAGGGCCGTCTCGACAATGACCCAATTAAACAAGTTTTCTAAAGATGCAATGATGAAGGTGGGGGTTAACAGCTGTACCGATGTCACCGGTTTCGGTTTGCTGGGCCATGCTTTTGAAATGGCTGAAGGAAGCGATGTTACGATAAGGTTTTTCTCCTCTTCCATACCCATCATCGAAGAAGCCTTATCCTTGGCCAGGATGGGTATAATCCCAGCCGGGGCCTACCGAAACATGGACCACATAAAAGACCATGTTAAGATTTCAGATAAGGCGGCTCAGGAGGTAATCGACTGCATGTCCGACCCTCAAACCTCCGGAGGACTCTTGATATCGGTGGAAAAAAGCAAGGCGGAAGACCTCCTTAATGAGCTAAAAAACTCTCCCACCCCCTATGGTCTGGTTGGAGAGGTTACAGAAAGGCAAGATTACAGAATAATCGTTGAATAAAGAATCCGTAGATTACTCTACGGATTTTGTTTATTCTTGAGTGTCTCCTTCTTGGGCTGAATCATCCTTTTCCGGATTGCTTGAAACAAGGACGTCATTCTCCCATCTTCCTTCTTCAAGGGTTCCGTCTATGTAGTATAAAACACCTGAGCCATGTTTTTTCCCGTTCTTGAAAGACCCCACATACTTATTTCCGTTTGCATAGGTATAGGTTCCTAATCCCTCTTTCATCCCCTTGACAAATTCACCTTCATATTTATCCCCGTTAGCGTATGTTGTTACCCCATGGCCGTTTATGAAGTCATCCTTGAATTCGCCTTCATAAACATATTTATTGGGTACGGTAAACTTACCCTTTCCTTCCTGGACATTTTCCTTAAACTCTCCCTCATATACATCTCCGTTGGAATATGTATAAATACCGTAGCCGTCCATCATCCCCTTTTTCATTTGGCCCTCATAGACAAATTTGTTTGGGGAGGTTAATTTCCCGTAACCGTCCTGCTTATTTTCCTTAAATTCCCCCTCATAGACATCACCGTTTGCATAAGTGTAAATACCGTATCCGTCCATCATCCCGTTTTTCATTTCGCCTTCGTACACATCTCCGTTGGGATACACGATTTTCACCTTGTTTTTACTGATTACTTCCTCAGCATCTTGAGATTCCGAATCATTTGCCGGAATTTTGTCTTCAGTCTCGGTTTGTATATCAATGGAGCTTTCATCATTGGTGTCAGCCCCGGTTTCGCCATCTGTAATTTCATCAGGTTCGTCAATGCTTCCCTCTGTTTTGTAATCTGATTCTCCATTGTTTTCTCTATATTTGGAGCATGATGACCCTATTATTATCACACAGAACAATATCAATACAAGAATCCTGTTCATTCCTGCCTCCCTACCCCTTATATTACATATTATTATTGCCGGCAGAGGCTTGATTATAACAGAAGTATTTCTCAATATTGTTAAATCATGTCAGCATGTTCCCTTCCCTGCTTTCTCAGTGTGATGTAAGTCAGGACCATGTTGAGTACTCCTAAGATCGTAAATATGATTAATATCATATTATTGGAGCCGGTTAAATCATATGTAAAATTAATCACGGGAGTTCCGAGGGCTATGCCTGCTCCTACCAAGGCTGATGCTATCCCTATTATATCACTTAAATATTCATCCCCCGCTATAGCTGAAGTGAACAAGGGCAATAAAACCGAAAGGGCACTAAGTGAAATGCCAAAGAGGACAGCAAAGGTCCATGCTAAAATTTGACTGTTAACTATAAGCAAGAGGATTGAACTCATTACAAAAGATATCAAACAAATACCGATTGCAGCCTTGATGCCTATCCTGTCATGAACCGCACCCACAAGAATTTTAGCTAAGGCCATGATAAACAAAACTCCACCCAATATTTTGGAAGAAAATATTTCATCAAAGCCACTGTCCGACAAATGTGAGGGCAGAACATTCAGCCAGGGGGCTATTAAAAATGCCATCAAAAAAATAACGGTCAGGCCTAAAAAAACCTTAGGCTCTTTTAATAACTGTCCCGTTGTTTTTCTTTTAGTATCCACCCTTTCATCCCTATAGTTTTCATAATGGTCCACAGGGTTTTCTTTAACGAGTAAGGCCGTTGGAATAATTAAAATAAATAAAATAATCGAAGTGAGCAAATATGATTGTTTAAAACCATAAACAGATATGATATAGCCCATGACCGGGCTCATGACAGACCCTCCGAAGCCGCTTCCTGCAGAAATCAAGCCCAATATGGTTCCCCTGTTTTCGGTGAACCAGCTGTTGATAAGGAGTGAAAACACTATCATATTTGTGTAGGTATGCCCGATTCCGAATAAAAATGCTCCCAGGTAGAAATGCAACAGTTTAGTTGATTTATAATATACAAAAAAAGCCGATGCACAGCAAAAGGCCCCTAAAACAACTGTTTTCTTTATGCCTATATGCCTGTAGACCTTCACAAAAGCTAAATTTGCAATTATGGTGATTATGGATATGATACTAAAAATAATTGAAAATTCAGCCCTGCTAAAACCATAGAAGCTTGTAACGGGAACCACGTACAAGCTGCCGGTATTGTTGGCATGGCCCACATAAAAAAATGCGATGACAAAGCATATCAGGGCTACCAGATATCCGTAGTGAAGTTTTTTATTCATGCTCCCAGTCCCTTTATCAACTTAAAATTCAATGGATTGGTTATTGATATCCACCAAATATTTTCGGCAGGTTCCCCGGAACCTGTTTATTACTAATTCTTCAATATCTTTCATTGCTTCATAAAGAGAGGACCCTTCCTCATAATCAAAGCCTACCAGCTGAAAGAAGACACGGTTGCTGTCAAGAGTCAGCTTCCCTAATTCGCTCTGCCTCCAAAGCCATTTATAGGTCTGGACTATATTGCCGCTTGTAAACACAAGCTCATTTTCTTCCACATCCTCATATACTTCCGCACCGAAGGGTAAAAATATATCCCCCTTCCTGCTGTAGCGAACTTCCAAATCCTCATGGATATCTTTTAAATCATGGCCTCCCAAGGATATTCCTCTTTCTATGGACACGGCATTGCAAAGATCAACCAAGGCATTTATGAGAGGAAGTTGTCCCCCTTTTACTATTCTTTTGAACATAGCCTCCACCGAAGGAGGATACTTGTTTGGATTAATGCCTGATTCCTTCACAACCTCCCTGTATAACTTCACATTTTTCAATTCCCGTATTTCATCGGCCTTATATGTCTCCCTCATTTTAGCCTCGGCCCTTCTCAATCTTTCCTCATCTTCAGGCCCGGTCTCTGAATTTATAATATTTTCTCCTACTATTATTCCGAATTTTATGTCTGGATTTAATTCGAATACGGATTTGTCTACTGTGTATTTCATTTTTTCCTCCTTTGAATTCAACCTGATCTTATTTTTATCGGGCAAGAGCCTCCTTAACAACCTTCTCTTTGGGTATTTTTTGAATGAGTTCCGTTTCTAAAAGCTTTGGATTGCTGATGTATTTCTCGAACAGTTTAAAGGACCTGGCATAATAAACACCGTCACATATTCTCTCGTCCATGGTATAACCTATTTGGCAACATTTCTTAACCACCACCTGGTCATTTTCCACCAGGGGGAGCTTTACCGTTTTGCCTAATGCCGCAAATAAGCCTGTGGTCCCGAAATCATAAAGATGGTGGTAAATGTACTGAGTATCTATTGACTTTAAATAAGTGAAAAACATTGTGGTGTGAAAGGGGCTGGCGTCAATGATACTTTTGGGAAGCATGTTGTACTTATCTAAGGCTTTAAGGGTCCTAACCAAAATTTTCTTCACAAAGCCGGGCATTGACATTACCACTTCGGCAAGCTTGTCGGTATCGTTATCTCCGTCCCCGGCTAAGGCCTTGGCAATATTTTCATCTATAATCTCAGCAATTTCAAAAATATTTTCCCTGCCCGTAAATTCAAATTTTACCGTTGTTTCTTCCCCGTCATCCCTAAATGACCTTTTAACAGCCATGGAAACATAAATCTTGTTTCTTTGATAAAGCTGGTTGTTCATCACAAACCTGTTAAGCTGGGGCCTTTCTGCAATAACCCTCACATAGGCAGCTATGAAAACATGCATGTAACTGAAATTATAGCCGGCTTGTTTTTTTTCTAAAATATACTTATCAATACTTTCAGCAGGAAATATCTGCTTTGAAAAGTTTTGTGCATCGCTTCTCTTTTCCATGACGTAAGGGATAATTTTTACGAATGGATTCAAATCCTTGATTAAATAACCGTCACTTCTTCTCATATAAGTCCTCCATAGATTACCGAAAATATAATATTGATAACTCCTGACCTGCCCTTGCAAGATACATGGGAACTCCTCTAAGATATGCAGCTTAATCGAAGAATATCACATACTAAAAGGGGCATCAATCTTTTTATTTGAAATTTAATAACCATGAACATATTCTACTATATGTTAAGGGATTTGTAAATCAAGATAAAGTCTTATTGACAAAGATTTATCTTCCTGATAATATTATGTCATACGATATATCGCGTCACATAATAATTGCCATTAAGGAGTGATAATGTGCACTACGAAGGTGGTCCAATGACCGAAGCCATGTACTATGTCCTGTTAGCATTAGTGCATCCAAACCACGGCTACCAGCTCATGAATAAAATTGAAGAAGTATCGAAGGGAAGACTAAAAATGGGACCCGGTACCCTGTATGGCGTTCTTACAAGGCTTCAAAAGGATAAGTTAATTGTAGTTGTAAATGATGACGGCAGAAGAAAGACATATTCTATTACCGAAGAGGGAAAAAGAGCCCTAAAAATGGAATATGATAGATTAATAAGTATGGTTTATGACGGTAAAATTATTAAGGAGGCCTGGGATGAGTAAATCAGTCAGAAGATTTCTTCTTGGAAACTTGTGGGATTTTGGTAAAAATGAAAGCTGGTTTTCGGATATGGCTTTAAAAGGTATGCATTTACAAAGTATCGGCAGCTGGTTTGTTGTATTTGAAAAAGGTGAGCCCAAAAAAACCAGGTATAGGATTGAGATATTGGAAGAAGGTCCCTCACATGAGCAGGTTGAACTATATAAGGAATACGGCTGGGATTTAGTTGCTGATAAACAAATATTCTGTGTTTTTTCCTCTCCTGAGGAATTGAATGCACCGGAGCTTCAAACAGACCCTATGGAGCTGGGCTTTACCTTTAGAATGATTGACAAGCAGCTAAAAAAGAATATGATATTAATTTCCATTTTGTTTATAACATTTTTATTTTCACAACTTCAGCTGTTTTTTCATGACGAACCTTATTTATTTTTTATAAAACAGCGTGCTTTTACCATAATAATGATAATACTTCCATACATGTATGTTTTTATTGAATCAATAAGGGGATACATTACAGTAAAAAAAACCAGGAACTCCCTCCTCATGGGCATACCCATAAACCATAAGAGGAATTGGAAGCTAAGTTATTTATTTTCTGCTATAATACATGTTTATTTGACTGCCTTAATAGGGGGAGTATTAATTACCCCCTTCTATACGGCAATACGGAGGGAGGCCTATACCTATAAACCTGTTGAAGATACTCCGGTTGTAAGCATATATGACATTGAAACCGATCCTGTCTATGCTTATTCTCATTTTATCGACTATGACTGGAGTATAATATGTCCTGTCCAATATTCCATCTATGAAGACGCTTATATGGATGGTGAAATGGAGGATGATTTAAGCGGTGCATATTTTCAAACAAGCATACACACCAGATACTATGAGTTAGCCTTTAAAGGGCTTTCGGATGGACTTATAAATGACTTGATTAATCGTCATTATCGTGAATACCATTATGAAGAAAAGCTTACAGAGATTATAAACAAGAGTTTTGACCGCCTCTATGCCGCCTCCGGGGAGGGAAAAAACATAATTTTTGCAAGCTTTGACAATAAGGTTATCTATATCAAGTATTCGGGAAAGGCTGAATTAAATTATTTAATTTCCTTGATAGAAAAAAAGCATAATTTACAGCTACAGTTATGACATTCTATTGAAAATATAATGGCGCATTTCTGCGCCATTATTGTTTTTATTTATATTCTTTCATAAGCTTTTCAAACACCGGCAAGGCTTTCTCGCATTTTTCCGTATCAACGCAATATGAAAGTCTCAGGTGGGTATTTGTTCCAAAGCCCGTTCCCGGCACTACCAGGACATCATGGGCCTTTGCCTTTTCGGAAAATTCTTCCGAATTCCCGTCTGGAGCCTCTATGAACAAATAGAAGGCACCATCAGGTTTTGCAACCTTGTAGCCCATTTTTGTCAGTCCCTCATAGAGTATATCCCTGTTTTTCTTGTAAACTTCCAAATTTGGTTTAACATCCACGCATCTTTCAATAATCAGCTGGAAAAGCGTAGGAGCACATACGTATCCTAAAGCCCTTGCGGCACCTCCTACGGCAGCCATTACTGCTTCATTGTCTTGGCATTTATCATTTACTAAAATATAACCTATACGCTCTCCCGGGACAGATAAGGATTTTGACCAGGAGTAGCAAATAAGAGTATTGTCATAATAATTGGGAATAAAGGGTACAGGCTCATCATTAAAAACCAATTCCCTGTAGGGCTCGTCAGAAATCAGGTAAATGGTTTGACTCAGCTCATCCTGCATTTTCATGAGATAATCGGCCAAATCCTTAATTTCTTCCTTTGTATAGACCACCCCCGAAGGGTTATTGGGAGAATTTATCAGGATTGCCTTGGTGTTTTTGTTCACGGCTTCTTTGATTCCTTCTAAATTAAGCCTCATATCATTCCGGCTCGGAACCAATTTCATCCTTGCTCCCTGTCCCTCTATAAACACCTTATATTCGGGAAAATAAGGAGCCAAAACTATTATTTCATCTTCGGCCGATGCGGTCAAGGCTCTGAAGGTTATGCATAAAGAAGCTGCAGCTCCGCATGTTATAAATAAATCATCCGGTGCATAGTTTCTGTTGAACCTCTTGTTTAAATTCCCGGCAATTGCCTTCCTGCACCTAAGATGTCCCTGTGATGTGCTGTATCCGTGATAAACCATGGGGTCATTATTCTTCACAATGTCAATGATTGCTTCTTGAACTTCCTTGGGAGCCGGTACACTTGGATTTCCGATGCTGAAGTCCAAAACGTTTTCAGGTCCGACAACTTCCGCCCTCTGCAGACCATAGGCAAACAGTTCTCTGATGACGGATCTTTGTGTCCCTAATTTAATCATTTCTTGTGATATCATATTATCCTCCAATAAACTGTAATATTTCCTTTCCACTATATTACCACATTTTTAAGTAAAAGTAAATGTTATTAAATTTCAGTCTTTCAGTAGAAATATAGTTAAATTAATTGCATTTAATATAAGAGTTACAAAAAGAAGAACTGCTGACAAAAAAGATGAAGTGCTTATTGTATCCATTAAGGCAGGCAAATCATCAATTTTTACTAAATAATTTTGATAGTAAAGCTGAAAGTATATAGATAGAGCACAAAAACTAATGCTGGAAATCGATAGGACATACCACTTATCACATTTTTTATACTTAAAAATATTAATAACAGGTAATACCCAAGCAATTAAGCCAAATATTAAACTGCCTAAATTAAGAAAAATAATCATTGCTCTCCTCCTTAACACTTCCTTTTAATTATCAATGAAATAATTATCAATATTACTCCGATTATGAATAATGAAACATACATTAACAATTGAAAGGGTCCTCCCCCAAAGCTGTTAAATGGGAAAGGTCCCTTAATTATCCATATGTATCTTTCATAGTCGCCATGTATAAACGTATACAAAATTATAGGACTGAAAGAAATACCAATAGCTATAAATAATAATATTTTTGATAAATTTAGCTTAGTTTTTTTCATTATTTTGTTCCAAATGAGCCGGGTTTCTTAATCCATTTCTTATCAGTATCCTCCTTTATGAAGAACCGTGTTATCTCTCCACAATCTAAACATAAATCGCAATACATTTGTGCAACTCCCGTAAATATGCCGCTGCTGAATTTTGGACCAACGCTCCCTGCTTCAGCTGACTTTCCTATTGAAATACCCTTCTCAATATTTGTACTATCGCAATGTGGACAACTCATCAACATTTTCCTCCTTATATGCTAAAATCTTTATTTGCTTCCAATAAACCTTTGTTTCTTTCAATCACTAAATTGTATCTTTGCCAATTGTTTTCCATATTATTGTAAACTTCACTGATATCTTTCATATAATTTATTATCTTGACTCTTGTCATTATCTGAACATTACTGTCAGTCAACCTGACTATTTGAGGCAGTGCATCCTGGGATAAGGTCATTAGGTAGTCTATGTCAATTTCTTCCGCGAGCCCGCTTAGGTACATGTCAACATTTCTTTTGGCAATTATTTCATCAATCTTTACAAGATTTAGTGTTAAGTAAAATGTCAGCCCAATTGCAGCATATACAAGCAATATATTAAAATTATGCTTAATTATATAGGCTAAGGTTGCTATCAAACCAAGAGCTTCAAAGAACAAGAATATATAAACCAAGACTCTTAATCTTGTAAATCCGTATGCCCTGTCATAAAGAGACATCCTGTAATAAGAGGATATTAACAATATTGCCGTCACCAGACAGAGATAAATAAGCATAAGCTTGGTAAAAACAACCCATTTATTTTTACCATTATAAATTTTGTCTCTTAATAAGTATCCTGTAAGCAATATTATAGCTATATTCAATACACTCAAAAATACTAGCTCAAAAAATCCTCGTCTTGCATATTCCGAATAATTAAGACCCTTAGGAAGAGTTCCGCCTGAAAACAAATATTTAAACTGTATTGCAATAAAAATAGTATAAACTATCAGTATGGATGTCAAAAATATGTTTAAAACAATTATATCACCTTTAAGATGCTTAAAAGAATCATTTTTATTAATAATATTCACCAAAGTATCTTCTTTTTTAAATACGGAATATAATTGACCAAACAAGTACAATCCTACAAAGATTCCAATAACTATTTTAAAAATATTAACTGCTTCAAATATCTTTTCAAACCACTTGTTAAAGATCATAAAGCTGTTATTAAATACCAAGTCAGCTTGAGACAGCATTATTACAAGAAATATAACAGCAGGTATTGATATGGAAATTCCTAACAGTATCCTTTTGGCAAGAATGTTCTTTTCTTTATTATGGCACCTCTCTCTCATCCATCTAAAAGGAACTATAAAATTGATGATAGGCTCAAAAACATTTAAAATAGATTTCACAATATCAAATATTTTTAATTTTAATATATTTAGCTTGTTTCCAAGCAGTAAGAACATAAGACTGTACAAGAATATTAGAGCTAAAAAATTTGTAGGCATCATCATATAGTTTGCACTTATAAAATTGTTCAATGATATAATAAAAATGGGAATGAGTATAAATAATCCTTTTATATTGACCGCTTCTTTGTTATTTTTAGCTATGTAATATAAAAGAGCGAACTGAATTACAAAGAATATGGGAACACTTATTCCCGGATTATTTGTAAGTATCAAATATATAAATGACAAAGCTGAAATAATTCCATAAATAGATAAGTTTGCTTTAATTCTCTTCTCCATCTTCATCCTCCTTATATTCAAGAATGTCCCCGGGTTGGCAATCAAGAGCTTTGCATATTTCATCCAAGGTAGAAAGTCGTATTGCCTTTGCCTTATTATTTTTAAGTATTGAAAGATTTGCAGGAGTAATATTTATTTTCTCTGCTAATTCCATAAGGCCAATCTTCCTTTTGGCCATCATAACATCAAGTTGTACGATTATCGCCACATTATCCCCCCTAAACCGTCAAGTCATTTTCGTCCTTGTAGTATATGGACTGTTTGAACAAATCTTTCAGAGTCAAGCATAGCAAGCAGGCAACAACAAATATGACTATTATAACAATCGTTGAAATTGTAGGCATAACTATCATTTTTACCAAATAGATAAAGGCAATAGCCAAACAAGCAAGAGCAATTTTTCTTAAAGATGAAACATTGGCATGTATAAAGGGGTTGCCCATAAGCAAGGTTTTAAATATTACCTTTAGCTGCCACAAAATGTATACACAGGTCATGCCTGATGCCAAGAGGATAGCTTTAAAAAACAAGGCATCGGCATCGACTATTCCGAAATAACCATAGAGCCAGGATGATGAAAAAGGAACCAAAATACAGCAAATAATTGCCACTATAAACAAAATATCGATGCTGATTTTAGTCATATAATGAACAATGCTCTTTTGATACATAAAAATCCTCCACACAATTGTTATCGTATTTTTATTATAGCAGATATTTCTTGCATGTCAATAATTATTTATCGTTTTACGATAATTTTTTATTGATAAAAGGCATTATTTGATTTGACTCAAATAATGCCTTTTATCAATAAATTATTGTTTGCTCGCCACAAGGGTGATAAGGTAAATTACAAAAAGCTCAGCTGCTGGTTTCGATCAAGTATTTTTTTAATGAATGATTTCCTGTGTATTTGGCAGGGACCGTATTCCAGCAAGGCTTCAATATGGTCCTTGGTGCCGTAGCCCTTATTCTTGCTGAATTTATATTGGGGATATAGTTTATCCATCTCATCCATCTCCCTGTCCCTGGTTACCTTTGCTACTATGGATGCTGCTGCTATCCCGTGACATCTTGCATCTCCGTGAATAAGGTTTGACTGGGGGATGGCAATGTTGAGTTTTTCCGCATCAACCAAGATATAATCCGGAATTATTCTCCTTTCTTCCCTGTCTCTTAAATTCTCCACAGCTTGTACCATTGCCAGCCTTGTTGCATTTTTAATATTGTATTCATCAACCTTGGTCCAGTCTAATTCTCCGATTCCAAAAGCCACAGCTGATTCTGTTATTATGGAAAACAATTCTTCTCTCTTTTTAGGGGTCAGCTTTTTGGAATCATTGACACCTTCTATAAGTAAACCTTTGGGCATGATAATTGCGCAAGTCACAAGGCTGCCAGCCAAACACCCTCTCCCTACTTCATCGATGCAGGCTATGTAATTATATCCCTTGTCCCAAAGCTCCTGTTCTATTTTAAGCATTATTATTACTCCTCGGATACTCCAAGCTTATCCTGCCTAACCTGCCGGCCCTGAAGTCCATAAATAAAAGTTCCGCCACCCTCAGGTAGTCTATGCCTTTATTATTTATAAAAAAGCCTTTTTTACGGGCTATATTATCCAATATGTCCAGGGGCTTTTCTCCTGCCTCTATGCCGTATCTTTCAAGGATGGCATTTTCTTTTCCCATTTCCTGCATCCTGATAACAAATTTAAGGGCAATTTCCTCCAAGACCAATACATCATCTTTTATTGCTCCCGTGAAGGCAAGATTTAAAGCGCTTGCTTCATCATCAAACTTAGGCCACAAGATGCCGGGCGTATCCAAAAGGTCGATATCACCTGCCAAGTGTATCCATTGCTTCCCCTTTGTTATTCCAGGCTTATTTCCTGTTTTAGCGCTTTTCCTTTTGGCCAGGGAATTTATAAGGGTAGATTTGCCAACATTGGGTATGCCCACAACCATGGCTCTTATAGTTTTGTTCAATAATCCTCTTTTTCTGTACCTTTCAACTATTTCCTTGCTGGCATCCCCTATGGCCTTGTTTAATCTGTTGAGCTCCCTGTTATTTGTTGAATTATAAAGGACGACTGACCAGCCCTTTTTCCTGTAATGGTCTTCCCATTCTTTATTCATATCGGGGTCTGCTAAATCGTATTTATTTAACACTATCAGTCTTTTTTTATCCCTGAAAAGGATGTCAAAGTCAGGATTTTTGCTGCTGTCGGGAACCCTTGCATCTAAAACTTCAATAATTAAATTGACTAATTTTATGTTTTCCTGCAGGAGTTCCTTTGTTTTTTTCATATGTCCCGGATACCAGTTAATATTCATATATACCTCTTATGATGCATTTTTTCTAAGCCTGTTTCTTTTCCCTGCCCCCTTGCTCGATGATATGGGGCATGTCATGGGAAAAAGACAAAAATTGAGGACTCACGTCCTCAATTAAATTAATACTGCCTTAATTCTTTAACTTTAGTCGCCTTACCTGTTCTTTGTCTCAAGTAGAACAAACGAGCACGTCTTACTTTACCTTTTCTTACCACTTCAATTTTTTCAATCTTCGGTGAATGAATAGGGAAGGTTCTTTCAACTCCGACTCCGTAAGAAATTTTTCTCACGGTAAAAGTTGCCCTGTTGCTCTCGCCTTGCTTTTTAATTACGATGCCTTCAAATATCTGAATTCTTTCTCTGTTTCCTTCCTTGACCTTTACATGAACCTTTATGGTATCTCCCACATTAAAAGGTGTTACACTTTTAATCTGTTCATTTTCTATAGCCTTTATCAAGTCCATTTGTATACCTCCCTTCATTTAAGCGTTCTTGTTAATTTTCAGAGGACCGCCGTATAACCTTAGCATTATAGCACATGACTTGTAAGCCATACAAGTTCTATTTGAATTTTTTTGCTAATTCCTTGTACTTTTCAATTATACTCTCGTCCTTTATCATATCCGGACGTCTTCTTAGAGTCAGCTCTATAGCTTTAAACAGCCGCCATTCTTCAATATTTTTATGGTGTCCGGACAGTAATATTTCCGGTACATCTAAACCCTCATAGCTTTCCGGCCTGGTGTACTGGGGATACTCCAAGAGGTTTTGGCTGTGTGATTCCTCCTTTGCAGATTCATCAGACCCCAAAACTCCTTTTATCAGTCTTCCAACTGCATCAACTATCAGCAATGCAGGCAGCTCACCGCTTGTTAACACATAGTCCCCCAAGGATATTTCCTCATCAACATACTTGTCTATGATCCTTTGGTCTATACCCTCATAATGTCCCGGAATAAGGATTATATGCTCCTTAGTCGATAATTCTTTTGCTTTGTTTTGATTAAACAAAGAGCCTTTCGGTGATAAATAAATAATATATGAATTATGTTTTTTAATAGCATCCAAAGCTCTGAACATAGGCTCCGGCTTCAAGAGCATCCCGGGACCGCCGCCATAAGGATAATCATCTACTTTTTTATGCTTATCCTGGGAGTAATCCCTTAAGAAGACATACTCCAATTCAAACAATTTGTTTTCTACAGCCCTGCCTATTATTCCGTTTTTTTTATAAACTTCAATTAATTCCGGAAATAAAGTTACTATCTCAAATTTCATTCAAGCAACCCTTCGATAACATCTATTACCATTTTCTTTTCTTGAATATTGACTGATTTGACAACATCCTTGATTGCAGGTATTAAAAATGTCCTCTTCTTGTCTTTAACTTCATATACATCGTTGGCTGCCGTTTGATAGATTTGAGAAATTTTCCCCATGTGGTCGCCCTCACTGGAGTAGACATCCATTCCCTCCAAATCGAATAAATAGTATGAATCTTCGGGAAGCTGTCTCAACTGGTCTTTTAGTATGGATATGTATGTGTCCTTGAATTTTTCTGCAGTACCCATATCATCAATGCCTTTCAGTTTAAGATAAACCATCCCTTTTTGATCCCATACATCATCGATGGTGCGCTTTGTATCGTCTTTTTCCGTATAGACATATTTTAGGTCCCGGAATCTTTCCAAATCATCGGTCATGGGGATGCACTTCACATAACCCTTTATCCCGTGTGTATTGACTATTTTGCCAACTTTAATATAATCCATCCTTAAGCCTCTGTAAGGTTATTGAATTATTTCGACAATAACTCTTTTATTATCCTTGGTGGCAGCTGCTTTAACAACAGTTCTTATCGCTTTAGCTATCCTGCCTTGTTTCCCGATTACTTTACCCATGTCATCGGGAGCTACCTTTAATTCGATTATCAGTGACTGACTACCTTCTACTTCATTGACTTCAACCATATCGGGATTGTCAACAAGTGATTTTGCTATATATTCTACTAATTCACCCATGATATCACCTCTTACTTGTTTTCATCTCTTTTTTCGTAGATGCCGTTATTCTTGAAAAGCATATTTACCGTATCGGTTGGTTTTGCACCGTTATTCAGCCATCTTATAGCGCTTTCATCGTTTATCTTTACAACCTTCGGCTCTGATACAGGATTGTAGTATCCTATTTCTTCAATAAAACGGCCATCTCTGGGAGAACGTGAATCTGCAACTACTATTCTGTAGAAAGGTTTCTTTTTGGAACCCATTCTTTTTAATCTGATTTTTACTGACATTCTGTCACCTCCTTGTAATAATGTATGGGGACAAAGTTTTTCTAAGTCCCGACTTATATATGAAAAAGGAATATTCCTATTTCTGACTGTCAAAAGGGCATCTTGAATCCGCCCATGCCGCCGAAGCCGCCTTTCTTCTTTCCTTGGCCCATTGCCTGGAATTTTTTCATCATTTTTTTCATCTCTTCATACTGTTTTAACAGAGAATTGACCCTTTGAACCGATGTCCCGCTTCCCGCGGCAATTCTTTTTCTTCTGCTTCCGTTTATTATTGAAGGGTTCATCCTTTCCTTCTTAGTCATGGATTGGATGATGGCTTCGGTATATACTAATTCTTTCTCATCAATTTTCAGACCCTTCAGCTTCTTTTTACCTCCGAGACCCGGAACCATTTCCAATATCTCATCCAAGGGTCCCATGTTTTTCATCTGTTGAAGCTGGCTTAAGAAATCATCCAAGTTGAAATCTTGAGTTTTCAGCTTCTTTTGGAGTTCAAGAGCCTGTTTTTCGTCAAAAGCATCCTGGGCCTTTTCTATAATCGAAAGGACATCTCCCATACCTAAGATTCTTGATGCCATCCTGTCAGGGTGGAATGTTTCAAGCTGGTCCATTTTCTCTCCCACGGACAAAAACTTTATGGGCTTATCCACCACTCTTCTTATGGACAGGGCTGCTCCTCCCCTTGCATCCCCGTCAACCTTTGTTAGAATCACTCCCGTAATATCCAAATATGAGTTGAAGGTTTCCGCAACCTTTACAGCATCCTGGCCTGTCATTGCATCCAAGAGCAAAAGTATTTCATGAGGTTTTAGGGTTTCTTTAATTTCAACCAACTCATCCATCAAATCATCATCGATGTGAAGCCTTCCCGCAGTATCTATGATTACCACGTCATTGCCCTGCTTCATGGCATGGTTCATGGCTTCCTTTGCAATTTTTACCGGAGATATCTTATCTCCCATTTGGAAAACCGGAACCCCTACGCTTTCTCCCACTACCATAAGCTGCTTGATTGCAGCCGGCCTGTAAACGTCGCAGGCTGCCAACAAGGGCCTCCTGCCTTCCTTTTTAAGTTTTTTGGCAAGCTTTCCGCAGGCTGTCGTTTTACCTGCCCCCTGTAGGCCGCACATCATGAAATAAGTTATGCCGTTTGAGTTGAATTTCAGTCTGCTTTCACCTTGCCCCATTATTTCGGTCAATTCTTCATGAACTATTTTTACCACCTGCTGGCCGGGAGTCAAGCTTTCCATTACTTCAGTGCCCAAGGACCTTTCTTTCACAGTCTTGATAAAGTCTTTCACAACCTTATAGTTAACATCTGCTTCAAGAAGGGACATTTTGATTTCTTTCATGGCAAGGTCAATGTCTTTTTCTGTCAGTTTCCCCTTGCCCCTCAGCTTTTTTAATGCATTTTGAAGTTTATCGGATAAATTTTCAAACATTTTTAACCCTCATTAATTATTTTTGCGGCTTCAAGTCTTATTTTTTCAATAAGGTCTTTATACTTTTCATCATCGATCTCTGATGACAGTTTGATGATGTTTTCTGCCGCCCGGCTGTATTTCATATATTTATCATGAAGCTTTATTTTCTGCTCATAGGCTATAAGGTTCTTTTCGGCTCTTTTTAAAGCATCATGGACTCCCTGTCTGCTGATGTTCATTTCTTCGGCTATTTCTGACAAGCTGTAATCTAAATTATAATACATTTCAATTATGGTGGCTTGATTTTCCTTCAGCAGGTCACCATAATAGTCATAAAGGATGCTGTATATAAAATTTTTCTCCGACATCTCAACCTCTGTAAAGCATTTTGCTTGACAGTGCATTTTACCCCATCCCAAAGGTTTTGTCAATAGTTTTTGAAAAATTTTTCTCAAAAAGAAATGCTCCCTTATATGAGAGCATATTCATGCCGCCTTTTTTTATGGGTGTGTCTCATTTGCTGTTTCATTCAAAAATTGCATTTACGAAGTCTTGGGCATCAAAGTCCTGGAGATCGTCTATTCCTTCTCCCACACCCACATACTTTATCGGTATTTTTAATTCATTCACTATGGGGAAGGCTATGCCTCCCTTTGCGGTTCCGTCTAATTTTGTTAATATCAAACCGTTTATGTTGCATGCTTCTTTAAACATCTTAGCCTGAACTATGCCGTTTTGGCCTGTGGTGGCATCTATTACAAGATAAACGTCAATGTGGGCTTCACTGAATTCCCTGTCAAGAATTTTAAAAATCTTGCTCAGCTCCTTCATGAGGTTTTTCTTGTTATGAAGCCTTCCTGCAGTATCACAAATCAATATGTCCGCCTTTCTTGCCTTGGCTGCTTGTATTGCATCGAAAACTACTGCTCCCGGGTCTGACCCTTGTTCTGACGCTATTATGTCAACCCCTGCCCTATAGCACCATTCCTTAAGCTGGTCTACGGCAGCAGCCCTGAAAGTATCGGCTGCAGCAACAATAACCTTATTGCCGGATTGTTTTAACCTGTAGGCGATTTTCCCGATAGAAGTAGTTTTTCCGACTCCATTTACACCTACTATCAGGATTACCCTTTGTTTATCGGTTACATCAGGCCTTTCATTTTCTTTAAGTGCATTTATCAGATATTCTTTAATTATTTCTTTAATCTCCAAAGTATCTTCTAATTTTCTTTTCTTTGTTTCTTCCTTGATGTATTCAATAATGTCCATGGTTGTTTCAACGCCCATGTCCGACGTAATAAGTATTTCTTCTAATTCATCAAGAAAATTATCATTTATTTTTTTGTGTTGAAAAATAACGCCTTCGATTTGGTCCGTAAGATTTTTCTTAGTCTTGATTAATCCTTCTTTCAGCTTGGCAAAAAAACTTTTATTTTCCTTATTCATTGTTTCCTCCGTTATCATTAGGGGCCTTCATCTCTTATCCCCATACCCTTATATTGCATCTGCTAATTTCAGTGACACCAATTTTGTTACACCCTTTTCTTCCATTGTTGCTCCATACAAGGTATCCGCATATTCCATGGTTCCTTTCCTGTGGGTTATGACGATAAATTGTGTATCCTTTGAAAATTCCTTCAAATATTGAGAGAACCTGTAAATATTCAAATCATCCAGGGATGACTCTATTTCATCCAAGACGCAAAAAGGGGTAGGCTTTGTTTTTAAAATTGAGAACAAGAGGGCTATGGCGGTAAGTGCCTTTTCGCCTCCGGATAATAAGGATATCTTGCTTAATTTTTTCCCCGGCGGCTGGACTGTTATTTCTATGTTGCTCTTCAAGGCATCTTCCTCATTTTCCAAATAAATATCCCCGCTGCCTCCATTGAAAAGCTTCCTGAACACTTCCCCGAACTTAGACCTTATGCTGGAAAATTCCTCAAGGAATTTATCCTTCATTTGAATTTCAAGCTCTTTAATAGCTTCATTCAGGTGGTCTATGGCATCTGTCAGGTCTTTCTGCTGTTTTGTCAAAAAATCATATCTTCTTTTTACTTCCTTGTATTCTTCTATGGAGTCTAAGTTTATGTTTCCTAATTCCTTTATAGCTTTTTTACAGGAGTTCACTTCGCCGTAAAGCCTTGTTTGACTTATGCTGTCATCCTTATATTTTAGAGCCATGGCATAGTTTATTTCATAGTCTTCCCATAGTTTTGCCGAAATATCTTCTATTTTAGAACTTTCCCTTTCAATTTTCACATTCATCTTGATTTCTTCATCAAGTATTTCGGTTATGAGTTTATTTGATTCGTTGATTTTGCTTTGATAGCCGTAAATCTCATCCTGACTGCTTTTAAGGCTTTCTCTTTCCTTTGTATACCTTTCGTTTATTTCCTTGATTTCTTCTCTTAAAGCTTCCGCTTTATTGGTATATTCAAGGATTGTATCCCGGGCTTTTTCGATTTCCCTGTCAAGGGCGGATAAGCTTTCTTCTTTCAGGTCTTTGGCCTTGTTGTTTCTTTCAAGCTCCATGTAGCAGTTATTTAGCTTTTCTTCCATAAGCCTGATATTTTGGATGATTCCTGTAACTTGGTCTCTCTGGGCTGAAATTGTATTGTTGTATTCATCATATTTAACCTTTAGGGAATCACTTTGCAAAATAGCTGTTTCAATTGCTTTTTCTTTTTCTTCAATGGATGATTTCAGTTTTTCCGTTTCCTTGTTGAGGAAAACTAAATCCTCTTCATATTTATCATTCTCTTTTTGTATGAATCCAATCTCTTCCCGGTATTTGCCGATGGCAGCAATGGTTTTTTCATTTTGGTCCGACAGCATCCTGACTTTTGATTCGTTCATCTCAAAAAGAGTGTTTTTTTCATTGATTGTTTTTTTGATTTCTTCGGTTAAGTTTGTGTATTCCTCTATTTTTGCATTCAAAATATTCATTGAATGGTTTTTCTCTTCCAATTCTTTGGACACCTTATCGAGACGAAGCCCTAATTCTTCGATTTCTCTTTTTCTTCCCAAAAGACCCAGGCTTGCGCCTATATGGCCGCCGGTAACCGACCCGCCTGCATTTATTACTTCTCCCTGGAGGGTGACAATTTTTAGGGCATTGCCCGTTTTCCTGGATATTTTAAAGCCATTGTTCAAATTGTCCACAACGATTATCCTGCCCAGGAGGTTTTTAATGACAGCTGAGAATTTGGGGCTTGTTTGAATCAGCTTGTCTGCCGTGTCAATGACGCATTCTTCCCTCAGCACTTCCCTTTCAGCCTTGTTTAAACTTCTTTCGGAAAGGAGGTTGATGGGAAGAAAAGTAACTCTTCCGATTTTCTTTTCTTTTAAATATTCGATGATCGCTTCAGCTTCAGAGTCAGTGTTTACGATAACATTTTGGACTGCTGACCCCAAGGCTGTTTCAACGGCGGTTTCATATTGCTTTTCTGTCCTTATCACATCGGCCACGGTACCTAATATGGTTTTTAATACCGGTTCCTTGTCCTTGTTGTTCATCAGGGTCTTGACGCTTTTATAGTAGCCCTCATAGTAGGCTTCCATGTTGGAGAGGATGTTTATTTTGGACCTGATCCCCTTATACTCTTCACTTAGGTTGGAAATTTCCAAATTTAGTCTTTCTTTATTTTTTGCCGCTGAGTTCAATTCTGAAAATGCCCTGTCAAGGTCTGCTTTTTTCTTACCTATGTCCCGGCTTATGGCGCCTTGTTCTTCTAAGAGCCTGTTGATGGTTTCCCTTCTATTTTGTATTTCTTCTTCCTCGGTCTTTACTTCATTAAATAAATGCCTAATCCTCTCTGTATTGTTTGCTATTAAAGAATCAATGGTGTTTTTTTCTGAATTTATCTTGTTTACATCCTTATGAAGTTCAAAAAGCTCATTTTTTTGCTTCTCAATCAAGAGGCTTATCTCATCTATTTCTTTTTTGTATTCCTTTATATTGGAATCCATTACTTCATATTTCTCTTTATCGATCTTGCATGTTTCTTCTAATGATGATTTTTCCCGGATTAAGGTATTGACGGTTTCGGTCAGGTCCAAATTTCGATTTTCAAGGCTCCTGATTTCATTTTTGATATTTTCTATGTTTGACCCGTACAGGAGCTCCTTTTCCTTGTGAACCTGGATTAACCGGTTACAATCCTCCAATTCTTTATTCTTGGACTCTCTTATTTTTTCTGTTTTATTTATTGCATTTTCTAATTCCTTGATTTTTTCTTTTAAATCTTCAATGATTTCCGTATAGTTATCTCTTCTTTTTTGAAGCCTCAGCTTTTCTTCCAAGGCCAAATCTCTTTGGTTTTTTAATCCTTCTAATTGCTTGGTGTGTTTTTCGTATTCATGGCATAAATAATTCAATTCATACTTCTTCAGCTTGTCCCTTATTTCTATAAATTTTTGGGCCTTTACGCTTTGCTCATAGAGGGGGTCTATCCGTTCCCTGAGCTCTGCTATTATGTCTTCGGTTCTTTCTAAATTAGCTTTTGTCTTTTCTAATTTTCTTTCGGATTCTTCCTTTCTTGTCTTGTATTTTACTATTCCGGAGGCTTCTTCAAAAACTTGTCTCCGCACATCGGAATTAGGGCTTAGAATGTCTTCCACCCTGCCTTGTCCGATAAAAGAATAACCCTCTCTTCCGATTCCCGTATCCATGAAAAGCTCTCTTACATCCTTGAGCCTGCACTGCCGCTTGTTGATGCAGTATTCGCTTTCGCCGGTTTTATAGAGCTTGCGGCTTATTGCTACCTCCTTGTATTCAAGAGGTATAATTCCCGATTCGTTGTCAAAAATCAGCCTGACTTCAGCGTAGCCCAAGGGCAGCCTCTTTTCGGTTCCGGCAAAGATTACATCATCCATCTTGCCCCCCCTTAAGGATTTTGCACTTTGCTCGCCCAAGACCCATTTAATGGCATCGGAAATATTGCTTTTTCCGCTTCCGTTGGGTCCCACAATGGCTGTAATGCCTTTTTCAACATCTATTTCCGTTTTATCGGCAAAGGATTTAAATCCGTTTACATATATTTTTTTTAAATACATAAACCCTCCGTCTGCAAATTCAAATAATAATGGAAAGCATCTCTTTTATTAAAGGAGCACAAGCTCCTGTCCTTATTATATATTTCAATTATATCATCTTTTTTCTTCTTAAAGGAGATTTCTTTTATTGCAAACTTATCTTTCAATTTATTGATATTGGTCCTTTTTTGGCCTGCAAGGCTGCTTATGAGTCTGTTAGGCGCATGAATAACAAGGCCCCCCCGGATATCCCCTGAGTCTAATCTTGTCAATTCAGCCGTCAAGGCATAAAGGTAAATTCTCTCTTCAACCAATTGTCTGAAAGCAGGATGAAAGGGTCCGGCCTTTACGTCCCCATCCTCATTGATTGAGTCTGTATTTTGAAGTCCTATCCTGATGACATCTATATTGTTAATGGAGTAAAGGCTGTACATGTAGGCCGATAATTCCACCGCCTCTTCCAAGGTCAGGGGCTTGTAAGACCCCTCTTCATACATATCAGAAAGGTCTGTATCCTTAATTACCAGGGTGGGATAAATTCTAACCATCCGGGGTCTCATTGCAATGGACTCCATACATGTTTTTATGTCCTTTTCCTTAGTGGTTCCCGGAAGGCCCGGCATTATCTGGTGGCCTAAAACAAAGCCATGGTCTCTTATCAGGCGGCTTGCCTCCAAGGACTGCCTTTTGTTGTGGCCTCGGTTTGAAATTCTCAACACCTCATCATCCAAGCTTTGAATACCCAGCTCTATTATATCCATTCCGTATTTCTTTTGTAGCTCTAAAATGTTTTCATTTATGACATCCGGCCTTGTGGAGCACCTTATCCTGCTTATGATTCCTAAATCCTTGTAATGTTTGGCAGCCATCAACAGTTCTCTTTGGACTTCCGGGTCGATTGCCGTAAAGGACCCGCCAAAAAATGCAATTTCCGTGTGGGTATCTTTATCTATTGTCTCAATATACTTTTCAACAATATTTCTTACATATTCCCCATCAACCTTTACATCCGGGCGTCCCGTAATCCTTCTTTGGTTGCAAAAAACACACTGGTTGGGACAACCTGCGTGGGGTACAAAAATAGGGATTATTTTTATCTTTTTATTCATTTAACTGCCCTTCTTTTATGAGTGCATCCTTAGCCGCATTCTGCTCAGCGATTTTTTTATTTTTGCCGACCCCCTTCCCGACCACTTTTTTGTTAACCACCGCATTTACATGAAATACCTTTTCGTGATCGGGCCCTTCTTCCTTTGTCACTATATATCTGATCTTGCAAGACTGGCTTTTGCCCTGGTAGTATTCCTGGAGGTAGGACTTGAAATCTGAAACGATTTTTCCTTTCACTGCTGCCCTTATGTAGTCGGTTAAATTATCCAATACAAACTTTTCGGCCTCCTTGTACCCTCCGTCCAAATATATGGCGGCTATGACAGCTTCCAGGGCATCTGCCAATATAGACTTCCTTTCTCTTCCTCCCGATGCTTCCTCGCCTTTTCCCAGGAGAAGATATTTCCCTATATTTAAGTTTTCCGCCACTAAGCTCAAGGTATCCTCGCAGACTACCCGGGCTCTCAATTTAGTCAATTCTCCTTCAGGGTAATCGGGAAATTCATCATATATAAAACGGCTCACGGAAATACTCAGAACGGCATCTCCCAAAAATTCAAGCCTCTCATTATTAATCTTGTTATATGCCTTATCCTCATTTGAATATGAGCTGTGTGTCAGGGAATTTTCCAATACTTTTATATTATTAAATTTATAGTCTATTATTCCTTCAAACTCATGAATCCTATCCCTGTTCATTTTTCCCTCCCTATACAGCTGACCTTAAGCAGACCCTCCAAAAAAGGAAAGAGGACACATCTTTTAGTACATATAGTCTATGGGGCCGATTCCTGAAGGAATGCCCCGCTACAGTGTCCCCACACCTCTTTAATTATTTATCTCTTCCAAGTATTTTACAATATCTCCGACTGTTTCAATCTTCTCAATGCTTTCATCATCAACTTCAATGTCAAATTCATCTTCGATTGCCATTATCAATTCAAAAAGTGTTATTGAATCCGCATCCAAGTCATCTGCAAAGGATGTCTCCGGGGTAATATCTTCAGGCTCTAAACCGACCTTCTCGGCAACCAATTCTCTGATTCTTTCAAACATAAAATCACCTCCTCGCCATGCTCTCTTCAATTAATTCATTCACCCTGGTTTCAACGCAAATTTTCGCCTGACGTATAGCGTTTTTTATGGCCTTGGCATCTGAACTGCCGTGTGCCTTTATCAGGGGAGCCTTAACTCCCAAGAGGGGAGCTCCTCCATGCTCTGAATAATCAAATTTACTTTTGAAGTTTTTTAGTGCCGGCTTTAATAAGATCCCGCCTAATTTAGATCTCATGCCTGACATAATTTCTTCCTTCAAACCCCTCATAAGCTCCAAGACGGTTCCTTCCATGGTTTTCAGTATCATATTTCCCGTAAACCCGTCGCAAACCACAATATCTGCCATACCCTTAAGGAGGTCTCTGGCTTCAAGGTTTCCGATAAAGTTTATGGGAAGACTTGAATTTTCTAATAATTTATAAGTTTCAAGGGTTAATTTATCTCCCTTGGACTTTTCCGTACCTATGTTGGCCAAGGCAATCTTAGGAGAGGTGATCTTCATTGCTCTTTTCAGATAAATATCCCCCATAATGGCAAAATCATATAAGAACTCAGGTTTTGAATCCACATTTGCACCTGAATCTATCAATAAACAAAATCCCCCTGACATATTGGGTATCAGGGAACCTATCGCCGGTCTTTCAATACCGTTGATTCTTCCGATAACAAGGGTTCCCCCGCTTAAAAGGGCTCCCGTGCTGCCCGCCGATACAAGGCCATGGGCCCTGCCTTCCTTTACTGCATACAAGGCTTTAACCATTGAAGAATCCTTCTTCCGCCTTATAGCTAAGACAGGTTTATCATCATTAGTAATGATATCCCCTGCATCGATGATATCTATATTATTGAAATTAGATGTATTTTTTTCCAGTATCTTTTTGATTTCATTTTCTTTTCCGGCTAATACAAGACTTATATTGTATTCGTCTCTTGCCTTTATGCTACCTGTAACAACTGCCTGGGGCGCATTGTCTCCGCCCATGGCATCAACTGCTATTCTCATGGCCACCTCTATCATATGTACTCATGAAATAGTATATAGCAGGAATATTTGTTTTGCAATAAAAAAATAGTGCACGGCACTATTTTTATAGCCTTACTTTATTCAACAGCATTTTATTCAACTGCTACAACTTCTTTTCCGTCATAGTATCCGCAAGCTGCACAAACCCTGTGAGCTAACTTTTGCTCGTGGCATTGCGGGCATTCCACAGTATTAGGAACAGTAAGTTTTGCATTGGCTGCTCTTCTTGAATCTCTTTTGGCCTTGGAAGTTTTTCTCTTTGGTACTGCCATCTTTACACCTCCTTATTTCAACAGGTCCTTCAACTTATCAAATCGCGGGTCTGTTAACCTGCTTTCACATTGACATATTTCCTCGTTTAAATTAACTCCGCAATTAGGGCATATGCCTTTACAGTCATCCCGGCACAATGATTTCATGGGCATGGACAAATAAATCAACTGTTTGACTATTTCATCCATCCTTATCATTCCGTCAGTTACAAGCATTTGAATTTCATCAGATTCCATATCTTCATTCTGGACTAAGCCGGCAGAAAATTTTGTTTCAATTTTTTTGTCAAACTCTTCTAAACACCTGGCGCATTGAGCCTTTACAAGGTACTCAATTTTGCCGGAAAATGTTAAGGAGTCATCAATTTTTAAAATTTCGCCGGTTAATAATATATTTTTGTCAAGACGTGTTTCTTTTAAAAATTCTTCGTCTTCAATTGTCAATTTCTCATTCACTTTTAAAGACACATCATCAGATGACAAAAACTTCTTGATTTTTAGTAACATAATACCACCCTTGAATTGCAGAGTTAATTATATGAAAAAAGAAAATATTTGTCAAGGTTATATTTTTTCTTTATTTGCAGGTTAATTCCTTTGTATCCCTTGCAATCATCAGTTCTTCATTTGTAGGAATGACAAATACTCTTACTTTTGAGCCGTCTTTTGATATTTCAGCTTCTTTTCCCCTGATCTTATTCTTTTCCTCATCTATTTCTACACCTAAGAACTCTAAGCCTTCACATATTTGTTTTCTTGCAGGGGCTGAATTCTCACCGAGGCCTGCAGTGAATACCAAATAATCCAGGCCGCCCATGGCTGCAGCATATGCGCCTATATACTTTTTAACCGAATATGCAAATTTATCCAGGGCTAACTCGGCCTTCTTATTTCCCTTGTCGGCTTCTGCTTCGATGTCCCTGAAATCGTTGGAAACGCCGGAAATACCTAAAACTCCGGATTTCTTGTTCATTAAATTATCAACCTCTTCGGCTGTCATCCCTTGTTTCATCATCAAGAAGGTTACAATTGCAGGGTCTATATCTCCGCACCTGGTTCCCATAACCAAGCCTTCCAAGGGAGTCATCCCCATGCTGGTGTCAAAAGATTTGCCATCCTTTACAGCGGTTAAGCTTGCTCCGTTTCCCAAGTGGCAGGTAACAATTTTGGTTCCTTCCAGGCTTTTGCCTGTTATTTGGGCAAGCCTTTCGGATACATATTTATGTGATGTTCCGTGGAATCCGTATCTTCTTATTTTCAGTTCTTCGTACAAGTCATAAGGCAAGGGGTATATGAAGGATACAGGAGGCATTGTCTGATGAAATGCCGTATCAAATACTCCTACCATGGGTACGTCAGGCAGCAATTCCTTGCATGCTTCAATACCTATGATGTTGGGAGGGTTGTGAAGAGGTGCTAACCCTATACATTCCTTCATTGCTTCAATCACTTCATCGTCAATCAATACCGAAGATGCAAACTTTTCACCTCCGTGAACCACCCTGTGGCCTACGGCATCAATTTCGTCCAATGATTTTACTGCCCCGTACTTTTCGTCAAGCAATGTTTTGAGTACAAGATTGATTGCATCCTTGTGGTTTTTCAAGGGCTCTTCAATAACCAATTTGTCCAATCCTGTTTTTTCATGTTTTAATAAACTGCCTTCGATTCCGATTCTTTCAACCAAACCTTTGGCTAAAACAGATTCATCATCCGTATTTATCAATTGATACTTCAATGATGAACTTCCGCAGTTAATTACTAATACATTCATATTTTTCCTCCATAGATGTTTTTTAATTTATATAAAATCCTTAGATTTTAATCAGCACTTGATTATCCTTTCAATTTTTTTGTTATTTAATACAAAAATATCGCAATTTGATATTTCGTAATTCCACAAGGTGTCATCATCCGCTATTTTCAGATACAAGAGTATACCTTGAATAACTCCGTAATGGGTCGATATCAGCGAATGGTCAGGCACCCGGTCCATGAAAAATGATATTCTTTCAACTATATCATCATAGCCTTCCCCTTTGGGAAACTTATACTTATGTTTAAATTCAACCCAGTTTTCTACTTCATCGGCGTATAGGTCTACTATTTCTTCCCATTTAAGATTTTCAAAAATGCCGAAATTAACTTCCATCAGCCTCTTATCGATAATTATGTCTTTTTTGTTGAAGCCTATTTCGTCAGCTATAATTTCAGCCGTATTCTTTGCCCTTTTCAAAGGGCTTGAAAAAATGTTAAGTATTTTTTCCCCCTTTAATTTTCTCCCTGCCTTCACTGCCTGCAAGGCACCTCTTTCAGTCAGTTCAACATCCGTTATGCCGCTGAACCTCCTGCTTATATTTGCTTCCGATTCTCCGTGGCGAACTAAGTATATCATATCTATCCTTTCAAGAAAAGTACTGTTATCATAAACATTATCTGGCTTATCTCCGTTACAGCCCCGCAGGTATCCCCTGTCATCCCGCCTATTTTTTCTTCTATCAGGGTTGATATGAAATATGCGAAAGCCGTCGCGGCAAAAGAAGCGGTGAATATTATGGTCCGGTACCAAGGAAACATGGAAAAAATAAACAAGGTAATTATATTGGCAAGGAGAACCCTCTCATTTATGTTTTCAACAAAAATTGTTCCCATACCTTTAGTGTTTTTTGCGTATTTCTTATTCCAGCAGGCGGCTATAGTGCCTGCTCTTCCTGCAAGAGGCATCATAAATACGGTTTCCGGCCTGGTCAAGGAAAAAAGAACAAATTGAGAAAGTATAATCAATATTAAGCTTATTACCCCGAAAGCTCCCAGGCGGGAATCAGACATAATTTCAAAAACCCTGTCCTCCCCCCTGCCGGATAACAAACCGTCCGCAGTGTCCGCAGCCCCATCCAAATGTATGCCCCCGGTTACGGCAAGATAGGTTATGGTAAGCATCAAGCCCCTCAGGAAGGGGGGATGATTGTTAAAAATTAAATATATTAGGGCTAAAACAAAACCTGTCACTGCCCCCGCCAAGGTGTAAAGATTCAGTGCTTTTATAAAATTTTCTTCATTATATTCAATTCTTTTCCCAACCGGAATCCGAGTAAAAAAAGATATGAGAATCAAAAATCCTGAGGCCATTTTACCATTTCCCCCTTATGTTTGAGCTTGATGGGTATTCCTGAAAAAATGAAATACATATGGTCGGATTCGGCTCCGATTTTATTGTTCACCCGGCCACTCATATCTCTGAAATAGTTTCCCATAAAGTAAGGAGGCACAAGCCCCATACCGGTTTCGTTGGATACGATTATGAGTTTCTTATCATTTTCCCTGCATACTTTTATTAAAGAAAAAACCTCTTGGGTTATTTTATTTTCCAATTCATTTACTTCTTCAAGGCTGCAGGTGTCAAAATTCAGTTTGGAATCAACCATGAAATTGCCTATCATCGTAGTTATGCAGTCCAATAGAACAACTTCCGACTTCATGAATTCATCCTTTTCCCTGAGTGTTTCAAAGCCCCGGTACATCTCCAAGGTATGCCAGGTATCGGGTCTTTGGTCCCTGTGCCTCTTTACCCTGTCAGCCATTGCCTTGTCTGTTATAACCCCGGTAGCAATATAAACTACCTTTTCTGAATATTCCTTTGCCTTTAATTCTGCAAAGGTGCTTTTACCGCTTCTAGCACCCCCGATAACAAATATTACAGCCATTATTCCACCATTCAACATTTTTCATCATAACATCAATATTATATCATCCATTTATCAAAAAATAAACAATAATTTTAGGGACGAGGAATTTTGGGGACGGTTCTTTTCGTTCTCAACAAGATTTTAGGGACGGTACTTTTCGTTCTCAAAAGAATACAAATAAAGTCCTCTGAAAGAAATATTAATAGTTAGAATATTACCAATAAAACTGATTTATTGAAAACAAAAAAACCGTCCCTTAGATTTAAAAAGAACCGTCCCTTAGATTCGATACTGGTTTTTGAGAACGAAAAGAACCGTCCCTAAAATTCTATTGACTTTGGGGTTTTTTATAATTAAGATATATAAAAAAGCTTAGGGGAAATGATATGAAAATTACGGGTGTTGTGGCTGAATACAATCCCTTCCACGCAGGGCACGAATACCAGCTCAAGATGGCAAGAAGATTATCTGGCTGCGATTGTATTGCCGTTGTTATGAGCGGAAATTATGTGCAGAGGGGAGAGCCTGCAATCATAGATAAATTTAAGCGGGCCCAAGCTGCGGTTTATGGGGGTGCCGATATTGTAATCGAGCTTCCCATGCCTTTTTCATGCCAAAATGCGGAAATGTTTGCCCTTGCTGCAATAAAGGAATTAAGTAAGGTCAACATCGATTCCTTAAGTTTCGGCTGTGAAACCGATGATATAGATATACTGGAAAAAATAGCCCAAATTCAGTTAACACCTGAATATAATAAATTGATGAAGGCAGAAATGAAAAAAGGATTATCATATCCCAAGGCTATGTCAAATGTCCTTAAGTCGGTTTTAAACGAAGATTCAAAAGCAGTTTCTTATCCTAACAATGTGTTGGCCGTCGAATATATGAAAAGCGCCATAAAGCTGAATTTAAAGCTTAAAAACTACCCTGTCAAACGTTTGGGCATGGGCCACAATGAGACGGAGATTACAGGCCCCTTTCACAGCGCGACTGCCATCAGAAACTTTCTCTTAAAAGGCACTTTCTCTAATCTCAAGCTCACGGAAAAAAGTCTTGAAGTGATTGAAAAATTCTATATGGATCATAAGAAATTTAACACTTTAAATAATTATATGGATTATTTGTATTATAGAATAATAACCTGCGATGACTTAACCGGAATTTATGAAATAAGGGAAGGTTTGGACAATAAAATCTTATCGCAGGTTTACAAACATGATAGGATTGATGACCTAATCATGTCTCTTAAATCCAAGCGGTATACATATTCAAAGCTCAGAAGATGCCTTCTCAATATATTGCTTGACATCAAAAAGTTTGATATAAATAAATTTATGTTAATCGACCATGATTATATTAAGGTGTTAGCTTTTAACAATAGGGGCAGGCAGGTTATAAAAGATGCAAGAAATAATGGAATTAGGGTAATAAACAGGTATTCCGATTACAGAAAATATAATTTGGCTCCGGAAAAACTTGAACGTTTTAAAATAACAAATGTGTCATCAAATATTTACTATCTTCCCCTGAAAAACAGGAAATTAAACAGTGAGTATACCGAAAATGCGGTTTTTGTAGATATAGGATGAAGGGTGAGAAAAAACCTATAGCCTCAAGGGCCATGACTATCATAATAATTGTAATAAATAGCATATAAAACACTCCTGGACAATAAAATAAAGAAGGGGTGTTTTTATGTTGAAAAGAAATTTTATACCTCTGTTCATCCTGGTCATTATCTTCTTATTTGTAATGAAACCGGATATAGTATCGGAGGGTGTTTTTAATGGTCTGAAAATATGGATTAATAACATGATTCCTTATTTGCTTCCCATGTCTGTTCTATCAAACATCCTCCTTCAATATAATTTTTTGTACAGACTGTCAGAAAAACTGTCTTATGTGTCCGACAAAATCTTTAAGAGCAAATATGCATTCATCCCCTACTTTATCAGTTTCGTGGTAGGTTATCCTTCGGGAGCGATGACGGTGAACACCATGGCTTCCTATAAGAGGATCGACGGAAGAGAAGCAAACTCCCTGGTTATTTTCACCAACAACTGCAGCTTTCAATTTATGGCGGGAGCAGTAGCCTTTTCAATGTTAGGTGACTTAAACCTGTCCAAATATATTGCCCTCCCTCACCTGTTAAGTGCCGTCCTCTTAGGGATGCTTCTTAAAAAGGAACCTGTATTTTCCGGTTTTAAAAGGGATAAGAGTCAAAAATCCGTGAGCTTTTATGATGCCTTCAATTCATCTATTTACAAATCAATCACTTCTATTTTATCCATTGGAGGTGTTATTGTAATATTTTCTGTCTTTTCTAATTTTTTTGATAATCTCCTTCTTTCGGTTTCAGAATACCTTTCACTAAGCACCAGCCTCAGCCATATAATACATTCACTCTCGGTTGGTATATTGGAAATATCAAACGGCTGCAGCCTTATTGCTTCCTCTACCCTTCCCTTGGATGTCAAGCTTATATTAATTAATTTCCTTATCAGCTTCTCAGGTATATCCGTCCTTTTTCAAACAATTGCGGTTTCCGATGATTATGATTTCAATATCGGCTCTTATATCTTCCATAAATCCATCCAAGGATTATTGGCTGTTTTGATATGTATCGGAATGTTGATTTTATATTGAAAAGCATGAGATTAAAAGGTATAATGAATCCAGATTAAAAAAAAGGTGATGAAATGATAAAGGTAACTTTAATTGGTACAGGCGGCATGGTCCCTCTCCCGGCCAGATATTTGGCTTCATGCCATATCGAATACATGGGAAAGGCGATTCTCATAGACTGCGGTGAAGGCACACAAATTTCTCTACATAAGGGAAAGATAAGCTTGAATAAAATAGATAGCCTGCTTATAACCCATTGTCATGCGGACCATGTCACCGGCCTGCCGGGTCTTCTTTTGACCATGGGAAACCAAGGCAGAACAGAACCCTTAAATATAATTGCCCCCAGGGGTAGCACAAAAATATTAAATTCCTTGCTGCTTGTCTGCGGTTTTCTCCCCTACCAAGTTTTAATATCGGAGCTTCATGACACCAAGCCCCAGGAATTTCATAAGATAGGCTTAAAGATAAAATCTATTCCTTTAAAACACCATATAAATTGTTTAGGCTACAGCTTTGAGCTTATATTAAGGCCCCATTTTCAGCCTGATAAAGCGAAAAAATACAATATACCGGTAAAACTATGGAAACTCCTTCACGGTGGCCAGGAAGTCGTCGTGGATGACAGGACAATTACACCGGATATGGTTTTGGGAGAACCGAGAAAACCTATTAAAATTTCTTACGTAACAGATACAAGACCTGTCAAACTTATAGACGAAATAGTTAAAAATTCCGATTTGTTTATTTGTGAAGGCATGTATGGAAATGATGAGATGTTTGAAGGGGCTGTTGCAAAAATGCATATGATATTTTCGGAGGCTGCTTCTATCGCACTAAATGCAGGGGTTAAGGAATTGTGGCTCACCCATTTCAGTCCTTCCATGCCAAACCCGGAAGAATATAAGGATTTTGCAGCCAATATATTCCCTGACACCCTAATCGGCAGGGACTTAATGAGCAAAACATTAAAATCAGAATAATCATATAAAACCCCATGATAAAAGGAGCGGAAACCCGCTCCTTTTCTTTTCATGCAATATCTTAGAAAATTCCCAATCCGAAGAAGTCATCCAACTGACCCATCAATACGAAGACCATTGCAATCGGAACAAGAAACTTAAAGCAAATATCCCAGAAGTTGTATCCCCTCATCTGGTAACCGGGAGTAGCTTCCACTTCTTCCTTGATGAGTGTTGTCTTGAGTTTCCAGCCGATTATCAGTGACATCAGCATGGCACCCAAGGGCATGAAAACACCTTCGGAAATCATGTAATAGAAGTCAAGCCAACAGTCAAATGCAACTCTTACTTCTTTCATTCCAAAGACAACTGCAGGTATATCTATCAGTGCACCGCCTGCCTTGCCTGAGCCAAGTCCGTCCATGGCTACCGGGAATCCCAATAAGAAAATGATAATTCCCATGATAAGTGTGATTTTTTTACGATCGGGACTCAAACCCTTGGCAACTCGTTTGTCTATAAAGTAGGCTGTACATACTTCCAAGAGGGAAATTGACGATGTAACAGCAGCAATAAATACAAGGAAATAGAAGAAGGCACCGAAGAAATTACCCATGAAGCCGCCCATGCCTACGCTGAATACCCTGTGAAGAGTAACAAACAGGAGTCCTGGGCCTGCTCCGAAAGATACACCTTCAACACCCTGGTATATGAATGCACCAACTGCAGGCAATACGGCTAAAGCTGACAGGGTTGCAAAGCATGTATCAGCTATAGGAATAATCATGGCGTTTTTCTCTAAGTTTTCGCTTTTACTGAGATAGGAACCGTAAGTAATCATGCAGCCCATACCTAAAGACAAGGAGAAGAACATCTGGCCGGCTGCGGTTTTTAGGACTCTCATAAGACCTATTTCTTTCATGGCTTCAATATCCGGTTTGAACATGAATTCAAGGCCTACAAATGAGCCTTCCAAGGTAATGCTTCTTATTACTACGATTATAACCATCACAAACAAGGTGGGCATGGCCACTGCAGCAAATTTTTCAATCCCCCCTGAAATTCTTGTTCCATATTTTTCCTTCCCCTCTTTCATATAATATTATGAATTTTAAAACGATGGCATAAGTTTAAACTATTAGCTAAGAATGTTAATGGTTATTTATTCACCTCCCGCTATAATAAAAAGTATTGTAACATCAGGAATTTTATATTTTTTTCTAAATTCTGTCCGGCTGACCATTTATTATTATGAATTTTCTTTTTTTGTTTTATTTTATTATTATTGTAAACGTTTCTACAAATTATTATACTCTCCAATTTAATTTTTGTAAAGTAAAATGTATCGCAATAAATATTAATAAGTTTTAGACTTTATACCATAATACGTCCTATAAATCTTCTTTATGCTAATTCCTTTTGTGGTATTTAATTCCTTATACTATATTTAAGCAAAATACTTCTATAAAAAAAGAGCGGATGTACGCTCTCATCCGCTCCTTTTTGTTTTATATGTCTTAGAAAATACCCAATCCGAAGAAGTCATCCAGCTGACCCAGCAATACTAAAAACATACCGATAGGAACAATGAATTTATAGCAAATATCCCAGAACTGGTAACTCTTCATCAGGACGTTGGGAGAAGCTTCCACTTCATCCTTGATAACAGTTGTTTTTAACGACCATCCGATTATTAATGCCATTATTAGTGCACCAAGAGGCATGAATACACCTTCGGAAATCATGTCATAGAAATCAAGCCATGAGGCAAAGGCAGCACGAATATTTTCCATTCCAAGCATTACACCCGGAGGATCTATAACTGCGCCTCCTCCTACCCCGGATCCGAGTCCGTCAAGGCATACAAGGAGACCCAGGGCGAAGATTGCCAATCCGGTTACAAGAGTAACTTTTTTACGGCTTGGATCTAATCCCTTCTCAATTCGTTTGTCAATAAAGTAGGCAGTACATACTTCCAATAGGGATATTGCTGAAGTAATGGCCGCTATAAACACCAAGAAATAGAATAAGGCACCAAACAAGTTACCAATTACTCCACCCATGCCAACGCTGAAAACCTGGTGCAGGGTTATAAACAAGAGTCCCGGTCCTGCCGTGAAGCTGATTCCTTCTACTCCTTGAGACATAAATGCACCAACTGCAGGCATTACAGCCAATCCTGCAAGCAAAGCAAAAATTGTATCTGCTACTGGAATAATAACTGCATTCTTTTCCAGGTTTTCTTCCTTGCTGAGATAGGACCCGTAAGTAATCATGCAACCCATACCTAAAGACAAGGAGAAGAACATCTGACCGGCTGCAGTCTTAAGAACTTTCATAAACCCTATTTCAGAAAAGGCTGCGAAATTTGGAGCAAACATAAATTCTATACCTACAAAGGCACCTTCCAAGGTAAGGCTTCTTGCAATTACTATCAGGAGCATTACAAACAAGGCAGGCATTGCAACCTTGGTAAATTTTTCAATACCGCCTGAAACTCCGCCCATTACTATTAAAATGGTTAATCCCATGAAAATAAAGTGATACAAAATATTCGCACCCGAATTTACAATAAATGAGCCGAAGAATTCACCGCCGCCCATTCCTCCAAAGCCTGATCCTGCACTAAACATTTCCATTAAGAATCCAATAGTGTAGCGAAGAGTATATCCGCCTAATACGCTGTAAAAAGCTAAAATGAAAAAGCCTGAAAGAAATCCTAACCAACCTATCCAGGTGTACTTTTTACTAATTAATCTATAAGTTCCGACAACCCCCATACCATATTTACGGCCTAATGCAAGCTCGCCTAACATAGTTGCGATACCTACAAATGCTACCAGTAATAAATATATAATTAGAAATGCAAATCCTCCGTTTGCTCCCATCTTGTACGGGAATCCCCAAATATTACCTAAACCTACTGCCGAGCCTATAGCAGCCATTAAAAAACCAAAATTACTGGCCCATTGTCCTCTTTTTTCCTGTTCCATTCTTTCCTTCCCTTCTTTCTTACAAATATTTTGAAAAATAATGCGTTAAATAAATAGTTCAGAGGCCCATAACCTCATTTATATTACTTTTTAAAGCTTTGGCCACCTCCTCCTAAATTAAATAAATTTTGTTATCGTTTTCAATTACTTTTATTATTGAAAACGTTATGGGTTTGATTATACTATGGTGATTTCTCTTTGTAAAGAATTAATTACAAAAATATAAATATTAGCAGGATTTGGAATATAATTATAAGCTAAGTGTAAAATTTATACCAAAACATAATTAAAGCTTAAACTGTGCCGTCTTGTAACAAAGGTGAGTAAATCCTTGATTTATATAGGTTGTTCTCGCTGGTCCTCTTGTATGATAATTTAATAAATATACATGCCATATGCTAAAATGCCTTATTGATTGCATATGATATAAATCTAAAAATTTGCAAACGTATTTTTCCGGTATTATACTACATTATAAGGTAATTGTCCAGTAAAAAGTATGTTATATAAATAACAATAAAAATAATATATTTATTCAATTAATAAACATTATATTATTGTATATTATGCCTTTTTTATGTATTAATTATATTAAAAAAGACTCCTCCGTAAGCAGGAGGAGTCTTTTTTAACTCCTGCTACTTTTCATTTATTGATAAGACTAAATTGAGAAGTATTCCTACTACGGCTGCACTTGCGATGGCAGGTGCTTCAATGCCGAACATGGGAATCATGCCGCCTTCAAATCCGAAACTTCCTCCCAGCCCAACTATTAAAATTACCGCTATGACCGCCAAATTCTTGGAGCTGAACATATCAACCTTTCTATCCAGCATAATGGTTATGCCCTGCGCTCCTATAACTCCGAACAAATATATGGACAAGCCGCCTATTACACATGTGGGAATGGAATATATTATGTTGATCAAAGGTGTGAAGCAGGAAATTATCATCGTCAATGCGGCTGCCAGCATTAAAACATGAATGGAAAAATTTTTGGATATAGCCATGGCACTTATATTTTCGCCGTAATTGGTTCCTGCCGGACCTCCTATAGCTCCGGATATGATATCACCTATTCCGTCACCTATAAGATTCAAGCCCAATTTATTCTCAATATCATATTTTTTGTTGATACCCTTTTTCTTTGCCAGGTCATTTACATAGATGTCCAATTGGTATACATGGGCCGTAGATTCCGGAATTGTTGCTATCGCAATGGGCATGATAGCTGCCACTGCTGCAAGAGTCGGTTTTGGGAAGGTGAACACGGGCAGATTAAATATCCCTGCTGTTTGAATAGTATCGAATGATATAAAAGGAATACCGGTTATCCTGCCTATTATTAAAGCTGCTATATAGCCTGTCATCAAGCCGAAGAGAATCGGAAGCTGGCTTAGTTTTCCCCTTAAGTACACCGAATACAAAATTGTCGACAGTAAGGTAATAATTGCAATAGTCCAGGCCCAGCTGCCTGCATAGGGGTTGCCTTGGGCAGCTTCCGGAAAAGATGCGGCATTTGTCATTGCATTTGCCGCCAAAGACAAACCTATTATGATAGCTATGCTGCCGGTCACGGTTGCGGGAAGAACCTTGTCTATTTTTTCTTTACCGGATTTGTTAATTATATATCCTGCAAGTATTGAAACAAAACCTGACATTACTATGCCAAATTGTGCTATGGAAATTTTATCATTCAGAGAATATGAGGCAAACTGTTCAGCGCTCATGATAGAGGCTATTGCCGCTATATATGAAAAGCTTGAACCATAGTAGAGAGGAATTTGTCTTCCTGTGATAAGTATGAATCCTAAGGTTGCCAGACCGCTGGCAAATATCGTAGTGGAAACGTGAAAACCTGTGATGAGAGCGACCAAGACAGTTGCGGGAAACATCACCACAATCTGCTGCAGGGCGAAGAAGATAAGACCAATCAGCGGCGGGCGCTCATCCGGCAAATAGCCCAAAACTTCATTTCTTGTTGTCATAACTACCTCCATATATTAAAAAAATCCTCGACCGGATGGTCAAGGATTATTATACACAATAAATTACATGAATATAAATCTTGACGGCATCACGGTACCGCTTTAAAGATTATTTTGGCTAATTATAACACTTATTATTTGTCCAGTCAACAAAAAATTCAATTATAATCATCTCTTTATTATTGGTTTTTCTTCCCTCTTATCTTAAAATCCTTCTCTATTTCGGATTTCCAGCTTGAGTCTACCTTTTTACCCATTCTCATTTCACTGACAAAATTGCATACGGCAGTGTAATTCAAATTGATGCCCTGGCTGTCAGCGCAGAAGTTTGTTGCCCTGTCTTCATGGATTCCAAAATCAGCCGCGGTTTTTACGGCATCTATATTTGCACCCAGAAAAACAAATTCCCAAGAATATTTTGCCTTCTGGTCTTCTATCATTCCTTTAACCTTATCCTTGGAGTATTCACGGCTTGAATTTTCCATCCCGTCCGTAATAATCACGAATATTACCTTGTCCGGCCGGTCTTCTTCTGCCGTATCGGATATTGATTTTCTTATATGGTTTATGGTTTTTCCAATTGCATCCAAAAGGGCTGTGGTGCCTCTAACAAAGTATTCCTTTTCGGTCATGTCCTCGACCTTTTTAATATTAACCCTGTCATGGAGCAATTCATAATCATGGTCAAAAAGCACGCTTGTAACAAGTGCATCTCCCGTTTCTTTTTTTTGCTTATCAAGCATTGAGTTGAACCCGCCTATGGTGTCTGATTCAAGGCCTGACATGGACCCGCTCCTGTCAAGTATAAAGACTAATTCCGTTAAATTTTTCATACTAATCCTCCATCCATTTTTGAATAAAGGATATCATTTATATAAAAAAAATGGTCGCTTTGAAAGCGACAATTATTAAAGTCCCAGAAGAGGCTGGTCGAATGCAAACAAGGCTTCGTTTATCTCAAAAATGTTATAGTTCTTTTCTTCCAAAAAATATTCCACGATAATATCGAACTTATTGCTGGGGGACAGGGCATAGCCTGCTCTTTGAAGCAAATCCTTGGTTTCGTCCACATTCAATTCCAAGGCAACTGCAAAAGCCAAGGCTGTATTCTTTTTTGGCTTATAATTTTTATCATTCCGTATTTTTGAAAAGAGTTTCCTGTCTATATTAGCCTTTTTATATGTTTCCACATCCGTCATGCCTTTTTCGTCAATGAGGCGTAAAAGCATTTCAGAAAAGGTTTCATCAAGCTGATTTACCACATCCTCTAAGGACCTGTGTGTTTTTTCTGTTACAAAAGCATGGTATAGGATATCCTCTTTCTGCAGTACCCTTCCTCTGTCTGAATACTCTCGTTCTTCCACATATCTGTCATCTATGTATTTTTTTATCCTGCCGAACAGTTTTTCACTGAAGGCAAATGCCTTCTTATCAAACATAACCAAGTAGACGGTCATATCATTATCCGTCAGGAAATCACTGATTGCCGAAATTGCGACCTTTAAGGCTTCATCTTTGGGATACCCGTAGATACCGGAAGAAATCAGCGGAAATGCAATTGATTCAAGCCGGTATTCCTTGGCTAATTTCAATGAATTCAAATAAGCATTCCTTAAAAGCTCTTCCTCATTGTAATTTCCTCCCCTGTAAACGGGACCTACGGTGTGGATTATGTATTTGGCCGGCAGTTTATATCCCTTGGTAATCACTGCTTGGCCGGTGTTACATCCTCCTATTTTATCGCATTCCGTCCTGAGGTCTTCTGCACCTGCAGCCTTGAAAATTGCCCCGCACACTCCCCCTCCCATCTTAAGGGCCGGATTGGCGGCATTTACTATTGCATCTGCCTTAACCTTTGTAATATCGTCTCTGATTATTTCAAAGGGCATCTTACCCCCTCCTTTTCCTCATATTATAATCCCTTACATCTTTATTATCAAGGGCTTTAAGAAGGGATTAATTGTTCAGTTGAACATTGTCGGAATTGACTCTTATTGCCCCCTTCATCTCCAAAAAAGTTAAATTGCTGAGCAACTCCCCCATGTCCATTTTTGTTTCCCGGCTCAATTCATCAAGGGTGTTTTTCCCCGATTTAAGGCAGTTTAAGATTTTTATTTCATCATCCGTCAAGTTGGTGACATCAGTTAAGGCATCTTGTTTTTTTACCCTTTCCCTCAATTCTATAATTTCTTCAATTATATCATCAATTGATCTCGTAATTTTAGCCCCGTCCCTTATGAGGGCATTGGTCCCCCTGCTGTACAAGCTGTCAATATTCCCAGGCAGGGCAAATATTTCCCTCCCCTGGTCGGCAGCATGGCCGGCGGTTATTAAAGTACCGCTTTTCTCTTGAGCTTCAATTACAAGGACCCCTTCGGAAAGCCCGCTGATAATCCTGTTTCTGTCATGAAAGTTGAATGCAACCGGCTGCATGTCGAAAGGATACTCGGTGATTACCGCACCCTTCTCGTCTTCGGATAACTGCTTAAAAAGCTCAAGGTTTTTCTTCGGATATACCACATTGATGCCGGAGCCGATTATTCCGAAAGTCTTCGCCTTGTATTTCAAGGCTGTTTTATGAGCAACTGCATCAATTCCGACAGCCAATCCGCTTACGATGTTGACTCCCAACTCGGACAATTCCCTTGTCAGCTTCTCTGCTGCCCACTTTCCATAGCTTGTAGCCTTCCTTGACCCTATTACCGCTATCGATATCTTGTTTATTCCATCCAAACTGCCCTTGTAATACAACAAATAGGGAGGACCGCTTATTTGTTTAAGTTTTTTGGGGTATCCTTCGTCGAAAATAGTAACTATTTTGACTTTTTCCCTTTTTAATCTTTCTAAGCATTTTTCTTCAAAACTTATTCTGATCCGGGAGAGTTTTGATATAGTATCTGCTTCAAGCATGGTTAAATTATATTTTTCCGATTCAAAATTATCCCATAGGTCGGCCGGAGAGCCGAAATAATCAAGGACCTGTGAGATCCTCTTGTTTGAAATTCCGCTGTCCGAAAGCCATAAGAGGGTCCTTTGGCCGATGGTTAACCTTTCCATGTTACCTCCAATACTTGCGGTCCAGGCTCCTGTACCGGATTGCTTCCGCAAGGTGCTTTGTTTCTATATTCTCCGAGTTTTCCAAATCCGCAATGGTTCTGGAAACCTTAAGAATCTTATTATAAGCCCTTACACTCAGACCCAAAACCTCAAAAGCGTTTTTGAGAAGGGATTCCGATTCCTTGTTGAGCCTGCAAAATTTTCCTATACCCTTTGCGGGCAGCTCCGAATTGGTGAGAATGCCCATATTCTCATATCTTTTCAGCTGGATATTCCTCGCCCTCACTATTCGCTTTTTAATTTCCGCAGAAGGTTCTTCTTCCCGCTTATCCTTTAGATCATCATATTTAACCGGGAGCACTTCAATTTGAATATCGATCCGGTTCAATAAGGGGCCGGAAATCTTGCCTAAGTATTTGTCAATTTGGCCTTGGCTGCAGGTACATTCATGGTTTGGGTCCCCCAAATATCCGCAGGGACATGGATTCATTGCGGCCACCAGCATAAACCTTGCAGGAAAGGTAAAAGAGCCGCTCGCCCTTGAAATGGTAATATTACCGTCTTCCATGGGCTGGCGGAGGACCTCAATTACACTTTTGGGAAATTCCGGAATTTCGTCTAAAAACAATACCCCGTAGTGAGACAGGGACACTTCTCCGGGACGGGGATTTGTCCCCCCTCCCGCCATGGATGTCCGGGAAGAAGTATGGTGGGGAGACCGGAAGGGTCTTTTGCTTATCAAGCCCCCCTTATTGGCCAGCAGGCCTGAAATGCTGTAGAGCTTTGTCACCTCTAAGGATTCATCGTATGTCAAATCAGGTAAAATTGTAGGGATACGCTTTGCAATCATGGTTTTTCCCGAGCCGGGGCTTCCCAAAAGGAGGATGTTATGCATCCCGGCAGCTGCTACTTCCACTGCCCTTTTCATTGCTGCCTGTCCCTTTATTTCGGAAAAATCTTCTTGGTACTCATCCGGTCCCCCGGAAAAATCATACTTACATTTATAGGGTTCAATGGTTATATTTCCGTTTAAATAATCAACCAGCCGGCCTATGCTTTCAACAGGGATTATTTCCATGCCTTCTATAGCCCCGCACTCTTCTTTGTTGTCCCGGGGGACAAGGGCTCTTTTAAAGTTATTGTTCCGCATGGAAATAACCATGGGCAGGGCCCCGTCTATGGCGGTGATTCTTCCGTCCAGGGACAATTCCCCTATGATGAATGTTTTTTCATCCACGGGCCTGATTAGCTTAGAAGCAGCCAGTATGCCCACGGCTATGGGAAGGTCTATTTGGCTTCCTTCCTTTTTTAAGTTTGCCGGTGCAAGATTTACCGTAATCCTACTTACGGGAAATTCAAAGCCGCTGTTTTTTATTGCAGCCCTGACTCTTTCCTTGGATTCCTTAATCGAAGGGTCAGGCAAGCCCACAATGTTGAAATTGGGGAGGCCTCCCGATAAATCGGTTTCCACGTCAACTTCATAACCTTCCAGCCCGTATAAAACGCATGTTTTAATTTTTGAAAGCATATAACCTCCAAGAATATAGGGTTTAATAATTATACCATAATTTTCCTATTAATACAATGAATAAAAAAATCCCCCGGCATTTTAAATGCATCGGGGGGATTCTTTAACCTTTAAAAGGGTGCAAACTGCTGTTCTGCCCACCACTCTTCCTTCAAGATCTGGTATTGGTTTGTAAATTGGTCCAAATGAACCTTTTCCCATTTAATGAGCAAATCAAACAGGTCTATACTTGATTTCGAACTGAATTTCTTCTTGGCGTCCTCGTAAAAATCAATGGAGTTCTTCTCCATTTGCATGCCTATGCCGTATATGGACATGGCTAATGTGGCGAATGCTTTATCAACCTTGTCCCACCGGTAAATTTCAGGTGAAGGTATTTCAATGCCCGAAGATAAGATATCTTCGATTTTCAATTCGCCTCCGTCGCTCAGGGCAGCCCACAGTTTCTTTAAATATTCAGCATGCTTCAGTTCTTCGTTGGCAAGGTGATTGAATGCTTCCTTGTTGCCCTGGGTTTTGGCCTGGTCTCCTGCCATCTTATAAAACTCATAGCCTTCCATTTCGTTTAAGACAGCCTGGGAAATTATTGCCAATTCTTCCTTATACATAATATCCTCCTTGTTTTTGGAGCGGTAAAGACTACCTGCTTCATTATTAGTGTGTACCTTGATATTATTATACCATCGAATCAGCTTCCTAAACATTTATTCCTGCCTGTTTAATCTTCAAAGACCTTACCTATGCTGTCATTTATAACCAAATCCGCCCTCCTGTCCATTGAAGTAGGTGATTTGTTTATAAGGACCAATTTGCTTCCCCTGAAGTAATTGATAAGGCCGGCAGCAGGATATACAACAAGAGATGTTCCGCCCACTATCAAGACATCAGCCTGCTCTATGCAGCGGACGGATTTTTCAACAACATCGTTGTTGAGACTCTCTTCGTACAAGACAACATCCGGCTTGACAATTCCTCCGCACAGGCACCTTGGGATTCCCTTTGAATTAATGATAAAGTTTACATCATAAAATTTGCCGCATTTCATGCAGTAATTCCTGTGTACCGACCCGTGGAGCTCCAGTACATTCCTGCTTCCTGCAGCCTGGTGGAGACCGTCGATATTTTGTGTTATTACGGCCTTCAGTTTCCCTTCCTTCTCCAATTCAGCCAACTTCTTATGGGCCTGGTTGGGTTTTGCATCTAAAAAGATCATCTTGTTTATGTAAAAGTCAAAGAACTCTTCCGGGTTGGTCCTGAAGAAGCTGTGTGAAATCATCATTTCAGGCGGATACTTGTATTTTTGGCTGTATAAGCCGTCCACGCTTCTGAAATCCGGTATCCCGCTTTCGGTTGATACCCCTGCTCCTCCAAAAAATACAATATTGTTGCTTTTTGATATTATTTCTTTTAATTCAGCATTCATCCCTGCCTCCTATTATTTCTTTGGGGACGGTTCTTTTCGTTCTCAAAACCAGTCTTATTGTTTTTAGTGTTTTTATTTTTTTAGGGACGGTTCTTTTCGTTCTCAATATGTAAAATTAAAGTTATTTAAAATATAACTGTTATGAATCTAAAAAATAATTATTAGTAATAAGTATTTTGAGAACGAAAAGAACCGTCCCCAAAAACTTGTTGAGAACGAAAAGAACCGTCCCTAAAAATTATTCGTAGATGTATACTAATTTGTCTCCCACCATGTCCATGTTGAGATATTCTTCGTGCCTTTTTGGAATGGTCACCACATCAGGATTGCCGTCGCTGATGAATCTTTCTCTCTTGTTTTCTTCGTATAATTTAAAATAATCATACATACCGCAATTATCCACATTGATTTCGCTTGCCCTCACCCGGTATAGGCTGCTGAAATCCGTCAATATGTCAAAGGGGGAATAAGCAGGCCTCCAGCCAACATCCAGGCTTGCAATTATACTATATCTCTCGCCTTGGTATTCTCCTTCAAGCATATATTCTGTAAATTCCTCCTTGGGATTGCTGCCATGGGGCAAGGCTAAGGTTTCAACCGCATAATCTGGTAAATATTCCTTGATGATATTATTTACGGAGCCTATTTCAATTTGAATTTCCTCAGAGTTTAATTCTTCCATTTTTTTGTGGCTGTAGGTGTGGTTGCCTATATCATATCCATTCTCTACGAGCCAATTTAACTTTTCCTCCGCGTATTCCGCCTGGCCGAAGGGGTTGGTCCCTAAAAAAAAGCTTGCCGTCACATTGAAATCCGGATACTTTTCTTTGAATTCTTCCAAAATTCCTACAGCACAGTCAGGATCCAAGACCATCTCTCCGTTTTTTTCAATCAAATTGAAATTATTCTGCCTTCCGTCGTCAAAGGTCAAAATTATGGGAGTGTACCCCGGGTCTGTACTGATTTCTCCCCTGGCATAATCATTTAAGCTTATCATCCGATAGCCATTTTGATACATATATTCCAAATCCTTGCGAAAGTTGTCGGAACTCCTTTGCCATGTTGATTCTTCCCGGCCTATTCCATGATACATCAATATCATTATTTCTCCAAGCTCATTAGGATACAAGGTTAAATCAATGGAAGCCTTAATGTCTTCTTCTGTGGGTTCTTTTTCTTCTTCAGCCGGTTTATTCTCTTCTTCTGTTTCTCTTATTGTTTCTTCTTCTTGTTCTCCGGCAGCAACCGTATCCTCAGGCTTGTCAAGGGGAGTTTCTGCCGAAGGGGCGGCCCCTCTGCACCCCGCCAATAATAATGATAATAATAAGACAATGATTACAAATGCTTTTTTCATTTTATTCTCCCCTTTCTCTACCACCATTTTATATTATCCAAGAGCAAATGTCCACTTTTAGTATTTTCAAATTTTTGTTTATTATTGTCCCTTTGTTTGGTATAATGGTCTATATATCACATGCTTCAGACTAATACGGTGGGAGGAAATGAGGAGGAAAAATTGAAAAGCAATAATAAAAATGCCCAGGATAAGCTTAAACTATTATATATATTGGATTTTATAGGCCTGCCCCTCACAAATATTGAAATTACCAATTATATATTGGAATATGGCATAATGGATTATTTTACCCTCCAGCTCTTGTTGGGAGACCTTTGCGACACTAATTTAATCCTTCTTAAACCTGTTAACGGAAATGAATGCTACTCTGTTTCAAAGACGGGTAAGGCTGCCTTGGAAATGTTCAGAGATAAGCTCCCGGATTACTTCATTGATGAAGTGGAGGATAATTTTTCCCGCATAAAAAAACAAATCGAAAAGAAAAGGGAGTTGTTCGGTCACTACTATAAAAGAAAAGATGATGAATATATTGCAGCCCTCCAGGTAACGGAAAATTCAAGAGTCATTTTTAATTTAAGCATAAATGTTACGGACGAAATTACTGCAAAAAAAATCGTTAACAAGTGGAAAAACGCGCCGGAGAAAGTATTCGGACAAATAATGAGCGCATTGACGGATTAATTGATAACCTTGATTAAAGCCGGTGTAAATTGAAGTTTTAAAGAGCTTAGCTTATGTTCTTTTTTTTCAATGATGTCAATTTGTTGTTTTTTGGAATTTGTAACATAAATATTCTTGCTTCCGGATGAAATAGCTTCGGGATATCCTCCCAAGTATATTTTTTTTATCTTGGCCCTTGATGCCCCGTCGGCTATATAAAGGCTTTTGTCGACTATGTTCAAGAGATAGACCATCTTATTGCCGTAATCTAAAAGAAAATCAGAAGCAAGACCATCTATATTTATAGTATCTTCAATCCTTCCGGTTGTTAAATTTATAAAGTTTATCCTTGTCTGAACATCCCCGTTCACATAGTAGGTCATGACTATAAGGGTGTCTTCCAAAAGATATATGTGCATGGGCTTGCCATCCGTTTTGAACCTCCTGGTCTTCCCCGTGTCTAAATTGTATTCGGCCACTTCATTTTCTTCATAGCAAGATACATACAAGGACTTGTATATTTCCGAATATTTAACGTCATGGGCTTTTATGCCCGCGGGAATTAAGCCTGTTAAGGTGAAGGTATCATAATCAATGATTGAAATGTTGTCTGATTCAAAATTAGCTACATATATATTATCTTTGTCCCTGCACATATGGCGGGGGTCTCTTCCCACATTGGTTTCAAAAAAATTATTCCTGCCGTCAAATTTATATATTTTGTTATTGTATGAATCTGCCATATAGACGGAACCATCAAAGCATTCAAGGCTGTGAATGGCAAAGCCGTCGCTTGGTCCTAAATTTAAAGCCTTATTGACAGAATAATCATCCTTATAAAGCTCTATTATAAAAATAAATAATTTTCCGAGACTTGTTCCGGTCGTAACTATTTTCTCGTCATACACAGCAATCACCTCCTTATAGTTTATGATATAAACCAAAGGAAGTGATTGTTTTTAAGAAATTTGACTTATGCCGCAGGAATACACACCCTTGTTCCTGCAATCAAGAAATTTGCCGGTCTCAAATGGGGATTTGCTATAAGCAGTCTCGACGGCGTCATATTATTGGCTGCAGCAACCGAGGAAAGACTGTCTCCTACCTGGATTACATATTCCCGGGTCGTTCCCGGAGGACACTCGATAAAAGGTTCCGGGGGTATGCATAATTCCGTTCCCGGCACGATTATCTCAGGATTGAAGTTTGGATTTACCTCCCGTAATTCATTTAGGCTCAAGTTATAAGAAATCAGTATATCGCTCAACCTGGTCCCTTCCTGTATTGTCACCAGCGTACCGAAAGGACAGCCAGGGGGAACATTGGGTATGCATATTTCCTGGCCAACCTTCAAATCATAGGGGTTTGCCTCCTGGTTGGCTTCTAAGAGCAGATTCAAAGGAATGCCGTATCTTTGAGCAATATTATAAAAACTATCTCCTTCCCTTATGGTATAGTAGGCGCCGTTTATGCATGGGGGTCTTTTGGGGACCCTGGGCACACAAATAGTCATTCCTTCAGTTAAGGACCTCAGTCTCAAGGTAGGATTCAGTTCAAGCAGTCCCACCAAATTCGTCCCAAATCTTGCTGCAATTGAATTTAAGGTATCTCCCGGACGCACTTCATAGGGCATTGAATTTATATTAGGACATAGCTGCTGATTTTGTCTGTAAACCACTATTATCACCTCATATTATAATTTGTTAGTTTATAATATTCATGAAATAGTGAATGTTTCCACAATATCCGCCTTTTGCTTCACTCAAACTTCTTTCTTGCTTCGACGGCCAATTTGTCGCATCTTTCATTGTAGCTGTGTCCCTTGTGGCCGGGAACATGGACAAATTTCACCCTGTGGGGGACTGCGGCTCTTAACAGCCTCTGCCACAATTCCTTGTTTAAAACTGCTTTACCGTTGGCTTTCTTCCAGTTTTTACTCTGCCACTGGTAAATCCACCCCTTATTGAATGCATCGGTAACATATCTTGAATCAGTGACAAGAGTAACATCACAGGGCTCTTTTAAAGCTTCAAGCCCTGTGATAACTCCCATAAGCTCCATACGGTTGTTGGTGGTATCTTCTTCACCGCCGGAAAGCTCAACCTCATGCCCTTTATATTCCAATATTACGCCATATCCTCCGGGGCCCGGATTCCTGCTGCAGGCCCCGTCCGAGTATATGTTGACCTTTTTCATCTGTCGGCTCCCTTGTTTTTTATGAACATTATCCTCAGTATCCCGTAATGCTCCTGCAATTCATTCAGCTTATCCAGATTGAACTCGCCTATCACATCAATTATATTGCAGGCATAGTCTCCTTTTGACTTATTGACCATCCCGATAATATTGACGTTGTGGGATGCAAGACCGGTAGAAATTTTACCGATCATGTTGGGAATATTCTTGTTTAATACCACAATCCTGTCCGTCCCCGGGTACCTGTCCATGGAGCAGTCGGGAAAATTAACGGAATTTGTTATATTGCCATTCTCCAAATAATCCGTAAGCTCTGTAATAGCCATTTCTGCACAATTTTCCTCGGCTTCTATTGTGGACCCTCCAAGATGGGGTATGCACAAGGTATTTTTTGCCCTTAAGAGTTTTTCGTTGGGCAGGTCTGATACATGATAACCAACCTTGCCCTTTTCTAAAGCATCTATCAAATCATCCTCGTTAATGACTCCATGACGTGCAAAATTAAGTATTTTTACCCCGTCCTTCATAAATTTGATGTTATCTTTATTTATATAATCCTTGGTTTCATTGTTATATGGAACATGGAGGGTGATATAATCGCTTTTTCTGTATAATTCCTTAATATCATGGGTGTATTGGACATCCCAGGATAAGGCCAGGGCATTTTTTATGGAAATGTAAGGGTCATATCCTATTACCTCCATACCTAATTTCACCCCTAAGTTGGCAACAAGATGTCCCACATTTCCAAGACCGATTACTCCTAATGTCTTCCCTTTAAGTTCCGGTCCCACAAATTGGGACTTGCCTTTTTCCACGGTTTCAACCACGTTGCCTTCCAATTTTTTTGTCCAGGCTATGCTGTCTATCACCCTCCTCGAACTCATTAAAAGGCCTAAAAAGGTCAGCTCGCAAACGGCGTTGGCATTGGCTCCCGGAGCATTGAATACAACAATTCCTTCTTCAGAACATCTTTCCAAGGGTATGTTGTTTACTCCGGCCCCTGACCTGGCTATTGCCTTAAGTTGTTTAGAAAACTTCATGTCATGAATATCCAGGCTTCTTATTACTATTCCGTCAGCATCTGACGTTTCTTTCCTTATTAATTCATACTTGTCCTCCGGAAGCAGCTTTAAGGTTTCCTGAGGAATATCACAAAATAGTGCTACTTTGTACATTTTGTCAACGTCCTCCCACTGTTTTAATGATTAGTATACCGCTGAAATCATTTAAAAGCAAGACCTAAGTTTCTTATGGATATACCGGAATCCTTATCAAAAATGTGGATCTTATCCTTATTAAAGGATATATTTAAGCTGCCTTCCGAGCAGGCAGATTCGGCATTTAATCTTGCCGTAATCTTCTGTCCCTTATGATCCATATACATGTATACTTCTGACCCCATATTCTCGCATACTTCTACAGTGGTTTTTAATGAATTGCTTCCTTGAGCTATGAAAATATCTTCCGACCGAATTCCCAATACTACGTTTTTGCCTCTATATTCATTTAAAATATCTCCGAACCTCTCATTTGATAAGACAAACCTCTTGTCATCAATTAGGGCATAGTAGTCAACATCTTTTTCTATCATGGCTTCTAAAAAATTCATCTGAGGAGTGCCGATGAATCCCGCAACAAATAAATTGTTGGGTGAATCATAAATTTCTTTAGGTTCTCCTATTTGTTGAATTTGACCATCCTTCATTACAACGATTCTGTCGGCCATGGTCATTGCTTCTGTTTGGTCATGGGTTACATATATGAAGGTTGTGCCTAATTTTTTGTGAATTTTTGCTATTTCGGTTCTGGTAGTTGCCCTCAGCTTTGCATCTAAATTTGATAGAGGCTCATCCAGCAAAAATGCCTTAGGCTCCCTAACCATAGCCCTTCCCAAGGCAACACGCTGCCTTTGACCGCCGGATAAAGCCTTTGGTTTCCTGTCCAAGAGATGGTCTATGTCAAGCATTTTTGCCGTTTCCCTGACCTTGGCATCTATTTCCTTACTTGAAAGCTTCCTTAAAGAAAGAGCAAAGGCTAAGTTTTTATAAATAGTCATGTGAGGATAGAGTGCATAGTTTTGAAAAACCATGGCTAAATCCCTGTCCTTGGGAGCAATATGGTTAACTAAATTACCGTCTATGTACAATTCTCCATCGGTTATTTCTTCAAGTCCCGCAATCATTCTCAGCACTGTTGATTTGCCGCAGCCTGAAGGTCCTACCAGGACTATGAATTCCCTGTCTCTTATTTCCAAACTGAAATCCTTTACGGCTTCAACGCCTCCGGGATAAATCTTTTTTAAATTTTTAAGAACTATGCCGCTCATATATTCCCCCTGCTAAATTATGATTGTAATTTCATTTTCTTCTTTTAATCGGTCTTCTGAAATATAATTGCTCCTTAATTTAATACCATTTAAATAAAGATCCTTAGACCCGTTTTTATTTTCATTTTTTATTGTTAAAAAAATCTTTTTGCCTCTGAAGTTTTTTTCGATTTTAACCTTGCCCCATAAATCGGGCAAGGCAGGCTCTATCAAAAGTCCTTTAAAATCCGGTCTGATTCCTAATATTCCTTCAACACAAGCCGTCATTACGCTTGCTGCAGTTCCCGTAAGCCAATGAACATGAGACCGGCCTTCGAAAGGGCTGTCAGTACTTTCCGTAAACTGGCCGTATACATAAGGCTCCATTTCTCTTATTTCTCCTATATGGTTTTGATGTGCCGGACAAGACTCCCTATAGTATTCATAAGCCCTGTTCCCGTTACCTGTCAATGCTTCTGCTAAGATGAGCCACCCTTGGGGCTGGAGGAAGACACTCCCGTTTTCCTTTGTTGACCCGTTGTAGACACATGCTAAGGCACCGGGAAAACCATGCTCTTTAAAGGATGGGGCCATCAGTCTTGCACCATATTTTGTATTCAAGTTATGATAAACATTATCTAATACAATCCGTCTTCTTGCTTGATCTGCAATGCCCGAAAGAACAGACCAGGTCTGAGGATTCAGCCAGAGGGACGCTTCCTTGTCTTTCCTTGACCCGATTTTTATATTCCCATCCCTTATCCCTCTTATATACCTGTCTTCATCAAAACATGCCCGGTTAATTACATCATAAAGCTTATCTTTTTCTTCTAAGAGGTACTCAGCATAGCTTAAGTCTCCTTTTATTATTGCAAACTCAAGCATTATTTTCATAGCTAAGTGCAGCTGCATCCCTGCAAAGGCTGATTCTCCGTCCTTGCCCAGCCTGAGACAATCGTTCCAGTCAGCATGCAAGCCTAAGGGCAATCCGTTTGGTCCCTTTCTGTTTTGTGAAAAGTCTATGGCTTTTTTTAAATGGTTATAAACAGTATCTTCTCCCTTATCGGCGTAAGGTATTGTTTCATCTAAGAATGTAATTTCTCCTGTTTCACCTATATATCTTTTTACCGTGGGGAAAAGCCATAAAACATCATCAGCCCTGTATCCCGGATGTCCTGTTTCCTTGAAATAAGAAAAGTCATCGGGAGTATCTTCATGACCGGGACTATGGGTGTATTTAACCAAAGGAAGACCTCCACCCTTGTTCACCTGGCCGGAAAGCATGAATATCAGCTTTTCCCTTGCAATTTCAGGCGCTATGTGAATAACACCCTGAATATCCTGGACAGTATCCCTGTATCCATAGCCGTTTCTGTGGCCGCAGTAGACAAGGGAAGCTGCTCTTGACCATATCAATGCAATCATGCACTGGTAGGGGTTCCAGGTATTAACCATGTGATTAAAATTCTCATCGGGGCTTTCAACCTTAAAATTACTCAAAATACTATTCCAATGTGCCTTTATTTCACTTATCTCATGGTCTGCTATGTCAGGGTCCCTATACCTTGAAATAATTATATCAGCTTCAGCTTCATTATGCATTCCCAAAATATATAATACTTCCTTTTCTTCTCCCGGCCTGAGATTAAATTTACTGTGCAAGGCCCCGCAGCTGTTTAAATTATAGTTGAGGGTGTTTTCGCATCCCCCCTCCTTAACGGCTCTTGGTCGGGAATAGGAGCCGTAATTGCCTAAAAAGCTTCTTCTGTCTCCCGCATATGACTCTACACGGGCCGTAGTGCCGAAAAACCTGTAATAAGCTTCTTTTGTGTTTTCATTTATAGCCTGTATGATTTTATTACTTTTAAAAGCAGTCCTTGATATAAACAGCGAATACTGAAGGTTTACGGTGTCCTGCTCATAATCATTTTCATTGGTGAGCTCTGCATATCCGAATATTGACAGAAATCTTACCCTGTCTGATGTATTTTTTATCTTAAACTTCCAAACTTCATAGTCCTGATTCAAGGGCACATAGTAGGTTGTTTTAGAGTGTATCCCTCCATAATCGGCTTCGATTATTGTATAGCCCAAACCATGCCTGCAAATGCTTCTGTAACCTTCGGTCCTGCCTACAGGCTGCCATGAAGCTGACCAATAATCGCCGGTTGAATCATCTCTTATATATATATACCTGCCGGGCTTATCGTCATAGTTAAACCCGTATCTTAAAATCCGCCCTTTGGCAGAGCTTTGTACAAAGCTGTAGCCTCCTGCATTATTGGAAATAATGGCTCCATATAAGGGGGAGCCTAAATAATTAACCCAGGGGGCAGGGGTATCAGGTCTTAGAATCACATATTCCTTATTTTTGTCATCAAAGTATCCGTATCTCATATTATTCCTTTACACTCCCTACAGCTACTCCCCTTACTATGTATTTTGAGAGCAGGATATAAACGATGATAATAGGTATGATGGCTAAGAATACAAGCATGTAAACCTGGCCCATGTCAAATTTCAAATAATCCGCACTCCTGAGCTGGGCCACAAGTATGGGGAGGGTCTTCTTTTCAGCCGACCTGATTATTAATGAAGGTATGAAATAGTTATTCCATGCGGCCACAAATGTAAATATGGCCTGAACCGCTATAGCCGGCTTCATGACAGGGATTACTATCTGATTAAAAATCCTGAATTCACCGGCTCCGTCCATTCTTGCCGCTTCTATCACGGCCTTTGGCAAATTGGACTGCATATAAGAAAGCATGAAATAAAATACGATAGGAGATGCGACGGATGGCAGAAACAGAGGGATCAAGGAATCCATAAGGCCTAATTTAGCCATCCATCGAACAAATCCTAAGGCTGTGACTTGAGAAGGTATCATCATTATCATCATTATAAAAGTAAAGGCAGCCCTTTTAAACCTAAATTCGTATGAATGTATTGCAAATGCCGTAAGAACCGAAAAATATGCGGCTAAGGCGGCAGATAAGGATGAAACGGTCAAGCTGTTGATTATCCCCTTTACTACCGGAAGTTCTCCGTTGGATAATACATTTTTCAGGTTGGTTCCAAAAAAGCTTCCAAGGGCAAAGGAAAATCCTTTTTGAATTTGTGAATGAGCCCTGGTCGAATTTATTATTAATAAGCAAAATGAAAAGACACACATTAAGGAAAGGACTATCAATACAAAATAGCACAATATTTTGTTAATTTTATTTTTCATTCTTGCCTCCTTTCATTTTATGCCCTCTATGTTTGCTGTAAACATCTTTTTCCGTAAGGTTATTATAGATGGTAAAGCTAAGTATTGCAGTGACTATGAACAAAATAACTGAGAGGGCCCCTGCCATACCGTAATTTTTGCTGTAGAGATGCTTGTTTAAAAACATGATCATAGTCATGGATGTCCTGTCAGGCCCCCCGTTGCCGTCAGTGAGTATCTGAGGCACATCAAACATTTGAATGCCGCCTATAAGAGAGGTTAAAAGCACATAAACCAATATTGGTTTGATGGAAGGCAGGGTAACATGCCAAAATGTCTGCCAGGAAGAAGCACCGTCAATTTGGGCAGCCTCAAATATTGATGAATCAATTCCCATTATGCCTGCCATAAGCAAGATTGTTGTGTTGCCAAACCACATGAGAAAGTTCATAAGAGCAATTAAGCCTCTGTTTCCGTTGATTTCGGAAAGAAATCTGTAGGGCTCAAAGCCTAATAAAACCAATAAATTGTTAATGGGACCGATATCGGAAAACAAGGCCCAGAACAGCATGGCGAAAGCAGCTGCCATGATGAGGTTGGGCATATATATAACGGTTTTGAAAAAACCTGTAAATTTCAAATTCAATCTTATACTTGTAAACCATATTGCCAATAGCATGGATATCGTGATTTGAGGAATAAATCCCAAGATCCATATGTACATGGTGTTATAAGCATATTTGGGCAAATCCGAATCAAACAGAATTGATTTGTAATTCTCTAAAGCTACAAAGTTTGGTCCTATTTGTTTGAGACCGCTCATGTAGTTTTCGAAAAAGCTATAGTAAATAGTTGATATCAGAGGGATAAAGTAAGTTAATACATACATGGCAAAAAAAGGTATTAAAAAAATATACCCCCATTTTGCATAACTTATTGATTTTATTTTTTTTCTCTTTTCCATATTCATAAGCCACCTCTAAAAAAAGGGAAGGCTAAGCTTCCCTTTATTCTATTCAGGTCTTTTTAACTCCGGATATTTTTCAATTACCGCCGTATAGAAGTTATTCAAGGCTGTGTCATAATCAACGGTACCGTTGAAATAGTCTCTGAAAGCTGTTTGTATTCCTTCATTCATACCTTGGTCATAGGGTGATATGTTGCTCATGTCTATACCTTTTGCAGAGCCTACAAACAACTTAATATGGTTTTGCCCTCCTAAAAAGGCCGATGCAAAAGTATCATCCGCTGCTAAGGCTTCCATTGCTTCTATATTGTTTGTAAAGTCCTGGGTATCTTTTGTAATGGTGGTTAATGTTTCTTTATCGCAGGTCATTACCCTCATTATTTCACGAACTAATTCTATGTTGTCAGAGCCTGCCGCTGCGCACAGCCAGCTTCCTCCCCAGTAATAGTTCTGGGGTCCGTAGCATACCGCATAGTCGCCGAATATACCGTTGCCTTCGGTTGCCGCCCTGTAAGCTTCAGGGTCCCCTGTTGCTGACACTCCTTCAGGTAGGGGTGTTTCCAAAGCATTCCCCAACAAGGTGAAATTTATCCCCCAGGTAGAATAGAAGAAGCCGAACACTTTACCCGCAGGCCCCTGGTCAGCAGCCCATTGGTCGTCCCAAAGGGATGTTTTATTGTTATAGCCTTTGTCTGTGAATTCTTTTGTCTGCTCAATCCACTTAACAATGTTGTCATCGATTATTATGGTGTTGTTTTCATCAACCCATGGAGCCGATACATTGTTTGAGAAGGTACGATAAGAGTCATCAAATCCTGACAACATCTTATAACCTTTTGCATGGGCCTTTTCTGCTACCTCATTAAACTTTTCCCATGTGGACAAGGCTTCCTGAACTGCATCAGGGTCGTCGGTTCCCAATACATCCTTTGCTATTGACCTCCTGTAAGCAAACAAGCCCGGTGTTGCCTGCCATGACGTACCCTTTATGGCGCCCTTGCTGTCTGTTACAATCTCTTGGGTATACTTGTATTGTCCTGAAATATCATCAGGTGTCAATCCAACATCCTTTATTATGTCAAGGGTATAATCCGTATCAACATACTTGAGAGCATAATCGGCTTCAACTAAGAATAAGTCAATTTTTTCATCATCAGGAGCATTTTCCTGGTTCAGCAATGCTTCATCCAAAGCATTTTGATATGCATTGTCCCTGTTGGGTACTATTGTAAATTTTACTTCCACACCTTCGGGAACTAATCCTTTGCCGGCAAAATAGTTATTGAACAATCCTTGGAATTCGTCGTTCCATCCCCAAATATTCAGCACTTTCCCCTCTTTACCCTCTGCTTCATCAACCTCTGGCGCCGGTGTTTCCTCTGCCGGTTCTTCAGGCTGCTTTGGCTCTTCAGTTGTCGGAGAACTGCAGGCAATCAATGAAAGAGTCATAACAAAAATCAATGTTATGGCAACAAACCTTTTAAACTTTTTCACAACTTCCTCCTTTTTTTTGCTCTTAACCCCAGAGCAATATTTAGAAATCGATTTTCTTAACCGATTTTCCAGCTAATAATTCTCCTTCAATCCAAATCTGCTTGGGGACAAAAGTCTTTCTGTCGGTAATTGCCGCTATCAGATTCCTTGCTGCCTCTTTTCCCAAGGCTTCCGTATTTTGTTTGAAGGTGCAGAGCTGAGGTCTTAAAACCTGTGACAAATATATCCCGTCATAACCCGCTACGCTTATGTCATCAGGGATTTTCAGACCATGCTTTTCAATTTCGTTCATGCCCCCTATGAAGGAAAAGTCATCAGGGTACATGATGCAGCTAGGCGGGTCCTTTAAGTTAAGTAATTCTCTCGTTGCTAATCCGCTTGATTTAGGGTCATGATATCGTGCAGGCTTTATATAATCATTAGGTACGCTGATTCCCAACTTCCTGCATGTAGAATAGAAGCCTGATAGTCGTCTTTGAGTAACCGAAGTATTCTCACCGTGAATAAAAGCAATCTTCCTGTGACCCATATCATAAATATGTTGGACTAAGGCGCTTGCCCCTTTTAGGTTATCCGACATAATGGCGGTACAGTCGTTGAAAATGTGGTCTATGGTTACAGTCGGTATTTCGCTTTGAATGAGTTCAACAACTTCAGGGTCGTTAAAATCAACGCATGCTATTACAACCCCGTCACAATTCCTGTATTTGCAGTGGTTGTAGTAGGACATGGGCTTTCTGCCTATATTTCTGCTTATAAAGGTCATGTCGTATCCCAGGCGCTCCGCCTCATCCTTAACGCTGTTCAAAACGGCCGAAAAATATTCATGGGCTAAACCGCTTTGCATCTCATCTATAAAAAGAACGCCGATATTATTCGATTGTTTGGTTTTTAAAAGTCTTGCTGCAGCATTTGGAAAGTAGCCCATTTCATTGGCAACTTTCTTTATTAACTCGGATGTTTCTTCCCCGATTTCGGAAGAGCCGTTTAAGGCCTTGCTCACCGTGGATGTGGAAAAACCGCTTTTTTTGGATATATCTTTTATGGTAACCAAGTCATTCTCCTTATTATTTTACGAAAACGTTTGAGTTATGAATTAATTATAATTGAAAATCTATCCCTTGTCAATGCATGAAATCGCTTTTTTTATCTGTTTTTTCCAAATATCTTGTAAAATACAGTAATTTATATTGATTTTTATAATAAATTATATTAAAATGAAATAAGGTATCGAAAACGTTTTAGTTCGGAGGCAGGATATGAAATTCGGTTATTTCGATGATTTAAAGAAGGAATATGTAATTACCACCCCTTATACCCCCCTTCCCTGGATTAACTACTTAGGAAGCAAAGACTTCTTCGGGCTGATTTCCAATACCATGGGAGGTTATTGTTTTTATCGGGACGCAAGGCTTCAAAGACTGACCCGCTTCCGTTACAACAATGTTCCTGCAGATACGGGAGGCAGATATTATTATATTAAGGAAGAGGGTAAACCGGCCTGGAATCCGGGTTTTATGCCCTGCAAAACCCCTTTGGACAGGTACTTGTGCCGGCATGGCCTGGGTTATTCCATTTTTGAGGGTGAAAAGGATGGTTTGGAAGCCATCATGAAATGTTTTGTGCCTTTGGACGAAAACTGCGAAATACACAGCCTCACCCTTACAAACAAATCCCGTCACGATAAGAAATTTAAGCTTTACAGCATGATTGAATGGTGCTTTTGGGATGCTGTCGATGACAGTCAAAACTACCAGAGAAACCTGAATATAGGTGAGGTTGAAGTTGAAGATGGGGTCATTTATCATAAAACCGAATACAGGGAGAGGAGAAGGCACTATGGATTTTATGGGGTAAACTGCCATATTTCCGGATTCGATACAGACAGGGATGCTTTTTTGGGTAACCTGAGAGGTTTTGACAAACCCTTGGCTCTTGAGGAAGGAAGTAAGAATTCCATTGCCCACGGCTGGTACCCCATTGGAAGTCATCAAGTCGATATTTCCTTATCGGCCGGTGAAACCAGAGTTATTATTTTTGTCTTGGGATATGCTCAAAACAAAGATGAGAAATGGGCAGGAAACAATATTATCAATAAAGAAGAAGCAAAAAGACTTCTCTGTAAGTTCAAGTCCAATGATGCTGTAGACCATGAATTTAAAAGGCTGAAAGATTATTGGGATGAACTCTTGAGCAGGTTTCAAGTCAGGTCTTCAAATGAAAAAGTGGATAGAATGGTCAACATTTGGAACCAGTATCAATGTATGGTCACATTTAATCTGAGCCGAAGCGCCAGTTATTTTGAAACAGGCACCGGAAGAGGAATGGGATTCAGGGACTCTTGCCAGGATATTTTAGGTTTTGTCCACCTGATACCGGAAAAAGCTAGGGAGAGAATTTTAGACCTTGCCTCGATCCAATTTGAAGACGGGTCTACATATCACCAATATCAGCCTCTTACCAAGTTAGGCAACAACAATATAGGTTCAGGTTTCAATGATGATCCTTTATGGCTCATTGCCTGTACCTGTGCCTATATAAAGGAAACCGGAGACTGCCGTATACTGAATGAACCGGTCCCCTTTGACAATAAGCCGGGAAGCGAGAAATCCCTCTTTGAGCATTTGAGGCGGAGCATTAACTATACACTAAACAATTTAGGACCCCACGGCCTCCCCTTAATAGGAAGGGCAGACTGGAATGATTGCCTGAACTTAAATACATTTTCGGAGGAACCGGGAGAAAGCTTCCAAACGGTTAAGAACTATGAAGGCAATGTAGCCGAGAGTGTTTTTATTGCAGGCATGTTCGTAAAGTACGCTAAGGAATATGCAGACTTGTGCCGGCGTTTTGGAGATCCTGCCGAAGCTGAATATATAATGTCACAAGTCAATAAAATGGAGGAAGCTGTTTATGAAAGCGGCTGGGACGGAAGTTGGTTTTTAAGGGCCTATGATGCATTTGGAAACAAGGTGGGCAGCAAAGAATGCCATGAGGGGAAAATATATATCGAGCCCCAAGGAATGTGTGTGATGGCAGGACTTGGTTTAGATAACGGATATGCTGAAAAAGCTTTGGATTCCGTCCATGAAATATTAGTCAGCGGCTACGGGATTGAATTGCTCCATCCATGTTATACAAGTTACCGAAAGGAGCTTGGTGAAATATCGAGCTATCCTCCCGGCTACAAGGAAAACGGCTCTGTTTTCTGCCATAACAATCCTTGGATCAGCATTGCCGAAACAATGCTGGGAAGAGGAAATGAAGCCTTTGATATCTATCGCCGAATATGCCCCTCCTATACCGAAGAAATCAGCGAAATTCACAAAACCGAGCCCTATGTTTACAGCCAGACCATAGGAGGCAGGGGAGGCTTTTCGCCGGGGGAAGCAAAAAACAGCTGGCTTACCGGCACGGCAGCCTGGTCCTTTGTAAATATAAGCCAGTCAATTTTGGGGATTTACCCCGATTATGACAGCTTGATAATTAAACCCTGCCTTCCGGATGAAATCAAATCATATAAGGTCCAAAGATATTTCAGAGGAAAGATATACAATATAGAAGTGGAAAACTTAGGTAAGGGCAGGGTTAAAATAAAAACTAACCGTTGAATTTTCAACGGTTAACTTAATTTGTACCATAAGTTTAACAAGTCTCAACAGATATTTTCGGCATCTGTTATGTACTACCTGCAGCACCTTCCCCTGCCGAAGAAATTATTTCCTCCCAGCAGGAAGAATATGATTCCCAATATTATCAGCCATTCAAGCCAATCGTCACACCTGTCGTCACAGCAAGCAAAATTGGTTGCTTTTACTTCATCTGACATATAATCACCTCTCTTTATTTATAGTTTAATATATGTCAGATGAAAAGATTTGTGATGGTTAATACTTGCAATTTTTTTATTATTTACATGATTTCTAAGGTTGACATAACTTTTTCAACCAGGTCCCCCACATTTAAATTGCTTTCAGACTTTTTGATGTTTTCAAGCTTAGGATTAATTAAGGGGTGGTCAGGCGCAAAAACAGAGCAACAGTCATCATAGGGGAGGATTGAAGTTTCATAGGTGCCTATTTCTCTTGCAATTTCTATTATTTCAGATTTATCCAAGCCGACTAAGGGTTTAAGGACAGGCATTTTGATTGCATCCTCAATTACAGCCATTGATTTCATGGTCTGGCTGGCAACCTGGCCCAAGCTTTCGCCGGTAATCAGCATATCCATTTGGTTTTCCAAGGCTATTTTTTCAGCAATCCTCATCATAAACCGCCTGGCTAATATGGTTGTTTCCTCTTCCCTGCAGAATTCCCTTATGGCCTTGTGTATTTCAAGCATATTGATTGAATACAGTTTTATTCTCCCGCAGTATTCTTCAAGTTTTTCCTTTAATTTAATGACTTTTTCATTAGCTCTTTCAGATGTAAAAGGATAGGTATGAAAGTAAAGGGCATCTATTTCAACCCCCCTTTTTGCAATCATGTAACCTGCCACGGGACTGTCGATTCCGCCGGACAACAAAAGCAGGGCCCTTCCGTTTGAGCCCACCGGAAGGCCTCCAAGGCTTTTGATTCTTTCCGAGGATATGTAACAGGACTTCTTAATATCAATATAAATCTCCACATCCGGAGCATGAACATCAACTTTTACGGACCTGAACTTCTCCAAAACTCTGCCCCCCACCAAAGCATTGAAGTCCATGGATTTTATGGGGAAGCTCTTGTCGGTTCTCTTGGTCTTTATTTTAAATGTCTTTATATCCTTCTTTTCCAAAAGACAGCCGAACAATTCAAGGGTTTTTTCGATGACTACATCTACATCCTTGCTGGTTTTAACTGAAGGGCTGATATTGGATATGCCGAATATCTTTCTTAGCCTTTCAAGAATTTCGTCCATATCCTCTTCATATTGAGTTTCCACATACACCTTGCCGGAATCCTTGTATACGGAAACATCTTTATAATCCTTCAGAGCGTATTTAATCCGGTCGATTAATCTTTGCTCAAAGGACCCCCTGTTTTTTCCTTTTAAAAATAATTCTCCAAAGCTTACTGCAGCTATATTGTACATACTATCCTCTCTTTGTTATCTTTCTTATATCTTTTACAGCTTTTTTTATATTATCAATTACATATTCAACTTCATCGAAGGTATTGAAATGACCCAGGCTGATGCGGATTGCCCCTTGCCGGTATTCCTTTTCAAGGCTGATGGCTTCCAATATCCTGTTATCCCTTGCCTTGGAAGAACATGCAGACCCGGTGGATACATAAATATCCTTCCCCTCCAAATAATGAACCAAGACTTCTCCCGGCACATTTTTAAAGGATACGTTTATAATGTGGGGGGCCCCATCTTCCTTGGTGTTATTGAACCTGATGTCCTCAATCTCTTCTTCTATTCTCTTAATATAGATGTCTCTAAGGTCCCGGAGTTTCTTTACTTCCCGGTCAAAGGAGCCGTACAAGAGGTCACAGGCCTTGCCAAACCCTATAATTCCCGAAGTATTCTCGGTTCCCGACCTAATCCCCCTCTCCTGGCCTCCCCCGAAAACCAAGGGACCTATCTTTAAAGGGCTGCGGATGTACAATCCTCCAACTCCCTTGGGACCGTGGATTTTATGGCTGCTGAAGGATAAGGTATCAATGGGGGTTTTGCGAACATCTATCTTGATTTTACCGTAAGATTGAACCCCGTCCACATGGAATCTGGTATTTTTATTTTTAGTCTTAATCAGGGCAGCTATTTCATTCAAATCTTGGACTGCTCCTATTTCATTGTTAACATGCATTATGGATACTAAAAGGGTCCTATCATCGACCATGTCCCGGAGGTCATCAATATTTATTTTTCCCTTTTCATCCGTATCGAGGTACTTGACGGTGCATTTGCCTTCAAATTGCTTAAAAACATTGTATACTGAGGGATGCTCGATTTTTGTGGTAATAATCTTGTCATCCTCTTTTAGGCTTGACAGATGGCCGAATATTGCAATATTGTTGCTCTCCGTTCCCCCTCCCGTAAAATAAATTTCCTCGGCTCTTGCCCCTATTAATTTAGCTGAAGACTTCCTGGCTTCTTCAATTTTCTTTTCTGCCATAAGTCCCATCCTGTGCAGGGAAGATGGATTACCGTAATAGTTTTCGTTTGCCTCTATTATTTCTTTCAGCACTTCCTCCCTTACCTTTGTTGTTGCGCTGTTATCCAAATATACCAGCATATCTGCCTCTCTCTTTCCATTTTTATTGTTATTTTCAAACTACAGAATTTGGCATAAAATACCATCGTTTTTCGCAGGGTTATATGTCGAAATCTGTAAAAAAAGCTTGCATATGCTATATTAGTTTGCTATAATTATTGTGGTTATCCCCCCCGATAACCGAATATATTCCCAATACCCCTTTTATGCATATTAATGCTTCACAACAATGGCCACCAGGCCATTTTTGTGTTTTATCGGATTTCTTTCGCAACTTCTTCCAAATAAAGCTCAGACACCCTCTTTACCAGATCATTATCCGGAGAATTATAGACCCTGTCATCAATGGTTTTTACAGGAAGGACATCATTTGACGTTCCGGTTATAAAGGCCCCGTCGAAACCTCCTATCTCATCAAGTCTTATGATTCTTTTTTCGATTTCGATTCCGTTATCCTCACAAAGGCTTATAACCTTGCTCCTCGTAACTCCCAATAAAACCGAAGAATCCGGCGGGGTTATGAGCTTATTCCCCTTTACAAAAAATATATTTGACCTGCTTCCTTCGCTTATTGTGCCGTCATGATTTACCAGGAGGGCTTCAAAAGCATTTTTTTCTTTAATAAGCCTGGTTACTTCATCCCTAAGTTCTTTTTGATACAGCTTAGCATTGGGATTAGACCTTTCCATTTTTAATGTGACGGTATGTATCCCTCGGCGGAATTCTTCTCTTGTAGGATAGTAGCTTTCAATGAAATAAAAGAGGGTAAGGGGTTTTTCATCATACAAATATGAGATTCTGATGTTTAAATTTCTATAAGGGTTTTCTCTTATGAGCAAGTCTATCGAATCCTTGAATTCTTCATAATCCAATCGGCCCTTTATCCTGCTTAATCGGATGCTTTCATTCATTCTGTCGAAATGTTCTTTCAAAAAAACAGGCTTGCCGTCCATGACTCTCACTACTTCATAAATCTTGGCATCAGCAGCTAACATCTCTGTTTCTTCTTTAGTAATTATTCTATTATTCTTTACATTTTTCTCGGACAATATTTTTATCATACAGTCTTCCTTTCAGTGTAAATTATTTTTTATTTCTTCCGGTGAATAAATTCTTTTGTAATGTTTCCAGTGGTCCGGAAAGAGCTTCAAGTATGTATGTTGGCAAAACCTTGAATCTATCAGTAAAACCGTCCCCTTATCCTCTTCAGTCCTTATAACCCTGCCTGCCGATTGGAGGACCTTGTTGAAACCCGGATACTTGTATGCAAAATCATAACCGGCTTTCATTTTATCATCAAAGAAGGCTTTTATTATATTCCTTTCAAAAGAAATCTGGGGTATTCCGGTTCCTATTATAACCGCCCCTATTAATTTATCAAGGGGTAAATCAATTCCTTCGGAAAAAACACCCCCGACAACTGTGAAAACCACCACATTGCGCTCATTTTCAAACCTGTCTGTTATTTCTTTCTGGTCATCTTCCTCTATTCCCCGGCATTGAAGGGTGATGGATGATGTATCATACAAGGTTTCATAGGTTGAATAAACCTTGTTCATAAAATGATAAGAGGGAAAAAACACTAAGTAATTTCCTTTTCTTTCTGTTATCAAGGTATTGATATATTCGCAGGCCTTTTCGATATTTGAATCCCGCAGGGTATATTTCATGGATATATCCGAGCTTATCATCAGGTTTAGGTTTTCTCTCCTGAAAGGTGAACTTATCCTCAGTATATGGTCATCCTCATCTCCCCCTAACATGTACCTGAAATATTTTAAGGGGGTCAGGGTTGCTGAAAAGAAAATTGACGACCGGGCCTTTTTTTGAATTTCCTTCAATATTTGGGAAGGGTCAATCAAAAATAATTTCACCCTCGTTATATTATTGGTTTTATCGGCATAATAACAAAAATTATCATCGGCAATTTCCGATATTTTTATGAAAAATACACTCTGAAAATATATGTCTGTAAGCTCTTCCGGAACTTTTTCGCCTTTATTCTCATTGAAATATTTTTCGGCCTTAACCGTGAACTTTCGCAGAGCATTTATCAATTCTTCGGGAGGTCCTTGTAAAATTTGCGCCTTATCTATACTCTTTCTAATATCTATGAATTTCCTGTTAATATTGTATAATTCCTTCCTTAAGCTTTTCTCAGTCTTCATCCTTTTATAGACTTCATAAAACACTTCCTTGATGATTTCCGGAGAGTACATGTCCCGTGCCCGGTCTTCCAGGTTGTGGGCTTCATCTATCAGGACTATATCCTTATCCTTATTGAAGGTATCCTCCCTCTGTAAGCCAACCCTGGGATCAAAATAATAATTGTAATCACATATGACTATATCGGACATATAGGCTAAATCAAGGCTTAGCTCGAAAGGGCAAAGTTCATGCTTTTTCGCCAGATCTTCGATAAATTCCCGGTCATATAAACAGTCATTCTTCAGTGTTTCCCTTAAGGGGATGTTCAATTTATCGTAATAACCTTTGGCATAAGGGCAGTATTCCGGCTCACACTTCCTTTCTTCCATAAAGCATATTTTGTCCTTGGCGGTAATGACGGCAGTCCTTAGCCTTAACCCTTTTTCATGCATTATTTTCACCGTGTTGAATGCTATGGTCTTTGTCGTGGACTTGGCCGTCAGGTAAAATATCTTTGAATTTTTTCCATGCAAGGATTTTATTGCAGGAAACAAGACAGACACCGTCTTTCCCACTCCCGTGGGAGCCTGGGCAAAAAGTTTTTTCCCTGCCTCGATGGTCCTGTAAACTGCCACCGAAAACTCCCTTTGACCCTTCCGGTAGTCCTTAAAGGGAAAAGCAGCTTCCTCAATAGTTCTGTCTCTCTCCTTGCCAAGGCTGATGATTGTTTCTGCCCAGTCTAAGTAAGTTTCCAAAAGACCGTAAAAAAAAGTTTTTAGTTCTTCAAGGCCAAATGCCTGCTTTATCGTCTTTGTTTCTTTGGTATCAAGATTATAGTACCTGACCTGAACACTAAGCTTACTTAAATCATACATCAATCCGTACATATAAGCATAGCATTTAGCCTGTGCCATGTTGGCAGTCCTGTACTCTTCATCAATAAGGCCCAGATCGGTATAAGTGGACTTTATTTCATCAATTGTGACTTCATCATCTTGAGTTAAGATTCCGTCAGCCCTTCCTTCAATAAAAAACATAATATCCTTAAAGATGAATTCACTTTTCAGATAGAATTCCTTCCGGTAGCCGTCACCCATTTGGGATTGGAGGATTTTGTGAGCCCTGATGCCTTCCATAGCCCTGTCAAGGCTTAAATTCCTTGCGCTGATATCCCCGCTTTTATATACAAATTCAACCAATTCCCTTACTGAAAGCTTTATCTTGTCCATAGCGACTCCAAATCAGGGACATTCCTCCTGCCACAGGGGCTTTCCCTTAGTAAGGAGGTTGGTCCCAAAAAAATAAACACCGTAGTGTTTATTATAGCAAATTTAGTATTATATTTAAATGACTATTTTAAATATTGTACGCAAGTAACGGTATTTCCGTCAATATTGAGCATATCCGACAAGCCTTCCACTAACATCAGGCCTCTTCCGGATTCCAGGTAGTCATATTCTCCGTAATCCTTTATATCGCAGCAAATACCTGAGCCCTCGTCGGTGACCTCGATTATGATCCTTGATTTATTAATGTAAACCTTTATATCTACCATTTTGTTCATGTCCCCGCAATTGCCGTGGATGACGCTGTTTACCATCAATTCATACAATATCAGCTTTGTATTAAAAAAAGTATCCGGGTCAATAATTCCCTTTATACTTTGAAGAATTTCTTCAATTGTTTGTTTACCGCATTTCAGGTCACTGTTAATTCTTCTTTCAACTGCAAAATGCATAAGCTCCCATTCCTCCCTAATTATAATATACCCTGTTTTCATGCGGCTAAACACGGTTATATATTATAATATTAAGGTTTTTCCTATATCGGACAGGGGTTTGTCTAATCTTGCAGATTTAACATACCTTCCACCAATTTCCACACTTCTTCCACTCCCTGCCTGGAAGTTGAAGAAAAGGGAAATATTAAACCCTCATCCTTTATCTTCATGGCTCTTTTAATTACATTTATGCTTTTAGTCTGTTGAGACCTTGATAGTTTATCTGCTTTGGTGGCTATTATATAACCGGTGAAACCGGAACTTTTAATCCATTCATACATCCTGAGGTCATTCTCGCCGGGTTCATGCCTTATGTCCACCAAGAGGATGACCTCCTTTAGCTCTTTTCTGCCGTATAAGTATGAATCAATCATACCGGCCCATTTTGCCTGCTCTTCTTTTGATACTTTTGCGTAACCGTATCCCGGAAGATCCACAAAGTTGAATTCATCGTTAATATTGTAAAAATTCAAGGTTTGGGTCTTTCCGGGCTGGGAACTGGTTCTTGCAAGCTTTCTCCTGTTGACCAAAGCATTTATCATCGATGACTTGCCCACATTTGACTTGCCTGCAAAAGCTATTTCAGGAAGGCCAGTATCGGGATACTGGTCTTTTTTTACCGCAGAAATCAAGAATTCAGCTTTCTTTATAATCATTCCTCTTCCCTTCTCTTCATTGGTCATTATGAAATCCTGTTAATTTATCTTAAGGCTTCTTTCACCACATCGTCTATCTTGTCCGCATATACAATTTCCATGGACCGGATTATTTTGGGGTCGATTTTTGAAACATCTGCCTTGTTTTTAGAGCAGAGGACAACTTTTTTAATTCCTGCCCTCCTGGCTGCCAAAAGTTTTTCCTTGACCCCCCCTATGGGTAAAACTCTACCCGTAATTGTAATTTCTCCGGTCATGGCCACATCTTTTCTGACAGCCTTCTTAGTCAGAGCGGATATCATGGCTGTAGCCATGGTAATTCCTGCGGAAGGTCCGTCCTTTGGAATTGCCCCTTCGGGAACATGGACATGGATGTCGGTTCCCTTGAATATCTTGTAATCAATGTTGAAGTTTTCAGCATTGGCTTTAATATAACTCAAGGCAGCCATTGCCGATTCCTTCATCACATCCCCCAGCTGCCCCGTCAGTTGAAGTTTGCCCTCACCCTTCATGGTATTTACTTCAATGAAGAGGGTCTCTCCACCGACCTGAGTCCATGCAAGACCTGTAACAACTCCAACCTGGTCTTCTTCATAAGCCGTATCGAAATCATATTTGGGGATGCCCAGATATTTTTTAATATTGGTATTATTAATGGTAACGGACTTTTTGTTTTTTTCCGCGATTTGAACTGCTGCTTTTCTTATCAATTTGCCGATGTTTCTTTCTAAGTTTCTTACTCCCGATTCTCTCGTATATCTTTCAATTATTTCATTTATAGCATTGGTTGAAATCTTTACCTGGTTTGCTTTCAGACCGTGCTCGGAAAGCTGTTTTTTTATCAGGTATTTTTCTGCAATATGTCTTTTTTCCACATCTGTGTAACCGGATATCTCAATGACTTCCATCCTGTCCAAAAGGGGGCCGGGTATGGTGGCGGTCGTATTTGCAGTTGTGATAAACATAACATTTTGCAGATTGAAGGGAGCTTCTATATAGTGGTCGGTAAAGGTATTGTTTTGCTCAGGATCCAAAGCCTCCAATAATGCCGAAGCCGGGTCTCCCTTAAAATCACTGTTGAGCTTATCTATTTCATCCAGCAAGAATACGGGATTGTTTACTTTAACTTTTGCAATGGATGATATAATTCTCCCGGGAATGGCCCCTATATAGGTCCTCCTGTGGCCCCTGATTTCTGCCTCGTCCCTTACTCCTCCCAGGGAAATCCGGACGTATTTTCTGTTCATGGCTCGGGCTATGGATTTTGCAATCGATGTTTTTCCCACACCGGGCGGGCCCACAAAGCATAAAATAGGACCCTTCATATCCTTCTTTATTTGTTTGACGGCTAAATATTCCAATATTCTTTCTTTGACTTCTTCCAGGCCGTAATGGTCTTCGGCAAGTATTGCCCTTGCTTTCCTTAAATCCGTATTATCCTTTGTCTTCTTATCCCAGGGTAAATCCAAAAGCCAGTCAACATAAGTCCTTATGACTCCTGCATCCGGTGATGATGGAGATATCTTCAAAAGCTTGTTGATCTCCTTTTCAGCCTTTTCTTTTACCTCCTTAGGCATATGGGCTTTTGCTATTTTTTGAAGGTATTCTTCAACTTCATAGTCAGTGCCTTCATCTTCTCCCAATTCTTTTTGAATGGCCCTCATCTGCTCCTTCAAATAATAGTCCTTCTGAAATTCGCTGACTTGTTTTTTCACCAATTCGTTTATTTCATTTTCTATCTGGAGTACTTTAATTTCCTTGGCTAATAATTTGTTGATTGATTCCAGTCTCTTGTAGGGGTCAAATATTTCCAAAAGAGACTGCTTTTGATTGGTTCTCAGATAAATATATGAAGCTACCACATCCGCAAGCTTATCGGGGTTTCTTATTTCTTTTAATGAAATCACTGCATCGGGGGCTATTTTTGCGTAAATTAAAGCATATTCTTCAAAATTGCCAAGGGTGAGGCGAACCATAGCTTCTAAGTTATCATCCCATGGCTGGCTGTCATCATATATGTATTCATCCAAAACAACCTCAAAATAGGGGTCGGTTTGAGTTATGGATACAATTTTAGCCCTGTTTTTCCCTTCCACTAAGACCCTTATATTGTCTCCGGGCATTTTTATCATCTGCTTAATTTTACAAATTACGCCTATCTCATAAAAATCACCTTCATTTGGGGATTCCAAATCCGCAACTTTTTGTACGGTCAAAAAAATGTCCGAATCTTCAAGCATTGCCTCTTCCAATGCATTTATTGATTTTTCCCTTCCTATGTCAAAATGCAATACGGTGTTAGGGAAAATCCCAATCCCCCTTATGGGAATCAGGGGCAGGTTTCTTCTTTCTATCATGTAATTGTTTATCATACTCTCTCCTTCATGGACAGACTTTTTCTCCATTTTCTTCACTCCCTCCGGTCCTGCAAATTGGTATGGACAGGTTATGAAAACTGCCTGCTAAGGCAGGCAGTTTATGAAGCATTCTCCTTCTTACCGGAGACAGGCTTCTTTGTTAGTACTAATTTCGGCTCACTTTTATTTATAATCGTATCTTTAGTAATAACACATTTTTTTACGTCATTTCTCGATGGAATATCATACATAACTTCAGTCATGATGCTTTCAAGAATTCCTCTTAAACCCCTTGCCCCGGTATTAATCTCCAATGCCTTCTCCGCTATAACCTCAAGAGCTTCCTTCTCAACTTCCAAGTCCACATTATCCATCTTAAACAATTCTTTGTACTGCTTAAGCAAAGCATTCTTCGGCTCCGTCAAAATTGATATCAAGGCCTTTTTGTCTAATTTCTCCAAGGGGACGATTACCGGCACCCTTCCCACAAATTCGGGAATCATCCCGTATTTCAATAAGTCCTGTGACTGAACCTGCTTTAAAAGCTTATCCGTATCCATGGAGGTATTGCCTGATATGTCTGCTCCAAAACCTATGCTTTTTTTACCTACTCTTCTTTGAACAATTTTTTCTAAGCCGTCAAAGGCACCTCCTAATATGAAGAGGATATTGGTTGTATCTATTTGAATAAACTCCTGGTGTGGATGTTTTCTTCCCCCCTGGGGCGGAACATTGGCAACAGTACCTTCAAGTATTTTTAAAAGGGCCTGCTGTACTCCTTCTCCGCTTACATCCCTGGTAATCGAGGGATTCTCTGAACGTCTCGAAATTTTATCGATTTCATCGATATATATTATACCCTTTTCTGCCCTCTCCACATCAAAATCTGCTGCCTGCAAGAGTTTAAGCAATATGTTCTCCACATCTTCACCTACATATCCTGCTTCTGTCAAAGATGTGGCATCAGCAATGGCAAAGGGTACATTCAAAAGCTTTGCCAGGGTTTGGGCCAAATATGTCTTCCCGCTGCCTGTAGGACCTAATAATAAAATGTTGCTTTTTTGAATTTCTACATCATTGTCCTTAGCCTTGTAGTTTATCCTTTTATAATGATTGTATACAGCAACGGCCAAAGCTTTTTTTGCATTTTCCTGCTGTATTACGTACTCGTCCAACCTCTCTTTTATTTCTTTGGGTTTTGGAAGTTCCGTAAAATCATATTCTTCAAATAAATTTATATCTTCATCTACGATGTTATGGCATAGCTCTATACATTCATCGCATATATATACATCCGGACCGGCTATCAGTCTTCTTACCTGCTCCTGGGACTTTCCGCAAAACGAGCATTTAATTTGTTTTTCATTAACTTTGCCCATTAAAACACTCCTTATTTTCTTTTAGCAATAATACCATCTATTATGCCATAGGCTTTTGCTTCCTCCGCCGTCATAAAGTTGTCTCTGTCTGTATCTTGTTGAACCTTCTCTATGGGTTGGCCTGTTCTATCGCTTATTATCATGTTTAATTTATCTCTTAACTTGATTATTCTATCGGCATGTATTTTTATGTCTGAAGCCTGGCCCCTCATGCCTCCCAAAGGTTGGTGAATCATTATTTCTGAATTGGGAAGAGCAAATCTCTTTCCCTTTGTTCCTGACAAAAGCAGGAAGGCTCCCATGCTTGCGGCCATTCCGACGCATATGGTGGACACATCAGGCTTTATGCACTGCATGGTGTCATAGATCGCCATACCTGCCGTTATCGAGCCTCCGGGCGAATTTATATAAAACTGAATATCCTTGTCAGGGTCCTCAGACTCTAAAAACAACATTTGGGCAACTATTAAGCTTGCTGTCGTATCATTGACTTCATCACTCAGGATAATTATTCTATCTTTTAAAAGCCTTGAATATATATCGTAAGACCTTTCACCTCTGCCGGTTTGTTCGATTACATATGGTATTAATGTCATCTTTATTCCTCCTATATTATATTTCTTTCTATCCTAATTGTACTTATATTTCTTAAATATATCTTAATCTTATTCCCGGTCTTCTTGACCTTCTTCGATTTCTTCGCTTTCTACAATTTCTACTTCTTCCTTGCTTTCGGGGGCATCAACAAAAACAGCATTTTCCACAAGCATTTCGATAACTTTTCTTCTTTGGAGGGTTTCTTCAATATAGGCCCTGCTTGAACTCATTAAGCCTTCTTTAAAGCCCTCTAATCTGTCCTCTTCCACCTTGTATGACTCAGCTATCTTTTCTACTTCCTCTTTTATCTCTTCATCGGAAATTGCTATGCCTTCTTGTTTAATTATAGCGTCTAAAACCAACTCAGTCTTAACGTTAAATTCAGCCTGGGGTCTTGCACTTTCTTTATACTGATTAACGAAATTGTTGATTAAATCGTCATATTCCTTGCCCATAAACCCTTGCTGGCGGAACTGGTTCTCGTAGTTTCTACCAAGATACTCGATTTCCCTTTGGATTAAAACTTCAGGCACATCCAAATCGGTATCATTTACAATCTTTGTAATAACATTGTTGTCGTTTGAAATCCTAACCTGGTCCTCAGCCTTTTTCTCCAATACCTTTCTGATATCTTCCTTTAACTCTTCCAAGGTGTCAAATTCACTTACATCTTTGGCAAATTCATCGTCAAGCTCCGGAAGTTCCTTTGCTTTTATTTCGTGTATTTTAACGTTGAAAACCGCTTCCTTGCCTTTTAATTCTTCAGCATGGTAGTCTTCCGGGAATCTAACATTTACCTTAACCTCTTCACCCTTTGTTTTGCCTATCAATTGATCTTCAAATCCGGGTATGAAAGAATTTGAGCCTATTTCCAAGCTTTGATTTTCGGCTGTGCCTCCTTCAAATTTCTCTTCTCCCACAAAACCTTCGTAATCGATGGTAAGGAAGTCGCCCTTTTCAACAGGTCTGTCTGTGACCTCAACTATTCTGGCATTCTTTTCCTGTATGGCCTTCAATTCTCTTTCAACATCTTCATCCCTTACCTTTATTTCCGTTTTTACTACTTCAACGCCCTTGTATTTTGGAAGGTCCACCTCAGGCATCACTTCTACTTCAGCCTTAAAGACAATTTCCTCCCCTTCCTCGAATTTTTCAACATCAATTTTAGGGCTGTCGATTATATCTAATTTCAGCTCATTAACAGCTGCGGGATATGCTTCCTGTACGGCTATATCCAAGGCATCATCATAAAAAATGCTCTTCCCATATATTTTTTCAATTATATGTCTTGGAGCCTTTCCTTTCCTGAATCCTTTAATGTTTATACTATTCTTTACTTTTAAATATGCTTTATTCACAGCTTCTTCAAAGTCATCTTGTGAAACCGTAAATTCCAATGTAACCACATTCTTTTCTTTTTTTAATATTTTTGAACTCATTTCGTCTTCTCCTATCCTTAGTTATTATATGTATCAGTCAATTTTTGACATTTACCAAGATTTGTGAATTAACCATTATATTATATCATAAAAGATTCTTAAATCAACTATTAATTTAGAGAGGTGTGTCCTTCCAAATTGGGGACATTCCTCTTAAATTCATACAGCCGGCATTTCATTATTATATTATTGCTGTTTAAAAAGATTTGGATTTTATTTTTAACAAATTTCATGCCTGCCTTTTCCATAACCCTGCCGGATGCTTCATTTCTGATATCATGAAGGGCACATACTTTTTCAAAGCCTGCTTCTTGAGTCAAATAATTCAGGACGCGTATTAAAACTTCCGTGGCGATTCCCTGATTCCACAGCTTTTTTGCTATAGTGTAACCGACTTCACAGCACCTTTTCTTCTTTTTAATATTTGCAACCGATACCGATCCGATAACTTCCTTTGTAGCCTTGTCTTCAACAGCCCAGTGGAGGTAGTCTTTATTCTTATAAGAGTTTATCCATTCGGACAGGTATTCTTTTGTAACTTCTATTGAGGAATGTACCTTCCAGGCATTATATTTGGCTGAATCCTCATCGCTCAGCCAATTTGCATATATATCACCGGCATCGGACATTTGAAATCTCCTTAGTGTAAATCTTGCCGTCTCAATTTCTACAGTACCAAACAGCCTTAATTTATTCAACACATCCTCCGCTAAAAACACCATATACTTATACTCATATTATGCTTTCACAGCTTCGATTTATTTATATTGAATGATACCCTAAAAAATAGTATAATAAACAAAAAAAAGGGAGTTTATTATGAGTGATAATAAGAAAATCATAACAGACAATTACAGTGAAGCGGTAAAAACAAACACTGAAGTTAAAGATAAAAAATTCGTACCAACCATTGAATCTTTGCTGAAAAAGAAACCCATACAGATGCCTCAGGAAATCTACAATGCCAGCGGTATTAAAGTATTCGGTAAAAGGATAAAATCCTTAATCTACACCACTGATTTGGCAATCATAAAAAACAATAACGCAGACGGTGTTATTGCGGTATATCCTTTTACTCCGCAAATTGCCATTAATCAAGCGATTATTGAATTGTCCTCCACTCCCGTATTCGTTGGAGTCGGAGGGGGTACCACATCCGGCCAAAGGTCTGTTGATATTGCCTTAAATGCAGAATTAACAGGAGCTTACGGTGTAGTCCTGAATGCCCCTACCAAGAATGAACTCATATCCGAAATGAAAAAGCGTTTGGATATACCCATTATTATTACGATAGTTTCGGAAAAAGAAGACTTCGAATCGAGAATTAAGGCCGGGGCTTCCATTTTCAACGTATCGGGAGGAGCCAATACTCCGGGAATAGTAAGGCAAATCCGGGAAAGACATCCCTACTTCCCCATTATCGCAACCGGAGGTCCCACCCCCGAAAGCATATTGGAAACCATAAAAGCAGGTGCGAATACCATTACATACACTCCTCCTGCAATAGGTGACATCTTCTCCGAAATGATGGAGGTATACAGGCACAGGGTAGTAATTGATATTGAAAACAAGAATGAATAAGTGAAACAAAAGAACCCTCCACGCCCAATCATGGAGACGGTTCTTTCTTTTTTTACATGTTTTTCAGTTCTTCCCTGTTGTCTTCTATTATATTATTAATTTCTTTTATCTTGTCTTGGAGCTTGGACAATATTTCATCGCTGTAATTGTAGGCTCCGGTTTTCATTTCGCTTGCCCTTTGTTCTGCTTCTTGAATCAATTGGTTTGCATAATCTTTTGCCTGTCTGGTTATCTCGCTTTCCTCGATTAAAATCTTCTGCTGCTCTTTTGCTTTTTCTATCAGGTCATCTGCTTCGCTTTGAGCTTCATTCAATATGCGTTGTCTTTCTTTTGCAACCCATGAAGCCCTGTTGATTTCATCAGGCAGTTTTAACCTGATTTCATTTATTACTTCCAGTATTTCTTCCTTGTCAACCATAACCTTGCTTGATAAAGGAAACTTAGAAGCATCTTCTATGATATCTTCAATCCTTTCCAGCAAATTTAAAATATCCATTTTACTTCCTCCCAAGTAATCTTTTTATACAAAGTGCAACATTTTCAGGAACTAAATCTTCAAAACTGCCTCCGTGTTCTGCCACATCCTTAACCATGCTGGAGCTTAAAAAGGAGTATTGAGGCGATGCAACCAGGAAAATAGTCTCCAACTCCTGGTTTAAATGCTTATTGATGCTTGATACGGCCAACTCGTATTCATAGTCGGATACTGCCCTCAGCCCTCTTACAATAAGACCTATATTGTTTCTTTTACAATAATCCACAACCAAGCCTTCCGTAAAATCAACCTGGACGTTTTTTAAGTCTTTAACTGCGCCCCTTACCATTTCACATCTTTCATCTATTGAAAACCAGTACTTTTTTTCCCTGTTGTTAAATACCGTTACCACAACGGTATCGAACTTTTTTGATATTCTTTTGATGATATCAAGATGTCCGACTGTTATCGGGTCAAAGCTCCCCGTGTACAATACTTTCATTTTTCCTCCAAATACCTGATTATGCTAATTTTTGTCCTTCCATATATTTTCTCTTTACATTCTATCATATTTGCCTGATTCTTATCAATTACTTTTTCGGATTTCTCGCTTTCAATAATAAGAAGTCCCTTATTTTTTAATAAGTGGTATTCAAGGATTGCATTTACTATTTTATAAGCCAACTTCAGGTCATAGGGGGGGTCTGCAAATATGTAGTCAAACCTTTCATTTGCCTCGGATAAATTTATTATTGCTTTTTCATAATCACTTAATAATATTTTTGCCCGGTCTCTAAAATTGCATAAATCCAAATTTTTTTTGACATAAGATAAGCTTTTTCGTGAAACATCCACGAAAGTACAATGCTTAGCCCCCCTGGCCAAAAATTCGATTCCTATGCTCCCTGAACCTGCAAACAGCTCTAATACAAGGGCCTCTTCATCTATGGGGCCGATTATATTAAAAAGAGCTTCTTTAATTTTATCACCGGTAGGTCTCACCCTTGCCCCTTCAGGAGCATACAGCTTCTTACCCTTGTTTGTTCCGGATATTATTCGCATAAAAACCTCTTTCCAAAGCGTTATTAGATTATTTGTCAGTTAAATATAATTGTTTCATCTTTAAAGAGATTCATAATTTCCCCTTTAAGATTGCAATAATCAGGACCTGTTAAGCCCGGGTTTTCTGTCATTATCTTTTTTGATATAAGCTGGACCTGATGAAGGGTTTCAACATTATTAACTATATTTTGAATTTCAAATTTTGAAAGTCCATGCTGTCTTACGCCGAAAAAGTCACCGGGTCCCCTTATTTTTAAGTCTTCTTCCGCTATAATGAATCCGTTGTTTGTTCTTTTTAAAATATTCATCCTGTCCCTTGATTTTTTGCTTTTGCTTTCATTTACCAAAATGCAGTAGGACTGGTGGCTTCCTCTTCCAACCCTGCCCCTGAGCTGGTGGAGCTGGGCCAGGCCGAATCTTTCGGCATTTAAAATCATCATAACAGCTGCATTGGGAACATTTACCCCGACTTCTACAACCGTGGTTGAAATCAGCAGGCTTATTTTCCCCTCATAAAACTTATTTATTACCTCTTCTTTTTCGATGTTGGTCATTTTACCGTGTAAAAGACCTAATTTATATCCTGAAAAATAAGATGACTTCAATTCCTTGTATATTTCAACGGCTGAATTTAAGTCCAAATTTTCGGACTCTTCAACCAGGGGTGCTATAATATAGGCCTGCCTGCCCTTGTTTAGGTGTTCTTTGATAAAATCATAGGCTTTTATCTTTTCCTTTTCCGTAATGACATAGGTAATGACCCTTTGTCTCCCGGGAGGCATTTCATCTATCAATGAAATATCCAAATCCCCGTATATCATCAGGGCCAAGGTCCTGGGTATGGGGGTTGCCGTCATTACCATAATATGGGGAGCCTTACCCTTATTGGAAAGCCTTGCCCTCTGCCTCACCCCAAACCGGTGCTGCTCGTCCGTAACCACCAAGCCGATGTTTTTAAACTCCACCTTTTCTTCAATAAGGGCATGGGTTCCGACGATTATATCTATTTCTCCAGCTTTAAGCTTTGTGAGTATTTCTTCCTTTTCCTTTGCCTTCGTAGACCCGGTAAGGACCTCTGCTTTAATATCTATCCCTGCCAGATTTAAGCATTCTTTAACAGTTTCATAGTGCTGGAGGGCTAAGATCTCGGTGGGCGCCATCATTGAGGCCTGATAGCCTGAACTGACTGCCGCAAGCATTGCATAAACAGCCACCACCGTTTTACCGGAGCCAACATCTCCCTGTACGAGCCTGTTCATTATTTTATTGCCTTTTAAGTCTTCCTTTATTTCCTCAATAACCCTGAGCTGGGCACTTGTAAGTTTGTAAGGGAGGGAAGTCAGGAGTCTTTCTGCCAGGTCTCTTTTTTTTATTTTTATATGGCTGATTTCATTTGAAAAATTATTCTTTATATTAAAAAGGCCCAGCTGCATTATCAATAATTTTTCAAAAGCCATGGTTTTTTTCGCTAGAGAATACTTCCTTGAATCGCTTGGAAAGTGCAGGTTTCTTATAGCTTCTCTTCTTGATGTAAGCCCATGCTCTCTTATAATTTCTTCCGGCAATATGTTTTGGATCCTGTCATAGTAGGTTTCTAAGGCTGTCTTGACTAATTTTGTGATTTCGTTATTTGTCAAACCATAGGTCAAGCCGTAAACAGGCAAAATCCTGCCTGCCTTCCAGTCCTTGTCCGCCCTTTCAATTTCAGGATTAGCGGTTTCAAACTTCCCGAAAGCAATTTTAACATTGCCGAAAACATAGAACCATTCTCCCGGTATAAGCTTATCCAATAAAAAGTCATTATTGAAAAATGTAAGAGCGATAAAGCCGGTATCATCCTTACATATTGCCTTAATCATGGTCATCTTCTTTTTAAGTTTAGTGTGTTTGGGTTTCTCAACAATCTTGACCTTTAAAAGGTATTTTCCGGGCTCTGATATCTCATTTATCTTTTTGACCCTTCTTCTGTCTTCATATTTAACCGGAAAATAATTCAAGAGGTCTCCAATGGTATATATGTCTAATTTTTGAAGTTTTAGAGCCCTGCTTGGTCCTACTCCCTTTAAGTATTGAATATTTGAATCCAGCATGCCGCCACCTGTTAAAAGATGAGTTCTTAAGGAGTGCCTTAAAAACTCATCAGCCTTTATTCTACGGATACTATATAGTAATAGAGGGGCTGCCCTCCGTAGATTATTTCTACATCACAATCTTTTGCAACTTCTTCAATCCTTGCTGCAATACCTTTTACGGTCTCTTCATCAACCTGGTCTCCGTAAAACAAGGTAATTAAAAAACTGTCTTCGTCTACCATCTTTTTAATCAGCTCAATTGTTTCATCTTCGGGATTTTCCCCGTGGTTGACGATGTTGCCGTCATAAATGGCAATAATCTGGTCTTTTTTAATTTCTAAATCATTAAATACCGTATCCCTTACCGCATAAGTCACAAGCCCGGTTTTAACTTCTTTAACGGCCTGGGTCATGGCTTCTATATTGTCGTCTATATCGCTTTCTTCCTTAAATGCTATCAGGGCTGCTATACCTTGGGGTATGGACTTGCTTGGAATCACATGAATATTCTTGTCGGAAATCTCCTTGGCCTGCTTCGCCGCCAATATTATATTGGAATTATTGGGCAGTACTATTATGTGGTCTGCATTTATGCTGTTGGCGGCTTCTAAGATATCTTCGGTGCTGGGGTTCATAGTCTGGCCCCCGGACACAAAAACATCCACATTCAAATCTGTGAACACCTTTTCTATCCCTTCCCCCATGCCTATGGCAACAAAACCGTATTTCTTTTTCTTCTGGTTGTTTTTATTGTTTCCCTTCTTTTTTGTCCTGAATTGCTCCTTCATGTTGTCAATTTTTATGTCGGTAAGTTCACCGTATTTTACCGCTATGGCCAATATTTGTCCCGGATTGTTGGTGTGTATGTGAGTTTTTATAATATTTTCATTTCCCACACACACTATGGAATCACCTTTATCATATATTTTACTCAAAAATTCCTCTGCGGTTTTCAAAGGATTCTTAATTATGAATTCCGTGCAGTAGGTGAATATGATTTCATCTTCGCTTGAAAATTCTTCAAGCTCAACTTCAGTTTCTATCACGGCCTTTTCTTTTTTCTCCTCTTTTATTTCTGCTCCCTTTAAGGCTGCAAGCCCGCCTTCCATGAGGAAAACCAATCCTTTCCCTCCTGCATCCACAACATCCGCCTGTTTTAAAACACTGAGCATTTCCGGTGTCCGGGCTAGGGTATCTTTTGCCTGCTGTACAAGACTATCGAAAAAAGAGATTATATCTTCATATTCTTCATATGTAGCCATTGCCTTTTCTGCTGTTTCTCTTGCTACCGTAAGCATTGTCCCTTCCACGGGCCTCATGACAGCCTTGTAAGCTGTATCTGATGCCGACCTCAAAGCCTCCGCCAAAGTTTTGCAATCTATTTGATTGACTCCAGAAAGGCCTTTTGCCATTCCCCTGAAAAGCTGGGACAGGATGACCCCGGAGTTTCCTCTCGCTCCCATGAGGGACCCGTTGGCTGCCGCGCTTGAAAGGGCAGTGATTGTGCTTTCGGAAAGGTTGTTTATTTCCCTTACGGCCGCCTGGACCGTCAGATTCATGTTTGTACCCGTATCTCCGTCGGGAACGGGAAAAACATTCAGTGAATCCACAATACTCTTATTGTTTTCAAGGTTAACCGCAGCTCCCAAAAGCATCTTCTTAAATCTTACATTATCTATGTACTCCATTAACATTTTAGCCTCCTGATTATTTCTGCACCCTTACTCCCTGCACAAAAATATTTACTTTTTCCACGCTGACTCCCGAAAAAGTTTCAACGCTGTACTTTATTCTGGAAATGATATTTTCAGCAACAACGGATATTTTAACTCCATATTGCAGGACTATATGTAAATCTATAATGATCTTGTCTTCGTCAGTTGATGAAACTTTTATCCCCTTAGTCAGGTTCTCTCTCTTCAGAAGTTCAAAAAAACCCTGAGTAGCGTTTCTGGAAGCCATACCCACAACACCGTAGCATTCCATTGCAGCTAAGCCTGCTATAGCAGCTAAAGCCTGGTCGTCAATGACTATGCTGCCGTTTTCATTGATTATCTTAACTGACATATCTGCCTCCTACCTTTATTCTTGATTTATTACATTATAACCTTATTAATATATTTTTACAATTATAATATGCCTTTATAAAAATTACCGTAAAAATAAAAAATTAGCATTGCTTTAGGTCATAAAGGATATCTTTCATTATACTAATTTAAAATTAATATTGCAATATTTAATTTTTAGTGGTAAAATAATGAGGTTCAACTAATACGGAAGTTTATTACGTTATATATGGAGGTGGAATTATGGCAAAATATTGTGAAGTTTGCGGCAAGGGTACCATATCCGGACACAGCATTACCCATGCTGATAGAAAAATAAAAAGAACATGGAAACCAAACGTAAGAACAATTACGGTAATGGAAAACGGAAGAGCTTCAAGAAAAACAGTTTGTACAAGATGCATCAGATCCGGAAAAGTACAAAGGGCTAATTAATCACATAACAATAAAATAGTGGCATTGCCATTATTTTTTTTTGTGTCCTCAATACATTATTCCTCACAACAGCCTGAACAAGGTAATTCCCAGTATTATCAAAAGAATTCCCAATATAAACATCCATATTTTAACAGGCAAAATCTGGACTACGATAATTGCTCCTATAGTGGCAATCAATAGGCCTAAAATTTCGGTAAATTTAAAAAATGACGGTTTATTGCCTGTATTGCATTTCTTTTTATGCTTGATGAAATTCATAAGATCCCCCCTATAAACCGGATTCTATAGGTGTTTATACATTCTATTCAAGTATATAAAAAAGATACAAAGAAATTTCTCCTTGTATCTTCCAAATATGGGATGTCTTCCTAATTGGGGACATTCCTCAAAACTCTGCGTTTCTTGGGGTCCTCGGGAAGGGTATGACATCCCTGATGTTGCCCATGCCCGTCAAGTACATTATTAGCCTTTCAAAACCAAGCCCATAGCCGGAATGCTTAACACCGCCGTACTTTCGAAGTTCTAAGTACCACCACATATCATCCTTTGGTACTCCCATTTCTTCCATCCGTCTCTCAAGGAATTCAAGCCGCTCTTCCCTTTGGCTGCCCCCGATTAATTCTCCGATTCCCGGCACCAATAAGTCCATAGCCGCCACGGTTTTGTTATCTTCATTCATCCTCATGTAAAAGGCTTTGATTTCTTTTGGATAATTTACTACAAATACGGGACGTTTAAATATCTTTTCCGACAAATACCTTTCATGCTCAGTCTGTATATCTGTTCCCCATTTAACGGGATATTCAAAGTTATCATTGTTTTTCATCAGATAATCCACTGCTTCTGTGTAAGTTATTCTTGCAAACTCTGAATTAACCACATTGCTCAGCTTATCCAAAAGTCCCTTTTCCACAAAGTTATTGAAAAATTCCATTTCTTCCCCGGCATTTTCCAATACGTAATTTACAACATACTTCACCATATCCTCTGCCAGATCCATGTTGTCGTTTATATCGGCAAAGGCAATTTCCGGCTCTATCATCCAAAATTCGGATGCATGTCTTGCCGTGTTTGAATTTTCAGCCCTGAATGTAGGTCCGAAAGTATAGGTTTTCTTAAAGGCCAAGGCAAAAACTTCAGCTTCCAATTGACCGCTTACCGTAAGATTTGCAGACCTGCCGAAAAAGTCTTTGGTATAGTCTGTTTTTCCGTCAACCTTCTCAATATTGTCCAAATCGAGGGTGGTTACCCTGAACATTTCACCTGCACCTTCCGCGTCGGAAGCGGTAATAATCGGCGAATGAGCGTAAATAAACCCTCTCTCGTTGAAGAATTTGTGGATGGCGTAAGCTGCTATGCTCCTTACGCGAAAAACCGCCGAAAAGGTGTTGGTACGGGGCCTCAAGTGGGCAATTGTTCTTAAGTACTCCATGGTATGGCGCTTCTTTTGCAAAGGATAGGCGGGGTCTGACGGTGCTTCCAAGCTGATTTGGCCGGCCCTTATTTCAAAAGGCTGCTTGGCTTGGGGAGTCAGTACCAAATTTCCGATTACGCTTATAGCACTGCCGGTAGAGAATTTTTTTACTTCCTCAAAATTACTCAGGTCCTTCTCAAATACAACCTGGACATTTTTTAAGCAGGTTCCGTCGTTTACTTCGATGAATCCGAAATTTTTTAAATCCCTTATGGTCCTTATCCAGCCCTCTATCTTGACTTCCTTGTTATTCTCCGGTGATAAAAATAAATCTTTAATATCTGTCGCCTTCATCTTACCTCTCCTTAATCTTTTGATATAAATACTAAAGCCTTTCCTTGCCTTAATTTAACTTTTCCCGCCTTGTCCTTAACTTGATTGCTTATGCAAAGAGTTGACCCCCTTTGCACCTTAACATTGGTCAAAGGATATTTAAATCCTTCCAAATACAGACCTTGAATGCTGTCCGTCAAAGGAATTATCGATATGTACCGGCCTTCTTTAGCCTCTATATACAATTCCCCGTCATCGGAAATCATTTTTATTTCATTATTGTTGTCAATTATTGAAATGTTAACACCGGCTTTTTGGTATTTCTCCATAAGCATTATATTGCCTAAGGTATGGTCCAATCTTGTGCCGGTTGCCCCTGTCAGAACTATCCTTTTATATCCTTTGGAAACGGCTGCTTCAATGGCTAATTCCATATCTGTCAAATCCTTTTCGGAAGGAAATTTTTCAAGGGGTACATTCTTCTCGTATTCTTTCAGAACATGAGGGGCCAGGGAATCTAAATCACCGATTATGAGGTCCGGGACTATCCCGTATTTTTTTGCCTTTTCAAGGCCTCCGTCCGCGCATACGACATAATCGCAGTCAATCCCATCAATAATCTTCTTTTTGACTTCCTCGCCGTTTCCTATTATCAGTGCCCTTTTCATCCCATCATTTCCTTAAACTTCTTTATTTCTGATATAACATCTTCCGCATGGTAGATTGCAGACCCTGCTACTATAACATTGGGGCCCCAGGCCAGGACTTCTTTTAGATTAGAGGAATTAACGCCTCCGTCAATTTCAACGTCAATGTTTAAATTATATTCCTTTATCAATTCTTTCAAGTCCGAAAACTTGTACTTGATGTTTTCTATGAGGCTTTGCCCTCCGAAACCCGGATTTACGCTCATTAACAAAACCATATCCACATCTCTTATGATTTCTTTCAATGTGGAAACAGGAGTGGCCGGATTTAAGGATACCCCTGCTTTTATGCCGTAGGATCTTATTTTTTGTATGGTTCTATGTAAGTGTACGGAAGCTTCCTGGTGGACAGTAATTATGTCTGCTCCTGCCTTATAAAAATCCTCGATAAAGTCATCGGGGTTTTCAATCATCAGGTGGACGTCAAATGTGAGCCTGCTGACTTTCCTTAAGCTTTTCACAACTCCGGGCCCTATGGTAATATTCGGTACGAAATGCCCATCCATTACATCTATGTGTATATAGTCTGCTCCTCCTTCTTCCGCAAGCCTTAAGGCTTCTCCCAAATTGGAAAAGTCAGCGGATAGTATGGAAGGAGCTAATTTATTTTTCATATTTTCCTCCTCAATAGGGCTTTTTGCTTTTTATCTGTTCCAAAAGCTTGATATAGTTATTATACCTGACCTGGCTGACAAAACCGTCATCAACGGCTTTTTTAATCTGGCAGCCGGGTTCCTTATAGTGAAGGCAGTCCAAAAACTTGCACCCTTCATCATACATTACTATTTCAGGATAATGGTCTTTAAGGGAATATTCATCTATTCCCTCTAATTCAAATGAGCTGAACCCCGGAGTATCAACAGCGTAGCCTCCAAAACTCAATTTGAAAATTTCCGCATGCCTTGTAGTATGCCTTCCTCTTTTCAATTTTTCGCTTATTTCGCCGGTTTCTAAGTGAAAACCCGGCTCTATGGCATTCATTAAGGACGATTTTCCCACTCCTGACGGGCCGGAAAAGACGTTCAACTTATCTTTAAGTATTTCCTTCAGGTCTGAAAGTGAGTCCTTGTCATATTTACTGGTAAAAATTATCTTGTAACCGGTATTTTTAAATATCTCTAATATTTTGTCCTTTTCTCCTTCATCTGCCAAATCGGATTTGTTTATGCAGATTACCGGGTCTAACTTGTTTGAGCTTGCTGCAATCAAAAGTTTATCCATCAATAAGAAGCTTGGCTCCGGGTTTTTGACGGAAAATATTATTATCAGCTGTTGGGCATTGGCTATATTGGGCCTTTTGATCTCGCTTTTTCTATCTATAATCTCTTCGATATATCCTGCATCCTCGTCCTCTTCCGTAATTCTGATAAGGACCCTGTCCCCGACAAGAGGTTTTATATTTTTAAGCCTGAATAAGCCTCTTGCCCTGCATTCAATCATCTTGTCACCAATATCGACATAATAATTTCCGCCCACACCCCTAATAATGATTCCTTCTATCATGCAGACTCCTTTTTATTCAAAATTTATTTCAACCCTGTCGTATAATTCGTTGTCGATGTATATTTCAAATATTCCGGTCCCGCTTCCTTTAACATTTACCAATATGCTTCCTTCAGCAGTATCAACTTCTTCCGAATATACAACTTCTCGTCCGTCCGAGGCGATTCTTTGAATTACTATAGCCACCCTATCCTTTTCCTTGGGAAGAGATATTGCCAGGGGGAATACTCCTTCTTCCTGTACAGGCTCAACAGGCTCTTCTTCTTCGGGTTTTCCGGTGCTTACCGTAAGCCATATTGGTGTTCCTTCCTCAACTTCCTGTCCGGCCTCCACGCTTTGTCTCATGACTAAGCCTTCTGCTATTTCTTCGCTGGCCTCTTCATTGACCTGGCCCACTGCAAGGCCTGACTGTACGATAGAAAGCTTTGCCGTCTCTAAATTCAGGTTTAATACATTGGGCATTTTTACGTATCTAATCTTTGGCCCTATGCTTACAACATAGTTAACTTTGTCATTTTCACTTGCCGGTGTATTTGCCTTGGGAAACTGGTCGATTATTTGCCCTGCAGGGTAGGTGTCTGAATGTTCTTCGCTTGCCTCTCCTTCTAACAGCCCGGCATCCTTAAGAATGTTTCCTGCTTCTATGGCATACCTGCCCAATAAATTAGGCACGGTAATTTCCTTCTTTCCCATGCTTATAACTACCTCAACAGGATAATTCTCTTTAACCTTTATGCCTTCTTCAATGCTTTGGTCCATTACTTTACCTTCATCGTACTCATTGGAATACTCCCTCTTCGAAACCTTGTAAACCAAGCCTAAGTCTTCAACTATCTTCTTGGCTTCCTCTTCGCTTCTTCCCAAAAGGTCCGGTACCGGAACCTCCGGAACATACAAAAATGACTTAAATACAATTATTCCGCCTAAGAGGGCTATTACCAAGGCACTGAAAATTGCAGCTATGGTAATCTTTTTATTCTTATTCCTATCCTTTTCATCTTCACTTAGGTCTTCAGCATCCCCGCTGAAAAAACTCCTGAAGGCCTTGTCGGAATTTCTATCAACCAAGTCGATATTTATCACATTTTCATCCACCTTGTTGAGGGCGGGGATTTCAATGGTAGGTGAATCAATTATTTCGCTTTCTTCTTTTTCACCTTCGCTGTTTCCGTTTAAGGCATTCAGCTTTTTCAGGAGATCATCTATGTTTTGGAACCTGAAGGACTGGTGCTTTTCAAGGCATTTCATGATTATATCTTCATAATTCTTGGATATATTAACATTCTTTACTCTCTTGGAGGGTGGTACCGGTTTTTCCTGAATCTGCTTCATGGCAACAGAAATATGATTGTCTGCGTCAAAGGGAAGGGTGCCTGTAACCATCTCATACATCACGATTCCCAATGAATAAATGTCTGATTTTTCATCCACATATCCCCCCCTTGCCTGCTCGGGAGAAAAATAATGGACAGACCCGATAACATTTGAAGTGTTGTTGATGGTAGAGCTTGTAGATGCCCTTGCAATCCCGAAATCCGTTACTTTTGCGGTTCCGTCCTCGGTAAGAAGGATGTTGTGGGGCTTGATGTCCCTGTGAACTATATTGTTCAAGTGGGCATGTCTTAAAGCTTCCGCTACCTGCCTTGAAATTTTAACAGCTTCCTCCTCACTGAGCCTGGTCATCCTCTTTATATAGTTTTTTAAGGTTTCCCCTTTAACATATTCCATTACGATATAATATATGTCATCTTCAATCCCCGTATCGTAAATATTAACAATATTAGGATGAGTCAGGCTGGCTGCCGACAAGGATTCCTGCTTGAATTTTTCAACAAATTCCGAATCTTGAGTCAATTCATCCCTTAATATTTTAATGGCAACATAGCGGTTTAAAACATTGCACTTAGCCTTGTATACATTGGACATGCCGCCGCCGCCGATTTTTTCTATTATTTCATATCTGTTTCCAATTATCCTACCTATCATCAGTTTCACCTCTAATCATATTATCAACAATAATTATGGTAATATTATCAGTTCCGCCATTATCGTTCGCTTGTTGAATCAATTTTTTCACGCTTTGAGAAGGACCGTATTCATTAATAATTTCAAGTATTCTGTCATCGGATACATGGGTTGTCAGCCCGTCGGTGCAAAGAAGAAGGATATCGTTGTCCAACAATTCCAGTTCAAAAATGTCAGCATGTACAACTTCTTCACTTCCCAAGGCCCTGGTTATAACATTCCTCTTAGGATGTGTCTTGGCTTCTTCGGGTGAAATCTTCCCTTCCTTCATCAATTCATTCACATAAGTATGGTCTGAAGTAATTTGTTTCAGCTCCTTGTTTCTCAATAAATAGACCCTGCTGTCGCCGATATTGCCTATATAAATGAGATTCTGAGCCTTATCTATCACGGCCATGGCCAAGGTAGTTCCCATTCCTAAGCATTCTTCATTTTTAAATGCCTCTTGTCTGATTTTGTCATTGCTCATCCTGACACTTTCTGCAATAAACAAAGGCGGTTTAAAATCTTTCTTTTCCGCGCTGCTGATAAAATACTTGGACATTTCTTCTATGACAATGGAACTGGCCACTTCACCGGCCTTGTGCCCGCCCATTCCGTCAGCCACGGCATACAGACAATAGGTGTCATATTCCTCAACTATAAAACTGTCTTCGTTATTTTCCCGCATTAGGCCCTTATTTGTTTCGAAGAATACATTCATAGAATACCTCACATTTTTAACAAATCATTTCTCAGCTGACCGCAGGCAGCATTGATGTCGCTGCCTAATTCTCTTCTCAGAGTCGCATTAATTCCGTTATCCGCCAATATTTTCTTGAATTTCATGATGTCCGAATCCTTTGATGGCTTGATATCCGCTTCCTTTATATAGTTACAGGGTATCAAATTGACATTTGCCAGTTTATTTTTCAATAAATTGCTTAAATTTTCCGCATCTTCGGGACTGTCATTGAAACCCTCAATCATGATGTATTCAAAGGTAAGTCTCCGCCCCGTCCTTTTAACATAGTAATCACATGCCTTAAATATGTCCTCAAGTTTATACCTTCCGGCAATGGGCATTATTTGCTCTCTTTTCTCCTGGGTGGGAGCATGGAGAGAAATTGCCAATGTTATGGGAAGATTCAAATCCGCTAACTTGTAAATATTCGGCACTATGCCGCTTGTGGAAAGGGTGATTTTCCTCATGGAAATGTTTTGACCGCTTTCATCGTTTACTATATTGAGAAATTTCACCACGTTATCAAAATTTTCCAAGGGCTCCCCCGACCCCATGATAACAACATTAGATATTTTTTCCTTTATGTCTTTTTGTATAAGGTAAACTTGCTTAAGCATTTCCGCCGGAGTCAAATTCCTTATGAAGCCCTTCTTGGTGGAAGCACAAAAATAACACCCCATCTTGCACCCCACCTGTGATGAAATGCATGCGGTCTTTCCGAACTTATATTTTAAATAAACACTTTCTACTATATTGCCGTCTTCAAACTTTATAACGTACTTTTTTGTCTCATCCAATTTTGAACTGAGCTTTAAAGCAATCTCAGCATTGGTAAATTCAAATTCTTTATTAAGCTTTGCCTTGGTGTCTTGGGAAATATTGGTCATTTCATCAAAGTTGTCCACACATTTTTTGTGAATCCAGTCAAAAATCTGGCTTGCCTTAAACTTTGGCTCACTGATTTTAAGCATTTCCTCTTTTAATTCTTCATAGCTTAAATCATCTATTTTTCTCATGCTTACCTTCTGTTTTTCTTCCCTGGCCGGTAGCCCGGTATTGTAAAATTATATCATATCCCTTTTATTTTCGCAATAAAAAACCCGTCCATACCGTGAAGATGGGGATATATTTCAAGATAACCATTTTTTGCGGTTTTAAAGTCTTCATGGATATTATCTGATATATCGGATAAAGTAAAACCCTTATTATTATTTAAGAACCTGTCAATAAGTTCGTAATTTTCCTCCTTATTTGTGGTGCAGGTGGAATATACCAGTTCTCCACCTGCCTTTAAGTATTTTGAACCATTCTCCAGTATCTTGTATTGAATTTCGGTTATATTATCAGTATCTGTATCCTTATACTTTATTTCCGGTTTTCGTCTTATTATTCCAAGGCCTGTGCAGGGAACATCCGCAATTACATAATCTGCTTTCCCGATTAATGAATCATCCGGTCCGGTTGCATCAAATTCTTCAACCTCAACATTATTTATGCCTAATCTTCCTGCTTCCTTTTCAATCAACCTGAGCTTGCCGGGATATATATCCCTTGCTATTATTTTTCCCGTATTCTTCATCATTTCAGCAGCATTCAAGGTCTTGCCCCCGGGGGCGGCACACATGTCAATAATCAGGGACCCTTCCTTTGGGTTTAAAATTTGTCCTGCCAAGATAGAACTTTGGCTTTGAATAGAAAAAAGACCTTTTTTGTATTCGTCTGTCTTATCAATTTCAAAGGGATTTTCAATTATCAACCCCTTATCAGCATATTTGCATTTACTTGCTTTTATTCCCTTTTCCGCAAATAGTTTGATTAATTCATCCCTTTCTGTTTTAAGGGTATTAACCCTGATTTCCAAAGGAGCCTCGGCATTGTTTGCAATCAATACCTCTTCAACTTCACTGCCGAACTGGTTTTTCCACTTATCGATTAATTCATAGGGATATGAATACTTAATGCTTAAGTATTCATCCTTGGGAAGGAGAGTCATTCTTTCCAAAAGATTCTCCTTGCTTCGCAATATGTTTCTCAGGACCGCATTGACAAACTTGGAAGCCCTTATGTTCCCCTTGTCCTTTACGTATTGGACGCTTTCATTAACAACTATGTTTTCATGGGCCTTATCTAAAAAGAATATTTGATATACACCTAATCTCAGCACGACTAAAACATCAGTTTCCATTTTCCTTGTCTTTGTTTTGGATACCTGATTTATTATCCAGTCTATAAATATTAAGTTTTCCACAACCCCCAAAACAGATTTGCGGTACAAGGAAAGAAACCTGTCATCAACATTTTTTATATCATAATTTATAACAATGTTTGAATAGGATTTATCTCTGAATATCTTCTTCAATGTTTCAATTGCCTGAACCCTGTAACTACTCATACTAACCTCACGATGACAAGATGACAAGGGGATGGGGGTTTATTTATGAAGAATGGGTGACAGCCTTTTATATAGTATGATAGTTACCAAGGCAGTCAGTAAACCCTTCAATAAGTTAAAGGGAATTACAGTATATACTATCATGGTCTTTAAGTCTACCACCTTATCAGTAACCGCTGTTCCCATTGCAACTAATTTTTCAATCGGCCAACCAAATACTTTTGCATATAAGGGGAATATGAAGTAATAATTCGCTAAGCCCATAATTGCGGTCATGGCAATTATGCCTGCAAGCATTCCTATTATTGCATTCTTAAAATTTTTCTCCTTGAAATAAACTGCACCTGCTATAAATGCAAATACGCTTCCGGAAAAAAAGTTCATAAATTCACCCACACCTGCAGTAGTTGTTCCTTCAAATACAATATTTAATACATTTTTTAAAAGTTGAATCAACACACCTGCCACAGGTCCCAATGCAAAAGCCCCCAGCAGAGAAGGCAGGTCTGAAATATCCATTTTCAGAAATGGCGGTGCTAACCATACTAAAGGAAATTTAAAATACATCAGTATAAATGAAATTACTCCCAATACCGATATCTTTGCCATGGTCTTTGTGTTCCATGTACCTTTGTTTAATGTCATCATAATAATCCTCCCATTAATTATTGCTTCAGGGATAGTAAAACCCCGAATATTTCTTCGGGGTTTTAAATATATTTCTAATAAATCTTCTTCCATCCAGACTGTAACTGTCGGCCCTGGAATCAAACCAGGTCAGCCATATAGGCTCGCGGGCTCTACCGCCGGTGAGGACTTGCACCTCCCCCTGAAGATAATTGTTTTTTATTTAAGTATAAGGCTTTGTTCATTATTTGTCAATATCTATATCCCTATATCTTTTATTGATGCCTTAGCTTTAAGATATTCTCCGTCAACCCGATTTCCACGCTATGGCAAATAAACGACAGGTTATTTACCTGTCGTTAAGATTGAATTACATTATGCCCTTTTTTTCTTAAACACCATTAAACCGCCGAGTAGACCTAAACCAATCACTCCTAATATGGTTAATGTTGATATCCCATTCTTTTCTTCCTTTTCAGCAGGAGCGCTTACAGTCACCGCATCCTCAACTACATCAGCATCTGCAGGTGCACTTATATCTTCATCGTCACCTGTTACTTCAACTATTTGCGAATCATCTGCAAAATGTGCCGGATCTGTTGATTCGTTATACTCGGGACTATATTGAAGTATTTCTGCTTTAAGTCCTTCAACTACCTTTACATTGTTTTCTCCCAACAGCCTGATAACAAGATCGGCATTTTCCGGTGTATAGGGGGTGATTCCTACTTCCACATAATCACCTGAGGTGCTTGTGTGAGTAACAAATATCCCCTTTGCTTCCAGGTCCTTGGCATTGTTTTGTTCAAACAATATTTTGTCGATTTCAGCCTGTGCTTCATACACTTCTTCATCAAGGGCCGTAATCTGTATGGAAACCGGCTCATCCAAATCTTCTTTACTTTCCCCAAAAGCAACTCCCATTGATGTAATTGACAAAACTAAACATATGGATAATATTCTAAGTAATTTTATCTTCATATTAAATAACCTCTTTCATATTTTATTTTGAAGCTTACCATGGCCAATGGATTTTTACCTCTGAAATATTAGACGTTGTTTTAATAATTTTGTTTCATGGTAAAATTTGTGAACCCAATGGTTAAATAAAATATGATAAAAGGTTATGACATTACCCCCGTCCCCTTGTCAACTTTTTATTACTGCAAAGGGGCATGAAACGACGCATTTTCCGCAGACATCACAAAGCCCTAAATGCGAATATTCATCTGCGTTCTTAAGAAGGAGGTCATTGCATTTAAATCTGTCAAATTCTTTATCCGGACTGAGGGCATTTTGCGGGCAGGATTCCACACATTTTTGGCAGCTTTCATTTTTATAATACAAACAATATTCTGCATTTTCTTCATTCTCTATGGGTATATGAGCAGAAATAATTACCGTTCCGAATCTCCCGGCACAGCCCGCCTTTGTTATTATCATCCTGTTTAATCCGAATTTACCCATATTTGCAATAAATGCCGCACTTCTGTGGGACCATGCCGATTTTAAAGTCTTTTCGTCAAAATTATGGGTAGCTTTTATTGTAGCAGCATCTATGTTTTTGTTTCTTAAATAATCAACCAATTCTCCAGAGATCTGATTTATAAGCTTGTTTGCCTCCACATAAGATTTAGCCCATTCATAAGAAACAGTCGAACTTTCAATATTGGAATCAACAACAATTTGAGAAAAAGGAATAAAAAATGACACCACAGTCCGGGCCGTGGGCAGGATATCTTTCGGATGCAGGTGGTCCGGTCCTATAATGTCTTTAAGCTCTTCGTACAGGGGATTGTCAGCAGATGAAAAACCCACGATGGGATTGCGAAAATATTCCTTGCTTTCGTATTTAAGTACCGAATTTTCAATAGAACTTATTATTTCTTCTTTTAGACTCATGAAATCATCTCCAATAGAATTTTTTTTGATATTCATTATACCCCACATACCAACCCTCGTTCCCATGATGACACTACCCCCGTCCCCTTGTCATCGTCCCCTTGTCATAATGTGATGTGTTCGGGGAATTTGTTGCCTCGAAGGTAAGCTTCAACGGACATCTTGTTTTTGCCCGGCATTTGGATTTCTTTAAGTATTACGATGCCTTCCCCGGCTTTAACAAAGATGCCTTCCTTGTTTGCTTTTATCACATAGCCGGGCGCGTAATCGGAATCATCATCTGTATATGATGCCTTGTATACTTTAACGGTACTTTCATCCATGGTAAAATATGCCGAAGGCCAGGGGGATAAGCCTCTTATCAGGTTATGGATGGTCCTTGCGGGCATGTTCCAGTTTATTCTTCGGTTTTCCTTATTGAGCATGGGAGCATAGGTTGAAAGAGAATCATCCTGCTTTTGAGGCCTTAATTCATTTTTCTCCAATTTATCCAAGGTCTCTATCAAAAGGTCTGCCCCCTTGTGCATTAGAATATCGTGAAGCCGGCCGGCATCCATGTTTTGGTCAATTACTACCTCTGTTTTTAATAACATATCGCCGGTATCCAAGCCCTCATCCATGAGCATGGTAGTTATCCCTGTTTTTGTTTCACCCCTAATAAGTGCCCAGTTTAAAGGGGCAGCTCCCCTTAATTTAGGCAGGAGGGAAGCATGGACATTGATACAGCCGTACTTTGGCAAGGTTAATATTTCCTTGTTCAATATTTGTCCGTAAGCAACAACAACTATTGCATCAGGATTATATGATTTTAATATATCTATGTTTTCCTGTCTTTTTATCTTATCGGGCTGAAAAATTTCAAGACCTAATTCTTCAGCCCTTTCCTTCACTTCCGACTTTTTTATTTTTTTTCCCCTGCCGGAGGGTTTATCCGGCTGGGTTACAACCAAGACCACCTTGTGCCTGCTTTCATAAAGTTTTTCCAGGGTCGGAACTGCAAAACCGGGTGTCCCCATAAATATTACATTCATGACATCACCTATTCTTCAATTTTATCATCGATTACTCTGTCTATGAACAATACTCCGTTTAAATGGTCGATCTCATGGCATATTGCCCTTGCCAGCAAACCTTCCGCTTCCAATTTTTTTGCTTGGTTGTTTTCATCTGTATATTCCACAACCACCTTCATGGGCCTTACTACCAGTCCCCTTTTTTCCGGAACGCTCAAGCACCCTTCCTCGGCTGCCTCTTCCCCTGATTCGCTAATGATTTTGGGATTTGCCATCTTGTAAATATTTCCGTCTTCCACATCTATTACTATCACACGTTTCAATATCCCTACCTGAGGGGCTGCAAGTCCCACACCGTCATTGGCATACATGGTTTCAACCATATCATCCATGAGCATCCTTATTCTATCATCAACAAGGGGAACTTCCCTGCTTTTTTTTCTTAATATTTCATCGCCTTCATACCTTAAATTTCTTAACGCCATTTTAACCTCCTAAATTGTATCCGTATTGATATTTATGCTCACCTTTATATTTTCAATATCCTTATCCATATATACGGTCCTCAGAATTTTTTTTAGGTCTGCCAGACTGCGGTTTGACACCTTTATATACAGGTTGATCCGGTACTCGTTATTAAGCTTGTAGATATTGTGGGGAACCGGTCTGTATAATAACAGGCTTCTTTCCTTTATCATTTCTTCGACAGCCTCTTTTACCTCCAAATATTTCTCATTGGCTGTTTTTATTAGGACTTCTTCATTTTTGGATATTAAGCATATATTTATTATATTAATAAAGGGCGGAAATGCAAATTCTTTTCTTAATTTTAATTCCTGGTGCAAAAAAAGCTCATAGTCATTGTTTTTTGCCGCCTTGATTATGAAATTTTCCGGCTCGTAAGTCTGAACGTAGACCTTGCCTATCTTGTCTCCCCTGCCGGCCCTTCCGCTCACCTGGGTTATGAGCTGAAAGGTTTTTTCGCTTGCATTGTAAAAGGGTAAATTCAGTATTGCATCTGCCGAAAGGACCCCCACGGTAGTCACGTTGGGAAAATCAAATCCCTTGGCCAGCATCTGGGTTCCTATCAGTATGTCGATTTCTCTGTTCTTGAAATCCCTGTAGATATTATCATAAGCTTCTGTGTCCGTCATGGAATCAAGGTCCATTCTTTCGATTCTTGCATGGGGAAATAAGTGGTTTATAAGTTTTTCAACATGCTGGGTTCCTGCGCTGAACTGTTCTATTTTATCGCTTCCGCACTTGGGACATTGGCCTGGCATTCTTCTTGCGCTTCCGCAATAGTGGCATTTCATAATATTTCCCACAAGATGATAGGTCATGGAAACATCACATCTTGAGCACCTTTCGACATAACCGCATTTTTTGCAGGATACAAAGCCAGAATATCCCCTCTTATTTAAAAACAGTATCACCTGCTCTTTTTGCCTGAGAGAGTTTTTGATGCTTTCATACAATTCTTCGCTGATAATTGTATTGTTGCCCTTGTCAAGTTCATCCGACATGTTTATGATTTTTATTTCAGGCATTTGGGCTTCTTTAACCCTCTTTTTCATTTCAATTAATTCAATCCGGCCTGTCATTGCCATGTGGTAGGTATTGAGTGAAGGGGTCGCAGACCCCAAAATAACCTTACCCCCTGTCAAATATGCCATCTTAACGGCCACTTCCATGGTGTTATACTTGGGTGACGTTCCTGATGTGTAAGTGTCCTCATGTTCCTCATCAATCACAATGGCACCTAACTTATCTATGGGGGCAAAGATAGCAGACCGGGCTCCTATCACTATATCGGCTTCTTTCCTGTAGACCCTCAGCCATTGGATATACCTGTCTTTTTTGCTCAGCTTTGAATGGAATACAGCTATCTTGTTCCCGAATCTTCTCTTAAACCTGTCTATGGTCTGAGTCGTGAGGGAGATTTCCGGAACAAGCATAATTGACTGTTTCCCTTCTTTTAAGTACTCATTGATTATATTCATGTATACTTCCGTCTTCCCGCTGCCGGTTACCCCGTGAAGCAGGAATGCTTTCTTGTCCGAGTTGAGAATTATCTCACATGCCTTCCTTTGTTCTTGATTTAAACACAAGGGTTCATCGGTCTCAAACTCTGTTTGGTCTATGTAATCAAAAACCAGGTCTTCCTCTAATACACCCCTCTTTATTAAATTGTTTATTACTGCCTTTGAAATGTTGAGCTTTTCCACCAATTGAGCCACACTTTCGGATGGGTGGCTTTTAAGGTATTCGATAACCTTTAACTGGCTTTCGGTTTTGTTTATCTTGTATGAGCCTATTTCCTTATCTTCTTTCAGCCTTACATGTTTTTCGTAAACGCTTTGAGTTTCGGAAGGTATCATCAGTCTCATGGCATCGGAATATTTGCATATATACCTTTCCCTTATCCAAAAAAGGATTTTTATCATTTCTTTCGATACAATAGGTTTTTCATCTATTATATCGATAAGGGGCTTAATTTTTTCAATAGGGTAATCACAGGCAGAATCCACGGATACTATCAAGCCGTCAATAATACTTTTTCCCCTGCCAAAATTCACCCGGACTCTTTTCCCTTCCTCAGCCGAGTTTATCAATGTATCCGGAACCCCGTAGGTGTAAACCTGATCAGTGCTTTTGGAAATGTTGTTTAAAATGACTCCTACAAAAATTTTATACATATCTGCTCCGCTCAACTAAAATTAAATAATCAGTCAATTGACTGATTATCTGACAAATCCTCTGAAGGAGTTTCTTCGGCTGCTGCTTTAACATCATCTGTCTCATCTTTTGTTTCATTTAGTGAATCTTCAGCCTTTTCTGTGTTTGCAGCCAATGATTTTTTGTACTTATCATAATCGTAGATGGGTGTGAATTTTTTCGCGTAGAATTCCTCTATGGCAATTGCTATCGGTTTCTTTGTGTTTGTTTTAATCAGAGGTTCCGAGCCGTCAATTATCTGCCTTGCCCTTTTTGAAATTATTGTCACTAATGAGTATTGGCTGTCAACCATTTCATTTAATTTATCTATTGATATTCTTTTCATTCTCACATCTCCCTGACTTTGTTGATTATTTCCTTTTTTCTGATTGCCCTGTTTTTCTCGGCTAAAATTATATGCTTGATTTTCTCGGTTGCTATATCCACCCTGTCATTTACCACAACATAATCGTATTGGAAAGCATAATTCAATTCATCGTAGGCCGATTCCATTCTCCGTAAAATTACTTCCTTTGAATCCGTACCCCTTCCTTCAATCCTGTTTTTTAATTCCGTCAATGAAGGGGGAAGAATAAATATGAAGACTCCCATGGGATAATTCTTTTTCACCTGCAAGGCTCCTTGAATATCTATTTCCAAGATTATATCCTTGCCTGCCTTTAGCTGCTTAAATACCTCCTCTTTAGGGGTCCCGTAATAATTGCCGTAAACTTTTGCATATTCAAGAAATTCGTTGTTTTTTACCCTTTTTAAGAATTCTTCCTCTTCTATAAAAAAGTAGTCTATGCCATCCTTCTCCCCTTCCCTGGGCTTCCTGGTGGTAGCTGATACCGAAACCTTCAGGAAACTCATTTCCATAAGAAGCTGCATGCAAATGGTCCCCTTGCCTGCTCCGGAAGGACCTGATATCACCACTAACAATCCTTCTTCCATTGTTCACCTCTATTTGTTATTGTGGTTGTCAAACCTCTGTGCCATTGTATCCGGCTGAATTGCCGATAGGATTATATAGTCGCAGTCGGTTATTATGACAGCCCTGGTTTTTCTGCCGTAAGTAGCATCGATTAATTTGCCCTTTTCACGGGTTTCCTGAATAAGGCGTTTTATGGGAGCCGATTCGGGACTGACAACAGCTACAATCCGATTTGCCAGCGCTATATTACCAAACCCTATGTTAATAGTATTTGACGTGTTTGACATAATTGACTCCTATTCAATGTTTTGTACTTGTTCCCTGATTTTTTCCAAAAGGTTCTTTATTTCAATCACAACTTGTATTATTTCCAAGCTGCTGACCTTAGAGCCTAAGGTATTAATCTCCCTGTTGGCTTCCTGGATGATGAAATCAAGCTTTCTGCCTATTGTTCCCCCGCCTTCCAAGGCTTGGGACAGCTGGGACATATGGGAGTTAAATCTTACTATTTCTTCGTTGACATCACTTTTATCCGCGTAGATTACAATTTCATTGTAGAGCCTGTTTTCATCAAGCTCGTGGTTGGTGCCTAAGAGCTCTTTAATCCTGGTTTCAAATTTATTTTTATAATCCTCCACAATCGTACGGGAGTTTTCGGATATTATTTCCATCAATTCAATAATTTTTGCTACGCTCCGGCTGATGTCGGCTCTTAATTGTACCCCTTCTTTTTCCCGCATTGTCAGGAGGTTTTTTACAGCTTCATTCACGGCATTTTCCAAGCAGGTGCCAAGCTCTTCATCGTCCGGATCATCTTCTTTTGCAGCTAAAACATCCTGAAACCTTATTATTGTATCAAGGGAAGGGCTGCCGTTTATGCCTAAGTCTGTTTTAATCTTATCTATGGCATCCTTATACTGCCTGGCTAAAGCCATATTGGGCACGATTAAGGTGTCCGATTCGCTTATGTATTCAATGTTGATATATACGTCTATTCTACCTCTTTGCAGGTTATTTTTCAAGATTTTTCTGATATTATCCTCGAAAAAGCGCAAAACTTTGGGGGTTTTGATGCTAATGTCGCAATACCTGTTGTTTATGGTTTTTATTTCAGCGGTTATGCTCCTTTTTCCGTCATTGTATTCACCTTTGCCGTAACCGGTCATACTAAATATATTTGCCATTTTTCTCTCCAATTATTAATTGTAATATATTGACACCTTCCATTATACCATTAAAAGCCCCTTATTAAAACAAAAATATTATAGAGGGGGTAAGTCAGGGGTAAAATTATCATAAACCAAAAAAAATTTCATGACATCAGGTTATTTATGGGGTACAATAAATACCAGCAAACAAACACGATAATTTGCGCCGGGAGGATAAAATGTCATTAGACGGTGTTTTTATAAAGAGTATAATAAATGAATTAGATAAAAAGCTTACGGGCGGAAGGGTAGATAAAATACATCAGCCTGATAAAAATGAAATAGTTATGAGCATTAGAAGCAAGGGAGAAAACCTGAAGCTTTTAATAACTGCAGCCGGTTCAAGTCCCAGGCTTCACCTCACAAGCATCACCAGGAAGAATCCTATGGAGCCCCCCATGTTTTGCATGCTTTTGAGGAAACACCTGACAGGGGCCCGTATTACGAGCCTAAGGCAGATAAATTTTGACAGAATCGTTGAAATTTCTTTTGAGTCCAGGGATGAATTGGGGACCCTTGCTAATAAATCCCTCATCGTTGAAATAATGGGCAAACACAGCAACATTATTTTTGTCAATGAAGGCAATACCATAATTGATTCTCTAATAAGAGTCACTCCCCAGGTAAGCTCCGTAAGGCAGGTTTATCCGGGACTTTCTTATAAGGCTCCCCCCGGGTCTGATAAGTTGAACCCCCTGACAGCAGACCGCCAATCATTTATGGAAGAACTTGAATCAACAAACCGGGGCATATTTATATTTGATTTCTTTTATAAGAATTTCACGGGCTTCAGCCCTTTCATATCAAGGGAAATCTGCTGGCTGGCAAATCTCAATGAAAGCACCTGCTTAGGCGAGTTAAGCCATGAAAAAAAGGAAGAACTATGGGATGCCTTCAGTAAGATAAGAGACAGAATAAATGAAAATGACTTTTCTTTTAATATATATTATGATGAAAACAAAATTTATGGCTTTTATTGCTTAGAGGTGGAATACTTAAAGGACTTCGGCAAAAAATCCTTCCCCTCATCCGGTGACCTCCTTGATGAATACTATTATGAATTGGACAATAAGAATAAAATCAACCAAAGGGTTGCAAGTCTCATCAAAAGTATAAATACGAAAATTGCAAGAAATAAAAAGAAGGTTGAAAAGCAGAGAACCGAGCTTCTCAATGCCGAAAGCAGGGATAAGTACAGGATTTACGGAGACCTGATTCTCGCAAACCTCCACAAGAGGCCGGAAGACAACAAGCTGACAGTTGCAAACTACTACGACCCCGACCAAAAAGAAATAACTATACCCTTGGATCCTAAGCTAAGCTTGTCACAAAACAGCCAAAAGTATTTCAAGAGGTACAACAAGCTGAAAAATGCTGCTGAGGAACTTGAAAAATTAATTGATTCAACTTTAAGCGAAATAGCCTACCTGGAAAATATTTTGTTTTCCATCGAGGAATGCGAAACCACTGAGGATTTGGACGACATTTACAGTGAGCTGATTGGCCAGGGGCTGATGAAGAAAAGGTCAAAGATTAATAAGCCTAAAGAGACGAAACCCATCACCACCTTCATATCTTCAGGCGGCCATGAAATATTGGTGGGAAAAAACAATATTCAAAATGATATGATAACATTTAAGATAGCGAAAAGTGAAGATTATTGGTTCCATGCCAAAAATATGCCCGGGTCCCATGTGGTCATCAGGACTATGGGAGATGAATTAACTGATGAAGAATATATTGAAGCGGCTAAGATTGCAGCCTATTACAGCAAGGGAAAAAATTCCGGCAGGGTTGAAGTGGACTATACCAAAAAATCAAACATTAAAAAGCCCCCAAATGCCAAGCCAGGTTTTGTAATATACGACACTAATTATTCAATGCTTGCAGAGCCTGATATCAAGGGGATAAAGTCAAAAGAATAATTTCGGGGACGGTATCCGTCCCCGGTTTTTATTTCTTAGCAATGGATGATATTATTTCACGGCAGTAAAGTTCTGTTTCCATAATTTCCTCTTCCGTCAAAAACTCAGCCGTATTGTGAGCCAAGGGATTTCTTGCCTTATGTAATAAATAAAACCTGTCAGACCATTTAGAAAATTGGTCATTGTTAAAATATGGCGCAAACCTTGTCCAGTAATGCTGGAGGATGTTTCTTAATTCCATGATGCCTACCGTGGTCAGGATATTATCGCTTGCCCTTTCCTTATACTTTTTCTTGTTGACTGCTAAGTTTATATTAACCTTATCAAAATCAATAAAGGTCCTTTTGTTCTTCTTGTATTCCTGGTTTACTCTTTCAAGCTCTTCCATCCACCTTCCGCCAAACATGCCGGTCAGTTCTATTTCAATGATTGACCTTAACTTCTTCTCGGCTTCGGACAAAACAGGCCAAATCTCTCCTACTTCCGGCTGGGATATATCCATGAGGTACTCAACAAAATATTCTGATATGGTTTCATACTTGAATTCATCTATATTATCTTCGCCGGTATCATAAAACCCTTTTATCTTGTTGGAAATATAACCTCTTGATACAAGCTCATCTATATCATATTGTTTTATATTGTATCTGGGCCCGATATAGATCTGCAAAAGCTTGTTATAGAAATCTTCATCCTTTAACAACTCTACTATCCTCTTGAAGTAATCCAAAAATTGTTGATTGCATGCGGAAAGGACGGAATCAAAATCATCAGCCCCCTGCCTGTATACTATTTCCTGTCCGATTGCAGATAAAAGGTAAGGAGACCTGCCCCCATAATACAAAATCTTTTTCTTTATGTCATCGCTCAATTTTATCTGCAGGCTGTCGAACTTATTGAAATATTCCTGCAAATCTTCATTTGAAAATCCCCTGAGGCTAATCTTTTTAAATACTCCGTCTAAAGTCGAGCCTCCGAAGGACCTTGTCTCAATGTGAATCAAGCTCCGCCTTGAAATTGTTATAAAGGTCATCTTATAGTCCGCCGAGGATATTAATTCACGGAAAAACTGAAAGTTGGAAGAGTCGGATCCAAAGACATATTCCGCAAAATCAAACTCATCGATCACTATCACCAGCTTTAATTGTTTGGATATCAGCTTAAATGCCTTTTCTACCTTCCTCCTGAAATTATAGGTATCATTGGTGCCGGCATCAATAGCTGCATCAAGAGCATTGATTTCCTTAAAATAGTTGCCTTCGACAAATTCCAGTTCATCCCTCACCAAGGATAATACATCTGTCCAGAATTCGTTAAAATCTGAAAACTTGCTTATGACCGTCTTGACCGTTATTATGTTTTTATTCTCGTTAAGTTTCACGGCATTTCGTATCAGGGAGCTTTTGCCTATCCTGGTTATGCCCGTTAAGGATATGCTCCCGCTTTTCGAATCATTCTTATACAATAAATCATTGAATTGCTTTAATTGGTCCCTCCGCCCTATAAAGCTTTCTCCTTCAACCTCTGCTCCAACAATGAAAGGATTATCCATCAGTTGTTACCTCCGTATCTTTTAATCAGCCAATCCTTGTACAAGCCTACCTTAATCTTGTACTTGTTTTCTTTTTGCTCCAATACGTCCCTGTCACATAAAAGCTGGAGCAGCATATCCACCCTCTCTTGGGGCAAATCGCAAACAATATCGCTTCTCAGGCAATAATCATCCTTCTGTGACATCTGGGCAATTTTCTTGAGAATTTTTATGTTGTCATCCTTTTTTGCCTTATCTTCTATATCGCCCTCGTCATTAAACAAGGCATCAAATTCGGATTCCGACAGCCTTCCGTTATCCTGCAGAAGTATGTTGTTGATGACATTCTTGATGTCAGCCTCAACTATATAGGGAGATTTTTTATCATTTAGATAATTTACAAGGGCACTGCAGATTTTCACCGTGTAAAAAGCGCTCCCGGCCGTCGCCTGCCAGATTCTTTCAAAGGCTTTTTCGTCCTTGTACCTGGATTCCCTTTCTCCGTTCTCATGGATTATTTGAATGGGTACCTCGCATAATTCCTTGGTGCTTTCACGGGATAAATAGGTTACCCTTTCTTTCTTGACTGTGCCGAAGGGATTGGCAAAATCATTAATGAATTTTTCCATGTAGTCTTGTCCTACTAAAATACCGACAAATTCCAGGTCCTGTATCATGGCCTTCCACAGCTGCATGAAGGTATAATCCAGCCTCCCCTTCTTTATTTCTCCGTAAACATAGGTGAATTCATCTATCAATATCACTATGTTGTAGTCCTTGTTAATCACCTTTTTATTGAAGTTTTCGAAAAAGCTTATAAATAAGCTGGGGCCTATTTCACTGGTCAATTCCCCGATTGTCGGGAAGGAAATATTGCTTGCTTCCATCTTTTCTAAAAGCTCGGGAAAATGGTCCTCCAATTTTTCGTTCAACAGGGTGAGTATCCTGTGTCTGAAGCTGATAATTACCGATTTGCTGTCGTTGCCGCTCAGAATGTTTTGGATGTTGCCTAACTTTATCACGATGGAATTCTTATAGGCAGACTTAATCTTGTTTTCCAAGTGGTATAAAATAGATGACTTGCCTGCCCTCTTTTGGCCGAACAAGGCTATGCATTTGGATCTGAGCAGGGTATTGTCCTTGTTTCTCAAGTTATTTACAATACCGGCTATAAATTCATCCCTACCAAAAAACATATTTTTATCCCTGACTTCACCGCTTGTGTCTATGGCGCTGTAGGGGTTATTAATTTCAATAAAATCAGCTTCCTTGAACAAGTTAATTGAAAAGTCTTCGCTCAGGCAGTCCTCTATGGTATCATCCGGGGATACCATATACTTATACTTTATGGTCAGATTGAACTGGAAGGCCTTCCTGCTGATCTGGTCAGCCGTGGGTTTAACGGCAATAATCAAAGTTTCATCATTTCCCCCCTTGACATAATCCTTGTTGATGTCCCGAGTTATGCAAGTTGTGTGGGTTGCTGAACTGATGTCTATCTCCCTGACCGTCTGGCAATATAATTTGTTTTTTAAAACAAACCTTAATTCACATTCCCTGTTGTTCAAAAATGTGTTGCTGTTTATGATTTCAACCGATAATTCCGGCTTATAAGCTACAAATAACTCAATGAGCTTCCTTTCTGCCACACTGCATATTTCAGGCAGGATTTGTCTTACGGTATCAAAGGCAAAGGGGGTCGGGGATTCAAATATATCCTTTTCCAAGCTCCGGCCCTTTCTGATTATATCCCTCAGGGCAGTTTCCCTGTTATCAAAGTCCTTATCCGTAACAAAGCGGTTTGCAATGTTTAAAAGCCCTATCACTTCCTTCATCCGCTCATTGTCTTTAGCCAAAATTATATTGTATCTTAAGTATTGCTCTAATTTTTCAATGTTGTGTTCTAACCAAAATGTCGAAAATTCAATCTTATCAATTTCCTTTACCGCCTGCTTGAAATCCTGCAGCTTCTGCTTAAACCAAAATATATATTTGCTCCAAAGGTCTTCGAGACTCTTGGTGTTTATATTTTCTATATTGTCGATTCCTAAGGCAGCTTGAAAAACTTCTATTATGGAAGATATTAATTCCTGATTCTTTGATTCGCAAATCTGCTGGCATATTTGGTTTATTAAGTTATTCTTTTTAATAAAGAGCATGGTGCATGCATTTACAAAGTTTACCGGGTTTTCATTTAAGCCGTACTTGGAAAAATAGCTTAAGGGGGTTGTCGGATTCAGGTTTACCCCGGTTTTTGTCACACCGATGGGAATATCCTTTCTTTCTACGAAGAAGGATACCAAGTATCGGACGTAAGCGTTAATATAGAGCTGCTGGTTCAGCTGTTCAATCTCTGCACTTGATTCCAGATACAAGTATCTTGCCGCGTCAATAGGTACTTCCTCGGTTTTAACCGACAGGTCTCCTTCGGCAACCAAGCTTCTTATCATGTATTCAAATCGGGATTTTTTGTTGAATAAACCATCCTTCTCCGTATCCTTGGACATATACTGGTCAATTATTTTGGCAATTGCCAGGCAGGTGTTTCTGTAGTCCTTAGGTCTTTGTGTATTCAAGGTGTTTAAACTGTCTTCTAACTTTCTGACCTTGGTCCTTGCAACCGAAATGGTCCCCTTTAGTTTCTCATCCTCCAAATCATTAACGTGGGTAAAAACAACGGATAATTTAAAATTACTCAGACGGTTTTGCATGATGTCATTCAATTCAAAATCATAGTAGTACAAATCGCTGTCATCTGCTTCCGGCTGCTGGTCTGATTCCAAATTATTGGGATAATATGTACCCTGGATAATGCCGGCGGCTATTTGGTCTGCCGGATTATGGGATAAAATTTCGGAGGCTATCTCCTTTGCTGCCTTTTCATTGTTTTGATTCAGATAGCAAACGGCTAACCTTCTCTTGATGTTTAATTCAATCGATGCGTAAGATCCCGTATAATCGTCCTTAATTCCTAACAATACCTTGTTTTTATTCTTTACGGCTATCCACTCCTGATATGTTTCTATGGCCTTTTCATAGTCCAAACACCCCTTGTTTGAATCTGAAAGTATATCAGCCTTTAAATTTAAATAGTGGAGTTTTCTGTTTACGGCATCGGTATTTTGAATTACTAAATTATAATACTTTAAAAGCTTCTCATAATCCTTTGCCTTTTCATATATTCGTATATACTGGAGGAATACACGTTCCTCTTCAAAATACCTCTTATGTCTTTCGACTAACCTCAAGGCCTTTTTTATGGAATCCGGGTCTTGATTTGCAGTTGATAAATAAAAGGTTATTAAATCGGCCACATGTTTCTCATTATTGGGATTCTTGTTAACCAGTGACAATAAAATGCTTTCCTTTTTTTCAGGATCCAATAAGTCTTCTTTCTCGGTCCTGTATGTGGTTTTATCGATTACAGGGGCAAAGGTCTCATATGATTTGCGAACTTCTTCAGGAATAGGGTTTTTGGGCTTTACATTCACTGCTGCAAGCTTTCCGCCCGGAAGCTTCCTTGCCTCAAAAGTTACCTCGATTCCGGAAATATCATAGTCGGTACAGAGTTTTCCGGCCAAGGCCTTGTCACTCACCCCCCTGAGCAGGAAGCTGTATACGTCCTTTCCCGAATAAATGGTACCAATTTCTTTATTGGGAGTGTAAGAGTTAATATATCCTTCCCTTGATGTTCCCAAGAATTTCTTTGCCTCTGCTTGCGGTTTTTCGGGTATGGATTTGCTGAAACGGATGCCTGTGGCAACCTTGCCGTATGTCCCTCTTTTTTTGTTAAAACGTTCCGATAAACTGAATTCAACATATATATCTTTATATGAACCTCTTAAAATCTTGTTTTTTAGATTTTCATCCCAAACTTCGGAAATATGAAAAAAAACAGAATCCACGAAGGTGGAAATAAAACCGGTGTTGTTTAACGGATTGAACCTGATTATCCTCCCGGTCAGCATTTCATTGGTCTCATTCTTATTACCGGCATCCTTTGCTTTATCAATCTCCTCATTGATAAAATCAATCAAGAGATTATCTTTCTTGTACTTGTTGCTTTCTGCCGTTTGATTTATAATTGCAAGCAAATTGTCAGGTGAATAATATGTAAGGTTATCAGGCCAATTGATGCTTATTTTTGAAAGGGATGAAAAGTAAACAAAGGCATCAGTAAAAAGCTTAATACTTTCACTGTTTAAATTATCTTTCTTCCTGTTGAAACACTCTTTCAGTACAGAAATATCCTTAATCTTTTCCGTACTTACGACCATCAGCTTAAAGACATTTTCAATTTCTCTAATACTATCGGCAGTTAAGCAAGCAGCTGCCGACGCATTCATGGCACCTTCATCATTGCCGCATTTTAGGTACATGGCTGCGGAAGGCATATATTTCTTGGCTTTATAGTAATAGTCCCCGGCTTCTTTAAAATTTCCGCATACAAAGTATACTTCGCCTAAGGCATAGTTATAGAAATCAATGTCGCTGCTTTCCTGAAGATGCTTGATTGACGCAATTATCCTGTCCATTCTTCCGAATTTAGGGTCTGTTTCCTTCAGCTTGACAGCATATAAAAATGAATTTTCAATGCTTAAAAAATCATCCGATATATTATCCTTGGCTGATTTTCGCTCTTTGCTGAAATCACTTGCCGAAAACTCGTACTTGATATCAATGCCTTTGAAAAAGTCCATGGAAGCTTTTATTTCTTTTTGGAAGGGGGTTTTATTTAAATCATCGCCGTCATTGCTTAAATTGTCTTCGATAATTTCATAATCGGCAATACCGTTGAAGTTTATTGGCTTTGGTCGTCCGTTGGCCGCAATCACCACAATATTGTCATCATATGAAATAACTTTGCCGGTATGTACTGCTCCGCTGTTTAAAGTAATCTTAACCTTTTCGTCTACTTTAACATCATTTTTAAAATATAAACCTATACTCATCGTCTACTCCTTTTAGTTGCAGAATAATTTTGCCGTATTTCAAATGAGCAATTGAAAGACAATAATATAACAATTCTATCATTTTTCGACAGAATAATCAAATTAAATTTTGCCCGTAAAAATCGGGATGACCCTTGTCATCCCGGTATTTTTCATTCTATTCGGTTATAACAACCTGGTTGATTTTATCTGTTTCTTCAAGCCGGACGCTGATTCTTTCACTTCTTGACGTGGGTACATTTTTGCCGATAAAATCCGCCCTGATCGGCAATTCCCTGTGCCCCCTGTCAATCAAAACAGCCAATTCAACGTTTTTAGGCCTCCCCTGGTCAACAATGGCATCCAAGGCCGCCCTTACTGTCCTGCCTGTATATAAAACATCATCTACCAAAACAACCGTCTTATCCTTTATGTTATAGTCAAAGCTTTGTACCGCCAAGGGTGCCCTGTCATCCTTTTCCACATCATCCCTGTAATAGGTGATGTCCAAGGGGAAGACCGGAACCCTTGAGCCTTCTATTTCTTCGATTTTTTTAGCCAGTCTGAGGGCCAGGGGCCAGCCCCTGGTCTTTATACCGACCAATACTATGTTATCTACCCCTTTATTTTTTTCGATAATTTCATGTGCGATTCTGAATACTGCCCTTTCGATTGCTTTTTCATCCATTATGTAAGCCTTTATTTTCATAGTACCCTCCCTTCACGATATCCTAAGATTGCGTTCAGAATTATAGCCTCATCTATGCCTTATAATTTTATTTTATTTAATACTTTTATAAAATAATCCGGCAATTCACTGTCGAATTCCATGTATTGACTGGTGGCGGGGTGGACAAACCCCAAAGTTTTGGAATGCAAAAGCTGGCCTTTCAAGCCGAATTTATCTGACTTGGTCCCGTAAACATCATCCCCCACAACCGGGTGGCCTATATGCTTCATATGAACCCTTATTTGATGAGTCCTGCCGGTTTTCAGCCTTAATTTCACCAAGGTATAACTGCCGTATCTTTCAACCACCCAATAATTTGTTATGGCTTCCTTGCTGTTCTTTTGTGTTACGGTATATTTTTTTCTGTCCTTTTCACTTCTCCCAAGGGGGGCATTGATTTCCCCTTCATCTTCCTTTATGTTCCCTTGAACCAGGGCGTAATATATCCTTTTAATCGAATGGTCCTTCAGGCATTGGGCCAAAAAATTGTGGGCCTTGTCATTTTTAGCGACCAGCATCAGGCCCGAAGTATTCTTATCCAGCCTGTGAACAATCCCCGGACGCAAAACCCCGTTTATGGTCGATAAGTCTTTGAGGTGATACATAAGCCCGTTAACCAGGGTTCCGGTATAATGACCCGGGGCAGGATGGACCACCATTCCCTGGGCCTTGTTTATCACCGCTAAATCCATGTCCTCATATACAATATCCAAGGGGATGTCTTCTGCCGCCACATCCAAGACTTCAGGAGGCGGAATTATAATTCTTAGGGTATCCTTTAATTTGACCTTATAATTTGCCTTTACCTTTCTTTCATTGACGGTTACCCTCCCGTCACTGATGAGCTTTTGTACGAAATTCCGCGATTCCTTCAATTTATCCGAAAGGAAGACATCAATCCTCTGCTTTTCCCCATCGGAAACCAAAATGATTTCCCTGCCCTCATCACCCGGAAGAAAATCATCCTCAAAGTCGTCCGAATCATAGTCATCAAAATCTATCCTGCCTTCCTTTTCTTCAAAATTATTAAAATCTTTCATTGCCTTCACTCTTTTCAAACCTGTTAAAAAGGATTAAAACCACCATGATTAGGGTGCCGCATACGATAAAGCTGTCCGCAACGTTAAATACGGGAAAATTATAAAGATTGCCGAACCTTACATCTATAAAATCAATAACATAGCCTAATCTCAGCCTGTCGATAAAGTTCCCTAGGGCTCCTCCGCTTATCATGGCAATTGAAAGTTTGGACAAATTGGAAATATTCTTTGTTCTAAAATAAATATATCCCAAAAAAATCAGCATGAGGATGGTCATAACCAAGAAAAACGTTCTTTGGTTCTGCAAAATGCTGAAAGCGGCCCCCTTGTTTTCCGCATAGGTAAAACGCAAAAAATTCCCTATTATTTTTATCGAACCCCCGTTTTTTAGAACATCTGCTGCCCATAATTTCGTCAGCCGGTCTAAAAGAACCGAAAAAATAATTACGCCAATCGCTGCTATATTCATAATTACTCCTGTCAAACATAATGCTTGATTTGTATTTTTTGCCTTCCGCTCTTTGTCCTGCCGCATATCTTATGTATTTTAAACCGTCCTGCCCTGGTGATTGACAAGAGGTCCCCTTCCTTTAATTCGGTGCTGGCTTTGTCTTCCGGTATGTGGTTGATTTTAACCTTTCCACCCCTTATGATATCGGCTGCCTTGTCCCTTGATGTTTTTGTAAGGTGCTTGACAAGGTTGTCAAGCCGCATGGAAGAGCTAATAATATTCAAAATTTCATGTTCCTGCTCTTTAAAGTCCACTGAGCTTAAACTTATTTCTTCCGCTTCAATCCTGTTATGACCTATTTTATCCAAATTGAAAATTATATAATCACCAATATCCCTGTGAATAAGAATATCTGCATGGTCATCAAAGACAAAGATATCCCCTGTCTTGCTTCTTTCAATACCCAGGGACATGAGGGCACCCAAGTAATCCCTGTGGGTCAGTTTCTTGAATTTTGACTTGTTTTTTATCCTGATGCCCGAAATAAAATCATTTACATCTATTTCGCTATAATGAGGGTATAAAATGAAAACTTTCCTCTCACAATTTTCATATGAGGGGAAAATTTCATAATCTATATCATAGTATTTTATTACCGGTATGCTCATTTCAACAATATATGGATTTATGAAGTCCGTCAGTGCTGTTATGTGATTCTTCCTGACATGCAATGCCTTGTCTTGAATCTTTTTAACCGTCCCCTTGGCTTCATCATCCTTGATGAAATCAAAATATTTTTCTAAGTCTTTCATTTTTCTCCTTTTAGCCTGCCCCTTGATTATTATCTGCCTTGCCTGTAATACAGGATTAGGTCATATAGGGCGTCTCATATGGCATATACTAATCTTACCAATAAATTCAACAATATGATAGCTAATATGGGAGAAAAGTCAACCATTCCCATGCCTAATCCTAATTTATCTAAAATTGCCCTGCAAGGAGCCAGTACCGGCTCGGTCATCTGATAGATAAAGTAGGAAATTCTTGAAGTTTGTAGGGTTGGGAAAAATGATAATATTGCCCGGACCAGTATCAAATAATAAATTATTCTTAATAGTGTTCCGAGTGCTATCTTAATAATATAAAACATACTTGCTCCTTATTTACCGAAATAATAATTCCTTTCATACCTGTCTCTTAATCTTCCGTCAATTTGTACATTGTTAGGAGCCAATACGAATATTCCGTTTGATACTTTTTGGATGCTTGCTTCCAATGCGTAAACAGCACCCTTGATAAATTCAAATACCTGCTTTTGGTCTTCAAGCTCCATCCCTTCAATATTGAGGACCACAACTTTTCTGTTCTTGATTTCATCGACTGCCTTTGTACAATCCTCGTACTTTGCCGGCTCACATATGAAGACTTTCATGTCGGTGTTGGAATGAACCTTGATTACATTGCTTTTCTTTGAGTAACCATCCATCCTTTCATTTTTGTTTCTTTCGGGATTACCCTCGGAAACAAGATCCTCCTCCTCATAGTCTTCTTCCAGGTCCGTGATGCCTATGAAGTCCTTTACTTTTTCCATCATACTCATTTACTCTTCCTCCTTATATTTTCTGGCTCCGAATATAGCTGTTCCGATACGAATCATGTTAGAGCCTTCCTCGATTGCAATTTCAAAATCATTTGTCATGCCCATGGACAAGTATTTCATTTCTGCATTTTTCAAATTCATGGCCGATATCTTGTCATATATATCCTTCATCTTTTTGAAAACCCACCTCACATCCTCGGGATTTTCGCAAAAAGGGGCAACTGTCATAAGTCCTGATACTTTTATGTTTTCAAATTCCTCCATACTTTTCACAAAATCATAAACATTTTCTTCCTTTATGCCGAATTTGCTTTCTTCTTCCCCTATATTGAGTTCAATGAGGACATTTGCAACAATGCCCGCCTTTTTTGCCCTCTTGTCTATCTCTTCGGCTAAACTCAGGCTCTCAACAGAATGAATCAGGACTGTTTTGTCAATTATGTACTTTACTTTGTTCTTCTGTAAGTGGCCTATCATGTGCCACTTAATATCTATATCCTTCAGGTCTTCGTATTTTTTTACCAGTTCCTGAACCCTGTTTTCTCCTAAATTGTCAACACCTGCTGCAACTGCTTCTCTGACTTTAGGAGATTCAACCGTTTTCGACACGGCTATGAGTGTTATATCATTCGGATTTCTTCCGACTTTTTTGCAGGCAGCTTCAATTTTTTTCACAATGTCGTCAATATTTTCCCTAATGCTCAATTCTACCTCCTAATCCGCAATCTGGCCTTCATACACCTTATCAGGCTCAAGTATTATTTTATCAAATATTTTAATTGTAGGATATCTTTTTTCACCCACTTTTATAATATTTCTTTCATTTACCCCTATGTAATCACCGGGAAAAACAACCGAATGCTCTTCATCGCTCCCTAATATCTGAACCGGGAAAAATTTGATGATATTGCTGGCATCCTGCACATATACGCCCTTCATCCCGTCAAGGTCGGTCAATGCCCGGTTTTCTATTTTAAGGCCCTCATAGGTTGCCGTAATAAGCTCGATATTGACATATCTCTTATCATATACCTTGTAGAAATAGTCATCGAAAAACAATACTAATACCGATTCCTCGCTACCGTAATTAATTTTTTCTATATAACCCCAGACCAAGTGCTGGCCTCCATCTGACAGGACCCTTACCTTTATGTATTTGTTTTCTTCAAACAGCTTTGCTTTTTCGTTATTTAACTTAACAACTATATAATATTCAAAGTTTTTGATTATCTTGAAGAAGTCTTCCCCATCTTGAACATGGTCCTTTTTAGTCTTTATGGTATATTCACGCCTGCCAATACTGCTGGGTGTCATGTCTCCAACATTTTCAAAAGTATAAATCTCTTCCAACCCGTCGGTTTTGTATGAAATAATTCCGGCCCGGTCTGAATAGTAGGGAACCTTATGGGTGGAAATGCTGTTTACGAGATTGTTTTTCATTTCACGCAGCTGACTCGCCGAATAGCCTTCATATTGGCTGCCGTAATAGTCCCCCCTTGTCATTTGCTCCACTATATTGTACATATTCTCTAAGTCATTGCTCAATAAGCTTATTTGCAATTCGTTTTGATAAGCAGTGAAGTTTTCTTGGGATAAAACCTGGCTGCTCTTTTCCAACCTGTCTATAGCAGCTTGAATTTCGGCAATTTGTCTGTTTACTTCAGCTGAATCCGCATCGGTATTTATATCGGCTATAAGCTGCCCCTTCTTTATTTTGGCTCCTTCCTCGCAATAGTATAAAACGTTGCCATCAATGGTTGCCTTATATACGTTTTCATCTTTTACAACAATACCCTCAGCCTTTATTACATCCTCCAAAATTCCGTTTTCCACTACCATGATGTCCGGGGGCGACTTGAAATTTTGAAATATATAAATGGCTATAACAACTATCACAAAGGATAGAAAGAAATTTTTTAACCCAAAATTTTTTCTCGCCACTTTTTTATCTCCAAATTTCTAAGTACTATCTTTTTCCTATGTATGAGTTTCTTCCGGCTGAGCCTTCAGAAATGAATATGGTTCTTCAGCTTAATTATGTATATTATAACATAATCTTCATATATTGTGCAAGCAATATCGGGTGACTTTCGGTAAAAATTGCAATAATTATTAAAATTAATCAATATATATGACATATTTTACCTGTTTGCCCTAAATCAATACTTATTTTCCAATTCTTCCTTAATGCTGAGGGCCACAGGGTCATGGGGATTGATTTTTAAGGCTGTTTGAATATCTTCTTTTGCCTTGTCAGCTTGATTGTTGTACATATAGGCTACAGCCCTGTTGCAAAACACCTCGCTCTTGCCCGGGTCCAGGCTCAGGAGCTTTGAAAAAAGTTCAGCCGCTTCAACATATTTACCCCTTATTATTTTGCAAAGGCCTAATTCATTCAAGGTTTCCTTTTGGGCCCCGTCTATCTTTAATACATTCTCAAAGTATGTTTCCGCAATTTCATACTCTCCCTTGGACCTGTAAGCCAGCCCGATAAAAAACAACAAATTCCACCACCCGCTGAAGTCCTTGACTAAGGGGAGCAAAAGCTCCAAGGCTTCGTCAGGCTTTTCTTTTAAGACTAAATTATATCCCTTTTCAAAATCAACATAGGGTTTCAGTTGAATTAATTCATTTCTTATCTCTTCTGTTCTTAAATCATCCTCGTCCAATTCCTGATGCTTCTGCCAGGTGAGTTCCGCCTTGATAAATTGCTGTTTCCTCTTGTAATAGTAACCTAATTTATAATAGGCTAAGGAAAACTTATCATTGTAGTCAAGGCATTTCTCGAAATAGTAATTGGCTTCCTCCAAAAAATACCGGCCGGTATCATTTCCTTTTTCGTGCTGGTCCATCCCCATTTTCTCCAGGCAGGAAGCGTAGATGAAGCAGGTCTTTTCATTTTCTTCATTGTTTATCAGGGCTTTACCGTAAACCACGCCGTCTTCCGCCTTAATGTCATTATTTATGCAATAAATAACATAAGGCTCAAAGCTGAAGTCAAGGTCCCTAAACATGTCCATATAATCCTTTATGTATTCAAAATCCCTGTCTGTTCCAATAATATATATGATACCGTCGATTATGTTGTTAAGGGTTATCCCGTCTATTTGACCCTGCTTCCCTATATCCTCCAAAAGCCTTTCAATCCTTACGGGTACCGGGAGCTCCTTATTTGTAACATATGTTTTATCCTTGAAGTTAACGGCTGCACCCTTTTTTAAGCTGATAAAGGATATATCTTTTCTTTTTTTTGTAAAAAACTCTTCAATATATTCTTCTCTTTTCATTTAGCCTCCTCTATGTCGTTAACAACATATGTTTCACACCTGTTAAAGATATTTTCCCTGTCCCTGTATATAAATAAGATAATATTTCCTCCGATTTGGCAAATCCTGAAATCATTTACAATCTTTTCTTCACTTGAAGGAAAGTATTTATTCTTAAAATCAACATCATGAGCCAGCCCCTTCTTAAGGCTCTTAAACCTGTCTTCCGACTCTCTGTCTAAATAGTCAGGCAATTCTTCAAATTGGTTGTTAAATATATAGTCAAATTTCAATGCCTGTATGAATTCGTCGTCAATACCCTTCATATCTTTCACATAATCATAGAGGATTCTATAAAGCTTTTTCCTGCTGTGAGCCTTGTTGTATAAATCATATTTCTGCCAGTAATCACTGAATGACGAGTAAAACTCAAAGGGTGACTCGGCAAACCAGGTACCTGCTGCATATTTTATGGATTTGTTGAAGTATTTTTCATTATAATATTTATCCACCAATTCTTCAATATTTTTTAATTTTAATAATTCCCCTAAGCTGATGTATTTTGTACAGATTACTTCATAGGGTGCTTTTAAGGTGTGTTTTATCCCGTGCTTTTCTTTATCCCTGAAGATTTTGGTTCCCTTCAGGACTTTTAGAAAGCCTAACTGGATTTTCTCCGCATTAAGCTTATATATACCGTCAAAGGACTTTTTGAAGCTTTCATAATCTTCATAAGGGAGGCCTGCAATAAGGTCCAGATGAAGGTGGATGTTCTTGTTTTTCCCTATTTCCCTGATTGCTCTGCTCAACTTATCCTTATCCATATGCCTGTCGATTTCACACAAGGTATCCACATTCAAGGATTGAACGCCTATTTCAAATTGGAACATATTTACGGGCATTTTTCCTAAAAAACTTAAGAACTGGTCATTTATTATGTCGGCAGTAATTTCGAAATGTATTGTCATATTGTTTTTATTGTTTTCAACAATATACTCCATTATTTCCATGGACCGCCTGTAATCCGCATTAAAGGTCCTGTCAACGAACTTGATTTGCCTTGCCTTTGTATTTAAAAGCATCTTCAAGTCCCTCTTAACCCTCTCCATGGAAAAAAATCTCAATTTTTTATCGATTGAGGACAGGCAGAAAGAACAGGAAAAAGGGCATCCCCTGGAGGATTCGTAATAGATGATTTTGTTTTCAAATTCTTCTTCTGGCTCATAGGGGTAATTGATTATATCTAAATTATCAATAAGTCCCCTGCTTTCGTTAATTATTGCTTCATTGTTTTCCCTGAAAGCCAGTCCCTTGATCTTACGGAGCAGGGGACTTGGTTTTTGGATTTCTTCAAGAAATTCTTTAAAAGTTTCCTCCCCTTCCCCAAAGATTACAAAATCGATGAAGGGGTTGGATTCCATCAATTCTTTTATCTCAAAGGAAACCTCGGGCCCTCCGTAGAGTAACCTGGCCTCACTCTTTGATTCCTTTATTATGTATGAAATATCCTTTATATAATCAATGTTCCATATGTAGCAGGAAAAGCAAATCAGGTCCGGACCTTCAGCCAATATTTCGCCCAATATGTATTCCGGTCTTTGATTGATGGTAAATTCTTTTATTACAATATCAAAATCACCGCAGTATTTTTTTAAATATCGGACGGCTAAGTTTGCGTGAATATATTTAGAATCCAAGGTTATCAACAGTATTTTCATATCCTTATCCTCAAAAGCCCTGATTTATTCCTTATTAAAGCCGTATTCCCTGTTTTCTTCAACACCCGGCACCTCCCCAAGAGAGGGTGGCTGAAAGCCGGATTCTTTAAACATTCCCTGATATCCGGAATCTCGTCCGGTATTATTAATTTTTCGGGATTTATTAAACCCTTTCTGAGTTTATACAAGTATGTTGAAAAACTGTCTATTGTATCTGATTTGCCCTCTTCGGAGGATTCCTTTGTTTTTTCAAATATGTAATTTAAAACCTTGTAAGTTCCCTTCATATCATCATCAAACAACATTGGTCTTGATAGGAGTTTTATTCTTTCTTTTTCAAAGGCAATTATGTAATCCCTGGCGATTTCCAATTCATTTTTTGTAAAATATTCCTTGATAGAAAAATCTATCAGCCTTTCCCTGGTTATTTCCTCAATCCTCTCCCTATCAGCCTTATCCATATACTCATAAACTGCAGATGAAATGAGCAAGGCATCCAACAGGGTGTTCTTATTCAAGGTGTAAAAGGTAACCGCTTTAAAGACTTCTACTATTGTATTTTCCCACAGGGTGTTTGTTAAAATAAGGGGAATAATTTTAAATTCAAAAAGCCTGTCCTCCATATCCCATGGCCTTTTATTCTGCAGCCAATAATTGATTGTTTCATCATTCCCTGCCATATAACAAGAAAATAATTCAATTTCCTTTTTGTACCTGTCTGTGTCAAAAAGACACCCTATATTGTTTTCATAGGGAATAAGGCATTTTACGCTTATCAAAAACAGCTGGAATTCAATTGTGTCCCTATTATCATAACAGGAGCTTAAAAGGTTGTTTATTCTGTCTTCCATATATTCTCCTAAAAAAAGAATCAGCAGTATTTACTGCGATTCCATTATACAATCAATCCCATAAATTATCAAATGCTATTATCGATTCTCAAATTCTTCTTTAAAGCCCTTAGCATACTGCAAAACCTTCAATGAGTAGTCGCTGATCCCCCTCACATCCTGTGACTTTAAATAGTCTTCAAGGCCTTTCTGGCCCCTGTTGTAAGCGGTTAAAACCTTATGCAGGTCATTGTCATAGACATTCTTAAGGTAGGAAAGCTGTGTAAGGGTAAGCTTTATGTTGAATTGGGGATCCAATAGCATTTCATGTTCATATGAATAGCCTAAGTTTTCTGCAATAATTCTTGCAGTGTTCTCCATAAGCTGGCCCAGGCCAAGCTCCCCTCCCGACCCGACAGCCTTAGTATTAAAATCACTTTCTCTTTTTATGAGCCCCAATACAAGAAAGGGGTCCAGGTATTTCTCCCTGCATTCTTGGACAAGATACCTGCAGAGGTCATATTCCAATCCCGTAACCTTATTTATAAAATCAGTCAATTCCTTTTCGCGAATAAATGCATCCCTGTAATCGTAAATAAATGGTTTTACTATTGATTCTTGAGGAAATTTGTAATAAATCTGTTTATCCCCTGCTGCCGCTGCTGCTCCTGAATTTACCATCATAAAGTAAGATAATATACAAATAACTGTTAAAATAGTCAGGTATTTTTTGCCCTTCATTTCATACCTCCTTGTCCAACTCTAAGTATATGCCGGAAGTAAGAAATACTCAATGTAGAAAGCTGAAATCTATTGTTGAATAAGGAGATAATTTGACAGTCAAGTAAAAAGGGAACGCTGAGCGTTCCTGATTACATCTTTTCCGGTGCTTCCATTCCAAGAAGCTCCATTCCTTTCTTGAGAACCCTGTTTACGGTTAAGGTTAAAAGCAGCCTTGCCTTTTTAACCCTTTCATCCTCCTCCGTTACAATCGGACGTTCGTGATAGAATCTGTTGAATTCCTGGGCCAGACCCACAATATATCGGGTTACCATAAAAGGTTCGTACTTGTCATGGGCATTTAATACCGCATCCTTAAAGCCTTCCAATTTCTTTATGACATTGAATGATTCATTGTCGGTAAAAACAGTGTAGTCCACATCATCGTTTATTTCTATGTCAGCTTTTCGAAGAAGGCTGGAGGTCCTTGCGTATGTATACTGGACATATGGCCCTGTTTCCCCTTCAAAACTCAAGGTCTTATCCCAAGAAAACACATAGTCTTTGATACGGTTGTTGAAAAGCTCCTGGAATATTACCGCCCCTATTCCAACCTGCCTTGCAACTTCCTCCTTGTTTTCCAGGTTGGGATTTCTTTCATCGATGATTTCTCTGGTCTTTTCGATTGCCTTATTTAAAACATCTTCTAAATATACAACCCTTCCCTTTCTCGTGGATAAGGCCCCGTCCTCCAAGCTTACGGTTCCAAACATCACGTGGACACAGTCGTATGCCCAGTCGTATCCCATTAAATCGATTATTTTTCTCCATTGGTCGAAGTGGAGCTTCTGCTGGGCCCCAACCACATATATATTCTTATAGAAATCGTAGGTTTCCTTCCTGTATTTTGCGGCAGCCACGTCCCTGGTTACATAGAGGGTGGACCCGTCACTCTTTTGAATGAGGGCATCGGTCAGGCCGTATTCGGAAAGCTCCACTATTTTTGCTCCCTCAGATTCCTTAAGGAGGCATTTGTCCTCTAATTCATCTATTATTGCAGGCATTTTATCCGAATAAAAACTTTCCCCGGCATAGGAATCAAATTTAATGCCGAACATATCATATACCCGGTTGAATTCCTTAAGGCTCACTTCCCTGAACCATGCCCACAATTTATGAGCTTCCTCATCTCCTGTTTCCAACTGCTTAAACCAATACCTGGCCTCTTCCTGGTATTCGGGATGGGTTTCAATTTCCTTATTGTATCGCACATAGAGCTTCATCAATTCATTTATGGGGTCTTTTTCAATTGCTTCAACAACTTCCGGAGTCGCCCATTTTTTATAAGCAGATATAAGCATGCCGAACTGGGTTCCATAATCCCCTAAATGGTTTATTGCAACAGTATTGTATCCTAAGTATGTATAAATTTTGTGTATGGCATTCCCTATCAGGGTTGAACGTATATGGCCTATATGAAAGGGTTTCGCTATATTAGGAGATGAAAACTCGACAATTACGGTCTTGCCTTGACCTACATCGGTCCTGCCGAAATTTTCCTTTTCCTTAAAAGCCGTTCTCAATACTTTTTCGGCAAACTGAGACTTGTTCACAAAAAAGTTAACATAGGGTCCGGCGCTTTCTATCTTTTCGAACTCATCCGGCTTCCCTATTTTTTCAACAAATTCATTAGCTAAAGCAGCAGGAGACTTTCTGTATTTCTTAGCAAATTTAAAACAAGGTACCGCATAGTCTCCCATATCGGTATTGGGTGGTATCTCTATCAATTGAAGAGCATCATCCATCGACAGCTCAGGTTCTATAGATGTAAAAATTTCAGCTACTTTTTCCTTAAAATCCATCTCTCTCCTCCAAGATAATCACGAATTATTAAAACTAAAACCCACCCCTAAACATGAGTCCGGCAGGCTGCAGCTTATTTTTTAGTAATGATATCACAGCATTTTCAATGTGTCAACTTATAAGTCTAACTCGGTTTCCCCGTCTCCCTGAGTTATATGCCATTTATCATGGCCTGTTAACTCATCCAATGTAACCCTGTCAGAAAGAATATGAGCTATCATCATATTATTCTTGGGAGGCTTTCGGGTCACCATAAATCCGTTTTTCAGAAGAACCTTCCTGTATTCACCGAAAAGACCCGTTCCTACAACCGCATATTCAAGCTTGTTGTCATAGCAATATTTTGCTATGCCGTTTGCCAATGCTCTTATGTATCTTTCATTTGAGGGGTCCGTGAAGAATTCTACGGCTGATGTCATTTTTGACCCGTTAGCAACTGCATTGTGAAGTATGGCAAAGCCGATTATCTCACCCTTAAGCCTTGCGAGAAGGGTTGCATAATCAACATCCGGCCTTTCGTTGTACCTGTAATTCAAGTACTTATAATCCCTGACCAAAAGAACCTTGTATTTTGATTTATATTTATCCCAGCAATCCTGGACTTCTTCAGGAACCTTGTCAAGTATTTCAAATTTTATTTCTTTATCCATTTCCCCATTCAGCCTGTTCTTCATGAAAGAAGCAAAAATTGCGTTCCCAAGGTTCGCTAAAAAACCTATCTTGATTCTTCTTTTGAGAATATTGTTAATGAGTATGGGCTTAACGTATACTTCCTTTTCGAAAAGAGTAGGCCAGCCGAATTTCTGATAGGCAGGATAGGATTGATCATTTGCCAAACCAATAATCACATCCACCCCGTCTTCCCTGCCCCTCTCACAGGAGTTTTCCGTCATTTTTCTGAATATTCCCTGCCTCTTATAATCCGGGTGGGTCATGGATTTTACGGAATGAGCAGCCAGCAGGACCTTGCCGTCAACGTAAAGCTCATTTGGCAAAAGCCCGTCGCAGCCTATAACCTTATCCCCTTCCTTCAAGAGATACATCATATTCCCTGATTTATTGTAAGGGTTCTTGTCGAACAGCCATTCATACATTTCCTTCTTGGAGTTGGTTGCTTCACCGAATGAGATTACCGACAATTCTTCAAAGGCGGCAAAATCTCTGTCCATATCCAACCTTACTATCTCTCTTTCCATATTTCCTCCGTTTTTGCTGAGATTTTCATTAAATTATATGTAATTTTACAATAATAATCATTGCATGTAAATAAAAAATGATTAAAGTTAATTCAGGTTATAAATAACCGAAGGGTGTCATTCTGAACGCAAGTGAAGAATCTCATAGAATCCTTCGCATATGCTCAGGATGCCAACAGGAATAAATATAATTACTCATATTCAAACAATACAATTTTACAGCCCTTGCATCTTAGTCCTGGCACCTTGTTAGCCCTTCGTATGGGCATTGCTACCAAATTCTCGTCATAGAAGTCAAAAAGCCTGGGCTTATCGTCTTCAGACCACAATATTTGCTTCCTGGAATGAACATATCCTTTTTCCATGACCTGTCCGCATATGGGACAAGAAAAAGTCTCAATCTTTCTTTCCATATATCCACCTCGTTTTTATTTTCAGGGACGGTTCTTTTTTTCGGGATTTTCAGGGACGGTTCTTTTCGTTCTCAGAATTTTTCAGGGACGGTTCTTTTTTTCAGGGACGGTTCTTTTCGTTCTCAGAATTTGACTTTTGGGTCACTTTGATGACAGTACCCCCGTCCCCTTGTCACTTTGATGACAGTACCCCCGTCCCCTTGTCATTTTATTTGAATTTTACGATGGTGACACCGTCGCCCCCTTCGTTGAAGGTACCTAATCTTGATTCTTTAACATGTTTGTGGTTTTTTAAAAACTGTGTCACTCCTTCCCGGAGGACTCCCGTACCCTTGCCGTGAATAACCTGGACTTCATTTAAATTTGACATAAAGGCATCATCCAAGTATTTATCAAGCTCCAGCAGGGCTTCATCAAGATTGTAGCCTCTCAGGTCTATTTTAGGATTAATCGATGAAGTCTTTAATTTAACCATCCTTTGGCCGGCATTTTTTTGTTTTATTTCTTCATCGGATTTTATTTTCATCAGATCTGATTTTTTAACCTTTGTTTTAATAAGGCCTATTTGAACCGTCACGGTCTGGGAATCGTCCACATCCGAAATAATATATCCCTTTTGATTTAAACTTCTGACAGCAACCGCATCCCCCCTCTTTAAGGGTGTTTCGGTATCATATGTATCTTCTTCGGCAATTTGGTCCGAATAAATATTTTCGGATAATTCCTTTGTTTTTTCATTTAAGACCTGTCTCAATTCATTCACCCGGCGGTTCTTGTCTTTATCCATTTCAAGGTGGAGTTTTCTTAACTCCCTGATGATTTCGGCAGCTTCTTTTTTGGCATTCTCAATTATTTTTCTTGCCTCATAGTTAGCTTGATCAACAATTTTTTCGCTTTTTTCCAGTGATTTTCTTTCCTTGTCTAAAAAATCCCTGTGCTTTTTCTTGCTTTCTGATTCCAGCCTGTCGATTTCCTGCTTTTTCTCTTCAATATAAATCCGGTTTTCTTCAATTTCTTTTAAGGCATCTTCAAATTCTATCTTGTCGGTTTCCATGTTTTGCTTTGCCTTATCGATGATTTCCCGGTCCAGTCCTAATTTTTTCGATATTTCAAAGGCATTGGATTTTCCCGGTACCCCGATTAAAAGCTTGTAGGTGGGACTTAAGGTTTCAACATCAAATTCCACGCTGCCGTTTATTACTCCTTCGGTTGTCAGGGCGTACAATTTCAGTTCTGCATAATGGGTGGTTGCGGCAGTCACAATCCTTCTCTCATGGAGGGTGTCAAGTATTGCAATTGCTAATGCTGCCCCTTCAGTAGGGTCCGTTCCTGCCCCTAACTCATCGAAAAGTACAAATGACCTATCATCTACCTCCTTGAGTATTTTTACAATATTTGTCATATGAGAAGAAAATGTGCTCAGGCTTTGCTCAATGCTCTGCTCATCCCCTATATCGGCATAGACAGCGCTGAAAACCGATATTTCCGTCCCATATTCAGCAGGGAGATGAAGGCCTGCCATCCCCATAAGGGTGAAAAGACCCAAGGTTTTCAATGATACGGTTTTTCCCCCTGTATTAGGTCCGGTTATTATAAGGGTCCTGTATTCATCCCCCAGGACCGCATCAATGGCCACCACCGATTCCGGCGGTATGAGGGGGTGCCTTCCTTTTTTAATCCTTATGTAGCCCCTGTCATTTACCTTGGGCTCAATTCCGTTTATGCTTATGGCGTACTTCCCCTTGGCAAAAATAAAGTCTAAGTCTGTCAATATATCTTGATTGGTCAGCATTTCTCCGCTAATGTCCCCAATCATCATGCTGAGCTCCAAAAGTATCCTGTCGATTTCCTTTTTTTCTTCAATCTTTAAGTTGGAGATATCATTTGTCATTTCCACCACTGCCATGGGCTCTATAAAGAGGGTGGACCCTGTTGCCGACTGGTCATGGATAATGCCTTTAACCATGCTCCTGTATTCCTTCCTAACAGGGATTACATACCTGTCATTCCTCATGGTCACTATCGTTTCCTGGAGATATTTCTGCATGGAAGGTGAGCTGACGATTGAATTTATTTTATTTTTTATGGCATTGTTTTTAATCTGGATTTCCCTTCTTATCCGCTTAAGGTCCGGGCTGGCGTCATCGGCTATTTCTTCTTCGCTTATAACAACGGAATAGATTCTTTCTTCAATATCCTTGTTGGTATAAATACCTTGGCACAAGTCCTCCAGCAAATCATAATTCCTGTCGTCATTATTCAGGAGGACATAGTTTTTTAAAAGCCTTGCCGCCCTTAAGGTATCGGCACAATTCAAAAGACCCCGCAGGGATATAATTCCTCCTGCGGCTCCTCTTTTCACGTAGTCCTTTATATCATGAATTCCTCCTAAGGGAGGTGAACCTTTTTCAATGATTATGGAAAGGGCCTGGGCTGTCTGTTTCTGCTTGAACCTTACCCCTTCAAGGCTGTGAGAGGTATCCAGCTTGTATGCCTCTTCTTTTCCCAGCCGGGTTTCAGCAAAACCGGCAACCTTTTCAATTATTTTATCAAATTCCAGAACTGATTTAGATTTTTGCTTCATTCCTATTCCTTTCATAAAATGTATGTCATTATTACAAACTGTTTTGATATGAAAACACGTTAGTGCTATTGATACGAATAACTCGAAGGGTGTCATTGCCATGAATCACCCACAAACTGTCATTCTGAGAGCTTTAGCTCGAAGAATCTCATGAGATCCTTCGCTTACGCTCAGGATGACAAGATGGTGCTCAGTACGACAAGAGGGTTCTCAGGATGATAGGCATATCCCCCGGAATCACACTACAGTACATTCTTCAGATAGTGGCCCCGGGTAAACTTGTTTTCCTCCAAAGCATAATTACTTTTTAACCCCTTTATTTCACTATAAAGTGCATCGATTATAACTCCCGCATCCTCCAAGTATTTTGTATCAACCAGAAAATAATCAATGTTTTTATCGGCAAAATCAGCTGCTATTCCTATTATGGTCAGGGGCACGCTGTTGTATATGTAAGTGAATTTGTTCTGCCTTTCGATATTGAAATGAACTCCTTTTCGGTCTCTTAACTGAAACTTGTCCCTGTAAGTGCATTTTTCACAGTCCCGGAGGTTTTTACAATTACTTAGCACTGACATGGGACAGTTTTTCATCACCATGAGCTGAACATATTCATGGGCGGCGATTTCAGACTTTAAGGAAGTGTGCTTCACCATGCTTTCCATATCTCTTATATTTGCTTCTATTGAAAATGTAAAGCTCTCTGCCCCCTTTTCCATTAGCATTTGGGCCGAAAAGGTGTTGACGATATTAAAAAACTGCCCGCAGTGAAGCTTAAGTCCGGTCTTTTCCTTAAAGAAATAGAAACTTCCCGGATTGTTTACGCATACCCCGTCAAATATTTCTTCATACAGTTTAAGATTTTGCTCCAAAAGCTTATAATCTGCCCTTGTTAAAATACTTGGAATCCATAAATATTTTTCTTCAACCTCGATACCTTTAACTTCTTCCAAATTTAAATCATAAGGAACATACAAGCGGCTTACCTTTTCTTTATCTGCATATTTTAATTCATCAGGACCGTTAATCTTAAGGCTTAGTTTTGGATGTTTCCTTTCTTTGTTTTTCAAAGCAAAAATATCCTTGTAAGCAAAGGGGCCAACCTTCCTTCTGTCATAAAACTTGCCGCATTTTTCGTAAAGAATTTCCGTGGCATCCCGCCTTAATTGGTTCAAAGTGCTTTTTCGTATAAAAACACCTTCGTCTTTTTCAATCTTTAATTCATTCAATTCATATATGGTAGATCCCAGCTTTGACAGCTGGTCTTTGATTATTTCATCCCTGATAAAATTTCTGATGCTGAATTCACAGGCTTCCTTGCTTTCTACCTCTATTATATTGTTGCCGTAGAAAAGCTTGAGAATAGCCGGTCTCCCAATTCTTAACTCAATGCTGAAATTTATTTTGTTCCTCCTGTGCTTTGAGTATTCCTTGGCCTTATCCTTGACTTCTTCTTCAATTTCCTCGATGTTTTCTCCCTTTTCGCCGGAGCTTAATCCCGCATACATGCCATCATCTTTTGAAGGCTTTAAGTATCCGTTCGTGTACCCCCTGCTGAAAGTTGCCATGGCTCTTTCTTTTAAATATTCCGTATCCGTTTTCACGCCGGCCAGATAATTATCGATTATCTGCCTGTAGTATTCCACCACTGCCGCCGTATATGCGGGGCCTTTCATCCGGCCTTCAATTTTAAAGGTTTTTATTCCTGCTTCAATCAGTTCATATATGCTTTCCCCTGCAATAAAATCTTTTAAACTCAGGAGGGGAACCTTGCTATAGTCCTCAATTTCGGCTTTACTTTCCTTGTCGTAGAAACTGTAGCTCAGCCTGCAGGGCTGGGCGCATTTGCCCCGGTTGCCGCTCCTCCCTCCCAGGAAACTTGACATATAGCATTGTCCCGAATAGGATGTGCAGAGAGCTCCATGGATGAATACTTCCAAATCGGTCCCGGTATTTTCGGCGGCCTCCCTGAGTTCTTGTACTGACAGTTCCCTCGCCATAATTACTTTTTTTACGTTTTGGGCTTCAAAAAACTTAACCCCGTATTCATCATATACTACTGCCTGGGTGCTTATGTTTACCGGAAAATCCGGCAGATATGTCTTCACTGAATGCAGGAAGCCTAAATCTTGAACAATCAATGCATCCACATCATTTTCATACAAAAAAGCTGCATAGTTTAATGCATCGGTGATTTCAATATCTTTCAAGATTGTATTCATGGTAACATATACTTTTACCCCTTTATTATGGGCATACTTGACTAGGTGCTTCATTTCCTCGTCATCGAAATTCCGGGCATAATTCCTTGCGTTAAAAAGCTTTCCGCCTAAATATACCGAATCTGCTCCGCTGTTTACCGCGGCATAGAAGGATTCAAGACTTCCAGCCGGTGCCAACAATTCTACTTTCATAGCTTCTCCTGTTTAAAAAAGAACGCACAAGCGTTCGTATAAGGTATGGGGACACACCTTCTTCGGAAAGTCAAGGGGTAAGTCAGAAGGAATGTCCCCAATGATCACTTTGCTGTTGCTTCTTCCAAAAGCTCCATAAGCTCTGCATTTTCCTTTTTCAGCCGGTCGATTTCCAACCGGCTCTGGAAATTCTCCGCTTCCTTTTTGCTCAGCTTTTCCTGCAGTTGGTTTATGCTGCTAATAATGCTTTCTTTGTCGCTGTTCACCATTAGAAGCTCTTCTAAATATCTTTCCTTCTCATCATTAACTGATTCAAACTTTACTTTTAATACTTCCACGTTGTTCTTCAATTCGTTTATTAATTTGTCCTTGGCAGCTAATGCTTCTACCGTTTCCTTAAGCTTGTTCTGCAGCAAATCGATTTTATTTATCAGGTTGTCTATATCCTTATCTTTGGAGCCGGTCAGTGATTTGTCCTCAAGAGCGCTCTTGAGTTCTTGGACGGTTTTATCAAGCTTGATTATTTCCTGCTCCTTCTCGTTAAGCCTTAACTGAAGTTTTGAAATTCTTCCGTTTAAGCTGGCCTTGGTATTATTCATAAAGTTAATTTCTTTTGTAAAGTTTTCTCTTTCCTTGGATAACTCTTCATTTTCTTCCCTTAACTCTTCATTCTTTAATTTTAATTCATTTATGAGCATTTCACTCTTCAAGAGCTGCTGTTCCTGGTCACTTACTTTTTCCTGGAGTTTTGAAATCTGTGAATTCAAGAATTCCCTGTCATTGTCCCTTGCCAGGAGTTTTTCCTTAATTCTTTCCTTTTCAATTACTGCATCCGCAGCCTTGTTTACGGCTTCGTCTCTTTCCTTGTCGGAGGTTTCTTTTGCATCCTTTAAAGCCTGAATTTCTTCATATATATCTTTTTTGTATTCTATGAATTCATCCGTTAGCTTTAAGAACCTATCCACAATTACAAAGGATGACAGAATCAATTTGTCTATATCGTTAAAACGCTTGTTTTGATTAGCTATAATATTTATTTGATCGTTTAAAACAGACTCGATTTTTTTTACGTATTCGGGACTTTCATCAGTTTTTACATTATACTTTTTCTCTCCGATAACTATCTCAACCTTATTCATCTTCAAATCCCCTTCATATTTTGTTAGTGGGCAATACTGTTCAGGTAACTATAATATAAATGAAAATCCTTATATTTTCAATAGTAAATAATGCATTTTCCTGTTAATTTATTAATATTTATTTCCCTGAAGCAGCCTTCAACAAGGCTTCAAACAGTTTTAGAAAGGCCGGATACCCTTCAATCATTATTTCGGGATGCCATTGGACTCCAAGTATAAAGGAGTGATTTACAGACTCTATGGCTTCAATAATGCCGTCCTTTGAAAGTGCCGCAACCTTAAATCCTTGGCCTGTTTCTTTAACAGCCTGGTGGTGGTAGGAATTCACCCTTATTTCTTCCATTTGTAAAATATTGTATAAAGTTGAATCCTTCATTATTCGGACGCTGTGATGGGGATATCTTGCCGATTCAAATTTAGGCATATGACCCCTTGTCCCATCTTTTTGGACATAGATGTCCTGATATAATGACCCTCCAGCGGCTACGTTCATAACCTGGGCCCCCCTGCAGATTCCCAGCATGGGTATGTTTTTTAAGGCAGCCTTTTTAAACAGTTTTATTTCAAACTCATCCCTGGCATGGTCAATTTCCTTCACTTCTCTTATGGGGTCTTCCCCGAATAAGAGGGGGCTTATATCATGCCCTCCGCTGAATAAAAGTCCGTCAACAATTTCCAGATATTCATCGATCAATTCATCTTCTCCCGTAATCGGAAGCATTAGGGGTGTTGCTCCTGATAAGATCAAAGCTTTCAGGTTATATTCGTTAATGCTCTCATAACAATAACCCTGACTTATAATTTTATCGACCGTCACTCCTATTCTTGGCTTCATTTTACCCTCCATTTGATTATATCTGCAGCTATAGAATCTGCATCTAATTTATTTTCTCTTAAAAGCTCATCTATCGAGCCTTGTTTGATGAATTTATCAGGTAAAGCTTTTAAAAGTGCCTCGACATTCTTAGGGAGTATGCTCATAATATTCGCTGCATAAGAGGCATAAATCGGTGCTTCGTCAATTATAACCAATGATTTTGTTTTGTTTACGGACCTTAGTATAAGCTCCCGGTCAAAGGGTTTTATAAACCTTAGATTAATAACCTCTGCATTTATATTGTTTTCTTTTAAGATTTCTCTGATTTTAAGAGCCGTTTCAACCATTTTCCCGGCTGTGGCTATAGTGATATCTTCTCCCTCTTCCACTATGTATCCCTTGCCCAAGTCAATGGACCTGTGGCTGTCTTTGATGTTTTTATTCATGCTTCCTCTGGGATACCTTATGGCAACAGGTCCCTCAAATGACACTGCAAAATCCAGCATATTGCCGAACTCCCTGTAATCAGCCGGAGCAAGCACCGTCATATTGGGAATCATGGTCAAAAACCCTTCATCAAAAACCCCTTGATGGGTTTCTCCGTCATTGCCCACCAAGCCTGCCCTGTCAACGGCAAAAATCACATGAAGGTTTTGAAGTGCCACATCATGGATAATTTGGTCATAAGCCCTTTGGAGGAATGATGAATATATTGCCACAACCGGAACAATCCCTCTGACCGCAAGACCTGCGGCCATAGTCACGGCATGCTGCTCCGCTATGCCTGCATCAAAAATCCGGTTGGGAAACTTCTCCGCAAAAGTTTTAAGCCCGGTCCCGTCGGTCATGGCTGCCGTTATTGCAGCCACATTTTCATTTTTCTCGGCAATTTCGCACATTTTTAATCCGAAATAATCGGAAAATGACTCGGATGAACTTTTCAAGGCTTCTCCGGTATCAATATTGAAGGACGATACACCATGGAATTCATCGGGCCTTTCTTCCGCAAACCTGTAACCCTTACCCTTTTTTGTAATTACATGCATCAGGATGGGACCCTCTAAATTTCTTGCAGTTTCCAGGTGTTCAATGATTTCGCTTATATTGTGGCCGTCCACGGGTCCCATGTATGTAAGTCCCAGCTCTTCAAAAAGCATTCCGGGAACAACTATCTGCTTAATACCATCCTTTGCCCTCTTCAAGACCGACTTAATCTGCTTGCCCACAGGAATCCTGCTTAAGAGTTTTTCTACATCCTTCTTGGTTGACAAATATCCCCTGGTGGTCCTTATCCTGCTTAAGTAGCGGGATATTCCGCCAACATTTTTGGATATGGACATTTCATTGTCGTTTAATATTATCAAAAGCTTTGTATTGCTTCTTCCTGCATCATTTAAGGCCTCCAGGGCCATTCCTCCGGTGAGGGCCCCGTCTCCTATCACAGCGATGATTTCATGGTTTTCCTTCTTTAAATCCCTTGCCCTTGCCATACCCATTGCCGCAGATAAGGAAGTGCTGCTGTGGCCCGTATCAAAGACATCATATATGCTTTCATTTCTTTTGGGAAATCCGCTTAAACCCTTATACTGTCTGAGGGACGGCATTTCATTTTTTCTTCCCGTAAGGATTTTATGGGCATATGTCTGGTGTCCCACATCCCATATTATTTTGTCATATGGAGTGTTGAATACCTTGTGCAAGGCTACCGTCAGTTCCACCACTCCTAAGTTTGATGCAAGATGGCCTCCTGTTTTTGAAACGTTTTCTAAAATATATTCTCTCAATTCTTTACACAGAATTTTCAGTTCATCCGTATTAAAATGTTTAAAATCTTCAGGTGTATTTATATTATCCAATAATTTCATTATAACCTCACTAAATAGCTGCCCCTCCATTAATAAGATAAGGGATGCCGCTTGTATACTAAAAGGTCCCGCCGCTCAAAAAGCAGGGGGAGATTTGCCTTCCTTATAATTATATTATGTTTGAATTATTATGTCAAAGCTATTATAGTATTTATGGATTTTATAAAAAAATACTGTACTTTTATCAGGATTTATAATATTATAGTCTAAATATAATTTATCAGCCTAATCTTCTTATAGTACAATATGCACTCAATATCCCAATGAGTTTGCAATAATACAATATTCTATGACAAAAGGAGGTCTTTATGAACAAGAAATGGGTTTACCTATTCAAGGAAGGAAATGCTTCTCAAAAAAGTCTATTAGGAGGCAAGGGCTCAAATTTAGCGGAAATGACTAATATAGGCTTGCCTGTGCCTCAAGGTTTTATAGTAACTACCGAAGCATGCACGGAATTCTACAATCAAGGCGAGAAACTGACGGATGAAATAATCAGCCAAATAAGAACTAATTTGTCTATGCTTGAAAAGCAGACAGAAAAAGTTTTTGGCGATGCCGTTAATCCTCTTTTGGTGTCTGTCAGGTCAGGGGCGAAGTTTTCAATGCCGGGAATGATGGACACAATTTTAAACCTTGGTTTAAATGACAATACGGTTGAAGGTATTGCTAAAAAAACAGGTAATCAGAGATTTGCATATGACAGCTACAGAAGATTCATTCAAATGTTCGGCGATGTTGTTTTGGGCATCCCCAAGTCTTTATTTGAACATGCTCTTGAAGCAAAAAAGGAAAAACACGGATACAAATTCGATACTGAATTGACTGCAGAAGATTTAAAAGAATTGGTTAAGGAATTCAAACAGATTTACAAGAACGAAGTTGGCGAAGATTTTCCCCATAATCCGGAAACCCAGCTTTTGATGGCAGTAGAAGCCGTATTTAAATCCTGGAACAATCAAAGGGCCATAACATACAGGAATCTGTATGACATCCCACATGATATAGGAACGGCAGTGAATGTTCAGTCAATGGTATTCGGCAATATGGGAGAAACATCCGGCACCGGAGTTGCTTTCACCCGAAATCCTTCAACTGGGGAAAACAAGGTATTTGGCGAATTCTTAATAAATGCCCAAGGTGAAGATGTTGTTGCCGGAATCCGAACTCCCCTTTCGATTGACAAGCTAAAAGAAATTATGCCTGTAATATATGATGAATTCATCAGCGTATCGAAAAAATTAGAGCACCATTACAGGGACATGCAAGATATCGAGTTTACTATCGAGGAGGGCAAACTTTACATACTTCAGACAAGGGCAGGCAAAAGAACGGCAGATGCTGCACTGAGAGCAGCGGTTGAAATGGTTGAAGAAGGATTGATCTCCGAAGAAGAAGCTGTTTTGCGAGTTGACCCCAAATCTTTGAACCAGCTTCTCCATCCCAAGTTTGACCCTGAAGAACTTAAGAAGTCAACACCAATTGCTAAGGGACTGCCTGCTTCTCCGGGAGCAGCTTCGGGAAAAATTTACTTTACGGCCGAAGATGCGGTTGAAGCAGCATTAAGGGGTGAAGATGCAATTCTTGTAAGAAAAGAAACCTCTCCCGAAGATATTGAAGGAATGAGCAAGGCCAAGGGTATACTCACATCAAGGGGCGGAATGACTTCTCATGCGGCTGTTGTTGCAAGGGGCATGGGCAAATGCTGCGTTGCCGGCTGTGAATCCGTTGCTGTAGATGAAAAGAATAAAACCATGACAGTAAACAAAGCAGTTTACCATGAAGGCGACTATATTTCCCTTGACGGCTCCACGGGAAGCGTATATGCGGGAGTAATAAAAACTGTTCCTGCCAATATATCCGGAAACTTTGAAAAGCTAATGGCTTGGGCCGATAAATTCAGAAGGCTTAGAGTTCGAACAAATGCAGATACCCCTCATGATGCAGGGGCAGCCGTTAATTTCGGTGCGGAAGGTATAGGTCTTTGCAGAACCGAGCACATGTTCTTTGAAGAAAGCCGTATATTCTCGGTAAGGAAAATGATTATATCCGATACTACGGAGCAAAGAGAAAAAGCCCTGACAGAAATCCTGCCCATGCAGAAAAACGACTTCAAGGGAATATTTAAGGCCATGGGTGTTCGTCCTGTTACCATCAGGCTCTTAGATCCTCCCCTCCATGAATTCCTGCCGGTCGAGGAAGAAGATATACAAGAACTGGCTGAAGCCATGGATGTTCCATTAAATGAATTAAAAGCCAAAATCAACAGCCTTCAGGAATTTAACCCCATGCTCGGCCACAGGGGCTGCCGTCTTGCCATTTCTTATCCGGAAATAGCAAAGATGCAGACAAGGGCAATAATTGAAGCTGCAATCGAAGTATCGAGAGAAGAAAATATAGACCTGGTACCCGAAATAATGGTTCCTTTAGTTGGCAAGAAGGAAGAGTTGGTGATACTGAGAAAATTAATAATCGAAACAGCTGAAGAAACAAAGAAGGAATTCAATTCCGATTTGAACTATCTTGTGGGCACAATGATTGAAATACCCCGTGCCTGCCTAACGGCTGATGAAGTAGCGGAACATGCCGATTTCTTCTCCTTTGGAACAAATGACCTAACCCAGATGACCTTCGGGTATTCAAGGGACGATGCAGGCAAATTCTTGGAAGACTACAAGGAAGCAAGAATTCTTGAGCAAGACCCCTTCGAAACCATTGACCAGGAAGGCGTGGGCATATTGGTTGACATGGCTGTTAAATTAGGCCGAAAAGCTAAAGACCACCTCCACTTGGGGGTTTGCGGCGAGCACGGTGGAGACCCGGCATCGGTTGAATTCTTCCACAGGGTAGGCCTTGACTATGTTTCCTGCTCACCCTTCAGAGTTCCCGTTGCAAGACTTGCTGCCGCCCAGGCTGCCTTAAAAGACAAAATGAACGTTCACATCGATAAATAAGTGATGACAAGGGGACGGGGGTAGTGTCATAAATGACACCTCCCCGTCCCTTATTTATTTTATGCTTAGGAGGCTAACATGACCAACCACCCTATCTATAAAATGAGCTTTGCTCAGGTATACCCCCTTTATGTTGCCAAGGCGGAGAAAAAAGGACGCACAAAAGAAGAGGTTGATGAAATCATCCGTTGGTTGACAGGCTACAGCCAGGAAGACCTGCAGGACCACCTCAATAAAGAAACAGATTTTGAAACCTTCTTTGCAGAGGCTCCCCTTATGAATCCTGCAAGAACACTGATTAAAGGTGTGGTATGCGGTGTTAGAGTCGAGAATGTTGAAGAGCCAATCATGCGTGAAATCCGCTATTTGGATAAGCTGATTGATGAATTGGCAAAAGGAAAAGCAATGGATAAAATTCTCCGCAAATAACTTTTTGGGGACGGTTCTTTTCGTTCTCCAAAACCTTTTTAGGGACGGTTCTTTTCGTTCTCGAAGACCTTGTTAACGCTCAAATTTTCAATTATTGTGTTAAGCAAAAGCTTAAAAATATCTAAAATAACACACTAATTGAAATTTTGAGCATTCTGCTTTATGTGCTTTATGTGCTGTTTCTTTCTGAGAACAAAAAGAACCGTCCCTGAAAATCCCTGAAAACTCATTAGACAGTAACCTGCTTTTTTGTCTCTTTTTCATTTTTAAAGGGGGTTTCATTTAGTGTCAAATCCAGTACATAAACTTCATTATCGTTAACTATATAGAACTTATTGATTTCCTTATAATTCTTGCTGTATTTATATAGAATCGGCTTGTCGATTTCATCCGCAACCCGGACCAAGTCCTCTATAGTTCTTACAACCTTTTCGTTTTCAATTATGATGTCCGAATTGAGGGCAACCAATCTGTCCCCATGCTTTTTGAAAATTTTCTTAAGCTTTTTTTCATGAGGGTCCTTTACCCTTGCTTCGGTGAAAAATAACAGGATTATCAGTAAAGCTGTCAGAATTGCAATAACTGTTCCATAGACAATTATTTTGACTTTGCTTATTGGAAGTATAACTTTAGTAGTTTCTTCAATAGCCCCGCTCTTGATAACATTAGAATTTCCCGATATCCTAAACATGTTAGTATCTAATGGAATAATAAGACTTGGCGAAATATTTTCATCAAATTCTCCCTTATCGGTATTGCCACGAATATTTACGTCCATAACCAGTACAAGTCTTGCCTGGCTCCTGATTTTGGAGGCTTCAATAATTTCAGCAGCAAAAGTATTATATTCATTTAAATCTATATTTATTTTTTCATCAATGGACAATTTCCCTTCTCTATTAAATATCCGCTTGGTATTAATGATTGCAAACTCCTTTTCCCATATTTCAATTTCTTCATCCCTTTCCTCGGTGAAGCCCTGGACCTTGACTTTAATATCGTAACTACCCGATACATGTGCTTTATCACTTCCGGTAAAATCATACTTTAAATTTGCTTCTATATATTCTACAAATTCGGTTATATACAATTCCCCTTCTCCAAGGGTATTGCTGTTATATAAATTATTGGGTTTTAAATAAACAGTATAATTTATGCTGCCTGTATTGTCATATGTATATAAAGGAACCTTTTTCTCCTGGAAACCCGGATTTACTATTGCATTATAGAGTAAATATATTATTCCTGACAGTAACAAGACTGTAGTAATTGCCAATCCGTTTCTGACTTTTTTATTTATCTTTAGCATCATCACAACACCCCCTTAAAGTATAGTATATTTATTAAGTCATGTTAATTTAAAGTTTTATGGTTTTTTCAACAGTTTTCGACTTTTTTGATTTAATTACGGTTTGTTTATAGTACCACGCAAAATGTTTCAGTAAACATAAATATGGACGTTAAGCTATACTCGCTAAAACGTCCATATTATTAATTATATTTGGTACGTTAATTTAAGTGTTAAGATTTACAAAAACCAACAATTGATAAAAAGCACAGGAATGCACGATTTTCCTATTCTCTTAAATCTTTATGTTACTATTATTTTAAATAAAAGTCAATGTAATTATCAAATATTGAATTGAAAACCCATTTAATATATAATTTAGGTCCACCTTCAAATTCTATAACCCTCTCGACATTCTTTTCTAAAGCAAACCATCCCCCAAATTCTCCTATACCATCTGGAGGCACTTGTCCTGCGTATATTTTAGAACCATCATCAAAGATATAGTAAGCTGGACCTTTTACATATTTCTTATCATAACCATTAAATTGTTCTAATGGGCAAATCTCCCAATCTGTTATCTCCGGTTCCGGCTCTTCATTATTACAACTACCATTGTCATTGTATTGTTTTACTATAGCTTTTATTGAGAAACTGAAATTTGTCAATTCTTTAAAGTTGTCATCATTAGCACAAGGTTTCACGGCAAATTTCAATGTATAATCTTTATATTCTCCTTTTTCAATAGGAATTGATAAATCTGTTAACCCACTAAAATACTCTTCAACAGTCTTACCAACTTTTTCTCCATTAACTTCTGAAACTAATAGTTGAGCTAAATTAGAATCATCTCCTTCGAAAACAAAGTCTTCTACTTTCAAACCGATGGTTCCTGTGTTTACCATTCTAAAGCCAACAGTTGCATAAGCACTGGGATGCATATTTTTAAATTCCAAATGCAATATGTTGTCATCCTCTTTATCTACTTTAGCTGAACCTTTTACATATTCACCACCTGAAAAGGATGCTTTCCTGAAGGCAAAATCCAATTCCCCTGTTTCTACTGCTGCATTTATTGTCATTGATTCCTGCCAAAACGCATAACCTGCTCCCATCAGCATAAGTGCAACTACCAGTGTTAATGCAATTAACCTTGTCTTTTTCATACAATTCTCTCCTTTTTTATTAGATTATTAACTATCAGCATAATTATAGGAGCTTATACATTAGTTTTCATCATGCTGAGGGATAGTCTTGATTTACTATTTGGGGTACTTTTATATACTTCCATATGACCATTACTACTACCAAAGTAGTAGTCAAAACACTATTTCATCAAGGGGTATATCCCTGGTGCTTTTTATCAGGAGGGTAGGCCATCCAATTTTAGGTATAACATATTTAATTATCCCTTTAATATCTTGGGGATTAACATATTCATCGTCGGCAGAGGAATTGTTGTCACCCTTTGTTACAAATGCTATTCCGTATTCCCCGCCCTCCATTACCTCAACTATTCTGTGGGTTATCAGTATGGATTCCCTTTTAAACTGTATAATGTCATCAGGTTTTAATTCCTTAATTTCTTCGATTTTGTTTATTTTACTAACCAAAACAATATCTCCGGGATATATTACAGGTTCCATGCTTCCGGTGGCAATAACGGAAGGATATACGGGAAAAACCCCTACAACAAACCAGATTATACTTATGGATATGATGCTTGCCACTATCCAGCCAAAAGGACTTTCTTCATCTGTGTGCCTTCTTTTTATTAATTTTGCGGTGTGTAAATACATTGGCTGAAAGCCCATCATGAAAAAGGAAGGACATAGAATGCCAATAAGGGCTGTAACAATCCATTTTAAATCAGGAAGCACGGGTGATAACCAATGAAAGGCCTGGATAATACCCAAATATATGATGGAAGCCAAAGGCCCACCCCAATAGGTTAGGTATGAAGCGAATATGTTATGCGAAAATTCGGGAGCAAAAAATTCTGCTGTAAATATCACTGCTTCTTTTAGAGTTTTCAACTGAATATATTTGCTTATTGGGTAACTTATAAGTGTCAAAAAAAAAGCAGTTCCTATAAAAATAAAATAGTTTTCCTTTTTGGAGATATTATTAATCAGAAAACTTCTTGCTGTTTCTCTTGCCGTTAATTTACTTCCTACAAATATAATATTTAGAATGATTCCTCTCAAAGAATGGTCATATGGGCTCCTTCCAAAACCTGCAATTATGCCTGCCCCTATATTTATAATAATAAAAATAAGACTAAAGTTAAAAGCCCAAAAATATATAAGTCTCTTATACTTTAGCTTGGATTTGGAACCAATATGAGGCATTGTCCATATTATCAACGTCAAAAGAACCCATGAAGCCGGCTCCAGGAAATAAAACAGCCTTCCGTATGATTTTATTTTTGAATAATCCAAAAAATATATAAATAATAGCAGGACAATGACAAAAATACACTTTTTATATGATGTTCTTGTCGGTAAGAATTCTTTTTTTAAACTCAGGAAATTCATTTCATCCTCATTTGACTATGGTGTTTCACTTGATTCGTTATTGTCTCCTGTTTCTTCGCCTACCGTTTCACCGGTTCCGTCATCTATTGTTTCATTATCTTCCTCTCCATCACCTGCTGTTTCGTTTCCTTTCGTTTCATTGCCTTCCGGCTCGCTGCCTCCAGTTTCATTGCCTTCCGGCTCGCTGCCTCCAGTTTCATTGCCTTCTGTCTCGTTTTCTTCTGTTACCTCTTCTTCTGTCTCTTCAATTTCTTCTTTGTCCTCTTCAATTTCTTCTCCGCCAGTGTCAGGATTATCTGACTCTTCCTCTGTTTCTTCTTCTTTTTCGTCTTGATTGTCGGCTTTTTCCTCGACTTCACCTTCTGATTCATCCTGTTCTGTGTTGTCCTCGATAATTTCCTCCCTATTTTCATTTTGACTGCCTGTTTCCTCCCGGATATCATCATCCAATATCTCCTGATTATTTGTATCCTCTTGAGCTTCCGTTATTTCTTCGGGAGTGGTTGAATCTTCATTTCCTGTAGTTCTATCTTCCTTTTTGTCATATTTAGACTCAACCCTTTCCCTGCTTTCATTACTTGTTTTATCGGCTTCTTTACTTTCTTCATCGGGAACCGTTATAACTTCGGTCGTATCATCTGTTAAGACATCGCTCTCAACGGGATACTCCGGTTCAACTGTAATTCCTTCACCGGTTAGCAATTGTTCTTCCTTTATTATATTTTGGGCTAACAACGTTTCACTTAATTCTTGCTCCAAATATGATAATTCTGATTCCATGGATTCCAATATCTCAGGATTAGGGACTACTTTTATGTTGCCCACTATTCTTAATTCCTTTTTCCATTTACCATAACTGCCAGACAATAAAAATATGGATATAATTACACTGATAATCAGTATACCTATTTTACTTTTCATGGATTACCTCCGTTTATATATCTTGTTCAAAAGACAATATATACTCAAACCTGTAATTTTCCTCTCGTTTATATGATTTTATTCTTTCCTTCAAATTTTCTATTTGCTGCCCCATGTCTGCTGTATCATAATCTTTGTATTGTTTGGCATCGGTATCATTCTCGGGACATATGTTTAATTCAAAGTTTTCCACATCTCTTTTTCCAAATTCCAAAGCTGATATATCGCCGTCATCCTCGTCAACTTCATCTAATACAGAAGGAACACTCCCTTCGTCTACTATTTTTATTAATATGTTTTCATTAAACTCCGGGTAAACTTCACCTTCTATATATAAGGTATGACCGTCATCTGATAAGGACAAGGACAATTCCCCGTCAGGAAAACTAATCTTATGCTCATCCAGCAGAAATGTTGGCTTTAAAAAACCTGTCGTCACGTTGACTATTGTCCCCATATCGGTGTTCCACCTTGAATATCCGACTCCCAATAAACTGACGCACAATATCAAGCTCATAAATATGATTGCTTTTTTGCCTATCGATTTAAATTTTTTATATTTCATTATACCTGCCTCCATGATAATTTTGCATATTGTTTACAAACAGTGCCGCTTCGATTCTATGGCATAATTCCAGTTTTAATAGTATATTGCTCACATGCTTTTTAACGGTGTTTTCTGTTATAAACAAGCGCTTCGCTATTTCCACATTGCTCAGCCCCTTCCCTAATTCATACAAAACCTCTACCTCTCTTGGAGTTAGTTCTTTAAGGCAGTCCAACTTTTCATAGGTTTCAACCTGACACCTCACTATATCAGGGTCGATAAACTTTTTTCCTCTTAAAACAACACTGATTGCATACAAGATATCTTCCGAAAAAGCATCCTTGAGTATGTAGCCGTCCGCACCTGCTTCTTCTGCTCTGATAAAATCCTCCTTTTTTAATGAAGATGTCAGAATTACAAATTTTACCCCACCTGACTCATATTTTGCCTTCTTTAATAGTTCTAAGCCATCTTCTTCCCCTAAATACAAGTCCACAATACACAACTCGGGTTTTTCTGCATTGATTAAGGTCATTGCTTCTTTTAAGCTTGAAGCTTCCAATACTTTTTCTACATCTTTCTCAAAGGAAAGAGCAGATGATATCCCTTTTCTTACAATCGGATGGTCATCAACGATAAGTATTTTCATACAGCTTCTCCTTTTTTTAAATAATTGGGTATTTTAATCTCTATGACAGTACCTTTATTTAAATTACTTTCTATTAAAATCTCTCCTTGCAGGCTTTCGGTCAATTGATACAGGTTCTTGATGCCTAATCCTTTTTCATTAGATGTATAATTCTTGGAATCAAAACCAATTCCATCATCCCTAATTTTCAGATAAGTCCGGATGTTTGATATATTTAACACTACATCTATATTGCCGGCCTTTCCGTGACGAACCGAATTTCCGATGCATTCACAAATAATCCTGTACAAGGCCTTCTTCATGGAAGTTGAAAGGTTTTCCGTGTTACCTATGATACTGAATGGTATATTGACCTTATTGAGTTTTTTTATATCATCGATAAATTTCTTAATTTCAAGATTAAAACTGTTATATCCCGATTTTTTCCAGCTCAGTCCGTATATTTTGTTTCTAAGTTCCTTCATTACGGTATCAGTCACATTTCTGAACAAGTTCAACTCCTGGATTATGTCGCTTAAAGTGCAATCGTTTATTCTTCTAATCAGGGAAAACATTCCGCAGGACATTCCAAATAACCTTTGCAGTACGCTGTCATGGATGTCATTGGCTATCCTGTTTTGTTCTTCGGTTATCAATAACCTGTGATTGACCTCTTCAAGTTTAAGCCTTTCAAAAGCAGTGGAGATTAATTCCGTCAGGAATTGGAGCTGGTAGATATTGCTTTCATAATCGGTGTTTTCTTTTCTGATTTCAAAACCTAAAACACCGTAAGTTTCATAGTTTGAGGAAACAGGTGCAACCAAAAACCTTAGCCCCGAAAAACAAATTTCCAAAGGAACATCTGACTCAATAATCTCATTTAAATTCATAATTATGTTTTCTTCCATTGATTCTGAGAGTAAACTGTTATTAATGGACATCGTTTCATTGACAATATTATAAAAAAATACGGTATCGGTTTTCGTAATCCCTTTTATATGCTCAAAGGAAATACTGATAATTCCCTCAATATTTCCTTGATTAGCTAATATATTGACTGATTTATACAATTCTTTTGTATGGTCGATGTATTTTAAAATTGTATTGTTTGCTTCTTCAAGTCTTTTGCTTTCCTCTTTAATCTTTTTTATAACCGAAGCCCATGCTTGAATTGCCGCTACTATCATGATATAGCTTAAAACTAAATTTGATTCGTCTATAATAAACTGAGTAGTGCTTAAATTTTTTATAGCTGCATTGTTAAGCAGTATGAATCCTAATATATAAGTAATTATGTTTAACCAATAGTATTTATTATCTAAAAATACGGAGCTTATCAGTAAAGTATTTATTGTATACCAAACAAAGGGGCTTTTAATTCCTCCGGATGGTGCTAAAAGCATTAAATTGCCTATAGTTTCTATAGCTATAAGGGTCATTATATTCTTAGGTGATTTTTCATATGCCGGATACAAGTAAGACAGTATAATTGACGAAATCATAAGACATCCGATAATAATAGCCTTCCTTAAGGGTTCATGTTCCTGATGAATTGTGAGATAGAACAAAGATGTTATTAACAGCGACGAATATCTGTAAGCTAATAATATTTTAGTTTCGTAAGTCTTGTTTGTAAGGAAAAGCTTGAGTTTATTCAATAATTCTATTATCAATTTATTCCTCATCACCGTATGTTTTCATATAACCCGTTATTCGGTACTCAGGCAATAAAAGCCCCAATATAATTATATTGGGTTTTGCGTCATCACTCCTTATGTGCAACAGGCTCTACAAGCACATAATTCAATGTCCCCCTAATAAATAAACTATCACAGTATTTTAAAAAATTATGTCTAAAAAGGTAGGCAGTGACAATTAATTTTTTAAGTTTAAATTTTTTGAAAGCTTATACTATTGTAATTTTAAGTTAGTATAACCTTTTTTTAACAGATTACTCAAAAAAATTTTTGGCGCATTTATTTAATTCTTAAACTCATGAGTGTTTTGTATTAAAAACGATTCTTTTTTAAAGAATCGTCGTCTCTGTAATTTTTGAAAAGATAAGTGTTTTGTATAAAAAAAACGATTCTTTTATTAAAAGAATCGTCGTCTCTGTAATTTTTATCCTTTCGAGAACGAAAAGAACCGTCCCCAAAAAGCTTACTCTTTTAGAGCCATGTTTTTGTATGTGGTGAATATGAATTTTAGACCCTCATACTCATGTATTTCTGATGCATAAGTGAGAAGCCAATCCTTGTCTTCATCGAAATTATGCAAATATGTATCAGCTTCCAATATGGCGTCAAATTTGGTTATATAGGCTTCGCTGCAATATGGATACAGCTGGTTGTACAAATTCCCTCCGCCGATTAAAAACACATCGTCGCTATTGAAATTTTTTATTTCATCAAACAAGGCTTCAATGGAATTCACTATGATACAGCCTTCTTTTTTAAAATTTACATCACTTGTCAAAACTATATTTGTCCTGTTTTTTAAGGGATTTCCTCCCGGAAGGGAAAGCAGGGTCTTCCTGCCCATCACTACTACCTTGTTCATGGTAGTATTCTTAAAAAACTCCATATCTTCCGGCACATTGAACAAGAGCTGTCCCTTGTTTCCAATCCCCCAGTCTCTTGCTGCCGCAACTATCAATTTCATGGCTTCTCCTTTATACCGCTATGGGCACCTTTACTTTAAATGGATTATATATGTATTCATTCAGCTTAAAACTATCAACTGTAAAATCATAAAAATCATCTATACTCTTATCTATTTCCAATGTGGGCGGTTCATGCTCTTCCATTTCAATCAGCTCTTCTATTATGGGGACATGCCTGTCATAAATGTGGGCATCCGCAATCACGTGAACTAATTCTCCGGCAACCAAACCGCTTACCTGGGCCATCATATGTACCAATATTGAATACTGGACCACATTCCAGTTGTTGGCTGCCAAGACGTCCTGAGACCTCTGGTTTAGTATTGCATTCAGCTTATTGCCGGAAACATTGAAGGTCATGCTGTAGGCGCAGGGGTAGAGGTGCATTTCATGCAGGTCCTGGAAATTATAAATATTGGTCAGAATCCTCCTGCTTGCCGGGTTATTTTTTAAATCATACAATACCCTGTCAACCTGGTCAAATTCGCCTTCCTTGTACTTGTGCTTTATCCCCAATTGGTAACCGTAAGCTTTTCCTATGGAACCTGTTTCATCCGCCCAGGCATCCCATATTCGGCTGTTTAAATCATTTACGTTATTTGATTTTTTCTGCCATATCCATAAGAGTTCATCAACTGCAGCCCTGAAATTAGTTTTTCTTAGGGTAAGAATCGGAAAGCTCTCCTGTAAATCGTACCTGTTTACTATTCCAAACTTCTTGATGGTGTGGGCAGGTGTTCCATCCTCCCATCTCGGTCTTACACCGTAATCAGTATCCCATACCCCGTTAGTCAATATATCTTTACACATTTCTTTAAAAATTTTATCTGCAGTACTCATAATTCCTCCCACTCCTTCTGTATTAAAGCTGTTATATCATCCCCGCAAGCCGCCAAATCGGCTTGCTCCACATCGATACAATGAAACATTAGTGCAAAAGCCAAGGCTTATGCTTCATTGTTTGCAATAATTATATATTAGAAGGAATGGTTTTACAAGAAATAAATCAGACATAAATAGGAACCCTTTATTCCAAGTTCCCTCTTATTTCATGGTATTCTCGTTGATAAAACTTTTTATCTGCATTTTTTGCTGAAAATCCGATACCCTTAAGGCATCAGATTCTTCACTTTCGAAATTTTTGAAATATATGCACATGTCGCCGTCTTTAGTATCGTCATACCTTATGCACCTGAAGCCTTTATCGTACATTTTTTTAATCTTCTCTAATTCGTTCATAATCCTCACTCCTATATGCTTTTATATATATTATTGACCATATATAGGAAATTATGACTGTATTAAAGAAAAAACAGGCTTATGCCGTTTGCAGCTCCCTTGCCTCGAAACTTTTTTCATCTAAAGCTTCAAGGACGCTTCTGTCAAACAAGGATTCAACGGAAGGGATTATGACATTGGCCACGTCTTTTAAATTAATCTTGCTGCTGACGCCTGACAGTACCCCTACTCCGATGGCACCGGAATTTAATGCAAAGACCATATCGGTGTAGGAATCCCCAACTATTGCCACTTCACCGGGCTCTAAATCATACATGGTGCAAAATCTCATGCACATATCCTTGTGGGGCTTCATTTTCATTGTGCCGTCATAGGACCCGATAAAGTCAAAGCTGTCATGTAAGTTCAGTTTGTTTATGAAATGCATTGCAGATTGCCTCGAATCGGCAGTCGCTAAACCCATTTTTATATTATTTGAACTCAAAAATTCATATAAGCTCCTTATACTTACAATTTCTTTGAATTCAACATCATCCCTTAAAACTTCTTTCCTCATGAGTTCAACCACGTAGGTTTCAAATGTATTAAAGTCAATATCTATATGCTTTTTCAAGACGGTATGAAGTTCGTGAGCCACATCCTCATGAGACCCATAGGCTAAGGCGCCAAAAGGCTCTACCCCTTTTTCCTTTATTCCGATAGCTCTTTGAAGGTCTATATTAAGTTTTCCATCTTCAATATTATATTCTTTCAGTATTGTTTCGATTACATTGATTCCGGCATTCCTCCACAGGGAAAAATCTATCAGGGTGCCGTCCTTATCAAACAGTATTCCTTTTATCATCTTATCACCTCCTTAAATTCATATTGTTTTTTCGATTTACCAAATCGCGGGAGTACTATTATATTAAGAAGAATCAGAAATGTGATATATATTCTAATACGCTTTGTCTTCCTGAGCGTAGGGAAGGATCTCATGAGATCCTTCGGGCTAAAGCCCTCAGGATGACAAATTTATTGTTCATAGCAATGACATTGACGTGAATTTATATCAAAAGAAAATGGCCGGAAGAGAATCAGGTGCATGAATGTTACATTCCGGCACCTGACTTTTATTTAGGTATATTTATTATCTTTTCTTTGGACTCCCTGTATAAAACAAATTTGCTGCCTATGCTTTGCACATATTCGGCTCCTAAAGCTTTCGCTGTTTCATTTGCAACCGTCTTTGCATCCAGCATGCTGTTTTGTAATATACTCACCTTGACTAATTCTCTGGCATTCAGTGCATCGTCGATTTGTTTCAATACCCCGTCCGTCACGCCGCCCTTGCCTATCTGAATTATCGGTTCAACGGAATTTGCCAAAGCCCTCAGATAGCTTCTTTGTTTTCCCGTAAGCATTTATTCTCCTTTCAATCCACAAAATCAAATTCTACCCCGCAGACGCTGATTAAATCTCCCTCTTTGGCACCAAGATCCCTCAATTTCTGTATTACGCCCTTGTCTATAAGCACCTTTTGGAAATTGGAGAAAGACTCAAAATCATCAAAATTTGTTGACGCAACAAGCCTCTCAAGGAAGTCTCCTTCTGCCGAGTAATAATCATCTTCCTTTGTTACAATGATTGTATCCCTTTCTTTTTTATCCAGTAGACTTTCCACAGCTTTTTCATCAACAAATTCTATTTCTTCTTCAATTTGAAGCAGTCTCTCATAGGCCCTTTTCTTCAAAAAGTCAAGTCCCTGGCCGGTTGCCGCGGATACTGTGATTATTTCGTATTTATCCGAAAATTCTTTTTTTATTCTTTCCGCATTGTCAATTGCTTCCGGAATATCCATTTTATTTAAAACGATAATCTGTTCTTTTGTATTCAGTTTGTCGCTGTATTGCTTAAGCTCATCATTAATTTTATAGAAGTCTTCCACAGGGTCTCTTCCCTCTTGACCGGATGCATCAAGGACATGCAATAGGAGCCTTGTTCTTTCAACGTGCCTTAAAAAATCAAGGCCGAGGCCTGCCCCTTTGGAAGCACCTTCAATAAGGCCCGGGATATCGGCAAGGACATAGCTGTGACCTTCGCCAATTGATACAACTCCAAGGTTAGGTTTCAGGGTTGTAAAGTGATAATTTGCTATTTTTGGCTTAGCGCTTGTTACGGATGCCAATATGGTTGATTTCCCCACATTGGGAAAGCCTACCAAGCCAACATCGGCTATAAGCTTAAGCTCTAAGACAATTTCCCTTTCCTCACCCTTGGTTCCCGGCTGGGCAAAACGGGGAGTCCGCCTTATAGAAGACTTGAATTTGACATTCCCCTTGCCTCCCCGGCCGCCTCTTGCTGCTATATATTCCTGTCCCCGGGTTTTTAAGTCTGCAAGCACTATGCCTGTTTCTACGTCCTTTATCAGGGTTCCCACAGGCACCTTCAAATAAAGGTCCTTTCCGTCAGCCCCGTATTGGTTTTTGCCTCTTCCGTCTTCGCCGTTTTCGGCATGATAATGTCTTTTGTACCTGAAATCCATCAAGGTACGAAGGCCTTCATCGGCAATTATAATGACGCTTCCCCCGTCCCCTCCGTCGCCTCCGGCAGGTCCGCCCATGGGTATGTATTTTTCACGTCTGAATGCCACGCTGCCGTTCCCGCCTTTTCCGGCCTTTACGGTAATTTTTGCTGTATCTACGAACATTTTTATTCCTTTCTACCACTATATGAATAATGCTAATTACATAAGATTCTTCACATCCGTTCAGAATGACAGGCTCCGCCTTCTGCCTTATAAGCTAAAAACGACCTACCATATGGTAGGTCTTTTTTATTATGCTTCTAATTCAACAGGATATACGCTAACCTGCTTTCTTGTCTTATCTTTTCTTTCGTACTTAACCTTTCCGTCAATCAAGGCAAACAGGGTATCGTCACTGCCTCTGCCAACATTAATTCCCGGATGAAGCTTAGTACCTCTTTGTCTGACAAGAATATTCCCGGCCAATACGAATTGCCCGTCGGTTCTTTTTACTCCCAATCTCTTAGAATTGCTGTCCCTACCGTTTCTTGAGCTGCCGACACCTTTTTTATGTGCAAACAACTGTAAGTTTAATTTCAATAACATCTTTACACCTCCTCAAACTTAAGTGTAACATACCTGCTGTAATCTTCTAATAACAGTTCTATTCCAACTATGAAGTTTCTGTATACTATGTCAGTTTTATAATTGTTCTCTTTGGTTCTTAAACTCATCAATCCCGCGTCATCCACCCTGTACTCAATGTCTTCCGGACTGATTCCTGCTACGGTCTTCATTGAATTCAATGCCGTATAAGACAAGATGGAAACTGACGCACACACTATGTCAAATCCTTCTTCGGCGTAATCCGAATGTCCTTCAACCATAAAACCTTTGATTTCATCTCCGGTTTTATATATGGTAACCTTAATCATACTTAGCCTACTATTTTCTCAATCTTAACCTGTGTATAGGGTTGACGGTGGCCTTGTTTCTTTCTGTAGTCTTTTTTGGGTTTGTATTTGAAAATTATTATTTTCTTGGCTTTACCCTGGTTTTCAACTGTTCCTTCAACCACAGCTCCGTCAACATACGGTTTTCCGACTTTCAGATTTCCGTCATCGGCTATCAATAAAACCTTATCGAATTTTATTGTTTCACCTGCAGCGATATCAAGTTTTTCAACTCTTACAACATCGCCTTCCTGAACTCTATATTGTTTACCGCCTGTTTCGATAATTGCGTACATGATTTACCTCCTCTTCCCAGTCTCGCCATTGCAGGTACTCATCGTTTAAAACCTGTTCCGTGCGGCTCTAACAGCTTCTTATTGTATCAAACCGTAAAATGTTTGTCAACAAATATTTTCCTTATTATACAGTGTCTTTAATACTTTCGATGTAATCTATGCTTCCCATTTTCCCCACAAGAATTTCATCGGACAAAATATTTGAATCCTTCTTTACATGTATTCTAATGTCATATTTTTTTTCGATTTCTGCTATAATATCCAGACAATTTTTGATTATTTTATGGTACAAAATACATCCCACTTTTAATATTACGGCTTCCGCTGACGTATTGTACTTAATATTCTTTATTATTGTTTCTATTTTAATAAATATATATAGTTTTGAAAGGCTTCTGCCGCTCCCCCTGCAGTGGGTGCATTCTTCCGTGATTAGATTATAAAAGTTTTCCGTATTCCTTTTTCTTGTGATTTCCATAATATTAAGTTTGGTCATTCCCACAACTGCAGTCTTGGTTTTATCATCCCTGAACAGGGCCTTGGCCTTGGCTGTGATGAGGGCAAGGCTTTCTTCCTTCTTGACATCAATGAAATCAATTAAAATTATCCCGCTTATATTCCTGAGCTTAATCTGCCGTGCAATCTCTTCAAGGGCCTTAAGATTGATGGCTAAAGCCGTTTCTTCCATATTGCGGCTCCCCGTGTATTTGCCGCTGTTTACGTCAATTACCGTCAGGGCTTCCGTCACGTCAATAACGATAAAACCCCCGTTTTCAAGCTCAACCTTCCTGTCAAAGAGCATTCTTACCTGCCTGTCGATATCAAAGTTTTCAAAAACCCTTTGTGCCTGAATGATTTTAATATCCTTCAGGTCATCTCCCGGCAAAGTTGATATCATGTCCCTGAATTTATCCCTTTCGGCATCATCTTCAACATAAATCTCCCCCACGGAAGAATCTATATAGTCCAAAAAAAGCCTTTCAATAAGGGAATTGCTTTTATATAAAAGCTTGGGTGCATAGGAATACTTGTATTCTCTTTCTATCTGTTTATATACATTTGAAAGCATCTTATTTTCCTTTTCTATTGCTTCCTTGGAGCACCCCTTGGCAAAGGTCCTGATTATCATTCCGTTTCCGTTTGTCAATACGTTTCTGCCTATTTCTTCAAGCCTTTTTCGCTCATCCGGATTTGTTATCCTTCTTGAAAGGTTCACATCCCGGCTATTAGGGATAAAGGCAATGAATTTCCCGGAAAGCGAAATATCCGTTGTAACGGATATGTTTTTCTCCCCCATGGGTCCCCTGACAATCTGAACCAGGAGTTCATCCCCGATTTTAAGCACCTTGCTTATACTGGTCACATCTTTTTTCTTAATATTTGCTTCCTTCAAAAACTTATTGGAAAGCAGGTCATCCAAGAATAAATAGGCATTCTTATCAAGGCCTATATCTACAAAGGCAGCTTCCATGCCGGGAAGAATATTCATTACCCTTCCCTTGTATATATTGCCCACAACATTTTGGTTATTATTAATTTCAAAAAGATAATCAATGAGCCTGCCGTCCTGTAGTATAGCCACATGATTGAAGAAGGCCGACTTGCTTACCAAAACCTGCTTCATAGAATCTCCTTCATTTCCTTATCCAAGGCATCCACTTTCAAAATGGTGAAATATTCGAATTCAAAGCCCTTGTCATTCAAAAGCCTGATAAACTCTTCAACCTTCATGCTTCCTGTCTCCTGAGTTTTAAAGACAGCCATTATCCTGATTTTTTCATTGACCTTTTCAGCCTTTAAATAATGGATAAGGTCCCTGGTATTTAACTCCTTGGTTACTGACTGATTTTTTTTGTTTTTCTTCTGTCTTTCAAAGATTACGCCTTGGGTGAGCATTTCGTCAAAATACTCATTTAACCTGTTTACATCGATATCTCCCTCAACATTTATCAGATACCGGGCATAGGCACACCTCTTCATTATAGAATCCTCATCCTCTGAATATGCTGCTTTGAGTATCTGCATTTCCTTAGGCATCACGGCATTCATTTTCTCTATGAATGCCTGGGGCTCAATTCTTTCACTCAGTTCAACTTCAAAATATTCCCCTATACTTTCAATCCCCAAGGACAAGGGATATCCGAAGGAGGTTTTCATGTGAGGATTAAAACCTTCCGAGTATTTAGCCTTTATGCCGGCCCTTCTCACGGACCTTTGAATGAATCTTAAAACATCTAAGTGGGAAATGTATTTTAAATAACCGGTCTTGCTGTATTTACATATTATTTTGCACATGAGGGCAGGCACCTCCCCATAAATTGTAGTTGACCCCGCAGTTGGTGCATTTAATCCTGCAGTCAGGAGTAGTTGCAATGCTTAATGCTTTTTCGTATTCGCTTATTAAATATTCCTTTTTAACCCCTATATCTATAAAATCCCAGGGAAGGACTTCCGTCATTTCCCTTTGTCTCAGAGCAAAAAAATCCGGGTCTGTATCGGTTTCCTTAAATGCATCCACCCACTTGTCAAAGTCAAACATATCATGCCAGCCGTCAAACCGGCACCCGGTCTCCCATGCCCTTATCAAAGCCTTTGAAAGCCTCCTGTCTCCTCTTGCAAATACAGCTTCCAAATAGCTCAATTTCGGTTCATGGTAGCTGAAGGAAATCTTTTTATCCTTGATTTCTCTTTGCAGGGCCCTTGCCTTTTCATAAAATTCATCCATGCTGTTTTGGCCTGCCCACTGGAAGGGGGTAAAGGGTTTTGGAACAAAGCATGCGGCGCTTACATTTATTTTTAAGTTGCCCTTTATCTTTTCCTTGGGTCTTTTGAAGAACCTGTCCTTTATCTTGTATGTGAGGTCCTTGATTCCCAAGACATCCTCCATTGTTTCACCGGGCAGACCGATCATGAAATACAGTTTAACCGTCGACCACCCTAAATTAAAGGCTGTTTCCACCGGTCCCAAGATCTGGTCTTCGGTGAGGTTTTTATTAATAAGGTCTCTCATTCTTTGGGTTCCTGCTTCCGGTGCGAATGTAAGCCCGGATTTCCGAACCTCCTGGAGCCTTTCGATAATATCGAAGGTCATCGAATCAAGCCTCAAGGAGGGCAGGGAAATGCTTACATTTTGAGCTTCATATTCATCCAGCAGCTTCAAAGTCAAATCCGGAAGGCAGGAATAATCTCCCGAACTCAAGGAGGTCAGGGATATTTCTTCATGGCCGGTTGACTTTAAAAGGCTTTGAGCCTGGGCTGCCAATGTGCCGGTTTTTCTTTCCCTGACGGGCCTGTAAACCATTCCTGCCTGGCAGAAACGGCAGCCCCTGGTACAGCCCCGGAACAATTCCAAAACCACCCTGTCGTGAACCACATCGATATAGGGCAGGATGCTCTTTTCCGGATAATAGCTCTTGTCTAAGTCCTTAATGATGCGCTTTTTAATTCTTTCTTTGGCATTAGGGTTAAGTACCCTTCTTTCCTTAATGGTTCCGTCCTCATTGTAGATTTCCTCATAAAAAAGGGGAACATAGATACCTTCCAAGCCTGCTGCCTTTTCAAGAAACCTTGTTTTGTCAAAGCCCTTTTTCTTTTCTTCACTGTATAATGTAAGGAGGTCCGGCAGTACTTCTTCTGCTTCGCCTAAGACAAATAAATCAATTATTTCATGAAGAGGTTCCGGATTATATGCGCAGGGGCCTCCGGCAATAATCAAGGGCATGTCATTGCCCCTGTCCTTGGACCTGATGGGTATCTTTCCCAAGTCAAGCATATTCAAAACATTGGTATAGCTCATTTCATACTGGAGGGTAAAACCTACGAAATCAAAAGCCGTCAATTCATCCTTGCTTTCCAAACCATACAAGGGAATCTGGTTTTTTCGCAAAAGGTCTTCCATATCCGTCCAGGGAGCAAATACCCTTTCACACCATACATTTTCCATGTTGTTCATCAAGTGGTACAAGATATGTAATCCCGTGTGAGACATGCCCACCTCGTAAACATCCGGAAAGGCAAAGGCAAATCTTATTTCTATATCTTTATTTTTTACGACTGAGTTCAGCTCGCTGCCGACATATCGGGCCGGCTTTTCAACCTTAAGAAGGTCTCTGTCAAGTTTTTTTACATCTATCATCTCATTTTCCCTTCATTTTCCATAAAATACTATGATATTTTAACATACTGAGCATTAGTTGACAACTTATAATTATTATATGATAATTATGCTTTATTAACAAAAAAGAAAACCACCCTAATGGCGAAAAAAGTTGCTTTTATTTATAATAAAACAAGTATACCATAAAAATTAAGTCAAATCAAAGTTCCAGCGTTATTGTAACAAAGTGTCATACTGAGAGCTTTGCTCGAAGATCTCATGAGATCCTTCCCTTCGCTCAGGATGACAACTCGAAGAGATCCTTCGAATGTTCTCAGGATGACAACTCGAAGAGATCCTTCGAATGTTCTAAGGATGACAATTCAAAGAATTCATTGAGAACCTTCTATTGTTCTTAGGATGACATTATTAAAATTTCATTGAAATAGGAAAAAAAGTATTGTAAAATTAAAACAATTGATTTTAGTGAGGTTAACATTGAATGAACTACGAAGAAGCGTTGCAATTTATCCATTCTACATATAGATTCGGCTCAAAATTAGGGCTTGAAAGAATTAAAAGGCTTATGTATTTGCTTGGAAACCCCCAGAATACTTACAAAATAATCCATGTGGCAGGAACAAACGGCAAGGGGTCAACCTGCAGCCTGATTCACGATGTCCTTATGGAAGCCGGTTATAAAACAGGCTTGTTCATAAGCCCTTACTTGGAAGAATTCACGGAAAGAATTCAAATAAACAAGCACCATATCAATAAGGATTCTTTGGCAAGGATTACTGCATTAGTAAATGACAAAGTCAGCCTCATGCTTTCCGAAGGGTATGACCATCCCACCGAGTTTGAGATTGTAACAGCAATTGGCTTTAAATACTTTCAGGAGGAGAACATAGATTTTTTGGTCCTTGAAGTGGGATTGGGAGGCAGGTTTGATGCAACCAATGTAGTGGAGGAGCCCTTGGTCAGTGTCATTACTTCCATAAGCTACGACCATATGGAACAGCTTGGAGACTCCTTGGAGAAAATAGCCTATGAGAAAGCAGGCATAATAAAGGCAGGAAGGCCGGCAGTAATCTACCCCCAAGCCGATAATATAAAAAAGGTTATAAGGGATGTAGCAAGATCAAAAAATTCACCTGTATATGAAGCCGACAAAGGCAATATTGAAAAAACAAGGTCCGATATTAGGGGGCAATGGTTTAAATATTTGAAGAGGGATGTTTTTGACCTGCCGGAAATTAAGATAAACTTATTGGGAGACCACCAGCTTCTAAACGGCCTTACCGCACTTTTAACTTTAGAAATAATAAAAAAGAAAGGTTATGGCATAAGCCCGGAAAGCATCATAAAGGGTTTTTCAAATTGTAGATTTCCCGGAAGATTTGAAATTGTAAACACATCTCCCCTTATTATTCTTGACGGCGGCCACAATATTGACGGCATAAGCAGTTTTACAAAAACATTAAAAGACCGCTTCAAGGGCAAAATAACCTTTTTCTTTGGTATTCTAAAAGACAAATCTCCTGAAGAAGCTTTGGAATTATTATTGCCTTTGGCAAAAGAAATTTACACCTTGACTCCCTTGAGCCCAAGGGCATTGAAGGCTGACGAATTAGCCGCATTAATAAAAAAGCATACAAATATAAAAGTTATCCCTTTGGATAACTTTGAGGATATACTGCCTGTGATTAAAAATGCGGACAAAAATGAAATAATAGCCTTTTCAGGCTCCTTGTACATGATTGGCAGCGTCAGGACACTGCTTAGAAATAATGATATGGCTAATAATCTGTAAAGATATGGGATTCTTTTCCTTGTCATCAAAAATCTATCAGCCCTAAGCTGATTTTCAAACAATCATCCACCTCTCCCATGAGGTTTTTATCAAAATGTCCTATTTTTTCTTTAAGCCTCTTTTTATCTATCGTCCGTATTTGTTCAAGCAAGACAACAGAGTCCTTTGGAAGGCTGAAATCCTCAGAACTAATTTCAATATGGGTAGGCAGCTTCGCCTTGTTTATCTGAGACGTGATTGCGGATACAATCACAGTAGGACTATATCTATTCCCAATATCGTTCTGTATAATTAAAACCGGTCTTACCCCTCCTTGTTCCGAACCGATTACGGGACTAAGATCGGCATAATATACATCTCCCCTTTTAACAATCAAACTATTCACTTCCTAATAATTTGGTTTCATAGCTTAAAAAGTCTTCATAGTCCCCTTCTGAGTATTCTTCAGTAATGCTCTTGTTGATTTTACTCATTTCCAAATAACCGGCCTTCATCTTGTTTCTGATTTCCAGCTTCCTTTTTTCAATTAAATAAAACCTGATGGATTTTCTGATAAAGTCACTTCTGTTTGTTCCTTCTTCTTTTACCGCATTATCCAATTCCCTCAATAAGTTTTCAGGGATTGAAATCAGTACTTTCTTATTCTCCGCCAAGATACACACCTCACAATTGCACAGTTATAATATATTTTATCACAAGGGCCAAATAAGTTGTATGGTAACATTTGTATTATCCGCTAATTATTAATAGTATTATTCCTCAATTCTTATTGTTTCATACTGTATAGCCTTTACCAATTTATCTTTGTCGTAAATATGAATTGTCTTTGGAAGGAAGGTTTCTTTGCTGAAATTTAAAACATGCTTGTATTCTCCGTCCCAGTATATCAATTCTTCCGGAATTTCCTCCAAAACATCGAATTTTCCGAAATCAAAATCATATATGAGGCTATCCTTTATTTTAAAGTTTTCGATTGTCACGCTGCTTTCGGGAAATTTGTCATTATTTAATATACACCTGTTGCCGGAAACAAAGGCATAATTCCATGCTTCGTTTTCCGATTCCGTTCTGATGCTGTAATTCCCGTCCCTGCAAATAATATTTACCTTATAATCATTTTCCGTTTTATCCGTATACACCTTCATCAATGCCTCCCCCGAATAATTAAGGGGCAGGATGAAAGGTTTGTCGCCAGAGGCACAAGCACTTAAAAGAACCATCAAAACTATAAGCAAGGCAGTTAATCTCATATCATACCAACTTTCATGGACATCCTTCTTGCCCGCAGAAACTTCCACTTTGTCCCTCAGCACAGGGACATTCTATACTTCATTTTATGATTAAATTTATAAATATATGCATAAATCTCATTCGGCTATGCACTGGGCAAGAGCGTACTCTTTAGTATGAGAAATGGTAATGTGAATTCTTTCTATATTAAGATCTTCTGCCCTCCTTAAAGCCTTGCCTGACAAGAAGACACAGGGTTTTCCCATATCGTCCTTCAATATTTCAATCTGTCGGGGTCCGAAACTGAAAAAACCCGTACCCAGGCATTTCGCAACCGCTTCTTTTGCCGCAAACATTCCTGCAGCAGTCTGGGGATTGAATTTCCTTGACTTTAAATATTCCAATTCCCTGTCGGAATAGATTCTTTCAAGGAATCCTTCACATTCCAAGTTCATCTTTATTCTTTCTATTTCCGTAATATCTATTCCCGTACCTTTAATCATGGCCCTCCTCCTTATAAAAAATTAATTGACAAAGAGCTTTTTGTATATAATAATTATAATAAATGTTTACCTATATTACAATTCCAATTAATTAACCTATATGACAAAGGAGTACATTATGAACAATGTTACTGTAGTATCTCATCCCTTGATCCAGCACAAGCTTACAATGCTGAGAGATAAAAATACACCCCCCAAGGATTTCAGAGAATTGGTAAGAGAAATTTCAATGCTCATGGCATACGAGGTAACAAGGAGCCTTCCTCTGAAAGATATCGATATTGAAACACCCATGGCCAAGACAAGAGGCAAAGTATTATCCGGACAAGACATAGCAATTGTCCCGGTTTTGAGGGCAGGCCTGGGTATGGTTGATGGAATGCTTGATTTAATCCCAAATGCCAAGATAGGCCACATCGGTTTGTACCGGAATGAAGAAACCCTTCAGCCTGTTGAATACTACTGCAAACTTCCTGCAGATATAGAGCACAGAATAGTAATCATAACCGAGCCCATGCTGTCAACCGGAGGCTCTATGATTGGGGCCTTATCAATGCTGAAGAAGAGAGGGGCCAAAAAAATAAAATCAATCCATTTGGTATGTGCACCGGAAGGACTGAAAAGAGTTATGGAAGCCCATCCTGATGTTGAGATATACACAGCTGCCATAGATGAAAGATACGATGAAACAGGCTATATAATACCGGGCTTGGGAGATGCCGGAGACAGACTTTTCGGCACAAAGTGAGCAGACAACCCAAATCTATGATTTGGTGTTGGTCGCTCATCCTGAGCAAAGCGAAGGATCTGCAGACAAGCCAATGACATGCAGACACGGAGGAGCAATGAGACATATTTTTATTATAAATCCCATTGCAGGCAATGGAAAATTACAGGAAAAGCTTATAAAAACAATAGACCTTGAATTAGAGGGCAAAGAAATAGATTACGAGGTGTATGTCACTAAATCTAAAGAGGATACAAGAAGCTTTGCCCGGCGTAAATGTCAAGAAGAAAAATCAGCCGTATTGTATTCATGCGGCGGAGACGGAACCCTCCACGAAATAATAAACGGGGCATTCGGATATAAAAATGTGAGTGTCGGTGTTATACCGGTAGGTTCCGGCAATGATTTTATTAAGAATTTTACAAATCCGGCATATTTCAGCGATATAAACCTGCAGACCGAAGGCAAAAGCTTAGAATTGGATTTATTAAAAGCAAACGATGAGTATGTAGCCTCGGTATTGAATATCGGCCTTGATGCCGATGTTGCCTTTAACATGAATAAATTCAAAAAAATTCCCTTTATTAACGGACCCACCAGATACTACCTGTCAATATTTTATTCTTTGGCCGGCAAATTGGGAAAACAAATTGAAGTTACCACAGACAAGGATGTTATAAAAGGTACTTTTTTGATAGGGGTTGTGGCAAACGGCCAGTATTACGGCGGAGGATACAAGTGTGCTCCCCTGGCAGAATTAAACGACGGTATTCTTGACCTTTGCTTTGTGGAGAATATTTCAAGGCCAAAAATAGTTACCCTGCTTGGCAGCTACAAAAAGGGAGAACATTTGGAAAATCCCAAGATAAACAAGTATTTGACCTATGATAAGCTTAATTCAGCCATGATTAAATTTAACGAGCCAACCAATGTATGCATGGATGGAGATAGATTTATTTATAGTGAAATAAGTATTTCAACAGAAAGAAACGCCTTGAGATTCTGGCTCCCAAATGGCGTTCGGCTTTGTCATCCTCAGCGGACCGAAGTATCTCAGGTTATGTCATCCTGAGCGCAAGCGAAGGATCCCATGAGATTCTTCACTAGGTTCAGAATGACACCCTGGGGGTTATTCATAGTTATGACACTATTGTCATCCTCAGCGAAGTGAGGGAGTTATTTAAAGGATAGCTTTTCAATAAGGCTGTCATTTTTCATAATTGTATTTACAACCACCGTGCCTATGAGGGTAACTACGGCAAACTCCCCTGCTCCAACGTAAAATGCATTCAATAAAAAGGGTGTGTTAAATATATAAGTTAATTCTGCTCCAACCAATAAAGCGTTTGAAATAACAGGTCCCAGACTTGCGATGATGAGCGCTTTTTTGTTCAAGCCGAATATCCTTCTCACTTTAACTATAAAAGTTATGGCTAAAAATGTTGCAAAGGAACCTGCTGCAATATCAATTATACCTAAAGGGCTTGCAAGATTAGCCAATATACATCCTATAACCAAGCCAAGACCGTATCTTGGCTCTATAAATGCAAACAGGACCAATATTTCCGATATCCTGAACTGTATCTGTTCATAGCTCATCCATGCAAAGGCATAGGTCAAAGCAGCATATGCCGCTGCAATAAGAGCCGTACGTGTTATATAACGGTTGCTTTTCTTCATCAAAAAAACTCCTTTCGAACATAATTCTCGGAGTCACCAAAAAACCTTGATTTTTTAAGTGGGTGCCAAGAAAACACTTATTTAACTTTTCTGATTATATTACATAGCGATATCTTATTCAAGGAGAAATTCTCAAAATTTTATCATTTTAGCATAATAAAATCCCCCAAACATATGTGTTTGGGGGATTTTGCATTACATTTATATCATTTGTTCTTGGTTACACTTTCACCGGCAATTCTACCGGAAACAATTATCTCTGCAACTGCATTACCGCCCAGACGGTTGCCTGCAAAGAAGCCTGCCGTAACTTCTCCTGCAGCATATAAACCTTCAATGGGTTTGCCGTCCTTATCCAATACACGACGTGAAGTATCAACAACTAAACCGCCCATTGTGTGGTGGGTTGACGGAGCCAGGTAACGAACTGCCAGCAAGCCCTCTTCGTTAAATGAACCGTCTTCGTTATAGTTTCCTATTAATGCTGTTGCAGCAGATTTTGGTACATCAAGCTCATGTAAAGTATCGGTACGAACTGCATCATCATATTCAATTATTGTATTTTTAATTGTTTCTTCATCTAATTCTAACATTTCAGCTGCTTCTTTAAGGGTACAAATATACAGCCTGCCTTCCACGTTGTTTTCCTTTGTTCTGTTTCCTGCATTAGATATTTCTACGAACAAGCCCTTTTCTCCGCCGTAGTCAAAAGCTCCTTGACACAGAACATCACGCTCAGCACTTTCATCAACATATCTCTTTCCTGCATTGGAAGTTCCCGCAGGGCTTATATAAATTACATTTTCACCTGTACCTCCTGCCAGGTGTCCTGTATCAACCCAGCCTAAAGGCATCAACTGGGTAAAATCCATACCTTTAGTTGCAGCCCCCACTTGTTGAGCCATTATAATTCCCTCACCCATGGATAAAGGACGGTTTGTAGATAAAATATCGGGTTTCAAATCGTCTTTATCCCAGTAGTCGTTGGTTTCGATAACCATCTCTCTGTTGTATGCATATCCGCCTGTCGCTAAAATTACCCCCATGTTAGCAGTAATTTCAACTTCTGTACCGTCATATTTTACTGCTTTAACTCCGGTCACTCTTCCCTCTTCATCTGTAATAAGCTCAGTTGCCTTTGTTCTTGTCATAATTGTATTCTTTTCATTGGCATTCATTATAGTGTTCAATGGAACTGCAAAATATGTTCCCCATCTTCCTTCAATTTTTTCTCCGCTTACCATGCCGCCGTCAAAACTGTTAATCCTTTGCCACAAGCATCCAATCAAGGTTCTTGTGGAGAAAGCATTCTGGAACAAGGAGCCCTGATCCATTAACCATTCCTTTGTGGGGAGTATTTCCGTGCATAATTGATGAACTAAATCATAATCACTGTATATCCATTTTGTTTTATCGTTGTTCAATCTCAGTCCGCCGTAGTAAGTTTGGAAAATATGCAATTCTACGGTGCTGAACAGGGTTAAATCGGTTTCTTTCGCTCCGGCTGCTAATTTTGGTTCTGCCCAGTCTAAGTAAGCCCTTATTTGTTGTTTCAATGTTTTCAAGGTTTCCAGATATTCAGGATGGACTCCTCTGTTTGGCAAATTATAATCATTTACAGACTTAATAGCATCAGGATCTTCCACTCTTTCATTAAAGGGCTCTTCACTCCAGTTCAGAATCATACGCAAGGTATCCAGACGGCCTTTATCAGATTTAGATTTCTCAAATGTTTCTCCTGTATATTCATATACACCTGTAGTTGCATCCGGGTCCTTCGGATCCCAAACCAGGCAGTCCAATACAGCCTGGAATGAACAACCTGACACAAGGGTATTTCCTCCGACTTCGGCTTCCTTTTCAATTATGCAAACACTGGCACCATTCTGGGCAGCCGCCGCTGCTGCAGTTATGCCTGCACCGCCCGCACCGACAACAACAACATCAAATGTATCAACAATTTTTTCTCCGGCATTCAATTCATATGGAATTTTACCAACACGCAGATTGTTTTTATCACAACCCGCCTGAGCGGCAGCATCTTCAACTGCACGTAAAACAGCGTTGCTTGTCAAAGTAGCGCCGGATACCGCATCAACACCTGTTGATGTATGAGTCTTAATAGCTTCAAACATTATGTCAAAAGCCGGTGTTCCGACATGGTCTGTTTCCATTGAACTCACTAATTTGATATCTGTGATGGCATCTTCTGAAAATGTTACATCAATAACAACTTCTCCACTGAAGCCGACACCTTTACCTGTATATGTTCCGGGAGTAAAGGAAATCACAGCTTCTTCTTTTACTTCTTCTTCGGGTTTGATGGTTTCAGTCTCAGTTTTCCCGCATCCTGCAAACGTTAACACAAAGCACAAAATTAGAATCAAAGCTAGAATTCTTTTTAACTTATTCATAACCAACCTCCCTTAATGAATTTATATATTTTTTTCTCTATATTTATAGAATAATAAGCAGCGGGATTTTTTTCAAGATAAATTTTATCAAAACATATTTTTCTGCAAATACTTGTCCTCAACATTCGACAAATAACATAAAAATAACCCCTCCAAACACTAAATCAAAGAAGGAGTTACCAAGAATAAAATCTCATTATTAGATTTATAGCGATGAATGAATTAATGGGTTTTCTATTCTTCATACCATGTCGCCGGTTTATAGTTGTTTAAATTTTGTATTTACCTGGTTTTTTCCCTTTGCTTTTGAAATATACAGGGCTTTGTCCGCGTATTTATAAACTTCTTCATAAGAATCTATCCCCTTCTCTATAGATGTTATTCCTATACTAACTGTTATATTTATTTCTTGCTCTCCTATGGTTATAATCTCTTTTTCTATACTATTTCTTAATTTATCTGCAACAGCTTTACCAATCTTAGCATCTGCATTTATCAAGATAACAGCAAACTCTTCTCCTCCAATACGGGATGCAATATCTATTTCCCTTAATTGTGTCTTTAAAATAGTAGCTAAGCCTTGTAAAACTTTATCCCCTATAGGATGACCATATTTATCATTAATCTCCTTAAAATTATCTATATCTAATATTAATAAACATGAAACACCCCCATATCTTTTTATTCGTAATATCTCTTGGAATGCCTTTTCCTCAAAGTATCGCCTATTGACTAGTCCGGTTAAGGGGTCATGGGTTGCAAGGTATTGAAGTTCCTTATTCTTATCTTCTAACTCTTTTTGTTGTAACAGAATGTGCTTTTTTTGTTGCAGATTTATCACATTTGATTTCCACAATGCAAAAGAAAGAAAAATCCCTAATATAATTAAAGTAAAACCATTTATCCTATTAGATAGTACTATAGATAAGTCTGCTTGCATAATACCCATAGCAAAATAATATACAATATTACCTGATAAAAAAATTCCCAGCGCATTGATAGGTTTAATGATAAATATTACTCCAATTGATATACATGCAATTATTAATGGTGTAATGCTAGAGGTCACTAATTGGTCTATTGAAGTTGTCATGACACCGAACAATAAAATTGCCACAATTGCAACATACTGTGTAGCAATTGTCACAAAAGTCGGCTTATCATTTTTTCTTTGTTTATATGACAGAATAATCAGAATTATTAGTAATGCAAAATATGTAATATGACTTACCATTATTCCAATTCGCCATATGTTTTCATCCCTGTTTGCAGAAGGTAATTTGTTTAAGAAAGCAATAATTGAAAAGAGCCTCATGATAGCTGATACTATCGATAAATAAAACACTCTGTTAATATTTATCTGATATATTTCATCCATTATATCTTTATCCGGCCAAGCAATATTTCTAATATTATTCATAGCTTTAGATATCATATGCCCTCTTTCAGCTCCTATCTTGATTGTTTATCACTGATTAAGATTCCTATGTTTCATACTATATACAATAATTACATTTTTTTCAAGCAATAAGTTTATTTATGCTTATGTATATAATCTAAAATTATCGCGTGGATCTTCTTTTGCACAGAATAAAAAACGCCAGGCTGGTTTCCCGGTCTGGCGCTCTGTATCTTTGTGAACAAACTATGTAATTATAAACATGCATTTGTGCATGTAGACAAAAATTTTTTTTGACATGAAACATTATTTTCAGCAATAAAAAATCCCCCAAACATATGTGTTTGAGAGATTCTGCTTTTTGAAATATTATCTCTTGCGTAACTGATGTACGGAATTAATATTTTTCACATACACTATATATAGCACTAATTCTAACATTCAATATACTATATATAGATAATTCCAAATTTCTCATTTCTATCCGTGCGTAAATCGTGCGTAAATTGATTATTACTTATGATTTATATATTTCATCAGTTTGTCATCTATTTAGAAAATACCTTTTCCACATAACTTTTGTCTTACAATTAAATTGTAAATTCAATTTTTTCTGTAATGCTTATTACCTTACCATCTCTTACTTCAATAAAAAACGGAACCTTTTGTGCTGGTGGTCTATCAGAATATGATTCATTTAAATGCAGAATAAACTCTTCTTTTTTCATCGTAGTATATAATCTATCAGCAACTCCATCTTCAAGAAATAAGAAACTATAGTCAACAAAATTATATGTTGTTTCGTTTGTAATTTCAAAAGTTTGCTTTTCTGTGTCTGGATTATAAATGTGATAACCGCTGGGAGTGGTGATATTTTCCCCCAATTCTTCTAGTTCTGCTATCCGTTCTGTATCTTCCCTTCTAATTATTTCAACTTCATCAAGATATAATAAGTTATCTTCTATTACAATGTATCCTGTTACTAATTTGGGCATAGATGAGGCAGTTAGATTCAAAATGTACTCGCACCACCAGGCATCTTTATTTCCTCCGTACCAACCCCAATGGCTAATCCAAATCTCATTATCCATCTTGTAAATAATATATCCAGTATCACTACCATCAGATGTAATAACACGATAACCCTGTTTAATAGAATATTTTGATACATCAAATGTCATGTCACCCATAACAATTATTTGATCCCCTATAATCTCTTCTTCATATTTCGGATTAATGATTGAAATACTTTCTGATTTAATGTTACTAACAATTTCAAATTTGTCTTCTTTAAACTGATATTCGTTTTCTTGTCTGGCGCTGATGAATGCTTCTCTCGTAGTGGAATAGAAAGGATTCAAAAAAACCATAGAATAAGGTCCTTGAGTTTGTACATTCATGCTATCATTTCCATATTTTACTATAGGATTTGATAATAACCCAATCCCCACTACTAGTACAAGTATAATAGAAAAAACAATAACCCAAAACCTTGGTTTTTTATAGTTTAACACGTTTTTAATCCTCCCTTTTACACTTCCCTCGCCAAAAGCAAGTGGACTTCCATTTAAAATATGTTTTCCAGTAGCAAGTGACAATAACGAATTAGCATATGGCTTTTTAATATCCTCATTATTCATCTGTTTTAGCACTCTTTCATCACAGGATAGTTCCATATCCTTGCTCATTAACATGAACGCAATCCATACAAGAGGATTAAACCAATGTATGGACAATATTAGGAAAGCAAACACCTTAATAATGTGGTCATTTCGGTAGATATGAGTCTGTTCATGAAGCAAAATATAACTTCTTTCGGTTGCATTAAGTTCATCCGGTAAATATATCTTGGGTCTTATCAATCCAAGTACAAATGGTGTTTTTAAATTTTTAGCTTCGAAGATATTATTCTCTATTAATTGTGCACTTTTTAGCTGTCTTTTTAAAAATAAAATAGATACAAAGCTATAAACAAGCAGAGCTGTTATACCTATAGCCCAGATGTATGCCCCTATTACCACATAAACCTGAAGTGGATTTGCACTTGCTCCAACAATCTGTACGGGAAATGATTGACTTACAAATAAATCTATCACTTCTATCCCACTGTTAATTTGCGGGCTTTGCTGATAAATAATATCATGTGGGATTAGTACAGTGCTTGTGTTTCGTGGCATAAGACTAAACATGCTTTCAAATGAGAATGGAATTATAAGGCGAAAAGCAACTATACCCCATAAGGCATAAGAGATGACTTTTGGAGCTCTCTTGAGTAACAGCCTGATAAATATTACGAAAATGATCACATAACTTGCCGTAAGGCTCATATTTAAAACAGTAAGAAATAGTTCACTCATTGCTACACCTCCTTATGCTCATCAATCAATCTTTTCAACTCTTCAGCTTGATGATTACTTAATTTTTTACCACTAATAAAAGATGTTAAAAATTTCGGCAATGACCCTCCAAAGGTATCCTCAACAAAACGTATGCTTTGATTGGCATAATATTCATTTCTTGAGATAAGAGATGAAACCACAGTATCTTTATTTTGAAAAATGCCTTTTTCACATAACTTTTTAAGTACTGTATATGTTGTGGACTTTTTCCAATTCATTTCTTTTTCACTTAATTTTACAAGGTCGCCTGAACCAATCGGTTCGTTCTTCCAGATTAATTCAGCAAATTTTTCTTCTGCTTCTGCAAGTTTATAATACTTCATGATAACCCTCCTTGGTTTATTGGGTATAGACTTTACATCATAAGTCTATACCCAATAAACCAAATTGTCAATGGTTATTTTTAAAAAAAATAAAACCATCAACCAGGATAATAAATAATGATGTCTTTCAGATTCAAAAAACAAAAAGAGCCACATTTCTGTGACTCCTTCATTTTTTACCTAAAAAATTTCTTGTTTCATTCTGTATCCCAGTAAATATCCAGTAAATCAAACCTTCACACTGTTAAGCTACTACTTCTTTACCGAGAATATCACTTTTTTCATATACCTCATCTGGACAAAAGTCAACTCCATTTGACCATTCGACACTGCCACCACTTACTTTAACCGTTTTAAATATTTCTATATCACTTAATCCGCTCCAAAACTTATCATCTAAATAATTTGAAACATCAAAAATACCTATTTCGTTATTTGTAAACACTAATAATAATTTATATCCTTCTAAAGGCTTAACCTCTTTAACTTTCGGATTCATTACTACACCTCCTATCTTAAAGGATCAATTTTAAAATATTCTCCATCTTTATTTAATGTATTCCAGTTCGCATATAATTCTTCTTGATGTATATCCATCCACGTTAATAACATTCTTAGTTTTTTAACTGGCAACTCGCCTTCTAATACATTTCCATCTAAATCAACCACTACAAATTGATTATTGTATTCAGCGTGAATATGTGGTAAATTATGTTGCAAATTAGATTCTTTATACATTCTAACAATTATCCCATAGAACATTGATATTACTGGCATTTCATCAACTCCTATTTATTATTACCTACAATATAACATAAAATAATTTATTTATCAATTATATTTATTTTAACATTTCTGTGTAGTAACCTCTAAGACTTATCAAATTCTCCTTTTTTCTCTTAACTTTGAGCTTTATTAATTTAAAGGACATATGTATTCATAAATATAAAAGAGCCACATTTCTGTGACTCCTTAATTTTAATATTATGATTTTATCTCTTGCTGAACTGTGATGCTCTTCTTGCTTTTTTTAAACCGTATTTCTTTCTTTCCTTCATTCTTGAATCTCTTGTCAAGAATCCGGCTTTTTTTAGCAAGGGTCTTAATTCGTTGTCTACCTGCAAAAGTGCTCTTGATATGCCATGCCTGATTGCTCCGGCTTGACCTGTATATCCGCCGCCCTTTACATTCACCAATACATCATACTGACCCATGGTGTCGGTAATCATCAAAGGCTCTCTCACAAGGGTCCTTAAGGTTTCATATTTGATATAATCTTCTAAATCTCTGTTATTTATGCTGATTTTCCCTGTTCCGGGAACTAATCTTACTCTTGCTATGGCTTTCTTTCTTCTGCCTGTTCCTCTGTATTGTACTTCCATCATCGTCCTCCTCTCCCCTTAAAACTCGTATACCTGCGGTTTTTGAGCCTGGTTGTTGTGGTCCGGGCCTGCATATACTTTTAATTTCTTCAGCATCTTTCTTCCAAGGCTGTTCTTTGGAAGCATTCCCTTAACTGCCAGGTAAACAGGCATGGTAGGTTTTTTCCTGAACAAATTCCTGTAAGTAACTTCCTTCAAACCGCCGGGATATTGAGAGTGGCGCCTGTATAATTTCTGATCTAATTTCTTGCCTGTCAATACAACTTTATCAGCATTTACTACTATTACAAAGTCTCCGGTATCAACATGGGGCGTATATATCGGTTTGTGTTTTCCTCTTAAAAGTTTGGCAACTTCTGTTGCAAGTCTTCCCAAGGTTTTGCCTTCGGCATCTATGACATACCAAACCCTTTCAACTTCATTAGGTTTAGCTAAGAAGCTTTTCATCTAATCTCCTCCTGTACTTCTCCGTTTATTAAATTATCTATTCAAAAAACCTAACTCCGGGGCTTTGGTCGGTTTTTCGCTTCTAACATACCTAAAGTATTTTATATTATATAATAGGCAATGTCAAGGATTTTTTCAAGAAATTAGAACAAAAACAGAAAACTCCTTGCGGATAATTACAACTATCAATTCAAGGAGTTTTTATCGTAATTTATTGGTGTTTTTGCCTACGGCCAAACTTTATTTCCTTTTATCCCTGTCCATAGTTCGTCGCCATCTTCTTCGTAAATATAATCGTGGCTGTTTGTTGCTTCCATTACTGCTTCGTAATACCATTCGGTACTTGGATTATCCGGCCAGAATATGGCGTCCGGATGGATGTTTTCTGCAGGAACTGCCCTGTTAAGAACATTGTTAATCAATGTTACCGCTTCAGCCCTGGTTATATATTGCTCCGGTTTAAAGGTCAAATCCGGGTAACCTTTTATCCATCCCTTGATTTCTGATGAAGTAATGTACTTCTCTGCCCAGTGTCCGAATATGTCGGTGAATTTACTTGCATTCGTCAGCTCAAGTTTATCAAATTTTGACGCAATAGTTGCAAATTCTGCCCTTGTTATGGGAGCTGACGGTCTGAAAGTTCCATCAGGATATCCGCTGATTACGCCTCCCACATACAATGTTGATATTGCTCTGTTTGACCACCTGTAACCTCCTATGTCAGTAAATGGATTATCATCACTTAATAACTGGTTTCTGCTGTCGTCAGTCAGCAACCTGTAGAAAATCATTGCCACTTCTTCCCTTGTTATTTGGTTAAGAGGTCTTATATCTCCCTCAGGATAACCTATTATATATGCAAAATGGTCAGCCTTTTCCAATACAGCTACAGGAACTTCCTTGTCCTTAATGATTTTTTCGTCATCGTCATCATCATTATCATCAGTTTCTACTCCAATTAGATTGATATATATCGGTATATATGCTGTTACGGATTGCAGCTCGTTGCCGGCTTTGACGTCCATATGAAGAGAATATTTTAAATCTATGGAATCTCCTTTATTAATACTAAACCTGTCTTTCTCGTCTAAAGTGTATCCTCGATATTCATTACTATCTTGTTCATACAGAATATTTTCCAAGCTAATATAGTCTATCAATATTTTGTTGAAAGACAATAGAACTCCTTTTTCAATTTTCAGTTTTACATGTTGTAAAAAAGAATTAAATACAATCTCTTTTGGATAATCATTTTCAATAACCATGTTTTTAATGCCTATGGCTAAGTTTTCAACGTCAATTTTTTTGAATTGATTTTGAATTCTGATAATACCGTTAATTCCTCCAATACCCTTTTCGGCATCTGTAACTGTGCTTGGATACAAGAGACCGTCAAAGAGATTTCCTGTTTGTGATACGCTGCCGTCACTGTTTATTGTAATAAGTACATTTGGGCTATCGGTTGCAGTTAAGGAAAAAGTATAGGATATTAGATTTAAGGTTACTGCTCCTGCAACAAAAACAATAAAAAATATTCTCAGCGCTGTTTTTAAAATATTATTGGTATCCTTCAAAGCATTGACCTCCTTTGGTCAAAATATATCTTAACTGTATACTATTATATATTCTTTAAGCTGTATTTCAATATTTATTCATTAAGTTGTACACCTTTTTATATTGGATTTTTGACAATTTAATACAAATTGTACTATTGTTTGACTGTATATTCGATTATATTATAATATTTTTCAATATTTATGCACGCAAAAAACCGCCGCTTCTTTTTTTGAAGCCGCGGTTTATTTTTCGTAATTCACATTCATTAAAAACAATCCCCGGGGTGGGGCAGTCTGCCCCAAGACCCTCCTGTCCTTATTCTCCAAAGCCCTTTCTATGCAGGAAATATCTTTTAATCCCTTGCCTATGTCTATTAGGGTTCCTGCTATAATTCTTACCATATTGTACAAAAATCCATCGCCCTTTATGTAAAGTCTTATGAGGCTTCCTTCCCTTTCCAGCCTTGTTTCATAAACCCTTCTTACGGTGGTTTTCACGTTTGAGCCGGTTGCCATAAAGGCTTTGAAATCATGGGTCCCCGGAATAAATTTAATTGCTTCTTCCATCTTGTCTATGTTTAAGACCTGGGGAACAAAGCATGAATACCTTGCATAGAAGGGATTATGAACCCTGTCGTTGTAGATTTGGTACATGTATGTTTTGTCTGTAGCATCAAACCTTGAGTTGAAATCCATATCTACATCGACTGATTCCAATATCCTTATGTCAGGGGGCAGGTTAGCGTTGAGGGCAATTTTTATCTTATCCTCCGGAATTCTTGTGTCAGCCTTGAAATTTGCCACCTGTCCCAAAGCGTGAACTCCTGCGTCTGTCCTCCCTGAGCCTGTTAAATTGATTTTTTGCTTCATCACGGTATACAGTGCCTTTTCTATGGTTTCTTGAATCGTAGGCTTGTTTAATTGGCTCTGCCACCCGTGGTAGGCGGTGCCGTCATAGGCAATTAATAGTTTTATATTTCTTACCATATTTTAAATACTATAACTGCCGCAAGATATACCGTAAATATAAATGCTGCGGCATAATCACCCTTTGTAATTTTCATCTGCCTCATTCTTGTCCTGTTTACTCCCCCCCGGTAGCACCTGGCTTCCATTGCCATTGCCAATTCATCGGCCCGCCTGAAAGCACTTATGAAAAGGGGAACCAAAAGGGGAACCAAATTTTTAGCCCTGCTCACGATGTTGCCGCTTTCAAAATCCGCCCCTCTCGATTTTTGGGCCTTCATAATTTTTTCCGTCTCCTCCATGAGGGTGGGAATAAAGCGGAGGGCTATTGTCATCATCATAGCTAATTCATGGGCAGGAAGGCCGAACTTGGTGAAGGGTTTCAAAAGAGCCTCAATCCCGTCTGTCAAGATAATGGGGGAAGTTGTCAGGGTCAAAAGCGATGTCCCCATTATTAGAAGGGTTAACCTCACCGCCATAAATCCTGCCTGCCTCAAACCCTCTTCCGTAATCTTTATGAAGCCTAACGAAAAAACCACTCTTCCCGGTGTCATCAAAAGGTTAATTAAAAAAGTAACCAAGATGATGAACAAAATCGGTCTCAAGCCCTTTATCACAAATTTAAGGGGTACCTTTGAAATTGTGATTACCACGGTCAGAAATGCTGCCACAATTAAGAAGCCCACAAAGCTTTCAATCAAGAATAAGGATATGATAAAAATAATGGTAAATATTATCTTCAGCCTGGGGTCAAGGTTGTGAACGGGAGAATCAACGGGATAATGTTGTCCGATGGTTAAGTTCCTAAACATTTCTTCTCCTCACTTCCTTTAAAATTTCTTCCTTTGCTTCTTCAATTGTGAGTACGTCCTGTTTTATATTGAATCCCCGTTTTCTCAATTCCCTGACTATAGAAGCTGTCTGGGGAATACCGAGGCCGATCCTTTCCAATTCATCTGCTTCCGAGTATATTTCTTTGGGAGTCCCCTCCATGTGGACTTTCCCTTTGCAGAGCACTATAACCCTGTCTACTAATTTTGCTATATCCTCCATGCTGTGGGATACCAAGATAACTGAAACATCCGAGAGCTCATGGAGTTTCTTTATCTGCCGGAAGATTTCATTCCTTCCGGCCGGGTCCAGACCTGCCGTAGGCTCATCCAAAATCAGATAATCCGGTTTCATCGCAAGAACACCTGCAATTGCAACCCTTCTTTTTTGTCCTCCCGACAGCTCGAAAGGGGATGCATCTTTTATCTTATTATAGTTAAACCCGACTAATTCCAATGCTTCTTTTACCCTAAAGCTGATCTCTTCCTCTGAAAGTCCTAAATTTAAAGGGCCGAATCCGACATCCTTTGCTACGGTTTCCTCAAAAAGCTGGTATTCCGGGTATTGAAAGACCAAACCTACTTTTTGTCGTATGGTCTTTAATCTTTTCTTGTCTTCGCCCACTAAAGTGCCGTCAACTTCCACTGTCCCTTCAGTAGCAGGTTCAAGGCCGTTAAACAGCTGTATCAATGTTGACTTGCCTGACCCGGTATGCCCTATTATTCCGACAAATTCTCCTTGGTTGATCTGGACGTTAATCCCGTCCAAGGCCAAGGTCCTGAAGGGGGTCCCTTCACTGTATACATATTTGATATTTTCAGCTCTTATCGGCATAATATGTCCACCAATTCCTTTACTTCAATAATATCAGGAGGCAGATCAAGCCCTTCCTTAATAAGCTCCTGGGCAAGCTCCGTCACCTGAGGAACATCCAAGCCGTATCTCTTGATTTCATCGATGTTTCTGAATACTTCCTTGGGAGTTCCGTCCAATTTTATATATCCCTTATCCATGATTACCACCCTGTCGGCTTGAACTGCTTCATCCATGAAGTGGGTGATAAGGAGGATTGTTTTTCCTTCGGCATTTAACTTCTTCAATGTTTCCATGACTTCCTTCCTGCCGGAAGGGTCCAGCATGGCTGTAGGCTCATCCAATATTATGCAGTCTGAATTTAATGCCAGTACTCCTGCTATGGCTATTCTTTGCTTTTGTCCCCCTGACAATAAATGAGGGGGTCTTTTTCTGAATTCATACATGCCAACGGTTTTTAGGGCATCATCCACCCTTCTTCTTATTTCTTCCGGGTCAATACCTAAGTTTTCGGGGCCGAATGCAATATCTTCTTCAACGATGGTTGCCACTAACTGATTGTCGGGATTTTGAAATACCATGCCGGCTGTCTGCCTGATATCCCAAAGCTTGTTATCATCAGATGTATCCATCCCCTTAACGTAAATTTTGCCCTCGCTGGGAAGCAAAATTGAATTAATCAGTTTGGCCAAAGTTGATTTTCCCGACCCGTTCCGGCCGATAATCGCGGTGAATTCTCCCTCCTTGATATCGAGAGAAACCCCGTTGACCGCATAATCGGAATTCTTTTCGTATTTAAATTTTACCTTGTCTATCTTAATTATGTAATCGCTCATTCTTCACCTGATATTAAAATTTTAACGTTTTTAGCACGCATAAGAATAATATCATCATTCACGCTAATTTACAACATCAAATTTCAATTTAAAAAATAATAAACCATTAAAAACTTTTTTCCCGTGCGCAGATTCCGGTAGGTTCAACCATAACCTTCAAGCTTACACCCCTTGCTCATCATGCCTTGACTCAGCTTGAAAATAATTCAAAGGACGTGCTAAGGGATGTGGATTTAAAAGATTCTGTCGGCACATATACTGTTGATGTCACTGAAGACATTGACCTAAATGCTACCTTTGAGATTGCGGAATACCATGTTTCTATAGTCAAAACAGGCACAGGAAACGGCACCGTGACTGTTTCGGCTGACGGAATCACTTTATCCAAAGACGGTTACCTTCCCGCCGGAAGCCAAGTATCGATTGTAGCTGCACCAGACAATGATTCCGACTTCAACTGTATGTCAATCGGAAACACACCAGCTGCAAATGAAGCTTACACCACCATCAGCAAACTTGACAGTGACCTCAAGATTACCGTAGTATTTGACGCAACGTCCAAGATTGTTACCTACAATACCCCTGCAAACGGAACACTAAGAGTATGCGATTCACAGGGTAATTATATCAAGAGCGGCCAGTCGGTGGAAGTTGGTACAATCCTTATCATCTCGGCAATACCTGATGATCACTATGTTTTAGATTCTTTAAAAGCAGGCGGCTCTTCCATAAGCGGCAACACTTATTCAGTGGACGCCTCAAAGACTAACTTAATTGAAGCACACTTCAAGCTGGCAGAGGTAAAAGTGACCCTATCCGATACGGACAACGGCACCATTAAAGCCTACACCTATGACGGTACTGAAATTCCAAGCGGCAGCTACATAGCGGTTGGTGAGAAAATTCGGGTTGTGGCAACGCCAAAGAATGAGAATTTCCAACTTGATACTCTCAAGATGAATGGAAACAACATTAAAAACGGCAGCCAGAACACCGTACCGGCAGAAGATGTTACCCTCAGTGCTACCTTCAAGTATGTAGGGGATATGCCTTCCATTGGTGACGATACCGGCGGCGGCAGTGGTGATGACACCGGCGGCGGCGGTGGTGGCGATACCGGCGGCGGCAGCGGTGACGATACCGGCGGCGGCGGTGGTGGCGGTGGAAGTACCGCAATACAAGAGACCGAGACTGCAACATTTGAATCCATCAGCGTCCTCACAACTGACGGCAGCCTGACAGCACTGGGTACAATAACGGAATCAGATGATGAAACAGTCGTGACAGTCTCAGGAGAATCCTTTGCAAAACTTGCAGATCACGCTGAAACCAATAGTACCGGAATAGTATTTAATGCCGGACTTGGATCTGTAACCTTCAATAGTAAAGCCCTGTCCTATATTGATGGCATTGCGGATTCAGGGGATGTCGTCCTGACAGTCAGCAAAGTGAGCCCCGATGTCCTTTCGGAAGAAAACCGAAGGCTCGTAGGCAATCATCCGGTTTATGATTTCTCTCTCACGGCAGGAGATGTAAAAGTGAACACCTTTGGCGGGGGCGAAGTAAATATAAGCATCCCCTACACTTTAAAGCCCGGTGAGACTGCTGAAACACTTGTTGTATACTACATTGATGATGCAGGAATCCTTAAAACCATCCGTGGAGCATATCATGCGGACACCGGAACTGTTGATTTCACAGTCACCCACTTCTCCTATTACACAATGGGGAACAACCCGGTTGATTTCAGGGATGTTCCGGCGGAATCCTGGTACTATAAACCGGTATCCTTTGTAGCAGCCCGGGGTATAACCCTTGGCCTGAAAGAAGGTATTTTCGGTCAATCCTTTGTTGAGGCGGGTATAGTATCCGGAAGCGACGGATTCCTATATCCCGCAAGCATGTCCACCAGAGCCCAGATGGCACAAGTTTTATACAAATTGTTATCCAAATAAGCCAGACATTGGATAAAAGCAAGGCGGCAGGCTTTAAGCCTGCCGCCTTTTGTATGCAACAAAATTTGGGGACGGTTCTTTTGGAAAGAACCGTCCCCAAACAATTGAGATCCTTCGCTTACGCTCAGGATGACAACTATATTAAACTAATTCGATTATCGCCATTTCTGCTCCATCCCCTCTTCTGGGGCCTAATTTCAGAATTCTGGTGTATCCACCGTTTCTATCCTTATATTTAGGAGCAACTTCTTCGAACAGCTTATATACGGCTTCTTTGTCGTATAAATAAGCCAATGCTTGACGTCTTGCGTGCAGGTCTCCTCTTTTCCCTAGAGTGATGGTTCTTTCTGCTACTCTTCTGAGCTCTTTGGCCCTTGTAACTGTCGTCCTTATCCTGCCATGCATGATAAGGTCAGCAGTCATATTTCGAAGCATAGCCACTCTATGGTCAGATTTAACCCCTAGCTTTCTGTGACTTCCCATTTAGTCCTCCTTTTTAAGCTAATTATCGTTTTTTCTGAGAGACAATCCTAATTCTGCAAGTTTCTTGGATACTTCATCCAAAGATTTTTTACCTAAGTTTCTTACCTTCATCATATCTTCTTCAGTCTTGTAGGTAAGCTCCTCTACAGTATTTATTCCTGCCCTCTTCAGACAATTGTAAGACCTTACCGATAAGTCAAGTTCCTCTATTGTCATTTCCAATACTTTTTCTTTTTCGTCTTCTTCTTTTTCAACCATGATTTCCACATCATTCACATGGTCTGTCAATGATATGAACAAGTTGAGATGTTCATTCAATATTTTTGCCCCTAAAGAAACTGCTTCTTCAGGCTCTATTGTGCCGTTAGTCCAAACTTCAAGAGTAAGCTTGTCGAAATCCGTTCTGTTTCCTACCCTTGTATCTTCAACCGTAAAGTTTACCTTTTTTACGGGGGTATAAATAGAGTCGATAGGGATAACTCCGATTGCCTGGCTGTCCTTCTTGTTTCTTTCCGCTGTCACATAACCTCTTCCCTGCTCCATTTCCATTTCGATAATGAGCTCTGCCCCTTCTTCAAGAGTTGCGATATGCAGATCTTCGTTTACTATCTCCACGTCTCCGCCGGTAATTATGTCTGCTGCCGTAACTTCCTTGGGTCCCTTTGCATCTATCAGAAGCTGCACAGGCCCCGGTACATTCATCTTAGCAGCCAAGTTCTTAATGTTAAGAATTATTTCCGTTACATCTTCTCTAACGCCCGGTATGGTCGAAAACTCATGCAACACTCCCTGAATGTTTATCGAAGTAACAGCCGCTCCCGGTAACGATGAAAGAAGTATTCTCCTCAATGAATTACCGATTGTAGTTCCATAGCCTCTTTCTAACGGCTCAACCACGATTTTGCCGTAGGTATTATCGTCATTCTTTTCATTTAAAGTAATATTAGGTTTTTCTATCTCTATCATCCCAACCCTCCTTAATTATTGGTTTGTCGAGGGTAATAATCCCTATATGCTATTACTTGGAGTAGAACTCGACAATCATATGCTCTTCTATTGGTATTTCAATATCTTCTTTAGCAGGCTCAGCAATTATTCTCCCCGTGAAGTTTTCAGGTTCAACCTGGAGCCACTGGGGTGCGGTGTTTCTGTGATTTTCTGCTAAAGCTTTAAATTTATCGGAACCTTGGCTTTTTTCCTTAACCTTTATCTCGTCACCAACCTTCAATATCATCGACGGGATATCGGCTTTCTTTCCGTTTACGGTAAAATGACCGTGAACTACCAATTGTCTTGCTTCAGGTCTTGAACTTGCAAAGCCTAAACGGTAAACTACATTGTCAAGTCTCAGCTCTAACAATTTCAACAAGTTATCCCCTGTTTTTCCTGACATTTTTTCTGCTATATTGTAATACTCTTTGAACTGATCTTCCAATACTCCGTAATATCTTCTGACCTTTTGTTTTTCTCTTAACTGGGTACCATAGTTGGTAAGTTTCTTGTTACTCTGACCATGCTGGCCCGGAGCGTAATTTCTCCTTCCGATTGAGCATTTGTCCGTATAACATCTGTCACCTTTCAAATATAACTTTAAACCTTCTCTTCTGCATATTCTGCATACAGGCCCGGTATATCTTGCCATCTTTTCACCTCGTTTCTATTATACTCTTCTGCGTTTTGGCGGTCTGCAACCGTTGTGGGGTATGGGAGTAACGTCCTTTATCAAATTAACCTCAAGTCCGGCTGCCTGCAGTGACCTTATTGCTGCTTCTCTTCCTGAGCCCGGTCCTTTAACATATACTTCTACTGTTTTTAACCCATGCTCCATGGCTTTCTTTGCTGCTTCTTCAGCAACCATGCTTGCTGCATATGGCGTAGACTTTCTTGAACCCTTAAATCCTATCTGTCCTGAACTTGCCCAAGAAATTGCGTTTCCCTGCAAGTCGGTAAGAGTAACAATTGTATTGTTAAAGGTAGACTTAATATGTGCCTGGCCTTTTTCGATGTTTTTACGTTCTCTTTTTCTTACTCTTGTAGTTTTTTGTTGTTTTTTAGCTGCCACTTAAGTCCCTCCTTTTATTTTTTAGATTTTTTACCTGATACTCTCTTAGGACCTTTTCTAGTTCTTGCGTTATTCTTGGTGTTCTGTCCCCTTACAGGCAATCCTCTTTTATGTCTTATTCCTCTGTAGCAGTTGATTTCTTTTAATCTCTTGATATTCAACGCTACTTCCCGTCTCATGTCTCCTTCAACGGGATGCTTATCAATTTCAGCTCTCAACCTTTGGATTTCGTCTTCCGTAAGATCCTTTATCCTTGTGTCAGGGTTGATTCCTGTTGCTTTTAAAATCTTGTTAGAAGTTGGTCTGCCTATTCCGAAAATGTATGTTAAACCGATTTCAACTCTCTTTTCTCTGGGCAAATCAACGCCGGCGATTCTGGCCATTAAGCTACACCTCCTACCTTAGTAGTACTTAATTTTTTCATATATTTCTTATCCTTGTTTCTGTTTGTGCCTTGGATTTTCGCAAATCACCATGACTTTTCCTTTTCGCCTGATAATTTTGCATTTTTCACACAATTGTTTTACTGATGGTCTTACTTTCACTGTAATCCCTCCTTACTTTTTCCTCCATGTTATTCTTCCCCTTGTCAAATCATACGGTGATAATTCAACAGATACTACGTCTCCGGGAAGAATCTTGATGTAGTTCATCCTCAGTTTCCCAGAAATATGCGCTAAAATCTGGTGTCCGTTCTGAAGCTCTACTGTGAACATTGCATTTGGAAGCGCTTCTATGACTTTGCCTTCGACTTCTATTACATCTTTCTTGGACATTGATCACTCAACCTCCATTTCTTTTGATGCATATGGCTCCAAGAGCTTTCTTATATATGCATCGTCTAAATTTTCGTTGCATTGCAACCTTTCAGCAAATTCTGTCAATACTGTATTATAAACCATTAAATGCTTCACTTTCTTTTTCTTGGGGTTATTTAATTTCCTTAAATCCCCGTCACATACCAACACAAACTGGTCATCAAGAACCCGGCATATGAGAAATACCCTTCCCTTATCCCTGCCGGCCTTTGATTTTACCAATTGACCGATTTTCAAATCCCTCGTAGATTCCACTTGCTCACCCCTAAATAATAGTTAACAATTCCGGCTCACCGTCCGTTATTGCGACCGTATGCTCGTAGTGAGCGGATGGCTTGCCGTCAGCAGTGACCACTGTCCAGTTATTTTCCAAAACCCTCACATTATATGTTCCTGCATTGATCATGGGCTCGATAGCAAGGACCATTCCTTCCTGCAGCCGCGGTCCCTTGCCGGGTTTTCCGAAGTTAGGTACTTGCGGTTCTTCATGCATATGTTTCCCTACTCCGTGCCCCACAAAATCTCTTACTACCGACAGGCCCTGAGACTCTGCATAAGCTTGAATCGCATGTGATATATCGGACAGGCGGTATGAGGTCCTGGCAAACTTGATGCCTTCATAGAAGCTTTGTCTGGTTGCTTCAACCAAATGCTTCTTTTCTTCATCAACTTCTCCGACCAAATAGGTCTTTGCGCCGTCACCAACATATCCTTCAAAGGTTGCGCCAATATCTACACTTACTATATCGCCTTCCTTCAGTTCCCTTTCGGAAGGGAATCCGTGCACCACTTCTTCATTTACCGAAGCACATATGGCAAAGGGAAAACCGTTGTAACCCTTAAATGTAGGAATGGCATTTCGAGATCTCAAGAATTCTTCAACCAACCGGTCAAGTTCCTTGGTTGTGACACCGGGTTTAATATGCCTTCTCACCAATTCATGGGACTCGGCTACCAAACGGCCGGCTTTTCTCATTATTTCAATTTCTCTTCTGGTCTTGAGAATAATCATACTATTTCCTCAGCTGGGCAATTATGTCTTGGCCGACTTGTGCTATGGGTTTTTCACCGTCTATATTGACTATTATACCTTTTTTTGTGTAATAATCAATAAGCGGCTCCGTTTGCTCCCGGTAAACATTGATCCTGTTCTCAACCGTTTCTTGGGTATCATCCTTCCTCTGGATGAGCTCTCCCCCGCACTTATCGCAAACTCCTTCTTTTGAAGGTTTGTTGAATGACATGTGGTATGCCTGGCCGCAGTTTTTACAAAGTCTTCTGCCTACAGCTCTCTCAACTAAAAGCTCTTTTCTGACCCTTATATTTATTACATAATCCAGGCTTTGACCTAGGCTTTTTAAAAAGTCCTCCAAAGCATCAGCCTGGTAGATTGTTCTTGGAAATCCGTCCAAGAGGAATCCTTCCTTGCAATCATCCTCAAGTAATCTGTCTTTTACAAGTTCAATCGTCAAATCATCCGGAACCAGCTTGCCTTGGTCCATGTATTCCATAGCTTTCTTCCCAAGGGGGGTTCCTTCCTTTATATTTTTTCTGAAAATATCTCCCGTGGATATATGGGGTATTGAAAATTCTTTTACAATTGTTTCTGCTTGAGTTCCCTTACCGGCTCCCGGAGGTCCCAATAAAATTGCTCTCATTTTCCTTACCTCTTTCCTACTTCAAAAATCCCTTGTAATGTCTCATTATCATCTGGGCTTCTATCTGTTTCATAGTTTCAAGGGCAACACCTGTTACTATCAATAGCGAGGTTCCTCCAAAATTGATGTTCAAATTCGTAAATGAGAACACCATTGTTGGTATTGTCGCTATTATTGCAAGTGCAAGCGCTCCTGCTATGGTTATCCTGTTCAATACCTTATTAAGGTATTCTGCAGTGGGTCTTCCGGGTCTTATACCCGGTATAAATCCTCCGTTTTCCTTAAGGGTATTAGAATATTCAAACGGGTTGAACTGTACCGCTGTATAGAAATAAGTGAAGAATATAATCAGCAATATATTTAAAATTGTGTAGAAATATATTCCCGGACTTCCTGCTACGGAGAAATATTTTTGAACTCCCGGCGCCATTGCCGGGAAGAAGAATGCTAATGTCTGTGGTATTGCCAATAGTGTTGAAGCGAATATTACGGGCATAACTCCCGCCATTAACACTTTCATGGGGATGTGGGTGCTTTGTCCGCCGTACATTTTCCTCCCCACTACTCTCTTGGCATACTGAACGGGTATCTTTCTTTCTCCCTGCTGAATTGCTATTACTCCAACTATTATGAAGAATGCAAATATCAGGAATACAATTATTTCCACTATATTTACCATTCCTGCCTGGGCCTGGTAAAAGACCATTCCGAAATCACGCGGATACTGTGATACTATACCTATCATGATTAACAGTGATATTCCGTTGCCGATTCCTTTTTCCGTAATCAACTCGCCCAGCCACATAAGGAATGCTGTTCCTGCCGTCAATACTATTATTACCGTAGCTATTGATAAAAAGCTTTTTTCAATGATGGCTGAATTAAAGAATCCTATACTGTAAGCTGTAGCTTGAATCAATGCCAATGCAACGGTAATGTATCTGGTCCATTGAGCCATCTTCTTCTTTCCGTCTTCAGCTTTAAAAATCTGTTCTATTTTTGGAATAGCAATCGTCAATAACTGAAGAATAATTGAAGAAGTAATATATGGATAAATATTTAATGCAAATATTGTGAAGTCCTTGAAAGCACCCCCGCTCATCATGTTGAAGAAGTCCAATAGACCTCCTGCGGTTCCTTGAAACATGCTTTCAACAACTGACCTGTCAATACCCGGAACAGGTATTACCGCGCCTAATCTGTATACTAAAAGCATTAATAAGGTAAATACTATTCTCTTTCTTAAATCAGGGATTTTCCAAGCATTCTTTAAAGTTTCAAACAACTAAATCACCTCAGCTTTACCGCCGGCAGCTTCAATCTTTTCCACGGCTGATTTACTGAATTTATGAGCTTTAACCGTAAGCTTCTTCCCAAGTTCGCCGTTTCCTAAAATTTTCACACCGTCCAGTTGTTTTTTTAGTATTCCCTCTGATTTAAGAAGCTCCGGAGTAATTACTGCACCATCATCAAATTGATTCAAAACTTCAACATTCAACTCCGCATACTGAGTTCCAAAAATATTTGTAAATCCTCTCTTTGGAAGTTTCCTGTAAAGAGGTATGTTTCCGCCTTCAAATCCCGGTCCTTTGCCTCCGCCCGAACGTGAGCCTTGACCATTCATACCCCTGCCTGCTGTCTTTCCTTGTCCTGAAGCCGTACCTCTTCCTAATCTCTTTTTCTTTCTAGTACTGCCGGGATTAGGTTTTAACTCATGAAGTTTCATTTTTAACACCTCCTCGTAGTTATTCAATAACCTCTACCATAAAGTCAACCTTCTTGATCATTCCTCTGATTTGAGGAGTATCTTCTTTTTCAACTACATGGCCTATCCTTTTCAAACCTAAAGCTTTTATGTTTTTTATATGACTTGGCTTTTTCCCGATTACGCTTTTGATTTGTTTTATTTTAATCTTTGCCATTATGACCACCTCTTAACCTAAAATTTCTTCCACTGTCTTCCCTCTGGTTTTTGCTACCTCTTCAGGGCTCTTAAGGGATTTTAGGGCTTCCATCGTTGCGTTAACCACATTTCTGGGATTGTTTGACCCCAGTGATTTTGTTCTTATATCTCTAATGCCTGCAAGTTCCATCACCGCACGAACCGGTCCCCCGGCTATTATTCCGGTACCTTCTTTTGCCGGTTTTATGAGAACTCTGCCTGCACCATATCTGCCTATTATCTCATGGGGTACCGTTGTATCTCTCAGTGGTACCTTAACCATATTCTTTTTGGCATCTTGGATTGCTTTTCTGATAGCATCCGGAATTTCAACAGCCTTAGCCATTCCGATTCCTACATGGCCATTTTCGTCACCAACAGCAACCAATACGCTGAAACGGAAGTTCCTGCCGCCCTTTACAACCTTAGTTACACGGTTGATGCTGATAACTTTTTCTTTAATATCCAATTGGCTTGCATCTATACGCCCACGTTGCTCCATGATTAACCTCCTTATCTAAAATTCAAGTCCGCTTTCTCTGGCTCCTTCGGCAAGAAGCTTTACTCTTCCGTGATATAAATAGCCGCCTCTGTCAAAAACTACCGCATTTATATCTTTTTCTTTCGCTCTTTCTCCTACTGTTTTTCCGACTAACTTTGCCGCTTCCTGTTTAGTCAGCTCAGCTACCTTGTCTCTCAACTCTTTGTCTAAAGTTGAAGCGCTTACCAATGTTATTCCGGTAGCATCATCAATAACTTGAGCGTATATGTGCTTAGAGCTTTTAAATATATTCAATCTCGGTCTTTCAGGAGTACCTGTGATCTTATTTCTAATCCTCTCGTGTCTTGTTACCCTCTTTTGATTCTTATCAACCTTTTTAAGCAATACACTCACTCCTTTCTCTGCTATTTACCGGTCTTTCCGGCCTTGCGTCTAACAACCTCGTCAGAGTACTTGATTCCTTTGCCCTTGTAAGGTTCAGGTCTTCTCCAGTCTCTGATTACAGCTGCATAATTTCCTACTTGCTGTTTATCTATACCTTTAACAATAATCTTGTTTGTACCCTCAACTTCTGTTTCAATTCCCTCTGGGTCTTCCATTTCAACGGGATGGGACAGACCTAAGTGTAAAACCAGCTTCTTTCCTTGTTTTTGTGCCCTGTATCCGACACCTACGATTTCAAGGGTTTTTTGGTATCCTTCCGTAACGCCTGTAACCATGTTGTTGATTAAAGTTCTTGTAAGTCCGTGAAGCGACCTGTATTCTTTTTCTTCGGAGTCTCTTGAAACATTTATTTCATTTCCTTCGACTGCTATGTTAATTATCTTTGGCAGCTGCTGTTCAAGCTGTCCTTTCGGGCCCTTTACAACAGCATAATTATTCCCGTCTATTTTAACTTCAACATTTGCTGGTATAGTTACAGGTTTTATCCCTATTCTTGACATATCGGCACCTCCTATTCGTTATTTTACCATACGTAGCAGATTACTTCTCCGCCAACTCCCTGTGATCTTGCTTTTTTATCAGTTACGATTCCCTTTGATGTGGAAAGTATAGCTATGCCTAAGCCGCCTAAAACCTTAGGTGTCTCTTCTTTGCCGACATAAACTCTGAGTCCCGGTTTAGAAATTCTTTTGATCCCGGTAATTACTCTTTCCTTGTTCTGCTGGTATTTAAGTTCGATCCTTATAATACCTTGTTTCCCGTCATCTATAACATCAAAGCCTTTAATATATCCTTCTTCCAACAAGATATTAGCTATTTCCTTCTTAATCTTTGAAGCCGGTATATCAACAAATTCATGTTTTGCATGATTAGCATTTCTTATTCTTGTTAGCATATCTGCGATAGGATCTGTCATTACCATGTAAGTAACCTCCTTCTTCTAAATTTTACCAGCTGGCTTTCTTAACGCCAGGTATCTGACCCTTGTAAGCTAATTCTCTAAAGCATATACGGCATATACCATATTTTCTTAGATAAGCATGAGGTCTTCCGCAAATTTTGCATCTTGTATATTCTCTTGTCGAAAACTTTTGTTTTCTGCTTTGTTTAATCTTTAGAGATGTTTTTGCCATTCCTTTCCCTCCTTACTTTCTAAAAGGCATTCCCATCAAGCCTAAAAGCTCACGGGCTTCTTCATCAGTATTAGCCGTAGTTGTGATGATTATATCCATACCTCTTATTTTATCGATTTTATCATAATTTATCTCGGGAAAAATCAACTGTTCCTTAATTCCCAAAGCGTAATTTCCCCTGCCGTCAAAAGCTGTTTTGGATACGCCTCTGAAGTCTCTTACTCTCGGTAAGGCAATGTTGACAAGCTTATCGAAGAATTCGTACATGCGGTCTCCCCTCAAGGTCACCTTGCAGCCTACCGGCATTCCTTCTCTCAATTTAAAGTTGGATATTGATTTTTTTGCTTTGGTTACAACAGGTTTCTGACCTGCTATCAAAGTCATTTCTTCCACGGCATTGTCTAAAAACTTGGAATTTTCCTTCGCTTCGCCAACGCCCATGTTTAATACTATCTTTTCTATTTTCGGCACCTGCATGATGCTTTCATACTGAAACTTTTCCATCATTGCCTGCACTACTTGCTCCCTATATGTGTCTTTTAATCTGGCCATATTTGTACCTCCCTTCCGACATTATCATAAAACCGTACCGCATTTTTTACATGCTCTGACTTTTTTACCGTTTTCTATTTTTACCTGAGTTCTCACTCCTGATTTGCATTTGTCGCAATACAGCATAACATTAGAAGAGCTTATCGGTCCTTCTTTTGAAATAATTCCTGCCTGTTGCATCTCTTTGGTCTGTTTCTGGTGTTTTGTCTGCATATTTACATTTTCAACAACAACTCTTTTTTCTTTGGGCATGTTTATAAGAATTTTACCGATTTTGCCTTTGTCGCTGCCTGCTATAACTACTACTTTATCACCCTTTTTTACGTGCATCTTTATACACCTCCCATTAAAGTACTTCCGGTGCCAGAGAGATTATTTTCATGAATTTTCCGTCTCTCAATTCTCTTGTTATAGGTCCGAATATACGTGTCCCTACGGGTGTTTTGTCATCCTTTATGATAACTGCGGCATTTTCGTCAAACTTAATATAGGTACCGTCTTTTCTTCTTATGCCGCTCTTGGTTCTTACAATAACAGCTTTAACCACATCACCCTTCTTAACAACTCCGCCGGGTGTTGCGGATTTAACCGTACATACGACTATATCGCCGATATTTCCGTATTTAACGACTGAACCGCCCATTACTCTAATCACAAGCGCTTCTTTTGCTCCCGAATTGTCTGCGATTCTAAGTCTTGACTCTGCTTGTATCATGTTTAGACCTCCCTTCAATTGTCTATCTATGGGGTTATTTTGCCTTTTCTATTATTTCAACCAATCTCCATCGTTTTTCCTTTGACAAGGGTCTGGTTTCCATTATTTTAACCGTATCACCTACTTGACACTGGTTCTCTTCATCATGAACTTTAAACTTTTTGGTTGTTTTAATCTGTTTTTTATAAAGAGGATGTGCCACAAGCTTTTCAGTAGCAACTACTATCGTCTTATCCATTTTATCACTTACAACTTTACCGATTCTTACTTTTCTGTTGCCTCTTTCCAAAGTAAATCCTCCTTTCTTTTACTCCACGTTAATGTTTAACTCGCGCTCGCGAATCACGGTCTTTATACGTGCAATGTCTTTCTTGACCTTGTTTATTCTCATGGGGTTATCAAGTTCCCCTGTTGCAAGCTGAAATCTCAAATTGAAAAGTTCCGTCTTCAAATCTACGACAGACTTGTTCAACTCATCAATTGATTTACTTCTTAATTCCTTAGCTTTCATTTGCTTCACCATCCTTTTCTGCTGCCGCTTCCTTAGCAACAAATTTGCATTTTACAGGCAATTTGTGCATGGCAAGTCTCATTGCCTCTCTGGCAACATCTTCGGAAACCCCTGACATTTCAAATAAAATTCTGCCCGGTTTCACTACTGCTACCCAATATTCTGGTGAACCCTTACCTTTACCCATACGTGTTTCAGCCGGTTTTTTAGTTACCGGTTTATCCGGGAATATTTTAATCCAAATTTGGCCGCCCCTCTTAACTGACCTTGTCATGGCCCTTCTGGCAGCTTCTATTTGGTTTGATGTTATCCAAGCTGGCTCAATTGCCTGCAGACCATATTCGCCGTAAGTGATGGTATTGCCTCTGGTAGCAATTCCTGTCATTCTTCCTCTCTGTTGTTTACGGCGTTTTACTCTTTTAGGCATTAACATAATCGTTTCCTCCTCCCTTCAAGGACTTATTGCTTTTTGTCTCTCTTAAAATTACTTCTTCTCTTCTTCTTGTTGTCTCTGTTATCGTTAAGTGCTCTTGTGGGCTCCTGATAATCAGATAGTAACGAGCCGGGTTTTCTTAAGATTTCGCCCCTGCATATCCAAACCTTAACACCAATCTTGCCGAATGTGGTATCTGCTTCCGCAAAACCATAGCTTATGTCTGATCTTAAAGTTTGAAGAGGAATTTTACCTTCCGAATATCCTTCGGTTCTTGCCATATCGGCTCCGTTCAACCTTCCGGATACACTTGTCTTAATTCCCTTTGCCCCCATCTTCATGGTTCTTTGCATTGCCTGCTTCATCGCTCTCCTGAATGAAATTCGCTTCTCAAGCTGGGACGCGATATTCTCTGCAACCAATTGACCGTTTAACTCAGGCACCTTGACTTCTTCAACATTGATTATTACAGTCTTGCCCGTTATTTTTTCAATGCTGTTTTTCAAAACATCAACGCCTGTACCGCCTTTTCCGATTATCATGCCGGGCTTAGCCGTAAATATGCTCACTTTAATACGGCTTGCAAATCTCTCGATTTCTATTTTTGCTATACCTGCCTGATAGTTTTCCTTTTTTATATATTCACGAATTTTATAGTCTTCGGTTAAATAATCTCCGAAACTCTTTTTATCCGCATACCACTTAGAATCCCAATCATTGATTATACCAACTCTTAGTCCGTGAGGGTTTACCTTTTGACCCATTTTTTACCTCCTTTGCTTTAGCTATTCTCTTTCTTTAACAACTACACCAACGTGGCTGCTTCTTTTCAGTATCTTATATGCCGCACCCTTTGACCTTGGTCTCCACCTTTTGAGAGTTGGCCCTTGATTTGCATACACACTTGAAATATATAATTTATCTCTATCCATATCAAAGTTGTTTTCTGCATTAGCTACGGCTGATTTAACAACCTTTTCTAAAATTTTCGCCCCTTTACCGGGATGAAATTTCAGAATTGCCAATGCTTCGTCAACATGCTTGCCTCTTACCATATCACATACGAATTTCATCTTTCTCGGTGATATTCGCATATATTTAGCAATTGCTTTAGCTTCCATTTAAGCTGCCTCCCTTCTTATTTAACTTTGGAAGTCTTGTCGGACTTGTCGTGTCCTCTGTATGTTCTCGTCGGAGCAAATTCACCTAACTTGTGTCCGACCATGTCTTCAGTTATATATACAGGAACGTGCTTTCTGCCATCATGTATGGCTAATGTATGGCCAACCATTTCGGGGAATATTGTCGATCTTCTTGACCAGGTTTTAATTACCTTTTTTGTATTAGCTTCGTTCATTTCAACAATCTTTTTCAAAAGACTCGGCTCACAATAAGGTCCTTTCTTCAGCGATCTACCCATTCACTATTTCCTCCTTTCAATCTCGCTTAGTTCTTGTTTCTTCTGCTGACTATCATGCTATCAGATTTCTTGTTCTTCTTACGAGTTTTATAACCGATTGTCGGTTTACCCCAAGGCGTAACCGGTGTAGGTCTTCCGATAGGTGCCTTTCCTTCTCCACCGCCGTGAGGGTGATCGTTAGGATTCATTACCGAGCCTCTCACTGTCGGCCTGATTCCCATATGTCTCTTTCTTCCTGCCTTGCCTATGGTTATGTTCTCGTGGTCGATATTTCCAACCTGACCGATTGTTGCCCTGCAGTCCATGCTTATCATTCTTACTTCGCCGCTTGGAAGTCTTACCTGGGCATACTTGCCTTCCTTAGCCATAAGCTGAGCCGCATTTCCTGCCGACCGTACCATTTGTCCGCCCTTGCCCGGTTTTAACTCGATATTGTGAATCATTGTACCAACCGGAATATTTCTTACAGGGAGTGCATTTCCTATCTTAATATCCACATCTTCCCCTGAAACTATGGTATCTCCAACCTGCAGTTTATGCGGAGCTAAGATATATCTTTTTTCTCCGTCAAGATAATTTATAAGTGCAATAAATGCGCTTCTGTTTGGATCATACTCTATTGTTGCGACTTTTCCCGGAACTCCGTCTTTATTTCTTTTGAAATCTATAATTCTATATTTTCTTTTTTCTCCGCCGCCCTTGTGACGAACCGTAATTCTGCCGTGTGCATTTCTTCCTGCCTTGCTTTTCAACGGAGCTAAAAGAGATTTCTCAGGTTTATCACATGTTATTTCTTCAAACGTTGAAACAGTCATCTGCCTCAACCCCGGAGAAGTCGGTCTGTATTTTCTAATACCCATGAGATTTTCCTCCTTCTTTTAATTTCAATATCTCGTTTCTGCTTTGTCATCCTGAACTAAAATGACACTAAGCTTAAATTCCTTCAAAGAATTCTATTGTTTTGCTGTCTTCTGTCAAAGTTACAATGGCTTTTTTCCAGTCCGGTCTCTTGCCCACATGTATTCCCATTCTCTTTTTCTTGCCGGTCATGTTCATTGTGTTCACGCTTGCTACCTTAACACCGAAAATTGATTCCACCGCATTTTTGATTTCTGTTTTATTTGATTTCTTATCTACAACAAAAGTGTATTTTTTCTCTGCCATGGCATTCATACTTGCTTCTGTTACGATGGGTCTTATGATGATATCGTGTGGATCGCGCATTATGCGTACACCTCCTCCACCTTATTTACTGCTTCCTTGGTTATAAGGAAAGAATCGCAGTTTAATATATCGTATACGTTGATTGTATTTACATATGCCGTCTTTACACCCGGAATATTTCTTGATGCTAATATTACATTTTCATCTCTTTCAGGGATAACCACCAATGTTTTCTTGCCGGCCTTAAGATTTGACAACACCTGTAACATATCCTTTGTTTTAGGTCTGTCAAGAACCAGGCTGTCAACTACGATGATTTCATTATCCTGTACCTTTGAGCTTAAAGCTGATTTAAGGGCTAATCTTTTTATTTTCTTCGGAAGCTTGTAGCTGTAATCTCTCGGTTTGGGGGCAAATACAACTCCGCCTCCCACCCATTGAGGTGATCTGGTGCTTCCTTGTCTTGCTCGGCCTGTTCCTTTTTGTCTCCAGGGCTTTCTGCCGCCGCCTCTCACTTCTCCTCTGGTCTTAGCAGACTGAGTTCCTTGTCTTTGATTAGCCAAATAATTTTTTACGGCTTCATACATCACGTGCGTATTTACTTTTACGCCAAATATGTCATCCCTTAACTCTATGTCACCTATTTGGCTTCCTGTTATATCATAAAGAGCTACTTTTGGCATCTTTAATCCTCCTTTCCATCAATCTACTTAGATTTCCTGACTGCTTCTCTTATTTTTATCAAACCTTTTTTAGGTCCCGGCACTGCGCCTTTTAAAAGTATTAGGTTCTTATCCGCATCTACTCTTACCACTTCAAGGTTTAATACCGTCACTTTTTCATTTCCCATGTGGCCGTGGGCCTTCATTCCCTTAACAACTTTTGACATGCCTGCCGATGCTCCTAAGGAACCTCTCAACCTGTGGAATTTGGAACCGTGGCTCATACCGCCCCTTGCATGTCCGTGTCTCTTGATGCTGCCCTGGAATCCCTTACCTTTTGAAATTCCGGTAACATCTACCTTTTCTCCGGCTTGGAAAATGTCAACGCCGATCTTTTGACCAACTTCATAGTCGTCAATGTTATCTACTCTGAATTCTCTCAAAAACCTTTTAGGCTCTACCTTTGCTTTATCAAAATGACCCTTTTTAGGTTTAACAACATTTTTAATTTTTACGTCTCCGAATCCTACCTGTATGGCATTGTAGCCGTCTTTTTCTTCTGTTTTCTTCTGAACTACAACCATATCTTTAGATTCCAAGACAGTAACGGGAATAACTTCGCCTTGTTCGGTGAACACTTGAGTCATTCCTAATTTTTTTGCTAAAATTGCTTTCATCTTACACCTCCTGATATCTTACAGCGGATTGCTCATGCAATCATTCTAAGCAGAGTGTGTTTCTCCACTTGCCGTCTTCTCTTATAATTTGATTTCAATGTCAACTCCTGCAGGCAGATTCAGCTTCATAAGCGAATCCACAGTCTTAGGAGTAGGATTGGTTATGTCAATCAATCTTTTGTGTGTTCTTTGCTCAAACTGCTCTCTGGAATCCTTATACTTGTGAACTGCTCTAAGTATTGTGATTATTTCTTTTTCCGTGGGAAGCGGAATGGGGCCTGCAACGGTTGCTCCCGTACTCTTAGCTGTTTCCACGATTTTTTGTGCAGATTGATCAATTAATTGATGATCATAAGCCTTTAATCTGATTCTTATTTTCTGTGTGTTTGCCATTTAATTACCTCCTTTTTTCGTATGTCTCCATACGACTCGGGACCGCTCGATAAACCCATCCGGGTGTTTCATATTTTTTTTTATAAATCACGGTACCGGTCGCCCTGCTTTTAGCAGGACATACTCTGTAAAAATTCCCTGAAACCTTAAAATTTCAGCAACCTTTTACGTCATCGCATGTGGCAAGCTTTTTAATGATATACTATCAAATGCCATAAATCAAGTGTTTTTTTTGGTTTTTTTGATATATTACGAAAATTTAATAAACAATTCCGGGGACGGTTCTTTTCGTTCTCCAAATTTCAATTTCAGCAATTTCAGGGACGGTTCTTTTCGTTCTTTAGTCTTCTTTAGGGACGGTTCTTTTCGTTCTCGAAGAGATTACAACACTCCCATCCCCTTATCACGTCCCCTTGATTCTATGGACGGTTCTTTTGGTTCTCAGCAAAAGACAAATTAGGTTCTTAATAATAGAACTGGTATGATCCTACAAAAAAATTCCAATAATATATATTGTTTGAGAACGAAAAGAACCGTCCCTAAAAATTGTTTGAGAACGAAAAGAACCGTCCCTGAAATGTTTGAGAACGAAAAGAACCGTCCCTAAAAAAGTCCCTAAAAAATAAAGTTCAGTACATGGTACTGAACTTATTGTGTTGAGAACGAAAAGAACCGTCCCCAAAAAATTCGTCCCCAAAAAATTATTCGATTATCCCTGTTACAACTCCGGAGCCCACTGTTCTTCCGCCTTCTCTGATAGCGAATCTCAAGCCTTCTTCGATAGCGATTGGGTGGATTAACTCAACTATAAATCTTGCGTTGTCTCCGGGCATGCACATTTCAATGCCTTCTTCAAGGTCGATCTGGCCTGTGATGTCTGTTGTCCTGAAATAGAACTGGGGTCTGTATCCGTTAAAGAAGGGTGTGTGTCTTCCGCCTTCCTCTTTTGTCAATACGTACACTTCAGCCTTGAATTTTGTGTGGGGGGTTATTGAACCGGGTTTTGCAAGTACCTGGCCTCTTTCGATTTCATTTCTCTGAACTCCTCTCAAGAGGGCTCCTATGTTGTCTCCTGCCTGGGCCTGGTCAAGCATCTTCCTGAACATTTCTACTCCCGTACATACAACTTCTCTCGGCTCATCTGAAAGCCCTACTATTTGTATCTTGTCCTGTACCTTCAATACTCCTCTTTCTACTCTTCCCGTTGCAACCGTTCCTCTTCCTGTTATTGAGAACACGTCTTCTACAGGCATCAAGAAGGGTTTGTCGATATCTCTTTCAGGAGTTGGTATCCATTCATCCACTGCTTCCATCAGTTTAAGAACCTTGTCTGCCCATTCGCTGTCCGGCTCTTCAAGAGCTTTTAATGCAGAGCCTACTATTATTGGAGTGTTGTCTCCGTCAAATTCATATTCCGTCAAGAGTTCTCTTACTTCCATTTCAACCAATTCGATTAATTCAGGGTCATCTACCTGGTCTTCCTTGTTCAGGAATACTATTAATCTGGGCACTCCAACCTGTCTTGAAAGAAGGATGTGCTCTCTTGTCTGAGGCATAGGTCCGTCGGCTGCCGATACAACCAAGATTGCTCCGTCCATCTGAGCTGCTCCCGTAATCATGTTCTTTACATAGTCGGCGTGGCCGGGGCAGTCTACGTGGGCATAGTGCCTGTTTGCAGTTTCATACTCTACGTGAGATGTTGAAATTGTTATTCCTCTTTCTCTTTCTTCGGGAGCCTTGTCTATGTTGTCATAGCTTACAAATTCTCCCGTACCGAATTTTTTGTTCAAAATAAGCGTAATTGCTGCTGTTAATGTAGTTTTGCCGTGGTCAACGTGACCGATTGTTCCTATATTAACATGGGGTTTTGTTCTTTCAAATTTTGCTTTTGCCATTTCCTTTTCCTCCCTTTGGCTTATTTAATAATTTTTTCAGCTATGTTGTTAGGAACTCTTTCGTAATGATTGAATTCCATTGAATAAGAAGCTCTTCCCTGAGTCAGGGACCTAAGTGTCGTTGCGTAACCGAACATTTCGGATAAGGGTGCAAATGCATCCACAACCTTTATTCCGCTTCTGTCGGAGAAGCCTTCTATTCTTCCTCTCCTTGAGTTTATATCTCCCATTACATCTCCCAGGTATTCCTCGGGAGTTGTTATTTCGACCTTCATGTATGGCTCTAAAAGTACCGGTGATGCTTTTTCCATCGCTTGTTTAAAAGCCATGGAACCGGCAATCTTAAATGCCATTTCGCTGGAGTCTACTTCATGGTAGCTTCCGTCATAGAGCGTAACCTTAAAATCAATTGCAGGATAGCCGGCTAAAACACCATTTTCGGCTGCACCCCTGATCCCGGCTTCAACTGCAGGTATATATTCTTTGGGAATAACCCCGCCTGTGATTGCATTGACAAAAGTTATGCCTTGACCGGGCTCCTGAGGCTCCATAGTAATTTTAACATGGCCGTATTGTCCCTTGCCGCCGGATTGTCTTGCATACTTAACATCAACGTCTGCAGTTCCTGTGATAGTTTCCTTATAAGAAACTTGCGGCTTGCCTACATTTGCTTCAACCTTGAATTCCCTCAAGAGTCTGTCGACTATAATTTCCAAATGAAGCTCGCCCATTCCTGCAATAATCGTCTGTCCCGTGTCCGGATTCGTATATGTTTTAAAGGTAGGGTCTTCTTCAGCTAATTTCTGAAGACCTATGCCCATTTTATCCTGTCCTGCCTTTGTTTTAGGCTCGATAGCCACTTCAATAACAGGTTCCGGGAAAACCATGGACTCCAAAACAATGGGGTGGTCAGGGTCACACAGGGTGTCTCCCGTTGTTGTCAGTTTCAAACCAACGGCAGCATCAATGTCTCCCGCGTAAGATCTCTCTATTTCTTCCCTCTTATTGGCATGCATCTGAAGAATTCTGCCTATTCTCTCTTTTTTATTCTTAGTTGAATTCAAGACATAAGAACCTGATTCCAACACTCCTGAATATACTCTGAAAAATGTAAGCTTCCCTACAAAGGGGTCCGTGGCTATTTTAAATGCTAAAGCAGATAGAGGCGCATCATCGGATGCTTCTCTTACTATTTCCTCTCCCGTGTCAGGGTCAAATCCCTTCATTTGAGGAATGTCTATGGGATTCGGCAAGTAATCTACAATTGCATCCAAAACAAGTCTTACGCCCTTGTGTTTGTATGCTGTACCGCATAAAACAGGGACGATTTCATTGCTTATGGTGCATTTTCTAATAGCTTTTTTCAGCTCTTCAACTGAAATTTCTTCACCGTTCAAATACTTTTCCATTATTTCTTCATTGAAATCCGATAAAGCTTCTATTAGTTTTTCCCTGTATTCCTCAGCCTGAGCCAGATAATCTTCAGGTATTTCGATTACTTCCAAGTCTGTTCCTTGATCGTTATTATATTTAGTTACCTTCATGGTAACCAAATCAATAATGGCCTCAAACCTGTCCTCAGCTCCGATAGGAAGCTGAATTGGAACTGCATTTGCTTTTAATCTTTCTTTCATGGTGTCGACGGAATAAAAGAAATTTGCTCCCATCTTATCCATCTTGTTTACAAAACAAATTCTCGGAACATGATATTTGTCTGCCTGTCTCCACACGGTTTCAGATTGGGGCTCAACCCCCATTTTAGCATCAAATACCGCTACAGCACCATCCAATACTCTCAAGGACCTTTCAACCTCAACCGTGAAGTCTACGTGCCCGGGTGTATCGATAATGTTAATTCTTACATTTTTCCATATACAAGTAGTCGCAGCTGAAGTTATTGTAATTCCTCTTTCCTGCTCTTGCTCCATCCAGTCCATCTGTGCTGCACCTTCGTGAGTTTCTCCTACTTTATGAATTTTACCGGTATAGAACAGGATTCTTTCGGTGCATGTGGTTTTTCCTGCATCAATATGCGCCATTATTCCGATATTCCTGGTATTCTCTAAAGAATATTCTCTCATTTTTTCCCTCCTTCACGCTGCTTTTCTCATACAGTCAAGACTACCATCTAAAATGCGCAAAGGCTTTGTTAGCTTCTGCCATTTTATGTGTATCTTCTCTTTTCTTAACGCTGGCTCCCACGTTGTTGGCTGCATCCATTATTTCTTTTGCAAGCCTTTCACGCATTGTCTTTTCTCCTCTTTTGCGTGAATAAGCAACCAGCCATCTCAAACCTAAGGTCTGCCTTCTTTCAGGTCTAACTTCTATAGGAACCTGATAAGTGGCACCACCTACTCTTCTTGCTTTAACTTCCAACACAGGCATGATGTTGTTAAGTGCTTTATAAAAAACTTCCAAGGGTTCTTCGCCTGTTTTGTCTTTTATGATGTCAAATGCACCATAGACTATTTTTTGGGCAACTCCCTTTTTACCATCATACATGAGCTGATTTATCAATTTAGTAACGACCTTATCCTTATATATAGGATCTTCCGTCACTGCTCTCTTAGGTATGTGACCTTTTCTTGGCACTTTGCTTCCCTCCTTAATAATAGTTTTAATTCACAGGTACTCGACAATTAAATGTCGTCGTGCACATATCATAATATATATATTATGGCGTGTGCCGAATTTCATCTAATTATTTCTTCTTTTCTCTTTTAACTCCATACTTGGATCTTCCCTGTTTTCTTTTTGCTACACCAGCTGTATCAAGGGTTCCTCTTACGATATGATATCTAACCCCCGGTAAGTCTTTAACTCTTCCTCCCCTTATAAGAACAACACTGTGCTCCTGCAAATTGTGTCCTTCACCGGGGATGTATGCTGTAACCTCCATGCCTGTTGATAATTTTACTCTGGCAATTTTTCTCAGTGCTGAGTTAGGCTTCTTTGGAGTTACGGTTTTAACTGATGTGCACACTCCTCTTTTTTGAGGTGAATTTGCTTCAGTCATTCTCTTTTTAAGAGTGTTGTAGCTTACATTCAGTGCCGGAGCGTCGGATTTGTAAACAACCTGCTCTCTTCCTTTTCTCACTAACTGGTTAATTGATGGCATTCGTACACCTCCTTTGCATTAAAGTTTTTATTTTAAAACGGCAGCTGCCGCTGCGTTTACACCGATACCCGCAAGCTTCCCAAGCTCTTTCATACTATCACAATAGATTATTTCAATGTTTTTTTCCTTGCAAAGCTCCGCGATATCCTTAGTTACATGCAAATCAGCATCCTTTGCCAGATAAACGGTTTGTGCTTCGTCTCTCGACAAAGCCCTCAAAGTCTGCTTCCTTCCAATAACTATTTTTTTATCAGTAAACATTTCAATCACCACAACATTTACTTTTATAGTGGAAATGGTGTGTCCCTTTCCAAATTGGGGACATTCCTCTGACCATCGGAGACTTTCCCTCAAGAAGAGGTGTGTCCCCATACATTTTTGCACTCAAGTATTCTATCATCTTATTTTTTAGATGTCAAACACTATTTTTGGGGACATTTCAGGTGTCCCCAAAAATTTACACGGCATCATCAACCGGTTTTTCAGCTTCATTTACCAAGACGCCTATATTTCTGTATCTTTTCATTCCAGTACCTGCCGGTATCAGCTTGCCTATGATGACATTTTCTTTGAGTCCGATAAGGTTGTCAACCTTGCCTTTTGTAGCTGCATCCGTGAGAACCCTTGTGGTTTCCTGGAATGATGCGGAAGCTAAGAACGAATCCGTCGCAAGGGATGATTTGGTGATACCCAAGAGGGCTACCTCGCCTTTTGCAGGCTCCTTCCCTTCTCTTAGGGCTTCTTCGTTCTGGCGTTCAAATTCATAATTTGATACCAGGCTTCCCGGCAGCAAGGATGTATCTCCGGATTCTTCAATCCTTACCTTGTTAACCATCTGCCTTATGATGACTTCAACGTGCTTGTCGCTGATATCAACACCCTGCATCCTGTAAACCCTCTGAACCTCCATCAAAATGTATGATTCCAAAGCCTTCATACCCTTAATGTTCAAGATGTCATGAGGATTTATGGAACCGTCCGTAATCTTGTCTCCGGCTTCGATGTAATCCCCGTCCAGTACTAAGATTTTAGACCCGTAAGGGATTAAGTAGGTCTTGCTTTCTTTGTCTTCGTAATTGGTAATGGTGATTTCCCTCTTGTGGGCCTTTTCCGTCAATGTCACCTTTCCTGAAATTTCAGCTATTATAGCCTGGCCTTTAGGCTTTCTCGCTTCAAACAATTCTTCGATACGGGGCAGACCTTGGGTGATGTCTGTAGCTGCCGCAATACCTCCGGTATGGAAGGTACGCATTGTTAACTGGGTTCCCGGCTCACCTATTGACTGGGCTGCAATTATTCCAACTGCTGCTCCCACATTAACAAGCTTTCCTGTCGCAAGATTTGTGCCGTAACATTTCGCACATACACCGTGAACCGTCTTGCAGGTAAGAACACTCCTCACCTTTACCTTTTTGATTCCGGCATCCTGAATTTTCATAGCCATTTCTTCAGAAATGAAATCTCCGGCTTTAACGAATATTTCACCTGTTTCCGGATTCACCACATCATCAGCGGCAAATCTGTCGGCACATCTTTCGCTTAGTTTTTCAATTACTTCTTTACCGTCTGCAAATTCTTCAACCTCTATGCCGTCTGTAGTTCCGCAGTCTTCTTCCCTAACTATGATATCCTGGCTTACGTCAACCAATCTTCTTGTCAAGTATCCCGAGTCTGCCGTTCTGAGGGCGGTATCCGTAAGACCTTTACGGGCTCCCGTAGCTGACAGGAAGAATTCAAGAACCGAAAGACCTTCACGGAAGTTTGATTTAACGGGAACCTCAACCGTCTTGCCTATGGCACTTGCCATAAGACCACGCATACCCGCAAGCTGCTTAATCTGGTTACGTCCTCCACGGGCACCGGATACGGACATAATGTAAATCGGATTGAGGGGATCCAGATTATCCATCAATGCGTTTGTAACATCTTCTGTTGTCTGATTCCAGATCTTTATAACATTTTCATATCTTTCTTCGTCTGTCATCAAACCTCTTCTATATTTCTTCTCGTATTCCAAAACCTTCTTTTCCGCTTGCTGGATAAGGGTTTTCTTTTCTTCCGGAACTGTAATGTCGCTTACTGAAATTGTTATTGCCCCTAAAGTAGAATACCTGAAGCCCTTTTCTTTAATGCTGTCCAAAACTTCTGCCGTTTTGGCATTGCCGTGCTTCCTGAAGCAGCGGTAAATTATCTCTTCTAAGTTTTTCTTCTTAACCGTATAATCTACTTCAAGGGAGAACTTGTCTTTTTCTCTATCTACAAATCCTAAATCCTGAGGAATATCTTCATTGAATATAAACCTTCCCACGGTGGATTCGACTAACTTGGTTTCGCCGTCAACGGTCTTCCTTACCTTAACCCTTGCATGCAAATCCACGTTCTTGTCGTAATATGCCATTATCAACTCGTCGTAATCCTTGAAAATCATTCCCTGGCCCTTGGAGTCTTCAATTTCCAATGTCATGTAGTAAGCACCCAAAACCATGTCCTGGGTAGGGGTCGTGATTGGCCTTCCATCCTTGGGAGCAAGTATATTGTTTACGGACATCATCAAGAATCTTGATTCTGCCTGGGCCTCCACTGACAAAGGAACGTGAACAGCCATCTGGTCTCCGTCAAAGTCAGCATTGTAGGCGGTACATACCAAAGGATGAAGCTTAATTGCCTTTCCTTCAACAAGGACCGGCTCAAAAGACTGAATACCCAGCCTGTGAAGAGTCGGGGCACGGTTAAGCAATACGGTGTGGTCCTTGATTATTTCATCCAGCACATCCCATACTGCAGTATCAACCTTCTCAACCTTTTTCTTGGCACTTTTGATATTGTGGGCAACTCCCGTTTCAACCAGCTTCTTCATAACGAAGGGCTTGAATAATTCAAGTGCCATTTTCTTTGGAAGTCCGCACTGGTTAAACTTAAGCTCAGGTCCGACAACTATAACGGAACGTCCCGAATAATCGACACGCTTCCCTAATAGATTTTGCCTGAACCGGCCCTGCTTGCCTTTGAGCATATCCGATAAGGATTTTAAGGGCCTGTTTCCCGGACCTGTCACGGGTCTTCCCCGCCTTCCGTTGTCAATTAAAGCATCAACAGCTTCCTGAAGCATTCTTTTTTCGTTTCTTACGATTATCTCGGGTGCTCCCAAATCAAGGAGTCTCTTTAAACGGTTGTTCCTGTTAATTACCCTTCTGTACAAGTCATTTAAATCCGAAGTGGCAAAACGGCCTCCGTCCAACTGTACCATTGGTCGAAGCTCCGGCGGTATTACAGGTATAACATCCAAAATCATCCATTCAGGCCTGTTGCCTGAAACCCTGAAGGCTTCAATCACTTCAAGCCTTCTGATTATACGCACTTTCTTTTGTCCCTTGCTGTCTCTCAGCTGGGCCTTTAATTCTTCGGCTTCTTTTTCAAGGTCTATTTTTTGCAGGAGCTTTTTTATTGCTTCAGCTCCCATTTCAGCCTTAAAAGCATTCTTGTAATGCTCCTTGTACTCCCTGTATTCCATTTCGGTCAAGAGTTGTTTTTCGGACAGGGATGTATCCCCTGCTTCGGTAACAACATACTGAGCAAAATAAAGTACCTTTTCTAAAGCTCTCGGAGACATGTCAAGAATAAGACCCATCCTTGACGGTATCCCCTTAAAGTACCATATATGGGAAACAGGGGCAGCGAGCTCAATGTGTCCCATTCTTTCCCTTCTAACTTTTGCTTTTGTGACCTCAACTCCGCACCTGTCACAAACTACGCCCTTGTATCTTACTCTTTTGTATTTTCCGCAATGGCATTCCCAATCCTTTGTGGGACCGAATATTTTTTCGCAGAAAAGTCCGTCCTTTTCCGGCTTTAAAGTTCTATAATTTATTGTTTCCGGTTTTTTAACTTCTCCCCTCGACCATTGTCTGATTTTATCCGGAGAAGCAAGACCTATTCTTATTGATTCAAAATTATTGTAATCTATCAAGGAGTTCGCTCCCTTCTTTTTTAGTTTTCAATTGGTTCTTGTAAATTTGGGACATTCCTCTGACCTTCAAAGACTATCCCCTTCCTTAAAACTCTTCATCGTTGTCATAATCGTCTTCAATATCCAAATCTTCCAACACTTCCGAATCCAAATCATCCAAGTCGTCTAAAACATCCATGTCTTCTGCTTCTTCCGTATCATCGGTATCCAAAAGCATACCTTCCATATCTTCTTCCACATAAGCCATATCGCTTATGCCTTCATTATCAACATCAATATCTTCATCATCGATTGTTTCGATTATAGCAACTTCATCATCACTGGTAATAATCTTAATATCCAAAGCCAAGCTCTGCAATTCTTTTACAAGAACCTTGAAAGATTCAGGGATTCCCGGTTCAGGTATGTTTTCACCCTTCACTATCGCTTCGTATGTTTTAACCCTTCCGTTCACATCATCGGATTTCACCGTCAATAATTCCTGCAAGGTATGGGCTGCACCGTATGCTTCCAGGGCCCACACTTCCATTTCTCCGAATCTTTGACCGCCAAACTGGGCTTTACCACCTAAGGGCTGCTGGGTAACCAATGAATAAGGTCCTGTCGAACGAGCATGTATTTTATCGTCAACGAGGTGGTGAAGCTTAAGCATATACATGTATCCCACGGTTACCGGACCTTGGAAGTATTCGCCAGACCGTCCGTCCCTTAAGTCAATCTTGCCGCTTCTCGGGTAGCCTGCCAATTCAAGAGCATCCCAGATGTCATCTTCAACTGCACCGTCAAATACCGGTGTAGCAACTTCCCAGCCTAATTTCTTTGCAGCTAATCCAAGGTGAACTTCCAAAACCTGGCCGATATTCATACGGGAAGGAACCCCAAGAGGATTTAACACAACATCAAGGGGAGTCCCGTCCGGCAGGAAGGGCATATCCTCTTCAGGCAGTATCATTGAAATAACACCCTTGTTTCCGTGACGGCCGCACATCTTGTCGCCTACGTTAATTTTACGTTTTGTTGCCACATAAACCCTTACAAGTTTGCTTACTCCCGGGCTCAACTCATCCCCGTTTTCCCTTGTAAATACTTTAACATCAACAACAATTCCGCTTTCTCCGTGAGGAACCTTCAAGGAGGTATCCCTTACTTCTCTTGCCTTTTCGCCGAATATTGCCCTTAAGAGTCTTTCTTCAGCCGTAAGCTCCGTTTCACCCTTTGGTGTAACCTTTCCTACAAGGATATCACCGGACTTAACCTCGGCGCCGATTCTTATGATTCCTCTTTCATCCAGGTCCTTAAGGGAGTCATCTCCCACGTTTGGAATATCCCTTGTTATTTCTTCAGGACCAAGCTTTGTATCCCTTGCTTCCGATTCATATTCTTCAATATGGATGGATGTTAAAACATCATCCTTAACAAGCCTTTCATTGAGGAGCATGGCATCTTCGTAGTTGTATCCTTCCCAGGTCATGAAACCTATCAAAAGATTCTTTCCGATAGCCATATCCCCATCCTGGGTAGAAGGTCCGTCAGCAATAATCTGGCCCCTTTTTATTTCATCGCCCCTATGTACTATAGGTCTTTGATTTATGCAGGTACCGCTGTTTGAACGCTTGAACTTTAATAAAGAATACCTGTCAATCATGCCGGTGTCGTTTCTTCTTATCATGATATCCGAGGCAGTAACTGAAACAACCTTCCCGTCGTGCTCAGCAATTACGACGGCTCCGGAATCCATTGCTGCCTTGTGTTCCAAACCCGTTCCGATTATGGGTGTTTCGGTAACCAGCAAGGGCACTGCCTGCCTCTGCATGTTAGCCCCCATCAGGGCACGGTTAGCATCGTCATTTTCCAAAAATGGGATCATGCCCGTACCAATGGAAATAACCTGTTTCGGGGAAACTTCCATATAATCGACCATGTCTTTTGAAACAATTTCATTTATACCGTCGATTCCCCTTACAACAACACGGCTGTGCATGAAAGTACCGTCTTCGTTTAAAGGCTCATTAGCCTGAGCGATAATTTTTGTATCTTCCACATCTGCAGTGAGATAATCTATTACATCGGTAACTTTACCTGTTTTCTTATCTACCCTTCGGTAAGGAGACTCCAAGAACCCGTAATCATTAATCCTGGCATAGGTAGCTAAAGATGTTATCAGCCCTATATTGGGACCTTCCGGGGTTTCTATGGGACACATTCTGCCGTAATGAGAATGGTGAACGTCTCTTACTTCAAAGCTTGCCCTGTCCCTGGACAATCCTCCGGGACCAAGAGCCGACATTCTTCTTTTGTGGGTAAGTTCAGCCAAAGGATTGGTCTGGTCCATAAACTGTGATAACTGGCTGGAACCGAAAAACTCCTTGATAGCCGCTGATACCGGCCTTATGTTTATTAAAACCTGAGGAGTTACCACGTCCACATCCTGGATAGTCATTCTTTCCCTGACTACTCTTTCCATTCTTGATAAGCCTACCCTCACCTGGTTTTGAAGGAGCTCTCCCACAGAACGGAGCCTCCTGTTTCCAAGGTGGTCAATGTCGTCAATCTTGCCTATTCCCCTGAATAAACCGAAATGGTAATTTACTGCCGCATACATATCATCCTTAACGATGTGTTTTGGAGACAAGGAATACTTTTCTTCCCCATCCTTTTCAAATATGTTGTTATCAGCGGCGGGAACCTGCTTTAACGATTCGACTATGGCTTTTTCGATATCTTCCTTGGACCTGTTTTCTTCCAGTATTTTTTTCATTACCGGATAGTAAACCTTCTCCTTTATGCCCAATTTTTCTAAATCTATACCTAATTTATCCAATTCAAATACTTTAGGGTCAACAAACTTATTGCTTAGTATTTTAGTGATTTTATCATCGGAATTTAAAATATTAACGGAAAAAATGCCTGCTGCTTCCAATTTAAAAATAGAATCTTCGTCGAATACATCGCCTTTGGCAACCAAAACTTCGCCTGTTTCCTTATTGATTATATCTTCTGCTGCACGCTTTCCTATTATTCTGTTTTCCAGACTGAGTTTTTTGTTTAATTTATACCTGCCTACCTTTGCAAGGTCATACCTCTTAAAATCAAAAAATAAAGATTTGATAAGAGACTTAGCACTGTCATATGTAGGAGGTTCTCCGGGCCTCAACCTTTTATAAATTTCAATTAATGCCTCTTCCGAGTTGGTAGTGTTGTCCTTTTCCAAGGTTTTCAAAAGCTGCTCAGTTTCTCCCAGCATATCAATAAGCTCAGCATTGGAGGAAACATCCATGGCTCTCACAAGCACTGTTATAGGCAGCTTCCTTGTCCTGTCAATTCTTACATAGACCACATCGTTGGAGTCGGTTTCAAATTCCAGCCAGGCTCCCCTGTTGGGAATAACAGTTGCATCGTATAATTCCTTGCCGACCTTATCCCTTGTCATGTTGTAATAAACGCCGGGTGACCGAACTAACTGGCTGACAACAACACGTTCCGCCCCGTTTATTATGAATGTGCCCTTTTCCGTCATGAGAGGGAATTCACCCATAAAAGCTTCTTGCTCCTTAATTTCACCCGTCTCTTTGTTTATCAATCTCACTTTAAGTTTTAGAGGTACCGAATATGTTGCATCTCTTTCTTTACACTCAATCTGGCTGAACTTGGGCTCACTGTCTAAAGAATGATCAACAAATTCCAGAATTAAATTGCCGGTATAATCCTCTATCGGAGAAATGTCGTCAAAAACCTCTTTCAGTCCTTCATTTAAGAACCACTCGTAAGATTTTTTCTGAACCTCGATTAAGTCCGGCAATTCTAAAACTTCATTAATTTTAGAGTAAGACATTCTTACCCTATTACCTATTTTCACAGGATGCGGCATCTTTTCACCCCTTAGTAATAATTTTGACTTACAAATTCTATGCCAACATTACACAATCATGGCAATATATAATACTATCACCAATAAAATTTTCTGTCAATATATTTTTTAATTATCAACTGGTATTTTTTGACACTTTTCTGCTAATTATAATGATTTTTCTTGATACATCAATTTTTTGCATCAACAAAATAATTATTTGCAAAATATGGAAAAATATACATATAAAAAAGGACATGTCTCCTTTTGACAGTCCTTTTTTTATAGTTATACTATTTTATTTCTACTGTAGCGCCTTCAGCTTCCAAAGCTTCCTTAGCTTTTTCAGCTTCTTCCTTAGATACGCCTGTCTTTATTGTAGTAGGAGCTCCGTCAACAGCATCCTTTGCTTCCTTCAAGCCAAGGCCGGTTAACTCTCTAACTACCTTTATAACTTTGATTTTTCCAGCGCCTGCTGATGCAAGAACAACATCAAATTCAGTCTTTTCTTCCTCTGCCGGAGCTGCTGCAGCCGCAGCACCGCCGCCGGCTACCGCTACCGGAGCAGCTGCCGATACGCCGAATTCTTCTTCGATTGCTTTTACTAATTCATTTAATTCCAATACTGATAACTTCTTTATTTCTTCAACAAAGTTTGTGATTTTTTCACTTGCCATTTTTATTTCCTCCTATTTATTTGTAGATTAATATTTTATTTTAATTTTTATTATGTCATCCTGAGCGTAAGCGAAGGATCTCATGAGATTCCCCGAGCTGAAGCCCCCGGAATGACAGGCTGAAGAGCTTTATGCTACTTCGCCTTCTCCTTTTTTGCTTATCTGGTCCAGCATGTAAGCAAGATTTCTGATGTTTCCAAGCAATACGCCTGCCAGCTGTCCAAGAAGAACTTCTCTTGGCGGCACGTTTGCCAATGCTTTAACTTCATCAGCATTCATAACCTTGCCTTCAGCTATTCCGGCCTTTAATACTATTGTATCATTGCTGTCTTTAGCAAAGCTATTGGTCACTCTTGCAGCCGAAACTTCATCATCATATGAAAAAGCAATGGCATTAGGTCCTTCCAAGTTAACCGTCATATCCTTGTAGCCTAACTCTTCAAAAGCAAAACGCATTAAAGTATTCTTATAAACTTTATATTCAACTCCGGCTTCCCTGCATTTGTTTCTCAATTCAGTAGCTTTTTCAACTGTTAAGCCCTTGTACTCAACCAATACAACCGATTTGGCATTTCTTAATTTCTCGGTAATTTCACTAACTACTTGTTTTTTCTGTTCTAAGACTGATTGATTCAATTGTTGCACCTCCTTTAAACAAAAAATCTCTCCGCAGACGAAGAGAAAGTATCTATAATCTCACCTCGGCCGGGTATTTAAACCTTTTATGGTACCGGCTGTCTGCGGTATTATATTCAATTTTGCCGTCAAACTCCTTGATGCAGCTTAATCAGTTAACTTGGTAGTGTTCAGCTTGATTCCGGGGCCCATTGTGCTTGCAATGGTTACGCTTCTCAGGTATTTTCCCTTGGCAGCTGCCGGTTTAGCCTTAATAACTGCTTCAATTATAACCTTTAAGTTATCGATTAATTTTTCTGCACCAAATGATACCTTTCCTACAGGTACGTGAATAATGTTTGTTTTATCAAGCCTGTATTCAACCTTACCTGCTTTTATTTCCTGGATAGCCTTGCCTACATCAAAGGTAACCGTTCCTGATTTCGGGTTTGGCATCAAGCCCTTAGGTCCTAAAATCCTACCTAATTTTCCAACCACACCCATCATATCCGGTGTTGCAATAACAACGTCGTAATCAAACCAGTTTTCCTTTTGAATCTTATCGGCTAATTCAGCTTCGCCTACAAAATCTGCTCCGGCTTCCTGAGCTTCCTTAGCCTTGTCACCTTTGGCGAAAACCAAAACACGTACTGTTTTTCCGGTTCCGTGAGGCAATACTACGGCACCTCTTACCTGTTGGTCCGCATGTCTTGAATCTACTCCTAATCTCATATGAACTTCAACAGTTTCATCGAAATTAGCTTTTGCTGTTGAAAGCAATACTTCCACAGCTTCCTGCATGTCGTATAATTTCAGTTTGTCATATGATTTTATACTGTCTTGATACTTCTTTCCTCTTTTTGGCATATTATTATCCCTCCTTGTGGTCAAGCAGCCTTCTATCGGCCTCCCACCTGCCATGTTACTATTTTTCTACTGTTACTCCCATGCTTCTGGCAGTACCTGCTACTAAGCTCATAGCTGCCTCGATGGTATTTGCATTTAGATCAGGCATTTTTAATCTGGCGATTTCTTCGCATTTTGCCTTTGATAATGTAGCAACTTTCTTCTTGTTTGGTTCCGGTGAACCGCTTTCAATACCAACTGCTTTTTTTATAAGAACTGCAACCGGTGGAGTTTTTGTGATGAATGTAAATGATCTATCCTGATATACGGTCAACACAACCGGTATTATCATACCTGCCTGGTCGGCTGTCTTTGCATTAAATTCTTTACAAAATCCCATAATGTTCACACCATGGGGTCCTAATGCAGTACCAACCGGTGGAGCCGGAGTAGCTTTTCCTGCCGGAATTTGCAGTTTTACTACAGCTGTTACCTTTTTTGCCATATTTGCACCTCCTTCATCGTATTACGATGTTATATTGAAAAGTAATTATACTTTTTCAATCTGGTCATAATCAAGCTCGATAAGAGTTTCTCTTCCGAACATTGATACAAAAGCTTTGACTTTTCTTTTTTCCTGGATGACACTTTCCACAGTGCCGATGAAATCTTCAAAGGGACCTTCCTTAACCTTGATTGTATCCCCTGCTTCAAGCTCTATGGCCGGAAGTCTCTCGACTACACCCAAGGCCTTCACTTCTTCTTCAGTCAGCGGAACAGGTTTTGAGCCGGGCCCTACAAAGCCGGTTACTCCCCTTGTGTTTCTTACAAGATACCAAGATTCATCGGTCATTATCATCTTAACGATAACATAACTCGGGAACATCTTTCTTTCTTTAACCTTTTTCTTGCCGTTTTTTACTTCCGTTACTTCCTCTACCGGCACCCTGACTTCAAATATCGTATCCTGCATCTCCCTGCTTTCAACAAGCTTTTCGATATTTGCCTTCACCTTGTTTTCATGTCCCGAATATGTATGAACCACATACCATCTTGGTCCTTGTGACTCTTGCTTCATACCTTACTCCTTTTATACAATAACTGTAAGCAAACCTTTAAATATAAAATCCAATCCCCAAATTATAACTGTCAGTGCCAATGTTGTAGTCAAAACAACAATTGTATAATTAGTTAATTCTTTTCTGCTGGGCCAGTTTACTTTCTTTAACTCGGACCTTACACCTTTAATGTAATTTTTTACCCTGTCCGTGTATTTTGGTTTTTCATTATCTCTACTTGACATTTCCCCACCTCGTTATTTTGTTTCCTTGTGAAGAGTGTGTTTCTTACAGAACTTGCAATACTTGTTCAATTCAATTCTTTCAGGATTTTCCTTCTTGTTTTTTTCTGTATCGTAATTTCTTTGTTTGCATTCGCTACAAGCCAACTTTACTGCTACTCTCATTCTTTACACCTCCAAGAATCTTATACGCATAAGAACCCATTATCTTACTCAAGATAACACAAATCAAATCAGCTGTCAATAATTTTTATCATTGAAACAGCCGGGTTTATTTGTTGAGTTTTCACTAAAAAAAGCCTCTGCAAAAGCAAAAGCTTTTCTAATACAGCAATTAATTTTACAACACTAATTTTTATTTGTCAATATCTTTTTTTGGGGACGGTTCTTTTCGTTCTCAATAAGAAGCAAATAAAGGTTCTAATATAATAAAACTTGTATTATTTTTATAAAATTTCAATAGAATAATATTGTTCGTATTTTTTATTTTTTTGGGACGGTTCTTTTGGTTCTCAGCAAAAGACAAATTAGGTTCTTAATAATAGAACTGGTATGATCCCAGAAAAAAATCCAATAACACATATCGTTTGAGAACGAAAAGAACCGTCCCTGAAATGTTTGAGAACGAAAAGAACCGTCCCTGAAAAAGTCCCTAAAAAATAAAGTTCAGTACATGGTACTGAACTTATTGTCTTGAGAACGAAAAGAACCGTCCCCAAAAAATTATTCGATTATCCCTGTTACAACTCCGGAGCCCACTGTTCTTCCGCCTTCTCTGATAGCGAATCTCAAGCCTTCTTCGATAGCGATTGGGTGGATTAACTCAACTATAAATCTTGCGTTGTCTCCGGGCATGCACATTTCAATGCCTTCTTCAAGGTCGATCTGGCCTGTGATGTCTGTTGTCCTGAAATAGAACTGGGGTCTGTATCCGTTAAAGAAGGGTGTGTGTCTTCCGCCTTCCTCTTTTGTCAATACGTACACTTCAGCCTTGAATTTTGTGTGGGGGGTTATTGAACCGGGTTTTGCAAGTACCTGGCCTCTTTCGATTTCATTTCTCTGAACTCCTCTCAAGAGGGCTCCTATGTTGTCTCCTGCCTGGGCCTGGTCAAGCATCTTCCTGAACATTTCTACTCCCGTACATACAACTTCTCTCGGCTCATCTGAAAGCCCTACTATTTGTATCTTGTCCTGTACCTTCAATACTCCTCTTTCTACTCTTCCCGTTGCAACCGTTCCTCTTCCTGTTATTGAGAACACGTCTTCTACAGGCATCAAGAAGGGTTTGTCGATATCTCTTTCAGGAGTTGGTATCCATTCATCCACTGCTTCCATCAGTTTAAGAACCTTGTCTGCCCATTCGCTGTCCGGCTCTTCAAGAGCTTTTAATGCAGAGCCTACTATTATTGGAGTGTTGTCTCCGTCAAATTCATATTCCGTCAAGAGTTCTCTTACTTCCATTTCAACCAATTCGATTAATTCAGGGTCATCTACCTGGTCTTCCTTGTTCAGGAATACTATTAATCTGGGCACTCCAACCTGTCTTGAAAGAAGGATGTGCTCTCTTGTCTGAGGCATAGGTCCGTCGGCTGCCGATACAACCAAGATTGCTCCGTCCATCTGAGCTGCTCCCGTAATCATGTTCTTTACATAGTCGGCGTGGCCGGGGCAGTCTACGTGGGCATAGTGCCTGTTTGCAGTTTCATACTCTACGTGAGATGTTGAAATTGTTATTCCTCTTTCTCTTTCTTCGGGAGCCTTGTCTATGTTGTCATAGCTTACAAATTCTCCCGTACCGAATTTTTTGTTCAAAATAAGCGTAATTGCTGCTGTTAACGTCGTTTTGCCGTGGTCAACGTGGCCTATGGTTCCTATGTTAACATGCGGTTTTGTTCTTTCAAATTTCGCTTTTGCCATATCCTTTCTCCTCCCGGATTTATATTTTATTTATTTTGGAGCTTACGAGCAGACTCGAACTGCCGACCTCCTCATTACCAATGAGGTGCTCTACCTCCTGAGCTACGCAAGCATGCTGTCAAACCCTTGTTGTTAACATGGATTATTATATCAACAATGAGAAAATAAATCAATAGTAAAATTTATGAGATTCTTCAAAGGCTCCGGCCAATTTCGAAGAATCTCACAGATATAATATAGCTCTGATTGTTTATATAGAAGTTACTCTTATTCTGCTTGTTTTTTTCTTAACCCTTTGCAGGGCATTATCGACTGACTTTGAATTTGTGTTTAATATCTCAGCAATTTCTCTATAGGTCTTTCCTTTGCAATACTCTATCAAGATGGAGCTTTCATAATCGCTTAAATATTGTGATGCAAATCCAATAAAGTCGTGCTTCTCTTCCTCAGAAATCAATATGTCTTCAGGATTCAGCGAATCATCACATACTTGTTCATAAAAACCGAATTCACTGCCAAAACAATCCAATAGCTTATCAGTATCATATGCCTTCGATTTCCGGAGTGCTGAAATAATCTGCCTTTTAATGCATACTGAGGCATATTTTTTAAAGCTTACTCCAAACCCTTCATCATAAGTTTTAATCGCTTTAAAAAGCCCTATCATCGATTCCTGCATAATATCATCCCGGATATTATCTGCTATGTAAAAGGAATTGATGATTTTTCTTATTATATAAAGGTATCTTTTTATAATACAATTTTCAGCGTTTTCATTTCCAACATTGAATTTCTTTATGAGCTCTCCATCCGAAAATAGATCATAGTCTCGACTATATCTCAAATTGCTGATGAGAAAAAGAGAACTGCTCATAGTACTCCTCCGATATTAATTTTAGATAGTATATCTAATATTGTTAATAACAAAGGATTTGTACCAATTGAGAAATCATCTTATTTTATCAGCTATGTTTTTTTCTTATATTGTCAAGTTTCTTCAATGTTGCCTTATCCAATATCTGATTGATGTTTGTTCCTTTTTGACTCGGCTTATCGGTTTTGGTCCGGATATCCTTCTTCGTGTTCTCCAATTCAAAAATCAATTCATGAGCCGAGAGCCTTGTCCCTCCCCTTGACAAAACAATTTGCTGGATTGCCCTGTCGGAAGTGGCAACACGGACTCTTTCATACCTTCCTATTTTATCAAGCTGCTTTTCTATGTAGGAATCTGCTGTCTCATGCTCCTTGGTATATACAACCTCTACTCCCGAAACCTGCTCTATTTTTTCCCGGCTTCCCTTTACCAGATGGGCATCAAAAACAACAACTACCTTGATTCCTTTATAGGCTTGATATTCACTCAACAGTTCAATGAGCTTATTTCGGCTGTTCTCGATGTTTCCTGAAACATCCCTGTAATACTGCCACTGATTTATGATATTGTATCCGTCGATGAAAAGATATTCCTTCTTGGTTCTTGCCATTTTAAGATGTCCTTTGCTTCATTATTTCATATATAATAATTGAAGCAGCATTGGAAGCATTTAAAGAATTAATCTTCCCCTTCATGGGTATTTTAACCAAAATATCGCACTTTTCTTTAACCAGTCTTCCTATGCCCGAACCTTCGCTACCTATTACCAAGCCCACCGGAACATCATACTTCTCATCATATATATATCTATCCCCTTCCATGTCCGCACCGTATATCCATAGACCCCTTTCCTTTAGTAAGTCCAAGGTCCGGCTGATATTGGTAACCCTGCAGACAGGAAGATACTCAATTGCTCCTGCTGAAGACTTTGCGGCAACACCATTTATCCGGGCAGCCCTTCTCTTTGGAATAATAAGACCATGAGCCCCCAAGCATTCGGCAGATCGAATAATAGACCCTAAATTGTGGACATCGGTTACTTCATCAAGGATTACTATGAAAGGCATTTCGTTTTTTGCCTTAGCATATTCGAATATATCGTCTATATCCTTGTATTCATATTCCATAGCTTCCGCTATGACCCCCTGGTGTCTTTTATTCTCACTGAGTCTATCCAGGAGAGCCTTATCCACATTTTTAACCAATATATTCTTTTCTTTTGCCAGCTCAATAATTTTATTCAGGGACCCCTGAGCCGCATCCTTATTTATCAGTATCGTGTCAATATCAGCATCGCTTCTCAGTGCTTCTATTACCGGATTCCTTCCCTCGATTATTCTCAATTTTACCATCCTTTTCAGCTATTATCTCAATAGCCTTTTGAAAAATATACATAAGTCTTTCAATATTTTTATTCAAAAACAGGTATCCAAGTAAAGCTTCAAATCCCGTAGCATATCTGTAATCCATAAATTCAACGTTCTTGGGAGATGAAGTAACTTTGGCATTTCTTCCCCTTTTTACGATTTTTTTCTCTTCTTCCGTCAATAGGTCGGTCAACTGACTTACAATATAAGCCTGGGCCTTTGCCTTTACAAACTTTACCGTAAGCCTGTGCAGCTGATTTACACTGATGTCATAATTATCCAGGACATAGCTTCTCACCAACAGTTCAAACACGGCATCACCTGCATAAGCCAATTGTGCAGGCGAATACAGGTAAGGGCTGTTTGCTGTATCGCATATTTTATTGAATATTTCAAGATTACCAATTAATTTATTTTCTTCCAATTTACACCCTGTCTTGTATCTTCCAGCATGATGCCTTTTTCCAGCAACTCTGCTCTAATTTTGTCCGCTAAGGCATAATCCTTGTTTTTCTTTGCCTCTTGCCTTTTTTGAATCATTTCTTCAATATATGCTGCTAACTCATCATGCACATCTTTTTCTTCTTCATCTGCTTTTAACAAATCCAGGGACAAGACCCTGTCAAAGTCTTCGATTAAATTCAGCTTTTCATTGTTATTTAAGTCATCTGCCTTAAGCATTTCATACAATACGGTTATTGCATTTGCCGTATTTAAGTCATCCCTTAAACAATCTTCAAAGTCAATCTTATACTTTTTAACTTTATTTTTGTCAATATTTCCGGCTGCATTATCTTTGATGTTCCTTATCCTGCTTTTAAGCTTATTATATGCATTTTCGGCAGAAGTAAGCGAATCAAAAGAAAAAGCCAATTGTTTTCTATAATGAGAGTTCAAAACAAAATACCTGTAGGATAAAGGATTGTAACCTTTTTTTATCAGCAGGGAAAGAGTCAGGAATTCTCCGCTTGATTTGCTCATCTTTCCTTCATTGTCAATGAGGAATTCGCCGTGCCACCAGTATTTAACCCATGGTTTGCCTGTGTAGCTTTCTGTCTGGGCTATTTCATTGGTGTGGTGGACGGGTATATGGTCCACTCCCCCGCAGTGTATATCCATCTGGTCTCCTAAATTACACAGACTTATTACGGAGCATTCAATATGCCATCCCGGATAACCCACTCCCCATGGAGAATCCCATTTCATTGCCTGGTTTTCAAATTTCGATTTGGTAAACCACAAAACAAAGTCCTGAGGGTTTTTCTTGTTAAGGTCTACTTCAACATCATCTCTCGTGGCAACCTTGAGACTGTTTAAATCCATACCGGATAGTTTAGTGTAATCCTTAACCTTTGTAATGTCAAAATACACATTTCCGTTAGCTGTGTAGGTATATCCCTTTTCCTCCAACCCCTTGATAAACTCAATGTATTCGTCTATGTAGTCCGTGGCCCTGGCAACCACATCAGGAGTTTTGATATTGAGCTTATTAATATCTTCAAAGAAAGCATCCGTATAAAACTGTGCAATTTCCCACACGGTTTTGTTTTCTCTTTTTGCACCTTTGAGCATCTTGTCTTCGCCCTCATCGGCATCAGACTCCAAGTGGCCTACATCGGTAATATTCATTACCCGTTTTACATTATAGCCCAAGTATCTGAGGGCCTTTTCAAAAACATCCTCATGGATATACATTCTTAGGTTTCCTATATGGGCATAATTATATACTGTAGGCCCGCAGGTGTACATTTTTACCAAGTTTGCATCTAATGGTACGAAATCTTCAATTTTCCTGGATAATGTGTTGTAAATTCTCATGTAACTCTCTCCTCTCAACTGACAACATTATATAATACCAGTATTGGACTAGCAAGATTATTTTTTTTATCCTCAATTTAGCATGATGGTAAAATTGTCATAAATTGGCATAATTTACATAAATTTTTGCCTTAAATAACCAATATTAAGTTTCCTTAACATATGGCATTGCCCCTATATTACACTAAAAATGACCGGAACAAAGGAAAAATTTATGAAAAAACAATACCAGTTATAATGATTATCTTGATATTAATTACTGCTATGCTTATGGTTCAACCGGGTAAACCAACATCTAAATGACAAGTTTTTAAAGCGGTTTGTGTAATCATTCAATTATTATAAAAAATGGCACAACAAATTTTCACAGGCAATTGTTGTGCCTTATAAGAGAAATATTAATTTAATTATTCTTTTAAAGGAGACAGGCCGGAAGGATTTAGAAAATATGGAGCATAGGAGGCTGCAAGCTTAATTGCTTCAACCATGCTCAATTCTCCGGCTATCCCTTTGCCTGCAATATCAAATGCGGTTCCATGGTCTACCGATGTTCTTAAAAATGGCAGATTGTTTGTGATGGATATGGTCCTTTCAAAATCCACCATCTTTGTGGCAATATGCCCCTGGTCATGATACAAGGACAGGACTGCATCGTATTTGCCCTTTAAGGCCAAATAAAATACCGAATCTGCCGGTACCGGTCCGGCTGCGTCAATGCCAAGCTTCTTTGCTCTTGCAATGGCCGGCACCATTTCATCCACCTCTTCACGACCAAACAATCCGTTCTCCCCGCTGTGTGGATTCAGTCCTGCCACTGCAAGCCTGGGGTTACGGACTCCTAATATTTCAAGAGCATCCCTGCACCTTAATATAAATTCATAGACGCTTTTCTCAGTAATCATATCGCATGCTTTTCTTAAAGCTACATGTCTTGTTAAAAAGAAAACCCTGAGGTTATTGACCTGAAACATTGTGAGGGGATTTTTTGAATTTGTTAAATCCTCAAGAATTTCTGTATGTCCTATGTATGGAATATTTGCAGCCTTTAATGATTCCTTGTTTATCGGAGCCGTAGCAATAGCATCTATTTTTCTGTCAAGGGCCAATAAAATTGCCTTTTTTAAAAACTCAAAAGCTGCCTTGCCGCTCATCGCCTGGACCTTTCCAACTTCAAGCAAATTGATATCCACATTGTTTAAATCAATCATGTCTAGAGTACCATAAACATATTTGCCATCCTCAGGTTCTTCTGCAAGGTTTAATACAAGTTGAATATTGCAAAAATTCATAGCCTGCAATATTGTATCCTTGTCTCCGATTATTAGAGGCTTGCATATTTCATATATTTCTTCTTGATTTAATGCCTTTACAACTATTTCCGGCCCTATACCCGACGGATCTCCTATGGTTATTCCAATTATTGGTCTCTTCATTGCTCTAAACCCTACCTTTTTTAGCATTATAATCGTTTGATAACTTTGTAAACATATAATTAATACACTTTATTATTGCTTTTTCATCACCTACTAAACCACCCTTGGTAATTACAGGTATATTGTTATAAGTGCCCCCTATTATTCTTCCATATACAGCAAGAGGAAGAACTTCATCCTTAACTTCTATTGCAGCTGCTCCTAAGGCATTGCATACGGCAACCGTTACATCTCCTCCCGAAATATAGAGTCCTCCAAGCAAGGAGTTTGATTTTTCCAATGTTTTAACCGTAATCTCCGCAAGTCCGCCCGATATCTGCTGTGATACTTCATCTTCTGATATTTTTAGCTCTTTAGCAATCAGACTCAAATCCAATATATTTTCTTCACTTAAAGTAGTAGCTCCGATAACCTCAAATTTGGATAAATTGCTTATCAATTTATCTACTGCTTCATTTATCTCCTTTTCCCTTGTTTCCTCATTTAAGAGCCTTGAAGCATTAATTTCTGCAATAAAAGGCCGGTATTCCAGTTTAAACTCATCAAGCTGTTTTTTTGTTAACCTTGAAACGCTTCCTATTGTCAACAATACTTTTTTGCCCCTTCCCTCTTTGGGAAGGTCCAGAAGCTCTGCCGAAAGAGCGGCTGTAAAAGGTCCGGGGTCTGCTGATATCACCTTTAATCCGGTATCCTTTACGGCCTTGGCAATATTAATTATATCATCATTTGTAGTTGCATCAACAACAATTATTCTGCATCCCTTTCCTGTTTGGCTTAATATCGAATCTTTAATTGAATCTGATCCTTTCAGGACTGTATCCAGCTCTATAAATCCTATTTTCTCCTGCATTTGTTCTTCAAGCAAGCTGACAACCTTAGAAGTAAAAACAGGGGTTTTAGGATCTGTTGCAACAGCTGTTTTTTCAAGGGGTACTTGATGAACCATCAGGTAGCCTCCAACGCAGGCTCTTCCGGAGGCAGGGAATGACGGCACAACAATAGCATATGTATCATCTTTAACATTATCTAATATAGCTGATATCTCGGCCCCGATATTTCCTCTCAAGGTACTGTCAATTCTCTTTGCAAACAGCTTAACATCTTCATCTTTAAATAATTCAACTATACTTTTAACTCTCTTGTATGCTTCTTCCTTTTTTATTGCCCTGCTGTCCGTATTGATTGAAAGGATATCATAATCATCATTTTGCATACTCTTGTATTTGTCTAAGTTTATAAATGTTGCAGCCTTAAACCCTTGCTGAACAAGCAGTACTCCGGTAGCATTAGCTCCCGTTAAATCATCAGCTATTATAATAATTTTTGACATCATTCTCCTCCTGAAGTTTTATTATTTAAGGTAACACCATTTTTGTCCGCTTGTATAAACAAGACCCCAACTGCCTTCACCGGTCCCGTCTGATGCTAAAACAAATGCAACTTCTTTTTCTTCCATAAATAACACGGCATAATCTATTGCCTCTTTTATCGTCAGATGATTTAATCCAAGAAAATATTCCTCTATTTCTTTTGCCGTCTCATAATCAGATTCAAATACAATACCCATTCTCCCCGGTATAGCAAGTGTGTAGATCTTATCTTTGGTTTTTTCCAACACTCCTTCAGCTGATTCATGGTCCTTGAAAGGATTGCCTGCTATACCTCCGCAACAGGGCCCCTCATCTCTAACCCTTACAGAAGCACAGACCCCCTCTGCCTGGGGCAGAGAAAATTCCCTAATATATTTACTCAGGATGAAATCTATAAAAAATTCACTCTTTTCGCTTCCGATTTCTATTGTTTCAAGAGCCTTATATGATTTCGCACATTCATTTCCCATGCCGTCAGGACATAATCCTCCCACAGCTATTTTGAAACCGTCCTTTGTCACTGAAGAATAAAGAAATGTTTCCACAAATATCCCTCTAAATTAAAATTTTCCCATTCAAGTCAAATGACCATTCAGGAATTTCTTCAATTAATTCTACTTCATTTTTGATTTCTTTGTAAATACTTTCGGATACTGTTAATTCGCTGATGTGAAGCGTATTTTCTATTATCATTACTTTTGCATCCACACTTTTGATTTTCCCCAAGGTTTTGAAGGCTGTGTCAATTGCCGATTTTTCGGTTTCAAAATATGGCGGAATCTTTCCCCGTTCCAAGTAAGTAGTTGCAATTAAATTCTTATACATTGAATCATAGTCTATGCTGTCAACCAGTTCCTTTGTTGTAATGTCTGCCAAACCGATTCCCAATGCATTGCCGCAGGAATCGGGAGATAATCTGAGAATCACTAATTTGTTTACGAATGGAGCCTCAGGTTCAGGTACCCCTTGTACCCGGATTCTTCCAATAACCTTGGTATCAACACCTGTTCCGCTGTACATTTTACCCATTTCTTTAACTATTAAAAGATCAACATCATCATATGGCAACCGAGGGACTTGTTCAATTGCAACCTTTAAGAGTCTTGCGTCTTCCTTTAAAAAGTCTTCAGGCTTTACTCCTTGAATAATATATGTCTCATCCTTGGAGTTTTCAACAATTCCAAGACCTGCAATTATGGGTGCACGGTAAGAAGCCGTTTTAAAAGCCAAGGGAATCGTAATAGCTAAATCATATCCGTGCATAGCAGTCGCACCCTTTTCTTTTCCGAGACCGACTGAAACCATCTTAACTATACCGCTCTCATTTTCGGCTAAAAAATCCGTATGGGGCTTTATCCTGTTTACAACTATGATACCATCCGAATAAAAAGCATTTTTATCAAAATATACGGGAGCTCCGTTGGATGCATTTTCAAGCTGTACAGTTTCCATTGAACTTATTATTTGACATCCCATGGTTTCTTCCGTTATGCCTAATTTTTTCAATATTTGTCTTTGGCCCTCGTCAGTTGCACCTCCATGGCTGCCCATTGAAGGTACTATAAAAGGAATAGCCCCCAAGCTCTTAACGTAGTCGCAGACATATTTAGTAATCCTGTCAATATTTGTAATCCCCCTGCTTCCTGCGGTAATACAAATCCGGCTGTTTGGCTTTATTAGGTTTTTCATGCCGATAAGGTCTAATTGTTTGAATATTTCAAACCTTAAATCTTCAATTCTTTCACTGTTTATTATCTGTCTGATCTTATACATTTTAGGATATGCACAGCCCATTATTAGTCCTCCTGTATAATCCTATCCGGTTCCTGATTACCGTATTGTCCTATTAATGCTTTCATCATACTCCTGTTCATTCCTTCTAAATCATCCTTATCGGCCTTATAAGCTCTACAAAAAGCTTTAATGACAGCACAGGCCTCATCATAGGGGCCGGGAACATTGATTACCAACGTTTCACCAAGTTTGCCGCATGTTAATTTGCTCCACATGTGTCCGTTTTTCCCGTATACTTCCGATGAATATTTTTCTTTTAGAATAAGGTCCAAGGCAGAATGAGTATAATCTTTTCCCAAGGTCTTTTCATATCTGTGGCCGCCGCCTGAACCCCCGATGATTATTATTAAATCTGCCTTACCGGCTGCATAGCTTTTTATGCATTCAATAATCTTGTCTTCTTTGTCATATACAGGCCGGCTCCGCAATATATTGCATTTTCCGTTTAACCTTATTATTTCCTGCATAATCATGGGGCTGTCAGTATCAAGCACAATACCTTCATTCAATTCATCACCGGTTGGTATAATCACTACATTATTTAACATCACAGCCACCTTTCCCCCCTGCAGCCCCCATTATGTTCCGGAATATGGTCAATATCAAAACTTTTTATTTTCTTAACCCTTGATATTTGTGCAAGGTCTGAAAGTGTAATCCCTTCGGCTAAGGATACGGCTTTAATAATACCCCTTTCATCTTTTAAAATATCTTCCTCCTCTATGCCGTAAACATCCATTTCAATGGTCTTTCCCGTCACACCGATTATGCGGACAAGGCTATTGAGTTTATTGGATATTATTCTCTCAACTTCTTGAAGATTAAGACCTTTGATGCTTAATCCCTCAATCTTTATTACTGTCTTATCTACCTGGACAATTATTTTATTATCTTCCATAATACACCTAAATCTATATTTCAATTTCCTTAAGAAGGGTTATATCTGATGCCTTAAATTTCCTTGGATTATTAATCCCGGGCACGAGAGTATCAGCTTTAGAAATAACTTCATCAGCTGACAATGGAATCCTTTCTTCCCGGAGCCATTCTTTTGTAATTCCGACACTGGCTAACTCCGCATAGGCCCTGTCAGTTATATTATCTAAGTCTATTTCTAAACCCATAGCTTTTGCAATTGATAAAACAAGTGGAGAACATCCTATGTCTTTACCGGGTATCATTCCAAATTGAAGGGCTTTTATGGTCTGTTTGGCAATAACAGCTTTATCTGCTGCAATTATAGGGATATCCCGCTTTAAGGTTTTCGCATACTCACCGCTGCCATGGGCGGTATCTCCTGCCTTATATTGGCGGGTAGGGAATATTCGTCCGAATTTTTCTGCTATGGTCATACCGATTCCGACAGAAATAACTTCACCTGTATTCCCGACAACAATATTTCCGTCTCTCATTATTTCAAGCTGTCCCAAAATGGGCAGAAGAATCTCTTCCATAGTTACAATGTTCATCATTTCGGTAGCGGAATTATTATTTCCGGCCCTTCCCGTTATAACAACATTATGAACCGGTATCAGCTTTTTTTTAGGATTCGGCCCCCTGAAAAGCCTTTTTCCCGGATACATTTCCCACTGTTTTAAGTGGGGCTCTTCCCTGATTAATTCCTCAGAATACGGAATTTCCTCCATTTCAAGAATTCCGAAATCAGGATTTATCTTACCCCTGTCGCCTGCCGCCATAAGTACTACAGTCCCCTCGGTCATAATACCATCGCTGGTTGTAGTCACACAGTCCATATCAATAACATTAATCCCGACAGGTCCGTCGATTGAAGAAGCGATGAGTTTAACTGCTTCTCTCGCACTTATATTACAGGATGCTATATCGGCAAGATTAACAAATGCAATGTTAAGAGGAATTGTTATTCCAATTTTCTCGTCCTTGCTTTGAGGTATTAATTTATATTTTAATATGCTCATACTAGCTCCTTTCCTTAATGAAGTCCAATTTTAGGTCTTCTGTCATCCACATCATCGCAGTCAAGCAGGTAGGCTTCTTCGGTAGGATGCAGAATATTTACGACTTCTAATATTGCACTCAAACATTTCCCCTCTTTATCAAGACCCTTAACAATAACTGTGTGCATTGTTTCAGGCACCCTCGGAATTACATTGATCTCTAACTTTTCAACACTATCCCTTTCAGCAATTTCACTTACGGCCTGCTCTATCCGCCCGGTTCTTAAAGACTGCATTTTTGCGGATGTAAGATTCTCTAATCCCTTAATTTCAATATCCTTTGGTCTTTTGCCTCTTATGGCAGCTTCCTTCATTTTTTTTATAAATTCAGGTAGTTTTGTGTGCATTAATTTCATAAATCTTGCCCTTTCTTATTAAGCTTTATTTAATAAGGGCTGTTTAAACAGCCCTTAATTTTTTCCGTCAACATCAGCCCTTGATGCTGCTATTATACTTCATACCCTTCTACTTTCATATTAAAGCTATATTCATCAGACGGGAATGTTCCTTCAATTGTTTCTTTATGGAATTGATTAAGTCCTTCTACCATTGCCTTTCTTATATTGGCAAATTGTTTAACAAACTTAGGTTTAAAATCTCCGTACATACCTAACAAGTCTTGAGTAACCAATACCTGACAATCAACATAAACTCCGGCGCCTATACCTAAGATCGGTACGCTTACGGCTTCGGTTACAGCCTTTGCTACTCCTTTGGGTACGCATTCCAATACTATAGAGAATACTCCCGCCTTTTCTAAAGCCTTTGCATCTTCTATTAATTTTGCTGCTTTTTCCGGCGTTCCTCCCTGAACCCTATATCCGCCCAATGAAGTTGCGGTTTGAGGTGTCAGTCCGATATGGCCCATTACGGGTGTCCCCGACTTAACTATCGCTGCTATTGTCTCAGCCATTTCAACTCCGCCTTCAAGCTTTACGCAAAGTCATGCACAATAAATAGCTTTCTAACATCAACTCCTTCATTTTATATTTTCCTTGCTTATATCGTCGAATATCTTGAAATGTTTCCATACATCTACAGAATGCTTAATGGCCTTTTCTCCCGCTTTGAGATCCCTCTTTATTATTGAATCGATAATAGGCCTGTGGCAGCTCAGTGCCTCTTGCCCAAACATTTCATCTCTTTTATCCTTATAAATATTTGGGACATATAAATCCATAACTAAATTATAAATCGTTTGTATCAACCTGTTTCCTGTTGCCTTGCCAAGTGCCGTATGAAACATCAATTCCGTTTCAATCAGAACTTCATCTTCAAATTCCCCTAATCTGATTTTTTCAGCCGTATATTTATATGCTTTTTCTAAACTGTCAATATCCTCTTGGTTTGCATTTTCTATTGCTAATTTGATTATCCCTAATTCTATCATCTCTCGTAATTCTTTTAATTCGTCTACGTCACCCTGGCTTATTATTAATCTGAAGAGCAAGGGGTCAAATAAAACCCTGTCAGTGGTATCAGCTATATATGTACCGTCACCTCTCTTTATTTTAACTATTCCATATGCCGATAATACCCTCATGGCTTCTCTGATTGAACCCCGGCTTACTTTCAGGCTTTCAGATAATTCATATTCACTGGGCAATTTATCTCCGGGATTTAATTTCTTAGATATCAATAGTCTTTTTATTGTTTTGACAACAAAATCCGTAGCCTCTTCTCTTTTTTCTATCTTCAATATGTCGGTTATTTCAGCATTTTCAGCACTGCTAAACAACTTTATATCACCTCGATTGTAAATTTTTCACAACGTAGGATAATCAAACATTAGACATCAGATGTTAAACATTAGACATCTGATGTCAATTACTAATTTATTATTATTCTGATTGATTTATTTTTAACAAATCGCTTTATAGAAGACACCATCCCACTAAATTTTATTATGTCCATATACATGTGTAATTTTACTGTAATGAAAAAGTTGTCGAAAAATGGTATAATAGCAAGGAGAATTTATGTCTTTTTTGGCCATAACCCTCTAAGGGACATTCTTTCAGAATGAACCGGAGGCTTGTTTAGATTTGAAAGGAGAAATGATGAAGAAGACTTTAGCCTTAATATTAATTATTATGCTATTTATTAATATATATGCTTATGGAGCAACCGGATACACTAACATTTCAAATATTGGTTTGTATAATAATCCAGACTATGGCTCGGGAATCAAGGACGCCCTGAAAATGAGTTCAAGGCTTGAAATCCTTGAAGAGGGTGATAAATGGTGCAGGGTTCAAACACCGGACGGTAAAACCGGATGGATTGACAAGTTTTTTATAACCCTTCCCTCGGAAAGGTATGTGGCAAACAATATCCCCTACAACATCAATATAAGAGAATCCCCTACGACCGGCTCTAAAATAGTCGGAACCCTTAAACCCGGAGATAGGGCGGAATATATCGACACATATCACAGCTGGCATATTATTAAGTACGCCGGCGGCGAGTATTACATAGCCAGCTGGCTTACGGATATTGAATACAAAAAGTCCGAGAAAATTTATTTCCTCCATGACAGCATAAATATCAGAAGCAAGCCTTCATTGGACAGCAAGGTAACGGCTCAGGGCAACAGCGGAGATTCCTTTGAAGTTGTGGGAGAAGAAAAGGGATGGTATAAAATAAAATTGAATGACGGCAGCTTTGGATATGTGGCCGCATGGCTCACAAGCCATGACATAAACAGCCTGAAATCAGACCATATAACATACAAAAAAACTAGCCATGACTTAAATTTAAGGACAGGCCCATCCGTAGAATACGATAGAATTCTTACCTTGAAAAAAGGCGAAACGGTAAAAACGGTAGCCGGTGAAAACGGCTGGGACAAAATAGTTACACAAAATGGATATGTAGGCTGGTGCAACAACTATTATTTAAAGGAAACCCTCCCCCTGGCAGGAAAGGTTATACTTCTGGACCCGGGCCACGGAGGCCATGACCCGGGAGCAATAAGCTACTCGGGAAAATTTGAAAAGTATCTTAACTTAAGTGTTGCACAAAACTTAAAGGAAGTCCTCAATAGGGCAGGAGCTGCCGTGTACATGACAAGAACCGGCGATACCTACATCACCAATAAGGAAAGGGGCAGGTTAGCAGATAAGTTGGGAGCGGACATCCTCCTTTCCATACACCACAATTCATTGGGCAACAGCGATTATTTCGGTCTCTCAACCTATTACAACACGATAAATTACAAGTCTCCCGCCTACGGCTACAATTTGGCGGAAGCAGTTTATTTAAATGCCATTTCAATAAACGGTGTCTACAGGGACGGTATATTGGACAGGAACTTTGAGGTTTTAAGAGAAACCAACACACCGGCAGCCCTGATAGAAATAGGCTTCATGTCAAACCCCACGGAAGAGATGAACATCCACAACTTAAGCTTCCAAAATGTCATGGTGGAAAAAATAGCCGGCGGGATAGTAGATTATTTTTATGCATACTCAAATTGAATAGTCAAAAAAACCGGGGTGCTGTCATCATTTGGCAGCACCCCTTTTTTGATTGTCATTGCTATGAATAACTCAGAAACTGTCATTCTGAGAGCTTTAGCTCGAAGAATCTCATGAGATCCTTCGCATAGGCTCAGGATGACAAATCTTCGATTTGTATTAAATGAACAGTTCTGCAAATATTTCTATAATCAGGTCATCCCTGACGGCTAATGATAAAATCCTGTTTTGTTTTAGAAAATTAGGAACCTTCTTTATGAAAGCATCAGGTTTTCTTCTGAATCTTTCAATGGTCTCTTCAAAAAAGTCCTCAACCTTGTATATTTTAAATCTTTCAACCTCATATTTTTCCGCAATTTTTTCAAAGAACCTGATTGCTATATCCTGATAGTCGTTCTTACCCCTCATATCTAAGATGGACTCCAGCCTGGGCAGTATCTTCTCAAAAAACATCCTGTCTTCGCACACTTTTTCATATCCTAAAAGGTGGCCCACATAATACAACCTTTCCTTGTATTCATTATAAAAGTCCACTAACCTGTTTATAAAATTCCCTTCATAAGGAAGGCAGTAATACTTATAGCCTTTAAGTTTTTTGAAAACCTTCAAGGTGTCGTAATAACCTAAATTTATCAATTCTTCTGCCTTTTCCCGGTTAAAGCTTAAGGCACCTAATGCAGACCCCAAGCTTTCCACCGGTTGAATGTAGGTCACATTTAAATCTTTTATTTTAACCTTTCGGACGATACCCATGGCCAAGGTTCTTACCGCTATAATATCCTTATAACCCCTGTCGGCCAAAATATCTATGGGAAGGTTGTTGTAAAAGCCCCCGTCCAGATATTTTTTCCCGTCCACTTCTTCAATTCTGAATGCAGGGAGGTTTGCGCTCGCAATTAAAAAATCAACTAATTTTCCTTTCGGTATATCCTCCTTCATAAGCTCCACAGGCTTCTTGTCCGTCAGATTAACCGTTACTATTCCAAAATCAATATCAGAATTGCGGATTTTATCCTCGTCGATATATGAGTCAAACAAGTCCCGTATCTTTGATGTGTCCAAACCTCTATTGCTCAGGATTTCTTTGGATTGATGCAGCAAATATGAAAAGTTAACATCATGCAAATTGAAATTTTTCAGGTCCATGATTGCTTTTTCGTCTATATCAAACAATTCGTATGAATTAACGCTATACCATACTTTTTCCAGCAGCTCATAATCACCTTGAACCATCATGGCCCCGTTGATGGCCCCGATTGATGTTCCGGCTATTCCGCCGATTTCGATGTTTAGTTCTTTCAATGCCTTGTATGCTCCCACATGGTAAGCACCTTTGGCTCCGCCGCCTTCTAAGACCAATCCATACATAATATCACCTATTCAACCGATAATAATTTAATTTGAGTTGCGCCCTTTAATTTTTTCATTTCTGTAATCACTTCATCAATTGGCTTGCTTAAATCGGAAATATCCAGGGACACATTTACCGATGCCTTGCCGTTGATGGGAATACTTTGATTTATGGTTAGAATATTCGCATGCTCCTGGGATAAATAATTCAAAACATTGGAAAGAACCCCCTTCTCATGCTTGAGCATCATAGAAACTACCGCCTTTCTCCCAATTGAATTTTCATCGGGCGAAAAAACATAATCCTTGTACTTATAATATGTACTTCTGCTTATGCCTACAGCCTTCACTGCCTCGCTTATACTTTTTACACTCCCGCTGTTGATCAAATTTCTTGCTTCGATTACCCTCTCATATACATCGGGAAGAATATTCTTGCTTACAATCAGATAGTTTTTCATCATCCACCTCTTTTTTATAAATTTTCAACTTTTACCCCGTTTTTATCGATTCCCAGAATCTTAATTTCCCAATTGTGGTTTAACCTGCTCATGCCTTCTTTGATTTTATCAGGGAATTTTTCATCCTTGGTTATATTCATTACAGTAGGTCCCGAGCCGCTAATAAATACCGCCTGTGACCCCCCTTTTGCACAAATTGCCTTTACAACATCCCACTCGTGAATTAAACTGCCCCTGTATTTCTGATGCAGCTTATCCTTCAGGGCAATCTCAATCATCTTCATATCCCCTTTTTCCAGAGCCTTTAATAAGACTGCAACCCTTGAAACATTAAAAACCGCATCCTTGAAGTTAATGGTTTTGGGAAGAATTTTTCTTGCTTCATTTGTAGAAGTCCTAAAATCGGGAATCAAGGCACAAAACTTAAGGCTTTCGCATATATCGTACTTAATCGTATATGGCCTTCCGTTTTCAATCAGAGAAGCCGTCAGACCCCCATAAACACAGGGAGAAATGTTATCGGGATGTCCCTCTATCTTCACGGCAAGCTCATACATTTCTTCCTTGGTCAATCCTCCCTTGTAAAAGGCGTTGGCGCCGTAAACCCCTCCTACTATGCATGCAGAGCTGCTGCCCAGTCCCCTGGAGACGGGGATGTTTATCTTCATCGAAATTTTCAGCCCGTCAACCTTTTTACCCAATTTTTCCGCAGTAGCAACAAAAGACTTGTAAACTAAATTCCTCTTGTTTTTATAAATATCCGGACATCCCTCGATTACCAGACCCCTTTCGATTTCTTCAAAAGTGTATTCATTATACAATTTTAATGCTAATCCCAAGGCATCAAATCCGGGTCCAATATTTGCGGTAGTTGCCGGGGTTGTAACCTTAATCATTTTTCACCTCGTTTATCCGTTTATTTGAAGCCTTTGCTACAAAACCTTCCATTTCATTGACCTCGCAAGCTTCAAAATGCCTGATTTTCTTGTTTTTAATCTCCTTCAAGTTCTCAGGTATCTTCACCCTTGTTTTTTGTGACAGGTCCTCCATTAATGCAAACTCATCAACATTTGTCTTCCCGTAAAGGGCCTCATATACGCTGCCTGCAAATTTAAAGGGGCTCGCCGTCGAAAGAACCACGCTCACGGTTTCATCCTTTGTATCCATTTTATATTCCTCAAGGGTTTTATATGCCACAGCCGTGTGGGTATCTAAGAGATATCCGTATTCCTCGTAAACTCTTTTGATGGTTTTTTGAGCATCCTCCTTGAAGACACAGCCTCCGTAAAAGTCCTCTTTCAGCTTTTCAGCCATTTGATCTAATATTTCATATCTGCCCGAAGTATTCAACCTATCCATGTAGTCCTTAACCCTTTCATTGTCATTGCCGCTCATGTAATACAGGAGTCTTTCAAGATTACTTGATACCAAAATATCCATGGAGGGTGAAATGGTTCTGTAGAGTTCCCTGTTTTTATCGTAGACTCCCCTTTTAATGAAGTCATAGAGGACATTGTTCTCATTTGAAGCGCAAATCAGCTTATTTATGGGAAGGCCAAGCATCTTAGCATAATATCCCGCCAAAATATTCCCGAAGTTCCCGGTAGGAACAGCAAAATTAACCTTGTCCCCAAGCTTTACGGCTTCTTCCTCGATTAGCTTAGCATAAGAATAAAAGTAATATGCTGTCTGGGGAACCAACCTTCCTATATTTATTGAATTGGCAGATGACAAAAATTTGTTTCTTCCTGCCATTTCCCTATTGAAGCTTTTATTAGTAAATATATTTTTAACCCCGGTCTGGGCATCGTCAAAATTGCCTTTAACCCCACAGACAAAGGTATTCTCCCCTTCCTGGGTAACCATTTGCAATTCCTGGACCTTGCTTACCCCTCCCAAAGGGTAAAATACGACAACCTTGGTTCCCTTAACATCCTTGAAGCCTTCCAAGGCAGCCTTGCCCGTATCCCCTGATGTGGCGGTAAGTATTATTATCTCCCCGGCCATCTTGTTCATTTCATAAGATGCCGTCATCAGATGGGGTAAAATACAAAGGGCAACATCCTTAAAAGCCGATGTGGGTCCGTGGAAAAGCTCTGTTACATAGTTTTCTCCCACTTTAACAACGGGAGTTACCTCCGGTGTGCTGAACTTCTCCGTGTAAGCCTTTCTCACACATTCTTTGATTTTTTCCTCCGGAAAATCATCAAGCAGAATGCTCAGTACAACTTCTGCAATTTCCATATAAGATTTACCCGGCAGGCTCATTATGGGTACTTTTTTCTTACCCAAATCTCTCATTACAAACAAACCGCCGTCATCGGCTATACCCTTTAACACAGCTTCCGAAGCAGCAGCCTTCAGCTGGAAATTCCTGGTGCTTTCATAGCTTTGAGCCATACAATCCTCCGTCTTTTCTTTTATTTATATATCATATACTGTTCTCGATTTAATTACAAGTGTTTTTTATCCATGACATCGTTTGCTGCGAGCTGGGACACTGGGGACGGTCCTTTTTGTCCCACTTGTGACAAGGGGACGGGGGTACTGTCATCAAATGACCAGCGTGAACCGTCTCCGGTGACAAGGGGACGGGGGTACTGTCATCAAATGACCAGCGTGAACCGTCCCTGGTGGTCTATAATTTGTTGAGAACGAAAAGAACCGTCCCTAAAAACTAAAAATATGCTGTTTTTATTTTAATTTGTGTGATAAAATTAGGCTATTAAAAAAACAAGGGGATCCTTCGTTACGCTCAGGATGACAATTTATAGATATCAATACTTATGGGAATTATAAGGAGTAATCATGAAATATATCAGCATTTTAGGCTCTACCGGTTCAATAGGAACTCAAGCATTAGATGTTGTGCGCGGACATTCCGACAAAATTAAAGTGGCGGCAATTTCAGGAAACACCAATATTGAACTCTTAAGAAAACAAATATTGGAATTTAATCCCGACCTGTGCTGCGTGATGGATGACAATAATGCTCTTGAACTAAAAAAACACCTTCCTCCCCATACAAGGACGGAAATTGTTTCAGGCATGGAAGGCTTGATTGCCGCTGCAGAATATGAAAAAAGCCAAATAATAGTAACAGCAGTATCAGGAATGATCGGGCTCAAACCCACTGTCGCTGCCGTAAAAAAGGGAAAAACAATCGCCCTTGCCAATAAGGAAACCTTGGTAACCGGCGGGAATTACATAATGAACCTGTCAAAAAAATACAAGGCTCCCATAATCCCCGTTGACAGCGAGCACAGCGCTATTTTCCAGTGCCTAATGGCTAATGAAAACAAAGCAGTCAATAAGATTATTCTGACTGCGTCCGGAGGCCCCTTCAGGGGTAAAGATAAAGAATTCCTAAAAACCGTTACCGTTGAGGATGCTCTCAAGCACCCCAACTGGTCCATGGGGAAAAAAATAACCGTTGATTCCGCCACATTGATGAACAAGGGCCTGGAAGTAATTGAAGCTAAGTTTTTATTTGGTATTGACCCGGAGCAAATTGAAGTTATAGTCCATCCTCAAAGCATCATACATTCGGGTGTTGAATTTATCGACCATTCAACCCTTGCCCAGCTTGGACTTCCCGATATGCGGATTCCCATACAATTTGCCCTCTTTTATCCCAACCGCATGGAAAACAACTATAAAAGTTTGTCTTTAACCGATATTGGCACCTTAACATTCGAAAAACCTGATTTAAAAACCTTCAAGTGCCTGTCCCTGGCCTTTGAAGCACTTAAAGCGGGCGGCACAATGCCGGCGGTGTTAAATGCATCAAACGAAGCCTGTGTAAAATTATTTTTGGACAAAAAAATTAGTTTCCTTGATATAGGAAACATAAACGAAAAAGTTATGCTGAGCCACTCTCCCTTAGAAATTGATTCCATAGAAACAATTTTGGAAGCAGAGGAATGGACAAAGCAAACAGTTAAAAAGTATATATAATTATCGGAGACATTAGATGATAAGGGGTCACATCAATCCAGCATGTCTTTTATTGCCTTGTTGTGAATGTCGTCATCGACATTCACAATTATTACATCCGTACCTATTTTGAGTATTTCTTCCCACCTGATTCTTTTAGGTTTTGTTTTGCCAAGCATCCCCATAAACTTGCTTGCTTCCTCTATATAAAATGATGTGATTTTACCCTTTCTTGTGTCTATTTCCGCATCGTCAAACCTGCCCATCACTTCGCCGTTCTTTATATTAACAACATCTTTTTCGGCTAAATCCCAAAAATTAGTCAAACCATCACCACCTTAACCTCAGTTACTATAAAATATGTACAACATTTATTAAATATGACAAACATTGTAACAAATTACATCATTAAGGGTATGGGAAATGCTCCTCATATTTTGACTATAAAGATTGAGCCTTCTCGTTGAAACCCAAGCTTTTCATAATATGGGTCCACATCACTCATCACATAAACAGGCTGATCGGGAAAATCCTTACACACCTGCTCCATAAGCATTTTCCCAAGCTGTCTCCCCCGATAGGATTTTCTCACAAGCAAATCATACACATAAACGCCAAAGCCGTCATCCTCGCGGCATCGTGCGTAACCGCACAGGATATCATCCTCATAAATTACATATGTGATACTTGATTTCAGTGCTTTTAAATATTTATTCCGTCCTTTTTCTCCATGATAGTCGCTCCAATCATCCCCCTCTTCTTTCATCATATCAAACAAGGGTGACTCATCAGCATCGGAATATCTTTTGATAATCATATCTCTCCTCTGAATTAACAAAATTTACATAAAAATTATACTTTCAGGTCTGAAAAACATCAAGCGTTATGTTATTAATATAGGCATTATAATGAAAACCCTCCGTAAAATCAAAAAGGAACGCGGTGCGTTCCTATGATCACATTTAAGGTTTACAAATACTTGCCCATGCGTATTACGATGTTTTGAATCCCTTCTTCAGCTGGTTTAAGGCTGATTTTTCAAGGCGGGAAACCTGGGCTTGTGAAATGCCGATTTCCTCAGCCACTTCCATTTGAGTTTTTCCTTTGTAAAACCGCATATCCACAATCTGCTTTTCCCTTTCCGATAAATTTTTTATACTATCTTCCAAGGTAATTTTCTCAATCCATTTCTCATCATTATTTTTTTCATCCCTTACCTGGTCCAAAACATACAGGGCATCTCCCCCGTCATTGTATATAGGCTCAAACAATGATACCGGCTCCTGTATGGACTCCAAGGCGAATATGATTTCTTCCTTGTCTACACCCACTTCTTTGGCTATTTCGGCGATGGTAGGTTCCTGTGAGTTTTCAGCCGTCAATCTTTCCCTTACCTGCAAGGCCTTGTAGGCAGTATCCTTCATCGACCTTGACACCCTGATGGAATTATTGTCCCTAAGATACCTTCTAATTTCCCCTATTATCATGGGAACCGCATATGTAGAAAACTTTACGTCCAAGGACAAGTCAAAATTATCAATGGCTTTAATCAATCCGACGCATCCGATTTGAAACAAATCGTCAACAGGCTCATTTCTTGAATTAAATCTTTGAATTACGCTGAGAACAAGTCTTAAATTACCTTTGATGAACTGTTCCCTAAGCTCCGTATCACCTTCCTGGATTTTCTTTATCATACCCCTCATTTCCGATGTCTTTATTGTAGGCAGCTGAGAAGTATTAACGCCACATATAACTACTTTGTTTATCATTGTCGATTCCCCTTCAAAGAAAATTATCCCCCTTAAAAATTATTACCCTGTCGGCATATTTTTATACGGCCTTGTTAATATCCTTTTTTAGCCTGTTCAGTATCTTTTTTTCCAGTCTTGATATGTAAGATTGCGAAATTCCAAGTATATCGGCTACTTCCTTCTGAGTGAAGCTCTTGCTGTTATCAAGGCCGAACCTCAGTTTCATGATCATATATTCTCTTTTGTTTAATTTTCGAATTGAATCATTCAAGAGGCACAAATCCACCTCATTTTCCATGTTGCGGAATACAACGTCCTCCTCGGTTCCTAAAATATCAGACAGTAAAAGTTCATTCCCGTCCCAGTCAATATTCAAGGGTTCATCAAATGATATTTCCGTCTTGGTTTTTCCGACCCGCCTCAAATGCATTAAAATCTCATTTTCAATACACTTGGAGGCATAGGTGGCAAGCTTTATATTTTTTTCAGCCTTATAAGTGTTCACGGCTTTAATCAACCCTATGGTTCCAATGGAAATCAAATCCTCCACATTTATGCCGGTTGACTCGAATTTCTTGGCAAGATAGACGACAAGTCTTAGATTATGCTCAATCAACATTGTTTTTGCCTCATTTGATTCCTTGAGCCTGCTGATTGCTTCCCTTTCTTCCTCCTGAGTCAAGGGAGGAGGCAGGGTATCGCTTCCTCCGATGTAGAAAATATCTTTAACTATACTAAACTTATCTATTATAAAGTTAAATATTCTTCTAAAGAAGGCCTTAATAGGATTTAACATAGTCATTCTCCGTCTCCAACTCCCAATCAAGTAATTTTTTAAATAAGAGGGCGTCATAATCATTCATGCTGATTCTTTTGGGATGAATTCCCATAATTGCATCGATGAAAATTTTCTTATTATCATTTATTATTTCAATTTCATCCGGCACTATACAGACCATTGTTTCGCTGCCTTTGCTGATAGTCTTGTATTTAATTACTCTCAAATTAATTGTGTTATCTGCCGTCAGTAGATTCTCATAGCTTTTTTTTTCGTAAAATTCAGTAATTCTCCCGTATAGGTCATCCCCTATAATATCCCTGATGCAGTCAATATTTACAACCATTACGGGTTTTCCCGTCACCGGGTCGCTAAGTTCGTTGCCCGTATCAATGTAGCCTCTGAATGTTTTGGACTTATTGCCGATTGTTACAGTCACCCTTCTAATGTAATTATGTCTTGTGATTCTGTCCTTAATTTCTTTAAAAAAGAAATGCAATGCTGCATACCCTGTAAACATGGACATGATAATTGCATTAACGGTCAATTTATCATAAGTAAAATAGTATAATGCGGAAATGATTCCTGCCATGAGCAATGAAGCAATGTAAAAACAGATTATTACCCTGATGTTAGTCAATATCCCTTTAGAATCGAAGGCTATCATTATCATCAATACAGAAACGCTGAATTTTACAATGAAGAAGGTCATAAACTCCCTGCCTACACAATAGGCTATAATGACATATAAGGCGCCGACCAAAGATGCAGCTATGAGCCTTTTGATTATTATTTGTCTTTTAATTAGTTTTCCCGTTATAAAGAGCAGGATGAAGTCTAAGATGAAATTTTCAACAAAGACATATTCAACATAATAAACCAATCCTTCCAACTCCCATGAAATCCTTGGCTTACGCTTAGGGTAACAATCAGTATCATTCTGAGTTTTTAGACCGAATAATCAACCGGTTCCTCCGCTGCCGCTCAAGATGACAATCGGTGTCATTCTGAGGGCTTTGCCCGAAGAATCTCAGAGGATCCTTCGCTTCGCTCAGGATGACATAAAGCGGAGATTATTCGATATACTCAGGATTACAAGAATATATGCAGGCAAGCAATCTATCAAACATTATAAGTTACTTTGCCAAAATATTTTGTCATAACATGTAGTCAATAATAAAAAAAATACGCGACCCATGCATATAGTCGCGCATTTTGTATAGTCAATCCGAAAAATTATGCTTTGAATATTTCTATCATTTCTGTCATAGTTTTACTTTTTTCAAAACCATCCATCAATTTGACAGTCTTGGATGTGTCCCCTATTAAAATGCCCCCTGCCAAAATATCATTCTTGAAATAGAGCTTTGTGTAGGTTTCATTGTCTTTTGTTTCATAAGTTTTATAGTCCGCATTTGGGTCGGACCCTATATCTCCAACCGAGAATACACTGGTCCCGAATGCATTTAAAGTTGTCGAAGGAATAATTGTTTTATAAATATAATTCCCCTTGGCAGCATTAATCCCTGCAGCCTTGCCCTGCTCTATTGCTTCGCTCCACAGGGCGTAATTTATACCTTCGAATTCCGCACAGTCGCCGCAGGCATAAATACCCGACACGGATGTTTCCATTTTTTCATTAACTACAATCGCTCTTTTTATTTCAATCCCGGTGTCCTTTGCAATTTCCGTATTGGCTTTTACTCCCGTTGAAATGATTACAACATCGGCATCAACAATTTCACCGTTATCAAGCAAAATACCCCTTACGGCTTCATCTCCGAGTATTTCCTTTGTACCTGCGCCCTTTAAGAAATTAACACCAGCCTCTTCAACAATTTGCTCCAATATTACAGATGCATCCTTGTCAAGCTGCCTGGGAAGGATCCTGTCGGCCATTTCAATAACCGTTACCTTAAGCCCCATCTTGTTAAGTTCATTGGCAGCTTCCAGACCAAGAACTCCTCCTCCGATTACGGCAGCTGTTTTTTTGCCCTTGGCATATGCCCTTATGTCTATGCCGTCCTTTACATATCTTAAGGTAAATACACCCTTCTTATCTCTTCCTGCAAAAGGAGGAACAAAAACTTCGGCTCCGGAGGCAATTATAAGCTTAGTATATGGAATCTCTTCTTTATCCCCAAGAATAAGCTTAGAATTCTTTGGATCAATTCTATCAACAACCTTGTCAAGCAGCAGTTTTACATTGTTTTCCCTGAACCAATCATCGTTTTTAATGGCAATTTCATCAAGGGTAACATCATCACGGCTGAGCAGCTTTGTAAGCTGGGGCCTGAAATAACCCTTAACGTCTTCCTTTGACAAGATAGTAATATCAGAAACCTTGTTTCTCTTTCTTATTTCAACCGCAGCCCCCATCCCGGCACCGCTCGCTCCGATTATTACTATGTTTTCCTTATCATCGGAAGTTTCTTCTTCTTCAGTTTCTTCCACCTTTATGAAATACTTGGGACCTACGCCGCATACGGGACATTTCTCGGGAGGCTCTTCCCCTTCAACTATTTCCCCGCAAACCGTGCATTTCCACTTAAAGACTTTCTTATCCTCAACTTCTTTCTTTTCTTCTTTTATTTCTTTGAACATTTCCGCTCCAACCCCGCAGACCGGGCATTTATCCGGCGGAGTTTCGCCTTCCACTATCTCACCGCAAACTATGCATATCCACTTTTTCATGACTCAACCTTTCCTCCTTTGCAATAATGATAGTACCTGCTAAGTTATCAATACATATCATGGTATAATTTTAATCTATTTTCTAATATTTGTAAATGAAATAAAAATAATCCCGTTTTGTCATCCTGAGCGTATGCGAAGGATCTCATGAGATTCTTCACATGGGTTCAGAATGACACCCTGCGGGTTATTCATATCAATGACACACCGGATTAAGCCCTTAAAATATGCACAGAAAAGGCGGAGCTTTCGCTCCGCCTTTTCTCAGTGGTGTTCAGTTTTACCTGTTTTTACGGCCATACCTTGTTTGGTTTCAATCCTGTCCAAAGCTCATCGCCGTCTTCTTCAATAGTATAATCGTGGCTGTTTGTTGCTTCCATTACTATTTCGTAGTACCAGTCACCTTCAGAAATATCCGGCCAGAATATTGCATCCGGATGAATGTTTTCTTTAGGAACAGCTCTTTCAAGGACATTGTTTATCAAAGTCATTGCTTCAGCTCTTGTAATATCCTGCTCCGGCTTAAATGTCATATCGGGATAGCCTTGAACCCATCCTTTGTTTTCAGCAGAAGTGATGTACCTCTCTGCCCAATGGCCTGCTATATCAGTAAATTTGCTTGGTATTCCTAAATCCAAATTGTCAAATTTAGCTGCTATGGTTGCAAATTCCGCCCTTGTAATAGGAGCTGAAGGCCTGAAGGTTCCATCCGGATAACCGCTTATTATGCCTGCATTGTACAGTGTTGAAATTGCACGATTTGACCATCTGTTACCTTCAACATCAGTAAATGGATTCACATCGCTAAGGAGCTGGTTTCTGCTTTCATCAGTCAGCAATCTGTAGAAAATCATCGCCACTTCTTCTCTTGTAATGTTATTCAGAGGCCTTATATCGCCTTCCGGATAACCGATTATATATGCGAAGTGATCAAATTTTTCAAGTTCGGCCAAGGGTACTTCCGGTTCCTCGATGATGGTGCCTCCACCACCACCGCCGCCTCCGCCGCCGCCGGATTGCCATTGTGCATACAATGTTACATCATGTGCCGGCATTGTGAAGGTTGCACCAACTGCATATGATGTACCGCTTCCATTTGCAGCAGTATTCCAGCCGATGAATCTGTAATTGGATCTTGTAAATGTGTTGGCAAGAACTGTTACTGATGAATTGTATTTGTATGGATTATTTTCATCATTCATTGTTCCGCTTCCGCCATTTGCATTGTAATAAACATTGAATTTCTGAATCGTATTGATTATTTCGACATATAGGTCGCCGTCTTCAAACGGTCCGTAAATATCTGCAGCATAGCCGGGTATACTGTCTTCAGTTATTGCGTAATTAATTCTGTTTCCTTCCAAATCATATACCGGTTTATCCTTGAATACTCCTTCTAACTCTCCATTTTCAAGAGTTATACTGTCTATTTCCGTATCACCAACCCACAATCTGAAAGTTATAGTTGGTTTAACACCTTCTTCAGTGCTGAACAATTCAAGCTGTTGTTCTTCACCATTGTCATCCCAGTATTTATATACATATATATCTACTGTTTCATTGTTGGTATTAATTATGGTGAAACTTCCATTCTCATTATCAACTACTTCTGAATCATAGTTGTCTATCTCTTCTTCTACGATGGCGTATTCAATTTCATTGCCTTCTTCATCGTATTTAGGTCCTTTCAATGTACCGATCCAGTTGTTTTCAGCATTTAATTCTACGCTGTCAACTTCTGTTTCTCCATCCATCAATTTAATCGTTGCGGATTCACCTATAGGTCCTAGCCATTCCTTGTTTACCGTGAACTCTACGGTTTCATTGTTGGTATTTTTAACTGTGAAGGTACCGTCCTTGTTTTCAACTACTTCAGAATCATAGTTGTCTATCTCTACTTCTACGATGTCGTATTCGATTTCATTGCCTTCTTCATCGTATTTAGGTCCTTCCAATGTACCGGTCCAGTTGTTTTCAGCATTTAATTCTACGCTGTCAACTTCTGTTTCTCCATCCATCAACTTAACCGTTGCGGATTCGCCTACAGGTCCTAGCCATTCCTTGTTAACAGTGAATTCTACCTTCTCATTGCTTACATTAGTAAATGTAAAGCCATCTCCTGCATTTCCTCCGGCCGACAACTGGGTTCCGTCTGATGTTGTTTCAGTAACTGTATAGGATATCTCCCCATTAGAATCAAACTTCGGCAGGTTATCAAATGTTACCGTGCCTTCTCCGGTTAAGTCTTTGCTGTCATGCAGCACTCCGTTAGCATACAGATCAATGGTTATGGTTCCCGGTGTTCCTATCCATGTCTTGGTTACTGTTATGTCTACGGTATCAATTCTGACTACTTTAAATTCCACGGTCGGATTTGTATTATCCCATGATACCTCTTGTGTAATTGTTTCACCGGGTTGGTATAAGGTGTATCCGGCAGGCACTGAAGGTGTAACTGTATATGTTTGTTCAACTTCTAATGAGGTGCTGCCGCCATATTCGAACAGATGTGAATATCCTGCGGGAACAAAGTCTCTAAATGCATAATCTACAAGGACTCCTGTTTCGCTGTCTATGTATTGTCCTACCTCGTTTACTAAAACATATTTTACGGTTATTGTTCCGAATCCAACGCTTAAGTCAGGATGTCCGATTTCAAACTTATCTTTGTGAGCAGGTTCACCATCCACATCAATATAATCTAAATGAATATCCTCATTAGTAGGATAGATTTGATCTTCTAACCAATATTCAGCCTTTAGCTGAACATATATCTTATAAGTATCAGGAACTTTATTTATATTACCCACAGATATAGTAACCACTTCCAGGATCGGATCATAGGTTCCGTCGCCGGTATTGTAAGGAGCTACATTGTAGTATTCAAAATATTCTGAAATAAAATCCTTAAATACGGCCGCAGTTCCTGCTAATTTAATATCTTCGGCAATTGCATTCAAAACAGGTGCCAAATCAGACATGTTTGTTACATTTTGATAGAGCGGCTGGCCATTTACATAGGTTGATATATTCTTCAGTGCATCAGGGGCCGAACCTGTTAGCTGAATGCCTACGGTATAAATAGTGGCATTATGCACATTCATCAATTCCGCCGCCTGGGCAGTTCCAAATCCTTCGTTAGGTTCACCATCAGACATAAACACCACATACAATGGGCGGGATTCTTCCCCGGTAAGCCTGCTCTCTACATAATCGAGTGCTTTATTCAATGCTGAGGTATAGTTGGTATAACCATTAGCATTTCTTAAGTCCACATATGCATTTAATATATTAATATCATATGAGAAGTTTATACTACCATTTGTTGAACCGGAGCCGTCACTGAACGGAACAAAGGCAATACGGTTATTTAGCGGATTTCCTCCCCCCAACAAATTAGAGATAAACTCTTTGCTGGCAGCTTTTGCAGTGCCTATTCTGCTATTGTTCTGCATGCTTCCGGAAACATCCATTACAAGGATTACATCCGAACCCGAAATAATAGGCATGCCTTCTACCTTCAAGTTAATTTCTGCGATTCTGTTACTGTAATCAACCCATTTAGCAGTCTTTTCTGCCGCTACCGTACCCGGTGGCAATGCATTAGGATCGGTTACTGGAGGTAATGCAGGATCAATTTGATCATGGTTTCCTACAGCTATATAAAAATAAGTGTTTTGTTGGGAAGCCCCGCTGCCAACCCTATATCTTACTGTTGAATTTCCTAACACCATTCCTTTAACCGTGGCACGTATATTATTCTGGTTATTACTTGAAGAAATAATGTTTACACTGTTACCGCTTGATACAGACCAATTTCCACCGGAGTTTGAGTTTCTTTCTTCCAATTGCAATATTTCACCAACATACATTTGATAGCGGTTACTTTGATTATCATGCCTAATGTTGGTTCCTACAATATAAATCGAGAAGTGTGATGTATTAAATGACACTCTCCCTCTTTCAACCTCAGGACTGAAGTCTTCTAAATCTACTTCATTTTCCTGATCCATACTTTCCATATCCATCATAATCAGGAATGTACCACGTTTCATATTTACCTTTTGGGGCTCTACATGATAAACAAATACATCATCATCTTCACTGATATGGTCTAATCCATAAAAACTTACCCTTACTTCACCCTTCGGTTGTATCGGATTGCCCTCTTCTTCCAGTAAAGTTATGTCAAATAAAGCTGCAAAACCAATAAGGATGTCCTCATTGCCGTTTTCTATGGCATTTAAATATCTATCAATTTCATCATCTGATAATGTATCCACTCTTAGTTGTGTCCCTTCAGGCAACACACCTTCCTCGGCAAAAACTTCAACACTAATTTCATCCATCTCATAGGTTAATACGATAGGCCCCTCAGCTTGTGGGACTTCAACCGGTAGTTCTTCAACCGGTGGTTCTTCAACCGGTGGGTCTTCAGCCGGTGGGTCTTCATCAGTCGGTTCGTCGTCCGAAGGTTCAGCAGCCGGTGGGTCCTGATCTGCCGGCTCTTCGTCGGTAGGTTCTTCGTCGGCCGGTTCTTCGTCAGCCGGTTCTTCGTCAGCCGGTTCGTCATCAGAGGGTTCCTCGTCAACCGATTCATCTTCAGATGGTTCTTCAACCGGTGGGTCCTCATCAGATGGTTCACCGCCATTTTCTCCTTCAGTTAATGCTTCATCTTCGTTTATTGGGTCCTGGGTTTGCAGTTCTTCATATTCTGTCGGTAGCCCCTCATCTGCATAGGCACTGAAAGGCATGCCTGGCATAATCATCATCAGAGCAATTACTAAACAGATTACCCTTTTAAAAACATTC